>BNJV01001928.1_pt1 | contig 130641 bp, 137 predicted proteins | sample 8540591 | NCBI WGS metagenome assembly BNJV01 (sample SAMD00202457, study PRJDB9452) | human saliva metagenome | host: Homo sapiens | reverse complement strand
GCATCCACAACCCCTGTGAACACACGCGTGTGTGCTGGGGTTTTGCGTCGGGGACCTGATATAAGTTACCCACCGTGTGGGGGTTTGGCAAACCCCCAGCACAACACAGGTTTTTACTAGCGGTTGTGGTGGTGGGTTGGTGTCATACAGGATGTCGTGCGGGATGGTTTCACGGTGGGCCCAGTGCGATGAGCAGCACCACACCCCCACCACACTCAACAACCCAACGAAGCCCGAAGACCTGCCAACAAGATGGGACGGAATGGTTGGCGAACAACATTCTCGGCAATGAGGTCGCACTATCAAAACCTGCAATACGGCGCCGGATGGTTTTCGCATTCGGTGGGGATGTCGCGGCGTCGTTAGGCATTAACATCAAGCACATACGCGTGATCTTGTTAGGTTTTACAGCGCTGATCGCTGCCGACATCGTGGCAAATGCCGGTGCGATTAAGTTTATCGACTTGATCATTCCACACCCGTGCAGAATGCACTGACACCTTATTTGCATCACCGCCCCATTCGGTGGCATTTTGCTGTCGGGTGCCACCATGATATACGCGCACTACCACCCTCTTTCCTGCGGCGACCCCCAAGGCCATTGCGTGGACATCAAAGTAGGAAACGGCTTATATTCCGGTCCCCAATCATCGGCGCATAGTCAGCCAAAACACGCCACAGCAGGTGCTCACCACCAAACACATCAAAGACGTGTTTGACTGTGGACATCTCGGATAGCCCCCGTCACATCCGTATTCATCGGGAGTCATCATAGCGACTACGCTCAGAGGAATGAGTGCTAAAGGGAAATGGGATCGTCGTTCTTGGCATCGTAAGGCCGGACGTCCGGTCTCACTGTGGCTAGGAGCCATTGTCGTCGCCGGATTGGTCCACCAGTTTCTTCCCAATTCACGCTGGGTACTCATTCATCTGTTTACCCTCGGCGCGGTCACGAATTCGATTGTGGTGTGGTCACAGCACTTTACGGAAAAGTTCCTACACGCTCCTGCCCCCGACGAGGCACGCCCGTGGCAGTTGCGCCGAATATACGCCCTGAACCTAGGCATTGTGGTGACTGTAGTGGGCCAACTGACTACTTTCTGGCAGGTCACCACCGTGGGTGCGGCTATTGTTGGTCTAATTCTTGCGTGGCATGCAATTGCTCTGGCCAGACAGTATCGGCAGCACAATGAGCAGCAGCGTTACGCGCCTGTGGTGTTGGCGTACGTTGCTAGCGCCTGTTGCATGCCTTTCGGCGCGACGGCTGGGGCGCTGCTTGCGGCGGGCGTCGGTACGCCCTGGTATGACCGCCTGAAACTGGCGCACCTGGCCATTAATATTCTTGGTTTTTTGGGTTTTGCTGCGGTGGGGTCGCTGGCCATACTGTTCCCCACCATCTGGCGCACGCGCGCAGGCACGGACCGCATGGGCCAGGTGTTGTCGTTGACTATGGTTGGCCTGTTGACCATCGTGATTGGGTCACTTCTGGGGTTGGGGCAGATCGCGGGCGCGGGCTTGCTGATCTATTGCGGCGGCTGGATTATTGCCGCCTTCCCCTGGGCAAACAACGTCCGCACCGTACTGCAGGAGCCGCGAGACCGTGTGACTTTTGCCAGCGTGTCCGTCGCGGCCGCACCATTGTGGCTGATCGGTTCGCTGTTGTATCTGGCCATTCAGGCCATTGAGGCGGATACACACGTCGCACACGTGAACCTGCCAACCCTATCCTTGCTGGTGGGATTTGCGGCACAACTGCTCATTGGCGTCATGAGTTTCCTCCTGCCCTCCACTATCGGCGGCGGCCCCGGAGCGAGCCGAGCTGGCCTGCAAACCCTCGACCGCGCTGGACTCTTCCGCTCCACACTGCTGAACGTGGGGCTAGCGCTGTGGCTTCTCTCCCCTTCCGAGCGAGTCACGAGCGTCGTATCCGTGCTGGCCCTGGCAAATTTGGCCGCGTTTATCCCCCTGGTAGCTATGTCCGTCCGCGCTCAGCGCGCCGTACTAATGAAGCGTGTCGACGCCCCGAAAGCCCGCTCCGCTCCAGCCTACAGCCAGGTCACCGCCGCACTAGCTGTGCTGGCGCTGGTGGCTGGCACGCTAGGTGGCGGTTTCGGTTCTGGCGATGGCGGAAATTCTGGTGGGTCTTCGAACACCGTTGCCGCGACAGGTGAAACAACGCGGGTGACAGTGTCCGCGAAAGGAATGTCGTTCGAGCCGAACGTCATTCGCGTTCCTGCTGGTAATCGCCTAGAAATCACGCTGGTGAATAACGACAATCAAATTCACGACCTAAAAGTTGCCAGCGGTGCCGAAACCGGGCGACTCGGTTCAGGCGAGCAGGCCACCATTGATGCAGGTGTGATCGGTAAGGAAATGGAAGGATGGTGCACCATCGCCGGGCACCGTCAACAGGGCATGACGCTCACCATTGTGCCTGATCAGGCTGGAAGTGGCGGGCATAGCGGCTCTGGGAATCACAATGGACATGGTGGACATGGCGGGCAACACCAGCAGCATTCTGCGCAGAATAGTCAGAATGCTGCGCCGCTGGAGCAAGCCAACTGGCGCAATCCCGAACTAGCGCCCCGAGAAGACACGGATATTCACCACGTGACACTGGATGTGCAGGAAATCAGCGGACCAGTACGTGGAGTGGAACGGGGCTGGTGGACGTTCAATGGACGCCCTATGGGGCCAACGTTGCGGGGCAAAGTTGGTGACGTGTTTGAAGTGACACTGAAAAACAGCGGCACTATCAGCCACTCCCTTGATTTCCATGCCGGGATGGTCTCGCCGGACGAACCAATGCGGTCCATTGCCCCAGGTGAAGAACTTGTGTATCGCTTTACCGCCGAGCACGCAGGCATCTGGCTCTACCACTGCGGGACCGCGCCAGTAAGCATGCACATTGCGTCTGGAATGTTCGGTGCCGTGGTTATTGACCCCCCTGACCTGGCTCCCGTTGACCACGAGTACTTACTTGTGCAGTCCGAGGTCTATGGGCTAGAAGGCACTTCCGATACTCCCGTTGACTCCGAAAAACTAGCGGCTGGGGTTCCGGATGCTGTGGTGTTCAACGGCATTGAAAACCAATATGTGGATAATCCGATACAGGTAAAAGCGGGCGAATCGACACGATTCTGGCTGCTCAACGCTGGACCAAACTTGTCCGAGGCATTCCATATTGTAGGAACGCAATTCCACACCTCGTACAAGGAAGGTGCCTACCTGCTCCGAGATTCCGAAAACCAAGGCGGCTCACAGGCGCTGGATCTGCTTGCCGCACAAGGCGGATTTATCGAGGCGCGCTTCCCCGAAGCAGGAACCTACACCATGGTCAACCACCAATTCATCGACGCCGAACGCGGGGCGATGGGGAAAGTCAAGGTGGAGTAGGCAGCGTGCAACGCTTGGGTAAGCCCGTACTTGCTTCTTCTGGAAGCGGTACGGGCTTTAACGATTGCGAAATCCCCTCGATGGCCTAGCAGATATCAGGTTCCTGACTGAGCAGAAAAGCCATGAACAGCATCCAAACGCGGCCACAAAGTATCATGGATCACATTTTTGTTGTTCAGGAAACCTTTACGCACCAAACAGCATCCAAGGCACTACAACACTTGACGACGCCAAACATGATTGGCATCGAGGTGCCATTTTTAACCCAAAATCAATAAACACAATCAAAGTATAATCAAAGGATCGGGTAATGAATGTCAATATGACAAAAGAATTCTCCTCAACACTTTTGGAAATGCAAAGAGGGCGAAATCTCTTAATTACAGGACACACGGGAACGGGAAAATCGACCCTACTTTAGCACATTCATCAACGAGTATTCCCGCGGAAGAAACTGCCTCATTATAGCACCCACCGAAGATGCAGCATCAAAAGTTGGTGGTATGACAATCGGTGAAGTATTCGGTTTTTCACAAAGCGAACCCGTCAATACCACGGGACCATACCACCAGACGCCCAATCAAGAATATACAGAGGTTCTAGAATCATTAGACGTTCTCATTATAGACGAAATTTCTATGGTAAGAGCTGATCATTTTGACATGATCAACACTGCCCTCAAGAGAACTAAGCGGAATAGTAATCCCTTTGGAGGCGTCCAGCTAATTCTTGCGGGACATATACTTCAACGGCCACCAACCCTTCGCGGCAATGAACTAGAATTTTTTACCGGATATCCATGGAATAGCCCTTACTTTTTTAGCGCACACTGCTACCCATTACTGGAACTATATAAAATCGAGTTGACAACAACATGGCAACAGAAAGATAATGATTCCATTGACGACATACACCCGATCTACAGTGAGCTAAATGTCTGCACTAACATTACTGAAAATACTCACATTTTAGACTCTACTATTCAAGATGAGGATAATAACGAAAAAACACTAGATCACCTGAGCTATCTAAAATATGCACATCACCAGCCCATATCCACAGCGGTGCATAACAAGGTAATGGATACACTATTTGGCCACTTGGGGAAATCATTCTCACGAACAAGCCCTCTTATTACTTCAGAATCCATTGAACAACTTCTCCATGGCCCCTCCGCCTGGATATGCAGGGACAGAATAGATTTCCTTGATAGGATTTCTCAAGGCAGCAATCCGTTTAAAATAGAGAAGCAAAGCAACAAAAGTTACTTCCCAAGATGATAATTAGTCTCATACTGTGGTTTGCAGCATTTACGATCATTAACTCAAGCCCCACAATGAAATACGGTACACTTATTATCGCTTCCGAAGCATTTTTCATAATATACACACCACTTACCTTTATCTACGCGCTTTACACAATATCCCGCATGGATAAGTGTCCGGAGTGGAATATAAAGAAATCACTCGCCAAGATCGAACGTGAACTAGGTGGCCCCGTAGATGAAAAACTTGCCATATTCTATATAGACATTAACTATATCTCTCCCCTACATCAAGATATCTTGAGGTCCATGCAATGGCTGTATGCTGATGCCTCCATCAATAATATGCCGCTTTCCCCGAAGCAATGGCGAGAACTCACAACAGCAGCTTTACAGTCAGCCGATATTTATCTTCAAACGGGAGATATAGAACCGGCAAGAATACTCGGCGAGCAAATTAAAGTTTTCCGCCCCTATGGTGGACATTTCGGTTAGCGGTGCCACGTACCAGCTTTGCCATGATGGCAACAATGCCGTTGCTTTGCCAGCAGTAAGTTAAGTTTTTTGGCTTGACCCGCTATCCTTATACCTTATGAATTCTCCGCTCTCTTCCGAGGCCGCCCGCCGGCGCACGTTCGCTGTGATTGCCCACCCTGACGCTGGTAAATCCACGTTGACGGAGGCGCTTGCGCTACACGCGCATGTGATCGCGGAGGCTGGCGCCGTGCACGGCAAAGCTGGTCGTAAGGCTACTGTGTCAGACTGGATGGAGATGGAGAAGGACCGCGGCATTTCCATCGCCTCATCAGCGCTGCAGTTTGAGTACGCCCCGGAAGGCCATCAAGGCGAACCGTACATGATTAACCTGGTGGATACTCCTGGTCACGCAGATTTTTCAGAGGACACCTACCGCGTGCTCACTGCCGTGGATGCTGCAGTCATGCTTATCGACGGCGCGAAAGGCTTGGAGCCACAAACCCTCAAGCTGTTCCGCGTATGTAAGGCACGTGGATTGCCGATTGTCACTGTGGTGAACAAGTGGGATCGCCCCGGAAAGTCACCTTTAGAGCTGGTGGACGAGATTGTCACGGAGATTGGGCTGCAGCCCACTCCCCTATATTGGCCGGTCGGCGAGGCTGGTGATTTCCGGGGTCTTGCCAAGCTGAGTGATGAGGGCGAACCGCAAGAGTACATTCACTTCATTCGCACCGCCGGTGGTTCTACCATCGCGCCCGAGGAGCATTTCACACCTGAACAGGCGCTTGATAAGGAAGCCGATGCCTGGGAAACCGCCACCGAGGAGACAGAACTGCTGGCCGCCGACGGCGCGGTACACGACCAAGAACTGTTTCTTGACTGCACCACCTCCCCCATGATTTTCGCCTCTGCAATGTTGAACTTTGGCGTACATCAAATTTTGGACACTTTGTGCGAACTGGCACCCGCACCAGGCGCGCGTTTGGGCGATCAGGCGGCAGTCGCGGCGTCGCAAAGCGCCATGGACAATGGTCGTGAACCGGGTGACGAGTTTTCGGGTGTGGTGTTTAAGGTACAGGCGGGGATGGATAAAAAACACCGCGATTCGCTAGCGTTTATGCGGGTGGTGTCGGGCGAATTTGAGCGCGGAATGCAGGTGACGCATGCACAGTCGGGGCGATCGTTTTCTACGAAATACGCGCTCACGGTGTTTGGTCGCACAAGATCAACGGTAGAAACTGCCTACCGGGCGACATTGTTGGTTTGGTAAACGCAGGTTCGCTCGCCCCCGGCGATACAATTTACACCGGAAAAAAGGTTCAATTCCCGCCGATGCCGCAATTCGCGCCCGAGCATTTTCGCACCTTGCGCGCAAAAAGCCTGGGTAAATACAAGCAGTTCCGTAAAGCGCTGGAACAGCTGGATTCGGAAGGCGTGGTTCAGGTGCTCAAAAACGATGCGCGTGGCGACGCCGCACCCGTCATGGCCGCCGTTGGCCCCATGCAGTTTGAAGTAATGCAGGCCCGCATGGATAACGAATACAACGTAGAAACAATCGCCGAGCCAGTCCCCTATTCCGTGGCACGCCGCACCAATGCGGAAACCGCACCAGAATTAGCAAAACAACGTGGCGTGGAGATATTCACCCGCACCGACGGCGAACTCATCGCCCTGTTTGGCGATAAATGGCGTTTGCAGTTCATTCAAAAAGAGCACCCCGAATTCTTCCTGGAAGCCCTGGTGGCGGATTAAGCAAAGGCGACAACGCAACCAATAACAAAGACAGGTATAAGAAGCATCGCCATAACCGCCCAGGCGCTGGGCCTAGCTAAGTTCAGCGCCATGGTGTTGGCATCGAGTTCGATAAAAGTTCGAGAATCCTCCTCGTCCCAATAGAACATTCCTCCTTTTAATGCTCTTGGTTTGTAGTTACTGGGTGGGTAGATGGCATCTGCGTGACGACGCGCGCGTATGTCAGCCGACACAGCCCACACCAGCACTGCTGCAATAAAGGAAAGACAAAGATAAAGCTCCCACGCGCCAACAGTCCACACAAGAGCACGTGTGACCAGGAAAGATATTGCAGTGGTGACACTTAATGTGAAGAACCCCAGTGTTAACTGAGTTGTTTTGTTAATCAGAATCGTCCGCTGACGAGACACTGCATCTCTTTCTCTGCCGTTGTATGCGAAGAACTGAGAGTATCCAGCAAAACCAGCTCCTGCCGCGATCACAATGGCAGGCCCTAGGCCAACAAGAAAAAGAACAGTAGGGATAGTTTTTGGCGCTGCATTATCAACAGTTCCATCCTGACCCCAGTGAAGAGGCAGAGGGTCTGGAAGCTGAGGATAGTGATACAACGCGACAGCAATGGCAACAACCATTACCGCGTGCGCTGCCACATACCACCACAATGATCTCATAGGAAGAAGTCCTGTCATGCCAGATTTTCAAGAACTTTATACCGCCAGTTAACAATAATCCCCACAAGCACCCACAAACGCCCAAGAGTGTCCACTGCAACGGCGAGGATTCATTCGGTAGGAAGAACATGATAGTGCCAGATATATGAAGACCACCATGAACACCTATCGCTGCCCAGACGGAATGAGAAGCAAGTCGCACTATGGCAGCGGCAAACGCAAATCCTAGAGGCATGATGAGATAGATGAAACGTTCAACAAGATTTTGCTGACCACCTTGCGAGACGATATGTATGACCCCGAACGTCACCACACTGAGCGCAACAGCGAGTTTAGTGTTTCCCAGCGAAGGAATTAACCAGCCACGAAATATTATTTCCTCGGGAATAGCTTGCAAAAGGAATCCAAGCCCAAAGGCGAGAATCATATTTGCCCACCATGTATCACCCGATGAGTCTTCTGGAATTCCTTTTACTCCAGCAAGATATGCAATCCCCATAGTAATGGCAAAAATAATACACGCCACAGCAATCATAGAGAAGAACCATAGCACCCCACGGCTAGTAAGGCGTAAGTCCACAATGGAAAATGGCATCTTGTCTAGATAACGACATAAAAGCCATACAGATGCGCACGCAACTAATGTAGTTAACGTGACGCAGATCAGAGTTACGACGCAGAACAGCGCTATACTTGCGTTTCCGTGGCCAACAGCCTGCCTTCGGGCAGCCTTAACCCAGGGAATTAATAGAGGCAGCGTTGAGGAAAGATCAGCTACCACGAGGATCACAACAGCGAGAATAGGCCTTAAAATGATACCAGGTAGCCTCAAAGACTGATGAGATACATTATGTGAGGTTGCCATGCTCTCACCGTCCCATGGCACAACCTGCCCCGACAGTGCCCCGAGTCATCGAAACTCGTGACCCACGTCATGGGCACACACACGTCGCTACTGTTAAAATTTATTTTTATGGCTCTAAATTATCGATCACCAGGTTTTTACCTTGTCGCTTTTTCTTTAGTATCCATCATTCTTTTATGCCTCGAACCATTATTTTATGCGGGTAAGTTTTCTGACCGATTGTATTTTTACGCACAAGTAAGATTTGTCATCATCATCTTATTAGTGGCCATTGACGCGTATCTCCTCTATTGTTGGTCAAAAAATCCACACAATAAGCCACTCGCAGCCGCCACAGCAAGCGTTAATATTATTTTATTTATGCTCGGAGATATCACTGTTTCATCAAGCACTATGGCCGTCGCACTGTGGATTGTTCTTCGTTCTTTTTGGTATGCGTGTCTGTTGGATTATTGTTGCTGCTTTCGTCATGATTGAACCTCCCACTCTTCGCATTATCAAAGGTGAATCACTATTAGATATGTTCTGGCGGGCGATCATAATGTGTATCCTTCTGGTGCTGTATCTATTATTGGCCTGGCTTCTAACCTCTTTTGAAGAAAGCGGCGAGCGTGAGCGGAAACTTGCGGTAGCGGCGGCCGTCGATAATGAGCGAAGTGAGGCGGCGCGCATGCTTCATGACGGCATTGGGCAGCAGCTTGTGGCGATCACCATGTCGTTTGATGTGGCGAAGGCCCTGAAATCCACAAAAGAGCACGATGCCTGGATGGAGGTTGATCACGCTCACACGGTAGCTACGCAAGCGCTGAGGGATCTGCGTCGATGGGTGCGTGCGTTGGATCCACCGCCCGCGCCGGTCCCTGAGGACAGCATGCAATTAGTCACCGTCTTGGAGTCACTATCGCAGGCATTTGCCAGCACTGGCCTGGAGTTTTACATTCAAGGCCCGCAGGCGAAGCATCATTTGGGGGCTACTGCCGGTGAGATTTTCCAGGTCACTGCCAGGGAGGGCCTGTCCAACGCCCTGCGACACGGGCACCCGGATGCGCTGCAGTTCACTTTGAAATGCACAGATGATGCAGCCACTCTCACGGTGGAGGACTTTTCTACCTCACTGCAGCGCTCAATTCCAGCGGAGTCTAAGGATGAGGGCTACGGCCTGCGGTCGCTGCGGGAACGCGCCGAGCAAGTGGGCGGAACACTTCACGCCGAACCCACCACCGAGGGCTTTTTCTGGGCGTATCCCTGCCACTGACGGAAAGTGTGTGACCCCATGATTCGTGTGCTTATTGTCGACGACCAGCAGCTTCTTCGCCGCGGCCTGAAACTTCTGCTTGCGCAGTCTCCTGAAATCCAGGTGGTGACCACCTGTGCGTCGGCCGCAGAAACCCTGGTCAGCCTGCACAACAGCGAGGTTGATGTGGTGCTCGCGGATGCCGTGATGCCTGGCATGGATGGCCCCGAGCTGGTGGAACAGTGCCGCACGTTGTGGCCGTCGCTGCCGGTGATCATTCTGACCACGTTCGACGATGCCACGATTGTCCGGCGTTCCATCAAGGCCGGGGCCGCTGGCTTTTTACTCAAAGACGTCTCCCCCACCACGCTTGCGGAGGCAATCACCGCCGCCTACGACGGCCACCCCTATGTGGACCCACGGGTAGCGCACTTGCTCGCTCTTCCTAGCCGATTCGCGGGGCTGACCCCCACCGAGAAAACCGTGGCGGAGCTGGTGGGCCAGGGACTATCCAACAGGGAGATAGCAGCGGAACTTCACCTCGCGGAAGGCACAGTGAAGAATCACATTTCGGCACTGCTACGCAAGACCCAGGTACCTGACCGCACGCGGCTTGCACTGCATTTTCACACCTAAAAGCGCCCCCACCAATCGCCCCACCAAATTATTGCGTTGGTTGTGCATTTTTACATTCACCGTGTAGCATTCGGGGTTGCTTAACTGTCTTCAACACCCAATCCCCGTTACGAGGTGATCTTTTATGGCGCAGCTGCTCTACAGACTCGGTAGACTGACTTACCTGAACCGCTGGAAAACACTGGTGGTGTGGCTCCTACTCATCGCAGGCATGGCAGCCGCAGCGGCAAACCTGTCACAACCGCTGTCCAATAACTTCACTATCCCCGGCTTGGAATCCATTGAAGCCCAAGACAAAATCAAGGAACGCTTCAACACTTCCGACGATGCCCTCACCGCCCCCACCGCAAAGGTGATCGTGCAGGCACCAGAGGGGAAAACACTGGAGGACTCCGATGTCAGTGCCGATGTGGACAAGCTGGTGACCAGCCTCAAAAATTCCGGAAAGTTGAAAGACACCGACGAGCTGGTCAATCCAGTCATGGCCGCCATGGGCATGAAGCAGCAGCTCACAGAGCAGAAAGCTGCGCAGGGCATCCCACAGGAACAAATCGACGCGGACCTGAAAGCCATCTCCCCGCTCAGCGAGGACAAGCGCACAGGCACCATTGACATCACCTTCGACGCGGAGAAAGCAGCGGATGTCACCTCCGAACAGCGCGATGCCATTACCACCATCATTTCCAATGACAGCGGTAACCTCACCACCGCCTACTCCGGCAACGCCTTCCAAGACAGCGAATCCCTGGGAATGCAGAGTGAACTCATCGGCATCACCGTCGCCGCGGTAGTGCTGATCATCACGTTCGGTTCCCTTGTCGCGGCAGGTCTTCCACTGCTCACCGCCGTGGTGGGCGTGGCATTCGGCTTGATGGGTGTTACCGCCGCCACCGGCTTCACCGACTCCATCAACAGCATGACCCCGACCCTGGCCTCCATGATTGGTCTGGCCGTGGGCATCGACTACGCGCTGTTTATCCTCTCTCGTTTCCGCAGCGAACTTATCGACCACATCAACGGGCATGACCTCACGCCCTAAGCAGCTCAGCACCCGCCTTCGCGAGATCAGCAGAGAAGACCGCGCTCACCTCGCGGGCTTGGCGGTAGGCAAAGCCGGTTCCGCCGTGGTGTTCGCTGGGTTGACCGTGCTCATCGCGCTGGCGGCGCTCACCATTGTGAACATTTCCTTCCTGTCGGCCATGGCCCTGGCCGCCGCCGCGACCGTCGCCGTCGCCGTCCTCGTGGCCATCACCCTGCTGCCCGCCATCCTCGGCCTGGTGGGAACCCGCGTCTTCTCTGTCACCGCACCGTTTGTCACTGCACCAGATCCTGAGCAAGAAAAGCCCACTATGGGTCTACGCTGGATCCGTCAGGTCCGCTCCCGGCCACTCGTCTTCCTTGGCGCTGGTGCACTCGTCCTGATCCTGCTGGCCATTCCCGCCATGAACCTGCGCCTATCCATGCCCACCGACGGCGTCACCGAACCCGGCTCCCCCCGCCGCGTCGCCTACGAAATGACCGAAGACGCTTTCGGCCCCGGCCGCAACAGCCCCATGATCGCTGTGGTCGATGCCACCTCCACGCCGGAGGATCAGCGCATGCAGAGCTTTGGCGCGGCCGTCGAAAAGCTGCAGGGAACCGACGGCGTAAGCAACGCACAGATCATTGCACTTAACGACGCCCAGGACACCGCACAGGTCCTGATCACCCCCGAGTACGGTGCCACCGATGAACGCACCAGCGACCTGCTGCACGACCTGCGCAACAACGCCGACAACTACAAGATCACCGGTGTTGGCCCCATGTTCGAGGACATCTCCCAGCGGCTTAACGACGCCCTGCTCCCCTACCTCGCCGTCGTACTCAGCCTCGCATTCGTTCTGCTCATGCTGGTCTTCCGTTCTATCTGGGTGCCGCTGATTGCCACCCTCGGATTTGCACTCACCGTGGCGGCAACTTTCGGACTTACCGTGCTCATCTGGCAGCAGGGTTTCGCTGGACTGGTCAGCGACCCGCAGCCGCTCATCAGCTTTCCTCCCCATCATGCTGGTCGGCATCGTCTTCGGCCTGGCCATGGACTACCAAGTTTTCCTGGTCAGTCGTATGAGAGAAGGCTACGTACACGGCAAAACCGCAGGCAACGCCGTGGCCAACGGCTTCAAGCACGGCGCGCGCGTGGTCACGGCCGCAGCGCTCATCATGATCAGCGTGTTCGCCGCCTTCATGCTCATTGACGAAAAATTCATTGTGGTCATGGGCTTCGCCCTAGCCGTCGCGGTATTTTTCGATGCCTTCATCGTTCGCATGACCATTATCCCCGCAACGATGTTCCTCCTTGACGACCGCGCCTGGAGACTTCCCCGGTGGCTAGACCGTATGATTCCTCATGTAGACATTGAAGGCGAATCGCTCACCAGAAAGGCACCTGTGCACTAATGTGTGGTCTCCGGGAGAGGAAAAAGCAACAAACCCGCGAACGCATAGCCGCAGCGGCGGTGGCGCTCCTGTCCGAAGAAGGGGACGAACACGCCACCGTCGCTAGGATTTCAGAACAGGCCGGGGTCTCCCCCCGCACTTTCCATAACTATTTTTCGCGCCGGGACGATGCGTTTTTCTTTTTCTTTGAAACGTTGGTGAACCGCTGGCTGCAGGAAATCACCGACGCTCCCCGCAGACGAAGCACCAATTGACCTGCTCAAGCGCATCATCTTCGCGCAAGTAAGCCTCGCCGATGATGACCCCTATTCGGCGAAAAACGTCATGTACTTGCTTGATCACACGTCGGCCTCGTTGGGGCGGGACCTAAATGAGCGGGCACAGGGCTTGTTCCTGCAACTGGGCAACGCTCTCTACGAACGGTACGGCGGCGAGCTGGACTGCATTGACGCCCACATCATCACCATCCCTGTCGTTCCTATCCGGCGGACTCGCCCTGAAAAATGGTGACCGTTGCACCTCACAAAGACGTCCTGCATGCCGTGTTCGACATTCTGGACCACGGCATCAACGGGACACCGTCCTCTTAGTGTTTTTAGTCTTCGGAGGATAACACCGAGTCAGAAGACAGCAGGTCGTTGGTGGTTAATGCCGACGACCCGTCCACGATTTCACCATCGGTGTCCATATCTGGGACACTGCCGCCGTCAAGCCCAAATCCGCGGGCCATGATGGGCCAGAAGCGGTGCAGCGCATCCTGCCAGTATCCCCAGGAGTGCGTTCCGGTGAGTCGGAAATCCCAGGAAATATTGTCGCGAATCCCCAGGCTGTCTGTCCGCGATTTGAGCAGATGGTTGCAGTAATTTGCGGCCGCTTCGATCTGGAAGCCCGCGGTTCGGCGATCTTTCTTCTCCCATTCTTTCGGCGCGTTGGGGCCATTCATGTCGTTGATGCCGTATGTGCCGGAAGCAGAGAAAACGTACAGGTTGGGTTGGTCCGCCAGTTTTTCGGCGTTGATGTACACATCGTTGTACCGAGACTGCGGAGAGTTCATCGGCCCCCACGGATCGTCCGGCTCGGCGGGAGCGTTGTAGATGGTGGCGGCTACGGTGCGGCGCCCCACCCAGGAGTTTGTCAGCCCGCAACCAGAGAGGGAACCCACCGAGTCGTAGAATCCTGGCTGGTGGGTGGCGTAAATAAGTGCAGTCGCCCCGGACATGGACATGCCGATGAGGCTGCGTTTCCCGTTGGCACCAATTGCCTTTTCTAGTGGCTCTGGCAGCTCGTGGGTGAGAAAGGTCTCCCACATTTGTTTTCCGCCCTGGGCTGGCAGTTCTGTTTCCCAGTCGGAGTACAGGCTATACGCACCAAGCATGGGCATAATGACGTGGACATTGCGCTCCCGCATGTAGTCCACCATGTCGGTGCGGGTGATCCAGTTGTTCTCGCCTTGGCCACCGTCGCCACCACCGAGTGCATAGAGCACGGGCCTAGGTTGCGAGGTGTCTTTGGCGGGTATCCACACTAGCGGAATGGTGCGCCCCATTGACGGGGAGTAGGCGTTGATCTGCCGGATTTTTGTGCCGTCTACTTTTGCCCATTCTCGCAGCCTGGCCAGCACTTCTGGATTCATATTGATGCTGGCTGTAGGCAGGTGACTGCGGCCAGCAGGAAACATGGGGTTGGTCTCTTGCGGCTCTTGGGAGCTGTAGAGCTCAAAAGTGGTGTTGTCACTGGATCCACCTCGGGTCAGCAGGGATCCGAGCTTAGGAATTTTATGAAAAGGCCCTTGCGCGCGGGGGAGATCATTGTCTGCGGGGTTCTTCACAATGGTCGGATCCATGCCATAGTCGTAAGTTTTTTCTTGGGAATTTGCAGGGGTAATCCCAAGCAATACACAGGTGATAGCAATCAGCGATGCCGCCATCTTCATACAGCTAGATGCGTTTTTTACGCCCATATGCAGTCCAGTCTCTCTTGTATTATGACCACCAATGTAGGAATGGTGCAGTATAAGTTCTAAGATTGATACTCAGAGAACAATTTTATTTAGGAGTCTCAATGGTAGATTATCTCAGCCCACAAACTATCACCGACGTCGTTGCAGACGGTATTTTCGCCCAAGCAGAATACGACTCCGATTTCAACAGCAATCTCGGCAGCATCGCCCACGTCGATGTGGAAAGTGCTGGTGACAGCTTCGTTGTGCACTTCAAGCCCACATTCGGCTCGATCTTTACCGCCAACGCCGAGCAGGTTGCAGTGCTGAACTCTGCGCAGGGCATGCTGCACTGGACGTCGCCACGCGCTCATCAAGCCCACACCAGCTTCAACATTCCTGAGTTCGAGGGCGATGTCCCCTACTCCCCCTCGCTGTTCGCCGCAGCCCGCACACTGCACGGCAACCGCCCTGCCCTCTACGCACCGCAACGCAACGGCGAAACCCCCGTCCTGGTTCTCGACACGCCACCACCCACCCCCAACTCCCGGCGCGCCCTCACCCACGGCATCCCCTACCTACTGCCCACCATGGACATCCGCCGTGCACTACGCGCTTACGCCGCCGCCACCGGTCTAGGGAATTTACGAAACTGACACCACCATTAGCTTCAGCGACGGCACCGACCTCACCCTAGAAGACAACCTGATTAAGTGCATTTCCGGGGATTTCAGCCTCGACGACTTCCGCGCCGATGCCTTCTACTTCAACGTTGAGCAGCAACTGCTTTTCGACGCCCTGTACCCCAACTCCCCGCCACCCCTACCGCCCAGTTCGACCCGGTGACCAGTCTGCTCACCTTGTTCTCCCAGTTTGAGGGCGGGCAGGCCCGCGCTGACCGTGCACGCCATGGTGCTGGCAACAGTACGCGACGACACCTGGACCTGGGCGTGGGCGAGCAACCTGCCCCCGCACCTGCAGCAGGCCAGCCTGAAGCTCCGTGAAACCGGCGCGCATCTGGGCATTCCCGCTTTCCTTTACCCGCAGCTTCCCGTCTCGCTTGCCGAATCCTGGGGTGTACTCACCGCCGTCAAACCGCCCCTGCAGCGCTGGATCCACACCGCTGTTCCCCTCGGCGACGGGACCACTGCCGTTTTGCTTTTCGACCACCCCGAGCTGCGGCTCCCCACAGCAACGACCGACGCCCTCCACGCCACCCTTCAGACACCCCTACCCGCAGAGCTGGATGCCCGCCAGGCGGTGCGCTCTTACGCGCGGCTGCGTGGAGTGAATTCCTCCTTCGACCAGCTGGAAGAACACGCCATTGTGCACGCCCCCGAAGCACCCGATACATGTGACTTTTGACGGGGATCATCACCTGCTGCGCACTGAGCTGCCTGTATGATAAACCAGTGAATCCAGCAACGCAGCTACTCGACGCCACCCTCGTGATCGGTGGTGCGCCCATCCTCTGGCGTGAAATCATCGGCAACGTCTTCGGCCTGGCCAGCGCCTACGGCGGCATGAAACGCGTGGTCTGGGCGTGGCCCATCGGGATTGTGGGAAACCTGCTGCTACTGACCGTCTTCCTGGGTGGGGTGTTCAACACGCCTCAAAACCTGGATCTCTACGGCCAGGCTGGGCGGCAAGTCATGTTCATGATTGTCAGCGCCTACGGCTGGTATCAATGGTCGGCCGCACGACGCCGTGGCCTGCGCGAATGCCAAGACACAGACCCGTCGCGATCCATTGTCAGCACCCCCGCCGAAGACTCCGTCGCTGTGCAGCCTCGCTGGGCACGCCCCCGCGAACGTGTCGGCATGGTTACCTTTTTGATTGTGGGCACCCTGGTGTTCGCTGGGGTGTTCACTGCGCTGGGCTCGTGGGGTCCCTGGGCCGACGCCTGGATTTTCACCGGCTCCATCCTGGCGACATACGGCATGGCGCGTGGCTGGACGGAATTCTGGCTCGTTTGGATCGGCGTGGACATTGTCGGGGTGCCACTTCTCCTCGCCGGAGGCTTTTACCCCTCAGCTGTGCTGTACATCGTCTATGCATTCTTTGTTCTCTGGGGCTTCGGCGTGTGGCTGCGCGTGCAACGGCGAGGCGCGGGAGTGGCGATGGCATCAGCGCGGACCTGATGTCCTCCGGCGTGCAGCGATTATTGCGAAAAGCCCACGTCATTGCCATAAAACATGCTTCGAACCCGTGGAAACGAGCAAGGTCAACGACGGTGCGTGGAATGCTGGTCACCGTCATCGACTATGTACACCCACATTCCCCAAAGAGCAGCCGCTGAGATTCCGGCCAGAATGTGCGTCCCGCTCGCACCGACCGCCAACACGCTTAGACGGTGCCGCTCCCAGGGTGGTGCCTCGGCAAACACCCCCATAGGCACATATGCCCCAGGGGCCAATTTCAGGTACTCACCCGATCGACGTTTTCTACTGAGCTGTTGCCACTCCGCAGCCGAAAGCCCCCGAGAAAAAACCAGCCCACTTATCTCCTCCACAAAAATACCCCCCGAAAGCCCGAACCCCGAAAACCTAAAACTTAGGACAAAATCGTACGGTACGTGCGCACGTCTACATCCTTGTAATCAGATGGGGTGAACTCGGCATCGCGGGTTTTGTCGACGAGCACGGCGCGCACGCCTTCCGGGAAATTGGGTTCCCGCCGAAGCTCCGAGCCAATGGCGTTTTCGTTTTCCAGAGCCACGCGCAAGGACGAAACCTCAAGGTTGGCGTTGAAAAGTTCGACGGTAGCAACCACGGAACTTGGGATTGGCGTCGCGCATCAAACCGTGCACCAGCTCAACAAATTCCGCGTTAGCGCACTCCGACAATGCTGCGGAAATGTCCGCCCAGGTGGGGTGCCCGAAGCACTCTTCGATCTCGGGGAGCCATACCGCCAGTTCGGAGTCCCCGGTAGGTTGGGTGCTGAAGCGTTCGAGGGCGTCGTCAAGCGATTCGGCGATGACAGTGTCCATGAATTCGCCGAGGTCTTCGGAGGGTACGTAGTCCGTGGCCAGGCCGCTCCAGAGCATGTCGGCGGGGCTGAATCGCCAGCCGGTGAGTAGCGCAAAACTCGCAAGCGCGGGTATGGGGCGGCCGGGTTCGCCGACCATGCGCGCCATCATCCAGGTCATGCCGACGTCGGGGCTGAAGCCGATAACCATTTCCGGCATGGCGGCGAGTGCGTTTTCTGTGATCACGCGGTGCGAGCCGTGCGCGGATATACCCAAGCCGCCGCCCATGGCAACCCCGTCGATGAGTGCGACCACGGGTTTCGGGAAGTTGGCCAGCGCGTTGTTCATCTCGTATTCGTCGAGGAAGAACTTGTCGCCGGCCTTGTAGGAACCGCCGGTGATTTCCTCACGAACCAGCCTGACATCGCCACCGGCGCAGAACGCTTTCGGCGAGCTGGAATAGATGATCACGCGGTGCACGTCCGGGTCGTCGGCCCATTTCTCCAGGGCGTCCGTAATCAGGTCCACCATTCGGGGGTTGAGGGAGTTCAGGGCTTTGGGGCGGTTCAGCTCAAGCAGCCCTGTGCTATTGCGGACGGAAACATTGACTGGACACACACTCATACTCATAGTGTCGCACAACACTTTTTAGTCCGCTATAGATATGCGTTACTTTTTGCGTTTCTTGTGCCCCTTCTTACCCCGTTTGCCCTCGCGCTTCTCGACGCCCGCGTTTTCCACACGTCGCCTCTCCAGATGCTCCGCCACATCTGGAACATAGCGGAAATCCGACCGAGGTGGGCGTTCGTAGTCCTGAGTAGACACCGGACGCTCTGGGATCTCCGGCAGGGGGCGGTTAATCTTCTCGTACGGAATCGTGGACAGTAGGTGATTGATCACATTAATGCGGGAGCGCTTCTTGTCCTCCGACTCCACGATGTACCACGGCGCCGATGGAATATCCGTGTGGATAAACATCTCGTCCTTCGCCCGGGAGTAGTCCTCCCAGCGGGTAATCGACTGCAAATCCATGGGCGACAGTTTCCACCGCCGCAGCGGATCCTCCCGGCGCGAGGTAAACCTGCGAACTTGCTCTTCATCTGACACGGAGAACCAGTATTTCCGCAGCATAATGCCGTCTTCGGTGAGAAGCCGTTCAAAAATCGGGGCCTGGTGCAAAAATCGCCGATACTCCTGCGACGTGCAGAAACCCATGACGCGTTCCACCCCGGCGCGGTTGTACCACGAGCGGTCAAAAATAACGATCTCCCCAGGCCGTGGGCAGCTTTTTCCACGTACCGCTGAAAGTACCACTGCCCCTGTTCCCGGGAACTGGGCGCGGGCAGGGCCTCAATGCGGCAGGTTCGGGGGTTCAAGTACTGTGTGATGCGTTTAATGGCGGAGCCCTTTGCCCGCAGCATCACGGCCTTCCATGATGACCACGATGCGCGCCCCGGTTTCCACCACCCATTGTTGCATGTCCACCAGTTCTGCCTGGAGGCGTTTCAGCTCTTCCTCGTAGGCTTGTTTCTCAAGCTTCGGCGGCTTTGTGGAACTTTTGGAACTGCGTTTTAGGTCACTGTTTCCCATAGGGTTAGCGTACTACCAAGGTAGGACATCGGGCGTGGCGGGGGCTGCCCTTCCGCGCCCCCGATGACACCCCTGAGCTGCCGCGTTAGTTGACCTTAAACTCCGCCATTTCGTCCCACTCCGTCTTACCGGGAATGAGCGTATTGATAATGGTCGGGGTTTCCACCAGCAAGGTCGGGAACAACTCGGTGGCTTTCTTGAAATGCTCGGAGTTCACGTGCGCCTCCGCCGCGTCATCCTGGAAGCCCTTCTACCAGCACGTATTCGTCAGGGACGGTCGGTGGAGCGGTACCACTCGTAGAACAGGCAACCCGGTTCAGCGCGGGTGGCGTTGGTAAATTCGGCGGCCTCATCGCGGAACGTCTCAACATACTCTGGACGGGCCTTGAACTTCACGTTGATCAAAATCATGCCGCCAGTATAGCGGGGTCGTGGCAATACACCAGGCCCGATTAACGACGCCCCGACTTCCGTCCCACTTATCCCTCCAGCTGCTCCCCCAGCTCCATCCATTCCATTTCCAGGGTTTCTATCTCGTCGCGAACACCGGCTAGTTCGGTATTCAGTTCGTTGAGGGCATCCATGTCAGTGGCCACCTCGGCCATTTTCGCGGTGATGCCCTGCTCGCGTTCCTGGAGTTTAGTGATTTTGCGTTCCAGCGACGTCATGGCCTTGCGGGTTTTGTGGTCGGCGGCCGCATCGCGCTTCTTTTCGGCCACCGCAGCGCTACCACCAGCAGTGACACCAGAACCAGCCATGTCCCGCCGCCTGCGCAGATATTCATCAATGCCGCCGGGAAGGTTGGTCAAGTAACCGTCCCCGAATAAAGCCCAGGTGGAGTCGCAGATGCGCTCGATGAGGTAGCGGTCGTGGGAAATGACCACCAGTGTTCCAGGCCAGGAATCCAGGAGGGATTCCAGTTCTTGCAGAGTGTCAATGTCCAGGTCGTTGGTCGGTTCGTCGAGCAGCAGCACATTGGGTTCGGCCATCAGCACCCGGGTGAGTTGTAGACGTCGACGCTCGCCACCGGAAAGGTCGCCGACGGGTGTACGCTGGCGTTTCGCGGAAAATCCGAGGCGTTCCGCCAGCTGGGAGGCGCTGAGTTCCTTCTTTCCGAACTGTACGTAGGAGGCGACGGATTCCACGGCGTCGAGAAGCCGCATGGCCGGGTCCAGATCGTCGAGTTCCTGGCGCAACCACCCGAGCCGCACGGTTTTCCCTTCGATGCGGCGGCCCGTGCCGAGAGCGTACTCCCCTGCCAGCACGCGCAGAAGTGTGGTTTTGCCGGAACCGTTGACGCCTACGAGGCCGATGCGTTCGCCGGGGGCAAGCCGCCAAGTCAGGTCGCGCACGAGGTCGCGACCGTCGGGCGTGGCAATATAGGCATCCTCCAGCTCAATAACCACTTTCCCCTGGCGCTGTTTGGAAAAGGCCATGAGCTCCACGGTGTCGCGGGGTGCCGGGACGTCGGCAATGAGTGCTTCGGCGGCTTCGATGCGGTAGCGCGGTTTCGAGGTGCGGGCGGGGGCACCGCGCCGCAGCCACGCGAGTTCCTTGCGCGCCAGGTTGCGACGCCGCTGCTCCACCGCGTCGGCCTGCCGCGCACGTTCGGCCCGCGCGTACACCCAGTCGTTGTAGCCACCCTCGTAGGTGTCCACCCTGCCGTCGTGCACCTCCCACGTGCGGGTGGCCACGGTGTCCAGGAACCAGCGGTCGTGCGTGACCACCACCAGCGCCGCCTTGGTTTTCAGCAGGTAATCGGCCAGCCACTGCACCCCTCCACGTCAAGGTGGTTGGTCGGTTCGTCCAGCACCAGCAGGTCCAATTCCTGCACCAGCGCCGCCGCGAGGTTGGTGCGCCGCCGCTCCCCACCGGACAGCTGCCCTACTTTGCTATCCAACCCGAGTTCGGTGATCCCCAGGCCGTCCAGCACGTCACGCACGCTGCTTTTCGACGCCCACTCGAACGTCTCCACCCCCAAAGGTTTCAGCACGACGTCGGCCACCGTGTCCTCTGGATTCAGGTTGGCTTCCTGCGTGACCATCGCCACCCTGATGTCGTTCATCTGGGAGACGCGTCCCTCATCGGGCTGCTCCTGGCCGGTGAGCACCTTCAGCAGGGTGGATTTGCCGCCGCCGTTCAACCCGACCACGCCGATGCGGTCGCCGGTCTGCACGCCCAGACTCACCCCATCAAGCAGGGTTTTCAAACCAAAGGACTTAGAGACGTTTTCTACGCTGACAAGATTAGCCACAGTACTGCTTAGCTTTCGTTGGTGATCAGATGCGCCCCGGCGACGGGGCCGTAAGTGGTGTAGATGGCATCGGCAACTTTTTCTGCGCGAAGCCTAGCCGCAACCTGCTCCGCATGTGTCGCATCCCTGCACAAAAACGCGCAGGTGGGGCCGGAACCGGATACGATGCCATTCAGCGCCCCGGCCTGGATTCCGGCGTTTAGAATATCCTGCAAACCGGGCCGCAGTGCCACGGCCGCCGCCTGCAAATCGTTGGCCAGATGCGGGGCGACCTGTTCCGGGTCACCAGTGAGCAAGGCGCTCGCCAGCGCATCAACCGCCCCAGCACGTGGCAACTCGGGGTTGGTGTCCCGAAGTTCATCCAGCGTGGCGAACACCTTTGGCGTGGAAAGTCCCTCCGAACTCACCGCCAGTACCCAGTGGTACTCCCCAGAGGTGGGCAGTGGTTCCAGCTTCTCACCGCGTCCTGTTCCCAGCATCGTGCCGCCGTGCAGGGTGAAGGGCACATCGGAACCCAGCTGCGCAGCGATCTCCTCCAGCTGCGCATCGTCCAGCCCGTTCAGCTCCGCCATGATGCGCAGCATGGCGGCGGAATCGGCGGACCCACCCGCCATGCCGCCGGCCACGGGAATGCCCTTATCGATGTGCACATCCAGCGCCTGGGACACCCCTGCAAGCTCAGCGGCCTTGCACACCAGGTTGCTGCTATCGGTGGGCACTTTGTCCGCGTCGGCACCGGATATCGAGAGCGACGCGACCCCAGCAGTCCCCTCACAAACACTCACGCTCACGCGGTCGGCCAGCGCCAGCGACTGAAACACCGTGGTCAGCTCGTGATACCCGTCCGGTCGCGCATCCCCCACGCCCAGGTGCAGGTTCACCTTCCCATGCGCCACGGCCTCGTGCCGCATGAAGCCCGCCAGCCGCACAAAATCATCAACGCCCAGTTTCTCCCCGCGCAGGGTTGGATCAATCCCCGCACGCACCAGCGCCTCCTCAGCGCGTGACGACGCCCCGAACACGCCCGCAAGTGCCGCCCGCAGGGTTTTGCGGCGCTGGGCAAACGCGGCGTCGATAAGCGTGAACGTGGAGTCCTTCACGCCGCCTGGCCACGGTGAGGGCTGGAAACGGTCGATGCGCACCAGCCCGGATTCGATCTTTTGGTGCGGGCCAGAATACATTCTTGCCCACCGCCCCGGCGCGACGAACCTGACCGTAGAACGATGCCTTGACGCTGGGTACGCCGTAGACTTTCGAGCCGGGAGCGGCGGCGAGGCGGTCGGCCACCTCCGACTGCACCATCACCAGCACACGGGTGATGGTGGGGAACTCTTCAAGCAGGTGCAGCAGCACCGGCACCGAGACGTTGTAGGGCAGGTTGGCCACCAGCGCTGTGGGCATTGGTGCGCCAACATCGTCGACGTCCTGTCGGGTGACCTGCAACGCATCCTTCACGATCAACCGCAACTTGTGGGCGTGCTCGGGGGCACGCCAGGCAAGCGTGGCAGGAAGCTCCGCAGCAAGGCGTGGGTCGATCTCTACGGCCGTGACGTCCTGCACCGTATCGATCAACGCGAGGGTCAGCGACCCCAAACCAGGGCCAACCTCCAGCACATGATCCTGGGCGGTTACCTCTGCGGCGGCAACGATCCGGCGGACGGTGTTGGGATCATGAACGAAGTTCTGACCCAGCTTCTTTGTCGGCCGAATATCGAGCTTATCCGCCAGCTGCCTAATCTCCGCCGGCCCGAGCAACGCTGAAGTGTGGTTGACCATAGTGTCTATAAAGTTACCGCACCCAGGTTACGGCGCCACATGCAGCACTCACCGGCCAGTTCGTACCACCTCCGGGTTTGGTGTGGTCCCAGTGATTCGTGTTGATCCACGTCCCATCCTGCAGGTGCTGGGCCTGCGATTCCGTGAACGCGGCGGGCCATTTCACGCCATAGTTGCTGCCATTGCTGTGGTCGCCAAACTGCCAGACGCTGTTGCTCACCGGACGGAATTCCAGGTCGTAACTCTGCCCCGCCTCCAGCACCACATCCTGCGGAAGCGCCACGTCGTACCATGTAAACGAACCGACAACCCTGGTCAGCTTGTGGGTGGTGAAATTCGCCTCTGGCTGTTCAATCTGGCCCGATGCCAACACCCGATCCCCCTGTTTAATGCTCCATCCCAGAGCACCGCCTGTTGACGCTGCGGACGCCACCGAAAAACCACTCACCCGCTTCTGCGTACTCGGCGTAAAATGCTCGCGCACTGGCTTATTCTGGCTGGCAGCGTAGATCCTTTCCGGGTGAACACTCCCCGACTCCATGTCAAACATTCCGATGCTCTTGCCGGTGGTGAGGCCCACTTCCATGATGGGCGACAGCAACTTCTCCCCTGAGCCGTCACGCGTCAGGTCATCCCAGTGATAGTCCGCTGTGTTGTCGTGAGCGGGCCGAGAACCCATCAGGGTGGACCAATCCGTGGAGTTGAGCCAGCGCGCGGGCTTACCGTCCTCCTTGACAGTTATGGAATTATTGCTGCTAATAAAGTTATCCTGCGGCTTCGGATCCACATTCTCCAGCACCACGTGATATAGCTGACCGCTCGTGAGCGCGTTTTTGCTCTGCTCTATCGGAATCTCCGACAACAACTCCTGTTTCGTCTGCTTCTTTCCGTCCACCAGTTTCGGTTGGTAATGCGTCACCGCTAGCGGTTCCGCTTTCAGATCGGGCTTGTGCTCGGAGGATCCATCGTCCGGCACGACTGTGATCTTAATGTTTCCGCCGGTACCGCTGGCATATCCCGATCCGGTAGGCCAATAGAACCTCAAAACGAAAGCTCCCCGCTTTCTGTGGCGCGGAAGCGATTGGACACGATTGTGAACTTGGACTTATCTGCGCCGACCACCGTGTTGCTCAACGCAGTTTGCGTGAACACTCCCGGGCCATACAGGCGCGACATTTCCTGCGAATCGAGACGATAGCCCTTCTCCGTGACGGGAACAAGGCGGTCATGGCTGGTAGATGCTTGGCTGGCGGATGGCTCAGCAGCTGCACTGGTAGGTGTGGTTGCTGATGCACTTGCCGACGTAGACGTAGTTGTTGGCCTGGTTGTTGAAGGCTCCGCACCAGCGGCGGTGGTGGAACCGACTACAATCCCGGCCATGACCAACGCCGTCGTGGCCACCTGCAATGAAAGAACTCGCGAGCTAACAGTATTTTTGGTGTGCAAAGATCGGTACGACATAGCACGTAGCCTAACAGCTATATATGCCAGAAACTATGCTCACACTCCGAAAGGTATAACTTTTTCTACATAGGGTAGATCCCGCCACCCCTTAACGGGGAGACAGGTTCACCCCCACCACACCACAGTGCGACAGGGGTGAAATACCAAACACTAACTAGCAACGTGATTAGCGCAGCCCCAACTTTGCGGTACATGCTGGCCATGCACCCCAACCCTGACCAGCTTGGACTTTACTAGCCACTGCGATTTGCTGTTCGCGAGTAGCCAGGTGCGCCTGGGGAGCGTATTGGCCACCGCCGTAGGCAAGCCATGTGGACGGGGTGAACTGCAGGCCACCGGAGAAGCCGTTACCGGTGTTGATTGCCCAGTTGCCGCCCGCTTCACATTGCGCGAGGGAGTCCCACACCGAGCCATTGGCTACTGAAGGCGCGCTGGCCTTTGCCTTAGTACCACGCTTGATAGTGGCGGGCTTAGCCGGAGTGACTTCCTTCTCGGAGATGACGGTGTTGCTTTCCTCTTTGCCGTTGACAATACGGATGGAACGCTTAACTTCCTTGCTGCCGGGCGTCCCCGCCTCTTCAACAACCTCGTCACCCTCGAAGGCGGTTGCATCGTCCTTGTAGTTTGCGGGCGCCTCGAACGGCACGGTCTCGCGGACCTGATCGGTGCGGACGCGGTCAATACGCACGTCCATGCCGGCTTTAACAGGAGAAGTGATGGAGGGAGTCACCACATCCTCTGGATTGAGGTTGATATTCCTCCGCCGAAGCAGGTCACCCACATTGGAGGCGGCCATCTGCGTGTAGGTAACGTCGCCGCCATCGTTGATGGAGACGACCTTCGGACGGGTAATGTCCAGCTTCATGCCGTCGGCAGGAATAACGGTGTCGCGCCCCTTGGACAGCAGGTCGCCCTCGTTCACCCCACCGATTTCGGAGCCGATTTCAGAGACGAGCTCGTCAACTGTCAGCGCAGTGGATTTGATGGTTTTTTCCTGACCATCCACCACGACCGCCACGGACTTCGCAGACCGAACCTTAATTGACTCGGTGCGGGTCAGGCGTTCGCTGGGGGAAGGAACAATAAGGTCGTCGGGTCCAATTTTAATGCCTGCTTGTTTCAGCGCCCCCTCGACTGAATTGGACATGGTCACCAGATCCATCTGCTGACCGTTGACGTCAATGGTGACGTCTTTTTTGTTTACTACCGCGAGGCCGCCACCAACAAGAAGGGTGGCCAGCATGCTCCCTGTAGCCATACGGAGAGGCACAGAGGTGGAGCCATTGAGGCGGTCAATCTGAGACTTTTTGTGAGTAGTCACTGAGAAAGTCAACTCCATTTCAAGGCCGTGTAAACATCAATGACCATAACGATACGGTAACATTACCCCTTTGTCTAGGCGATTCGAGCTTACCACGGTTGACATGCAGTTATTTTGTTCAGAAACACTTAACAGCATGCTTAATATCGACCACATAGCAGGGTCACATAAGTCTCATAAGTCACAACAAGGCTATTACGCTTAGGCCCTCGTACCCCCGCGAGGCCCCCGAGCATGTTAGCTATATCTCTAAATCAAAAATCATCAGCCCCGTCTAGCCCCAGCCCAGATTCGACACGCCTCTTGGCGGCCCGCATCCGCGCCACATCAAGCAGAGTGTGGGAGGTGCCCTCTTTCCAATACCCAAAAAAATCCTCAGCGCGGACCGTTCCAGCCCAAGATCTTCTTTACAGTAGCGCCTGATAGCGCGCATCAGGTCACGCTCCCCGCCGCCCACACGGTTGCCGACGCCGCGATACCCAACTCTGCACACGCAGCAGCAAGGTCTCCAGTCTCCCCAAGGTGAATGATGGTTGCCCGGTCCGCACAATCAGCCACATAGGCTTCCGCATCAGCCTGCGGTGCCGCAATCACCACTGTTGGCTTCTCCTTAACCTCGTGTTGATACAGCAGAATATTGCGCACGGCGGGCAGCGCCGAGGCGTCGGCAAGCATGTAGTTGACCGACGCGGGATTCAACAGCTGATGCGGGCGCGGGCCTTTGACCACGATGCGGTCGCCGGGATTCACGGACGCCAACCAACGCATCATCGGCGAGGTGGTGCCGTGCGCGACGGCGTCGATAGCCACGTCATAGTCGCCAAAGACCTCTGCGATGGTGTACACGCGTGACGATGTCGCGATGCCTTCAATAACATCGTTATCCACGGGCACCTCCATGCGGAGGGTGGTATTGGGACGTCGCCAGGCATCGGGATTGCGGAACCCTTCAAACCGGCCACGGATGCGAATGAATGTGGAATTCAGCACCTCCAGGGCGGTGACCACCAGCTCCCCTTCCTCCAAGCCACGAGTGTGGTCGGGATGGGTAAGCACGTCGCTCATTTCCGCAAGTTCCGATTGCGTCAGTTGATGCTCGCTCACGATCTTTACCTTTCTCGCACAACCAAAGACTATTTTTGTTATACAGTCTAACAAAAATCTTTACCTGCTGTCTTGTGTCAGAATTAAGGAATGCCCAGAAAAACTCACGGCAGGCCGCCCAGCATCACCCTTGAGCAGATCGGAGAAGCAGGCCGCACTATCACATTGGATAAACTCACCATCCGCGGGCTAGCGGAATACTTGAACGTGAGCGAGATGTCCATCTATCGGCATGTTCACAACCTGGAGACGGCACGAAACCTTGTTGCGCAGCTCATCATTGCCCGTGAATCCCTCCCCGAACCCCACCACGCCGATCCCGAGGATTCTCTGACGGACATGGCCCAAGCGCTGCGTCGCTTTGTGCAGGACAATCCCGGCATCGGCACTTTCCTCACCCAACTCACCCCTGAGCACACCACCGCCTTGAGCGCCATCGAAAAAACCCAAGCCGGATACGCAACTACGATACGGCTGGCTCCCCCATCAGGCCAGCATCGCCCTATCGGTGGTGGCAGAACACGCGGTTGCCCTTGCACACCTTGCTCCGCTTAGTCATCGCGACAACGCGCTGGCACACCACAGCGAACTCCCCGGCAACGTACCCACGATCACTTCTGGGGCACGCATGACGGAACAGTGGAGTCCAGACGATTTTTTCAACTGGTCCATGCGCGCCACCATCCGTGGCACCCTTGACATGCTCGGACTACGCTAATCACGCCTGCCCGTACACGCGATCAAACGTGGCCGAAACTTCCTCAGCCAACTCTTCTGGGCTCAACCCACGGGCCTCTGCCACACACAGGGCGGTGTGACCGATCAGCGACGGTTCATTTCGCGACCCACGGAACGGCTCAGGAGTCATATAGGGAGCATCAGTTTCAATCAGCACCTGCCCCGTTGGGGCTAGCCGCGCCGCCTCCCGCAGCTCCTCGTTCCGTTTAAACGTGACGTTGCCCGCAAAAGACAGCACGTAACCGCGGTCCAGAGCCTCCCGCGCAACATCCAGCGGGGACGAAAAACAATGCAGTATGGTGGCGCGCGGCGCTGGGGCATCCGCCAACACACGCAACAAGTCCGCGTCTGCCTCGCGATTATGGATCATCAGCGCCTTATCCGCCTCCACCGCACGGTCAATGTGCCACCGCAGAGCCTCCTCCTGCATGTCCAGAGGCGCACACGTCTCCGATTTGCCAATCCAGTACGTGTCCAGACCGGTCTCCCCGACCGCCACACACCGCGGATCCGCAATCATCTCCACCAACCGCGCCTGGGCAGCCTGATCCAATTCACCCACCCGAGTCGGATGAATCGCACACGCCGCATATACCTGGGGAAAAGCATGCGCAGCTGCCAATGCAGCCTCCGCTTCCGCGAGACCATCCCCCACCGTGCACAGCTTATCGACGCCCGCCGCACCCGCGCGCTCAACTAACACTGCGGCATCATCCTTGCACGACGCAAGGTGCGTGTGGGCATCAATGAGCCCAGGAATAGTGCGCGCCGGAACCGGAGTTGGACGTGGTTTCTTTCTTGACATAAGTCCTCAGTGTAGCGAGGGCGTGATGTCCATCCTGTCAGGGCACAGGTGCATCGCGACCCGTAGCTACAGTACCTATTGCCATGTATGCGTGAAGAACATCAACAAAGCCCAAGGTGAAATAAATTGTAGAAACACACCATCACAGAATAGAATTCCGGCATAATTCAAACGCCTCTAAGGATGGTGCGCGTGACATTATCAGATCAGCAAAAATATAGTGACGCAAACGGAACTACTAAGCGAGTATTTGACATTCTTTTTGTCCCTTGCCATGCTTATCTTGACCTCGCCGATCCTGCTTGTTACCGCTCTAGCCATCAAGCTTTTACGATGGCGGACCCGTCTTCTACCTCAGTGAACGCATCGGTCGCGATGGAATCCCCTATACCCTATGGAAATTCCGAAGCATGGTTGTTGACGCCGATACTAAGGTACACGAACTTATTCGACAGCAGGGGTGGCAATGCTCTGCTTTTCAAAAATGAAAGATGATCCGCGCCTCACCCCCAATCGGACGCTTTTATTCGTACATACAGTATCGACGAACTACCGCAATTCATTAATTCACTCAATGGAACAATGAGCATTGTGGGACCACGCCCACAGGTACAACGTGAAGTTGATGAATACGATGCGGACATGCATCTCCGGCTCACCATACGTCCAGGCATCACCGGACTATGGCAAGTCAGTGGCAGATCACATCTGTCGGCCAATGAAGCCAAGCGCCTGGACCTCTACTACGTCCACAATTGGTCAATGCTGCTCGACATGAAAACCATTGCCCGCACAGTCGGCGCCGTCGTCACACACACTGGAGCCTACTAAGCATGGTTGCTACACCTGGGATGATCTTTGTCCGCACCCTTTCCCAACTTTTCCACCACCATCAAAGCCGCACACATGCTACAACATACCCCTATCAGGGGTGGATATTTTGCCCCAATGATCACATTAGTCACAGAGATTGACAAATAACGCACGTTTTAGTTGTTAACTTTAGCTGAGTTTTATATTAATGTATTGTAGGTTCCAGATAGTGAGAGGCGCGCAAAACAGACGCTGCTCAAACTTTCTAGGTTTGAATACCACCCCTATGATAGGTTAGGTTTCAGACCTAAAAAGGTCTTTAACTGCGCTTTTGCAAACCAAACGGTTTGCACCTACTCAGTATCTAAAACTTAATATTTCATGATACTAACCTGTGTGATCGAGTTTGTCGGCGCTCGGCAGTCTCATGAAAAGTCCTATAGGACTACTTCTCTCTGTATTCCGTCTGAAAGGTCTCCCCATGAAGAACATCCGCAAGTCCGCCGTTGCCGCCGCAACCGCACTCGCCCTGACCCTGGGCGGCGTCGCAGCTGCTCACGCTGCAGAACAAGGCCTCCCCACGGATGTTGCCGCTCAGCAGGGCTCAAGCTCTGAAGGTGGTAAAAGTAAAGATGCGAAAGCCGTTGGCTCCAGCGACAAGTACCTAGGCGAAGACGGCAAGCCGAGCGCAGAACTTCAGAAGAAGTACGAGTCCGAGAAGCCCGCCACCGGCGTTCAGATGAGCTCCGATGAGAAGATGCCAACCTCCCGAAGTGGGCTAAGACTCTGCGTGCTGTCACCGCCACTGGCCTGGTTGGTTCCTTCCTCGGCCTTGTGGTCTTCCCCATCATCAACTTCCTGAAGTTCCAGGGCGTGATCCGCTAAGGGCACCCCTACCACAGCTTCCCCGTTTAGTGGACTCTAGGTTAACCCTTCCTAGAGTCCACTTTTTCATTCCCCGACCCCCAATGTTCCTGGATATGCTAGGAGTTCACCGGCGCCCAGGACGGCCCGGTTTCCGCCAGTTCTGGGTCCAGTTTCGCAATGAGTGGCCGTGGTTTGCTGAGGGCGGTGCCTGGCACGACGTCGATACGCTTCCACACCGCCTGCTGGTCACGGTAGTTACCCATGATCACGGGGTAGCTGCGTCCCTTTTCGGGTAGACCCGCGCCCACCGGTTCGACCGGCTGATCATCCGTGACCTCCACAACCTCAGGCAGTGCGGCCCACACGCCGTCACGCCCCAGGGTTTCGTGAACGGCCTGCGCCGTATGCGGTAGGAAGGGGGTGAGCATGGTGTTGCAGTCGCTGACCACCTGAAGCGCTGTCCACAGCACTGTGGCCAGGCGCTCGCGTTGAGTTTCATCCTTGGCCAATTTCCACGGTTCTTGCTCCGCGATGTAAGCGTTGGCTTCGCCCACTACGTGCATGATTTTAGTAATGCCCTGCTTGAACCGAGAGTGGCTGAGAGCATCGCCAGCCTCATCGAACGTGCGGGAAGCGAGGTCAAGGATGGCCTGATCAGCATCGCTAAGCTCGCCAGGGGTGGGAACCTCACCGAAGTTTTTATGCGCCATGGAGACTGTGCGGTTGACCAGGTTGCCCCAGCCATTGGCCAGCTCGTTGTTAATGCGACGGACAAACTCGTCCCAGGTAAAGTCGGTGTCGTTGTTTTCCGGTCCCGCGACAGCGATGAAGTAGCGCAAGGGATCGGCACCAAACTCCTCCAGGAAGTCCTTGACGTAGATGACCACCCCCTTGGAGGAGGAGAACTTGGACCCGGACATGGTCAGATACTCAGACGAGACAACTTCGGTGGGCAACTCCAGCGAGCCGAGCTGTCCGACCGTACCCTCACGGGAACCTTCACCACGGTAGCCCAGCAGTTCAGCGGGCCAAATCTGAGAGTGGAAGGTGATGTTGTCTTTACCCATGAAGTAGTACGAGACAGCATCAGGGTTGGTCCAGAACGTGCGCCACGCCTCTGGTTCTCCGATGCGATAGGCCCATTCAATGGAGGCGGATAGGTAGCCCACAACAGCATCGAACCACACGTAGAGTTTCTTGGCATTGTTGTCCTGCCAGCCCTCAATGGGGATGGGCACACCCCAGTCAATGTCGCGGGTCATGGCTCGCGGACGAATGTCCTCAAGAAGGTTCAGCGAGAACTTCAGAACGTTGGGGCGCCAATCTTGCCGCTCTTTCAACCACGCAGACAGGGCGTCGGCCAGTGCCGGAAGATCCAACAGGAAGTGCTCGGTTTCCACAAACTGCGGTGTTTCGCCGTTGATTTTAGACACCGGGTTAATCAGGTCGGCGGGATCCAACTGGTTGCCGCAGTTGTCGCACTGATCGCCGCGCGCGCCGTCGGCACCACAAATGGGACAGGTGCCTTCAATGTAGCGGTCCGGCAGGGTGCGACCCGTGGATGGCGAGATAGCGCCCATGGTTGTTTCTTTGACCATGTAGCCGTTGTCGTGCAGACCACGGAACAATTCCTGCACCACCGCGTAGTGGTTGCGGGTGGTGGTTCGAGTGAACAGGTCGTAGGACAAACCCAGCCCTGCGAGGTCGTGCACGATCTGGCGGTTGTAGCGGTCCGCCAGTTCTTGCACGGTCAAGCCTTCTTTTTCGGCCTGCACCAGCAGCGGGGTCCCATGCTCGTCCGTGCCGGACACCATCAGTACATTCGCGCCGGTCATTCGCTGGTAACGGGCGAAAACATCGGAGGGCACGCCGAACCCCGCCACATGTCCAATGTGACGGGGACCGTTGGCGTAGGGCCAGGCAACAGCAGTGAGCACAGACTTTGTCATGGGTTTCACTTTAATTTATGGCGTCACAACGCACAGGAACTAGCCAGAAACTAGTCGGTTTTGGGTGCGCGGAAGCGGATGGGACGTCGATTGACGCGCGCCGCCTTGCGGGCGCGACGGCGCTGTTCAGCTTGCAGTTCAGCCCGCATTTCGGAGTGGACACGACGTTCGCGTGCCAGCCTCATAGCGAACTTTTGCTGTTCCTTGTGGTCGAGGTAGAGCGGATCGTCACTGAGTCCTCGGTAGAGGGACACCATCAGCCCGATGATCACCACCAGGAATGGGCTGGCCGCAATGATGGTCACGTTTTGGAGGTTAGACAGGGCGTCGTTACCGCCGGAGACCAGCAGGGTCAATCCGATGGCTGCGGTAAGCACACCCCAAGCTGCGGTGACCCACTTGTTAGCAACGAGCACGCCTTGCTGGCTCATGGACCCCATCACAGTGGCTGCGGAGTCTGCGGAGGTGATAAAGAACGTAGCCAGCAGGATCATGGCAACAATGGCTGCAATGGTGCCGCCAGGTAGGGAATACAGTAGGTCGAAGAGCTGGCGTTTCGCATCGCCCTCACCCCACACTGAGCGATTTCCTGCTCGAAGTGGATGGCAGTGCCGCCGAAGATACTAAACCACACCACGGTGACTGCTGCGGGGATGATCATCACGCCAACAACAAATTCGCGGATGGAGCGGCCACGGGAAATGCGGGCAACGAACATGCCAACGAAGGGACTCCAGGAAATCCACCATGCCCAGTAGAAGATGGTCCAGCTGCTCAACCATGTTGCGGTATCACCGCTATCCAGATCGGCCGTACGGGATGCCATTTCAAAGAATGAGTTGAAGTAGCTGCCCACGGACATGGGGAGCATGTTCAAAATACTCACCGTTGGGCCAAAGACAAACACGAAGATCGCCAGGATTGCCGCCAGCACCATGTTGGCGTTAGAGATGTACTGGATTCCTTTGCCCACGCCGGACATGGCGGAGAAAATGAACGCCAAGGTCAACACGAGCACGATGCCCACCAGCACTTTCATGCTGGGCGAGGTGATCAGACCGGTACGGTCCAGGCCAGCACCAATCTGCAGCGCACCAATGCCTAGCGACGCCGCGGTGCCGAACACTGTGGCCACGATAGCCAACAGATCAATGAGGCGTCCCAGCCAGCCTTCTGCCCGACGTTCACCAATCAGTGGAATAAACGCAGAGCTCAAAAGCTGTTTTTTACCAATACGGAAGGTATTGTACGCGATGGCCAGGCCAACGATGGCGTAAATGGCCCAGGGGTGCAGCGTCCAGTGGAACAGGGTGCTGGCAAACGCATTTCCGATGTCATGCGTTTCGTGCCCAGGCACACCGTTGCGGTAGAAGGTCAGGGGTTCGGTGGTTCCGTAGAACATCAAACCGATGCCCATGCCTGCAGCAAACATCATGGCGAACCAGGAAAAGTTAGAAAACTCAGGGTGCTTCATCATCTCGCCCAAGCCGGATGTTGCCGAACTTACTGCAGGCAATCGCGATAATGTAGAACACAAAGATCGTGCCAAAGAACACGAAGGCCCACCCCAGGTTATCCACCACCTTGGTCAGTGCGGTGGCCGCGAAAGCGGAAAACGACCCTGGGAAGAACAAGCCCCACACCACCACTGCGACGATGATGAGTGCCGCTGGCGCGATAACCCCCCAGTTCAACGTTGCTGAGTCTGACTCGCCCTCCAGCTCAATTGGCTCTTCGACCAGTTCCGGCGCAATGTGCTGCTTGTGATCCAGCATTGCTGCGAGTTCTTCAGTCGCACTGATGGGAGTCTCCACCACTGGGTCAACATATGTAGGATCGGGGTTTGTCATATCTTAACGATGGTTAGTTTGTTACATACTTTTCAAGCCCAACATGCTTTTCACAGGCCATTTTCACTACATGTTACCAATTTGTGATGTCACTTATTCCCAGCCCAGAATAGGTTTTGTGGGCAAAATGTAACAATTTCGTTAAGATTTAGGAGCGGTGAGCCAAAACCGCATCATATAACTCTTTCTTAGACACTCCGTGCCGAGCCGCCACCTCCGCACAGGCTGTTTTCAGTCGCTCCCCCGCCGCCACAAGATCTTCCACGGCAGGAACCAACAGGTTCACATCTGCACCCGCCTGTGTCGTGCCTTCAATCACCACGCTCACCTCACCGCGAATACCATCGCGCGCCCAGTCAGCAAGCTCCCCCAACCCACCGCGACGTACTTCTTCAAACGTTTTTGTCAATTCCCGACACACCGCAGCGCGACGATCCTCCCCCAGCACCTCCGCCGCCTCGGACAGCGTGTCCGAAATGCGGTGTGGTGACTCAAAAAAGCACACAGCACGTTTCTCGCCACGAAGCTCCTCCAACCACGCCCGGCGCGCCCCCGACTTTGCGTGGGGCAAAGCCGTCAAAGCAAAATCTGCCCACCGGCAACCCCGAGAGAGCAAGGGCCGTAGGGAACTGCGGAAGGACCGGGGAAGCATGTGACCGGAAGGCCAGCGGTGTGCGCGGCGTCGATAAGCGCAAACCCTGGGTCGGATACGCTGGGCATGCCGGCATCGGTAACCACCACAACCGTTCCTGTCCGCGCGGCATCAAGCAGCTGTGTGACGCGATCTTGTTCGTTGTGGTCAAAAGTTGGACACCACTCGGCCAGTAATCTCCACACCCAAAGCTGCGGCCAACGAACGGGTACGGCGAGTATCTTCCGCCGCGATCACGTCCGCCTGTGCGAGCGCCTGAGCGAGTCGGGGCGACGCATCCCCCACATTTCCCAATGGAGTAGCCGCAATGATAATGCCGCGGGGCAGCGGCTCAACCGGGATATTCATAGTCATAGTCTCGCATACCTGCCCCATAGTCACCCAGTATTTACCCAGGTAACACTACCCCGATTCGCACACTCCCACTAAGATGGGTGCAGTGACCGAACCCCCACAGCAGCGTACGCTCCAGCTAACGCACGACGCCACGCACCAAGCCGCGCAGCACAGCCCCGATAACGGGGCCATTGATCCAGTGATTGCGGCGCGTGAACCGCACATCCTGCGATGGACCCGCACAGACACCTGGGTGTTCAGCATTATTGCCATTGCGACGCTGGTGTCGCGGTTTGTCTTGATTACTTTTGCCACCAGTGGCGGAACCCCCGTGTTCGACGAAAAACACTATGTTCCGCAAGCGTGGGACATGGTGCGTTCCACCACCAACCCCATGATCGGCGGCATCGAATCCAACCCTGGGTTTGGCTTGGTTGTGCACCCACCGCTGGGAAAACAGCTCCTCGCGCTGGGCGAATTCGTGTTTGGTTACTCGCCGCTGGGCTGGCGGATCATCACTGCACTGTTCGGCACGGCGACCGTGCTAAGCATCATGGGACTCGCGCGCCGCATCAGCCACTCCACCGCCGTTGCAGCCTTCGCCGGTACTCTCGCGCTTTTCGACGGCGTGCTGCTCACCGCCTCACGCTTCGGCATGCTCGACATTTTTCCAGGCGTTTTTCATCGTTGCGGCGGCCTACGCGCTTGCCCGCGACCATGAGCAGATGAATCTGCGCCTGCACCGCGCCTACGTGAGCGGCCTGTGCAGCGTAGGCGAGCTTGGGCCACGGTTTGGTTTCCGCTGGTGGCGGTTTATCTGCGGGATTATGCTCGGGTCGTCCCTGTCGGTGAAATGGTCCGGCCTGTACTACATTGTCTTCTTTGGTCTGCTCAGCGTCGGGCTGGACATGTGGCTACGCCACCGCTACCGCATTCGCCGCCCCATACTGGGCAGCCTTGCATATGACGCATTTCCAGCTTTTGCTTCCCTGGTCATCGTGCCTGTGCTGCTGTATGTCTGGAGTTGGCGGGCCTGGTTTGCCCACGAGACCAGTATCTACCGGCACAGCGCTAGCAACGGCGACATTGACCCCAATTCGCCCCTCATGCTGCTTCCGGACGCCCTAGCGGGGTGGTTGCACTACCACCAGACCGTGCTGGAGTTTCACTCCTCCCTTACATCCTCGAACGGACACAGCCATCCCTGGGATTCCAAACCCTGGTCGTGGCTAGTAGCAGCCCGTCCCGTGCTCTACTATTCCAGTTCCAATGAGCACTGTTTTCTCAGCGACGGCCCCTGCCGCAGCATGATTTACCTCTTTGGTACCCCGGCGATCTGGTGGCTAACAGTCCCCGTGGTCCTGTGGGCGCTCTGGTGCCTGGTGGTGCGTCGCGCTATGTACGTCCTCATCCCACTCGTCGCCTGGGCGGCTGGGTTCCTGCCATGGCTTGCCACCTTCGACCGGCAAATGTACTTCTTCTACGCTGTGCCGTTGGTGCCCTTCACCATCGTCCTCATCGCCCTCACACTGGGGCAACTGGGCAGCACCGGACAACCCCTCAACCAGCTGCGCGCCAACCGAGTCACGGGACTGGCGCAACGATTGTTCGGTGCCACAACCCGCACCGGCGCGCTGTGGGTAATCGCCTACCTGGCGCTGGTGGCCACCATGTTCTTCTACTTTTCCCCTGTCCTCTACGGCATGGAGATCCCCGACAACACCTACTTTGAAATCATGTGGCTACGCAGCTGGCGCTAAAAGCGCTAACACGGGCTGGGCTGGCACGGCTGGACTAGTAAGGCTGGGCCGTAATCGACCGCCACACTCGACCAAACTCGCCAAAGCCGCTGCTGTTCAGCCACGCACACAGCAACGCGGCTGCGGAGGCCACCAACAATGCCAACCCCAGCCAGTCCTTGTGCCGTCATCTGACCCAACACCAGGTCACGGGTGGCAAAACCACAGCTAAACGCCGCAAAAGCGCCGTAGACAGGCATGAGCGCCGCAGAAATCTGGGGGCGCCAGGCCGCGAAAAACAACCCGCAGGCAAGCGCCAGGCGGATGGCCGCGGCGTCGACAAGCAGCCCTGAGGCTGCCGATGTGTCCACATCGGACACCCCCCCCCCGGGTCCCACCGTGGACAGCGCTACCAGGCGATATGCCCACACCACCAAACCCAGTCCCACGAGGATCAACATCACGCGTGACAGCGCGAGCCCCAGGACGCGGGACGCGGCGCGACGGCGACGCACAGGCTCTACACCAGCAAGAATCATCTCCGATAGGTCTGGAACCGCGTCCCCAACGGGTACCTCAGTCAGGCGCAGCTGCCGGTTCAGCCGAGCAGCCTGTTCAAAAAACGCTTGACACTCCGCGCAGCCGGAAAGGTGCGCGTCCACCACGTCGTCGGGAACCCCCGTGTCCTCGCCATCAAGGCGCGCCGACAGCGCAGCCTGCACCCGAGCGCAGTCAATCATCGGGATAAGACACCGTCAATACTTGCTCGCCCCGAACCAAAAACAACAATCATCAATAGCGACACAATCAGCACCAACACGTATTCAAAACCGCCATCGGCGATAAACAATCCCGAATTGAGATGCACAAAATACAGCGCCGCCAGCATCAACAACGCCAACGCACCAGCCGCCAGCGTGGTGAGCAACCCTACTACCAGCAGCGCCCCACCCAGCAACTCTCCCCCACCCACAATGTAGGCTGACAGCTTCGCCTGTGGAATCCCTGCGGCACTGAGCTTCCCAGCTGTTTCAACCGGACCGTCCATAAACAGTTTTTGCCACCCATGGGCCACAAAAATGAGACCCAAGGTGGCACGGAAAATGAGCAGTGCGGCATCCCTAACAACTGGTTTATCCATAGCCGATAGACTACCCGTCAGGCAGTGGGCACGGAAACCTTCCACGCCCACCTGGGGACGACTGTCAGGGGTGTCACGTCACCGAATCGACGCACCGAACCAGACCTGCCTAGCCGACGCGGCGGGTATCCACATACTCGTCCTCCCACACCTCAGGCTCCTCGTGTCCAAAGTTGCTGTGGAAGGTATCAAGATTGACAAAGTCGGGGCTTTCATCATCCAACTCAATGACGATCGCGCCGGGCCGACGTAGCCGCTCCGGGATGCCCAATTTCTCATCGACTGCATTACGCACACCAAGCCGAGCGCGCCGCATATGACGGATACGCTGGGTACGCAGTGCGCTTTCCGCGCGCACATGCCTGCGCAGCGCGTACAGATACAGCACGGTCAGCGTCGCCGAGATCACCAAACTGGTCCAGAACCAACCGCCGAATACAAAGCCAACCACCACGCTGATCAGCACCACGCCGACGAGCGTGGCCAGGTACGCTGGCGACGTTGGTAACGGCTCATGGCCACAGCGGCATCAACCTCGGGGTCGTAACCGCCACGCCCGCGACGACGCGCAGCAAAGGCAAGATCCTCATCAGTGAGGTCCTCATCCGCCGCAATTTCCTCGCTCAGCTCGGCCGCAAGAGTGGAATCATCATCGAAGGCATCATCGGCAAATTCATAGTCCGCGTCGGGGTCCAGGAAATCAGCCGGAGACATGTAGGCATCGTCGTAGTAGTACGGTTCGCTTTCGTCGGCCAGCTCGAAGGCATCAATCTCGTCGTACGCATCGGCCACAACAGCGAACGTGTCGGTTGAAGGCGGGCTATCAATGTCTTCAATGAACAACGACTCGGCGTTCGGATCGTAGACCACCTCCAGCGCCTCATCGCTGCGCACCGCATCCACATCACCATACGGACGCTCAGCATCGACGTCCGCGTCTTCTACTGCCTCATGCTCGCTCACCTCATGCAGTTCCACCGCTGCCGCAGGATTCGGCTCAGTGTAGGCAACCACAGCATCCTCTGTGTGAGCATCCTCTGCGCGGCGATTCGCATTCACAGTTTCCTGTGCTGCGGCCAGCACCTCAGTGAGCTTTTCGCTAACGAACAGCGGTTGCGGGTCGTCGATAAGCCCATCGGCAACCGGCAGGCCCTCCAGCTCAACAGTGTCATCGCTTCGATCCGCATCCTCGGCGCGGTCTTGCGCGGAAACGCTGGCATCAGCATCGTCGGTCGCACGAACGTCCTCAGCACTGAAGCGGGGGCGCTTACGTGGCGGCGTGGGAGTGTCCCCACCAGCAACAACCACGCGGGTTTCCTCAAAGGCATCATTAGTGCGACGAATCGGGCGGTAGCCCCGCAGAACTAAGGGAGCGAGGACAAACAGCCACACGACAACAATGAGGCCAATAATGAGAGCTCCAGACACGAGGCCACTTCACCTTTCGCGATCAACCATTCTTCACAACAGTCACAAAAACAACACGTTCTTCACGTACGTTAGTGGTGCGCCAACGCCATGCGGGGAGGCACGCCGCAAAATCAGACAGCTTAAGTAAATTTTGAAACTACCAAAAGTGCTACACGACCTGGCCTTTATGCCGCAGACGTTCTATACAACTGAGGGAGTAATCATCATCACATAAAGCTACAAGGTAATGGTCCTGCCAGCGGCCATCAATGTGCAAGTTTCGATGCAGGTAGCCCTCCTGACGAAAACCGTTTTTCTCCAGTACGCGTCCCGACGCCGTGTTCGACGGTAGGTACGTTGCCACCACGCGGTGCACGCCCACGCGCTGCAACGCATGATCCACACCCAACGCCACCGCTGCCGTGGCCACACCCTGGCCGGACAATGCACTATGCACCCAGTAGCCCACCCAACAATCCGAACCCACGCCGTGCTGAATCGCTCCCAACGTCAATTGCCCCGCAAAACGCCCATTCACCTCAATGGCCAACGGCACCACGGTCCCCGCATCAGCGGCACTGCGTAGCTGCAACAGTTGCTGCCACCACTGCCGCTTGGAATGTGCGTCCTCCCAATCCCCCATCACGGTTGGTTCCACCGGCTGGAGAATATGCTGGTCCGCAATACGCATATCCTGCCAATCTTGGAAATCCCCACGAACCAGCGGACGCAAACGCAGCACCATATCTCCCGCGCCGTCGGAACGATTCACAGTCACCGACTGCGTGGATTCCGGCCACCCTGGATGGATAGCGTGCCGGGGCATCATCGGCGGCGGGGCACCATTCCCCCTCCGACCTCTCCGGCCAAAACCAAAAAGATCAAGCATAAGCACTAGGCGGTTTGGGACAGGAAGATAACTTCAACAACATCGCCTGGGCGGATATGCGTCACGTCTTCGGGGATACGAATCATCGCGTTCGCATCCCCCAAACCCGCCAGCAAATGGGCAGGCGCACCACTCGCACCGCCAAGCCCCTCCACCAGGTAATCCTGAGTTTCCGCATCCCGCATCAAGCGTGCGCGAATATACCCGCGACGACCTGGGCGGGATTCCAACGGATTCAGCGCGCGTGCACGAACAACGCGCCGCGCGGCATGCCGTTTCCCCAGCGCCAATCGAATGACCGGGCGGATGAAAATCTCAAAAATAACCAGCGACGAGACGGGGTTACTGGGCAGCAAAAACACCGGGATACGTTCATCTCCCAGTAATCCGAACCCTTGCACAGAGCCTGGGTGCATGGCCACGCGGGTGGTATCAATCTCACCCAAGTCGGCCAACACCTTACGAATATTCTCGTTACCTGAACCGCCGACCGCGCCAGAGACCACGATGATCTCACTGCGCAGCATCTGCCCCTCAATGATTTCCCGGATACGACGGGGCTCACCAGCCGCAATGCCAACGCGATGCACATCAGCGCCTGCTTCCCTACCAGCAGCCGCCAGTGCATAGGAATTCACATCAAACACTTGCCCCAGGCCCGGTTCGCGGTCAATATCCACCAACTCGGACCCCACAGACAGCACCGACATACGCGGTCGTGGATACACCAGCACTTTCGACCGGCCAACGGCAGCCAACAACCCAATGTGTGCTGGTCCAAGCACCGAACCGGGGGTTACGGCGACATCGCCAGGTTGAATATCATCCCCAGCGCGGCGCACAAACGCTCCGCTGCGAACCGGTCGAGTCGGCATGACTCGCTTTTGCCCACGGTCGCTCCACTCTAGGGGAAGCACGGCGTCGGCAAGCGTGGGAAGTGGTGCGCCTGTGTGCACGCGGACGGCCTGTTTCGGCTGCAAACGGAGAGGTTGTTGAGAACCTGCTGGAACCTCCCCAACCACGGGTAGGGACTTTTGTGGAGCGGCAGCATGCTGCCTACTACTTCGTTCCTGGGTGTCCCCGTTGCTGCGCGCAGCATCACCATCGCCCTCCGCACGACGACGCTGTTGGTGATGTAGGCTCCGCTCGCCACCAACATCAACGGCGCGCACCGCGTAACCATCAATGGCGGCCTGTGCGAAACCGGGGAGGGCCTTGGCAGCTTGCACCTCTTCGGCGCACATGAGGCCCATCGCGTCCGCAATAGCGATCCGTACTGGTTCAGGTGACACGGCCGCCTGCGTCACCAAAGCTAGCTGTTGATCCACGGACCGCATACGCGAGGTTCCTTCCCGAAGTGCTTAATCCTGATTAGCTAGCAATCTTTCCATATAACGCCGCAAACCCGGGCCATACGTTGGGTCCTGCAAGCCAAAATCCAAACAAGCACGAATATACCCACCCGGGTTGCCTAAATCATGTCGCTTACCTTCGTGCACCACAATATGCACGGGGTGACCTTCTTCAATGAGTAGCTCAATAGCATCAGTGAGCTGCAACTCTCCACCCTTACCAGGGGTGATACGGCGGAGGGCGTCGAAAATTGCACGATCAAGCAAGTAGCGGCCCGTAGCCACAAACGTTGAGGGCGCATCCTCCACATCCGGTTTTTCCACCATGCCCCGAACACGTTTGACGTTCGGCTGATCGGATTCCTCAATGTCGAACACGCCGTAATTGCTCACCTCGTCACGGGACACATTAAAGGCACACAGCACGGAACCGCCCAGCTCAGAGCGAACTTGCGCCATTTTCTCCATAACGCCCATGGGCAACACAATATCGTCGGGCAGCATCACGGCCACCACATCTTCGTCATCGTCCAGCACCTGTTCCGCAAGGCCCACCGCGTGCCCCAAACCAAGCGGCAGCTCCTGCAGAACTGAGACGGCTTGGATCAATTCTGCTGCGCGTTGAACCTTAGCGAGCTGCTCCTCTTTACCCCGCTCAGCCAGGGTGCTTTCAAGGCGCTCATTATGTTCAAAATGCGCCAATACGCCTTCCTTATTCGGCGCGGTAATAACGGCCAAGCGAGAGGCCCCTAAGCGAGAGGCTTCCTGAGCGATGAGTTCGATGCCGGGGGTATCCACAACTGGAAGTAGTTCCTTGGGAACCGTTTTTGTTGCAGGTAAGAAACGGGTTCCCAAGCCGGCCGCCGGAACCACCACGGTCTTCACCGCGAATTTGTACTCACTGATAGGGTCGGTCATACAGCTAGATTACCTTGCTGCGGCGTTACCCATGCCTCTAACGCCATTCAATCACAGCTTATTTTTACGAAAATTTTATATATTTCAGATTTGATACTCACCGAAAAACGCGCAATGCCCCATACTCCCCACAGCACCGATAAAAAAGCGCAACTACGGCACTACCTGCTCAATCAGCGCGCCAACCACCCCCACCGACTGCGTGACGACGCCGCGATCATCACCCATCTGCGCCCCCTCCTGGCCACCCTACACAGCGACAGTGACCGCTTTCTAGGCACTAACAAAGTTTCCCAAATCACACCCAAAATCACCTCCGATACTTCCCCCTGTGAAACATCCGACAGGACGGCGGACAGTTCCCGCGTTGCCGCCTACGTTCCACACGGCAGCGAACCCGGCGGCGACACACTCCTTGCCGCTCTCATGGATTACACCTCCGAGCTCTATCTCCCATGTGCAGGCCCAGCTGGGCAGATGACCTGGTCACGGCACGATGGCACCCAGCCACTCCGCACTGGACGTTACGGAATATCCGAACCCAGCAGTGACCCCGATCCAACTTTCACATTGGAAGGCTGCGCCCTCATCATCGCCCCGGCTGTAGCCTGCTCCCCTACTGGGCAGCGCCTAGGCAGAGGCGGCGGATACTACGACCGCGCACTCGCGCCACTGCATACAACCTCACACCGCCCGGTTGTGTCCACACTGCTCTATAACAATGAAGTTCGTGACGATGTTCCGGCAGAACCGCACGATATGCCGGTTGACGTGATCATATGCCCGCAGGGGATCATCTGGACAAACCAGTAGAGGGAACCTGTCGATGGACTTCACAGTCCAAGGAGGCATGAAGATCACCACGGTCCTCCATGCACCCGGCTGGCACCGAACCCGCCTCATTCGACGAGCCATTGCCATCCTTCTCATCCTGGTGTCCGCAGCCCTAGCCCTCCACAGCGCACTCAAGAAAGATCCGCAGGTTGTTGTTGCGGTGCGCACCATTGACGCCGGCAGCACCGTGACAGCAGAGGATGTTGCGTTACGCCGCGTGCCACAGAACCTCCTCCCCGAAGGGACTTTTGACTCCACCGACGATGTGGTGGGACACGTAGCTGTTGCAGCCATTAGCCCCAATGAAATCCCATCACATCTCCGATTCGTCGGCTCCGAACTCGCTAGCTATCTTGTGAATCTGGACACACCTGTAACCAATCAGGAGACTGACTCGGCACAGGAAATCTCGGTCCTCCAACTTTGGTACCCATTAAACTGGCCGATCCAACACTCGCTCACTTACTCAACCACGGCGACACCGTGACCGTGGTAACCCACGACGATAACGCACCCGAACCGATCACGATTGCCGCTGGTGGACGTGTAGTTTTGAGCACACTTCAACAAAAAAGTGGCGGATTTGCTGCAAGCACGTCACACGAACCCGGAACCATACTCATCGCACTACCCGAAACTCCGGCAAAACGCGTTGCCGCCGCATCATTAACCTCGCCATTGGCAGTTGTGCTAACAGGTGAGCGGGCAAAGGCGAACGGAATGGAATAACTTTTTGTTCCAATTTTGGCTAAAGTGTGCTGTGATCAAAACGGGCCTACGTTTGTCCATGCGGAGAAATAGGTCACTGTTTCGACCAATCCCAACTAGAACACGCCGACATGAAATTCATTGGGAACCACCCAGTATTTTCCTGCCGGGGTATTCGTACGCCATTGGGAATGCATAACACTAAGGAGTATTCATGCTTAAGGGCTTTAAAGATTTCATCCTGCGCGGCAACGTGATCGATCTGGCTGTCGCCGTCGTCATCGGTGCTGCGTTCACCGCCATCGTCACCTCATTTGCGGACAACCTGATCAACCCGCTGATTGCTTCGGTCGGCGGCGCAAACGCTGACGGCCTCGGCTTCTACATCCGCGCAGGCAAGGAAGCCACCTTCATGGACTTCGGCAAGATCATCACCTCTGCCCTGAACTTCCTGATCACCGCAGGTGTTGTGTACTTCATCTTCGTGCTCCCCATGAACAAGTTCAAGGAACTCGCCGCAGCTCGCGCTGGTACTGCTGATGCGGACGAGGCCGATGAACTGTCCAGCGAAGCAGAACTGCTTGTTGAAATTCGCGACCTGCTGAAAGCCCAGCGTTCCCAGCGCTAAAAGCGTGTAGGCCGGGACTCTTCTCACCCGTTCACACACAAAACGCTACAGCTTAAATGCTACAGCGTAATAAAAAGAAATTAACTCGATTCTTAGAGCCTTTTAATTTTAGGCGTCAAGAATCGAGTTAATTTTTTTTATATGCACAGCTCTCAACCCCAGTGCGGTGGCTTCTCAGATATCCAAAACTCTTCGTTCAACTCCACGCTATCTGCATCCCGCTCGCGTCGTTCATCTGGTGAACGCTCCCCAACGAAAACAGATCTTCGGCACCAGGTTGATCCCACGAGCGGTCAACAAATGGTGCCGTAGAGGGACGCTCTACCCTGCGGCGAGCACGACGGCCAGGAAGATCGCCGCTACGCGCCGAACTCATGCGTTACTCATTTATCAACAGACCAGTCCTGCAGCTGGTCAATAACATGGTGGACCAGTGGCCCCAGCGTAGCCATGCCGTCGCGAATCGCGGCACGCGAGGGGGCCAGGTTCACCAGCACAGTTGACCCCGAGACCCCAGCGACGCCGCGTGACGTGCACGCATCAATCGCACCACACGCCAGCGCAGACGCACGCAACGCCTGAGAAATGCCAGGAAGGATCTTATCCAATACGGCACGCGTGGCATCTGGGGTTTTGTCGCGCGGACCAACGCCTGTCCCGCCGACGGTGATCACAAGGTCCGCGCCCCCGATGACGGCGGTTTCAATGGCCTGGCAAATCAGCGAACGTTTCGACTGCACACGCACCACTGCGTCCACCGCAAAACCATCTTCTTGCAGCAACTCCGTGACCAAGCGATCTGTGTCCTCCCCACTGCTCAGCGCATGGTCTGCCACCAGAACGACCAACGCTCGGCGCTGAGCGGGGCGGTCGCCTAGTTCCTCGACAGCACGAAGATCTTCGGCGTTTGGCTCCTCAAGGAACTCAAGGTCGTTCTCAAGGCGGGACATTGGTGTCAGTCCTTTCAATTACTTCTTTTCGGTGAGAGTGACCTTGACGTCACGCACATCGCCTGAATCGGGTCGGGTTACCTTAAGTGTGACAGTTTCTCCGAAATCTCGGGCGCGAATCGCGGTAATTAGTGCATCTGCGCTGTCAATCACACGATCATTCACCCCGACGATCAGATCACCCTGGGTGATGCCTGCCTTTTGTGCCGGCCCGTCTGGTTCCACATCACCCACGAGCGCACCGCGCTCACGATTGTTGTTGGAAAGCCGAATACCGATCATCGGCTGCGTCACTTTACCCTCATCCATCAGCTGCTGCGCGATGCGGCGCGCTTGGTTGACGGGGATGGCAAAGCCCAGGCCGATGGAACCCGACTGCCCGGAGTCACCCGAGTTGGTGGCGATCACCGAGTTCATGCCAATGAGCCGCCCCTGCATGTCCACCAGCGGCCCACCGGAGTTGCCGGGGTTGATGGCGGCATCGGTTTGCACGGCGTCGATAAGCGACGATTCACCGCCCTCGCCCCCAGAGGCGCGCACGGGACGGTTGAGGGCAGAAATGATACCGCTGGTCACAGTGGCACTCAACCCCAGCGGCGAGCCAATGGCTACCACCTGCTGGCCCACCTGCAATTCATCGGAGTTGCCGAAACTCATAACGGGCAGGTTCGATGCATTCCGCAGCTTAATAACCGCAATGTCGGTGGAACCGTCACCAGCAACAAAATCGGCCTTGTATTCTTTGCCGTCGTTAAGCAGCACCGTAATCTCGCCGCCCTGTTGGGCGCTGCTGACCACGTGGTTATTGGTCAAAATGTTGCCATCGTCGGAAATAATCGAGCCGGACCCCTCCTCCACGGAATAACCGTTGGAAACGCGAATAGACACCACAGCCGGCAGTACGTTCTCCGCGACCTGCTCAACTGAGCCTTCTTTGTCGGTGGCCGTGCGGTGCACCGCCGGTTCACTCAGCGCATTCACCACCGAGCCGCTGCTGTTCTTCCACGGTTGCCCCACCGCAACGCCAGTAATCGCGCCCGCGCCAAGCGCACCTACCAGCATCAACGCCAGCGCCGTGCCTAAACTCACTGTCCGCTTCTCCTTCGGGGCCTCCGCCACGGCCGTCCCCTGCGGACCGCTTATCGACGCCGCACCTACCGCAGCACCCACACCAGCTCCGGCAGCGGTGGCTTCAGGGGCCGTGGGACCAGCAGCAGAACCGGCAGCGGTGGGGCCAGGCGCGGTAGGCCCAGCAGTGGAAGCGGCACTGGTCTGCGCTCCCATACCAGGCATTTCCGAGGTTTGATGATTCACAGGCTGCTGCGCCTGGTCAAAACCCTGGTTGGGTGCCTGAGAATAACCCGCAGGTGGCTGCTGCGGGCCAGGCGTCGGCCCCTGGACCGGGGGTTGTGCATACTGGTTATCATGCGGGGGTTGTTGCGGATCGAGGCGTCGATAGGGGTCGGAAATGTGTTCAAATTTACGATCGTCGTTGTTATTCATACCTACATTGTTACCTTGTTCGCTGTGTCTTAGCTGTGAGGCCACTGCCAGCTTATTGTGAAAGACTGGCAGTTCCCTGGCAATGCAACTGCCAGTTGATTCCCTGACCAGGCGGTTTCTTGGGCGGAGGTGGCATGCTTTCCGGTACATGCTGCCCAGGTTTCCTTCACGTCAGCTGTGAAGGAAACCTATGTAAGAAACTCACTGCGCGTCACTCATCAGTGTAGCGGCGCTGGCGCGATGCCCACAGCTGACTAAAATCGTCCATTTTGATGCCCTGAACAGGCCCTTTATGCCGATTATCGGGGCGGTCCTTCACCTTAGGAAGTGCCCGTGGCAGTGGCTTCTTCTTGGTCCTATGCTTGTCAAACAGCTCGGGCTGCAGACTCACATTGAAGTCCGCTTCTGGTGCACCTGGCGGGAACGGATTACCAGGCAGGGTTACGCGCATGAGCGCACCGCCATCATCGGATTCCTCCGCAACAATCGTGCCAGCGTGACGATTAATCACCTGCTGCACAATCGCCAATCCCAGGCCCGAACCAGGCATTGAGCGCGCCTTGATGGAGCGATAGAAACGCTCAAAGACTTTCTCACGGTCTTCCGCTGGGATACCTGGGCCGGAGTCGGCAAAGGTCAGTTCCATGACACCCTCCTTCTCAGACGTCATGGTGATGCGCACCTCGCCATCCTGCGGGGACCACTTAGCGGCATTATCCATGAGGTTGAGGGTGGCGCGCCCCAAGGCAAAGGGATCACCATAGAGGAACCACGGCTGCGTGTTTAAGGTGAACTTCACGTCGGGGCGACGGCGTTGCACGCGTTCCAGAGACGTCTCCAGGCATTCCACCAAGTCCACACACTCAACAATCTGCTGTGGTCCGTCCTCGCGGGCAAGGTCGACCAGATCACCGATCAAGGTGGACAGCTCCTCGATCTGCGCGATCACGTCGCGAGACAGCGACTCCAGCTCTTCTGGCGGAATGGCCGACTTGGATTGAGAGACCATCATCAACAATTCGACATTGGTGCGCAGCGACGTCAATGGAGTTTTCAGCTCATGCCCAGCATCAGCGACCAGCTGTGTCTGTCTCACTCTGGAGGCTTCCAACGCCTCCAGCATGTCATTAAAACTCCGGGTGAGCTGAGCCAATTCGTCATTACCCACCACGGCAATGGGACGCAGATCGTCCGTCTGCGTCACATACTCGGCTGCCTGCTGCAGGCGCATCACTGGGCGCAATCCTGTGGTGGCCACCACAGTGCCCGTTGCAATGGCAATGAGCACGCCCAACGCGCCAATAATCAGCAGCACCGTACCCAGAGAACTGATCAGCTGGTGGGTGCTTTTGAGGTCCCGCGCGAGAATCAACGTGGCACCAACTTCATTGCGCAGCGCCAAAACACGCTCATCGCCGCTGTTGTTGGTCGACATGTCCAACTCCCCGCGCAGCACAGCAGCCTCATCATTCGTAATGGGCAGATTATCGCCTATCCCCCGAGCTGCGCCCGGCGAGAAGTATGCCACACGCACGTCGGGGTTGTAAGACTTAAATGCCTGAATCTCAGCCGTGGGGCTCAGCAAAAAGCTTGGGTCGAAACTGTTCTGCAGAAATGCGGAAGCTTTTTCCTGTAACTCCTGGTCCACTGCGTTCGTCAGCGATGTGGACACCGTCCAGTAAGCCACAATGGTCATCATGGCCACAGCAATAGCCACCATGGATGCCGTCACCATGGATAATTGCCATCGCAACGATGCTTTACGGTCCCAACCTTGGGGTTTAGTTTGTTCGGGCTCAGTAACAGGTTCAGCCCCGTAGATGTCATCTACAGGGCTTGCGGGTTTACGAAGCATCACGGTGCGGTCTCACGCAAAACATAACCAACACCACGAACGGTATGGATTAAACGAGGCTCACCGCCCGCCTCAGTCTTGCGTCGCAGGTAACCAATATAAACTTCGAGGGCGTTGCCAGATGTGGGGAAATCATATCCCCAGACATCTTCCAGAATCGCACTGCGACTGAGGACCCGACGAGGATTGGCCATCAACAACTCCAGCAACGCAAACTCGGTGCGAGTAAGGCTGATGGTGCGCTCACCGCGCGTGACATCGCGAGTGTCTGGGTTCAGGTGCAGATCCTCAAACACCAAGTCCGAGGTAGAGGCGTTGCCGATGGCTTCCGCCGCCGCGCGACGGAACAAAGAACGAACACGTGCGAGTAGCTCCTCCAAAGCAAAAGGCTTGGGCAGGTAATCGTCTGCACCTGCATCAAGCCCGGCCACACGATCAGACACGCCGTCACGGGCCGTCAGAACAAGGATGGGACGATCATCGCCACTGCTGCGGAGCGTACGGCACACCTCCAAGCCATCCATGCGTGGCATCATGACATCCAAGATCACGAGGTCGGGTTGCTCTTTGCCGATCTGATCCAAGGCTGAAGCCCCATCTTCAGCTAAAACCACATCATAGCCATTGAAGGTGAGTGACCTGCGCAAAGATTCTCGTACAGCTTGTTCATCATCAACAACAAGAATTTTCATAACCACCATTGTGCCTTGTCCTGCTGTGAGTTTGCTGTGTTAACCCCCCTAAAAGTTCCAGTGTTTTCCCTTAATCTCCCCGTGACCAGCAAAAACCGCCTCCCCAAAAATTTGAGGAGACGGCAACAAAAACACTGTGACCCCCGAAATATGAGGTAACCGTGTCGTGTATTAGAACTGCTCGACTTCCACAAGACCCATGCGAGCTGCGCGCACGAGGCGACGCGGGATGCGGTAGGTGTGGCCGTCAATAGTAACGTTTTGGAGGGCGGCGTTGTTCGCCTTCCACTGGGAACGGCGGGCGCGAGTATTTGCGCGGGACATACGGCGCTTTGGTACTGCCATTGTTCTTTCCCTCCTTAGGACTTCTTAGCGCGGCGGGCGAGACCACCGTAACGGCGTTGGAACTTCTCAACACGGCCAGCAGTGTCCATGAGACGCTGAGCGCCGGTCCAGAACGGGTGCGACTCGCTGGTAACATCCACAACAATCAGTGGGTACTCGTTGCCATCTTCCCACTGAACAGTGCGGTTGCTGGTCGCGGTGGAGCGGGTTAGGAACTGGTGACCCGTACCCGCATCCTGGAAGACCACCGGGTGGTAGTCAGGGTGAATATCCTTCTTCATTCTCATCCCTTAGATCAAGTACATGTGCTTCTCGGCGCGCCTGGACGCTACCGGGTGGGAAATCCCGTTATCCACGACACGCCAAGTGACCTCATCCAAGAGGCTTAACGTACGCGTCGTTGAATCCTACAACGTAGACCGCCGAAACCGAAATCCCATATCCCAACAGCAAGAAACCACTGCACAGAGGCGGGAACAATTCGACCGCTCAATACTAGTCTCTAGATAGGCAAGAACGCAAAACCCAACCACGCCTTCTTTCTGTACCCTCCCACCCCCACCGCGACCTGCGGCTTAGCAAAAAAATTTTTCCCAAGATTAGGGAAATCAGCCCACATCAGGGTATGGTTTTCCCTTGCTGTTGTCGAAGTATTCGTTTACGCCCCGTCTCAGCTGGCAAAGCCGCGCCCCGAAGGTCCCTACAGTGAGGTTTCTTTGGTGCGGCTGCGGCTTAACGTTGAACGTGGGCGGCTAGGAGAAAGTTTAAGTCCATGTCGGCTATTTGCCAGGTAACGGGACGCAAGCCGGGTTTCGGCAAGTCTGTCTCGCACTCGCACCGACGCACCAACCGCCGTTGGAACCCCAACGTGCAGCGTCGTCGTTTCTACCTGCCCTCTGAGGGCCGTACCATCACGTTGACTGTGTCCACCAAGGGTCTGAAGGTTATTGACCGTGACGGCATCGAAGCTGTGGTCGCCAAGATCCGCGCCCGTGGAGAGAAGGTTTAACACATATGGCACGTAACGATATTCGTCCTATCATCAAGCTGAAGTCTACGGCTGGCACCGGCTACACCTACGTCACCCGTAAGAACAAGCGCAACAACCCCGATCGCATCACCTTGAAGAAGTACGATCCGGTTGTTCGTAAGCACGTTGAATTCCGCGAGGAGCGATAATTTATGGCTAAGAAGTCTAAGATCGCCAAGAACGAAAAGCGCAAAGAAATCGTCGCTCGTTACGCGGCGCGTCGCCAGGAGCTCAAGGCCATCATCAAAAACCCGAACACTCCTGATGAGGAGCGTTTGGATGCCCAGTTCGAGCTGAATCGCCAGCCGCGTGACGCCTCCCCGTGTCGCGTCCGCAACCGCGATGCCGCTGACGGTCGTCCTCGCGGTTACCTCCGCAAGTTCGGCCTGTCCCGTGTCCGCGTCCGCGAAATGGCTCACCGCGGTGAGCTTCCGGGTGTTCGTAAGTCCAGCTGGTAAAAGGGAGTTGTAATGAAGCGCAGTAACGTTAAAAAGGCGCGGATGGAGCAGTCCCGCCGCCCGAAGAAAAACCCGCTCAAAGCCGCTGGCATTGAGAAGGTGGACTACAAGGACATCAACACCCTTCGTCTGTTCATCTCTGATCGCCACAAGATCCGTTCTCGCCGCGTCACTGGTTTGACCCCGCAGCAGCAGCGTCAGGTTGCTACCGCTGTGAAGAACGCACGTGAAATGGCTCTCCTGCCGTTCACCAGCCGCTAAACCGACTGGGGACACAACACGCTATCCCATAGTTGGCCAACAACCTTGGGACCTGCGATGACAGCGCACTTTAGCCGCTGGCATTCGTGACACGGCATAAAGTCCTTTTGGCCCGCATCAATGCTCCTTCTTTGTGAGCACAGATGCGGGCCATTATGGTATCTACATAAACCTCTCTTCTTGGAGTTCTCCAGTGTTGCATGCCTCCCTCATTGAACTAGCTGAACAAGCCCCACTGTGCACCGACCAGGCAACGCTTCGTGGTGTCCTCACCGAATCCCACGACTTGACCCGTAATGCCCTCGCACACGACACCAACGCCGTTGAGGTGGCACACTGGTTTTCGCGTCTGCTTACCGACGCCCTGCACAGCCCCGCCGCCACGGAACTTACCGACGGCCGCATCCAAATTGTGACCGGCCCATTCGGTCGCGGCGAGGGAATGCCCACCTCCCCCCGTGGAATGGCTCAGTATCCTCCCTAAAAGCGTGCCGTACCAGTACAACCAGAATCTGGAAAAGGTTCTGACCGAAACGGGATTTGTGCTAGCGCCCCTGCCTGCAACACTGCTGCCCACCACTCGCGAGGATTGGGAACATCGCATCGATCATGCTCTGGAGCATGGGGATGGTGAAGCATTGGGAGTGTACACCGATGCCGGCACGTGGATGGCAGAGAAGGTTTTAGCCTCACGCATGGCCCCACCGGCGTTGCTTCGCAATGCGGTGGAGCACCGGCCCCCGGCGGTGCAAACTCAGGCTGGGCTCCCTCGCAAGGACGTGCCCATTGATATTCGCCGTGATCTTCTTAGCCCATTGGCTAGACTGGCCCGCTGGGCAGCGATCGCGGCGGGATCCTCGGCAACGGAAACGTTGGACCGGATCGCGGCGGGCGTGCACGGGGGCGTCGTCACGCAGCAGGAGGCGGATTACCTGTCGGCAGCGTGGCGGGCAGGCATTGCCTTACGCCTAGAGCGGTGGGCAGAGCATCTCGATGGCAACGGAACGACACTGGACCAGTTAACGCAGGTGCAGCGGGCGTTGTTTGGGGCGTGCTGCCGGGATGTGTCACTGGTGATGCAATCGATTGCAGCGCACCACAGAGTGTAAAATCAGATGGCTACAGCCTGAGTACAGAAGGAACGTGACAGTATGGCAGTGCCGTTGGTCGCCCACGCAAAAACAGCCCTCGTCGGCGGGGAAACACCGCTCGCGAGGAGATTCTGGATGCCTCTGCGGAGCTTTTTACCACGCGCGGTTTTGCCACGACCTCCACGCACCAAATTGCCGACGCGGTGGGCATTCGCCAGGCGTCGCTGTACTACCACTTCCCGTCCAAGACGGAAATCTTTCTCACCCTGCTGAAATCCACGGTGGAGCCGTCCATGACGCTCGCGGCCGAGCTGGGTGCTTCCGATGCGAGTCCCGCGCAACGCCTGTGGGCGTTGGTGGCGGCGGAAACCCACCTGCTGCTATCCACACGCTGGAACGTCGGGCGCCTGTATCAGCTTCCCATCGTAGCGTCAGAAGAATTCGCAGAATTCCATGCCCAGCGCCACGAGCTGAAAAATACCTACCGCACGCTCGCTGCGGAAATCGTGGGTGCTGACGACCCTCGACTGGATCTGCCCTTCCACATCGCCCAAACCGTCACGGACATGCGAGACAACACCGGCACAGCCCCCTACCCCGCCGACGGAGCATTACCGGAAACCGCCATCATGCTTGCCGACGCCGCCCTCACCGTCATTGGCGCTCCCCTGCCGGATGACCGCATCGAACGCACACGAGAGCTTCTGTCCAGCTAACTGACCTGAGTTGCTTTAGCAGTGACCGGCCGTGGATTCCCGGATGGACAGTTCTGGTTGAAACAGTTCTGTGTACGGGGTGTCGGGATTCTGCGCCGCAGCCAGTAGGTTGTCGGCGGCGTGCCACCCCATCTCGCGCATGGGCTGACGTACAGATGTCAGGGGGGGGTAATGAGTTCCGCCGCGACTTGAATATCGTCGTAGCCGGTGATGGCCATTCCTTGGGGGATGGGAATGTTCCTAGCGCGTAGCACCCGCATCGCCCCAATGGCGAGAACATCATTTGCGCAGGCAAAGGCGGTGACAGGTGAGTCGTTAGTGTCGCTGGACGTGTCCAACAACACCTGAGCCGCTTCCGCACCGCCTGCAGCTGTAAACGCAGAGGCTGTCTGGAGTGTGAGCACATCCTCAGGATCAAGGCCGTACGCACGCACGGCATGGCACGCGCCGTCCCAGCGATCCACCGCCTGACGCACCGAAAACGGTCCGTTAATAAACCAATGCGGCGATGCCCCAGCTCTAGCAGGTGATTAATGGCGTGCGATTGTCCGGTGACATCATCCACATCAACGGTGGGAATGCCAGTGATAATGGCAGGGTGGTCGAACAGCACCACCGGAACCTTGAGCTTATGGATCACCCGATCAAGTTCCTCCACCACTGCAGGTGATTGCGTGCCGCAAGGCGTGAGGATAATCCCCCTGGCCTGCATGGATTCGTAGATTCTGAGCAGTTCCAGCTGCCTGCGCGGTTCGCCATTGGAGGAGGCGATGGTCATGATGCAGCCATCGCGCTGGAGGCGCTGGTCAATCCCCTGCGCCGCCTCCATGAAAAACGGGTTGGTGAAATCCAGGATGATCACACCCACGGTGGTGGAGGTGCCTTGGCGCAGTTGACGAGCCGATGCCGAACGCACGAAACCGAGGGAGGTCACGGCGTCATGAACCCGCTGGCGAGTTTCCTCACTGACGCGTTCGGGGTGGTTCAGCACGTGGGACACCGTGCCGACGGATACCCCCGCCGCTTTGGCGACATCGCGCACTGAAGGCCGGGGTTGTTCACCGCTCATGGTCACTGCGGACATTCCCCTTTGCTGTGTCCTCCTTCCCTCTGCCTGGTGTGGCATGTGTGGAAGGTAGGTGATGGAAGATACGTGGGAAAAGTCTACCTCAGCTACCTTTTTTCACCCCGATGCGGGCGTGCACTACCGGGGGTGACTGTGGGCAGTGCCACAATATAGCAAACACAGCGACTATTGACACATCAGCTACCCCTTCTTTATGGTTAAGAATGAAACGTTTCAAACAACGAAACGTAGAACTTTCTTCACCATTTCCCCAGCTTAACCGCTCCATCACAACAACTGCCGCAGATTTGCGAAACCTAAAAATGAAACGTTTCAACATTCTGCGCTGTAGCAACCCTGTGATAGCCGCACCAGACACCCCCGACACCAGCAACAGGACCCCACCACCATGCCTGATCAATCCCCCACCAACCCCTCACCACCCTCCTGAACACCACCAGCGCCAAAGACCCAGGCCGCACCTGCTTCCTCCTTCACGTCCGCCCAGAAGTCCTCGAAGAATATGTGGACGTGCATCAACGGGTCTGGGAGGAGATGCGCGACGCCCTTACCGCAGCAGGCTGGCGGCACTACTCACTCTTCCTCAACCCCGACACCGGCCTGGTCGTCGGATACTTCGAATCCGACGACACTGCAGCCGCCATGGAAGCCATGGCCGACACAGACGTCAACACCCGCTGGCAAGCAGAGATGCAACGCTACTTCGTCCAGCCAGACGGCGGAACCCCGACCCTCCTTCAGCAGTACTTCTACCTTCCCTAATCCCCGTGAAATAAGGACCACCATCATGTCTCAACCCGCACCAATCACCGGGTGGAAAGCCACCGCAGCGGTGTCCATGTCTAACTACATCGATTCCGGCTCGATCATCGCTATCGCCACCTCCCTCGCCTTCTGGGGTGCCGCCTACTTCCCCAACGACGACGGCTCCATTGCCGGCATCCTCGCCGCCTTCAGCTCCAACGCCTTCGGGGCCGCCATCGGTGCTCTGATCGGCGGACCGCTGTGCGACAAGTACGGGCGAAAATTCATCTACACCTACGACCTGCTGGTATACGCGCTCGGCGGTATCATCGTCACCTTTGCTATGAACCTGCCCATGCTGTTCATCGGATTCGTGATTATTGGCCTGGCAGTAGGTGCCTCAGTACCTGCAGGCTGGACCTACATTGCGGAGTTCGCTCCAACTGAGCAACGCGGCCGACACATCGGCGCCACCCAACTGGCCTGGTCTTTTGGCCCCTTCATCGGATTCGGACTGGCCGCCGCGCTAGCACCACTGGGCCTGCTGGGCAGCCGCATTGTCTTCGCGCACCTCGTCGTCATCGCGCTGGTCACCTGGTGGATTCGGCGTGGCCTTCAGGAATCAGAATCCTGGGAGGAATCCAAAGGCGGAGCCCAAGCCAAACCGCCATCAATGTTCGCCTCCTTCCGCGCACTATTTAGCCGGAAAGTCAACATCACAGCGCTCATCTTCCTGGCCGCCATCTATACCTTCTGGAACCAGGCGGCCAGCCAAAACGGTATTTTCCTGCCCACCATCCTCAACTCCATGGGCTACGACACCACGCGGTCCGACCTGTTCGCCATGCTCTCCTGGGCTTTTGTGATCATCAGCACCGTGATTTTCATGTACCTGGTGGACCGCGTGTCCTACCGCTGGCACTACTTCGCTGGCGGCCTGCTGGCCATCGCCGCGTGGATCCTGCTGGTCTTCGGCCCCTCCGATGCAGCTTGGGTGGCCTTCGGTTACGCCATCATCTGGGGCTTGTCCGCAGGTCCCTCGGCCCAAGCCTTCTACTCCGTGTGGTCACCTGAACTGTTCGCCACCCCATACCGCTCTGGCGCGCAGGGCATCGTCTTCTTCATTGTGCGCATGGCCAGTGGCGCGATTTCCCTCATCTTCCCAGTCATCCTGATGAAGCCCAACGGCCTGCTCATTGACGGTCTGATTCTCATCGGCTTCCTCGTTGCCGCCACACTCATCGGCACCATCTTCGCCCCGCGCACCCAAGGTAAGAGCCTGGAACAGATCGAAATCGAACGCTATGGCACCAAAGTCACCAATACCACTGCGACCCAGTAACCCAGCACACCAGTAAGGATCTTCCACCATGACCACTCTCAACGACTACACTCCCGAAGCCCGTCGCCTCCTTGAGGAACAAACCATCGAACTCCCCTCCTGGGCGTTCGGAAACTCCGGCACACGGTTTAAAGTGTTCACCACCGGCGGCGTGCCACGCACCCCCTACGAAAAACTGGAAGACGCCGCTCAGGTAAACGCCTACACCGGCATCACGCCCCGCGTCTCCCTCCATATCCCCTGGGACCGCGTGGACGACTTCGCCGACCTTGCCGCATACGCCACAGACCACGGCGTAACCATCGGGGCGATCAACTCCAACGTCTTCCAGGACGACGACTACAAGCTCGGTTCACTCTGCCACAGCGACCAGCGCATCCGCACCAAGGCCATCGACCACCACCGCGAGTGCATTGACATCATGAACCAGACGGGGTCCACCGACCTGAAAATCTGGCTGGCCGACGGCACCAACTACCCCGGGCAGGATTCCATCCGCGCCCGCCAAGACCGCCTCGCCGACTCCCTCCAACAGATCTATGCCGACCTCAGCGAGGGCCAACGCATCATCCTGGAATACAAGTTCTTCGAGCCCGCGTTTTACCACACCGATATTCCCGACTGGGGTACCGCGCTGGTGCACTGCCAGGCACTTGGGTCCAACGCCATGGTGGTTCTGGACACCGGACACCACGCCCCAGGCACCAACATCGAGTTCATTGTTGCCCAGCTCCTGCGCGTCGGACGGCTCGGGGCCTTTGACTTCAACTCCCGCTTCTACGCAGACGACGACCTCATGGTCGGTGCCGCCGATCCTTTCCAGCTTTTCCGCATCATGCACGAAATCGTCTCCGTGGGGGCGCTGGACAAAAACTCCGGTGTGAACTTCATGCTGGACCAATGCCACAACCTGGAAGAAAAAATCCCTGGCCAAATCCGCTCGGTGATGAATATCCAGGAAGCCACCGCAAAAGCTCTGCTAGTCGACCACTCCGCCCTTACCGACGCCCAGCACTCCGGCGATGTGCTCGCCGCCAATGCCGTACTCATGGACGCCTACAACACCGACGTACGCGATGCGCTCGCCGAACTGCGGGAAAGCAAGGGACTCGCCGCAAACCCCATGGCCGCTTTTGCGGAATCCGGCTATCTTGACACCATTCGTGCGGCCCGCGCAGGCGGCGAACAAGCAGGTTGGGGGGCTTAACCTCCATGTCCACCCTCCACCTCGCGATCGACCTGGGCGCCTCATCCGGCCGCATCATCGCGGGCACCCTCAGCGGCGGCACGATCACCATGACGGAGATCGCCCGCTTCCGTAACCGCCCAATTGCTCTGCCCGCCCGGCGCGGCGACTACCTGTACTGGGACATCCTTGACCTGTGGGAGTCCATTGATCAGGGACTCGCGCGTATCGACGCCCTGACCAGCCTCACTCCGACCAGTATCGGCGTGGACACGTGGGGGGTGGATTACGCCCTCCTTGGGCGCAATGGCGAACTGTTGGCCAATCCGTCTTGCTACCGCTGCCCCCGCACCGACACGGCGCCAGAGCAGTTCTATGCGGACCTAGCCCGGGACGAGCACTACCGCCGGACGGGCATCCAATTCCAGCAGTTCAACACCGTTTTCCAGCTCATCGCAGCTGCTGGAAGCACGTCCCTCCAACATGCCGAACAGGCTCTGCTCATGCCGGACCTGCTCACCTCCTGGCTGGGTGGCGAACCACATACCGACATCACCAACGCCTCCACCACCGCACTCCTGGATCCCGTCACTAGGGATTGGGACGATGCGGTAGGGGCGGTCGTCGAGAAGCAAACGGGGCGGCGGCCAGCCGAGCTGTTCGCGCCGCTGGTGGAACCGGGAACCGTGGTGGGCCAGCGACGCGACGCGCAGGTAGTGACGGTGGCCTCGCACGACACCGCATCCGCCGTGGTCGCGGTACCCACTGATGCACCCAACCCCTATTCATTTCCTGCGGCACGTGGTCGTTGGTGGGTGTGGAGCGCACCCAACCCCTCACCAGCGACGCAGCCTGCGCAGCGAACATGACCAACGAACTGGGGTACGGGCGCACTGTTCGTTTCCTGAAAAACATCATGGGTCTGTGGGTGCTCAACGAATGCACACGCCACTGGAACGACGCAGACATTCCCACCCTGTGTGCGCAAGCGGCGTCCATTCCTGCTGGTCATTGCGTCATCCCCATCAACGATCATCGCCTGTTTGCTCCCGGCGACATGCCCGCCCGCATCCGCGCGATAGCCGCCGAACAAGGCCAGCCCCAACCACATACCCAGGCGGAGGTGACGCGCTGCATCATTGATTCCCTGGCACTCGCCTATCGACGCGCCCTGCACACCACCGAGGCACTGACTGGCACGCCCCTTAACACGGTGCACATGGTGGGAGGCGGCATCAATAGCACGCTGCTGTGCCAGCTCACCGCCGATGCCACGGGCATTCCCGTGGTCGCAGGGACCACCGAAGGAACCGCTCTGGGCAATCTGGTTGTTCAGGCCGCAGCCACCACGCCCCTCGGCGCCGATCGTGAGGCTGTGCGGGAGATCATCCGCGCCTCCGTCACCACCACCATGTACTACCCACGAAGCGAACAGTTGGCGCTGTGGGACCGCCTCGACGCCACCATTTCCCACTAACAAGGAGAGACCCCCCTATGAACCCCACCATCACCGACGCGCTCGCCGATATGGGCGCAGCCGGGCAACGCCTTGACGCCATGCATGCCGTCGAGGCAGGCGCAGGCAACCTTTCCGTTGCACTCCGAGATGTTGATGGACTCGACGAGCTCTTCCCCGATGCCGAACTCGGCGCCCCCTTACCGCTGGCCGTACCGGAACTCGCAGGATACACCGTCCTGGTCACAGGGTCCGGGTGCAGGCTCCGTGATGTCGCTCAGCAGCCAACGCGCACCGTCTCAGCCTTCATCATCGACCCCGACGGCACCACCGCAACATGGCGCTACCACCACGACCGGGCCTTTGCCCGCCCCACCAGCGAATTCAACTCGCACCTCGCGGTCCATGCGGACCAGATTGGACGCCGCGGCATTGCTATTCACGCGGTAATTCACGCACAGCCACCCTACTTGGTGCAACTTTCCCACAACGCAGCACTGCGCAACAACATCGACTTCAACAAAGCCCTGTTCAGGTGGGAACCAGAGACCATCGTCCAACTTCCCGACGGCGTGGAAGTCCTAGACTTCATGGTTCCTGGATCCGACACCCTCATGGAGAACAACGTACGAGGACTACGCGACCACCGCATGACCATCTGGTCCAAACACGGCATCATGGTGCGTTCCGACGTCTCCCCCCTTGACGCCGTGGACAAAACCGAATACGCCGAAACCGGTGCCATGTACGAAATCCGCAACGCCATGGAAGGCGGACACGGCCAAGGGCTTCTCGACTCCGAAATCATCGCCGTTATCGATGCCTTTGGCGTGGATACCCCCTTTTACCGCTAGCTGCTAGCCCGCGCCGTGCGCCCGTGCCAGCACACGGTGCGCCTGGGCGATCAGCGGGGCGTCCACCATCTCCCCGTCCAGCTTGAACGCGCCGGGGTAATGCTGGGACTCATCCACCACTCGCAGAGCCCATTCCACCTGAGCGGGTTCGGGGCGATACGCCCGCCGCACTGTCTCCACCTGTTTCGGGTGAATGCAGGCGCTTCCGGCGAAGCCCGAGCGGGCGGCGTCAACAGCCTCTTCGAACATGCCCTGTTGGTCGTGGAAATCGGCATGCACTGCGTCAATGGTAAATTTTCCAGCAGCAGCAGCGTGAATATGCATCAGAGCGCGCGTCAGGCGCATGGTGTCTCGGTACGGGCCTGGACGGTTATCGGGTGCGCCCTCGTCAGGCATGAACCGGGAATGCGTACCCCCCAGAAGAACGGTCAGGTCTTCCGCACCCCAGAACAACCCCACCACGTCCGGGTGTTCAGCAATGCCCTGTATGCCCACCACCGCTTGGGGTGTTTCTATCATGGCTATGACGTGCAGACCTTCCAGTTCCTTCGGAATGTCCGTGTATACCTTGGGCACCATCACCAGGGAATACGGGGTGGAGCGTACCATCTCCACGTCTTCCTTAAATCCTGGATCATCGGGGCCGCACACCCGGACAATCACGCGCGATGGGTCCAGCGATGCCTGGGCAATGTTGTTGCGTGCCACGTCGCGCTCCGCATCGCCCGCGCCGTCCTCTAGGTCAAGGATCACCATGTCCGCGATCGCCGCCGCCTTCGGGAAAATGTCGGGGCGATTTGCGGGTGCGAACAAATAGCGGGTCCAACAATCAAGTCATCAGGCCGTGAGCGATGCATGGCTCTCCTTCCATCTCATCCACATTATCCCTGGAAAAGCTCCGACGCGTCTATCAACCATTTGTATAGGAGCAGTTAGTGGGCGAAATGCCGCGCACCGGTCAAGTACATGGTCACCCCGGCTTTGTTCGCGGCATCAATAACCTCGGCGTCGCGGATGGAGCCGCCTGGCTGGACCACCGCAGTCACACCGGCATCGGCCAGCACCTCGAACCCGTCGGCGAAGGGGAAGAATGCGTCCGAAGCCGCCACGGAACCAGGCGCACGTTCCTCGTCACCCAAAGTGTTGGCGCGTTTAACAGCGAGTTTTGCAGCATCCACCCGGTTGACCTGCCCCATTCCCACACCAACGGTAGCACCGTCACGGGCCAGCAGAATCGCATTGGATTTGACGGCACGAACCGCTCGCCACGCGAATTCCAGTTCTGCCAGCACCTCATTGGATGCAGCGTCACCAGCAACAAGAGTCCAGTTGGCGGGGTTATCCCCCTCGGCATCAATCAGATCGCGCTGCTGCACCAGCAGGCCACCGGAGATTTCCCGACGCTCCACCCCTGCGCGCTCAGGGGCCGGTGCCTGGAGGATGCGGATGTTTTTCTTCTGGGCCAGGATGTCCACCGCGCCGTCTTCGTAACTGGGCGCGATGATCACTTCGGTGAAAATCTCAGCGACGTTGGTGGCCATCTCCACGGTGACTTCGCGGTTGGCGGCGATAACACCACCGAAGGCGGACACGGGGTCGCAGGCATGTGCGCGCTGGTGTGCTGCGGCGATGGACTGGTCGGACACGGCAATGCCGCAGGGGTTGGCGTGTTTAATGATGGCCACGCAGGGACGCTCGTGGTCCCAGGCGGCACGCCACGCGGCATCCGAGTCGGTGTAGTTGTTGTAGCTCATTTCCTTGCCGTGCAGCTGGGTGGCCTGAGCAAGTCCGGCAGGTGCGGCGTCGTCACGATACAACGCCGCAGCTTGGTGCGGGTTTTCGCCGTAGCGAAGCGGTGTGGACAGCTCGTAGGTGGCACCAATCCAGGCTGGGAATTTTCCGGTGCCCGCCTCAGCGTTATTGCCCAACCAGGTGGCCACGGCGACGTCGTAGGCGGCGGTGTGGCGGAAGGCGTCGACAGCCAGTGCGGTTCGTTCGGCGCGGGTGAAGCCGCCAGCGGCGAGGGCGTCGATAACCTCGCCGTAGCGCGCGGGGCGCCACGACCACGGCGACGGAGGGGTGGTTTTTGGCGGCGGCGCGCACCATGGAGGGACCGCCAATGTCGATTTGTTCCACACAGGCGTCAAAGTCGGCACCGGAGGCGACGGTCTCAGTGAAGGGATACAGGTTCACCACCACCAGTTGGAAGGGCTCAATGTCAAGGTTTGCGAGCTGATCCAGGTGGTCGTGTTTGCGGGTGTCTGCGAGGATTCCGGCATGCACACGCGGGTGGAGAGTTTTCACGCGGCCTTCCAGGCATTCGGGGAATCCGGTGAGCGTTTCCACGGGCGTGACGTTGATGCCCAGGCCCGCGATGGTTGCTGCGGTGGAGCCAGTGGAGACGATCTCCACCCCAGCGGCATCTAGGGCGCGGGCGAGGTCATCGAGTCCTGTTTTGTCGTAGACGCTGATGAGGGCGCGTTTGATGTTCTTGCGATCACTCTGGTCGGTGCTCATACGGATGCAAACCTTTCATTTTTTAACACACTCACGATGAGTGCCCGCTCCACCTGCTTGATGCGTTCGTGGAGAGTATCTTCCGTGTCGTCAGGCTGGATGACAACGGCTTCCTGCGCAATGATGGGTCCGGTGTCCACGCCCTCATCTACGTAGTGCACGGTCGTTCCCGTGACTTTCACTCCGTGCGCCAGCGCGTCCCGCACGGCATGTGCCCCCGGAAACGACGGCAGTAACGCCGGATGCGTATTAATGACCTTCCCACCAAACACACCCAGAAATTCCGGCCCAAGGATCCGCATAAAACCCGCCGACACCACCAGATCGGGGCGATGCGTATCGACGGCCGCCGCAAGCCTACGGTTCCACTCCTGCCGATCCTCCCCCAATTCCACGACAGCGTGGCTGATTCCTGCGGCCTCCGCGCGTGCGATGGCCTGGCACGGCTGATCAGCGACAACACCAACAACCGTGTAGTGCTTATCCGCCGCGTCAATGATTGCCTGGGCGAGGGTGCCGGTTCCACTGGCCAGAATCACCACTCGCATGGGTGTGTGTTGAGAGGTCACGCCGATGATCTTTAATCCCTTTGAGTGAATTCCTGAGTGGATTCCGGCTCTTGGATCTCGGAGTTGCTTTCGGGATCACTTTCAGGGTCTTCGTCTGCGTACTCGTCAACGTCCTCATCTATCTCATGGAGATCGTCAGAGTCGTCCACTTCTTCTTCTGTTTCTTCTGCAGGGTTCTCTGTCGTTTCTTTATCTGCCTCTTCTTCATCATCCGGGTAGTCCAGATCTTCTGGATCATTCGGGTAATCCGGCTCAGGCGGCAACGGCATCGCTGCCGCACGACGACCCATCATGTTCTGAACCCCAGAGACCAAGAGCCCCACCCCAGACAGCCACGCCACCGCCAGCACCGCCGTCAACCATGTCATGGGGCCGGTCTGGCTATAGACACCCATGCGTCCCGTAATGAGCAGGCACGCAATCAGTGTGTATAGCCCGGTGAACAAGCCGGAGACGATCATCTCGGCAAAGGGCTGATCCGTGCGATCTAGGCGGCCACGCACCGCCCACACAGCCAGCACCACCGGAATGATCAGCAACGCACCGGCAAAGGGGTACACAGTCTGAGGAATCACCACAAACCAAGGCAGCGTCGGAAAGGGAACTGTGTGGGAGCCAAACAACGAGACCCAGGCGTCCCCAAAGTGGTACTCGCCGCCCAACAGCACGGAACTCGACCCGACCATGACGTTTGGGAGGTACAGAAGCGACAGCAGCACCAAACCCGCCGTGCCCACGCCGTGGAAGTTGGAAAACAGTTGCCCTAGCGAACTGGTGTGGGCGGCCATCATGATCACAGACAACAGCAGCCCGGCCACGCTCACTGAGCCCAGGAACTTCAACGCCGTGAAATTCGCGTCCACAATCCACTGCGGCAGGCCGAAACGACGACACAACGCACGCCACAACCTGCTCCCCATACCAATCACCAGCACCAAAACGTGCACCAGCAGTGTGCGCCCTAAGGCAGCCAACAGCGGCGGCGCATCAACCGGGAAGACGGACGCGGCGTCGAGAAGCATGGCCCAGGAGATAAGCGTCAGAGTAAGCGGAAAGCCCAGCGCCAGCCCCACCAGTACATTCAAGTCGGCCAAACTAACCTTATCCTTGACCGCCTTGAACACGCGGTTGCTCAGCACGGCGACGAGGATAAGCGCAGGAAGAATCGGTACGGCAGCGACCACCTGCCCGTCACCCGATAATGGAGAGGCGTTAAACAGCAGCCAGAGCTGGGCAATTGTCGCCGGAAGTGCCACTAATGTCGTGTTCGTAAACATCAAACCTGCTATGGCCAGCATCAACAGGACTGAGACGATAATCACATTAGGTACCACAGTGAAAGGTAGGAAATAGGTAATCCGCCCTTTCAGACTCACCCGATCCGCCTCTTTTTCACGCCCCGATTGCCGCCCCCGACGTGCCTGAGGGACACTTCGCACACCCGAATCTATGCGCCCACGCGAACGCGGACGACGCACCGAACGTGCTTGTGGACTCGACTTTTTACTCACCCCCCACACTCTGCCACGCCAAGCCCACCGCATCGGTGAGGCGCGTCGAAGCCCCCTTCAAAATTGTTCGATACGAGAGGGTTCCAGCGGGGGTAAAGAGGGCTAAAACCACCACCCCCATCAGTAACACTGGCCCCAACTTCGTCGAAAGACCAGAAAAATATTAGGAAACGCAGCGAAACAGGTTGCTGGAAATGTAACAAACCGTTATCGTAAATCCTCGTTAGGTAACAAGATGGTTACAACCGAGAATCATCGAGTTTAGGAACAACGAGGAAGTAGGCTTCATGCAACAGAACGCTAAGCGGAAACCGGCGGCGCCCACCGCAAGCAGACTGTATCGCCCGCAGCCAAGAGCCGCGTAGCACTGCTCGCAATGGCAACCGGAGCAGTCTCCACCGCAGGAGCAGGTGGAGCTGCAGCGGCACATGCACAGGCGAACACCACCGAGAATCATTCCATCGAGCTGGCAAGCGACGCTTCATCCTCGTCCCTTCCATTGGATGCCGCACCCCAGATCCTCTCAATCTCTGAGTTCAAGCCGGTATCTAACCTCAGCGAACAGCTCACCAAAGCTATCCACTACAACGAAGAGCGCGTCGCAGCCGACGAAGCAGCCCGCGCCCCACAGGTCGCCGCACCAACGCAAGGCACCTTCACCTCCCCCTTCGGCCCCCGCTGGGGCACAATGCACAACGGCATTGACATCGCCAACGACATTGGCACCCCAATCAACGCAGTCATGGACGGAACCGTCATCGACTCCGGCCCAGCCTCCGGCTACGGGCAGTGGATCCGCGTCCGCCATGACGATGGCACTATCACCGTCTACGGCCACATGGAAACCCTTGACGTATCCGTCGGCGAGCACGTGACCGCAGGCCAGAAGATCGCCGGAATGGGCAGCCGTGGCTTCTCCACAGGTTCCCACTTACACTTCGAGGTCCACCCTGGTGGCGGAGGCCCCGTTGACCCGGTTCCGTGGCTCGCAGAGCGAGGCATCTCCGTTTAAGCAGTTCTCCTGCTGTCAGCTAGAAGCTGTTAACTTCCAAAAACACCCAGTCCCATCTCGGTTACAGGGACTGGGTTTTTGGCGTTCTCGCAAGGAGCTGGACTGACCACAAACGGCGTCATTCCCTTGAGAACTTCAGGGCAGCGTGCATTACCCAACCTGCCACCGCTCAGCAAGACGCGCTGCCCAGTCACGGGCGTGGACCAATTCGCCATCCCGCAAAACCGGCGGAGTGCCGGCAACAAGAAAATGCTCAGCGGGAGTATCCACCTGAAAGCCGATACGCTTGAGCTTCTTTACTGATCGCTTCGCAGCAGAACCAAACCACGCACCACCAGGCACAACGGTGTCAAAGGCCGCCGCGCGGACACTGCTACCGTTGCCACGAACTTCTTCCAGCCATTCCAAAAGTCCAGCGCAGTTGTCATACATCCGCGCACCTTCCATGGCCAGCGCTTTCTCACGAGTCGCGGGCGTGGGTAGGCGGCCATTGTGGGTGGGTGCGCCAACAATGACGGCATCGCCATCGGCAAAATCCGTTGGTGCACTCGCGGCACCGTAAAGGACAACATCAAGTTCGGTGGCAATCACTTCACCGATACGTCGAGTGTTACCGAAGAATGATTCGGTGATCACATAGAGAGTCATTCCAGTTACCTCCTTAGGGCATGGGGTACATCACTACCCATCGTCACCCCGAATGAGAGTTACTGTCAATATGAAAGCAACTCTCATTGCGTGTGATGTTTGTTATACTGGGCTGCGTGGATGAGCCGCCCCTAACACTAAGCCTGCGCGAACAACGACACATTGAGGCGGTGCATCACGTCACCACCATTGCGTTCGAGCTGTTTGAACAGCAGGGATACCAAAACACCACCATCGCGCAGATCGCCAAAGCCGCGAAGATTTCCGAAGCAACGTTTTACCGCTGGTTTGGCACCAAGGAAGGGCTCATCACCACAGATCCGCTGCGCAATCAGGGCGGAAGCATGCTGAAGCTCATTGATCTCGATGACCTCATCGGATCCATTGATCGGATTGCCGCCACCTCGAATTTTTCGGGAATGACCTACATCCTGCAGGAACCATCTGTCCGCGTAGCCATCAACGCCGAACTTGATGACTACGCCGAACAACTTATCCCTGACCTACAACAACGTGGGCATTCCCCTCTCAAGGCACGCGTACTCGCACGGTCACTGGTGTTCGGTGTCTACTTCGGCAGCCTGGAACAGTGGTATCTCGACGGCAGTGTCCGCCCCCTGAGGGATGTGTTTTACGACGCCCTGACCAGCACAGGATTCATGGAACAGCTCACAGCTTCTCCATCGGAAGACCACCAATAAGCATCAACCGGACCGTCCCAGACGAGCCGAAATCAATAACCACGGTCGCGCGCACGCCAGTGCCGTTGACCTCAAGCACGGTACCCAGACCGTATTTTTCGTGGTTCACGCGGTCCCCCACCGCAAGTTTCAGCTCCTTGTTGCGTCCCCCGCCACGCTGGGGGCTGGGGGCGGCGGGTGGCTGCCACGGCCTTGATGAGGCTTGGTAGGAGCTCTCACCCCAGTCGTCCCACTCATTCCAGGACTGGGCTTGTGGTTCCTCTCGACGCCAGTCCACCAGATCGCCGGGTATCTCTTGGAGGAAGCGCGACGGCGGGTTGGTCACAGGATTGCCCCAGGAAGCCCTCATCAGCGCTCTAGAGACGTACAAACGCCGTTGGGCACGCGTTATACCCACATATGCTAAACGGCGCTCCTCGGCGAGCTCACGCGGGTTTCCCAGCGCACGCAGATGCGGGAACTGACCGTCCTCCCATCCAGTGAGGAACACGATGGGAAACTCCAACCCTTTCGCCGTGTGCAAGGTCATGAGGGTCACCACACCCTGATCGTTGTCGGGAAGCTGATCCGCGTCCGCGACCAGAGATACGCGTTCCAGAAACGCCTGAAGGCTCCCGGGTTCCGGCTCCCCCGTATCCTGCTGCTGCTCATCGTCCGCGTAGGCCAGCATGGTGGCCACATCGGAGGTGAATTCCCTAGCGACGGAGACCAGCTCGTTGAGGTTATCCAGGCGCGTGCCATCTTGCGGGTCGTTGGATACCTCCAGTTCGCTGCGGTACCCAGTCACGTCCAAAATCGACGACACGATCGCCCCCAGGTCCGGCAGGTTTGTGTCTTCATTGATGGAGGTCTGCGCGATAAAACGCAGGCCGTCCATCATGTCCACGAACTTTGCCACGGCGTTTTTGGCGCGGGTGCCTAGCATGCTGACCTTGCCGTTCGCGGCGTCGATAAGCGCAGAACCGAAGCTCATGCCATTGGTGTCGGCGTGCAGGGCAATGAAGGCTTGCGCGCGGTCCCCGATACCGCGGCGCGGGGTGTTAATGATGCGCCGCAGCGACACACTGTCGTCTGGGTTATCCAGTACACGCAGGTAGGCCACAATGTCGCGGATTTCCTTGCGCTCGTAGAAGCGGGTGCCGCCCACAACTTTGTACGGAATGCCCGTACGAATGAACACATCTTCCAGCGCCCGGGAGGAATTATTCGTGCGGTACATCACTGCAATGTCGCTAAACGACGCCCCGTCATCGGCAAGGTTGTCAATTTCCTGGGCAATAAAACGCGCCTCGTCCTGCTCGTTATCCGCCACATAGCCGACCAGCTTCTCCCCGTCCCCTAGGGCAGTCCATAGCCGTTTATCCCGACGTCCCTCGTTCTGGGCAATCACCGCGTTCGCAGCGGAAAGAATGTTCTGTGTCGAACGGTAATTCTGCTCCAGAAGAATCGTGCGCGCCTGTGGGTAGTCCCGCTCGAACTCCTCAATGTTGCGGATCGTCGCACCACGGAAAGCGTAAATGGACTGGTCTGCGTCACCCACCACGCACAATTCGCTCGGGGGCGCCGCATAAGGATCGTCCGTGGGCTTACCCACCAGCGTTGACACCAGCATGTACTGGGCGTGGTTGGTGTCCTGGTACTCGTCAATGAGCACGTGGCGGAAGCGGCGTCGATAATGCTCTGCCACCTCAGGGTGCCGCTGGAAGATACCCACCACTTCGCCGATGAGGTCGTCAAAATCCACGGCGTTGGCGCGGCGCAACTGCGCCTGATAATCGGCGTAGACCTTGGCCACCACCACCTCGAACTCGTTGCGGGTTTTCTCCGCCTCGGTGGCAGCATCCTGCGGCGAGACCAACTCATTCTTCAAATTGGAAATAGCCGTGGCCAAGGAACGCGCAGTGAACTTTTTCAGATCCAGCTGCATATCCTTGGCAATCTGCGCGAGCAGTCGCCGGGAATCGTCCGAATCATAGATGGAAAAATTAGTGTTCAAGCCGGGGATCATGCTCGCATGCTGACGCAGGATCCTTACACACGTCGAGTGGAAAGTGGACACCCACATGCGTTCTGCAACCGGACCCACCACATCCATGACACGTTCCCGCATTTCCGCAGCGGCTTTATTCGTAAATGTGATCGCCAAAATCTGGCCCGGATGCACCCCACGGTGCTGCAGCAAATACGCGATCCGGCGGGTCAATACCGCTGTTTTCCCAGAGCCGGCACCTGCCACGATCAGCAACGGCACACCGGTATGCTCCACAGCTTCTTTCTGTTGCGGATTCAACCCCGCAGTGAGATCACGCGAATTTTCCATAGTGATTACTAACCTACAGGGTGCGTCAGACATCATGGCAGAATATGGACCATGCCCGAAAACTTTGAGATCCGCATGCCGTCCGGCACCGATGACCCCCTGTCTGATGCGGAAATCCAGCGGTACCGGGAAGAAATCAACCGGCTGGACCGCGAAATCTTGGATGCTGTGAAACGCCGCAGCGACATCTCCAAAGCCATCGGAAAGACACGCATGGGCTCAGGCGGCACCCGGCTTGTCTACACGCGAGAGCTAGCCATTATCAACCAGTTCCGCGAAGAACTCGGCGAAGAAGGCCCCGCCCTGGCAAACATTCTCCTGCGTTTAGGACGCGGACGCTTGGGCTAGCTGGGCTTGGGGTCGCGCAGCTTGGGCTAGCGGGGCGGAATGGAAATCAGCTTGGTTTCCAGGAATTCGCGAATCCCCCTCGAAACCGCCCTCGCGGCCGACACCCGACTCCTTCACACCGCCAAACGGGGCTGCCGGATCGGACAGCGCCCCTTGTTGATGGACACCATGCCCACCTCCAGAGACTCCGCCACGTTCAGCGCGCGCTCCAAGGATTCACTGAACACGTAGGCCGCCAGGCCAAAGTGAGTGTCGTTAGCCAGGCGAATCGCCTCCGCATCGGTGCTAAAGGTCTGAATCGCCACTACTGGGCCGAAAATCTCCTCCTTGGCAATCCTGGACTCAGCTGGAACCTCCGTGAGCACTGTGGCGGGGTAAAACGACCCCTCCCTTCCTCACGAATCCCGCCCAGGCATAGGGTCGCGCCTGCGACAATCGCATCGTCGACGAGTTCCGCCACCGAATCCACCTGATCCGGCCCCGGACAGTGCACCCAACGTCACGCCGTCCTCATAACCCGGCCCCATGGTGAAGCTCTTCATCTGCTCCACCACAGCGGGCACGAACTCATCCACCAGGGACTCGTGCACCAGGAAGCGGTTCGCCGCGATGCATACCTGTCCCGCGCCGCGCATCTTCGCCACCGCAACCTCGCGTGCGGCGAGGTCCACCGCGGCGTCGTCAAGCACAATGTACGGCGCGTTACCGCCGAGCTCCAGGCTGACGCGCGTGGTGTGCTGAGCGGCCTTCGCAGCGAGCTGCTGCCCCACCTCCGTCGAACCGGTGAAGGTGAGCTTGCGCAGGCGCGGATCGTCCAGCAGGTCCGAAATCACTGAAGCATTGGCCGTGGGCAGCACGCTGAGCACTCCCGTCCGGCAGGCCCGATTCCCGGAGAACCACCGCAAGATACAGCATGGTCAGCGGGGTTTTCGATGCCGGTTTCACAATCGCCGTGCAGCCCGCCGCCAACGCTGGGGCAAGCTTGCGAGCGCCCATCGCCAGTGGGAAATTCCACGGCGTCACTGCAAGCACCGGACCCACCGGCTGCTGAGTCACTAGGAAGCGCGCATTATCAGTGGGGCTGGGGCGGAAATCACCGCGAACCCGCACCGCTTCCTCCGCAAACCAACGGAAAAACTCGGCGGCGTACGCCACCTCAGCCTGGCAATCCGGCAGCGCGCGACCCAACTCTAAACTCTGAAGCAGCGACAACTCCGACGTAACATCGAGCAATAGCTCGTACGTGCGGTACAGAATCTCCGAACGCTCCCGCGTGGACATCGCTGCCCACTCCGCCTGCTTATCGACGGCCGTGTCTAACGCCCGGCGCGCATCCTCCGCCGTGGCCGACGCTACCTGGGCTAACTCCGCACCCGTTGACGGGTTATACACCGCAAACGTGCCGCCATCAGAGGCGTCGGTGTAGTCGCCGTTCATAAAGAGCCCCGTTGGGGTGTAGCTCATCAAATAATCGATGCGCTCCTGCACACTCTGCGTACCCGCAGTCTGCGAGGGCGCGGCATGCATACCGTGCGAATGGGTTGTGTGTTCTTGGGTGTTGTGCGCTTGGGTTTGTTCTTGGGTGTTTAGCTCTGTCATGGCTACCACTATGCCAGCAAAACTAACTATTGTGATTATGGGGTCGGTGTGTGTCTGCTGTGTGTCTTAGGTATCAAATTAAGTGACGTACTCCCCAGGCGCGCGTGTGTGAGATTGACTAACGTGGAAAAGGTTAATACCCATTTCATAGATAGTTTCTTAAGGAGAAAACATGGCATCCGACATCACCTCCACTACCCAGTGGAAAGCGTTGGAAAACCACCACAATTCGCTACGGGAAGTAACACTGCGCGAGCTTTTCGACGCCGACCCCTCCCGCGCCTCCACACTCACCTTCAACGCTGCGGGTTTGCATGTTGACCTCTCTAAAAACCGCGTGAACGATGAAACCCTGGCGCTGCTCATTGACCTTGCCAACGCCGCTGGGCTCAAAGAAAAAACGGAAGCCATGTTCACCGGTGCCCACCTCAACAACACCGAGGATCGTGCCGTACTACACACCGCGCTGCGGCTACCCGTGGAGGAAGACCTAGTAGTGGACAGCCAAGACGTCGCTGCTGACGTGCACGACGTGCTTGGGCGGATGCGTGATTTTGCTCATGCCCTGCGCTCCGGCGACTGGTTGGGGCACACCGGGCACACCATCAAAACAATCGTCAACATTGGTATCGGCGGCTCCGATCTCGGCCCCGCGATGGCGACGCTTGCCCTGCGGGAATACGCCACCGCCGGAATTACCGCCCGCTTCGTCTCCAACGTTGACCCAGCAGACTTGGTGAGCAAACTTGACGGCCTAGACCCTGGCTCCACGTTGTTTGTGGTGGCATCCAAGACCTTCACCACCCAGGAAACCCTGGCCAACGCCACTGCTGCACGGCGCTGGCTTCTTGATGCCTTCGATGGCGACCAGGCCGCCGTGGCCAAGCACTTTGTCGCCGTCTCCACCAACGCCGAGAAAGTCGCCGAATTTGGCATAGACACCAACAACATGTTCGGCTTTTGGAACTGGGTGGGCGGCCGCTACTCCGTCGATTCGGCCATCGGGCTCTCGCTCATGGCAGTGATCGGCCCCCTGGACTTTATGCGCTTCCTCGACGGCTTCCACGCCATGGACGAGCACTTCCGCACCACCCCGCTTGAAAAAAACGTGCCCGCACTCATGGGTCTACTGGGAATCTGGTACACCGACTTCTTCGACGCACAAACCCACGCTGTGCTGCCTTATTCCCAGGACCTCGCGCGCTTCCCCGCCTATCTGCAGCAGCTCACCATGGAATCCAACGGCAAATCCGTCCGCCACGACGGAACCGCCGTCACCTGCGACACTGGCGAAATCTACTGGGGCGAACCGGGGACCAACGGGCAACACGCCTTCTTCCAGCTCATGCACCAAGGAACCAGGCTCATCCCCTGCTGACTTCATCGGGTTTGCCCGACCTAAAACCGATCTGGCAACCGCCGACGGCACAGGCAGCATGCACGACCTGCTCATGAGCAACTTCTTCGCACAAACCAAAGTCCTCGCCTTTGGCAAAAACGCGGTAGAAATCTCCGACGAAGGCGTGCCTGTGGACCTGATCAACCACAAAGTCATGCCCGGCAACCGCCCCTCCACCACCATCCTCGCCCAAGAACTCACCCCGTTTGTGCTGGGCGCACTCATCGCGCTCTACGAGCACATCACTTTCGTGCAAGGCGTGGTGTGGGACATCAACTCCTTTGACCAGTGGGGCGTGGAACTCGGCAAAAAGCAAGCCAACGACCTGCTCCCCGCCGTGACTGGCGCAGCAGCGCCTGAATCAGGTGACCCGTCCACCGATTCTTTGATTGAGTGGTACCGCGCCAACCGGTAGGTTTGGTTCTTTTGGGGTTTCTGGGAGTTTGGTAGATCATGGCGCAGGGGTGGCTGCCAATGATCTACCAAACTCCCGCTTTTCACTGGTCGAACGTGCAGTTTGATAGATCATGGCAAGCATGAAAAGTGTGCTTATCCCCAGGCCACAAAAGGGGGTGTTTTCGTGCTTGAGCATAAGCACACTGTGCGGGGCTTAGCATTTTTACACCGTTTACATCCAAGTATGTATACGTCCAGGCAACAAAAAACGCATTTTCGGACCTAACGGTATACACATTTCACACACCACCCAGCGCCCCAAGCCACAACACTTTCCATCTCGGGGGTAGATCAATCCAGCACCCCATTTTTACGCGAGTCTGCTACCTTTTCAGAATGCAGCATTTCAGCAGTTCAGGCCAACAAAGAAATTTATATAGCAATATAGCTACAGCCGGCACGCGGCCGTGCGGTTTGGGGGACATGTTCGTTGTGTAAACTGTCCATGGTCGGAAAAACGGTTGGGAAAAACAACATGCGCGCAACGCAGGGCAATCAAAGCGAGGGAGCAGACAGTGGGTAAAGTAAAGAGCCTTGACTTGTACCTTTCTGGACAGTTTGCTGCTTACGTCTCTCGCGACGCTAATGGCGAATGCCTACTTCAATATTCAGATGAATGGCTTGCCAACCCAGATGCTTATCCTTTTTCTTTAAGTTTGCCTTTGCAAGCAGATCCGCATACCACCAAAAATATAGAATACATTTTACAGGGTTTGCTACCGGAGAATAAGAAGCTCCTGTCTGATTGGGGTCGGCGCTATAACATTTTCAACGCCAATGATGCTTTTGAGGTTCTTGGCCATATGGGCGAGGACATTGCCGGCGCAGCACAATTTGTTCGCACAGGTAACATCCCTGGTTTTGATGATTTTTCCCATCCGCTCAGCGACCGCGACGTGGAAACCCTCATTGCATCGGTTCGGGAATTCGGCGGTGCACTCCCCTCACATCGTGTGATTCCCCGCGCTACCCTCTCGGGGGCGCACGAGAAGATTGCGCTGGCCTACCACGACAAGCAATGGTTCTTGCCTGATGGGACCACCCCGTCTACTCATATTTTTAAACCTGCATCGATGCAGTTTCGGGACATTGATCGCCTTGAAGCTGCGATCATGACGGCGGCACGCACCATCGGAATCAATACGGCGACGGCCGGGTTGGTGGGCGTCGGCAGTGAGCGCGCGTACGTGACGGCACGATTTGACCGCACCATGCTGCCGGAAGGAACTCTCCGTATCCATCAAGAAGACATCATTCAGGCATGGGGCCTGAGCCCTGAGAAGAAATACCAAAAGGCGGGCGGGCCGTCGTTAAGCGACTATGTGCGGTTCCTGCGTGAGCATTCCAGCAACGCCGAGGAGGATGTGCAGGCGCTGGTGCGGCAGGCAGCGTTCAACGTGGCGATCGGCAACGGTGACGCGCACGGAAAGAACCATTCGCTGCTGATCAAACCGGGCGGCGAGGTTCGGCTAGCCCCCGCATACGACCTCATTTCCGTGGCACCGTACCCCAGCTACAGTCAAGAACTTGCACTGTCTATTGGCACGAATTTTAACTTCCGCACCGTCACCATGAGCGACTGGAAACAGTTTGCCACCGATGCCGGGCTTGAGGCCGACTGGGTGCTGGAAGAAGTAACCACCATCTGGAAAGGCGCTCCCGAACTCATCCTCCAGGAAATCCAGGACCACAAGGCACCCGCACGCATCTTCAACCCCGTGGCCCAGCTTTTCGACACACTACCCGGACGGCTTTAGGTGGCGTCCAGGGGGCAGTCCGTCTAACGTGAGCTGACAATCTCCTTGCCGAACGGAAAGCACGTCACCGGGATCATCTTCACGTTCGCAATGGCCAGCGGAATGCCAATGATGGTGACGGCCTGCGCCGCCGCCGTAGCGATATGCCCCGCAGCCAGCCACAAGCCCGCCACAAAGAACCACATCACGTTACTGAGGCCGCTCATCGCGCCCGCGCCCGGCTTCTCCACCACCGTGCGCCCAAACGGCCACAGCGCGTAATTAGCCATGCGGAACGATGCCACACCTGCCGGAATGGTCACCACCAGAACGCACGCCAGCAGCCCGAAGAAAAAATACCCCAACGACAGCCAAATCCCGCCGGTGATCACCCAGATAATATTCAATAGCGTTCGCATACCCCTCCAGTGTAGCTACATCACAAAACCCGGGGCTGGCACGCCGGACACCACCAGATGATGCGCTCCAACTCCCCTCGTCACCACCCTTATCGACGCCGCCCAACTCGCCTTTTACAATCAGCGTCCCGCATCGACGGCACGGTCTGTTATTCCGGCCAAACACGTAGCCGTTCTCCCCGGCGCGTCGCACCCCCGTGGTCACGCGAATAGGTGAATTACGGTTCGCCCACATGACTCGACGCACGATGTCCACGATCTTTGGCACATCCGTGTGAGCAACCGGCGTGGCAGGGTGCACGCCCGCAATGAAACACACCTCCGCGCGATACTCATTTCCCACTCCCGCCAGATTCCGCTGATCCAACAACGCCGTGCCAATCGGGCGCTCTGGCCTGGCGAGAATCCGCTTTGTCGCTTCCTCCGGATTCCAGTTCTCCCCCAGCACATCCGGCCCCAAATGAGCGATCCGATCTGGGTAATCACGCAGCGAAAACACGCGCACAAAACCCCAGCTCAAATCCGACCGCCTCAATCGGACGCGGGTGCGGAGTGCCATCCACCGCCAACACCACGCGAGCCTTATAGCCAGGCTTCTTCCACCTATCACCCTTGAGATGAAACGACCACGTGCCCTCCATTTTCAGGTGCGTATGCAGAACCCGCTCTCCCAGCTGCATAAACAAATGCTTGCCGTACGGCCAGATGCGCTCGACGGTCTCCCCCGTGAACGTGGTGGTAGCGACCGAGGGCTACCCGCAGGTCCGTATACAGCACTTCCCGGCCCACCAGGAACTGCATCCTGGACGCCAACTGAAATACCGAATCGCCTTCAGGCATGGTGGTTATTGTGCCATAGGGGTGGGGGTTCAATATTTCCCCGTAATGTTTGCTTATCACACTGTCGTGTTCGGGGCCTGAAAACGACAGTTTGATAAGCAAACACTACGCCACACCCCTAATCCCCCAGCTCAGCCAATGCCTCACCCAGCGACCGACCCCCAATGCCACTGGCTCCAGCACCGCCACGCGAACCAGTACTCCCGGCTCCCCCGATGCTCACGCCGCGTGGGGTGATGTGCGCTCCAGCGGCGCGGAATTCGGCAAGCAGGGCAGACTCCAAAACAGGGTCGCCGTTGACTTTTTCCACCGTGATTCTGCTGGTCATACCCCGCGCAACCGCATCGCCCAAAGCGTGCACGACAAGCCCCACACAGTCCTCGCCAAGGAGAGTGAGGGTGCGTCCGCCGCGCGTGAGGTGGGCGATAGGCTGGGCGTCGTTAAGCACAACCAGTGCCCCAGCACCACGAGTAAGACGAGCACCATCATCGGGCCACGGCAAGCTGGCACCGTAGGGATTGGCGGGGTCAGCGGCGGCGAGAACCACCACGCCACATGGCGCAGAGGCGCGTTCGATACCGCGCAGGCGGTCCACCACGGCGGGCGTGGAGACTGCGCGGCTCCCAGAGCATCGATAAGGTAGCCGCGGGTGGCTTTGCCAGATTCCTCAAACCCGGCGAGAACCTTGTAGGCGAGGGCGAACCCACCGATGGTGTCTTCGGCAACCACGCTGCCACGAGTGACCACGCCGTAGCGTTCCAGCCATGCCTCGCCGTGGGCGATGGAGCGGTGGGTGGCGTCGGTGGCAGGGGCGACAGCCAGCGACCAGCGCCCCAGCATGTCGGGCGGCGTAGGGTTATTGCGCACAGGGCCGAAACTGGTGCGTCCCCGGCGAAGCCTGCCGCGCACGGGGCGTCGTTTCGCGCGGTGCGCGGACTTTCCTGACGTACCTGCGGCGAGGCGCGCACGAATCGGCCCGAAGCCATCCGGGGTGACCATACCCATCTCCACGAGTTCCCACAGCGTGTCCTGTAGTTCGGTGGCCTGCATCGTACCCGGCACGACGAGCCCGCCGCCAACGTCGCTGAGCAGTTCGGGAAAGTAGAATCCGCCGCCGCGCGCCAGCAGATCCACCACCGCTTGCTGGGTGGGTGTGAGTGTGACATCCACAATTGGCGCGAGTTCGGCGGCATAGTCGCTGGGCAGCAGCATGATCCAGGGATCGCGCGCCCCGGCTTTGCCCGCACCAACGATGCTGACCTCGCCGCTGGTGGTGAGTTCGTCCAGCATGGTGGGCTGGTAGCCCGCCACCCGCGTCGGAAAAATCCAGGATTCCCACGCACTGGCAGGCAGCCGCACACCCGCCAGCTGCTCCACCACAGCAAACACGCCGTCGGCACCCTGCAGTTCGGGGCGCTGCCCTACCTCCGCAATACCGTGCCACTGCTGCAGGAACCGCGCGTACGTGTGTTGGCTCACCGGCTCGGCCTGCTCCCGCGCTCGCGCCAAACTCCGCAGACGAATGGTCCGCAGCACGTCCTTTGCGCAATACTCCTGCGTATCGACGCCCTGCCGATACCTCCCTTCCACCACAATCCCGGCGCGTGCCGCCTCCCGGACGATGGTGTGCGCGGTGCCCACGCCAAGGCCAAAAGCCTCTGCCACGTCGCTGACGATGAACGGCCCACGGGTTTTGGCGAAGCGATGAATTAGCTGTTCCAGAGCGTCATCCACGAAATGCGTGGGTGCCGAAACCCCAGGCGGGACGGGGATTCCCAGGGCGTCGCGAAGCAGCGGAGCATCCGTGCTGATGGCGGCGTGCTCCCGCCCGGCAATACGTACCTGCATCACGCGATTACCAAGGGTGTGCAGGGCGGCGAAGGGCTCGTCGAAGGCACAGTGCGCGGGCAGGTCATCGTAGGGAATCGGACCGATAACCCGCAGTACGTCCGCAAGCTCTTCAGCAGTGCGGGCCTGGCGACCGGGAAGGGTTCGCTGCAGCTCGGAGTGCGTTTGTTCGATCACGTCCGGGTCGAGCAGTTCCCGGAGCTCCACTGTGCCCAGCAGCTTGGCCAATAGCGCCGGGTCCAGAGCCAAAGCGGCGGCGCGCTTCTCCGCAAGGGGACTGTCGCCCTCATACAGGAACGCGCCTGTGTAATTAAACAGCAACGAAGAGGAAAAAGGGCTGGGCTGCTCCACCGTCACCTCAGCCACCTGAACACGGCGTTCCTGCAGGTCTCGACACAGATCCTTCAAGGCTGGAAGGTCATACACGTCCTGAAGACATTCCCGCACCGTCTCCAAAATGACGGGAAACGAGGGGTACTTCCGGGCAATATCCAACAGCTGCGCCGCGCGTTGACGCTGTTGCCAGAGCGGCGCGCGCTTGCCCGGATTCCGGCGCGGCAACAGCAACGCACGGGCGGCGCACTCCCGGAACCGGGACGCAAACAAGGCCGAATTACCCACCTGCTCCGCCACGATCTGCTCAATATCCCCTGGGTCGAACATCACCAGCTCGGTGCCCGGCGGGATTCCCCTCGGGGAGGCGCAACACAATACCATCGTCACCAGCGACAGGGCTGCGCGTCAATCCCCGTCTGCTCCGCGATACGCGCACCAATGGCCAGCGCCCACGCGGCATTCACACCCCGCCCATAGGGGGAATGCAGCACCACGCGCCAATCCCCCAGCTCATCCTTGAAACGCTCCAGCACCAGGGTCTTCTCGTCCGGGACCACCCCGGTGGCCTCCTGTTGCTGCTGCACATAATTCACCAGATTGGCGCGTGCATTATCGCTGAAAGCCGCCACTCGCGCCGGGTCAGCAGCTAGTTCGCGGCGAAACCTACCCACAGCTTTGCCCAGTTCGGCGGGGCGGCCCAACCCGTCCCCGTTCCAGAAAGGCAGACGGCCCGTATGCCCCGGCGCGGGTGAGACCAGCACCTGGTCGCGGGTGATGTCTTCCACCCGCCAGCTCGTGGCCCCCAAGGTGAAGATGTCGCCCACACGGGATTCGTGCACCATCTCCTCGTCCAACTCACCAACACGGCGTGGGGCTTTCGTGTCCTCCGAGCCGATGAGGAACACGCCGAACATGCCACGATCAGGAATTGTTCCGCCGCTGGTCACCGCCACTCGCTGCGCACCTGGGCGCGCGGAAAGCATACCGGTGATGCGGTCGAATACGATACGGGGTTTGAGTTCGGCAAAATCCGTTGAGGGGTACACGCCGCTGGCTAGGTCAATGACAGCATCGAACACGTCGCGGTCCAGGGTTTTATACGGGTAGGCGCGACGGACCGTCTCGTACCAGGTGTCCACGTGAATATCGGCCGTGACGGTGGCGGCGATGGTCTGCTGCACCAGCACATCGAGGGGGTTGGAGGGTACTTTCAGTTCCTCAATCTTCCCCTCCAGCATGCGCTCCACCGTTACGGCGGTTTGCAACAGGTCACTACGGTTTTTCGGATGCAGCACACCTGTTGACACCGCGCCCACCGTGTGACCTGCACGCCCCACACGTTGCAGGGCGCTGGCCACTGATGGCGGAGATTCCACCTGTATCACCAGGTCCACCGCGCCCATGTCAATGCCCAGCTCCAGCGAGGAGGTGGCCACCACGCATTTCAGCTCCCCCGACTTCAGCATCTGTTCCGTGAGTGCGCGCTCGTCCTTGCTCACTGATCCGTGGTGCGCCCGCGCGATCACCGCCGGGGCCTTCCCCGCCACGTCCGCTGAGGACATCATCTGCGCCGGGTCTCGACGCCGCTGCGGCGACAATGACTCCGGGTCATGCTCCGCCGCCCACAACTCATTCAACCTGCTGGTCAGGCGCTCCGCCGTGCGGCGGGCATTGACAAACAGCAGCGTCGAATGTGCTGCCATGATCTGCGCGTACACGTCCTGCTCAATGAACGGCCAAATAGACTTTTGCGTTGGCAGCGCCGACTCCTCCAGGGGGCTCGGGCCGGAAAGCCCCAAAGGATCATCGATCACCGCCTCCCCAATGGTTGAGCCAATCTCTGGGGTGGGCAGGTCCGACATGTCCTCCACCGGCACCCACACATCCAAGGCCCACTTCTTCTCTGCGGGCGGATTAATGATCCGTACCTCGCGGTTGCCGCCCAAAAACTCCGCCACCCGCTCCAACGGGCGGACAGTTGCCGACAGGCCGATACGCTGCGGCGGAGTTGTAGTGATGCGTTCCAGTCGTTCCAGGCTCAACGCCAGGTGAGCGCCGCGCTTCGTGCCCGCAATGGCGTGGATCTCATCGATTATCACCGTATCCACATCCGCCAGAATCTCCCCCGCCTTGGACGTCAACATCAAATACAGGCTCTCCGGAGTGGTGATCAAAATATCCGGCGGCTGGCGCACCTGCCTGCTGCGCTCAGCGCTCGTCGTATCCCCCGATCGCACACCAACTCGCACCTCCGGCACTGGCTGCCCTAAACGCTCCCCTGTGCGCCCGATACCCAACAGCGGCGCACGCAGGTTATTCTCCACATCCACGCCCAACGCCTTCAAGGGCGACACATACAGAACCCGCACACCAGTGCCCTTGCGTGACGACACCGCGGTAGGAGGGGCGTCGATAAGCGATAACTGCCCCGGTGCCGACACCAGAGAATTCAATGCCCACAAAAACGCCGCCAGCGTCTTACCCGAACCGGTCGGAGCGACCACCAATGCGTACTCACCAGCAGAAATAGCCTCCCAGGCCTCCTGCTGAACTGGAGTCGGGGCGGCGAAAACACCCCGAAACCACTCGGCCACTGGAGGGCAAAAACGAGCAAGCACACTGTCAGCCATACCTCCATACAACCAAACAACTAGGATTTAAGTTATGACTGTTCACTTTGACGACTCCATCCTCACCCGACGCCTCGCGCAAGGCACCGGCGAAATCCTCAAAGGTGTTCGAAACGTTGGCCTCCTCCGCGGCCGCAACCTCGGTGAGGCTGGTGACGACCTCGCCCAAAGCTGGATCGCACGCGTCCTCGAACAAGACCGACCCGACGACGGATTCCTTTCCGAAGAAGCCGCCGACAACCCCGCGCGCCTCGGCAAAAACCGCGTCTGGATTATCGACCCCTTGACGGCACCAAAGAATTCGCCACCGGGCGGCAAGACTGGGCCGTGCACATCGCCCTCGTTGAAAACGGCCTCCCCATTACCGCTGCCGTCGGCCTGCCCGACCTCGGCGTAGTCTTCCACTCCGATGACGTCAAAGCCGTCCTCGGGCCACTCTCCCGCAACATCGTTGTGTCCCACAACCGTGCGCCCGCCGTCGCGCACCACATCGCCGACAAGTTCGGCTTTGAGACCACCAAAATGGGATCCGCCGGCGCTAAAGCCATGCACGTTCTCCTCGGCGATGCCGACGCCTACGTCCACGCAGGTGGACAATACGAATGGGACAGTGCCGCCCCTGTGGGAGTCTGCACCGCCGCCGGGCTGCACTGCTCCCGCCTCGACGGATCTCCCCTCACTTACAACAACAAAGACACCTACCTGCCTGACATCCTCATCTGCCGACCCGAACTCGCTGACGACATGCTAGAGGCAGCTGCGGGATTCCTGGAAGAGAACGGGAGTTACTAGGGGTTGTGGTTGCTGGGGTTGTTGCTTGGGGTTGGCTTCGGCCTGGCGGCGTGGTTGCGGTCTGTGAAAGTGCCGGATGAACAGGGGTTTCGCGGCGGCTTGATAGACCACAACTGTGCTCGGGGTGCGGGATGTTAAATAGGTCTATCACTGGGTACGAAAATGGGGTGTTTTTGTACCTGGGGATGGACGTATCTTACAGGCTTCTTGGGTTCTAGTGGTTGTGCAAAATCTGCTTATGGTTAAGCAGAAAAATCGGTGTTTTTCCAGCTTGAAGATAAGCACATTCCACACAAACCCGCCCCGAGTACCTGCGATGTAAAGTTTGCATACCGTCAAGCTCGAAAACACCCCATTTTCCGACTTAAGCGTATACAAACTTTACACACCCCTTGTGCAGGGACTATCGCCGCCTGCGCGTGATGAACACCACGCCAATGAGAAGGAGTACAACAAGCCCAACGGCACCACCGCCTACCGCCAGCATCGTTGCAGTGCGTCGGATTCCGCCCGTGGAGTTACTACCGTCGGCGTTGGCGGAGGTTGAGGAGTTATCCGTGGCCGCCGATGCAGTTGTGGATTGTTGCTCGCCGTTATAGCTCAAGGTTGGGGCCTTTTCCGCCTCACCTGTGGCAGCCACCGCGACGCGGAACTTAATAGGAATTGACTGCGTATTTTGATCCGCCTTGCGGAAAATAGTGCTATACCTCAGTGCAACGTATTGTTCCCCAGAAATGAACCCGCTATAAACATCCGAGTCGCTGTTGTTAATATTGTCCCAGCGAATCGGCAGAGTGGTTGTTGAGGCGGTCGCCGTCGCATCACGATAGACATCCACACTGTAGTCGTTATTATCGATGCTATCCTTCTTGGCGTCTTTGGTAACTACCGGATAAAGCGTCGGTCCCATCACGCTCCAGGAAATTTTTCGCCCAATACGACCGTAAATATCATTGGGGTCCTCCAGATCGATCGGGGGTACATCAAAGGCCATCTGCAAACGCTGGCCTTCTTCCACTGGAACCTTAAACCAGAGCATTTCACCAGGAACAATCTCTGCATCGTAGGTCCCAGGCTTTACCGTCGGAGCGTCAGACGGACCCAATGCAGTAGGCAATTTCCCAGCTGAGTTACCCACCTCAAGGTTTGTTGGCTGCGGTTTATCCGTGGGTGGTGCCGAAGTGGTTGTCGTATCAGCGGCTTCCGGCACTTTCCACAGCATCAGCTCAATCGGAAGATCATGTTGCCCCTCCAGGCTTCCGGTACGTTCCAGTGAAATGTTATAGTCACCTGGCTGACATGAAGAATTCTCACCTATTGCATGGGAAATAGTAGCCCCTCCTAAGGATCGATAAAACTCGTTGGCATTACTAGCACTCTTGTCTTTATCCACACATGTACTATCGTTAGGGCCTTTAATGTCTGCTTTAACGGTGATGTAGCTTCCAAGACTATTTCCTGTGGTCGGTGGTGGTGGGACAATATATCCAATGCCCAACCGCTCTCCTTTGCCCAGATTTACCTTCCAATGCAAGCTACTTGCAGGTTTAGACGTCGTTGCTGGAAGTACGTCCTGGTAATGTTTCGGATCGGGTTTCCCGTCCTTCATCCCGCCTACTTCAATCGGACGCGCCTCAGCAGCGGTCGGGGCCCCGTGGGCCTGCTCACCACCAGACTGATACTTCTGCAGATTGCGGGTGGACTTCAACACTAACTGCTCTTTTAACGACGCCGCGTCTTTCGCATCCGCATACGATCCTCCACCCTCTTTGGCCACACACTGCAACTCACTACGGGCCTGGTCATCCACATTGAGTCCAATCACATTGATGACAATATCCACCCCGCGTTCACGAATCTGCTTCGCCACCTCACACACCGGTGGTGGGGCGCAGGTATCAATACCGTCCGAGACCAGAACAATCTGCCGTGCACCCTGGCCGGGCAGTTCTTTCTCCGCCTGTTGTAGGGATTTCCCAATCGGGGTATAGCCCCTAGGATTTAAGCCTTTGACCTTGGAGACCATCTCCGCACGATTACCACCCATAGGCACCAGGGTGGTGACATCCTGGCAGCCTGCGGCTTTTTCCTCATCACCACTGCCGGTCTGGGTGCCATAGGTTAACAGGGATAACCGTTGTTCTTTGGGGAGGTCGTTGAGTAAGCCTTCGGTGCTTGTTTCGCGGCATCCATGCGGGTTTGTCCACCAGCATCCGGGGCGAGCATGGAACCCGAGGCGTCGATAATCACCGACGTGGACGGTGAATCCTCGGCAACAGCCTGCGGCACTACAAGCAGCGCAACAAGCACACCAAACAACACTGACCAGGGCAGCACACATGCGGGAATAATATAATTTTGGTCCGACCATATTTCCAGCTAATCATTGATCAGGTGAGCACTTAAGAGGGTTTAGTCAATAATTAGTGAACTCTTAATGGGAAAGTGTTTTTCTATGAAAAAAATTCACCCCAAACGAGGTAACCCAGCCCCAACCCCAACACCAAACCTAGCGCAGCCGAATACGCGCCGTCGTGCGCACTCCATCAACCTCCACCACCGCATCAATAAACCCACACAGGCCAGCGGCACAGATTTCCGGCAGTGTCGCGGCGCGAATAGTAATGCGTGGATTGTCAGGCACGGCATGCTCGATCTGACCGACAGTTTCAAGCGAATCCCACAGAAAGCTGATACTCGTCACAGTAAAAGCAAATGCGCTCGCCCAACTCGCCCCGCTCCCCCGAGCCCAACTCCCCACCCGAACTCCGCCCCTCCAACCGCGGCACCACGCACAACCGCACGCCATCGCTGTAACGCTGCTCAGCGAGGCGATCACGATGCACAAACCATAATTTGTTGCCACGACAATAACCTCCGATGTCCTTCCACAGAACCCGAACAGGCATCTGTACACTATTGTCCATGACTGGCGTGGCCACACCCTACGAAGACCTCCTCCGCACCATCCTTGAACGCGGAACCCACAAAGACGACCGCACCGGCACCGGCACAACCAGCCTGTTCGGGCAGCAAATCCGCTTTGATCTTCAGCACTCCTTCCCACTGATCACCACCAAAAAAGTGCACGTCAAGTCCGTTGTGGGGGAGCTGTTATGGTTCCTGCGCGGCGATTCAAACATCTCCTTCCTCCACGAACACGGCATCACCATTTGGGACGAATGGGCCTCCCCCGACGGCGAACTCGGCCCCGTTTACGGTGTGCAATGGCGCAGCTGGCCCACCCCCAACGGCGGGCACATTGATCAAATCGCGGGAGCGCTGGACATGCTGAAAAACAACCCCGACTCGCGCCGCAACATCGTCTCCGCCTGGAACGTCTCCGAGATCGACAACATGGCGCTGCCGCCCTGCCACCTACTTTTCCAGCTGTACGTAGCGGACGGGACGCTGTCCTGCCAGCTCTACCAGCGCAGCGCTGACATGTTCCTTGGGGTACCGTTCAACATCGCCTCCTACTCGCTACTCACGCACATGTTTGCGCAGCAAGCAGGGTTAAAAGTCGGCGAATTCATTTGGACGGGCGGCGACTGCCACATCTACGACAACCACCGCGAGCAGGTCGAACTTCAGCTCAGCCGCGAACCCCCGCCCCTACCCGCAACTAGAACTCAGAAAAGCCGACAGCATGTTTGAGTACACCTTCGAGGACATCACCTTTCACAGGCTACGATCCACACCCCGTCATCCGCGCGCAGGTCGCCGTCTAATGCTCCGCGCCATCTGGGCTCAAACCCACGACCGCGTCATCGGCGACGGCTACGACATGCCTTGGTACCTGCCCGAAGACCTCGCACACTTCAAAAACACCACGCTCGACCACCCCATCATCATGGGCCGCGCCACGTGGGAATCACTTCCCCGCCGCCCCCTGCCCGGCCGTGACAACATCATCCTATCCACCCGCCCGCCTGGCGACTGGTCCACCGGCGCCACCGTGACTACAGAGCCCCCACAAGACGGCTGGATCATCGGCGGTGGCCAAGTCTACGCCAGCACACTCCCCCTGGTTGATGCCATCACCATGACACTTATCGACGCCCACCTGGCCCCTCACCTCGGTAACCGTGCTGTTTTCGCACCTGACATCACAGGCGAATTCACCATCGAATCAGAAACCGACTGGCTCACCTCCGAACGTGGGATTATTCGCAGTGACGATGGTGTTGACTCTAGTGGCGTCGGCGGCAACAAGACGCCACTACGGTACAAATACATCACCTATGTAAGGACTTAAACAATGAATGAACTCACCCTCTACACCACCACCTGGTGCCCCTTCTGCCAACGCCTGACCAGCGACCTTGATGCCGCTGGAGTCACCTACGTCAACATTGACGTTGACGAAGACGAAGCCGCAGGCGAGTGGGTCAAATCCGTCAACGACGGCAACCGCATCGTCCCCACCGTCAAATACCCCGACGGCAGCCACGCCACCAACCCCCGCGCTCGAGCTGTCATGCGCAAACTTGACGAGCTTGCGGGATAAAGGAATGTGGGGCTGACGCGAATAACCCCCACCACAAGATACGAGATGCTAGTAGCTTTTTGAGAATTTACACCCTCACTGCTGAATAGCAGATAACCTGCTGGATATGTAAGGCTTGATTTCAGGCTTCACATATGCTTCACTGAAATCTGCGTGAGGCATATCTGTTCGTTACTTTTACACTATCCTCGGAATAGATTCACGGGCATTCTTTCCTCACTTATCCCCCAACGCGCCATCATAGTTGGGGGATAAATTGTCTTCGCACCTTCCCTACCTGCAAAGGTTTATCATGACTACCGCTGCGTTTATGCGCCGTGGACTGTTTGTTGCTCGACCCACGGCCGCTTCTCCGTCTAATCGTATCGTCGCCACCACCGCAGCAATCGAACTACTCAACCTAGGATTTATCGCCAACCCTGAACAGCTTCAACAACTTCCCGTGGAGGAACTCAAACAACTTATAGCTACGGCGGCACAACTTATTGGTGCGGACCGTACATGGGTGCCCATGTACCCAGGCTTCCCCGAGCAGGTCATGAACATATCCGATGGTGCAGTGTTCTTCAACGCCATCACTCATTACCTCACACTGAGGCAGTGGCGACCGGACGAACATTCAAAGCTGAAGACCGCCTCACCGCGAGTGCTCGCACTAGTCACACCTGACACGCTCATGCTGGTCAATGAATGGGAAAAGGCTAGGGCTTTGTCAGAAGCAGACCGCGAGTTTGTGCACGATCTCGCTGAATACCTGGACACGGACACTGCTGCGTTATTCCAGGCAGCCACCTTCCGCAACGGTGAGAACTTCGCGACCGCGCTGTGGGACGTGTGGTACGCCACCGGCGGCAACCAGGACGCCACCCTGAGCGCAGGATTGGATTCCGCACGCAATGTTGACGATGTACTGCGCACCGTGCTCACTGTGTTCGTGGATGACTCCGAACGCGCCCGCGACCTGCTCTGCAGCGCCGAGCACCCCGTCAACATCACTCCCATACCCAGGCGACACCGCGTGGCCATCATCACCGCACTGGCACGATTTAGCAACGACTTCAACCTCGACCTGCTGGCACACCGTCGTCACCTCTGGCGGCGGTTGATGCGGCGCATCCACCCCTTTGATGTCACTGGCCACCAGGCCGCGCAACACCAACTTGACGTTATCCATGGAAACAGCAACTATCGCACCTTAAACTCCCGCATTGAAACAGCCTTGGAGACCAATGACGTGGTTGAAGCGGTCAGATTACTAGAACATACCCCGGGTAACTTTGTTCGCCGCTTGGACCACCTAATGCGTCTGGCTACGTCATCGCGCACAAAGACTGGGAGAAGAAAGCACGTGCTATCGAAAATACAGCCCGCAAAGTACTGTCCAACGTTTCGTTGACTACTTTAATTTCGGCGTATAACGGCCTACAAAACCGTGATTCGCGTGTGGTGGTTACCCGGGTGGGCGGTCGCAGTAACAAGCTGCGTGAACGAGTAATAACGAAAGTTGATGCAAAATTATTGGGCAATGTCACAGCAGCGTTGCTGGACGGCATGGTCGCGCGCCTTGCCACCGCCCCGCCGCCTATAGCGCCAGTACCAGTAGTTGGTGATGCCCCAGTAGAATTGGTTAGGCGTGATGCTTCGTCAGGGCTAAGACATGCCAGTTGTGGTCAGCATCTTCCAGCGCAGGATAGGGACATCACTGATGTTATCCGCATGTTTGTCCCCTGGTTCGGCAACGATATCTACCCAAAGCTAAGACACATCAGCCGTGGTGAACGCCTTCCGTTGCCGGATAAAGATACCACCGACATCATCCGTATGTTTGTTCATGGGTTCGGACACGATATCTGTCTCGGTGTGGTATTCACCGACACCCACTTCCAACATATTATCGGCTCTCTGGATTACACCAATATTATCCGTAATCCTATGCACGGTTTTGTCACACATTCAGGGGATATTACCAATGCCTCGACACAGGATGGCATGTGCGAGTTTATTGATATCACGCTGCGCCACAAGCACAATCACATGCTGTCATGGATTGGCAAAAAGCCGGACTTTATACAGAAATTCCCATCGGCCCGTTACGCGATTATGTCTATAGTTTCGTATAACAAAGGTTACAACGGAGAGTTATTCGCCGATATTGACACCGTCGCCGGAGTAATGACCAGGACCCACAGCATGGCTGGTCAAGTGTTTGAACCCCGCACCGTGGAAACCGCTGCGCATGTTACTGTTCGTTCCATCTCAGCGATTCCGCTTATTGTGGATCTTGAACAGTGGGAGCTTATCTGGCTGGATACTTCCATTGGCGATCAATTTGGCGGTTGTTCATCAATGGGACAGCAAGACGTATTAAAAGTGGCTCAAGCCGAGATGGAGGCCACGAAGAACCGACTGTCGGTGGGTGAGTTAATGAGACTGTGGGCCCGCGCCCACAATGCCAAAACCATTGACAAAGCTGCAGATCAAGCACAGGAAAGAATTCTTTTGGATGCTTGCTAGCATCTAGTATCAACGCGTGATTAGGAACTACATTACGCGATTATCGGCTACAATGGAATCCCCTATTCCGCCCTGTTAGAATAAGGAAACACCATGCCCTCACAAGAATCAGACGGTAACTTCATATACTATTTCTATGAAGTGGACGCCATGAATGAGCCCACAACGGTTCCTTTTGATCGTTTTGTCACGTATGTAAATAAACACCCAGGAACACAATTTTTTCTTTTTGCAGATCGCTGCACCAAGGATAAAATTGATGGCTGGTTAAACAATGATCACGTTACGGTGCATTGGTGGAAGGATATAACACCAGAACTAGACGCTGACCTCATACCCATACTTGCCGAAGCTCTCCAACCCACGGAACGAAACTACGGGGCAATTATTGAGATATCGCCCTCAGTGTCACCCGAAGAACTGAGTTCGATATGTTATGGCACAGAACTATGCTCCGCCGGAGAACTAATGATCGCAAAGGATTCAAAACTCCCGAACAATATCATCCAGCATTATGAAAACACTTTCAACCCAGAATATGAAGGAGAAGACTGCACCCCCTTCCAGAAAGAGATATACAACGGCTGGGCGTTAATGGTCTTCTATGAAGATAATGAGGGCGACATGGGACTCCCCCATCGCCCCGCATATATATCCGTCTATTCCAGTGGTGATATAGACGATTCCTTTTTTGATTGGGGAATAATGAAAAGCAAACTTATTACCCGTTATTAGTAGCAACCGTCCAGATATTCACCAATCAATCCCCCACCACTCAATCAACCTCTCGCAGCAAATACGTATCCATAATCCACCCGTGTTCCTCACGCAGAGAGGCTTTCAGCTCGGCAATCTCGTCACCCACATCTTTGACGTATCCGTGACGGAGTTCTTGCTGGGGTGTGCCTAGGTAGGCTCCCCACCAGATGTAGGTGTGCTCGGTATGAGGCGTCCTGCCAAGCGGCGCCGCCGTCGAGCATGACCACGCAGTTACGCCGGTCTTTTTCACTGGTGGCATGCAGGTTTCTCCCAGTGGTGATATGGATGGCCTCGCCAATGCGGTTGATGGTGATGCCGTGCGCTGCGGTCAGTACTTGGACGGCGGTAACGCCGGGCACCACACTCACGTCGCATTCGAGTCCGCAGGTTTCACGCATGTGGTCGATGATGCGGAGCGTGGAGTCGTAAAGGGAGGGATCCCCCCAGACAAGGAATGCGGCGGTGCCATCCTCAGAAACGGCGTTCACCAGGGCGTCGTTAAGCAGCTGGGCGCGGGCTTGGTGCCAGCGACGGACCTCGGAAGAGTAGTTGCGGGGGTAGCGGTCACGGGGAGGGTCGTCAACAGTGACGATGGGCACCTCGGGGGCGTGGGTGTCCACGATGAGTTGTCGGAGTTGGAGCAGGTCGGCCTTGATTTCGCCTTTGTCGAGGGCGAGCACGGCATCGGCACCCTGAAGCGCACTGATGGCTTCGAGGGTGATGTGCTGCGGATTACCTGCACCTATTCCTATTACTCGTATGTGGCGCACCTTTATGGCCTCCTTGATAAGAAAAACCTGCCTTTCGTAGGCAGGTTCACTGTGTTTTAAACGTCGTCGTCATTGAACAGGTCGGCGCGTTCCGTTGGGGAAAGATGCCCACTAAAGTTGCCGAAGTTTTTAGCCACGGTGTGCTGGAGAAATACGTCGCAAGCGCTATCCATTTTCTTGGCGTCGTACATGTTCAGCCTCATGAGAACTTCGGTTGTACCGTCCTCCTCATTAAGCAGCTCTACTGATAAATATTCAAAGTCCTTGTGCTCAACGATGCGGGTGACAATTTTACGGCCATCAACGTCGGTGAAATTTGGTTTTAAGTTAGTCAAAGAGCACCCCTTTGGGTCCAGTCACGAGATAGTATCCAGTACAGCTTAGAATGAAATTTCCGACCCCGCAGCAAAACAAGCCGTGCGGGGGTATGCATTCCAGCACCCCTAACATAACACGCGCAGGCCGCTGTAACGCCCAGCTACGACACCACAACCGCCACGGTTTTACCCGTCTCAGCAGCCTCTCGATACAGAGTGATGAGGGCCTTCAGCGATGTCGCGGCGTCGTCAAGCAGCACATCAGGGTACTCGGCCCGAACGTTCTCTGCAGCCGCCTCAAGTTCCTCAGCACCCACCCCCGATAGTGCATCTGCTATTGCGGAGACGGCCTCGGCGGGCACCAACACCACTGGTGGCTCCTCCCCCAGCTGCTCGATCCCAGTCGCCGCCTGCGGAAGCTCCGGCGTCACCTGCGCTTGGGGTAGCTGTCGCAGCGCAAAATACATGCCCATCCACTGCTGGTCATCTATTATCGACGCCCCGTTCAACACCACCTCCTCCAACCTTTCCTCCGCCCACGCACTCGCGTCAGCACTGTGACGTAGTTCGTCGGCCTGGCGTTGATCAATCGGGATGTAGTACGCAACAGAACTCACGGTGTCCTCCTTCGCGGCTAGTACGGTCCACAGTACTCTGATCACCATGCCCACCCCCCTCGCCTGCCGACCAGTATTGGGAGCTAACAACCTCAACGATCACTCATGGTGGCGAAACACTGCACCGCCTTCGAGCCACCCGCGCCATCCCAGAACAGGGGGTAGCGGCAGGCACCCTCGGCGGTTGGGTCTCCCCGCAAGCACAGCTTAGCGACGCCGCGTGGGTCGCTGATTCCGCAAAAGTTCTGGGTTCCGTTGTTGTAACGCGTCATGCTCTCGTCTGCGGGCGAGCCGAAGTACGGGATAAAGCTCAGGTCAGCGGTCCAGTGATCATCGGCGACGATGCCGTCGTGTCCGATTCTGTGACAATTGACGCAGATAAAGGAGCGACAGTATCCGGTCGGGCGCACATGTCCGATCACGCAACTCTCTTTGAGCAAGCACAAATATCTGGGCGAGCCACTGTTTCGGACGATGCACTACTTAGCGGCCAATCTATGGTTTCTGAGCAAGCCCACGTCGGGGATTCCGCGCAGCTCACAGGACATGCGCGAGTAATGGGAGCTGCGCAGGTAAACGGCAATGCTCGGGTTCACAACTGCCTGGTTACAGGTGCTGCACAAGTGACGGACGCAGCGTTGGTAAGCGATTCCGCGCACATCCTCGGCTCAGCCATCGTATCCGGGCGTGCCCAGGTCGGGGGTTCCGCTCGAATCTTTGGCAACGCTACCGTTGATGGGACGGCAAAAATCAACGGTAGCGCCCGAATTTTTGATCACGCCCATATTTTCGAAGGGTCTGCTGTATCGGACCACGCTCAGGTTTTTGGCAACGCTTCTGTGGGAGGGCGTGCCCAAGGTCAGTGGCGCAGCCTCGGTGATGGATCACGCTCATGTAGAGGGTGACGCCCACATCTCCGACTACGCTCAGGTCGGTGCGTCGGCGCACATCTCTGGCGCTGCTTTCATTGCAGGTAATGCGCACATCTCGGGGCATTCTGTTATCCGAGGGCGTGCCCACATTTCCGATTCCGCCGTGATCATCAACCATGCGAACATCACCCTCCCGCAGCATATTCTCACGGTCGCTCCTCTTGGCCCCGCACACGCTTCCGCGACTCTTTTCCGCACGGCTGATGGGCATTGTCTTGTAATAGGCTCGTGGCATGGAACAGTTGATCAACTTGCCGAGTACGGTATGAATCCCGAGGAACTACAGGGCTTAACGACCATCGCTGCCGCCCGTATCAAAGCATGGTCACCATGAACCGGCTCATCGTGTTTGCCGGACTGCCCGGGGTCGGCAAAACCCACCTCGCCCGCCAACTCGCCGCCACACTGCATGCCGTTTACCTGCGTATCGACGCCCTGGAGTCCCCCTTCACCCCATTCGGCGACCTGCGCGACTTCGGCTACAGGTCCGCATCGAACGTTGCGCGAGAAAATCTACTCCTCGGTCACGACGTCATTATCGATGCCGTCAATCCCCTCCACTGCACCCGTGCAATTTTCGTCGACCTCGCTGCTGAGATGGACATCCACCTTATACAGTTCGAATGCGTGCTGCGCGATGTTGATCTCCATCGACGCAGAGTATCGCAACGCCACCGCTCGGACCCCACAACTCCCAACTGGGACGATGTTATGTGGAGTGCTTGTGAGCTTTATCAACAGTGGGACGAGGACATTGATGGCAAGCGCGTGGTTGTTGATACTACGTTGGGCTAATACCCTACATTTTACATAGTGCCCCAGAGAGGAATCGAACCTCCGACACCGGCTTTAGGAGAGCCGTGCTCTATCCACTGAGCTACTAGGGCGGAACTCCATAAGGTTAGCGCATGTGGGGGCATATGGTGCAAGTTCCCATCAAAAACGCACTGGCGTAGCCTAGCCATATGGAAAATATCACTTCTTCTACCAGCTTCCTTGCGCCTCCGCCGTACCGTCAGATCCGCGCACGCTATGATTCAGAAATAGTCCGCGTATATCAGGCTTATCGCCCCGAGATCGCTGATGCGGCGGTGGCAGCAGGCCGGTTCGTCCCACCTTTTTCACTTGACCGCATGACGTGGATCAAAGCCGTCGTTTTTATGTGGATGATGTATCGCTGCGGATGGGCCACCAAGCCTGGTCAGGAGCGAGTTCTTGCCGTGGACATCACCCGAGAAGGATTTGAATGGGCACTGTCGCATTCATGTCTATCGCATTATGAACCCAACACCTATGCCACAGAAGAAGAATGGTCGGCGCTCAAGACAGAATCACCAGTGCGGATCCAGTGGGACCCCGAACGATCCGCAGCACTAGATCGCCTGGAGTGGCGGAGTATTCAGATTGGCGTGGGAGGAGACGCTGTTCCCCGTTATGCCAGTGAATGGGTCACCAGCATCACGGACATAACATCCACGGTGCACCGCATCGCAGCGTCTGAAAACATGACACGCACCAGCCTCCTCAACGAGATCCTCGCCCACGAGCGCCCATACCCACTCTCATCTGCGATTGCGGCACGTATTGGCGCTACCCCTAAAGACTCTTCATAAAAACCACTGTGCACCTTACCCACGACCACTAGAATCCACCATGCATGTCATATAGGTCCACTGCCAGGTCCGAAAACACCCTGTTTCCGTACCCAGCGATGGACCTATTTTTATGCAAATGTTTGCACTAACAGTGTTCAAGACTTTTCCGCCACGCCATCAAACTGCTTTTTCCTGAGTTTTTTTGGCAGTAATCGCCAGTCACACGCGCCGTGCTCTATCAAACAGCCACTCTACAGCGCGTATACCGTCACGCCCCAAAACACCCCATTTTCAGACCTCAGCGTATGCACACTTCACACCATCCCCTGCATGTCAGCACTGTTCACAAACCGCCCGGGCGCCACATCCACGAAACGCTCACCCCAACCCATTGACAGCAGTGCACCACTGTTACTATTGTGACTACTGTTAATTAAAGTTTTTCTTGTTGAGCTTGGGGTCAGCAGCAACGCAGAAGCCTCGGTAAACACCAGACCCAACTCCACAACGAACGCCTCCACGAGACCTGAAAGAACCTGCACATGACCACGATGTTCGCTTCCCGTATCAGCCGTCGCAGCCTGCTCAAGGCAGCCGCTTTCACCATCACCGCTGGTGCCCTCACTACCGCAACCGCACCGTTTGCCAAAGCAGAGCCTGGCACGATCGTCGGAACTGTCATTGATTTCGCGGCTGGCGTTCCAGATGCTCAGGCCGTCAAGGATGGTGGCTTCCTTGGCGCTGTGCGCTACGTGTCGCAGCGCCGCCCCGGCGCGGAGTGGATGCTGGGCAAGCCTGTGACCAGGCAGGAAACTGATGCTATGGCGAATCTCGGCCTGAAAACTGCCAGTGTGTACCAGTTCGGCAAGGAGGAGACTGCGGATTGGAAACAGGGCGCGGAGGGTGCTCGTGTCCACGCTCCGCAGGCGATTGAACTTCATCGTGCTGCTGGTGGCCCGACTGGCCGCCCGATCTACGTCGCCATTGATGACAACCCCACCCGCGAGCAGTACGACAACCAGATCCGCCCTTACCTGCAGACATTCCGCACACTGCTGTCTGACGCGGGTTACTCTATGGGCATCTACGGCAACTACAACACCATCAACTGGGCGATTCAGGATGGCCTGGGCGAGTTCTTCTGGCAACACGATTGGGGTTCTGAGGGCCAGATCCACCCGCAGGTGACTATTCACCAGAAGGCTGGCTGGCAGGAGAGCGTCGGCGGCGTGACGGTGGACGTGAATAACGTGTACGCCAAGGACTGGGGCCAGTGGGCTCCCGGCGATGCTAACGGAGCACAGCCGACGACAACTGCCACCCACAACAACGGTCCCACAGCGGCGAACTTGTCCTCCTCTGCGCTGAATTTGACGCCACAGCAGTTGCAGCAGCTTCGTGAAATTCCGGCATTCCACAACTTGACGGTGAATAACCTGACACCGCAGCAGATCACGGAGATCACCCGCGTGGTGCAGTCCTTCTCCGCTGCTTAATCCCCATTTCGCATAATCCGCCGCAGTAGCCTCCCTTTCCACCGCCCGAATATCTGCCAGCAGGCTTCAATCAGCGCTGCCCCACCAACACCCACGCCGATGGCCTCCAGCATGAGTCCGTGGTTGGAGTTGTCCAGTAAAAGCAGGGATCCAAGCGCGGGCACGCTGAATAGCACGACGTAGAACCCGATGGCCACAGCCAGCAGCACGATTTTCCACCATTGGTAGGGCCTGGCCACGATGCACAGTACCCAGAGCGCCATGATGAGCAGCACCGCGAGGGTGGCGGTGCTGGCTTGCTGCCTCACCTCTATAGCAGCACCAACACCGGGGTTGACCCAAATCCAGAACAGCACGGTTAGGCCGCCGATAATGGCTCCTGAGGGGAGAGCGAGCCGCAGCACCCGGCCAACAAATCCCGGTCGGGCGCGTTCGTGGTTGGGGGCAAGGCTCAGTATGAAAGCGGGAATTCCGATGGTGAACCAGCCAACCATGGTCACGTGAATGGGTTGGAAGGGGAAGCTCACGCCCCAGATCGCCACAATGAGCGCCATGAGCGCTGAGTACACGGTTTTGGTGAGAAAGAGGTTGGCTACGCGTTCGATGTTGCCGATTACGCGCCGCCCTTCCCCCACCACGTGAGGCAAAGCGGAAAACCCGTTGTCGAGCAGCACGAGTTGCGCCACAGAGCGCGTCGCTGGGGAACCAGCCCCCATGGACACACCAATATTGGCATCTTTGAGCGCAAGCACATCGTTGACGCCGTCCCCAGTCATGGCAACTGTGCTGCCTGTTTGTTGGAGGGCATGCACAATGTCGCGTTTTTGTTCAGGGGTCACACGCCCGAACACCCGCCCGTTCACTACTGCCTCCCGGAAGGCGAGTGGGTCGCTGGGGAGTGTGCGGGCGTCGATAGGCGGATCAACGATGCCGAGTTGGTGTGCCACGGCCCCAACGGAGGTCGCGTGGTCACCCGATACCACCTTGACCTCCACGTTTTCTTGCTCGAAGTAGTCGAGGGTGTCGGCAGCATCGGGCCTCAGTTTCTGCCCCAGCACCACCAGCGCCACGGGTTCAATTGTCGACGCCCCGTCACCCGCCGCCAGCAGCAGCACCCGCAGTCCGCGTTCTTCCAGAGGCTGGGCCTGTTCCAGCGTTTCCGAACCTGCTGGCAGCAGCACATCGGGCGCGCCGAGCACCCAGTCTCCTAGCTCGACAAGCGACACCCCGGACCATTTGCGGGCCGAGTCGAAGGCCACACAATCCAGCACTTCGTCGCCGAAGTCCCCGTCACCAACGCCTTCCGCAATGGCGTGGAGCGTGTCGTTGGGCCGGTTGTCCGCAGCGACAAATCCCTGCAACACGCGGTGCACAGTGTCAAGACTGGTGTCACCAAGGAGTTGGATGTGTTCCAGTTCCATGCGGTTTTCGGTCAGAGTTCCGGTTTTGTCGGTGCACACCACGTTGACTCGCGCGAGTCCTTCGATGGCAGGTAACTCGTTGATCAGGGCGTTTCGTCGGCCCAGTCGGACAACGCCGACGGCGAAGGCGATGGAGGTCATGAGCACCAGCCCCTCGGGAACCATGGGCACGAGCGCGGCGACCATGGACAGCAGGGCGTCGCGAAGCGGCGCGCCGGTGCGGCTGAGCTGTGTCCATATGGTGAGTATGCCGGTGGGAACCAACAGATAGGTGATCAATTGCAGGATGCTGTTGATGCCCGCCTGCAGGCGTGAGTCGGTGAGTTGGAAGCGCCCGGCTTCCGCGATCAGCCGCGCAGCATAGGCATCGTCACCGATGGCAGTGGCCTGGTAAGTTCCCTGACCAGAGGACACAAACGACCCCGAGAACACGGCGTCACCTGGTTTTTTAAGCACCGGGTCCGACTCACCGGTAAGCAGGGATTCATCCACCATGAGGCCATCGGCAGAGCGCACTACCCCGTCCACCACCAGCTGGTCGCCGCTGCCCAAATCAATGAGGTCATCCAGCACCAGCTCATCCCGCAGCACCGATATATGTTCGCCCTCTCGTATCACCGTGGGTTTTGATTCCCCCACAATGGTCAGCCGGTCCAGAGTTCGTTTGGCACGCAGTTCCTGGATTATGCCAATGCTTGAGTTCACCACAATAAGCAGCCCGAATGCCGCATTAATCCAAGACCCCGTAGACAGCACAATAATGAGCAACACTCCCAGCATCGCATTGATGCGGGTGAACACGTTACTACGGATAATGTCCACAGTCCGTCGCCCGGTACGGCGCACGGAATGGTTCACCAGCCCTTGAGATACCCGCGTATCGACGTCCTTCTGGCTCAGGCCGCCAGGACCTGTCACGCAGTCCTCGCGCTGCGGAACCGAAACACTCATGCAGCTAACTTTAGGTGAGCTTGACATATTCGGAGCAGCCACACCCGCAGGCACCCCTACTTACCACAATTCCCGTCACCTCACCTGCCCGTCACGTTATGGTGTAACAATGACTCACACCAGCGCGCACGATCTGATTAACAAGGTATTAGACCCCGATTCTTTCATCAGCTGGGACACACCCCCGGACTACGGCAGTATTTCACCCAGCTACGAGGCCGATCTCGCCCGAGCACGTGAAAAATCCGGCGTTGACGAGGCAGTTATCACCGGTGAAGGCACCGTAGGCGGCGTTCGAGTTGCCTTCGTTCTCAGCGAATTTTCCTTTCTTGGCGGTTCCATCGGCGCCGCCACCGCGCGCCGTATCATAGCAGGCATTCACCGCGCCACCGAGCTTGGCCTTCCCCTGCTTATCTCCCCCTCTTCGGGCGGGACACGCATGCAGGAAGGCAGCCCAGCATTCGCCATGATGGTCTCCATCACCACCGCTGTATACCGCCACAAAGACAAACCTGCCGTTCCTTGTATACCTGCGCAACCCCACCACCGGCGGAGTTCTGGCTTCCTGGGGATCGGCCGGGCATTTCACGTTCGCAGAACCCGGCGCGCTGCTGGGTTTCCTTGGTCCCCGTGTGGTGGAACTGACCACAGGCACTCCCATCCCGGAGGGCGTGCAGACCGGGGAAAAACCTCGCCCGCCACGGCGTGATTGATGGCGTGATTTCCCCGTCACAGCTGCGAACGGCCGTGCTGAAGATTGTGTCGGTGCTGTTTCCTGCGGAGAAGGAGGAGCAAGACGTCGATACCCGTGTGCTGGACACGGAAGTGAGCGTAGAGCACAGCGCCTGGGAGAGCATCACCATCACCCGAAACCCGGAACGCCCTGGGTTGCGGCATCTAGTGGAGGCACTGTCTCCGAACACGGTGGCGTTGAGTGGAACGGGCGACGGCCGCACCTCCCGCGCAGTAACGGTGATGCTAGCGCGGATTGGCTCTCGTCCGGTGGTGTTGATCGGCCAGGACCGGCACAAACAACCGCCGCTGGGCAGGCATCCGCTGGGACCATCGGCGCTTCGTATGGCGCGGCGTGGCATCCAGCTGGCGCATGAACTGCAACTACCGCTGATCAGTATTATCGACACTCCCGGCGCGGAGCTATCACAGCACGCCGAGGAAAACGCCATGGCCGGCTCCATTGCACGGACACTAGGGGAGCTTGTCGACGTCGATGTACCCACCGTGTCCATCATCCTCGGGCAGGGCTGTGGAGGTGGCGCGCTGGCCATGCTGCCGTCGGATCGCGTGCTCGCTGCAGAAAACGCGTGGCTCTCCCCTCTTCCCCCAGAAGGTGCGTCGGCAATTATTTATCGCGACACCTCCCATGCCCCACGCATGATGGAAGAACAACGAGTGTCCGCGCGGGCGCTTGTGAGCGCCGGAATTGTTGATGACATCATTCCCGAAAAAGGCGATGCAGCTGCAGAACCAGAAGAGTTTGTTCGCCGAACAATGTCTTATATTGAGCACACCATAAAGGAATTAGAGACGTCCCCACAACGCGTTGGTAGGGAGCAACGTTTTCAACATTATGAGTCGCTAGCAAAACGCCTTATATAAGCCTATGGTGTTATTATGAATGTCTCGCATAATAACCCACAAGCATGGCTCGACCGCCTTTACGAAACAGCCATTGCATACCAAAAAGGGCACAGCGTTCAGCGCGACCGTTCCCGCACATTAGGGTTTGGCAGAGGCAACCATCTCCTTCGCACCTTCGATGAACATGCCTGGTACTTGTCATTTGCGGCGCCGGATACCCTGCCACCCCCAACCCCAGTACTGCACACCTATTTCACCCACGATGTGGCATTATGGACATTCACCGACATCTTTCCCTGGTCGGGTTACGCGCTTCTTGTTGTCGAAGGGACACCTCGCCTCTGCGTGGAATACATAGACTTGAGCAAAAAGCCGGATTATCAACCCAAGGAATATCAGGCGGAGATACAAAAACTCATAGACACCCACGGCGAGTACAGCTATTCGATTTTAGATACGTTCCCCCAACCACATTTCCGAGCGCACCCCCACATGGCAGCATTAACAATGGGGGCTGGGGAAATAAACCGTTGACGGAGTTTTTGCGTATTCCGCAACAATTTATTACTGGCGATAATCCGCGCCGGGGGTTGCGTAACGTGCATGTTCTTGAACAGCACTTCTTCCCCACCGCGAATGGTTCGGAGGTGGAGGTGGTGCTGGGGACCACCACGAGCTTCGACAACACTGTACTTCAGCACATATGGGCAACCCTGAACGGAAAGCTCATTATGTTTTCTGGAATGGTGCCCGCCCATAACAAGCCGGAGCATCACAACTTCTAGCTGGGAGCCAGATGCCCGGTGCCACACAACCAAACATTACTCTGTTGCCTTTCTCACATTCTTGACCGTAGATTAATGATGATCACCTAAGTTATCTGTAAGAACGCCGCACAATTTGTTGCTTTCCACACCAAGGAAGTGGGTTTATGTCCGATTCAAGCAGTACCGACCACATCAGCGCCGACGTTCCCGGCATCCATGGCACGTCACACGAGTTCGCTGACCTCACCGATGCCGAGATTTTCAACGCCCACCAGGGTGGAAAAATCGCAACAACCTCTCGATTGAACCTGGAAACCATCCGCGACTTGTCTATCGCCTACACCCCCGGTGTGGCGCGCGTGTGCGAGGCCATCCATGAGGACCCTTCCCTCGCACACCACTACACGTGGGCAGGACGCAACGTAGCCATCATTACGGACGGGACTGCTGTGCTGGGCTTGGGCGACATCGGCCCGCAGGCGGCACTGCCCGTGATGGAAGGTAAGGCCCAGTTGTTCCAACGCTTCGTTGGTCTCAACGGCGTCCCGATCGTCTTGGACACCACCAATGTGGACGAAATGTTTGACACCATCTGCCGCATCGCACCCTCCTTCGGTGCAATCAACTTGGAAGATATTTCCGCGCCTAGGTGCTTTGAGCTGGAGAAGCGGCTGAAGAATCACCTGAACATTCCCGTTATGCATGATGACCAGCACGGCACCGCCATGGTAGCCACCGCCGCCCTCCGTAATGCCTGTACACTGCTGGGCCGTCGTCTAAAGAACCTTCGCGTAGTCATCTCCGGCGCGGGCGCAGCCGGCGTCGCCTGCGCAAAGATGCTGATCGCTGCTGGCGTGAAAGATGTGGTTGTTCTGGACTCCCGCGGCATCATTCACCCGGAGCGCACGCCACTCAACAGCGTGAAGTCAGAACTCGCGGAGATCACTAACCCCCGCCGCATTCGGGGCGGAATTTCCGAAGCTCTTGACGGGGCCGACACCTTCATAGGCTTGTCCCGCGGCCATGTGGGGGAACGAGAGCTGCAGCGCATGGCCCCCGATCCGATTTTGTTCTCACTGGCCAACCCAGATCCAGAAATTCGCCCGGAACTGGCCTACAAATATGGTGCCGTGGTGGCTACGGGCCGTTCGGACATGCCCAACCAGATCAACAACGTGCTGGCCTACCCGGGTGTATTCCACGGCGCGTTAGCGGCGGGTGCCCCGAAGATCACCTCCGCAATGAAGCTTGCCGCGTCCCGTGCTATCGCCGACATTGTGGGCGATGAGCTGGACGCGGAGCACATTGTCCCTTCCCCCCTTGATACGCGGGTGGCTCCCGCAGTGAGTGCCGCCGTCCAAGCAGCGGCAGTAACCGGCCAGTAAACGCCGGTGGTCGCGGCGTCGCTAGCCGAATCGAAAGCTAACCGACGCCGATCAAATCAATGATGAACACCAGCGTGCGGCCCGCCAGTGGGTGGCCGCCGCCTTCGGGGCCATAGGCGGCTTCCGGCGGGACGATGAGCTCACGCCGACCGCCGACTTTCATGCCTGGGATGCCTTCCTGCCACCCAGCAATCAGCCCATTCAGCCAGAACCCCACAGGACCACCACGGTCCCAGGATGAGTCGAATTCCTGGCCTGTTTCGTAATCAACGCCCACGTAGTGGACTTCAACATAGCCGTCTGGTTGGGCTTCTGGGCCGTCGCCTTCAATCAGGTCGGCGATGACCACGTCCTCTGGGGCCGGAGCTGTTTTCGCTTCGACGTGAGGCTTTTCCATCAGGCACACTCTCCTTATGATCGTCAGTGAAAATGCCAGAAGGGCTGGAACTATCTCCACCAGTGTACGTGGTGCGCGATAGAGCCAGCCCTTTTGTGGTGTTATTTTTAGCGTTCGTTGCGCGGCACAAACGCCCGGTAACCTTCGCCCGCGTAGATCTGGCGCGGACGGTAAATCTTGGATGCGGGGTTTTCTACCAGTTCACGGTACTGCGCAATCCAGCCGGGCAGACGGCCCATGGCGAACAGCACGGTGAAGAAGTCCGTGGGGAATCCCATGGCGCGGTAGATCAGGCCGGTGTAGAAGTCCACGTTGGGGTACAGCCTGCGGCTGATAAAGTAGTCGTCTGCCAGCGCGATTTCTTCCAGGTTGAGAGCCAGTTCAAGCAGGGAGTCCCCACCAAGCTTTTCCAGCACCTCGTGTGCGGTCTTCTTAATGATCGCGGCGCGCGGGTCATAATTCTTGTACACGCGGTGTCCGAAGCCCATGAGCCGCACGCCGGGTTCCTTGTTCTTCACCCGGTTCATAAAGTCGGTGGCATCGCCGCCCTGAGCGTGAATCTCGTCCAGCATTTCCAGCACAGCCTGGTTGGCACCACCGTGGAGAGGGCCAGACAGTGCGTTGATGCCGGCTGCCACAGACACAAACATGTTGGCCTGCGCGGAGGCGACCATACGCACCGTGGAGGTGGAGCAGTTTTGCTCGTGGTCGGCGTGCAGGATGAGCAACTGGTCAAGGGCTTTGACCAAGAGCGGATCAACGTCATATGGCTCTGTGGGGAAGCCGAACATCATGCGCAGGAAGTTTTCCCGCGCATTGAGGGAGTTATCGGGGTACATGTAGGGCTGGCCGTTGCGGGCGCGGTGTGCGTAGGCCGCAAGCATGGGCACCTTGGCGAGAAGTCGTGCGGTGGCCAGGTCGAGGTGTTCCTCGTCAAGGGGGCTGAGTTCGTCCTGGTAGTAGGTGGACAGAATATTAATGGAGGAGGCCAGCACGGCCATGGGGTGCGCGTCGCGTGGGAAGACTCGGAACTGTGCTTTGAAGTCTTCGTCCAGCAGGGTGTGGTGGCGGACAGAGTCGTTGAAGCGCAGTAATTGCTCCTGGGTGGGAAGTTCGCCTTTGATAAGCAGGTAGCTGACTTCGTTGAAGGTCGCGTGCTCTGCGAGGTCTTCAATGGAGTAGCCACGGTAGCGCAGAATACCCTTATCGCCGTCGATGAAGGTGATGGCAGACTGCGTGGAGCCTGTGCTGACATAACCTGGGTCGTAGGTGACCAGACCTGTCTCGGACAGCATTTTCCCCAGCGCAATGCCGTCGTTGCCCTCGGTTGCGCTGATGATGTCCATCTCGAACTCGCCGCCCGGATAGTGGAGTACAGCCTTATTGTTCTCAGTAGCCACAGTTTCCCTTTCACACTTCTGTCGTTGAACCAGCCGCAAACCAGCCCGAACATACGCCCTGATGGGCATGCATACACGCTATACCGGAGATACTCTTTTTTTAGCCACACGAACGAAAAAATCTTGAGCGGCTTCCCCACCATCGCGGTATCGCCACAAAATGGTGGGTTGTTGGCAGTGGAATGCTGAAATGCAAGCCTGACGGCTGGTCCGTCATTCATTGTTTAGTTGTCACCACTGCACCGAACCGCGTTTACCTACCATGAACAGCAATTTTTGTAGTCACGGAGACTATTTTTACAGCATCTTGGTGCGTGGAATAACCCACAGTGTAGCAAAATGTGTGATGGAAATGACATCTCAGTTTGAGACACTAGTCACATTTCTACAGCACCTTAACTCACCTCCCTTTTTACTGTTAACATCGCCTAGATCACTTCCCCCGGCAGATACCCCCGATACCTATCGACACCACATGTGCAGGTATCAAGAACCGTGAAACCTAACCCCGAAGAAAGTAAGACCATTCATAATGGCAACGTTCAGTACTAAAGTAGGTCCAGATCCTCACCGAAGCCATGAGCACACTAGCCATGAGCTAGCTGCAAACATTCATCAAGAAAGTGCTGTGAATATGTCTGACACCACTACCCCTACCCTGCCCGCCGAACTCATTCCCCACGACGGCCGCTTTGGCTGCGGTCCCTCAAAGGTCCGGGACTCCCAAATCACCAACGTCAGCAAGGGCAACCCAGGCATCATGGGCACCTCCCACCGCCAGCCTGCAGTGAAGAACGTGGTGGGGTCCATTCGGGAGGGGTTAAGTGAGCTGTTCCAACTTCCTGAGGGCTACGAGATTATCCTGTCCCTGGGTGGAGCCACTGCTTTCTGGGATGCCGCTACGTTCGGCCTGATTGAGAAGAAGTCGGGACATTTGAGTTTCGGTGAGTTTTCCTCGAAGTTCGCCTCGGCCGCGAAGAAAGCCCCCTGGCTTGAGGAACCCACGATTGTATCCAGCGAGCCGGGTGACGCACCAGCACCGCAACCCATGGAGGGCTGTGACCTGATTGGGTGGGCACACAATGAGACGTCGACAGGTGCCATGGTTCCGGTGACCCGACCGGATACGGATGCCTTGATTGCCATTGATGCCACCTCTGGTGCTGGCGGCTTGCCAGTGGATATGTCGCAGGTCGATGCATACTACTTCTCTCCGCAGAAATGCTTCGCCTCTGATGGTGGTCTGTGGTTCGCCGCCATGAGTCCGGCAGCCATCGAGCGCATCGGAAAGATTGCTGCCTCAGACCGTTTCATTCCAGCGTTTTTGAACCTACAAACGGCGGTGGATAATTCCCGCAAAAACCAGACCTACAACACCCCGGCCGTGAGCACGCTGCTACTCATGGACGATCAGGTTCGGTGGATGAATAACAATGGCGGCCTGGCAGGCATGGTGGACCGCACCACGGAATCATCCTCGATTCTGTACGGCTGGGCGGATAACCACGAGGTGGCATCGTGCTACGTCACCGACCCTGCGAAGCGTTCGCTGGTGGTGGGCACCATTGATTTTGCGGATTCCATTGATGCCGCAAAGATTGCTTCCGCGCTGCGAGCTAACGGCATTGTGGACGTAGAACCGTACCGCAAGCTGGGTCGCAATCAGTTGCGGATTGGCATGTTCCCCGCTATCGATTCTGCTGATGTTCGGACGTTAACCCAGGCGATCGACTTTATTGTGAATAGCGGCTACGCGAACTCCTAAAAACGCCTAAAAATTGGCACACACGGGCGTATGGAGTCCCACGTTCCTGCACCTTTGTGGGTTATGGTGGTCTGTAAATAACAACAGTCACGTTTAGCCCTGAGGAGAGTCCGCATGCGCGAAGTGCACCTCGTTGCCAATGAGTCCACAGCTACATCGCTTGTGTTCCGCGCTGCCGACTCGGATGAGGAATTTTTTCTGGCAGTAGATGATTCCTTGCTGGAGATTTTGACCTCGCCTGACGATGTCTTCCACCAAACCCTCCCCGCTCCGCGCGTCGTGGAGCACGAGGAACCCGTTGAACTTCCGGTCACCACTGAGCTGGAGCCATCGGAGAAACAACAGAATGTGGTGGAGATGGCGGACACACCGCAGGAGACGCCGAACCTTCCGAAAAATCTACCGGAGCATCTTCCTGGGATCACCCCGGAAGAAGACGCGGATAAGGATACGCACTCCAAGCAGCCAGATCCGCAGCTTTCAGCACCGCTGACGATGCGCCCGCGGGAGATTCAGGACCGGATCCGCAGCGGGGCGTCGCTGACTGAACTTGCCGCCGAGATCGGTGTTCCGGTCAGCCGCATCGAACCGTTTGCACATCCCGTGCTGGCGGATCGGGCGAGCATCGCTCAGCAGGCAAAGCAGGCGAACCCGGTGCGTGACGACGGCCCCGCCAAGCTCACCCTCTGGGAGGTCCTGGCCACGGCTTTCGCCGCACGAGGTTTGGATTTAACCACCACCGAGTGGGACGCTTACCGCGACCCCGCTCACCAATGGGTGGTTCGGGTGACCTGGCAGTCCGGCATTTCCCACAATTCCGCCGAGTGGACTTTCCACCGCAAGAATGGCACGTTGACGGTTGTTGCCCGGAACGCTAATGCGGCGGACCTCATCGATCCGTCGTTTGCGCAGCCGGTCCGCAGCTTATCCCGCGTGCCGACGACCCCCTCGGTGGAGGACACCAGGGACGATCTGCCCGTGATCACCGATGATGACGACGGCCCCGACGATACAGGTCCGGTGCACCGCCCAGCGCACCCGGCACCGACCCCCTCGCCGTCACGACGCCGCCGCAAGGCTGTCACCCCAGGGTGGGAGGATATTTTGTTGGGTGTCCGCCCATCCACCAAGCGTTCCCCTAAACGAGACGAAAGCTGAGGTCCATGGTCGCGCGTCACGACGCCGTGGTAACACTCTGGTTTATTACGGCCGCCGAACCCGCACGTACGCTCCGTGCCGAACCCAAAGCTGACCGTGGGTATGGCCGCAAATATCTGGCCCACCTGAACCCGGCCTGGCCAATCACTCCCATTGGGCAATTTGACTTGAACCGATCCGTGCCCGCCTCCCCGGGGGAGTTCTACGTGGGAGGCTACCCAGGGGTAGCCATCGTGCAGACGGTGATCAATAACGCCCACCAGCTTTCCGAGCTGGATGCACGACTGCTCACTTCTATTCCTGCGACCGACGTGTACGCGTTGGCTGCCAACCCGTCCACCGGTTTGGGCGGGATTGCGCATTGGCGCGGCGGGACATTGAAACGTTCGTTCTGCGCCCGGCGCAATCGCGTCTATGAGGATATTGGCTTCCCGGAGGACTTTTGAACACCGCTATTGGAATAGCGACGACGATGCCCCGGAAGTCGGCAGCAACAACCTCCCCTTCAACCCCCATCGATCTGGTGGACACCGCCCAGCAAGAATGGATCGGTGTGCCCGTCTCCCCCGACGGACCGGACATCAACATTGTCGCCTACGCCATTGACGGTCGCCCAGAACCGAAGGTGGTGGACAAACCCAAAAGCAGCGCAATATCGGTGATCTGGTTGCGGCAGCATCCAACAAGTTGGGTTTTAATCCCGCAACCCGTGACTATGATGACTACGAAGATGGCGAGCTTGAGGACCCCAACCCCTTAAATCGCATCGCCCAGCGGGGATTGCGCGCGTTAGGTTCCGCCCGGGACACCACGCGCATCCGGTTTCGGGAGTTCGGGTCGAGTCTGCATGAAAAGATTCGGCACACCGACCGCGACCCAAATCAACCACGCACCCAACGTTTACCCAGGCGACTTCGCCGACGCGGCAACAACCCGGAGTACTTGGGGGATTATCCGGAAGAGGACTTTTCAGAGGAGATAGAAACCACGGATACTGAGATCCTCGAGGTCGCCGAAATCACCGAAGGCATCAGCGACCATATCAGTGATCAGGCGGACATCCTCGCCTACGAACCCATTGAGGATTTCCCCGAGGATTCCGACGACCCTCACGAGCGCAAACGCTCATAAAAGGCAATGGCCGCAGCCGTGGCCAGGTTGAGTGAATCGGTCCCCTCCGACATGGGTATCCGCGCCCGGGTATGGGTGGCGCGCATGGCGTGTTCGGTGAGACCTGGACCTTCAGCCCCTACGAGCAGCGCCAACCGTGGATAGGGCGTGTGCTGGGCGTCGACAAGTGCGGTGGAAAGGTCCACGGCACCTGCGTCGGGGGTGAGTGAGACGGTGTGGAACCCAGCGTGATGAAGCTGGCTCAGGCTGCGTTGCCACGTCGTGGTGGTGCCACCGAGGTGTGCGAACGGAAGCCGCAGCACATGTCCCATGGATACCCGAACCACGCGACGGTAGAGGGGGTCGGCGCAGCCAGCGCCAAACAAGATGGCGTCCACCCCCATACCTGCCGCGTTGCGGAACAGCGAGCCAATGTTTTCGTGGTCCCCCACCCCCTCCAGCACCGCCACTGTGCTGGCGTCGCGGATAACCTCGTCCACGCTCAACGCGGGGGCGCGATCAGCAGCGGCAACAAGTCCACGATGCATGTCAAACCCGGCGACCTGAGCAAGCACCTCTCGGGGAACCTCGTAGACCGGCACGTCATCCAGCACCTGGTGTGTATCCAGGAAGGTGTGCAGTTTCGGCGCGAATCCGACGATGCTCCGCACAGGAAACCGGGATTCCAGCATCCGGCCGACCACCAGCGGCCCCTCCCCGATCACCAGCCCTTTGCCGCCTGGCAGGTCTGGGCGGCTATCAGAGCTGTTGAGGTCGCGAACATCATCAAGGTGCGGGTCGCCGGGGTCGGTGATGAACATGAGCATTATCCTACGGCGGACATCACCGGATCGATAGCAAAGTACACCAGGAACAGAGCTGCGATCAGCCACAGCAACCAGTGCACGGTTTTCGCGCGGCCCGTGGCTACGGCAACCAGCACGTAGGTAATAAAGCCGACGCCGATGCCATTGGCGATGGAGTAGGTGAACGGCATGATGATGATGGTCAAAAACGCTGGTAGCGCTATGTGGAACTGGGAGAAATCAATATCCTTGATCTGCGCCATCATCAGAGCACCCACGATGACCAGCACCGGAGAGGCCGCTTCAATGGGGACAATCTCGTACAGCGGCGTGAGGAACATGGCTAGCAGGAACAACACACCGGTGACCACGTTGGCGAGGCCAGTGCGAGCACCGTCAGCAATGCCTGCAGCAGAGTCAACGTAGACGGTATTAGAGGACGCGGATACGCCACCGCCCACAATCGCTCCGGCACCTTCAACGATCAGGGCCTTCTTCATGTCGGGGAGGTTGCCATCTTCATCAACCAGCCCCGCCTGCTTGCCCAGCGCAGTCATGGTTCCCATGGCGTCGAAGAAAGTTAGCCAACACCAGAGTAAACACCAGGAGGGAGGCCGAGAGCACTCCAATGCGGGAGAAAGCACCAATCAAATCTACTGCCCCAACCAGTGAGAGGTCAGGCAAGCCACCAAAGGAACTCGGAATGGTGGGCACGGCCAGGTTCCAGCCGGTGGGGTTGGGTTTGCCGTCCACTACTGAGGGGCCAGCACCGGTGGCGGCCTCAATGATCATGCCCAAAACAGTGGTGAGCACGATGCCGATGAACAACCCACCGCGCACCTGCTTAGCCACGAGAATGCCGCACATAATCAAACCCACCACAAATACGAAGGTTGGCCAGGATGCGATGGACCCATTAATGCCCAGCCCAACGGGAACGGTGGTGCCTGCGGCATCGGGGATACGACGCACAAAACCAGCGTCCACTAGGCCGATCATGGCGATGAACAGGCCGATACCCACACCCATGGCTGCTTTGAGCTCACGGGGAATGGCGTTGAACACAGCCACACGGAACCCAGAAATCGCGAGGAGCACAATGATGATGCCGTCAATGACCACCAGCCCCATGGCTTCCGGCCAGGTCAACCCCTCCCCCCGACACTAAGGTCACGGCAACAAGTGTGTTGATGCCCAGGCCGGTGGCAATGCCGAAAGGATAGCGGGCGATCAGGCCGAAGGCGATGGTCATCACGCCTGCTGCCAGTGCCGTTGCCGCCGCAACCTGTGGGATACCCAACGCATGGCCTGTGTGGTCTTCCGTCGTGCCGATAATCAGGGGATTAAGAATGATGATGTAGGCCATGGCGAAAAAAAGTCACCAGACCCGCGCGGACTTCGGTTGCTACCGTGGAGCCGCGTTTCAGTGATGTGGAAGAAACGATCAAGGGTGCTGGTACCCTGAGCGCTGCTTGAGCTCCCAGTCATTGTGAGTTCTCCCTATTGTTATTTAAGATGTGGTGGCACAATTTGTGATAATGCACCACCGGTTACAATGGCACTAAACTGGCCATTCGGCAACTGCGTAGCCTCTGGTAGAACATAAAAAATTTCTGGTTATTCAATGCACTCACCAACACAGCCTCTTATCACTTCTGCTCCCCCGCAGATTCTGCTTATTGATAACCACGATTCTTTTACCCATTTGCTGGGTGACCTTATCTGGCGCGCGGTAGGCATTTCCCCGACAATTCTGCCGAATAATTCCCCGGATTTAACGGCGTCTACCTTGGACAACGCCGACTTAATTGTCATTTCTCCCGGCCCTGGCCACCCTGGGGTAGCCGAAGATATCGGGGCGTCGACACTGGCGGTTCAGCAGGAGACAACCCCAGTCATTGGGGTATGTTTGGGGCATCAGGCCATTGCGCTGGAAGCGGGCGCTCGAGTAGAGCGGGCGACGGCCCCGATGCACGGCCTCGCCAGCAATGTGATCCACAACTCAACCGGTATGTTTGAGGGAATTTCCTCACCCATGAGGGTGATTCGGTACCACTCCCTGGATGTCACACTTGATGCCGACAGTGACGCCCCTCTTGAGGTGCTGGCCCGCGCGGACGACGGCACTATCATGGCTCTGCGCCGCACTGACCGTCCACATTGGGGCGTGCAGTTTCACCCAGAATCCATAGGGACTGCAGCTGGTGAGCGCCTGATGCGCAATCTTATCGAGGCCGCCGAAGTACTGCGCACGCCGCTCTGGCACCGCGCCGAGCTTGACTACTCACCTCACCCAACGGCTGTCGCAACGCTGTGGGCCGAGCATTACCCGTATGTGTGCTGGCTGGACACCGCGACGGACCCATCAGGAACACACATCATCGCAGCTGGCCACACCCTGGTTCACCCCGTTGATATTCCACTGGGCCACCTCACCCCGGACAGCGCCGAAACGGCTCTCAACTTTATTCCTGGAGCACTGGGGGCACTGCGCTACGAGGCCACCGGCGGCTGGGACGGCGCCTTGCCACCCCACGTTGATTCCGAGGAGAAGCTGCTTGTCCCCGAGGTCGTTCTACAGTATGAGTGCGGGCGGTGTTTCCTCATGCAGCGCGCGGGTATTGACGCCGCACCTCCACCGCTTCCCTCACACAGCGAGGAGGTCACACCCACAGGCCCGGTGGATGCTGGTCCCATCACTCTGCGGCATAGCCGCGAGGAGTACGTAGCGTTGGTGCGCCGCTGTCAAGAATTCATAGATCGTGGGGAAAGCTACGAGTTATGTCTGACCACCTCGGCATCGGCACCGGTCACAGGACTGACCACACCTGCAGATGTGCTGGACCTGTATCTTCGTCTGCGGTCGGTGGCACCCGCACCGATGGCCGGGCTGTGGCTCACACCCGACTATGCGGTGCTCTCATCCTCCCCAGAGCGTTGCGTGCAGGTGCGGGACGGGCTGGTAACGGCAAGCCCGATTAAGGGCACCCGTCCACGTGGGGCGACGGCCGAGGAAGATGCAGCGTTGAAGGCTGAGCTGCAGCACAGCGTGAAGGACCGCGCGGAAAACCTCATGATTGTGGATCTTCTGCGTAATGATCTCGCACGTTCCTGCCTCCCCGGATCTGTTTCCGTCCCCGAACTATGCGAGGTGTACACTTTCAGCCGGGTTCACCAGATGATATCCACTATTCAAGGCGGTTGCCTCATGCAGCAACACCTATGCAGTCGTTGGGCGCGGTGCTAGCAGCGTTTCCTGGCGGTTCCATGACGGGCGCTCCGAAACAACGAAGTATGGATATTCTCGCCGAGTTAGAAGCTGCACCTCGTGGGTTTTACTCTGGTTGCCTTGGTTACGTCTCCGCCAACGGTGACGTGGATTTTAATATTTTAATCCGCACAGCCGTGGTTCAGGATGCTGTTGTGCACTATGGGGCTGGCGGTGCGGTGACCAGGTTGAGCGATGCAGATGCAGAATACGAAGAGGTGCTTGTAAAGATGTTGCCATTACGCTTAGTGCTGGAAGCGAGTGAAGATCTGTGAGAGCTACCTCCTTTCGCGTCCGTGACGGCAAGGTACGCAATCTGGCCGGGCATCTTGAACGCTTGGGCTTGTCTGAAGCTGAAAGCCAGCGGCTGCGCACAGAGCTGCGTCAACGCGTCCACGATGCCGCCGCCAGCGGCGCTCACGCCATTAACCCCATTATCTGGGCCGATACGGGATCATGGACCATAGACGTGCGCCCCGACCGCACCATCAAATCCCACATCATCATGGACGCACACCCCCATAACGACGAGCGCCGCCAACCTCAGGTCAAAGGCCCCGACCTGATGTGGTTATCCACCCGCATGAACATTACCAAGGGTCGCGGCGCGGATGAGGGCCTGCTCAAAGCCCCTAGCGGCCGCATCATTGAGGGGATTTACGCCCATCTGATTGCGCTCCAGGGCAACAAGGTTGCGGTGAGCACACACCCTCGCACATTACGTTCGATCACCGCAGCCCAGGTGATTCCCTATCTGCAACAGTGCGGCATGACAGTGGTGGAACGGACTGAAGGGTTTACCCTCCAGGAGCTTCATGAAGCGGAAGTGTGGGATCTCAACGCGTTTTCTGGTATTCGACTGGTCACAGCATGGGCCGAATACGGGGATGTGATTGATGTTCCGGCTGGTCGGGCCGCCGCAGCCCAGGTGCCCACATCAGAAGAAGTCAACCGATGGCTGTGGGAGCAGGCGGACGTCGTCTAATGCTCGTCTTTTCCTAGTAGTTACCATCATCAAAGGGTTTCTCCACCACTGATGTTTCATTGGCACGGGTGTTGGAATGGGCACCGCACCCGTAGTCGGAGTGGACGATGCGCCCGTCGGCGGAGAACTCGTTGACGCACGCGCCGAACGCTGTCCCGGCTGGCGCGGGCATGGGTAGATAGAACGCACAGGTAGCGCAGTGTTCTTCCGCTTTCCTAGCAAATTCAGAACAGGGCCCAAAATCACCGCTACGCCACCGAGCCATCGTAGTATGCAGGCCCTCGGTGCTGAGTATTTTTTTGTGATGGGTGACCCGCCGGGGCGTCGTCAAGCCGATGGTCGTCGGAACGCGGCGGCATCAGGTCACCAGGTTTCAGGTCGCCGGGCCGCACCCGATCCGCCCACGGCACCCACGCGGGGGCCTGCAGCGCCTGCGCTCCAGGAAGCAACGCCACCTCGTTGACGGTGATACGGTTCGACCCCGGCACGCAGGCAAGGATCACGCACCATTCCCACCCGCAGTAACCAGGTACCGTCGCCGCGAAACGGTGCTCCGCTACGCCGTCCCCGTGGGATGTCACGGACACATGCTCCCCAACCGCAGCCGCACCGCCTTCCTCGATCAGCGCCGCGCGGGCAACCGCCACTGCGTTGTCACCGTGGAGAAACGCTGGCGTGCGGGCGGCGCTGCGAGCGCGTCGGCGATGCTGTGATGGGTGACGTGAGGTTGGGCACCGGATTATTTTAAGGCATGATGTTGTTCATGAACGCTTACCGCCATCCCCTCTCTCACCGCAGAACCACTCACGGCACACTCGCTGGGATTGTCGTGGCGCTGAGCCTCACGGCAACCCTTGCGGCGTGTAGTTCCTCCACGGACACCGCCGACCAGAGGCAGCAACCACCAACGAGCGTCACCGCACAACCCACCATGGGGGTCGAGGTCGTCGCTACGCATCCTTTTGACCAGTCAAGTTTTACCCAGGGTCTTGAGGTTGATGGGGATTCGCTGCTGATCAGCACCGGCCAGGAGGGCGAAAGCCGTGTCTACCGCAGTTCTCTTGACGGCAAAGAACAGCAGTCGGTTCCCCTAGACCGTGAGTTTTTCGGCGAGGGAATTACCCGCGCTGGGGATCATGTGTGGCAGCTGACCTGGCGGCACGGCACGGCGGTCAAGCGTGACGCGACATCACTCGCCGAGGTGGCCCGCACGAGCTACAGCGGCGAGGGTTGGGGCTTATGTTCCTTCGGGGACCGCCTCATTATGTCCGACGGTACCTCCCAACTGCGCATCCTTGACCCGGACACCTTTGTGGAACGCAAGCGCATCCAGGTCACCCGCGACGGCGCTCCGCTAGACAAGCTCAACGAACTGGACTGTACCGACGGACACATATACGCCAACCGTTTTCTCACTTCCGAAATCGTGCGTATCGACGCCGCGTCAGGCAACGTCACCGACACCATTGATGCCTCCACACTGGCCAGCAACGCCGCACCGGACCCCAACAATGTGTTGAACGGTATTGCGCACATCCCAGGTACGGATCGCTTTCTTGTGGGCGGCAAGCGGTGGCCGCAGCTTTATGAGGTGCGCTTTGTCCCCCGGTGACACCACCCACAGCACTGATGGTTAGGATTTTGGACTATGGGCAGCAAAAAGACGGGCAGCAAAAAGACACGGCGCAGAAACCTCACGCAATTCCTGATGTTGACGGTGGCTGTGATCGCTGTTGTGGCAATTTCCATCACGTTCCAGCGTTGGTGGAACAATCGCCCAGGCCCAGAACCGCGAGACATTCAGTTGACGGTGTCTGCACCGTCGGGGGAACAAAAAATCAGCCCATTTACGGTGTGTGAACCTGGAACCACCTGTGCTGAAAACTCAGTTCCAGAGGTGCGCCTTGGCGAGCAAGACAAAGTGAAGGTCACCGTGCCCAAAGAGGTCTATGACCAGGGCTGGTCACTACTGACCATTTACGACGACCCTGCCGCCAACGACCAATCTTCGTTTAAAGCTCACGAGAAGCAAGAGGTGGAGGTGTCGGGTTCTGCGGAACCACGTACCGCAGACAGCACCACGCGCCCCCGTCTGGTGGTGGTGGAAATTTCCACCGCCATGGTTGGGCATAACGATGCCGGGGAAGAAACGCCCTACTCGGTGGTGTGGTCTGTGAAAGTCACTGACTAGCAGGTGGTATGGGTGTTATGCGAGTTGTTAGCTGTCTAGTTCTTTGGCCACGGCGCGGAGGATTTCTGCGACTTGGTGGCCAGTTTTGCGGTCGGGGTAACGCCCTGACCGCAGGAGTGGCTGGACTTTAGACTCTAGGAGGGTCACAAGGTCAGAGACCATGCCGTGGAGCTTTTCTGGTTCGTATTTATGCTGGGGTTTTTTAGAGACGCGGGGGGTGTCTAGGATTTCACCCGCAGCGCTTGGGGGCCGCGGCGTCCGGCTGCGAAGTCGAAGTCGATGCGTTGGCCCTGGTGGAGTTCTTCCACCCCGTCGGGTAGTACTTGTTTGCTGATGTAGCAGTCCTCGTTGCCCGGGTTAGAGACAAAGCCGTAACCGCGTTCAGCGTCGTACCACTTCACCTTTCCGATAGGCACGTGCACTCACCGTTTCCTTCAAAATTTTCGTTGGATCGTTCCTTGCTTAGCTACGAAGTGCTATGAAGTGATAACTATACACCTTTATGACCTTTTTCACGTTATTGCCATGACCTGGGTTTTTAATAAAAACTGCGACCCGACTAGTGCTGTGTAGTAAACCTCTACCGTTTCGAACACAACTATTTCGCTACCAAACGCTACGGTGGGTAGTAGACACAGTGATAGCTTACGTTCCTTTTTCGCCAAACCCTGTCTGGGAGGGGCGTGATCCTAAGACTCAACTGCGCCGGACCAAAAAGGTACTCGTACCACTTATACAAACTGAATGCAGACAGGGGCGGGAAACCATTGGCTCCCCCAGAAAGCCACAGGAAGTGCCCACCAGCGCACTTCCCCCAGGATGAAGTTCAGATTATCCCTGAACCGGACGGTGGTGCTCCTCGGTCCGAATCCGACAGCTAACTTCGCAGGCGACAATTTTTTTATGAGAGGAACACACTTTTCATGGCACGTCATGCAGCTGCTACCAAGTCCACCTTCGCTAAGCTCGCCGCATCTACCGTAGCCCTCGGGACCGCCGCTACGATTATGTCCCCGACGGCTTCCGCGGCCCCCGATTCCGACTGGGATCGCCTTGCACAGTGCGAGGCAGGTGGCAACTGGAGCATCAACACCGGCAATGGTTTCCACGGTGGCCTTCAGTTCTCCCCAAGCACATGGAACGCATACGGCGGCAACCGCTACGCCCCGAACGCTTACCAAGCAACTCGCGAACAGCAGATTGCAGTGGCCGAAAAAGTCCTGGCCGGACAGGGCTGGGGCGCATGGCCGTCCTGCTCCCGCAAACTAGGCCTAAGCGCCGGCGCCACCCCACGCGACGAAGCCCACCCGGACAAGCCCGCCGACCAAGGTAAACCCGCTGACCAAGGCAAGCCCGCCGACCAAGGCAAGCCCGCCGACCAAGGCAAGCCCCCGACTGACCAGGGCAAACCCTGCTGACCAAGGTAAACCCGCTGACCAAGGCAAAGCCCTGCTGACCAAGGCAAGCCCGCTGACCACAAACAAGCCAACCAGGATAAGCAGCCAGCCAAGCCAGCTGAGCCATCTAAGCCACAGGAGGGCGACGACACTACACAAACTACGCAGGACCAAGACACCTCACTGGACAACACCCTTTCTTCCGCATTATCATCCCGCGGCATGGAGGTCTCTGACCAGGCGGCTGCGCCATATAACGCTAACCTCCATGACTTTCACCACTCAAACGGCGCAGCCATTGACGCGATGCTTTCCCACTAAATCGCCCACAGATCCCCCAATCAAGGGCATCTATTTTATGACATAAACCACTAAACAAGGTTTCCAAAGGCCGTTCCACATCCCGGTGGAGCGGCTCAGTTGGTCACGTTTGATGAACTTTCATCGATCCGAACGTGACTATTTCGTTACAAACCGCTACGGTTTATAGGTAGGCACAGCGAAGGCTCGCGTTCCTTTTTCGCCAAACCCTGTCTGGGAGGGGCGTGATCCTAAGACTCAACTGCGCCGGACCAAAAAGGTACTCGTACCACTTATACAAACTGAATGCAGACAGGGGCGGGGAAACCATTGGCTCCCCCAGAAAGCCACAGGAAGTGCCCACCAGCGCACTTCCCCCAGGATGAAGTTCAGATTATCCCTGAACCGGACGGTGGTGCTCCTCGGTCCGAATCCGACAGCTAACTTCGCAGGCGACAATTTTTTATGAGAGGAACACACTTTTCATGGCACGTCATGCAGCTGCTACCAAGTCCACCTTCGCTAAGCTCGCCGCATCTACCGTAGCCCTCGGGACCGCCGCTACGATTATGTCCCCGACGGCTTCCGCGGCCCCCGATTCCGACTGGGATCGCCTTGCACAGTGCGAGGCAGGTGGCAACTGGAGCATCAACACCGGCAATGGTTTCCATGGTGGCCTTCAGTTCTCCCCAAGCACATGGAACGCATACGGCGGCAACCGCTACGCCCCGAACGCTTACCAAGCAACTCGCGAACAGCAGATTGCAGTGGCCGAAAAAGTCCTGGCCGGACAGGGCTGGGGCGCATGGCCGTCCTGCTCCCGCAAACTAGGCCTAAGCGCCGGCGCCACCCCACGCGACGAAGCCCAGCCTGCCGCATCCACACCGGCCGCCCCTCAGAACAACACATCCAACTCCGCTGCTGTGGATTCCCTGTATGATGCCATCTCTTCCGCGTTCAGTTCCCGCGGTATGGAAGTCCCCAGCCAGGTGACTGCGTTGTACAACGCTAACCGCCACGACTTCAATAACTTCTACAACGCTAACCGCGGCACCATCGACGCGATGCTTGCCCATTAAGCACCCATAAAATACCCCCAAAATGGGGGTTTTTGTTTTGTGCCCTGAACCACAAAACAAGGTTCCCGAAAGCCGTTCCACATCGCAGTGGGGCGGCTTTTTGCGTATCGACGCCCCACCCAAAAGCGCTCCCCATAAGCCTAAAGAACACATCAACCCACCCCCACAATGCGGCACTGTGCACACCTTCAGCAATTCCTCAGCTCCACTATTGCTCACATCTTTTTTCGCCAACTATGTGACATGGAACAAAAGATCGTGTGTAATGACTCACATCGCCATCTCTAGGTGATGTACATTGCTCACTGAGGATCGCGCCGTTACAGTGCGATCCCCTAGCGCCTACCGAGAAAGGTAGAGATGACTGATTCGACTCGTGCCCAGCACACACCAACACCCAAGGAATTCCTTGAGGTATCCACAAGCCCCGAGTTCGCATCGCTGAAAACCACATTCCGCAGCTTTGCCTTCCCCATGACCATCGCGTTCCTGGCCTGGTACCTCGGCTACATCGTTACCGCCACCTACGCCACGAGTTTTGTTCAGCGTCCCGTCTTCGGTGTCATCACCGTCGGCATGGTATTGGGACTCGCGCAGTTTGTCACTGCCGGCCTAATCACTTGGGCCTATGTCCGCTTTGCCGACAACAAGCTTGACCCGGCCGCCGAGGCCATTCGCACCATGATGGAAAACCCGAAGGACGCTTAATGACTCTCCACTCCACCATTCTCGCAGCAGAAAACACAATCGAAACCGGCAACCCCATTCTCAACATTGCCATTTTCGTCATCTTCATCGTCGCCACCATGACCATAGTGGTGCGTGCCACCCGGCAGACCTCACAAAAAGGCTCCGATTTCTACACTGGCGGAGCATCCTTTTCTGGCTGGCAAAACGGCCTTGCCATCGCAGGCGACTACCTGTCCGCCGCCGCGTTCCTCGGTGTAACCGGCGCGATTGCACTCTACGGTTACGATGGGTTTCTTTACTCCGTGGGCTTCCTCATCGCCCTCCTCGTTGCCTTGGTCCTCGTTGCCGAGCCGCTGCGTAACACCGGGAAATTCACCATGGCCGATGTACTGTCGTTCCGACTCAAGCAGCGTCCTGTGCGCACAGCCGCCGCGATGTCCACGCTGATGATCTCCTTGTTTTACCTGATCGCGCAGATGGCCGGTGCGGGCGGCTTGGTTGCCTTGTTGCTGGGCATCTCCGGCAAGGCCGCGCAGGCCGGTGTTGTCGCCATCGTCGTGTACTCATGATCATCTACGTTCTGGTCGGCGGCATGAAGGGCACGACTTATGTGCAGATGATTAAGGCTGTTCTGCTCGTCGGTGGTTCCATCATTATCGCGCTGTTGACGTTCTGGTTCATCAAGGGTGGCTTCAACGCTGTTCTTGAAACCGCGATTGCCAACCACCCCAAAGGGGAGGCGATTGTGAACCCGGGACTCAAATACGGCAAGAACGAACTGACCAAACTGGACTTCATTTCCTTAGGTGCTGCCCTGGTGTTCGGCACCGCCGGACTCCCCCATGTTTTGATGCGTTTCTACACGGTGCCCACCGCCCGGGAGGCTCGCCGCTCCGTGACCTGGACCATCGGGATTGTCGCGCTGTTCTTCCTACTCACCGTCGTCATGGGCTACGGCGCTGCAGCCCTGGTCGGACCCGAACAAATTCAGGCTGCTCCTGGCGGAGTGAACTCTGCTGTGCTGTTGCTGTCTTCTCGAGTGGGCGGCACGATCTTCATGGCCTGCATTTCCGCCATTGCGTTTGCCACCATTCTCGCCGTGGTCGCGGGCCTGGCCATCACTGCATCCGCGTCAGTGGCGCATGACCTGTACAACTCGGTGCTTCGCGACGGCCAGGCTACAGAAGAAGAGCAGGTTCGCGTGTCCCGTATCACGGTCGTCGTGATTGGCGTGCTGGCCATTGTTCTAGGCATTGGTGCCATGGGGCAAAATATTGCCTTCCTGGTGGCGCTGGCATTCGGTATCGCGGCGTCGGCAAACCTGCCCACCATCCTGTACTCGCTGTACTGGAAGAAGTTCAACACTACCGGTGCCCTGTTTTCCATCTACGGCGGGCTACTCACTCTATTGTGCTGATCATTTTCTCCCCGGCCGTCTCGGGTGCAGAAACAGCCATGATCCCCAGCATGGACTTCGCGTGGTTCCCGCTAACCAACCCCTCCATTGTCGCCATTCCTGCGGGCTTCCTGCTGGGCATCGTTGGCACCCTGGTGGGTAAACCGGACAACTACGACGAGCTGGCTGCGGAAATGGAAGTTCGATCCCTGACCGGTGTAGGCGTGGAAAAGGCGGTCCAGCACTAGCCAGTGCTAACAGCCCCACACCTCAACAACAGCCACGGCCCCGCACTTACTCACATGAGAGTGCGGGGCCGTAGCCTCATGCTGCGGCATCATGCGCAAGCACTAATCTAAGACTTATTCACCTTGGTGTACGGGTGAACATAACCCAGCTGATCTGCTGGTACGGGGAATGCGGTTTCATCACCGTAAGGACTGGACGCACCAGTCACTTTAGAGATGAGCTCAGTAACTGGGTGTTCGCCAGGCGTGTGCTCCGGCCAGCCGGGATCAACGTACGTGTTCTTCTCCATTTTTGCCATGAGGCCATTGTTTCAAACCTTGGCCAAAAAAGTCACCTCTTGGGCATTCCAGGGTGGCATTACAATGAGGTGCATCATGAAAAAACGCATGAACAACAACAATGCGGATTCCGCCTCCCCCCTCACTTTCGAACAATGGCTGAGTGAGCAACCAGACGAACGGCTGGCAACCATATTAAGAAACCGCCCTGATTGTGCGCTCCCCATACCTCCAAGTTTCAGCTCTTTAGCTGCACGTTTGCGGCTCCCCCTCGCAGTCAAACGAGCCGTGGACAAGCTCGGTGCCATGGACATTGCTGTGGTTGAAGCTGCTTCAGCACAAGGCGCAGAATTACAACCAGTGTCTACCCCCGAAGTGGTGGAGGAAATCAGGGGGAGACTTCATGCGTACTCTACTCCCGACGAGGACATTCCCACCCAGGACGACGTCGAGGCCGCACTGGAAACGCTCAAAGACCACGCATTGTTGTATGGCACAACCACCGACGGAAGTTCTTTCCAGCTCCTCCCCGAGGTAATGAGCGAAATACCCCGCCACTTCCTCGTCTTACCAGAATCGGCCAACGCCGGTCCACCACTTACCCACCAGCAGGTCGAAGAACTCCTTGATGCGTTAAGCCCGCAGGAAAGCAAATCCTAGATACACTCGCGCAGGCTGGCGGCGTGGGCCTCAGCAAAGACGCGGCACCCGATGCCGACCCCACTCGCCCCGTGGCCATGCTCATAGCCAAGGGACTACTCACCCGGGTTGATCACAACACTGTGCGCCTGCGGGCTATCACCCGCAACGTACTCCTCAACCCCAGCAACACGCCCCACAGGTATACCCTCGTCCCGGCAACCCGCATGCCGGATACTCCGCCTTCGGATAAAGATGTCCAGAAGGTCGACCAGGCCGCCACCGCCGCAGGTCTAGAGGTCACCCGTATGATGCGGCGCTTGCTTGAGGAACTCGGTCGAGAACCCGCACCCTGCCTCAAAAATGGGTCCATTGGCGTTCGCGCAGCCACAAAGCTCGCCAAAACTTTAGACATTGATAACCTCACCCTCGCCCGCCTGATGTGCCTAGCTGACAGCGCAGATCTCATCAGCACCGGCGAACCCGATCCGCCGCCGCACAACGACAACCTCGGCGATTACCTCGCCCCCACCCCGCTCGCCGACGACTGGCTCCAGAGCGATTCTGCCGACCAATGGGCAAGCCTGCTGGAAGCCTGGCGAAACTCGCAATGGTCGCCCTGGCTCGTGGGGCACAAAGACGACACCAACAAAACCATCCACCTCCTCGATCATGCAGCACTCGACACTCACCTCCCAGCCATCACCGCGCTGACCATGCGCCCGTTCCTCCGCCTCCCCCCAGGGACACCAGTACCACCAGACAATGTCAGCACGGACATGCGGTACCTTTCTCCCCTGCGTGGCAGTCACATCGATCCCACCCGCGTTGCTGATATCTGCAGCAACGCGAGTGGATAGGTGCCATCGCCCTTAATGCCGCCAGCACCCCACTCCGCACCATGATGGGTACTTCCGACACCGATGCTTATGAGGCACTACGCAAGGTCACCCAAAGCCTCACCCCAGAACCCGGAACCACCCTCATCGCCCAGGCAGACATGACGATCCTCGCACCGGGGCCACTGACCACGGAGATTCAAGAACAGGTGGAAACACTAGCGGACGTGGAATCTCCGGGTCTTGCCAGCGTGTACCGAATCACCGAGGCGTCGATACGCAGGGCACTGGACACCGGACGCACGGGTGCGGACCTGCAGCAGTTCCTTGAAGAAAACGTCCTTGGCGACGTCCCACAATCCATCACCTACCTCATCACTGATGTAGCGCGGCGGCACGGGACCCTCCGCGGCGGCCCTGCCATCTCCTACCTGCGTAGCGACGACCCCGCACTCCTCGCTCAGGCAGTCCAAACCCCGGCCGCCGCACGTCTCGCGCTGCGCCTCATCGCCCCACCGTAGCCATCTCCCAGGCGCCGCTTATCGAGGTGTTGAACAACCTCCGAGAGGCCGGCTTCCAGCCCGTCGCGGAAGATGCCACCGGCGCGAGTATCGACGTCCGCCCATCACCCAGCCGCATCACCTCCTACCAAGGTCGCCCTGCCACCACTCGCGAGACTATCGACGCCGGCCTTATCCATGCCGTCGTCTCCGAACTGCGCCGCAACAACACCGCCACCACCGCAGCATCCCAAGGAACCACTGCCACCAACGACCAAGGGACAAGTACTCCAAGGCCGGGAGGCATTAAGTGTGTTGCAGGCAGCCGTGCGGGGCCGGAAAACAGTAACCCTCGGGTTTGTCGATAAGCAGGGGACACAGATGCATCGTGTGGTGCGGCCGCTGACTGTATCTGGCGGGCAGGTGGACGCACTGGACGCCGCAACTGGGAAGGTCCACCGCTTTCAACTACACCGCATCACTGAGGTGATACTGGATTAGAATGGAGGTTTACTTTACGTACTGTAAGGAGACCTCGTGGCTTTTGGTGATGGACCGCTCATCGTCCAATCCGACAAAACAGTCCTTCTAGAAATCGATCATGCCCTTGCCGACGAAGCCCGCGCCGCCCTCGCGCCCTTCGCGGAACTGGAACGCGCCCCCCGAGCATGTTCACACCTACCGCATCACCCCGCTTGCCGTGTGGAACGCCCGCGCCGCCGGTCACGATGCAGAACAGCTTGTCGATGTCCTGGAACGCTACTCACGCTTCCCCGTTCCCCACCCCCTGCTTATTGACGTCGTGGAGACCATGAGTCGCTATGGCCGGGTCAAGCTTCACAAACACCCAGCCCACGGGCTCATCCTGGAATCTGCGGAACCCGCCATCATTGCCGAAATCACCCGGCACAAAAAAATAGCCCCCATGCTGGGAGCCACGATTGACGACACCTCCGTGGTCGTGCACCCCTCCGAACGCGGACGCCTGAAACAAGAACTACTGAAAGTAGGCTGGCCTGCCGAAGACCTCGCCGGATACGTTGATGGCGAGGCACACCCCATCGCCCTTGAAGAAACCGACTGGTCACTGCGTGACTACCAGCGCTTCGCCGCTGATTCCTTCTGGGAAGGCGGCTCCGGCGTCGTCGTCTGCCCTGCGGAGCCGGGAAAACCATGGTGGGAGCTGCAGCAATGGCCAAAGCCCAGGCCACAACCCTCATCCTGGTGACCAACACCGTGGCAGGCCGCCAATGGCGCGACGAACTTCTCCGCCGCACGTCCCTCACCGAAGAAGAAATCGGCGAATACTCTGGAGAAAAGAAAGAAATCCGCCCAGTGACCATCGCCACCTATCAAGTGGTTACCCGCAAAACAAAAGGTGAATACCGGGCGCTAGAGCTTTTTGACTCCCGCGACTGGGGACTGATCATCTACGACGAAGTTCACCTTCTCCCCGCTCCCGTCTTCCGCATGACCTCCGACCTGCAATCCCGCCGTCGCCTCGGCCTCACCGCCACGCTTGTCCGTGAGGACGGCCTAGAGGGCGACGTCTTCTCCCTCATCGGCCCCAAACGTTACGACGCCCCGTGGAAAGACATCGAAGCCCAAGGCTACATTGCCGCCGCCGAATGCGTTGAAGTACGTGTGACCATGACCAAAGCAGAACGCATGGCCTACGCCACCGCCGAACGATCGGTCCGCTACCGCCTTGCCGCCTGTGCTGAGACCAAAAACAAAGTGGTAAAAAAACTAGTAGAGCAGCACAAAGGCGAGCCAACCCTGGTGATCGGTGCCTATATCGACCAGCTTGAAGAACTCGGCGGTATCCTTGACGCCCCCATCATTGACGGCAAAGACCTCCAACAAAAAACGCGAAGAACTCTTTGATGCCTTCCGTAAAGGTACCCTCAACGTGCTGGTCGTGAGTAAAGTGGCTAACTTCTCTATCGACCTCCCTGAGGCTGCCGTGGCCATCCAAGTCTCCGGCACATTTGGATCTCGGCAAGAGGAAGCCCAACGCCTAGGCCGTCTTCTCCGACCCAAAGCCAACGGTCGCGAAGCCCTGTTCTACACCGTAGTCAGCCGCGATACGCTCGACACCGAATACGCAGCACACCGCCAACGCTTCCTTGCTGAGCAAGGCTACGCCTACCGCATTGTGGATGCCGACGATCTGCTCTTCCCCATCAAGGACAACTAGGATGAACAACTTCACGTTCGACGTGGATGTCGAGCACAACAAGAAAAACAACGAACTATTCAAAGACACAAAGCGACTGCAAACCAGCGCCGGCGTTTACGGACTTCTCCAACTCATCCTCGCTGCAGCCGCACTATGGTGGTCCAACCAAGCCATCTGGGGCTGGATTCTTGCCATTGTCCTAGGCATCATGGCCATCATCAGCTTCGCCATGATCAACATCATCCCCAAAAAAGTAGGAACCCCCGAGAACATTTACCGCCAGTACCCCCTCGTTCCCGCCATCATCGCCCAAGTCAACCCGCGCGACCTGGTTCTCCTTGCGCTTGTGAAACAAAAAAACATCGACCCAGATCTTTCACCTCAATGGGCCCTGGCTGCACGTAACATCACCCGAATCAACGGGCACGATCGGATTGAGGGTGAAGAAGTCCCCAGCGTAGGTGTGTCTGGCAGACGTTCCCTGAACACCAAAGACCAGTGGGACGAAATCACTCCCATGCCCATCGCCTGGGCAACCCCTCCAGCAAGGTCATTGCCGATGCTCACGCTGCAATCCCGCAGGAACAATGGGAATTGCTTAAACAAAATAAAGGACGCCTTGACGAGGTCTTTTCTTCCCCCCATAATCTCATCGATCTCTAGGCTCTGCTTGTATCACGTACTGGGGGCTGGTGTTGTTGTCTAGTCCCCGATTCTTCGGCAACCCCTGATCAACGAAGCACAACAACTCATCACCTACATCAACGACACCCCATAACCCCCACACAACCCCGCACCCGCATAGCAAAACAAACAAGCAAACAAAACAACAAAAAAAAGGGCGGGTGGGGTGCCGATGCGCCCTATCAGGCACACACAACACCCCACCCACACTATCTGGAGTTATCAATGCTGGCAGTAACCTACTCTCCCACACCCTCCCAGGTGCAGTACCATCAGCGCCCACAGACTTAGCAACCGGGTTCGAAAAGGACAACCGGGCGTGACCCTGCGACTATCACCACCAACACACCCAACACAACTGGTGTTGTGTCAGACACTGCACAGCAGACCACGAAACCACACACACCACCAACGGCAGCACGCCTTCTGTCCTTCACCAATCCCTTTTGTGTTGTCAACACACGCACATGTTTTCCACAACCCGTGGCACACCACCACCTATTACCATGGGTGTGTTTGTGTCGGTCATATTAGTATCGGTCATCTCACAACACCTTACGATGCTTCCAACTCCGACCTATCAACCCCCTCATCTTCAGGGAACCTCAACAGAAACCTCATCTCACAACAGGCTTCCCGCTTAGATGCTTTCAGCGGTTATCCCTCCCGCACATAGCCAACCAGCCATGCCACCGGCGTGACAACTGGCACACTAGAGGTACGTCCATCCCGGTCCTCTCGTACTAGGGACAGCCTTGTTCAAGTTTCCACGCGCGCGGCGGATAGAGACCGAACTGTCTCACGACGTTCTAAACCCAGCTCGCGTGCCGCTTTAATGGGCGAACAGCCCAACCCTTGGGACCTACTCCAGCCCCAGGATGCGACGAGCCGACATCGAGGTGCCAAACCATCCCGTCGATATGAACTCTTGGGGAAGATCAGCCTGTTATCCCCGGGGTACCTTTTATCCGTTGAGCGACACCACACCCACACGTTGATGCCGGATCACTAGTCCCTGCTTTCGCACCTGCTCCACCCGTCAGTGTCACAGTCAAGCTCCCTTGATGCACTTACACTCTACAAACCTGATTACCAACCAAGCCGAGGGAACCTTTGGGCGCCTCCGTTACCATTTAGGAGGCAACCGCCCCAGTTAAACTACCCACCAGGCACTGTCCCAAAACCCGATCAGGGCCCACAGTTAGATGCACACAACAACCAGAGTGGTATTTCACCAATGACTCCACACCCACTAGCGTGGGTGCTTCCACGTCTCCCACCTATCCTACACAAGCTGCAGCACACACCAATACCAAGCTATAGTAAAGGTCCCGGGGTCTTTCGTCCTGCCGCGCGAAACGAGCATCTTTACTCGTACTGCAATTTCACCGGGCCTATGGTTGAGACAGCAGGGAAGTCGTTACGCCATTCGTGCAGGTCGGAACTTACCCGACAAGGAATTTCGCTACCTTAGGATGGTTATAGTTACCACCGCCGTTTACTGGGGCTTCAATTACCCGCCTCACACACCACGAGGGTGTGCTCACGAGTCCTCTTAACCTTCCAGCACCGGGCAGGCGTCAGTCCGTATACCTCGACTTGCAACGTCTTCGCACGGACCTGTGTTTTTAATAAACAGTCGCTTCCCTCACTTCTCTGCGGCCACACACAACGCACACCGCACAAGGGGTGATTGCCGCACATGGCCCCCCTTCTCCCGAAGTTACGGGGGCATTTTGCCGAGTTCCTTAACCATAGTTCACCCGAACGCCTTAGTATCCTCAACCAGACCACCTGTGTCGGTTTCCGGTACGGGCCGTGCACACACATCGCTAGAGGCTTTTCTCGACAGCACAGGCACATCAAACATCCCCAACAATCTGGGTACGCATCACGCCTCACCCTATATGCAGAACGGATTTACCTATCCTACGGGCCACACGCTTACACCACAATCCAATAAGTGGCCTTGACTACCAATCTGTGTCACCCCATCGCTTGGCTACCAACGATCAAGATCCCACGCACCACACACCAAACCAACACCAAAAGCATTGATCCCGCGGTGGTGGGTGGTTAGTACAACCGAGTCACCACTGGTCGCGCATACACGGGTACGGGACTATCAACCCGTTATCCATCGACTACGCCTGTCGGCCTCGCCTTAGGTCCCGACTCACCCTGGGAAGATTAGCTTCACCCAGGAACCCTTAGTCATCCGGCGAACACGTTTTCCACATGTTTTTCGCTACTCATGCCTGCATTCTCACTCGCACACACTCCACCACCACTTCCGTGACAGCTTCCACGCATGCACGACGCTCCCCTACCCAACACACACCAAAAATGTGTGTTGCCGCGGTTTCGGCGGTGTACTTTATAAGCCCCACTACATTATCGGCGCATCACCACTTAACCAGTGAGCTATTACGCACTCTTTCAAGGATGGCTGCTTCTAAGCCAACCTCCTGGCTGTCTTCGCGATGACACCTCCTTTTCCACTCAGCACACCCTTAGGGGCCTTAACCGACGATCTGGGCTGTTTCCCTCTCGACGTCACGGAGCTTATCCCCGCCGTCTCACTGCCACGCTCGCATATTATTGGCATTCGGAGTTTAGCTGGCATCGCTAAGATGATCGTCCCGCATCAACCAACCAGTCGCTCTACCACCAACAACAACCACGCAACGCTGCACCTAAATGCATTTCGGGGAGAACCAGCTATCACGGAGTTTGATTGGCCTTTCACCCCTACCCACAGCTCATCCCCTCAGTTTTCAACCTAAGTGGGTTCGCGCCTCCACAATGTTTTACCACCGCTTCACACTGGCCATGGGTAGATCACCCCGCTTCGGGTCCAGAACATGCCACTACACTTCACCCTCATTAGGATTCGCTTTCGCTACGACTACCCCACACACACGGGTTAACCTCGCGACATGCCGCTGACTCGCAGGCTCATTCTTCAAAAGGCACGCCACCACCCCACACACAGGGGCTATGACGGATTGTAAGCACACGGTTTCAGGAACTATTTCACTCCCCTCCCGGGGTACTTTTCACCCTTCCCTCACGGTACTAACTACACTATCGGTCACGCCAAGTATTCAGGCTTACCGGGTGGTCCCGGCAGATTCACAGCAGATTCCACGAGCCCGCTGCTACTCGGGAAAAATACGCACACACCCCAACCACATGTCTTCAGGTACCGGACTCTCACCGTCTACGGCAGGCGATTCCACACCACTTCCCCTAACACACAATCCAAGGGTGCCAGCCAGTGGTAGCCAGCCAGACACACGCATCCCACAACCCCCTACACGCAACCCCTACCAAGTATCATCCACGCATAGAGTTTAGCCATCACCTCCGCCTTCGCTCGCCACTACTAACGGAATCACATATTGTTTTCTTCTCCTACGGGTACTGAGATGTTTCACTTCCCCGCGTAACCCCCATACCACCTATTTCATTCAGCAGCAGGTGACCGCACATAACCACGGCCGGGTTTCCCCATTCGGACATCCTCGGATCAACGCTTAATCGGCAACTCCCCGAGGCTTAACGCAGCCCTTCACGTCCTTCATCGGCTTGACATGCCCAGGCATCCACCGTGCGCCCTTACAACAAACACACCACCCACACCAACCCCACACACGGGGGTTGCTGCATTCAATGGTGGTGCGCCACACGAAAAACACACACAAAACAACACAAAAGAAATTAAACAGAAAAATGATTTCGCGTCCACTATACAGTTCTCACACAACACCACCCCACCACCAGCAACCACCACAACAATGATCACCAGCAGACAAGGGCTTAAGAGTCCACAGTTTATTGTGTGGGACACCCAACAGCCACACCAAGCACCACACCCCTTTTATAGATACACACCACCAATATTCTCCCTAGAAAGGAGGTGATCCAGCCGCACCTTCCGGTACGGCTACCTTGTTACGACTTCGTCCCAATCGCCAATCCCACCTTCGACCACTCCCCCCCACCACAGGTGGTGGTTAGGCCATGGGCTTCGGGTGTTACCAACTTTCATGACGTGACGGGCGGTGTGTACAAGGCCCGGGAACGTATTCACCGCAGCGTTGCTGATCTGCGATTACTAGCGACTCCGACTTCATGGGGGTCGAGTTGCAGACCCCAATCCGAACTGAGGCCGGCTTTTAAGAGATTAGCTTCACTTCACAGTGTCGCAAACCCGTTGTACCGACCATTGTAGCATGTGTGAAGCCCTGGGTATAAAGGGCATGATGATTTGACGTCATCCCCACCTTCCTCCGAGTTGACCCCGGCAGTTTCTCATGAGTCCCCACCAAAAATGTGCTGGCAACATAAGACAAGGGTTGCGCTCGTTGCGGGACTTAACCCAACATCTCACGACACGAGCTGACGACAACCATGCACCACCTGTGCACCAACCACAAGGGAAGACGTATCTCTACGCCGATCTGGTGCATGTCAAACCCAGGTAAGGTTCTTCGCGTTGCATCGAATTAATCCACATGCTCCGCCGCTTGTGCGGGCCCCCGTCAATTCCTTTGAGTTTTAGCCTTGCGGCCGTACTCCCCAGGCGGGGCGCTTAATGCGTTAGCTACGGCACAGACTGCAAACACACAGCCCACACCTAGCGCCCACCGTTTACAGCATGGACTACCAGGGTATCTAATCCTGTTCGCTCCCCATGCTTTCGCTCCTCAGCGTCAGTAACTGCCCAGTAACCTGCCTTCGCCATCGGTGTTCCTCCTGATATCTGCGCATTTCACCGCTACACCAGGAATTCCAGTTACCCCTACAGCACTCTAGTCGTGCCCGTATCGCCTGCACGCCCGGAGTTAAGCCCCGGAATTTCACAGACGACGCGACACACCACCCTACGAGCTCTTTACGCCCAGTAAATCCGGACAACGCTTGCACCCTACGTATTACCGCGGCTGCTGGCACGTAGTTAGCCGGTGCTTCTTCTCCACGGTACCGTCACCCACCAGGTGGGCTTCGTCCCGGGCGAAAGGGAGTTTACAACCCGAAGGCCGTCATCCCCCACGCGGCGTCGCTGCATCAGGCTTGCGCCCATTGTGCAATATTCCCCACTGCTGCCTCCCGTAGGAGTCTGGGCCGTGTCTCAGTCCCAATGTGGCTGTCCACCCTCTCAGGCCGGCTACCCGTCGCCGCCTTGGTAGGCCATTACCCCACCAACAAGCTGATAGGCCGCGGGCTCATCCCACACCGCACAAGCTTTCCACCATGACCCCTACGCCATGGTCGTATGTGGTATTAGACCCAGTTTCCCAGGCTTATCCCACAGTGCGGGGCAGATCACCCACGTGTTACTCACCCGTTCGCCACTCGAGTACCCACCACCAAAAAGTGGTGGGCCTTTCCGTTCGACTTGCATGTGTTAAGCACGCCGCCAGCGTTCGTCCTGAGCCAGGATCAAACTCTCCAACCACAACACACACTGCGCATACTGCACAAAAGCGTGTGTTGTGCACAAAACAAAACAAAAACAATAAAAATAGTGTTTCAAGCGTGTATCTCTTGACAAGAGCAACACACCCCTACCACCACAGGCGGGGTGTGCGACACCCACACAACAACACTAGTAGTGTGTGGGTGTGTGTAGTACTTGGTACGCTATTGAGTTCTCACACAA
>BNJV01003091.1_pt1 | contig 130815 bp, 174 predicted proteins | sample 8540591 | NCBI WGS metagenome assembly BNJV01 (sample SAMD00202457, study PRJDB9452) | human saliva metagenome | host: Homo sapiens | reverse complement strand
ATTTCACCACCTGTAAAAATGATTTTTCTTTATTCTTAAGGTAAAATGTTTGTTGTTTTGAGTAATATTAAAATGCTCACCAAAATGTAGGTGCTGGCAGTTGATATCCAATAATTTATTACCTAATAAAATTATACATTCAAACTTATTATTGCGGTTCCTATTACGGTGTTAATAGCTCAACAATAATGAACCTTATCTCACTCCCCATCAAACAAAGATAATATTTTTCATAGCTTGATATCCTTTATATTTGCTGTCTGAACAAATAAAAATAGGTCTTTTCTTTACTTCAATAAACCTTTGAAAGGTAAATTCCGAGGATGCCTATACAAATCAACTGAACTCCTCTATTAGCAGGATAATGGATATCATAGAGGTAACCGCTACAGGATCTCCAAAAATAGCCGCCCTTATCACAACAAAAGACCAATCCGATAAAAAGAAAGGAAGGCAAATGTAATCCCAAAAAACACCCGAAATACTGAGGGAAGGGTTGAAAAACTGTTATTCTATGCTGCTAAAGAAGAAGTTTCAAAAAGCTCCACTTAGTCTCCCCGCAGCGGCTCTTACATTTTTCATAAGCTATCCACTTGGTCTTAAAGCCTACCCAGCCGAAAAGTCCTTTCGAAAATCTGCTATATTCCTCATTCTAGTAGAATCACATTCCCTACTCATCAAGCACAGTAATCCTATATTTACATCAGCCTCTTCCAGAATTTGAAATTTTATTCATTATTTTGTAGCAGAATTGTCTGGCAAAAATGACCTTATCGGAGGTTCTCCCTTCCTTGTCATCCTTCTTGTTGCAACCGAATCATATCGCTAACTGCAGCTGCAGTCTTTACTTATTTCTATCAAGGTTTTTGGGAGGATGCTGCCGTCTGCATCCTCAGAGCACCACATAATCTCCATTAAATTTTTAAGACCTGCGTATAATGATTCTTTCCAAAATTTCTTGAAAGATATGTTTACCCTCTCATCTTTGCGGCAAATTCTTTCAAGATGTCATAGGGTACCATCCTTTGAACCATCATTTGCTACAAAGATACTTTCAAAGTCATAGTCCGATAGCATGCGGTTTACTTTGTTCATCTCTTCATAGTAAAGCCTAGAGTACAGCTTCCTCATTATAACAAGGTACTGCCACAGATATCCAACATTCTTCCTTTTCCTCCAATCTAATACAAGCTATCACTCCAAGTTGACAATCGATGGTGCTACTGAAAGCATAATCGAGATTGTAAGCTCGCAGTGTGACGATATTTCAGCTCAATATCAAATTCTCCTGCTCCCTAGGAGCCAGACAGCTAAACATAGAGTTTCCCTAAGTATTGGCACTTCTTTTCCTAATAACATAGGCTTTCCAACCCTCATATGGAATGCTCATGAGTCAATATTTTAGGCTTATCCAAGCTAATCTCTCCGAAATTTCATCTATATTCCAAACCTCACATTTGTAAGTGGTTTTCCTTTAACTTGTTTATTTTAGCTGAATTCTCCATCGAAAACAGAGAAAACTCTCATATCCAGCAAAGTGGATATTCTCCCTGAAAATATAATTTCCCCATCTTCTTACCTGCGTATTCCTAAGTTAAATAAAAGTGTTTCTCCAAGGAAATAAAGCTGTATCTCTTACTTCTCACCATATCCTTTTTATTTAACATTTATAAGGAACGAGATGCAATTTCAGAAGTAGAAAAATGCTCATTCAAAAGAGAGCGATTCCAAATAAAGGTAAGTTTCTTTCTTCTTATCATCATCAAACAAAACCTTTAAAGTATTTTGCCGGACGAATTTAACTTTTTATTTTCTTTTTCCCATCTTCACTTTTATGTATCCTTAAGAAAAATCTACATATATTTATTAGGTTTATACCTAACTCTGTTTCCAACTTCCACCTTATAAAGGAAATTTCGCTATAATATTTTAGGTACGCCTTGCTCTATATCAGAATTTCTTCCTCCAGATAAACCATATCAAGCATATTTGCCTCTTTATCCAAAGAGCTATCCTTAATTTCAACATAAGTTGTGTACTTGTCATAGGTATGGCCAAATGGTAGAAAATACTTGTTCTCATATATCCTTATACTGTCCTTTGGCGCTTTTAAGGTATAAATCCATAAGGAACCTCTCCTTTGTATTTCACTGGTAGAAAGTACTTATGTGAGAACCAAATTATTCGTGCACAGCTCTCGGCATCCATATACCTGCAAAAAGATTTTTGCTCCTATGGTCAGCAATCTCTAGTTCATCAAAAGAATTTCTCCTATATGCGAGTTTTATTGATAATGCTGCTAAATATAGGTAGCTGTTCGGATCCACTGCCATCATCCCAAGATTCTGTGTAAAGCCAAGCTTCCATCTGTTCTAAAATACTCTTCCTTAGAAACATACTCTGAGTTCTTATACTTCCTGACTATTTTCTATATATCTTGAGAAATTATCGCACTTTCTATGTTCTTCAATGTAACCTGTGTCATAATAAGTCATAATTCCAACAACACAGGCATTCGCAGAAATCAGCGGAACAACAACCGTTAAAACTCCCATTTGCACTGATGAACAGAGAGTTTTTCTCCAATATAATCATTCATACCCAGGAAAAACGCAATATCTACTAGGATTAAACCCAGTCGATTGATATTAGTGCCACCTATAATAATATATATACAAAGCATAGAACATTTAAAATACGCCAAGAATTTTTGATAATAAAAGCCTTGTGCTTTCTTTCCATCAATTTCTTCCATTGTATCTACAAACAAATATGAAAGAAGCAGCCCTGTACCAAACATCCAGCGGTTTGTAAGTACAAGACCATTCATTATCCTGCCTGCAACATGGCATCCCAAAGACAAATTATAGACAAAGCGTCAAAACAGAAGGGGTTTTCTACTTTTTGATACTAAAAATGCAATAATTAAAGTAAAATACCAGTGGTGATATGGTAAAGTCAAAATCTTGAGCTTTTGTATAAAAGTGACAGCATAAATTTTATAAATCAAAAAGCCATAATAATCTTCTATATTTCCCACTCGATTACCGTCTAAAAAGGCTTATGATATGGGCAATAATACTATAGCTACAAGGGAAATTCCCAATATGTACATTGCAAATACCCTCAAACGCTCCATACATACTCTTTTATTTTTGTTCTAGGCATTTATATAGTTCCATAAACCTTACATTCGCATATAGCATTATAGTCATCATATAAAGGAAATAGAAACCACTTAACGCAGATAAAGAAAATGCCAAAATATAAATATATAAGGTTTCTTTTACGCAGTATAAGGTCAGAGTCCAACCACTAAAACAGGAAGATAAATCTATGGGATTTAAGAGGGTGCTAATTTCCCCATACATAAGATGTACTAATATATACCAAAGCACCGATTATAGAATATAACCTTTTACCGAAATAACGGCACATGAAATAAAGCAAAGCCCCGAAAGATAGACCTTTAAGGCAACTAAAAAGCTATATAAATAATCTCGTACTTGAAAGGTGCCAAAGTATGGATAGCTGGTTTATGGGATCAAAAAGCCATAATAAGTTAGAGTTAGAAAAAATATTCCACAAAGCCCAAAATTAAAATCATAGCTGGGAAAAATGTCCTGTTGCTATAGCTTTTCTGTATAGTATTTCCTAATATACATAAGGAGCTTTTAAGTGTTGTGTATAGCCGTCTGACTGCCAAATAAAGCTACGTCCTTTCAAAATAAAAAAGTTACGAACATAGAGCTAAATACAGCCAAAAATAACACTGTATAAATGATTATATGAAGATATAGTTTCAATGTCATATGTAAGTCTGCTTTATTTTACTCTTTTATATCATTGCCACCCATCAAACTCCCCTATTTAATTACACTTGCTACCTAGATTTTATCATATAAAGCTGTGTTTTTCAAATAAATCTCAAATAAAGAGCTATTGCAAATTATACAACAACTCTTATTTGTTTTTCATAGTCCAAATCCTACCTTTATTAAAAACTCTACTTTGAGTGTATGGTACATATAAGCTGCTGGTTAGAATCTCTTATGTTTCTTACCACGAACTGAAGGTCTCTCCCTCTAGCTTAAGATCCTCAATCTCAGCTAGTGCAGCATCCTCGTCTTCATCTTCATCAGTGTAGTCATCGTCTGCATAATCTTCTTCCTCATCACTTATTCCTTCGCTTTCATCATCATCGTCAGGCGGAAAAGAACCCAAACATAGTCAGCATTTAACCTAACCGAAGACTTATACCTTATCTTGCCACCCTTTAATCTCGTATTTGTATATAGAGATTCCACTTATCTTATAGACACCTTCATCTCCAGAGGAAAACAAAGAGATTATATTTACCGTTTATCTTTATTGCTTAGTGCAAAGCCCTGAAGCGACCTTTTGCCTTTAGTTTATATAGCTTGGTTGAAAATATAATAGCCTTTTTAATTATCTTATTGTCCTTAACATTGACATCTTTACCTTTTACCTTGTCAAAGGCTTTATTTACTTCGGAAAACTTGTAGGCTGCATACTCTGATTTGTCATGCTCATTTAACTTCCATATCACCAGGGTCTTTTTATCAGGTGTCACTGACGCGTCAACCCTCATTGTAGTGCCAAAGCAAAAGTTTAGACTATTGGAATAATTAAGATAGGTAAGTTTCTTTATCTGTCTCGTTATTCATAACTGCACCCGGCTTATACTCGATACGCCCAATCTGAGTTGACCACCAAAGCGTAGAGGTAGGCCTGCTTCCACAGGATACTAGAAGGTACTTTTTTCCTTTATGTTTGTACACTTCTAAGGTCTGGCCATGTCCTACTCCCCTAAGCAGCATATGATCAACAGGCTGATAAGCATCATACTCATCTGAATACCGGCATCTGCTAATAAGTGCGAGATTCTCACTCCTTCCAGTCTTATAATCATCAAACTCATCAAATAGATTTTTCACTATAAGCCTGTTGAATGTATATTTCGTCTCCATCAACTGCATAACCTTGAATAGCATTGGTATAGTAGAGTAAGAATCTATATCCTCCCTCTACTACTACATCTTTTAAGTCAGCAGCCCTCACATTTACAACAAGTCCCATATAGGTAAGGACTACGAACAGTATTACACTTACTAATTACTTTTTCTTATTCATTTTTCTAAATTATTTCCTTCTTTTCCCGGCAAAAATATATCCCATAACTTGTCTTTTGGCATCAAATATCAGGTTGTACTGCACATTTTCATAGCCTCTTTTTAGCTTCTCAGCCTCTCTCGTCCACCTTCTTTTGCTTATGCCTTGTGACCGCTCCAAATTCAGAAGCCTGTGGCTTAGTAAGGTGAGTAGAGAAGAGTCTTTTTGCCAATACCATCCCAGTATCCAAGTGCAGACATCGCAGGTATATACTGATGGAGGTTTAGCAGGTATTTATCATAATCAGAAAGCTCAACCCTGAATACTTTAACAGGATTGATGCAAGATGGTTAACTGAAACAGTGTTATATTCACCTGTAAGTCCACCGTCATACATCATGCCGTCATACTCAGGAATGTCATAATTAGCCCAGATAAAATAAGGAACTACATGAACTTTGACAGTCTCTTGTCGTTATCGTTTTTATAAAGGCTATGCTCATTTAGCTGCTTTGTCGCATCATCCGAAAAATGACGGCTGATGGTCTCCGTAAAAAGTATAATTACAGGTTCATCCACACTTCTTAAAATACCCAATCAAATCCTTAAGTGCGTATCACTTGTCTTCATACGAAACATAGTTATCAAGTGCCTGAACCGCCTTGAGTTGGTTATCTTGATAGGCTCGTCAAAACGCACCTTGTTATTTGAAAAGCCACCATGGTTCTGCTATAGTTACATTAAAGAAAAACTGTGGCTGATCCTTGTTAGCTTTTTATTTTTCTGTACATTTCTATGAGGTCTTTGTAGTCATTCTTATCGGTAATTAGCCCCTAAAGCAGCTCCCTTATCATTTAAATTCCTCGTAAAATACAGCATCTTCAGAAAGCCTATATATCTGATACACACTCTTCCTGTTATATCCTGATGAATAGTAAGGATGGAAAGCAGTTGTCTTGTAAGGTTTTTCTCGATTCTTAAGCACCTCTACCACCGATGGTACATTCTGCTTAAGATACTGGGTATAAGGCACTGAGCCTGTCGGCATATATGCCATCGAACTTCTGTGAGGAATTCAAATTCAGTATTGGCTGTAGGCCTCCTGTTACACTCCATATTTTACATAGCCTTTAATTGTATTCTTCTTGAGGCTCTTTATATACAGGCATAACAGGCTTATCTGTCTTAATGTCACCAAGAACCGAAAGGTCTGCAAAGTTTCATTTTGAATGACTAAGATGGTAGGATAGCGTACAATCGTCCTTATAGTCTTTCATTATATTATCAGGTGAATCAAGTACCTCTTTTACAGCTTCCTCTAGCCACCTTAGGGGCTGTCAACCCTCGACTTTTACACCACTTGTTGCGTGCATATTGCTGAAAAATATGCCAGATAACCCTCATCATTTACATTTTCATTATAGTTCCAGAGAAAGGCCGAAGATATGGTTGTAAAGTAGTCCATCCTGAAAAGACCAAATGCAAGCCACAGATAGGCAGACCGATTGCTATAAGTGTAGTTATTATTCTTCTTACAGCCCCCAATTTTATTCTTCTTAAACCGTGGAATGAATAAAAGTATGATGAAAAGTTACAAATATACCTACGGCAACAAAGAAAGGCATATCAGGATGCGGCTTGTACTGCCTGCGACTTCCATCGCAGTTCCTATAACGTCAGGTCTCCGAACATAATGTAGTTACCTCTAAACTGAAGCACAGTGTAGTTGGCAACTCCGACCAGATAGGCCAGGATGATGCAGATAAAGGCAGGTATTTTAATTCCTCTAAAGATAGCATAAAGAAAGGTGTAGAGGATAACCCAGTACATTATGTTAAAGAACATCATCTTTAACAATTACATTAGGAGGGGTTCCCATCTGCATTTCAACCAGATAAAAGCCCATAAGTCCGGTAAGTCCTGCCATAAACCACTTTATAAACCAAGGATGCTTGTAAGCCCCTCCTGACCTCAGCCATATTATTAGCTTTTCCCAGATTGCACCAAAGGTAACCAAAAGTACTACACCTATGAATTTAAGGTAGGCTGTTCCGTCATTGTTTATTATAGAACTTATTTTACGAGAGATCATAAATATCTTTATGCTCATATCTTAATATTCCGCCTGCTGCCCAAGAGAAATGAGTATAATTATCTGGGTGAGAATAGAATTCTCCCTCTTTTAACAAGCTTTATTCTCCTTTGTTGCACCTGCAAAACGAAAGATAGAGTATATACATAAAAATACAGGGATTAAAATAAGAACCATTCCCATATTAAATTATCAAAATCATCTGTATAAAACAGCTTCTCAAAGTTCTTGCTGTTTTTGTTAAACTGTGTGAGACTCGCGTCAAAGCAGAAAAACACCTACAACAAACAGAGAAAGCATAAGGGCAAGTAAAACCTGCCCAATATGCCTTTTATGTACCCTAACAATGATTCGTCAGGTTGTATGTATATCCTATAGACTCTTTTTAATAATCTTCATTTACTTGCATAACTCCACTATTGCATCTGCAAATACTTTCGCACTCTTAACTATCATGTCAGCCACCATAGAACTCATCTGCACCATGCATATGGTTGTTCAATTTTCAGGATCTCTCACAGCCAAAGGCTACTCCGTTTTCAACTGATGGTGGTACATAGGTGCCTCCACCTATAGTTATAGGCTTGGCATTTATAACGCCAGCCCTTCTCATAGCATTTAAGCAGAGTTTTTACAAGCTCTGAATCACCGTCTACTACGATGAGGCTCAAACATGAGGCTTTTTCAGGTATGGTAAAGCCCTGTTCACGGATTTTTGCTCCATTACCTACCTGTATTCTCATCATTTGCGACAATGCTTGCACGGCAGTCATAGCTCCCTTAAAATGTGTTTCAGTGATTTCAAGGATGTCAAAGCTGACTGTGGTTCTCGCCTGAGACATCATCCTTAAGGTCAACACCATTGTTCTACCATTGTAGTCACTCATAAGGAAAAATATTGTTAAGAGCTTTCATATAGTTATTTACAGGGGCATCAAGAGGGAACTTAGACAAAAGTGTAACAAGTCCTTGGATAGCGTTCTTACCCATATGTGGTGAGGGAAGCGTGTGCATTCACACCTATAGCCTTGATATTAAGGTTATCCTCGTCTTCCTCAAATACAAACTTAAGTCCGGTTTCTTCCTCAAAATTTCTTGGTTATCTCCTTAACATCTGCCTCTTTAAGCCCTTTACTACTGCTGTAGCCTTTTGCCCGAACCACATTTATCTTGATACCGCCCTTTAAGGACACAAAGGCTTGGAGTCTTGTCGGTCTTTTCGTATTCAGCTGTAAACTCATTGCTGATGCCGCCCTTTTCAATATTGATAAGAGCCAGGACCATCAGGAGTAATTGTCATAGGTGCAGCCTCTTTCTTTGGTGTAGTAGTACTCACATCGCTGCTCCCACATTCCTCGTCTGAACCAAGGATGAGGCGGACATTGTGTTTAAGCGGTATATTTAGCTCTTTAATAGCTCTTATTGCATAGAGGGCTGCAACTGCAGGTCCCTTGTCATCACAGCTTCCCCTGCCGTAGAGAGTCCGTCTTTAATCACAGGGATTGTAGGGCTCTGTAACTGTCCAGTCATCTCCCGCAGGCACTACATCAAGATGCTGCAGTATATCAAGTCTCGTAGGTAAATCTATAAGAGTCAGCTGTAATTACTCTGTTATCATAATTGTTTACCTTAAAGCCATAGCCGGTAAGGAGCTTTTAGGACGCTGCGATGAAAGAGCCTTATAAGGGCCTTCACCGTAAGGCATACCAGAGCTTTTCTTCGCCTTTTTCACTGTTAATCCTTATAAGATCCATAAGGTCGTTTAACATCTTCCTTATGGCTCTCGATGGATCACTTATTTCTTTTTCGTAAGCCATTTTATACCTCGTATGTAATCTTCACCCGATAGGAAAATTTCTTACTGAGAATTATACCATTATATCGCATATTTTCAAGTAAAAGTATAATGCTAAGCATTGAATACTCCCCATGATAGCAGGTATTAACTGCTCTTTTCTGGATACTATTCCCTTTAGTGTGGCGGATCTTCTATAGCAAACCTTCACATCAAAGGCCTTTCTATAATTCTCTCACTTCCATCACCAAAGCAAAAGAAGTTTTTGTGATTCCTCGACTATGTTGGTAGCTACATACCATTGACATACCGTTTTACCACATTCACTCTGTAAAATAGGCCTTATTTTCTCTTCTGCGTTGCAAGAGACTTGAGTCCATAAGTTAATCTGCCCCACTCCAAAGGGAGTTTTCACCTGCCATAAATTTCTTAAAGTCCTGATAGAATATCTCCTCAGGAGCCTTTTTCTGAGGTTGCTGCCGCCATAGACACTGTCAGTTTGCAGTCCTCTATATTTAGCCGCAATCCCGCTAAGCGGTAACAGCCTCCTGGTCAAACTTGGTACAGGTAGGCAGGCGGAACATAGAGCTATCAGAGTATTGCCGCAAGGAGGGCCCCGCTATCTTCTTAGGTATCTCTACTCCTCTTTCATTGTACATCTGATATATATATGGTAGCAGTACAGCCCACAGGCTGATTTCTAAACATAACAGGTCCCATAGTCTCAAAGAGGCCTATTCTGTGGTGGTCAATTATCTCAAGGATTTCTGCCTCTTCTATGTTGTCAACGGTCTGAGTACGCTCGTTGTGGTCAACAGAATGAGCTGCTTTTTCCTTACATTGATGAGGTTTCTTCTGGAAATGGTGCCAAGACAGCGTCCGTCTGCATCTGCTACAGGGAAGTCACGATAGCGGTACTTTCCCATAGTTTCCCTTGATTGCATCTGGAAAATCATTCGAGTGGAAGTTACTATGCCCTCACATTTCATAAGGTATCTTACGTATACTATGGCTATAAAAGTTGCATGGTATGGGTATCCATAGGACTTTTCTACATGACTTTTGACAGCTCTTCGCCGCAGCTATGACGTCTTCATCTGCTGTGTGTCCGCCACTTATCACTATACAGCTGGCATCTGCCTTGATGGCAGCAAGCTGTGTATCTTTTTCTATAAGCACAGCAAAATCATCTGCTGCCATATTAGACGCAAAGAAGCGGGTCATCGTGCCAAAGCTGATAACCCTTCCTTTTATGAGTAGCCATGTTCAGTGCCAGACTGCAAAGCCTTCCATTTAGGGGTATCCGCCATCCTCTTGTACTGGGTTCTGGCCTTAGCAAGTATAGTCTCATCAGCATTTTCCCATAATATAGCGTGTATCGCCCTTCATTGCTATTATTCCTTCAAGCCGTCCTCGCTGTGCTAATGAGGAAGGGATGCAACGCCCAGCCTCTTTCATAGCTCCCAGGGCCTCATTAATGGTGAGGCTTGGTCAGCAAATGAGTCTGTGAGATCTCCATATCCTTCTGTGCACCCGCATCTGGGCATATAACTGGGTGGCTCTCTACAATCCTCTTTGGACATATTCCAAGTATCTATTTATCTGGCCTGCCCTCTTGGGAACATGTTTAATTCCTCTTGAAGTCGGGTTCTTAGCTCTGCATAAGATAACCAGAGCAGATTGAATCAGTATCCGGGTTCTTATGGTCTATTACATCAAACTATCTTTTTCTTCTTTCATATTCTCTCAACTAGGCTATTTGCAAAATTAGTAGGTCCCATCATTGCAATGCAGGCAGCTATAAAAATGCTCATTCAAAGTTTCCGTAGACAAGACCTTTCTCTTCCCTTCTGAGTAATTGCGCCGTTTACATCAAGACGCATATTCTTCTTCCGATGATTGATAAAAACCCAGTCCCACAAAGAAGAGTACGATAACCGCAAGCGAATACACCGCAGACATAATTACCCCCGGTGTTAGAGCCTGTGATACCAATTCAGGATTACCGCTCTGGAGCTTATTTATCACGTCTTCTGTGTAGTTCTTAGACACGAACACTGCCAAAACAGAGCCCATGAAAGTTGATAATCTATGGAAGGCTATTGAATACCCTATCTTTCTGCTCTTTATATATACATACAAGCAAAAATGAGTCCTATACCAAAAGGCATAAAAGAACTGGAAAAGGTTCGTATGGAAAAGTCCAAACATAAGTGCAGAAAGCATCATTGCGTTTCTTTCTCCAAATTTCACAGTCTTGTCGATAAGTATCTTTCTAAATACTATCTCCTCCATGAGTAGGCCCTAAGATAACAACAAAGATGATTGTGCCTGTCATATCAGCATTTGTAATAAGTTCAACAAGATTGTTGGTTGAAGTCTTGCCAAAAAGCCTCAATAATACCCTGAAAGCCCTGTACCTATAAGTTTCCAATATACATAATGGTAATACATACAAAAAGCATTTTTTAACAGGGTAGAAAGGCCTATACCCTCCTTTTTGTCTGCCATCATCAGGCGGTTTCCTGATAATAAAGTAAGAGCACAGGAAGGCAATAAGGTACAATGGGAAAAATGATACGATGTAGGTCATAATCGAAGGTATCTGCCCACCGCCTGAGTGTAACATCCTCACCAGGGTTACTCCTACTTTCTGAGCGATTAACGACACTATTACAAAAGCAAAAAGCTGACCTAAGATGCCAAAGGTCTTCTTTTGCAAGTATTTTATTAAACAGGCTCTCTTCTTTTTAGCCTCATTTTCTATCCTTCCATCTTTTTCCGCCAGATTCTCAAGCTTAGTAGTCACATCCTCAAGTTTTCTTGCAGTCTCTTCAAGCTGCCCTACTGTCTCCATATTTTCGTTCTCGTTGTTCAATTCATATCACTCTCTTTCATAGTAATATTACTGACTATATTTTCATACCATATAATTCCCACAAAAATCAACCTAAAGAGGTCCTTTTGATGCACCTCGTAAGTAAATCTTAAGAATACTCACCATAAAGCCAATCCGTTTTTCGTTCCAGGATAGAGCGAAATATATTCCTAAGCGCCTCTTTTCCCAGGATTTAATCTTAAAAATCTGTTTCATTATGAAAGCTTTTCGTTGGAAAGTACTGAAAAATGCGGCCGTTTTGCCTTTGTAGGGTATTCCCGGTAGTTATAGAGCAGAACCTCTACCTCATCTCTTCCGGTGAGTCTCATTATCTCCTTAGTAAGCTCATACCAGCTTGTACTGTCACATCACACCTCATGTCAGATTCCGTATTTATCAGTCTGAATAAGATAGACTATAAAACCTTGCAAGCTCTGCCGCAGAGGTGGGAGAGCCAATCTGGTCAGAAACCACGGAGAGTCTTATCTGATAGCGAAATCATAGTCTTTACAAAGTTCTTTCCTTCTCCGTAGAGCCAGGCAGTTCTTATAATAAAAATATCTACGAAGGTATCCGATAACCGCCCCTTTCACCAAGAGCCTTACTTCTCCACTAAGCACTACGGGACTTAGCATGCCCCCTCTGTATAAGCGCAGCACCATCTCCGTCAAACACATAGTCAGTTGAAATGTGCACCAGCACTGCGTCTATCTCCTTTGCCACAGAGAGCAAGGTTCTTCACTCCTGTTTCATTCACAGCCCTTGCCTCTTCTTCGTGGTCTTCGCAGTCATCCACAGCGGTGTACCTGAGCAGTTGATAATAACATCAGGCACGATGCTATGTAGAGATGCCTTTACCGCGTAACAATCACCCATGTCAAGGTTGCAATCTCCGCTCTTTCATCTAAAAGACCGATCTTCTTTCATTAGGTTGCTAGGGGAATTCCAAGAGGCATCATCAGATACCGTGAGCAGTAAGCCTAAAGTCAGAGTCCTGTTTTTCCCTAACAATTCTCTCATAACAGCCTATCCCTAGCTGTCCTTTTTGCCTACCGAGTTACAAGTATTCTCATTTTACCTGCCAAATTTTTCTTCACGGTTGTTATACACCTCTGAGTAGTATTTTTCATAGTCCCCACTCATCACGTCTTCCAGCCATTTTGCATTATCAAGATACCATTTTGATGGTATATTCAATCCCCTTTCAAATGGGAGGCGGTTTCAGCCGAGCTCCTCCCTCATCTTCTTAGGGTCTATGGCGTATCTTGGGTCGTGCCCGTCGTCATCGAGTCACGTGCTTAGTGGGCTCTCAGGCTTGCCTGCAGCCTTTAAGATGGCCTTGACCACGTCTATAGTTCTCTTCTCGTTATGTCCTCCTACGTTATATACTTCGCCAACCTTTCCCATCACGATGCTCATATCAATGGCTATACAATGGTCTTCCACATAGAGCCGGTCCTTGACGTTGATACCCTCGCCATATACGGGCGGTTCCTATCGTGCTACGGCATTTAGCATATCGCCAAAGCGGTATCAGCTTCTAGGGAACTGGTAGGCGCCGTAGTTGTTGGAGCATCTTGATACGGTCACAGGAAGACCGTAGGTTCTGTGATAGGCCAGGGCTATCGGGTCTGCTGATGCCTTTGAGGGATGAATAAGGGCTTGAGGGATTAAGCGGGTAGCCTCTGTAAAGAATAAATCCCTCTCTATCAAGCGGCAGGATCTCAGTGACACCTCATCTGTAGATACCTGATGAAAGCGCTTGATTCCGTACTTTTCTGCAGGCATCAAGAAGTACTCCGACACCTGTAATATTGGTTCTTAAGAACTCATCAGGAAGAAACTGAGCGGTCTATAAACTTTCTGCCATGAAGTTTACCACTGAGTCAGGCTTTTCTTCTTCAAATAACTTATAAATAAAGTCCCTGTCAGCAATATCTCCCCTTATGAACTAAGCTTTGGATTCTTAAGTGCTTCTTCAGAGATTAGAAAGATTGCCCGCATAAGTGACTTATCCAAACAAATATACTCATTTTCAGGGTGTTTCTTAAGTACATAATATAGTACTTCACAGCCATGCGCCACCTGTTACTATTACTTTCATTTTATACCTCTCTCTACTTTTAGTAGAATAATTGAACTATATTTACATCTAAGAAGCTGTTTTTAACTTCAGACTATCTGTTTAACAAATTTACCTCTTATCGGATATTCATCCATATATAAAATCTTTGAGTATTGATTTTCTGATTGAATTGTAATTTCTTAATCAGTAACTCTCATCCAATTCTGTAAGTGGCGGTGCTATCTTATCCTTATCAGGATATAATAACATCGTCTATTCCTAGTTTAAGTGAACCTCCAGTCCACAGCAATCCTTTCATCATTGTGAGATGATTGCTCCCTCAGACTCTTTATTATAATAATTATCTGCCTTGTAGGCGAATTCCACATTGTCAGTAAGCGTCAAAAAATCCATAAACGCAAAGCGCGGAATAAAAACTCTTTTTATTTTCTTCACTAAGCTCTACCCCAAACCACTTGAGGAAAAGTCTTTGAGTCCTTCATGGGTCCACAGCCACATCATAAACCGCACCTCTTAGCACCCTTACAAGCTTTTGCCTGGGCGTAATCTCCTTTTTGAAAATGAAGACCTCTAAGTGTGCCTTTCTTCTCTGAAAACGAATGATTGTCCTGCACAAATTCAGCAGTCAATCCCAATTTCCTCAAATTTCCTCTTCGACCAGCTCTCCATAAACCAGCCCCTATGGTCTCCAAAAACCTCCGGCTCCACCACAAAAAGCCCATCAATTCCTGTTTCTATCCTTTTCATTCAATAAGTACTCCTGTTAAATTGTTCTTTATTTCGCATAAATTTATGATATCAGCCCGAATGATAAATTAAAAGACAGCCACCCTCACTCTGCCTTTGCGGCTAATGTGTTTGTTTGTAGTCATTCATCAATCAAACAGCCGGAGCTGATAATGCCTAAGCAGAGCGCATTAGGCGGGCGAAGCGTATGCCGGAGCGAGTCTGGACATTATCGGCTTAGGGCGTCACTTGAGTCTCATAAATCAAATACATTAGCCCACATACTTCTTGATTTTCTTCAATGTAAAAGCTCCCTATCTCACTCATATTCATCTTGAGCCCTCTTGATATACCCTATATCCATGAGTCACCTCTTCGGCAAGCTTAACTGCAATATAATCACTGCCATTTAGCTCCTCACAGATGATACCCGAACATAGAAGTAAAGGCATTTAGCCCCAGCCATGAGTTCAGGTTGGTAGCCCTGTCATTTTGACTAATAGTCTTCTTAAAATCGTAGGTACTAAGTATTTCCTCCGCAAAAATAAAACGAATTGTTATCTCCTGCTCAAAACGAAAGGCAAGGATAGTCCTGAAGTTCCTCGAGTGCTAGCGACCTTCTTTCCCGCCAGTGGATGATTCTTCCAAAGATAGGGCGTAACCCTCACAGGTGAAAAAGATGAACGAACTCAGAGCTGATTATCCTTAAATATCTTGTTTAACACCTTTTCGTTAAATTCATTGGTATAAAGGATTCCTATCTCACTCTTGCCAGTAACCACATCTATGGATGACATCGTGGTTCTTGCCTCTCTTATGGCAAAACTCGTACTTGTCCATATCAAAGCCCTTTACCATTTCTACAAAGGCTTTTACGGCAAATGAGTAATGCTGTGCAGATACACCAAACTTCTTCTTTATCTGTCCTGCCTCTATGTATTTGTCCTCTAAGAGTTCCACCTGATTGATAATCTGCCTGGCATAGCCTAGGAATTCCTCGCCCTCGGCTGTGATTACCACTCCTTGGTGGTTCTTTCAAAAGATAGAGATATGCACATCATTTTCAAGCTCCTAATAGCCATTGAGAGGCTTGGCTGGCTCACAAAAGAGCTGTTTTTGCAGCTACATTCATAGAGCCTGTCTTGGCTACTTCTATTACATATCTTAACTGCTGTAAAGTCATAGGTTACTCCTCTCGTGCATATTCCATTTATTTAAGTTCATCATCTTTTATCAGGTTTATAATCATCTTGCCCGTTATATCTTTTTAATTATAACATAGTTCATTAAGTTTTTGAAACCATAAATCACGAGAAATATACCTAACAAAAGGCACTAGCCCTGCGCCGCTTCCCAAACATCAGATACTAAGTCCAACTTTGGCACGCAAAAGGCTATGCCTTGTTTACATATCAATTTATTTTCCCAAACATTTCTCACAGGTTCCGACAAGCATGGTCTTTGATACATCAAGCTCCACCTTTTATATCTTTACGAAGCTTATCCATCAAAGTCATCCACAAAGCCATGCTCAAGATGAAATATCTTCCCCAGCAGGAATTACACTGCAAGTGAAGATGGGCATTACATTCCTTGTGCCTCCCGAATACTGGTGAAAATGCAGACTCACTGTCTTTTTCCCTTGAAAACCAGTATATCACCACTTTCCACCAGTTTATCGAGATTTTCTGTATATGGTCGAGCGGTTGATGCTGATACCCTCTTCCTTAAGTCCGTCAAGAATCTCAGCAACCGTAAGTCTATGCTCATTATGAGCTTTTTCAGATACATAATTACTTCATTTTTACCCTTGGAATTATATTCCTTTGCCATAATCCCTCCAAAATCTACGTCTATACAGAAGTTTACATGTCATTAATAAATTTTTGTCAAGGCAGACAAGGGCTTCCCTGTATCTCGTTTATACTGTATAAAATCACCGATATCCATTTTCCTGATATCAGTGATGCAGCTGCCATACGCTTCTCGCTCTGTATCTAAGCTACATTTTACGACTCATATTTCCAATCTGTAAGCACATTCTGGAGGTTTTTCACGTAGGCGTCAATATCAGCACCATTACAAGTTCACCAATGATGTTTCCGTTCTTGTCTACGAAGATTGTGGATGGAACTGCGTAGAATCTCTTTGCAAAGCTGCTAAGCGAATCACTGAGTGTGAGGTTGGTATACTTTACACCGAGTCTGCTTTTCGATGTAATTTGCATTGTCAACTCCGTCCTTCATTCCCTCAGGAACATCTGCTACAATACCAATCAGATTGGCATTTTTAGGAAGGCTTTCATATATCTTCTGAAGCTCAGGCATTTCGTTGATACAAGGCCCGCAGAAGGTCCCCCATACATTTACCATGGTTATGTCTTTGTCAGCAAAAGATCTTCTCTGTTACTTATTTCCCTTGTTGTCAGTTGTTTCAAATGAAGGAATTTCTCCTTGCCAACCTCTGTGCCTGCTGAAGCAGTGCTTCCTTCTTTTGCAGAAGAAGCAGCTGATGATGAGCTATTGGCTGATGAGGGTCGTGCTTTTGTTGATGATGAGCCACTGTTAGCTGATGATGTCTTACTTTCAGCCGCAGAAGCACTTCCTGATGTGGAAGCTGAGCTGTTCTTTTGTAGCAGAAGAGCTTCCGCCATTTCCTGACAAGCTGATACTACCAAAGATGTAGCTAATATTAGTCCTAATAATTTTCTTTTCATTTTTCCTCCGTAATGATGATAGTCAGTTATATTTTGTTTTGATACTTTTTGACACTTGTATCATATTTATAAATGACCAAATATTTTTATGAGATTATATTGTACACAATTTTACCTAGTTTGTCTATAGGTAAAATTAGCTATTTTTGAATCAATATGAACCACCCTTTGAGGATAACTGAACTCAATCCCATTTTTCATTAAATGATTCTCTTACATTTTCCATCAAATCAAAATAAACATCCAAGTAAACAGGGGTTTCACACCAGACCCTTACTGCATACGTAATATCGCTTGCATTGAATCTTAACAGCCTTATTATGGGTGTATATACTCCGTCTTTAACTATACGCTCGTCTTTATCAACTACACTTTTTATTGCGGAAATAACATCCTTTGTAGATGCCTTATAATCAGCAGATATCTCTATATCCACTCTCCTTTTAGTCTCTCCTGAGTAGTTTGATATCCTCTGTGAAGCTACATCTGAGTTTGGTATGAGCTCTACCTTATTGTCAGGAGTACATAGCTTGGTACGCATAAGAGTGATGCTTGCGACTGTCCCCATCACTCCTGACACCTCAATAAAGTCACCTATAGCGAATGGCTTTGTGATAAGGAGCATTATTCCTGAGAATACGTTGGTAAGGATATTTTGTAAGGAAAAGTGAAAAAGCAAGGGAGACAACACCTAGGAGAGTTACAATGGATGATGTATTTATCCCAAGTGACTGTGCAGCCATAATAATTCCTATTACATAAATCAATACCCTGACAATCTGCCTAAAGAATCCCTTCATCCCCATGTCAAGCTTTGACTTTGCAAATATTCTATCTAGGATTCTAAGTACTATGGTTACTACTATTTTACTTAATATGAGAATGATGACAGGTTTTGATAAATATAACATTGCCTGTTCAAAGCTCATATTAAAGATTTTCTCAAACTTTTCCATTATTCACCTTTATTTTCTTTATTTATTTTATCCTCTATTTTTGTTATTCTCTTTGTTGTCGTTATTCTCTTCTTTTTACGTCATTCTCTTCACTTACATTGTTTTCTTTAGCTTCTTTTTCCTCTTTTACTTCTTTTGGCTTCATTTCTCTTCTCTTTTAAGTTAATAAAGCCTTTCAAACCATACCTTTGCCAGAGCTCCTGACGGTACGGCAACTATCATTCCCACAAGTCCGCCTACGCTTGCTCCTACCGTAAGAGAGATGATGACTATCATAGGATGAATATTTACACTTGAGCTTAGAAGCTTAGGATAGATGAGATTCCCATCTATTGCCTGTATGATAAGCAGGGCAATCGCCGCTATTATCATACTTTTTTATAATCACCTGTGGCTATCCCAACAATTGCTATCGAGGTGTAGCCAACTATAGGTCCCATATAAGGGATGAGATTGCCAAGTCCGATAAAGAAGCCCAATAACAATGGCATACTGTATTCCGACTATTGAAAACACGATACTTACAACTACTCCTACCATGAAGGCATCAAAGGCCTGACCTCTTATGTAGCCCGAAAATACTCTGTCAGCATCACTAATCATGGTGTCTAACGTAGATTTTACCCGCTTTGGCAGAATGATGGTAAGCACCCTGCCCCAGTATGTCTTAAGCTTAGGCATATCAAGCAGGAAGTAAATGCTAAATATAAGAGCGAAAAACGCTGTAGCAACCCCGTCTTTCAAGTTACTTGCTATATTTCCCACCTGACTTGACAGATTAAGCAGGTAGGTACCTATGTTGTTCATAAAGTATCTACACTTGATTTTATCTCAGCAGAATTAATATTTAGCTTGTCAAGCCTGTCCATAAGCTCCCAATACAACGAATTTATAGAGTTTGCATAGGTCTTTATACCTTCAATTATATCCTCTGAATTAGCTGCCCTAGCCTGCTTGGTAATTATCGAAACAAGGAGTGAAACTAATAAAAATAAAGCCAACCAGAATAATAACCCCTGAAGCGCCACTGCAGAGTCCTCTAACGCTCTTCTTCTTTTTAAGAGGTTTTATCTTTTTAAAGCAGGCTTTCTATTTTCTCAAGCATAGGAAACAGGAGATAAGCTATAACAAAAGCCTATGATTACAGGGCTTAAGTATCGCTCCCACCCAAGATACAACCTGTCCACGCAGTCTTTGCAAGGGTAGGAAGCTGGTCAGTAACCCTGCTTAATAGAAATATGACTATGCAGGTAAAAATCACATACATTGAGATTTTCAAGATACTTTTTTTATTAACCTTATCCTTGTAAAAAATTCATATATTAACCTTTCTCTGACAAATAATCATTTTTATCACTTCCAACGCTAAAGTTCAATTAGGCTGCTGTCCATAATACAATTCCCTCTCTATTGACATTTTTTTATAAAACGGTAATTTATCAGCCCATTTACTAAATTTATGAACATTTACATCAATAACCGAAAAATACTTTGTCATATTTCAAATTCATATCAACAATAAAAATCCGACAATTTGTCTTCAGTCAATGTGTCTAGTTCATTTTTACAATAACCATTATGTCTACATCAGAATCCTCATCGTTTGTACCTCTGGCGACTGACCCATATAGTATAACTTTCTCGATGTCATTTTTAATTATTTCAACTATTCCATTTGCCAGCTCCTGTAAAAATTTTTCTATCCATACCAATCACTCCACCTTCTAATTAATTGACAACCACCCTTTAATACAGGTTTTTCACCTTATAATCTCTCTCTGCTTCTCTTCTCTGGTCTTTTTCTGTATATCCTGACGCTTATCATAGTTTTTCTTACCTCTTGCAAGGCCTATTTCAACCTTGACAAGACTGCCCTTGAGGTACACCTTAATCGGTACCAGGGTGTAGCCTGCCGTCTTTACCTTGCCCACAAGCTTATTTATCTCAGCCCTATGCATAAGGAGTTTCCTGGTTCTAAGGGGATCCTTGTTGAAAAATATTCCCCTTCTCATAAGGACTGATGTGCATACCTATAATGATAACCTCGCCGTTTTTATCTATCTGCACATAGGACTCCTTGATGCTGACCTTGCCCATTCTGACTGACTTAACTTCAGTGCCTGCAAGGGTGATCCCAGTCTCATATCTCTCTCTATGAAATAATCAAAACTCGCCTTCTTGTTCTGTGCCACTACTTTATAATTGTCCTTAGACATCCTTCTCTCCTTCTACTATCCTAAAATCTATGGTTCTCATCTGCTTACTTGCCTCAACTACTTTTACTCTAACCTGCTGTCCCAGACTAAATCTCTTCTTGGTATGTTCCCCTACTATTTCCATTCTTTCAGCATTAAATTCATAGTAATCCCTCTTATACTGCTGATTTTAACCATGCCCCTCAACAGTGTTTGGAAGTTCTACATATATACCCCAGCTTGTAACCCCTGAGATTACGCCATCGAATTCTTCGCCTATTTTATGGGACATAAATTCCGCTGCCTTCATCTTATCCGCTTCTCTTTCTGCCTCATCAGCCCTTCGCTCCATCATACTCGAGCGAAGCGCTATATCGTAAAGAATAGCCTTATAATGCGATATCCCTCTTGTCTGTAAGCCTGCCGTTTAGATTCTCTTTTATTATCCTGTGTATCTGTAAAATCAGGGTATCTCCTTATAGGGGGAGGTAAAATGGCAATAATACTTAGCAGCAAGTCCAAAATGACCATCACAGGAGGTCGTGTACTTAGCCCTCTTTAGACTTCTTAGCGTCATCCGATTTATAAGCATCTCTTCAGGGAGTACCCTCTATCTTACTTAACAGCTTCTGAATATCCTTTGGATGAATTTCCGTCTTAGACTTTTTTCTTTCCACCCTTTCCTATATTATACCCAAAATTATTAATAAATATACTTAATTCCCTAATTTTTTTCTTCATCAGGATTTTTCATGAGGTCCTATACACAAAAGGAAGCTCCTGCCAGAAGCTGTCTTCCGCCACAGTTTCATTGGCAATAAGCATAAAAATCCTCAATCAGCCTGGTAGCCTCATTCCTATCGTATGCTTTAATATCAGTAACTCTTCCTTTATCATCAACTATAATCTTAGCCTCAGGAAAAATCAAAGTCAATTGAGCCTCTCTCATGCCTGCATTTTTCTGAGGATGAGTGCCAGTTCTCTGCATTTACAAGCATTTCGTACACATCTTCATACTTTTTCTTTTTAATTCATTAAATCTCTCGCCCTCACCTGTAATAAGCACATTTACATCAGAATAATTCATCCTATGTGCAGTCCTAATAACTGTTTCTGCTATTTCGTGGGAAACCACTTCACCCTTCTCGTTTATATCCATAAGACAGGAAAGGGTGAGTCTGTCCACATTTTCATTCAGAGAACAGATGCCGTTTGAAAGCTCCATAGGAAGCATGGGTATAACCTTATTTACAAGGTATGCACTTGTACCACGCTTAATGGCTTCCTTATCAAGGGCTGAGCCCTCCTTCACATAGTTGGTAACATCAGCAATGTGCACTCCCAAATGATAGATAACCTCACCGTCCGCATCAACTTCCTTAGTCACAGACACAGCATCATCAAGGTCTTTGGCATCCTCTCCGTCTATGGTAACTATCTTCATTTCTCTAAGGTCAAGTCTGTTCTTAATAGAAGTCTTAATAACCTTCGCAGGCACCTTCTTAACTTCTTTACACACTTCCTTCGGGAATTCATCCTCTATGCCGTAAGCCTTGGCGATAGAGAGGATGTCAACACCCTTTTCATTTTCAAAGCCAAGAATCTCTATTATCTTACCCTCAGGACTAAACTTAGCGTCGCCATAGCTGTAAGTTCTACAACCACCTTTACACCCTTAGGCACATCTTTACAGGCATTCTTAGGTATGTAAATATCACAAGTAATCTTAGTGTTGTCAGGCACTACAAAGCCAAAGTTCCTGCTCTTTTCAAATGTACCTACAACTGTAGTAAATGCTCTTTCTATTACCTTAACTACCTTACCTTCTCTGCTCTTTCCCCTGCTTTTGGCTAAAAGCTTAACGGTAACAGTATCCCCATCAAAGGCATTGCTAACTTCTGAGGCAGGAATGAACACATCTTCCTCATCCTCAGCAGTCCTAAGAAAAAGCAAAGCCCTTAGCTGTCAGACATAAAATGTTCCTGTGACGAGGTCAGCATCAGGCTTTTGTGTAGCGTCCCTCTCCATTTTCTACAAGCTTTCCTTCTTTTATTATGTCATTTAGTATAAAGCTGCAAATCCCCTCTTTCAGCCTTAGGCACCTGAAACAAGGACGCAATATCCTTAAACTTCATAGGTACATAGTCTTTTTCTTTCAAAAAACTGCAGAAGAAGCCTCTTCTCTCCTCATCTTCTTAGTATATTCTTTAGCCACCTCTATCACCCCTTATCTATAAAAAAGAAAAAAACTGCTACAAAGTGTGTAGGCAGGATAATACCTGAAAACAACATACTATGCAACAGTTAAAAATTTTCTTGTTCTACTTAATTACCACTCATATTAAGCACAAATGAAAGCACTATAAAGCCGAGGGCAACAATTGTGGTAGCCTTGTTAAGATTACCTTCCATTGAACGGCTCTTATTTTTGCCCCAGTAGGTATCAGCCATACCGCCGATGCTTCCAAGTCCCTGCTGCTTTCCTTCCTGTAAAAAGTACTATAGCCGCAAGTGCAATGCATATAATGCAATAAATAACTGTAACAACAATTCTTAATGTAGACATAACCATCTCTTCCTTTCAAAACATATCTTTCAGCATTCTACCACAATTTCGGATAGAATTCAAGACCGTGGAAATTTAATTTTCTGCACCCTTTATTTGTTTTTCAAACTGAAAATAAAAACCATTGACGTTCCTAACTCCACGATATTTCTAAATGGCGCTTTTTAGCAACACAATCTCTTAGATATAGATTTATCAATGTTTGATATGGTATTCCCTCACTCTCGATTGCTCTTTAAAATAAGATATAGTATCTTCATCTATATTAATTGTCACCCTGTTTTTAACAGCTTAGTATATGGATTTTTTTCTTGGATTTAACCTTTCGATATTATATTCATCCCTCATTTCAACACCTCCATTAAATTCCTTTTTCATAAAAATCCTTTTTCTATCTTAGTTGCCTTTCTTACTGATATTATTCTTTTATAAAATAATAAATGATTATTTAATTTAACAGCTGTATACATATTGTACAGTGCAACTTAGTCTGCTATACTTTCTATGTTGTCGCCCTTCAATCTGGCAGCAGAAGGGAGTGCACTAGTTGGAAACGATTTTCACTATCTTATCAGCTGTTACGGCGGATATAATTAGCTATTATATTTGCAAGTGGTTGAGACAGCAAAAATAACGACAACTAGCCCAAGCGGAAGCCTAACCGCTCTAAAATTTGGAAGAACCCCAGAGTAGCCGCTCTGGGGGTTCGTTCTGCACTAGTTGGATTTCTATCTTCAAGAATATGATAAGATATCACAACATAAAAGTCAAGTTTAAATTCCGTGAATATCTCTTTATTTCCCCATCTTGAGCAAATAACTAATCTTATGGTAAATAAGCACAGTTATTACAGATACAATGCTAAATTTAATAATATTGAATGGTGCAACCAAAATGAGACAGAATACAAATACGCTGTTAACCGCAGGGTTTACAGCTGTTCCGGCTGCTATAATCTTGTCTATGCCCCCAAAGGCAGCTCCATAAAAAGGAAGAAGTACAAAGGCATTTACAAGACAGCCTATTACAGTAGTAGTAATTACTCCTGCTACAAGCCCCATTATAGCCCTTTTCTTGGTTTTCTTTGCTAAGTACATAATGGACGCAGGAATAACAAAAGGCTGAACCAACTACGAAATTGCCGAATTCTCCCACAAAGGCGGATGATGTGCCATTTATAAATAAATTAAGTAATATCTTTACAAAATCTATAACAATGCCTGCCACAGGTCCCATCGCAAAGGCACCAATAATCACGGGCACCTCGCTGAGGTCAATCCTGTAAAAGCTCAGCGCAATGAAGGAATAGGAAACTCAAAACAACATAAGCACTGCTGAGATAGCTGAGAACATTGCTACTATTGCAAGATTCCTTACTTTGAACGATCCGTCATCTTTTTCTTTCTTAAGGACTCTTTCTGCGACGAACGCTAGCACAATGAGTGCCGCCACCACTGCAAGGGAGATGACTACCATACCCCAATTTTCAACTGCTGCATCTTTCAAACCACCTAATAGAACCATATTTTTCCTCTTTTCCGCATTCTTTTAAGGAGCCCTGACCGATTGGCCAGGGCTGATTACGCTACTAAAACATAGGGATAAGTTAATATCCTATTATTTCTTCTTTCATCCAGACTTTTACTGTCGGTATCGGAATTGCCGAGGCTCACCGATTCTGCAAATGCTCGCGGACTTTACCGCCGGTCAGGGAATTACACCCTGCCCTGAAGAATGCTATTTAATTTTATAGGTCTATGTTAGACCCATCTTACTCCATTGTCAAGAAGATTTTTGAGCTTTTTAATTTTTTCAAACTTTCTATGTTTCTTAGGCTTATCACCTCAAATTTTTCTACCAAGTTTTTCGCTAAGCATTTTATGTATTCTCTAGTACATAAATTTGACGTTCCTATTGACACTAAGTCCCTTTGATGTTATGATTATTCTACATAGTTGCGTGATTCATCATGCAAATATCAGACCAAATTTGTTTTTGCCTTACGGACAGGCGGTCACTTGCCGTAGTGGTTATTCCACATTATTGATAGGGTTTGAAGCCCGAATTTTATAAGTTGATTACTCTACAATCATTATCATCTTGTGAAACGTCAATAAGAGCAGCAACCTGATATTTGCTGGACTACTCTGAATGAAGTTAACGCACTTATTCTGTTCTTAGGAAAACTACGTGTAGCTCAAGATGATTGAGCTGCTTTTTATTGCATAAAATTAGAAAGAGCTGCTTTATCAATCCTATATGCAGGATATATAATATAGATATGAGGAAAATAAGATGGACATTAGCAGACAGCAGAGAGCTCCTATTTGTGAGGCTCTTGAAACATTTAAGAAAAAAAGAGTGGTGCCTTTTGACGTACCGGGACATAAAAGAGGACGTGGAAACCCTGAACTTGTGAGACTTCTTGGGGCACAATGTGTTTCCCTTGATGTAAACAGTATGAAGCTCCCTTGACAACCTCTCCAACCCTGTTTCCGTCATTTCAGAGGCTGAAGAGCTTATGGCTGAGGCTTTTGGTGCCGCTCATGCCTTTCTTATGGTAGGCGGAACCACTGCTTCAGTACAGGCTATGGTACTTTCTGTCTGCAAGGCAGGCGACAAGATTATTCTCCCAAGAAATGTGCATAAGAGCGTAATCAATGCACTCATTCTCTGTGGTGCCATCCCTGTCTATGTAAAAGCCTGAGATTCATCCTGTTATAGGGAGTGGCCCTCGGTATGGAAATAGAGGCAGTCAAAGAAACCATAGACAGTAATCCTGATGCGGTAGCTGTACTTGTAAATAATCCAACCTACTACGGTATCTGTTCCGACCTTAAGAGCATTACCGACTACGCCCACGAAAAAGGGCTCCAAAGTCCTTGTAGATGAGGCACACGGAACCCAGCTTTATTTTCGGTTCTAATCTTCCTATGGCGGGAATGCGTGCAGGTGCTGACATGGCAGCTATTTCTATGCACAAATCAGGTGGAAGCCTCACACAGAGTTCCATCTTACTTACAGGCGAAAAATATGAATGTAGGCCATAGTGAGACAGATAATAGGACTTACCCAGACGACCTCAGCTAACTATCTTCTACTTTCAAGTCTTGACCTTTCAAGGAGAAACCTTGCACTTAGAGGTATGGAGAGCTTTTGCAAAGGTTATAACTATGGCGGAGTACGCCAGAAATGAGATAAACAGCATAGGAGGTTACTATGCCTATGGAAAAAGAGCTAATAGACGGAAAAGAATGTCTATGACTTCGATGTAACCAAGCTTTGTGTACACCAAAGACATTGGGCTTACAGGAATTGAGATTTACGATTTACTCCGTGACGAATATGATGATACAGATAGAATTCGGCGATAGGAAACATCATGGCTTTCATCTCAATAGGCGACAGGCTTCAGGATATAGAGAGGCTTGTTGGTGCCCTTTGAGGATATCAAGAGGCTGTATGCCAGAGAGAAAAAGCGGTCTTGCCTTTGTGGATGCCGTCATTCCAAAGGTCGTTTCAAAGTCCACAGTATTCGTTTTATGCTGAAAAAGAGTCTGTTCCTATAAAGGAAGCATACAGCGAGGTTGCCGGCGAGTCAGTTATGGCATATCCACCGGGCATTCCTATCCTTGCTCTGGGAGCTTATTACAAAGGATATAGTTGACCACATCCTGTATGCAAAGAAAAAGGGATGCAGCTTGCAGGAGAACGGCTGATCCCGAGGTTAAGAGTTTAGAGGTGCTGATAAAGTAGAATTTGTCAGGGCTAATGTGATTGTTTGTTGACTAAGTGACGCCTTCGCTGATAAAGCTTGCCACTTAAACAATCATATCCTGACAAATATACTTGCGTGATAAATAAAGTTAGTTGACTTAGTGACGCCTTCACTAATAAATGTCCAGACTCGCTACGGTTTTTCTGTAAGATGCTGTTGTAATATGGCTTTGCTGACGAAAAACCTGATGCGCTCGCTTTTTGGCGAGTGACTCGCACTTTGTAAGCTGCGAAGCAGCGAGCAAGGTGCGTTAGTCCTGCCTATATAATAGCTGTCCGCAATTGACGAGTGCGAAGCACGAAGTCAAGCGGAAACAGCGAACTATGCGGCATTATTAGTTCCGGCTGTTTAATTGATAAGTAGGCAAAAACAAACACATCAGCCACATGAGGGAGGCAGGTGGGGTGGCTGTCTTTCATTTGGTATTCGGGTTGTTATTTGCATAAAATTTAGAGGTGCCAGCTACGAATGATAAATTCTAAGTTCTCGCTTATGCGGTGCAAAGTTGATGCCGGAGCGAAATGTTATCATTCAGAGCATCAATTTTATTTGATAAATTTTTGAGTTGGTTTTAGTACAAATAAGTGAGGGTCTGATAGAATATGAAGGTTAAAAAATAGGGAATTGTCAGCTTATCAAGCGGTGTTTTTGGGAGAAAAATTTATAACTCATGAGCTCGAAATAGGAATAGATAGATTAAATAAATATGGGATAGAGACTGAATTTTTACCGAATGCACTTAAAGGTATAGAATATCTTAAGCGCATCCTGAAAGCAGGGCTGATGATTTGTTAACAGCTTTTAAGGATGATTCCATTGATATGATTTTTATGTGCAATCATGGTGATGATACATATAGGTTGTTACCATATTTATTTGAAAAATAACGAGCTGGCAAATGCAGTCAAACAAAAATATTTTCTGGGTTTTTCTGACACTACCGTCAACCATTTTATGTTAAATAAAGTTGGGATTAAAAACATTTTTATGGGCAGGCATTTTTTTATCCGATGTATGTGAACTTGCTGACAAAATGTTACCGTATACAAAAAGTTATTTTGAAGAACTGATTACAACAGGCCAAATTAAAGAAATATGCCCTAGCGATATCTGGTATCAGGAAAGAGAAGATTTTTAGCGAGCAATCTATTGGAACCGAAATGAAAAAGTACACAAATTCCGGTTTTGAATTACTGAGTGGTAAATCAGTATTTAAAGGAAAAATTTTTGGGAGGTTGTCTGGAGTCTATATATGATATGTTTGATAACTCCAGATTTGATGACACTGTATCCATTTGCAACAAATATAACTTGTTCCCCGAACCTAAAGAATGGGAAAACAAGATCTTACTACTAGAAACCAGCGAGGAAAAGTCCAGCCCTGAACTTTATAGAAAAATGATTAGAACTCTAAAAGGCCACGGCCTGTTCAATGTATTTCGAGGAGTTTTAGTCGGCAAACCTCAAATAGAGATTTTTTTATTCAGAATACAAGGATATCTTATGGAAGAATTTTCTGATACAGGTTTTATCTATTGTTTATAACTTAAATGTTGGCCACTCAACATCTAGATGTATTGTGCCATTTGGGTTGATGCGAAGTGAATGTAGATGAACAGGTAATTACTTTTTAATTATTAATCACCAAAGTTTATGAACTTGAGGTAATAATATGAAGATTACACTAAAGTATGTTGGAATAGTTCTAAGTGTTATTTTTACTGATGACTGCTGGAGCATTGATGGGAGGGTCTTTATGGGCTATGGATAATATTCATCTGTTTGATTCCATTTTGTTACCTTGGTGACTAATTTCACTCAATCAAAGAAAGGAGGAAAGATGTCCGATTATACAAACATACAGTTTTTGAAGAATTTACCGAAAATGTGAGTATGGATATAGGCGTGGAAAAAGCAGTTATATAGCGCCGAAAAGTGAATTCGAGAAAATAGAGGTATTTCAATCGCACTGAATTCGGCGAGGTTCCTGATGCTTTGACGGAGATATAATCTTCTCAGAAGCAGATGAATTTGTATACAATGAAATGGTTGCCCACGTATGCCTATGTCAGCACCTCAAAATGTCAAGGGTGCTTATAATAGGCAGGTGACGGAGGTGTAGCCAGAGCTGACTGCATATCCCGAGATCGAGCGAATAGAGGTTGTAGAGCCTGACGAGCAAATGGTTGAGGTTTGTAGGGAGTTTTTCCCCGATGCAGTAAAGGGGTTTGATGATGAGGAGAGTTCATATAACCCATCAGGACGGACTTCGCTTCCTTAGAGGCAGAAGAGCTGATCGACCTCATTATAAATGACTCTACAGATCCTTTCGGTCATACAGAGGGACTGTTTACCAAAGAATCTCTACGGCAGCTGCTACAAGGCTCTTAAAGACGATGGAATTATGGTTGTACCAGCATGGAAGCCCCTTCTTTGATGAGAGATGAAGAAGCCTTCAGGGCAATGCATGAGAAAGGTGTATACCAGCTTTCCTATGAGCCGTGTATCAGGCGCATATCCCTACCTGTCCTTCAGGCTACTGGATGTTTGGCTTTGCCAGCAAAAGTACACTTATCACAGACTTCAAGCCTGATGAGTGGAAAAAGAGAAATATCAAAACCTGGTATTATACAAGCAACCTCCATGTAGGCTGCATTTCATGTTACCTAAAATATGTTGAAGATATATTGGAAGAAGAAGACAAAGGAGAAAAATAATGTCAAGATTACTTATTATCGGTTGCGGTGGAGTTGCACAGGTTGCATCCACAAATGCTGTTCAGAACAGCGAAGTTTTCACAGAGATTTGTATAGCAAGTAAAACAAAGTCAAAAATCGTGCTATTAAGGCTCGGCTTGAGGGCGAGACAAAGACTGTCATTACTACTGCAGAGATAGATGCTATGGATGTCGCTAAGACAGCTAGAGCTTATTGAGAGCTACAAAACCTGATGCGTAGTACTCAATGTAGCTCTTCCATATCAGGATCTCGCTATTATGGATGCCTGCCTAGAAGCAAATGTACATTACGATCGTACAGCTAACTAGAGCCTGAGGATACTGAAGAGCCTGAGTGGAAGGCTGCTTACGAGAAAGTTGCAAAAGAAAAAGGATTTTCAGCACTTTTGACCACTCTTATCAGTGGGCTTATGCTGAGAAATATAAAAAGCAGGACTTACAGCCCTTCTTGGAACAGGCTTTGATCCGGGTGTAACCAGCGTATTTGCTGCTTATGCAAAGAAGCATTATTTTGACAGGATAGATACCATAGATATCCTTGACTGCAACGGTGGAGACCATGGCTATCCATTTGCTACCAACTTCAACCCTGAGATTAACCTTCGTGAAGTATCTGCACCTGGCAGCCACCTTGAAAAATGGTAAATGGGTAGAAATCCTGCAATGAGCATCAAGCGCGAGTATAACTTCAAAGAGGTTGGACAGAAGGATATGTACCTTCTTCACCACGAGGGAGCTTGAGGCTCTTGGCAGAAATATGCCTGAGGTCAAGCGCATCCGCTTCTTTATGACATTTGGACAGAGCTATCTCACACATATGAACTGCCTTGAGAATGTAGGTATGCTCTCTACAACCCCTATCAACTTTGAAGGCAAAGAGATAGTGCCTATCCAGTTCCTCAAGGCTCTCCTTCCTGATCCTGCTTCACTTGGTCCTCGTACAAAGCGGGAAAGACCAATATCGGCTGTATCTTCACAGGGAGTTAAGGACGGCAAGGAAAAGAGCATCTACATCTACAACATCTGTGACCATGAAGCCTGCTACAAAGAGGTCGGAAGTCAGGGCTGTAGCTATACTACAGGTGTTCCTGCTATGATAGGCTCCATGCTTTGTATTAAAACGGACTTTGGAGAAAAACCTGAGTATATACCACAGATGAATTTGATCCGGATCCATATATGGAGGCTCTTAATAAATGGGGACTCTCCTTGGCAGGTTGAAGAAAACCCTGTCCTCGTACCATAAGAGGGTTACATCAGACACAGAGAATCAAACCTCTCGTGTCTTTGAATATAAAGAGTTTAACTGATTTCAAATAATTATCCTGAGTTAAAAAGGCATTTGAGGGCTTAAAACTCCCTGCTATGTCATAGATGAGGCCAAGATAGAGGAAAACTGTAAGATTCTAAAAGGAATAATGGATGAAACGAGCGCCAAGATTTTTGCTTTGCACAGAAGGCATTTTTCGGGCTTTTTATTTCTATCCCCTCATAGGAGAATATCTTGCAGGTGCTACAGCCAGTGGGCTTTTTGAGGCAAAGGCTGGCGCTGAAGAAATGAAAAGGAGAACCACTCTTCTCCCGCTTATAAGGAGGAGGATATGGAGGAAATAACTAGAATCATGCGACCATATCATATTTAACTCTGTAAATCAGCTAAAGAAGTATAAAAAGTACTGTATAGATAAAGGAGTTAGTATAGGAATTAGAATAAATCCTGAGTTTTCCACGCAAGAAGGCCATGAAATCTACGATCCCTGTGCAGCGGAAGCAGGCTTGGTATCACCCTGCTCACCTTAGAAAAATGCTCTTAAAGAAGATGCTTCACTACTTAGCGGTGTTGACGGACCTCATTTTCATACCCTTTGTGAACAGGGGCAGAGCCTTTAAGGAATACTTTGGAGGTTGTGTATAAGAGATTTGTGAAAATATCTAAAAATATGAAATGGCTGAACCTTGGAGGAGGCCATCATATAACACAGAGGAAGATTATAACATGGAACTGCTGATTAAGTGTATAAAAGAGGCTAAGTCCCTGTTTGATGTGGAGGTCTATCTGAGCCCGGAGAGGCTGTTGCTCTAAATGCAGGCTATTCAGATTACTACTATCCTTGATAAGACTACCTCAGGTGATCACCACCAATCTAATTCTTTGTATATCAGTGCTGCCTGCCATATGCCTGATGTAATTGAGATGCCTTACAGACCGCCTCTTTTTACCTCAGGAGAAGCAGGTGAAAAGAAATATACTTACAGACTTCGAGCTGCACCTGTCTGGCAGGAGATATAATAGGCGACTTCTCATTTGATGAAGAAAAAGAACATAGGAGATATGCTCTATATTTGGAGATATGGCCATTTATTCATTTGTTGAAAATAATCACCTTCAACGGCATGCCTCTTCCAGACCCTTGCCGTACTTAAAAAGGATGGTAGTGTGGAGAATATCAAAGCTTTGGATATCAGGACTTTGAGGAAAGACTATCTATAAATCGAGTCAGAATACGCTCTCAGGAAGTTTGTCTGAGAAGGCAAATAATCTTAAACCGGTAACAGGACTTTTAACGCATCGAGTAAAAAGGAGTTTAGCACCATTTTTGAGTGCCAAACTCCTTTATAATCTTATCAGACATAGGTTCATTCTTTTAGCAAATCAGTCAGCTTCTACCAAGTTCTTAGATATGTCTTATGCTAAATTCATACTGCTTTTAAGGTCAATATTCATATAGTGTTAATGTTTCGCGCCATAGTTTTCTCTTTATCTGAAGTACTCTACTCCACTTTCCAAATATGCCTGATCTTTTTCTCCGACTATATTGATAGCAACATTTTTTATCATTCTCTCAGAGTGGCATTATCTTGCCAAGCACCCTGCCGTCAGCTGATGATACCCCTCAACTGCATTGTATGAGCCATTTTGGATTGAAAGCACAATCCCATGGTCACATTGCCGTTTGTCATCCGTATGCTGGAGAGAAGCAATCTGTCCCGTTTGCACACGGCTTCTTAAGCCGCTCCTCATTTGCCACAAAATCTTCCCTCTCCCAGCTGTGAGGCAGGGATGGAGTAGACTCCTCTCCAAGCTACGTATCTATAAGCCAAGGAGACTTGTTGGTAACGGCCTTAGTATATACAGACTGAGATATGTGTCTCGCCTATCTTGTTGGCTGTAGTAAGAGTTGGAGAATCCTCCTTTATCTCGTGATTTTCTCCGTAGCGTGCACAAGGCCAAGCTTGATAAGAGCACAGAGTACCATTACAGATACCGAGGATTAGTCCGTCTCTCTCTCTATGAAAGTCTATTGGTCTCCTCAGCTATCTGAGGATTTCTAAATACTGAAGCTATGAACTTAGCAGAACCGTCAGGCTCATCTCCAGCTGAGAAGTTCCACAGGAACATTATTATCTGAGAGTTCTCTATATGGCTCTTACATATTCTTCCCACGAGTCCTTGATATTTTCTGCATTAAGGCTCTGAGTACACCGCCTCGACCTCCCACCTGCCTTTGTAACGCCCTTTTAGTAAGGTCCTTACTCACAGTTTGCACCATGGGATACAGGGATGAATACCTCCGGCTTTTTGCCACCTTATTCTTTGCGACATAAAGCAGCTCTGCCCTCAGATGCGGTGTAAATCCAGCCTGCCTTTCTTACATCATAGATACTCTCCTCAGGCTTTGCAGCCTTTCTTCTGTCTTTGTAGTATATACCTTTTCCAGTCTTTCCTGCCAGCTATTAGCATTTCCTCTATGCTCTATGCTTGTATTTGCAAACTGGAATTTGCCACTGTCAAACAGCTCACCATAGCTTGGCCACATTAAGTCCTGACTTTCACCTACCTCATCAAGGCTTCCTTGCACTTACTTCAGCTGCTATTCCGCTAAAGTCAGGCTTTAAAGTGGTCCCTCCTCGTTAATACTTTCATCAAACTTTACTCCGAGCTTGTTACCAAAAGCCATCTTACTTACAGCTCAGAGATTCCGTATCTTCCCTAGCATAGCTGAAACTATGTGCTTTTTATGTATGAGGGCAGTTATCCTGTTATAGTCTTCAATCATCTTTTCAAATACAGGCAGTCTGTACTCATTTTCTTCTATTTCAAATTTAACAAGGACATTGCCTGCTTTTCTTTAGTTCAGGACTGATAATGTCGTTGGCATTTTCTATCTACAGCAAGCTTACAAGGGCTATGGTACATCTATATCATTGAAGCCTCAGACATATTATCATCCTGCCCCCTATTGAGCAAGTCCAAGCTTCATTCGTGCCTCGTATGCACAAAGCAGGGCCAAGCGGCTCTCCCCAGCGCCCTGCTCATCACCAAGTCGTTTGAAATATTCCTGAAGGTGAAGTGAATCTTGTTCATATCTCCACCAGCTGCAACTATCGTTTGCCACCAGAGTTGATAACAGCATAGACAGCTCCATGGTGGGCGCTTCCTTTGATATATAAGATCAGCCATAGCTCATAAGAGTTACCACATCGCTTTCTCCCAAATCATTTTGGAAGCTGGCTGTCATAGTCTGAATAGGGGCTTAACTGGTACTTTCACCAAATGGCATGGTAACTGTGGCTCCTATGAGCTGTCAAATCTCTCAACAGTCCCTCTTGCCGCAGGCATTTCCGTCGCTAAGTACTGAAAGCGCTCTCTTAAGACTCTTTCCTTCAAAATTCCTGCTATGGTTCTCATAGAATCTATCAGAGCAGGTGCCTTTAACCTCGCCTCTAGCCTCACTTCTTGCACCATTTTGTATCTATAAATGCCCTACTGATATTCACTATTTCCTCGCCACGCTACTCCATCACAAGACGAGGCTCCTTGGTTACTTTCAGCTACAACTACGAGCCCTCGAGGTCTCTTCATCAGCAAAACTTAAAGACTGGCTTTCCACATCCCTTTGCAGTCAACAACTATTGCCATTCTCTCCTGAGACTCGGAAATGGCTATCTCTGTACCCATCAAGTCCTGCGTATTTCTTTTTGGTACCTTGTCAAGGTTGATATGTAGACCGCCGCAAGCTCTCCTACTGGCTAACAGATATACCTCTGCTCCAAAGTCATTACATTTCTTTATGAGCTTTTGTTATTTCAGGTTTTCTGAAAAATCTCTGAATCTTACGCGCTGTAGGCGCATTTCCCTGAACTTCCTGCCCACAGGTATCTATGGACTTGGTTGTATGTGATTTCGAGGAGCCTGTAGCACCACCTATTCCATCTCGCCTCTGTGCCTGCCAAGTAAAAATAATCTGGTCTCGGATCTGAATTCTCTCTTATTACATTTTTCCTTCTTGCAGCTCCCATAACTGCGCCAATCTCAAGACGCTTGCTACACTAGTCAGAATGATATATCTCATCTACAAGACCGGTAGCAAGTCCTATCTGATTGCCGTAAGAACTGTAGCCCTGCCGCCGCTCCTGTCATTTCATCTTTCTCTGTGAGCTTACCATCAAGTGTCTCAGACAAAGGAAGAGTTGGATCTGCGGCTCCTGTTACCTCATGGCCTGCATATACATAGCCTCTGCCTGAAAGCGGATCTCTTATAGCCCCTCCACAGGTAGCAGCACCGCCAAAAGGCTCTATTTCCGTAGGATGGTTATGTGTTTCATTCTTAAAAAGAAAATGAGCCATTCTTCTGTATGTTTTAGTGCCATCTGCAAAGAATTTCTTCTACAGGAACTACTATGGAGCAGGCATTTATCTCATCAGAAACTTCCATATCGTAAGCTTGCCATTTCCTTTAGCTTCTTCATTCCCATAAGGGCAATATCCATAGAGCAGATGTGTGTTGTCATCTCTATCCCTGTAAAGCGTGGCAAAATTCTCTTTATAGTCATTGAAAGCTGTTCACCAAAGGTGTGGTATACTTGCCTCTTCAAAGCTCACCTCTGTAAGCTCTGTAAGGAAGGTAGTGTGGCGGCAATGGTCTCGACACCAGTAGGTATCAAGCATCCTTATTTCTGTCACGCTGATTACGCTTTTCTTCTTCTGAAAATATTTTCATATGAATAAGAAACCTTAAATGTCATTGCAAGATTAAGTGATGAAACAAAGCTCACGAAGGTCATTTTCAGATGGTTATAAAACCCTCAAAGATTTTTACATCGTTTGGCTCTGGGAAGGTCTGAACTATGGTATCAGGTTTATCCTTTAAGGCTTCCCTTGAATCAACAGGGTTTATGAGATGAGTCTTATCTTCAAACTCTTTATCTGTGAGCTGACCCTTTACTACATAAGTAGTAGCAGACTGAATCACAGGCTCTGCCTCTTTTATTTAGGAGCTTAACGCACTGAACGGCACTATCAGCCCTCTGGTCAAACTGACCGGAAGATATTCTCCAGAAAATTCCTTTCATCAGCAGCAAGAGGGAAGTTCTCTTCATAAAAGCAAGTCCTACAGGTGGCTCCGGAAAATACTATGCCAAGTGACTTCTTGTAGGTAGCCTCATCCAGGTTCTCTAGTGTCATATCTGATGAGCACCCTTACATTTTCAATCGTTTTTAAGTGAAAGATAGTCGGCAAATTTCTTCTTTTAACTCCCTTTTTGCCCTAACTGCATAGTCTCTCTCTCAACATATACTCTTCTAATATTTCCCATAATCCCACCCCTTGCTTATAAGTTTGGTTTAGTTTCCTTCATTATACAGATGTGAGTATTTATTAGTAAATGAATATATATGATTTTATTTATACTTTATTCTAATAATATAGCGGTATTTTAATCGGGTAGGAGGTAGATAATTATTTTTATTCACTCGATCTCTCTACTCACCGTGCGTACCGTTCGGTACACGGCGGTTCTTTAGTTTTCACATATTTTCATATAATTACTCTGTGAATGTCGGATAGCTGAGTTCACGGAGTTTCTTATTGTTAAATGCAGTCTGTAATACGAAGTATCCACCACAATACCAGCTTCCATTTCGCATAGTTTGCGCTATATCCACGCTTTCTCTTCATCTACACCTAACTTCTTTAGTTCTTTGAATTTAGTCTTTACTTTCTTTCCATTGTTTCCAGTAGATTGTCCTTATTTTATGTCTCAGCCATTCGTCAGTTCTAAGAAGGATACTCTTTATATCTGCAAAGCCCAAAAGTAATTGACAAATCCACGTATATAAAGCGTAAGTTTCATTGCCCTGTATGAATTACTCCATCCGTTACTTCTTTTTGTCAGTTCCCTTATTCTGTCTTTCATCTTAGCTACTGACTTTGGGTGTATCCTCAGTCTGCATTCCCCCTTGTACCTATAAAGCTGATATCTAGGTATTTTGACCTGCTGATATGTTCCACGCATGGTTTTCTCCTTGTTTACTTTAAGAAACAGTTTACCTTCTATATATGGCGTGATATTGCGTAAGGTTCTCTCTGCACTCTTTCTGCTTCTACAAAATATCATACAGTCATCTGCATATCTGACGTATCTGTGTCCTCTTCGCACCAATTCCTTATCTAGCCTCATTTAGCATTATGTTGCTAAGCAACGGGCTAAGTGGGACCACCCCTTGCGGTACTCCTACCTCAGTCCTTTCAAATACTCCTCTGCTTATCATTCCTGCATTGAGATACTTGTGAATAAAGAGATATAACCCTTCCAGTCTCTGATGGTTCGTGATAGTACTTCAATAAGCTTACTTTGGCATACTGTGTCAAAGAACTTCTCTAAATCCATATCTACCACATATACATATCCATCATTTACGTTTGTCTGACACCTCTTTAGTGCATCGTGTGCCCTTCTGTTTGGACGAAATCCGTAGCTGTCTTCTGAAAACTGTTTCTCGTAAATAGGAGTTAACCTGTGCGATTGCCTGCTGAAAAACTCTGTCAACAACCGTTGGCACTCCCAGTTTTCTAAACTCACCCTTTGTTTCTCTGGTATTTCCACCTTCGGACAGGATTGGGTTTATATTTCCCTTCCATCAACTGCTGTTTAAGTCGCTTTCCGTTGTTTCTGAGAAAACGCTAGAAGTTCATCTACGTTCATCCCATCCACTCCGCCTGCTCCTTTATTCGATTTTACCTTTTTGTACGCTTTGTTAAGGTTATCGTTTGATAAAATCTCTTCCATCAGTTTGTCCGTCTGAAAATCTGTGATGGTGTCGTTTCTTTCAGTAATCCTCTGATGGTCGGACACTTCTGCATACTCTTTCTGTTCCGCAGATACCATTTGCAGATAGTCCTCTATATGAAGTTGTCTGTCCTTAACTCCATCATTGGTTACATTCATTTACTAACACCTCCTAAAGTTCAGTCCTTCCCATTATGTTTGCAACCGTAATGGTACTATGACTTTTCAGCTGACTTCTTGCCATTCCGTTGTTACTATGGCTTGCTTACTCTGTTTCCACCACTGGCAAGACCTCCCTCAGTATCCACACGTTTCTTTCTCCCCACCTATCTGCACATTTACCATAGCTAATTCCGAGTAGTTATTGGACTTCAGTTTGTGCAGCAACCTTATCCTTAGCCATAGCCTGATGTGATTTCTATTCGTCAGACCGGAGATTTTGCCATCCGACTTCCTTCAGATTCCACCTCACGATGGACACCCTTGTCTTCGGCTGTATCCTTCCCACTACTAGGGGCGGATTAGGGACTTTCACCCTTTAGAAACGTGCGCCGCAAGGCACACTGCAAAAATTGGCGTAAGCCCTCAAATTGAAGGGCTTTACGCCGTAACTATCAAAGACAGACTTATTTAGTAATCCTTAGAGATTATTCCTCTACATTCCAAGTAGTTCTTCTCTTGAAGGTCTCAAGTCTGAACTTAGCTTCTTTCTCAGAACGCTTGAATAACTCTTCGGCCTTCTCAGGATTGCTTCTAAGAAGTCTGTTGTAACGAACCTCTGTTTCAATGAACTCTCTATAGCTTAATGTAGGCTCTTTTGAATCCATTGTCAGATAGGTTCTTTCCTTCTTCTGCAGAGAAGTGGGTTGTAACGGAAGAGGCTCCAGTAACCTGACTGAACAGCTCTCTCTCCTGAGTCATAGAAACTCTCATACCGCCCTTGATACCGTGTGCTGATACAAGGAGCACAGCCGATGATGAGTGATGGGCGTGATAAGCCTCTGCCTCAGCAATAGCCTTTACACACTGGTTGTAATCAGCACCCATGGTCACTTATGGCTGCATAGATGTGTAACCATAGCCCATTGCTATTTCAGCGAGATTCTTCTTTCTTACTTCCTTACCTGCTGCAAACTGAGCAACAGCACCTGTGAGGAGTAGCTTTTAGAAGCCTGTCCGCCTGTATTTGAGTAAACCTCCAGTATCGAATACGAATACGTTTACATCTCTGTTTGATGCTGAGTACGTGGTCAAGACCGCCGTAACCGATATCATAAGCCCAGCCGTCTCCACCGAAGATCCACTGGCTCTTCTTGCCTGCATAATCAGCATTATCTAAGATATAATCCTTTCTCTTCTGCTTCTACGTTACAAGCTGCAAGAGCCTGAATCATTCTTCTTGCCAACACTGTTCTCGCCTGAGTTATGCTGCTGTATCAAGGTATTTTCTGGATTAATTCGCTTGGTATCTCCGTCTATCTTGTCCATAAGTCTCCTCAGCATTTTCGATAACTCTCATTCTAAGAGCCTCTGAGCCAAGTGCCACTTAGCAGCCATATTCAGCATTGTCCTCAAAGAGTGAGTTAGCCCAAGCAACGGGGACCTCTGCCTCTCTTGTCAACTGTATATGGGTTAGCTGGTGAAGAACCGCCCCAGATTGATGAACAACCTGTTGCATTGACTATTAACATTCTGTCACCGAACATCTGTGTAACGAGCTTAGCGTAAGGAGTCCGCCGCAGCCTGCACAAGCACCTGAGAACTCAAGGTAAGGCTGTCTGAACTGACTACCCCTTTGGTGTAACTGCATTGAATTTCTCAAGTACATCTTCATGGAGCTCAAGAGTCCGCCATAGTCAAAGCTCTTCTGCTCTACAAGCTGTGTATCAAGAGCTGAAAGTGAAAGTGTCTTATTTCCGCCAACCTCTGGGCAGACATTTACACAAGAACCGCAGCCTGTACAGTCGAAGTACGGAAACGGTAAAGCTGCAAACTTCTTGCCAGAGCATACCCTTCATGTCTACCATCTTCATAGATTCAGGGGCCTTTGCTGCCTCTTCCTCATCCATTACAGCAGGACGTATTGCTGCGTGAGGACATACTAAGAACAGAGGTTTACACTGTAAACAGGTATCCTTATTCCATACAGGAACTCTCTGCTATACCTCTCTTCTCGTAAAGCAGCTGAGCCTAAAGGTGTAGTACCATCAGCATACTCTCCAAAAAAGCAGATACGAGGAAGTGTGTTACCTGCCTGTGCATTTACCTTATTCTGAATTGTATTTACATAGTGAACAACGTTCTCAAGACCTGCATCAGCCTTCTCTGAGATATCCTCGGCTACCGCATTCTTCCAGTCCCTCGGGAACCTTAACCTCAACTACGCCTTCAACACCGGCATCGATAGCGTTGTGAGTTTCATCTGTACTACATCGTCACCCCTTCTTCTGGTGAAGCCTTTGCCGCTGCCTTCATATACTCAACAGCATCCCTCGATAGGAATGATGTTAGCAAGCTTAAAGAATGCTGCCTGAAGCACTGTGCATTGATACGTCCACCAAGACCGATTTCTTTACCAATCTTGATACCGTCAATTGTATAAAGCTTAATGTTACCAGATCAGCGATGTGATTTCTAGCCTGTCCCGGAAGACGCTCCTGAAAGCTCATTTACATCCCAAGGGCAGTTAAGAAGGAAGGTTCCGCCATCCTTAATATCCTGAACCATATCGTACTTATACGCACGTATGAAGATTATGACGAGGCAACCAAGTCTGCCTTGTTGATAAGGTAGGTAGAGTTAATCTTCTTATCACCGAAACGAAGGTGAGAAATGGTTACACCACCTGACTTTTGAATCATAATCAAAGTAAGCCTGAGCGTATTTATCTGTGTGATCACCGATAATCTTAACTGAGTTCTTATTAGCACCAACAGTACCGTCTGCACCAAGTCCCCAGAACTTACAAGAGGTTGTTCCCTCTGGAGCTAGTAGATGGATTCTCGGTAATCTCAAGTGAGAGATTGGTTACATCATCCTGATACCTATGGTAAAATCTTGGCTTTTCAGTATTCTTGTAAGCTGCAATAATCTGAGCAGGAGTTGTATCCTTTGAACCAAGACCATAACGGCCTGTGGTAACAAGGCAGGACTCAAACTTAGTTCCACGAAGAGATGCCACAACATCAAGGTAAAGTGGCTCACCAAGAGAACCAGGCTCTTTTGTACGGTCCAAGAACGATGATGTGCTATTGTCTCAGGAATAGCAGCGATAAGGTGCTAGCTGAGAATGGTCTGTAAAGACGTACCTTTACAACACCAACCTTGTGTCCGTTAGCGTTCATGTAATCGATAGTCTCGTCTATAGTCTCACAAACAGAACCCATAGCGATGATTACTCTGTCTGCATCTTCTGCGCCATAGTAGTTGAAAAAGCTTGTAGTTAGTACCAATCTTAGCATTAACCTTGTCCATCTTAGTCTGAACAACTCGGGTACTACATCATAGAAACAGTTGAGAAGCCTCTTGCCTGGAAGAAGATATCAGGGTTCTGAGCTGTACCTCTCTCTGAGGACAGTTAGGATTGAGTGACTTATTTCTAAATGCAGCAACTGCATCCATATTGCACTATCCTTAAGGTCATCATAATCCCAGTGTTTCAATCTTCTGAATCTCGTGTGAGGTTCTGAAACCATCGAAGAGTGAAGGAAAGGAACACGGCTCTCGATAGTACTACGGATGTGCTACTGCACCAGGGGTCCATAACTTCCTGTACACTGTTTGAACAAAGCATTGCAAAAGCCTGACTGACGACAGGCGTCAAAACGTCTGAATGATCACCAAATATAGAAAGTGCGTGGCTTTGCAGGCGCACGGGCTGAAACGTGGAATACTGCAGGAAGTAACCTCACCTGCAATCTTGTACATATTAGGGGAGCATAAGTAAAGTCCCTGAGAAGCTGTATAGGTTGTGGTTAATGCACCTGCCTGTAGAGTACACTCATGGCACACTGCACAGCACCGCCTTCAGACTGCATCTCAGACATGATTGCTTCGTGTCCGAAGATATTCTTTCTCCCTGGGCTAGCCCACTGGTCGGGTGTAGTCTGCCATAGGTGAAGAAGGGGTGATAGGATAGATAGCTGCCACACTCAGTAAACGTATACAGGATACGTGAGCGGCTGCGGTATTTCCATCCATAGTTTCACTGATCTCAGCCATCAGTAGCCTCCTTAAAATAATAAATATTATTGATGACAACAAAACATAATCCGTAATAACGAAATATTTGTTTCAAGCTTTATTACATCCTTAATTCTACTATTTAAGTTTAATTATGTAAAGCCAAATCATGTATTTTATTGTGCAATTTGTGTTAATTGATGTAATTTCTCAATAATTATTGGATAATTTTGATAATAGCTATCATTATCGACATCTTCTATCTTATTTTCCCTTTTAAAGAGGGGTTTTTATAAAGATAATAACTTCTCCGGTAGGCAAACCTTACTTATTATTCTTTTGACACTATTATCATTAGATGTTATAATCAAAAACATTATAAAAAGAGAGTGAGCGCATATGCTTATGCTAAATATTTACAGGTATTTTTATATCAATGCTTCCTATAATCGAGCTAAGAGGCGCGATTCCTTTGCAACTGCAATCGGGTCCTCGCCCTAACTGCCTAGCATCATTTCCATACTTGGCAAATATGGTTCCTATTCCTTTCATCTTCCTCTTTTGCAAGCAAGTTCTTACATTGGGGAAAGGATAAGGCATGACAGGGAAAATGTGCTCGTTTCTTCCTCGAAAAGGCTATAGAGCAGGGAGAAGCTTGAAAATAAAGCAGGCTTTGACTTTTTATAGCCCTCACGCTCTTGTGGGCATCCCGTATGCTGGCATAGGTACGTGGACTGGAAGTCTTTGAGTCAGCCTCTTAGGTATAGAGTATTGTAAAAGGAACTATAGCCGTACTTTCTGCAGGTGTACTGCTGGCAGGCATAATCTATCATGACGGTGAGCCTCGGTGCCTTGTCTTCCTTACGAAATAATCAATACTTGAATCTAAGTAAAAATATACGCAAAAATTTTGTTTGATTTCTCTCAGAGATGCTAGAGCTAGAGACAGCCCTAGAATACCAAAAGGTCTTCTAAGGCTGTTCTGACTTTCTTGTCAGCTGTTCTATTTTTATCTCGCTTCATTCCTAAACTGGGCAGGCGTCTTTCCATACTCCTCTTAAACAGCCTTATAAAATGCTCCACATTAGGGTATCCGATGTGCCTCTGAGATTGTTTTCAATCTTCATATTGCCTCCAGAAAGAATGCCTTTGCTTTCTTAAGCCTGGTAATGCGTACAATATCTCCAAAAGGCATACCCGCCTTTGTCCTATCCTGTATTTTGAGAGATAAGGTTTTTGAAAGGAAGGTCTTCTTTGCTATAGTCAAGTGTAACCTCCTTATAATTTTCTTGAATAATGCTGAGGATATCCATTAATCTCTTCCTCTCCTCCACGTACCCTAAGACGCTCCAGACTGGTTAAGCGCAGATAAGTGCGTCTATTGAAGTCATAATAATATCTCTCGTCTATACCGACTCCCCCAATACTATCACCACAGACTATTCTCTCAGTCACCGCCTTTAGATGCGGAACTGCCTGAAAGTGCGTGTCTTCATAATCTGTGGCTCATACTCTATTCCAAAAGATGCTGCCTTAAGGCATTGGCTACACTGCATCGAGTCGTCCATTACGTTTGCCTTTACCACGTGTTCTTTCCTCCATATATTATGTTAATGGTTGCAAGGGAATCTGCTACCCTGCGACAAAACTCAGCATCAGTTATACTAAATACTTGTGGTTGTTTACATTTGTTATAGAAAAATACTATAAATTTATCAGCAGAAAAGCTCTGCATGTTCGTGGTCGATACCGACTTAACGGTATAGCCAAGCTCCTCCTGCGCATATTCTTAGGCACTTCTATTCCGTAATTCGCTTCTTTATATAGCTGACCTCGCCCTTGATCTGATAGCTGTTGATGCGGATAACATCCTGCATCATAAGCTCCCTGCTAATGTCCCAGGGTCAATAGCCAGATAAGGCACTGTCCACTTACCTTTTTGTGTTTTTCTCATAGGTGAAGCCCTTTAGATATAGCATCCTGATGTGAGCCTGAAAATGCTGTAAAATACAAGCCTCCCGCATAGCGTGTCTTGGAGAAACCTGCATTCTTGTGAGTTTCTCATATTTTCTTTAATATAGTTTAACTTTGAAAAATCAAGACCCGGGTCCCACTCCTGTGAATACATATTCATTGCAAGAGTATGATATCCACATTGCCGGGCATGTCACCATTGCCAAAGAGAGTACCTCCTTCATTCTATCTGCACCCGGGCAAAGTAGCTAAGCTCATGCTGCAACCCCGTCCCTCTGTCTTGTGCGGATGAAGACTCCAAAATAACCCCTCTCTGCCGTTTAGGTGCTTGTGAAATATGTTCTACCTGTGTTGCAAATACGTGAGGGAGAGAGTTCAACCGTAGCAGGAATATTGATAATAACTTGTTATTTTTCAGCATCAGGCTCATACATCTATAACTGCATTTACCACCTCGAGGGCATATTCTACCTCAGTACCTGTAAAGCTTTCAGGGAGTATTCAAATGAAAAATTCCTTCTGTTTCTGCTGCAAGCTTTTTGAGAAAGCTTAGCCCCTTTTATTGCTATCTGTTTAACCTCTTCTTTATCCTTGGCAAATACCTGCTCTCTTTGCGCTACAGATGTAGAATTGTACACATGGATGACTGCATGTGGCGCACCCTTTACTGCTTCAAAGGTTTTTTTGATAATATGCTCTCTTGCCTGTGTAAGCACCTGAACCGTAACATCCTTAGGAATAAGATTCCTCTCTATAAGTGCACGCATAAAATTATGACTCTGTCTCAGAAGCAGCAGGAAAAACCAACCTCTATCTCCTCTAAAAGCCGATATTCTACCAAAAGCTTGAAAAACTCCAGTTTTTCTTCAAGGTCCATAGGCTCAATAAGCGCCTGGTTGCCATCTCTTAGGTCAACCGAGCACCAAATTGGCGGTTTTTCTATGTACTCTTTCTTCACCCAGTCATAGGTAGGGTGTTTAGGCATAAAATAGTTTCTTTGATACTTATTGTAGTTTTTCATATTCTCTCCATGTCATGTAATTTATTTATTAGATAGTCTGTAACCACTTATACTCTCAAAAAGGCGGCTTTAATCACCAATCTATTCAGCTCAATCTTATTGATATATTTTTAATATAACATATTTTCGCCTTAATCGGCAAAAGGTAATATTTTAACTATTTTTATTGATATATTTTAACCTTGATTAAAGGCTTATCGCTTCAAGTATGTATGTAGAAAATTTAAATATCTTATAGCACTTGTATCTCTTTATTTTAGTGCTACAATTATATGATGGGGTATCAAAGTATTTGACACTGGTACTCAATATATAAAAGTCTACCGAAAGAGGATGATTATGATTCAGGATAACTTAAACAACAGCTATGACAATAATTATAATGCAGAGGCTAAACCCTCAGATGACAGTTTTGTACTGTATTTTCATAATAACGAGCTTCTTTGCCACGCCGAAGGAAAATGTTGCAAGCCTTGAAACTGCTATCCCGGGCAAGGCAGGAAGTGAGAAGGTAGGTATGAGACTTCTTTACCCTCGAGGAGATTCTCGGAAAAATAATAATACCACTGAGAATAAGCTAATATATCTTTTTAAGATGGATATTGATGGAGAAAACCGTGAATTTTTCCTTCCTTGCAAATGATTCATTACTTAAAGGAACAGGTCTGGCTTATTCAAGCATTAAAAGATAGGGAGAGTCTGGCAATAGTGAGTCAGGTGATTATAGTACAGATGGACTATACTACATACCTGCCTCTAAGTTTCGCCTCTCTTATGCCCCTTTCTACCTCCTTTGCTGTGATAACAGCGTGGCAGCTTACTCTTGGTATAGAGATAACAGGTATTGTGGCAGGTGTGGCGCACTTACTATACACGATAACAAGGAGAGAATGCTTAAAGTGCCCCGATTGTGGCAATATGATATATCCTAAAATCTGCCCGGGGAGTAATAGTAGGCATATTCATAAGGGCAGATTTTACTACAAAAGTATGCTAACAAGGGTGTGACTGCCATACGCTCTGGTAGCAGGCTTTACGGAAATAGGGGAAAACCCTGAAGAAAAGTGCTGTAAAGGGAAGCATACGAAGAGGTTGGTCTTAGACTTGGGAGAATATAACCTTTTACAAAAGCCAGCTCTGGTCGGCCTCTTCATTACTTGCACGGAGTTTTTCGCAGAGGTTGATGGAAGTGACGAGGTTGTACTTGAGACTGAAGAGCTTAAAGAGGGTACCTGGTTCTATCCTGAGGATATAGTGCAGATGCATAGAAGGCGTGAGTCTTACAGAAGGAAAATGATAAATCATTTTGCAGATAGGAAGCTGGATGAAAGATGGTATAAAAATTAACATAAAGGGGCTGCTACAAAGGATTGAACCGATCCGTATGTGAAGCTTTTTCTGTAAATAGCTATTAAGCAGATAGGTCTTCTATGATAAAAATATAAATCATAGGAGGCCTTTTTATTATGGCAAAAAGAGAAAAGAAACCGGTACACAAGGTTATAATGACTGAAGGTAAAAGAAACATTATTCAGCAGTTACTTCAAGAGTATGATATTGAAACAGCTGAAGACATTCAGGATGCACTTAAAAGATCTGTTAGGTGGAACCATCAAAGAGATGATGGAAGCCAGAAATGGATGAACATCTTGGATATGGTAAATCTGAGAGATATGAAAGTGATGACTATAGAAACGGCTATAAGCCTAAGATGGTTAACAGCAGCTATGGTCAGGTCGGAATTGAGGGTTCCTCAGGATCGCAAGTCTACTTTTGAGCCTCAGATTGTTAAAAAGCGTCAAAAAGACATTTTCAGATATTGACCAGAAGATTATATCTATGTATGCAAAAAGGAATGACAACAAGGCAGATTTCAGAGACGATAGAGGATATCTATGGTTTTGAAACGTCTGAAGGCTTCATTTCAGATGTAACAGATAAAAATCCTGCCTCAGATTGAAGACTGGCAGAACAGGCCATTAGATGAAGTTTATCCAATCCTTTATATTGATGCTATCCACTATTCTGTCCGTGATAACGGCGTAATAAAGGAAGCTTGCTGCATATGTCATCTTAGGTATCAATACTGAAGGAAAGAAAGAAATAGCTTACAATACAGGTAGGTGACAATGAAAGCTCAAAATACTGGTTATCCGTACTAAATGAGCTTAAAAACAGAGGAGTAAAGGACATCCTTGTAATCTGCGCTGATGGTCTTACCGGTATAAAGGAAGCCATTGGAGCAGCCTTTCCTAAAACAGAGTATCAAAGATGTATTGTTCATCAGGTTCGTAATACATTTGAAATATTTTACATGATAAAGACAGGAAAACATTTGCGACAGATTTGAAGACCATTTACCGAGGCTTCTGATGAAAAGAAAGCTCTAGTGGCTTTGGAACAGGTGACTGAAAAATGGACACCAAAATATCCTAACGCAATGAAACGCTGGAAAGATAACTGGGATGTTATTTCCCCTATTTTCAAGTTTTCTTCCGTAGTCAGGAAGGTTATCTATACCACTAATGCTATAGAATCGCTTAATTCTACATACCGTAAAGCTTAACCGTCAGAGAAGCGTATTTCCAAGCGATACAGCCCTCCTTAAGGCCTTGTATTTTAGCCACATTTGAAGCAACTAAAAATGGACTACCACGATACGAAACTGGGCACAGGTTTATGGGGAACTAAGTATAATGTATGAAGGTAGGTTACCTGAATAGAATAAAATGACAAAATAAATGGGTGGCTGAGCCACCCTGTATTGATATACACCCTTTTTAACTGTTATATATAAAACAAAGGGTGAAAAATCCTATCTTAAAGATTTCCACCCTATATTATCATAGAAGATTTTTATTTACAGACTTATCTTCATAGTCTCGCACCGATTACAAACATAATTTGCATTATGATTTCATCCCTATTGTGACAGCCCCTTCTAAATTCCTCTTTACTTATTTAATTTTTCAGAATTCATCCTCTGAAATTCCTCTTCTGCCCTATCAAGGCTTTCACGCTCTGCAAAGTGAACTATATCCTCGCTTTCTTCAATTGACATACCTTTTTACGACAGTTAATATAAACCTTAAGCAAGGTTTCGTTAACACCCTGTTCAATACCCTGTTCAGACCTTCTTCTCTACCTTCTCTTACTCCCTTATAGTACAACTGACTAAGTGGTCCTCCTGTCATATCTCTCTCACTTCCCTTTTTCGTTACAATCTTTTCTATGATATCCTCACTTCCTGACATTATAGAAAGACTTAAGTACAGCATCTATGTCTTATTTCATTTTTCATTCTCAGGCAAGTAGTACGGATCTTTCCTTATACTTGTAAAATACCTGTAACCACTCCAAAAATCACTCTTAAAACCGCTTTACCTTTTCCTCCGATAAAAAGGCAATTTCAAAAACATTGATTTTGTAGTCATTTACATAGTTGTCAAGCCCTCTAGGGATGTCCAGTATTCCTTTTAGAGACTTCGGTTGATTCCATGGTTGTGCCAAAGTATAGAACTATCGTAACCACTGGCGCAATCCTCGTCTTATTACACTTATCATCAGTTTTAAGCAACTGACTTCTGTAGGAAGCTCCATCATATCCAATTATCCTTGCAGGCATAAGTCTGTCTACTCTGGTCTGATTTTTCAATTCCGATTATTAGGAGAGTTTAAGCTTTATCTTTCCAATACTTACTTTAGTGTCTCTCCTGCTCGTGAAGCTTAGAGTCCTCTGCTTTGTAAATGGAATTAACCTTACTATCTTCAAGCGAATTCTCTTTAATCACATTTACTCCGTCAAAGAGTAAGTGCATTTTACAATATCGTAAATACATCATTGTAGTCCTCTAGTAGTTTTTCTGCCTTATCTTTATTGTTCATAATTCATTGATAGTGAATCTAGAATAGTCAATAATAGTATACCACATTTAAGTTAATTATAAAAAGCAGAAAAACCCCAACCGGAAGCTCCGGTTGGGGCAAATTATATAATTTAGTTTTTGATTGGGAATCAAATTAGTTCTTCTTAGCAAAAAGTAATCTTGAATCCACTGTTAACACCTTCGTGTAAGACCAAACTCAGCCTCACCACTTGGATCAGCAGTTACGAATGCCTTATTAGATACGTTTACAGTAATTGTGAATAAACCGAGCTCCGTCAACCTTACCAACTTTGTAAGTAACGCCCTTTGGTAAAGCCTTAACAACTTTAACCTTAGGTGAACCACCCTTAGGATTTACAACCTTATCAACCTTAGCATTGATAGTGAAGGTTGCTGCTGTTCCTGTAGCTACCTGAATAGCTGCTGTTGTTGTTCCATCAGTTGCAGTAACTGCTGCCTTTGCAGCATCACCAGCTACTGTTGCGCCAGTGAAAGTAAGTTTCTGTGCAATATTAGCAATCTTTATGATAGCACCTGCAGAAACACCAGATCTGGTTGCAACACCATTCTTGTCCTGCTTTGTACCTGAAAGTCTTAAGAAGAGCTTAGTCTTTCCTTCTGTCCAGGTATTAGCCTTCTCGTCAGTAGAATGCTTAAGATTAGCCTTGGTAGGTTTCTTTACAGGATCCTTAGAAGCCTTAAGTACGCTCCACTTAAACTTAGATACATCACCAGTTGAAGGAACTAAAGCATACTCAACATCCTTATCACTTACGTTCTGAAGTAAAAGGCCCTTTGTGATATCATAAGCAAGTGTTGAACTAACGATAACACCCACTTTGCTACCAACATTGATAGCTGAACCGGTACCAGTAAATTCATTGCCTACATTTAATTTTTCAGCAGGCTTCTTAAGTGATACTCTACCAACCTTAGAAGCAATCTTCTTAGCGTTAGCGCCTGTTTCTTACAAGAACATCCTGATCCTTTTAGTGTCATCCAAGCCTGTAAGTTCAGAAAGAGTAAGACCCTTCTTGCTTGTAGATAATTTCCACTTTGTACCGTCAGCAGCAGCGCCTGCGTCAACTACCCTGCCATTCAACACCACTCTTAATGCTAGTGGTCTCTTTGGTTACATCTACCTTAGCAGCAGGGCATTGCTCTGTAGCTATCTTTAACTTAGACTCTTTACTAGCCCAAAGCAGTATCAGTACCCTTAATTCTGAAAGAAAGGATGAACCACTCTGTCCAAGAGATCTAAGTCTCTTATTTACAAGCTCATCAGTAGGCGCTGTGCCACCGAGGAATGCCTGGAATGTCCTGCCAGCTGCCATCGTTTAACTCTTCAACTCTCAGCATCAGTCTTTAAATTAACTTCTGTTTCACCCTTCTTACCTTTTGCTAGCAAAAAGATAACCAAAATCTCCACCTAAAGCATCTATGTAGGCTTTGGCACCTTTTTACAGCGCCGGTACTAGCTACAAACTGTACCTTGAATGTGGTATCAGCAGCTTCAAGCTTTAATACCTTCAAGTACCATCAGGAACAGGAGTATCACCAACTGCAATTATTCCTGCTTTACCCTTAAGTGCAGCATATACATCTATCATATCAGATATATCCTGTACATTAGTTATCTTATACTATCAGCGCCAATTGTCACGCTATCCTTGCCGCCCTTTTTGTCTTCCTTAGCGATGCCCCAGAACTTTGCACCTGCTACAGTTGCAGTTCCTTCAGCACCCTTTAAAAAGTAATTACAGGATCCAGCAGCCTTAGCTGTCTGTAAGTTAACTACTGGCACCATACCTAATGCCATTGCTACAACGAGTGACTTTGACGATTGTTTCTTGAAATTCAGCACTTTTAATAACCTCCTTATTATTGTCAGGACCTCATCCTATGTACGCTAAGACAGTCTCCTTTCGCCATCCCAGCTGGTTACCTTCATATCCTATGTACGCTAAGATAATCCGCATAACGTGGTTTATAGTTTTTGACTTCACATACTATATCGGAACGGGAGATACTCAACACCTTTTTGAAACTGATTTTTAACAATTAAACCATTTCAGGCAGGTCTGAAAAAGAGTGTTATAACTTAGTGCATTAAATCTGTTGGTTTCAAATTTAATAGCTAATTGATGCCCTCATATATTTTGTAACTACATCTATACTATACACCCATCGCCACTTAAATGCAAGTCTTTTTTTCGCCTTTTATGTGTTCTATTCAAATCTACGCTTTCTGTGTTATATCTTTTCCCATATAATAATACTCTTTACAAAAAGCATCACCAAATAAACATATTGTTAATTTATGGGTTATTATGATATAATTTGAGCACTTAATGGATACGAGCCGTCAGGGTGAAGTGTTGGTTTAGTGCGAGTGATATCTAAGCACTTAGCATGAAGTCGAGCCATCAATATATATAAACTTAGTTTATGGAGGATAACATGAATTATTCAGGGTCTAATTCTCGGTGTAGCTACTTTTTGCTCATTGGGTTTTTCACGTCATTGTAGTAAAGGGGGAGTATTATTTTCAAGAAAAATCTGGCCTCTGTTGCTTAGCTACAGGAATTTGCTTCTCTCTTCATCTCATTATTTATAAGTGGTTCATCATCCAGTTCCCTGATTGCAGTCTTTGGTATTTCCTGTCTATGGAGTATAAAGGAACTCTTTGAGCAGGAGGATAGGGGTTAAAAAGGTTGGTTTCAAAAATCCTAAAAGAAGATACTAATATATATTTATTTACATTATAAATCCGCCTATTTATTGTGTTTGTTTATAGTAACAGACTTAATTCAAAATATTATGATACAATATTACAAACTCATCTTTAAGGAGGGAATATGGAGTTAACCAAAGAAGAGATTGTTAACTCTTTATGGGCGGAGTTGACTGTTCCCAGATTATCTAGTCAGGAGAATGGGCAGACAGACTTGGTATGTCAAAGGAAGATGCCCTCAAGGTTGCTTCAACCTTTTGGTGCAGGAGCTTGGAGCATAGGCGAAACCTGCGGTGCCATCATGGGCGGAATGCTGTGCTCAGCATGATGTATGGCAATACAGGGGCGAATCAGCAAGAAGTTAAGGATAAAGCTGGTTGCAAAAAGGGCTGAGTTCTTAGAGAAGTTTAAGAATGCTCATAACCATTGCACCCTGCAGAGATTTGTGGCTTTGACTTCTCAAACCCTGAGGATGTGCCTAAGATATTTGAGAGCGGCATTCTATTTGAAGCCTGTCCATGCTATGTAAGGACCTGCCTAGACATCTTAGACGAGATGGAAAACTAAAATCCATCATTCACAATAGTATATAGACCTCTTATTTGTAATATTTAAGAGGACTGGATATTTAGTAAATGATGTGGTCAATTTATTATCAGGAGTTAGTGTGAAAGAAAGTATGGGAAAAGCTATAGATTGGCGCACTTAACTAAAGCTGTCTAAGGCAGGCAACTTTTTGAAGTGTTATTGAGTTAGAAAATTCGATTAAGAAGCTACTGGCTCATCAGGAGAGTAGTCCTCTCGTTGCAATAGTTTCTTGGCTTGCTTGATAGCTTTTGCCTTTTGTTTTTCAATCAGAGCTTCAGACACATCGATTTTTATAAAGGTCGCTCGGATTCCACTGCTCGCCAGTAGACAGCATTTGGTAGATGGCAGTAGAATCATACGGGCACAGCGATGATGCTCTTTTTCTTGCCACGACGTTTAACAAGAGATTCATATTTCTTTTTTGTAGTAAGGAGTTGGTCAGATTTTACGGCTGCATCAGGCACACTGTACTAATGCAGGTTTGAGGTAGACTCGGCACGTGTAATCCGAACAGATTTCTTCTTACCAGCAGATTCATTGCTACACAGGTGTTAAACCAGCCCAACAGCATAAACGTTTGGAACTTGAGAACTGAGACATATCCGTACCGATTTCGGAGATGATAGTTATTGCACTATCATTTGACACCGGAATGGTACAGAGGAACTGGACAGCATTTTCAAAAATCAGGATTAGAAGAAATCATATTTTCATCATTTTATCAACATCTTTGATTTCTGCTGATATAATCCATATGTGCGCGGACGAGGCGCATACGGTATTTTTGGGCATCAGTCATCTAGATATCCTTCGACGGATTCTATAACAGCATCTTCTTTGGATTTTGAGGCTCGAAGAAGCTTTTAGATGCGATTTCTTCGTGGTTAATGGATGTACCCGATTGTTCCAAGTAGATAGTCGATAATGGACGTGGATGACTTCCCAAAAGATATCGGAAACAACAGAATCTAATGCAACATTACAAACAGTAAGAGCATTCTGGGCATCGATTCTTTCACTTGAACGGCAGGAAACAAGCTTGCAACGATAGCGAGTGTATTCCCTGAGAATACGGACTATCTTACAAAGGGATATAGCTGCCTTTGACAAGTCCGAGACGGAATAAATCCCCAATCCATTTAGAATCTTTGGCATCATCTTTAGTTTGCCTTTCACAGCCCTTTTTACCCACTTTGGGATTGGCAATGACAACATTGATCTCATCTTCCAGAAGATTAAAGACAGGAACCCAGTATTTACCTGTGGATTCCATCTGAGACATCACGACAATCATTGTCGAGAAGCCATTGCTTGAACTCAAAAAATTGAATTGTTAAAGGTGGAAAAGCGCTTCTTTGGTAAGATGGTTCAATGCCACCCGTAGTTTTTACAATCGTGGCAACGAGAAAAAGATTTGTGAACATCGACACCACAACAGGTTTTCGAGTAGTAACTTTCATAGTCAGACTCCTTTCGTAAATGATAAGAAGCCATTGACTGAACTGCCACACAATTAAACTAAGGCGCTTAAGCAATTCTTAGTGTACGGATTCGTAATACCACTCATTTGTGCTTGAAAAGGCAGAACTTACACTACGATTATTATGCTGTCTAAAACGAAGATTATTACTAACTCCTCCTCACGTGCTTTGTAGTATAGCTTCTGCAAAACCATTTTAAAGCATAACGTAGAGGTTGAAACACTTTCATTACTATTTGTCCGCCAGCCGAAGGCGGCGGAATGGAGAGTATTATGGAAACTTATTACAATCCGGAAGATTTAGCAAAGTTTGGTTCGGTAGCAGGTGAAACACCTACAACTCACGCAGGAGAGAAGTTCTTCGAGTACTACAATGCTGTATTTTGCAGAAGGTGCTCTTACCGCAGAGAAAAAGTCTCTTATCGCACTTGCAGTAGCACTATACGGTTCAGTGCCCATACTGCATAGACGCTTACACAAACGACTGCCTTAATAAGGGTGTGAATAAAGAGCAGATTATGGGAAGCTATCCATGTAGCTGTAGCTATAAGAGGCGGCGCTTCCCTTGTACATGGAGTTCAGGCTAAGAACATTGTTGAAAAAGCTTGAGTTCTAATTGATACCATTTATGCTTTGAGCTTAGACACTGGGGTTTTTCTCATAAGATTTGCAAATTACGAACATTTTTGTTATGATGTTATGTGCGTTTGCACTCTTATGACGTTTTAGCTTTAATATGTAATCATAGTTCTGTCATAATAAGCCAGTGCCTGTTATGACAGTTCTTTTTATCTAGCATCAATTAAAGGAGATACCAATGGACGATATTATCCGTAGTTTTGGCAGATATTACTTCTGTACCTGATTTCAAAGAAACCGTAGACAGGTCCTGTCTTAGGACCGCTGATTCACTGGATGTACTTCAGATGAATATAGGAAGAAGGTGTAATCTTGCCTGTAAGCATTGCCACGTTCTAAGCGGTCCTGCAAGGACAGAGGAAATGTCAAAGGAGGTTATGGATGCTGCCCTTTCCTATGCTAAAGAACTGAATATATCTACTATAGATATTACCGGTGGTGCTCCGGAAATGAATCCTAATCTTCGCTATCTTGTAGAAGAGGCTGCGAAATTTGCTAAAAAAGTAATAGTCCGCACTAATCTTGTGATACTTTTGGAGGAGGGATATACTGACCTGCCTGAGTTTTTTGCCAAAAACCATGTTGAAATAGTCTGTTCCCTCCCTTATTACCGCGCTGCAGAGATGAATAGGGTAAGGGGAGATATGGCATTTGAAAGAGCTATAACTGTTCTTAGGCGTCTCAATGAACTTGGTTACGGAAGGGATGAAAGACTTGTGCTTAATCTGGTCTACAATCCTGCGGGAGCCTTCTTTCCACCTGACCAGACAGCCATGGAAAAGGAGTATAAGGAGAGGCTTGATGCTGACTTTGGTATTAGTTTCAATTCCCTGTATACTCTCTACAACAATCCTTTAGGACGCTTTGGTGCCTTCCTCGCAAGGACACACAATCTTGAGAGCTACCTTAAGAAGCTGTATGAAGCCTTTAACCCTGAAGCTGCTAAGTCTATAATGTGCTGCTTCCAGCTTTCGAGTTGACTATGACGGCAAGATATATGACTGCGACTTCAACCTGCAGCCGGTCTTCCCGCTTAGCAGCCTGAAAAGACACATTTGGATCTACTTGGAAAGCCTTATAAAAAGAGAATCATCCTGGTTGATAAACACTGTTATGCCTGCACTGCAGGGCAGGCTCCAGCTGAGGCAGTTCACTCTAAAGTGGCGGTGCCACTTATGTATTAGAGCTCGGTAGGGCTCTTTTCATTTTCTAGATAAAACAACGATTAATTTGCAATTTTTCTAGAACTTTTTATAAGTTAGGCATTAATCCTTGAAATGCCACGTTTATTAATTATACTCTTGATAAGGAGCAATCCTAAACAAAAGGATTTCGTTAAATCTATCAACCAAAAACCGCACCCTTCAACTATAGGTGTGCGGTATATTTGACAGGAAACTTCTGAAATTACCTGTCAAATAAAAATCTCTCCGAGGGATTGCACTGCGGCGGATATGTAGATGTCGCTTATGCGACCCGCTGGCAGGCGATGAATCCTGCGAAGCAGAATTCTTTCTTGATTTGGCTTTCATTAAATCTTTACGAGTTGCCAAGCCTTATTAGAATACAAAATTTCTACATATCTCGATATATCCACCATCTTTCCGCCTATTCTTGCTCTCTTTGCCCAGCGTCCTATCTATATATGATGGCTGTGATGACGGCTCCATCACCCATGAAATCACAAGAGAATAATATATGCTTCTTGGTTCTCCCGTTGGAAGTGCCTCACTTCTTGTAAGATATGCCATTCCATAGGCAATTGGAAGTCTTATAACAGTTGTTGTCGCAAGAGCTACCCACATAGGAGTCATAGTGTCTCCCGCTCCTTATTGTTCCTGAAAGTATCTGATTGATGGCGACTCCATATAGCCTATTCCAAGTATCACATCATTTCATAACTCACTTCGATAACTTCTTCTGTATTGGTAAAGAGCCCCATCAGGAACTTTCCAAATATAAGTATCAGCCCTACTAAAACAACAGAGGTAGTCACTCCGATTTTAAGTCCGTCCCTGGTGCCTTTTCTAACTCTGTCTATCTTCATTGCTCCTACATTCTGTCCTACAAAGGTTGTCATTGCAGTACCGAAGGTGAAGTTTGGAAGCATTGCAAAACCGTCTACCCTCATTACCACTGTAGATGCAGCTATAAATACCGTTCCGAAGGTATTGGTTAAATTCTGGACAAAGATTGCGGCTATTGCAAAAAGTGCCTGAGTAATACCAACAGGAAGCCCAAGCTTTGATTAGATGCCTTGACAGTGTCCCATCTAGCTTAAAAGGCCTGTCTGTCAAGGGTGAGCACATCCTTCATCTTAAGCATTCTCAGATAACAAGTATGGCAGATATAATCTGATGAAATGATGGTGGACATGCTGCCCTGCAACTCCATCCTAGCGGTCCTACAAAAGATGATATCGAGAATGATGTTTACTACGGTGCATACTATGAGAGGTAGATAAGTGGCATGACTGAGTCGCCCATTCCCTTAGAAGACCTGATAAATGTTATAGTAGCTTGTACCCATGATGCCTAGACAGCTAATCATTGTATAGCTTTACTGCCATATCAGAAGTATTTGGTGAGGCGTCCCTAAAAGCTCTAGAAAAAGGCCTTATATAGAGACTTCCTGCAATCATTGTGAGGATACTGATGATGGCATTTAAGATGATGGCATTTCCAATGGTCTTTGAGAGCATTTCTCTATCCTTGAGCCCCATAGTACTGAGATACAAGGATACCGGCTCCCATAGAAATACCTATGAACAATCACCATAAGAAGAAACACGAGCTCCGCTGGCACCTATTGCAGCCAATGCCCCACATCACCCACGCATTTTCCAACTGTAACAGAATCAACTGTACTGTATAGCTGTTGGGCAAAATTCCCTATAAGGGAGAGGTATGGAAAACTCTATAAGTCTCTTTGATGGACTGCCTTCTGTCATATCTTTTGCACCACCAAGCTTCTTAAATAAACCTCTTTAATTCCCATGTCTGCCTCCGTTTCTACTTATATCTTTATAAAATAGATTCTACTTCTCTCCTGCATCTTTAGATAGTAATAATCTGTTTAGCCAGACAAAAATTCGGCTTATGTGTCCTGTCTTTTTGTTAGAGGTCATAGACTTCCTCGAACAAAAGCAGCCTTCATATAAACAGGCTGCCATATGTGCGATGTAAAGGATAAGGGCTTCTACTGCCTAAAATGTCAACTTTTTACTAATTAGCCTGCCAATTTAGACGTATTTATCTCTGATACCAGCCCATTGTGAAGCGATGGCTACACTTCTTAAATACTGGCCCTTAGCTGAGGCTCGAGCTTTGCCTTTATTATAGCGCCTCATAAGTGCTGTGAAATTATCTGCGAGCTGCTCTTTAGTAAAAGATGCCTTTCCAACCGGTACATGTACAATGTTGGCCTTATCAAGACGAGTATTCAATCTTACCTGCCTTAATATCATTAACGGCCTGAGTAACATCCATAGTTACTGTTCCTGCTTTAGGGTTTGGCTATAAGTCCCTTTAGGTCCGAGTACACAGCCAAGAACGACCAACAACACCCATCATGTCAGGAGTAGCTACAACTACATCAAAATCGAACCAACCTTCGTTCTCGAATCTTGGAATGAGTTCTTCGCCACCAACAAAATCTGCCCTGCTGCCTGAGCCTCATCTAGCTTTGTACCTTTGCGAATACAAGCACACGTACAGTCTTACCTGTTCCGTGAGGCAGCACTACAGCACCACGGATCTGCTGATCAGCAGTGACGACCGTCTACACCGAGTCTGATATGTGCTTCGATGGTTTCATCGAATTTCAGCCACAGCTGTCTTCTTTTGCAAGTTCTGCTGCTTCTACTGTATCGTAAGCCTTGGTCTTTTCATCAATGCTTAGCTGCGTCCTGATATTTCTTTCCTCTTTTCATTATTAAAAACCTCCTGTGGTTATCTAACTGTTCTGACTGCCGTTTGCAGTCTCCCACTACACTAAAAATCAAATAATCACGACTAATACATTGGTCTTCTATAACAATACCCATACTTCTAGCTGTGCCGGCTATCATCTTCATAGCTGCCCCCAATGCTTGATGCATTAAGGTCAGGCATCTTAAGCTCTGCAATCTTTCTTACCTCAGAAGAAGGAATCTTAGCTACCTTATTCTTGTTAGGTACACCTGAAGCAGTCTCAATCTTTTGCCGCTTTCTTTTAAAAAGAACCGGTGCCGGAGGAGTCTTTGTAACAAAACTAAAACTTCTGTCAGCATATACAGTAATAACTACAGGATAATCATACCCTCATCCTTAGCTGTACATGCATTGAACTCCTTTGTAAACTGGACAATATTAACACCATAACGTCCAAGTGCAGGTCCTACAGGAGGGGCTGGTGTAGCCTTCCGCAGCAGGATCTGTAATTTTATATAACCTTCGACCTTCTTAGCCATATCATAACCTCCGTTAAATCTTCTTGATATCTGTGAAACTAATCTCTACCGGCATATCTCTTCCCATCGGAGTTACTGTTTATGGTCACAAGTCTCGCATCAAGATCAACCTCGATAACCTCGCCTTCCTGATCCTTGAAAGAGCCTGTAACTATTCTAACCCAGTCTCCAACCTCAACATCTGCTCTCAACTGAAGTACGGATTCCATTTAACATCTTATCCATTTCTTCAGCAGAAAGAGGAACAGGTTTTAGAGCCCGGACCAACAAAGCCTGTACCACCTTGTATTCCTGATAACATACCAGGTTTCATCATTCATTTCCATATGTTGATGAATACATATCCGATAAAGCTTTCTTGGTGGAGGCTTGCCCTCTACTGTCCTTACACTCTAATGATGGTAACTTCTTCAGTTGGCACGAGAACTTCTCTTTTATCTCGTCCTGTAATTCTCTGCTTTTGATAGTTGCTTCAATGTCGTCTTTGACTCGCATTCTCATATCCTGAGTAAGTATGTACCACGTACCAATTAGTTTCTGCCATATAATCACCTTTTTAATATTAAAGAACTACTATTAATTAAATACTGGATGCCTAAGTCCAAAAGGGCTACCACGCCTCAAGTACAATAGTAGTTACTATTACAGCAACTGACTCTTTTGTAAGGGACTCTTTGCTTGGCCAGATTATCTTCTTAAAACTCCGACTTGACCTCCTGAGTAAAACCGGCCTTAACCGCGCTCTCAGTTGTCGTATTCGCCTTGTCTCCCATTCTACATTCCTTTCAACCTGACACAATTACTTTGTTTCTTTGTGTAAAGTATGTCTCTTGCAGAATCTAGCAATACTTCTTTTGTTTCCATTCTTTCAGGATGAAGTTTCTTTTCCTTCATCGTGTTGTAGTTACGCTGTTTTACACTCTGCACTGATCACCAGTGATGATTTTAACTCGATTAATTTCACCTCCCGCTTTTAAAATTACCTTGTAGGCATAAAAAGACCTCTTTTCATCTCGCTATACCAATATAGCACAGAAAAGGCGAGTAGTCAATATACTCGCCCCTCTCTTTTACCCCAGAAAAACAATGCAACAGTGCTGGGTCCCAGTATGGCTGCCTCTATTGTAGTTCCTATATTGTTGATGAGAATTTGTCTTTGATTTTCTTAAATTTCTCTTCAATTAGTAATGCCACCTGCTGTGCATCATCAATACAGGCAGACATTGACAGATAACACTTGTCCGAATAGTCTGTTCCATCATCCGCAAGCTTTTCCATCATTTCAACTATCCTATTATAGACTCTCTTTTTGTTCTTACCTTCTCATAGGGCCTCAAAGTTTACCCCTCTGTTCACATATAACAGAGGGCAGATGCTAACATATTGCCAATAAACCCTTCTGCCTTTGATATTCTTCCTCCTCTTATATAGTAGGTAAGATCTGTAGAGAAGAACCAATGGTTTAGCTTAGCCTGTTCTCTATGGCAAAGTCCCTTACTTCCTCAATAGTCCTGCCTCGTCCCTTACGTCAGCAAGTTTGTCCATAAGCAGTCCATATCCTGAGCTTGCTGCGAGGCTGTCCACTATAAATATCTTTCTATCCGGATATTTTTCGCTTAGCTCATCCTTTTGCAAGCATTGCAGAGTTAGTAAGTTCTGAGATGCCCGAAGAAAGGGTGAGGTGCAAAATGTCCTTGCCATCTTTAGGAATTCCTCAAAATAATTCTCATATTCTTCAACATTTACCTGAGAGGTAGATGTCATCTTTCCTACCGCCATTTCTTTTATAAAACTTATCTATGGGCACACTTCCATCATCCAGATACTGCTATGCCATCAAGGCTCAAAATGAAAAGGAATCGTTTTAATATTTCTCTTCTCTATAGTGAGATGCAGATAAACTCAGCAGTCGAACAGCAGCTTAATATAAAATCGTTCACTATCATCTCCTAAACTAGAGCATCACTTCTTAAGCGCCCCTAATTTTCCCTTAACCTTGATTCCCTTGTTCTTAAACAGCTTCTTATAGGAGGAAAGTGATTTTTAGGTACTTCTATAATCATCTTTTTAGCTTGTATTCTTAAATATATTCTTTCCTGCTTTTTAAGCTTAGTTGTTCTTATTACAAACCTGTCAAACTCAACCGCACCCTTAAAGGCATCATTGCCTATCTTAACAATGTCTGCATATATAATAACCTTCCTAAAGCCTTTCCATATAGGAAAATCCGTCCTCCTCTATGGAAGTAACTGTCATTTCATTACCTTTGTATTTTATCTTCTTAGGAATGAAAACTGTCGTTGCCCTGTCGCTATCAACCCCGAGACTCCTACATAGACTTTCTCCTGCTTTTTATCTCTGTGACTGTGTAAAATACCCTCCAACAGAGAATTCATCATCTACTTCTACTCCTGTAGTATTCTCATCGTCTCCATCGTTTATTCCTCCCGGTGTAGTGACTGCTGGAGGGCGTTGTCGTTACCGCCGGTGAAAGTTGTCGTAATCGCTGGTGAGGTTGTGGTTATGGCCGGCGAGGAAGCATTTACAGCCCTCAGGGCTCACAGCCTCTAGTGCACCATCACTTGCTGTAGCTTCTGCTACTATTACAGCCTCTTTATGTTATTAGTTTTTATTGTCTCTGCCTTTGCTCCCTGTATGGCAGTAAAGGATACGATCGTTCAAATGCGGCAAGGCCGCCATCTTAACTCATTTTTATTCTTCATTATTTACATTTTCACCTCTTAAATCTAATATGCTAAGGTTTAGTATCATATATCAACCTGATTTTATAGTATGCTGCAAACATCACTTGCAAAAGAACTTAATAATTTGTCAGCTATATCATAAAAATCCATAACAAGCTTCATTCAATTGGCTACGATGCCAACACTTCGTACCCATCTTCTGTCACTGCAACTGTTACTTCCCACTGCGCAGAGTATGAGCCGTCTTCAGTATATACAGTCCATTCGTTTGACTCATCTATAAATATATCAGCCCCTGCCCTCATTTATCATCGGTCTCTATGGTAAATACCATGTCCCGGCGCAAGCACATAGCCTGTATTCTTCTTACTTACATAGCTTACCCAAGGGTCTTCGTGGAACTCCAGTCCTACGCCGTGGCCGCCTATCTCACGTACAACTGAGTACCCGTGTGCCTTAGCAAAGTCATTGATTGCCTGTCCCACATCACCCAGGCAGTTCCAAGGCTTCACCACAGACAGACCTATATCTATAGCTCTCTTGCTACCTTTACCAGCTCTTTATCCTCAGGAAGAACATCTCCTATATAGAACATCCTTGAAGCATCTGCATAATAACCCTTATATGGTAGTTACATGCTACATTTACTATGTCTCCGTCTTCCAATATGTCCTCTGTGGAAGGGATACCGTGGCAAACCCTGATCATTTATTGAGGTACATACACTCTTTGGAAAGCCCTCGATAGTTTAGCGGTGCTGCGATGCCTCCAAGCCTCTTTGTTGTTTCTACAACTATAGAATTGATTTCTTCGGTACTCATTCCCCATTTTTAATTTTTGATGCAACCTCATCAAGTATGGCATTGTTTACCTTGCCACTTCCCTAATTCCTTCTATCTGAGCAGCATTTTTAATCATCTTATGTGTGGGTATTTTTACGTCCTGCACTCTTTAATTCAGCCAGCTTTTCATCAAACAGCTGATGACAGTGCTTATATTTATTGCCACTTCCACACCAGCAATCATCATTTCTGCCTATTTTATCTAAAAACATTTTTCTACCTTCATTCTATTAATTCAGCCGTCCTAACTGACCTTTTAAGAATATACTCTTTTCAGTATTAAAGTCAAGTCATTAAGACATAAATTCATCAGAAAGTCTGTATTTTCTGTTATACGCTTCATATTTTGCCGTAAATGCTTCACTATTGCGCTCTTTAGCTCATTTAAAGTAGCCGTGAGTCTCAAAAGAAGAGGTCTTACTTTGAATAATGCAAACCGCAATATTGGAGCAGTGGTCTGAAACCTCTTCGCAGTTAGAGATTATATCAGTAAGATATATGCCAAGTTCAGCGCTGCATTTGCCTGCCTGAAGTCTCTTGATATGTCTGTCTTTCATTTCTCTGGTAATTCCGTCAATGACCTGTTCGAGAGGTTCTATCTCTCCCGCCTTATTCTCATCATCCTTTGCAAAGCATTCTACGGTCATATCAAGGATTTCCGAAAGCGCCCCATGGAGCACCTTAAAGTCATCAAGAGCATAGTCTGAGAAGTTCAGTTCTTTTTCTTTAAGTTCCTTCGCTATCTTATTAAGGTTTATGGCATGGTCGCCTATTCTCTCGAAATCATTGATACAGTGGAGCATTTCAAATATGGTATTACCTTCCACATCATTGACTTCCTTAGATGAAAGCTTGATAAGGAAAGATCCAATCTCGTCTTCAAGATAATCAAGGGTGGACTCTGCCTTTTTAATTTCTTCACTCTTCCTTTTACTGAAGTTCTCAAGATTCTCAAGGGTTCTGTTTATATTCGCACTTGCAAGGCGGCTCATTTCCTTCACCTTACTTCTTGCCTGTGAGATGGCAAGTCCCGGAGAAAGCAAAAGTCTTTCATCGAAAAGCACTTCCTTCTCAGCTTCCTTCTCTGCACCCTCGTCCTTAACCACAGCGTATGCAATCTTAAGGAGAACCTTATTAAACGGCAAGAGTATACAGGTTGTAAATATATTAAAACTTAGTCTGGAAGATAGCTATCACCAATTATGCTAATCGGCTTTGTCAAAAATGGTAAGCTGCTACAAAGTATCTAAGCATGAAATATATCACAAGACACACTACCGTTCCGATTATATTAAAGCTTATATGGACTATGGCAACTCTTTTTGCATCTCTTTTTACTCCGATGGATGAAAGAAGTGAGGTCACACAGGTACCGATATTTTCACCCATGATAATAAGAATAGCCATACCAAAGGTAATGGAGCCCGTAAGTGAAAGTGCTCTGAAGTACACCGACTGAGGCCGCTGACGACTGAATAATACCTGTAAACACAGCACCGATTAACACACCTATGATAGGATTGTTAAATGCTGTAAGCACGTTTGTAAATTCCGGCATTTTCGCAAGAGGAGACATGGAATCACTCATCATTCCCATTCCATGCATAAGGAGGGCAAAGCCGATAAGAACCGTGCCCAAGTTTTTCTTTTTCTGCGACTTACAGGCCATCATCATAAATGCACCAACAAAAGCCATTATAGGCGAGAAGTTGGCAGGCTTTAATAATGATATGAAAAAGTTATCCGTCTGTATGCTGTTTAGTGAAAGCAGCCAGGATGTAGCAGTCTTGCCGACATTCGCACCAAATATAACGAAGATTGTCTGTGAAAGTGTAATGATTCCTGAGTTTACGAGTCCGACCAGCATAACGGTAAGTGCTGATGATGACTGTAGTGCAACTGTAATTGCAACTCCTAAGAATAAACTCATGTACACGTTTGAGGTAAGCTTCCTAAGGCTTGTCTCAAGCTTTCCTCCCGCCACCTTTTCAAGGCTTCCCGAGAGCACGTTCATACCAAAAAGGAAGAACGCAAGTCCGCCTAACAGCGAAAAATACAGAATAAATAGTCATTTGTTTCTCCTCTAGCAACTATATAAATGTCACCATCTATTAGAATAACAAATTTTCATGAATAAATACAGGGGTATTTAAAATTTTACAAAAGATGTATATTTGAGGGGAGCAGCATTTAGTTTTAGTCCTTTCTCTTTCTTACTACATCCATTATTGTACCGTCTCTTGATTCGATAATAGCTACAACTTTATCCTCATATTCAAGCGGTGCAGGTTCACCAGCCATATGATATGCTATATCCCGTAGCTCTTCAATTGTTTTTATTGTAAGATGTGCATTTCGTGCTGCTTCCAACAAATCCTGTCTCTTTGGATTGATAGCTATACCATAATCTGTCACGATTACATCCACCGTTTCCCCCGGAGTTGTAATCGCAGTGACTTGATTACGTATAGTTGAGTATTCTTCCTTGTAGAAGCGGCGTAATTACGATTGCACATTTTTGCACCAGCAGCTGTGTCAGGATGTCCACCTTGCGCACCCATTAGCTCTCCCTCAGAACTAACTACAACATTACAATTAAAGTCAATATCCGCCTCTAAGGTCCCAAGTATTACAAAATCCAGCTTATTTACTACTGCACCTTTGCAGAAAGGATCAGCATATTCCTTAGTAGTAATGGAGTAATGTTTTGGATTAGAAATTAAATTTTCAATGGATGGTACAGCAAAATCCTGTGTATCTAAAAGACAATTCACAGACCTTCATCTAACAAGTCACACATCGACTTAGACATACCTCCCGCACCAAATCCCATATGAGATGTTACGTTCTCTCTCATCTTTTGTGCAAGAAATTCTGCCGTTTTGATAGCCGCACCACCAATTCCAGTCTGAAATGAAAAAGCCATCTTTAAATGCGGGGCATACTTGCAATAAAATCTGCACAGCTTTGAGCCATCATCAACTTTCTCATGTCTGTTACAGGACGTGCAGCTCCAGTCGCAATCTTATCTGCATCACTAATTTGTTCTACTTTAATGACATAATCAACATTCGTCATACTAATATCTGCCGGAAAGTTAGGAATGGAACAATACAATCTGTTATCAACAACATTTTCTGCATATTCTGCATCGATAGCAGAATACGATAGTACACTACAGTCACTGTTGCCTCCAACACCACGGCGGTTTCCATATTCATCTCACAACTGGTGCTCCAATAAAAGCGATATCGATTTTTCGTTTCTCCAGTTTCAATTGCACGTACTCTCGCCACCATAGAGAGCGTAGAATAGCAATACCTTTCAGTTTGCCATGCACTTATAGCTTCACCGATTTTACCATGTACACCTGATGTTTCAATATGTGTTACAGTACCATCTTCAATCATTGGCACTAAATCGTCCTGTGCCTTACTTAATGAAGCTCGCACAGATTGTAATATCTTTATATCCCATTTCATAAATTACGTTCATTACCTGCATTACTACCAAATCACCTTCACGAAAAATGGTGATGGAAGCTAACCGTCATTCCGTCGTGAGCGTTACATTTTAGTAACACATCTCTTATACTGTCCTCTATTTTACTGCCACTGCCACCAATCCTAGTCTTCGTCTTTACAGCAGCTTTTGTATATTCGTACTGGTCAAACCTATATGTTCCTTGAAAAGCATTTTTACCTGTTATTTCTAATACTTCTTGTGGGATTTCTCTTCCCTACTGCATTAATCATTTTTTCCACCTCCGTATATACTCCCGCTGCTTTGTAGTGCAATAGTTCTCTTTGCTCCATCATAGAAAAGCTACATCTATCATCTTTCCATCTACGGTGAACACACCGATGCCTAACGCGCGTTTCTCGTCAATTTCCTTCACAACTTTTTGTGCAAAAGATGATCTCATCCTGACTTGGTGTATATATTTTATGAACTATCGGAATCTGTCTTGGATTGATTATGGACTTTCCGTCAAATCCCATATCGTGAATCAACTTTGTCTCTAATCCTCCATGTCGTCAAGATTGGTATAGACAGTATCAAAGCATTGTATATTTGCCGCTCTAGCTACAATTACCATCATTTGTCTTGCTCCTTGGAGCTCAACCCCCGTCCCAGAGATTACAGTATGTAGGTCTTTAGTATAGTCACCTGCAGATAAAGCCACACCAAATAGTCTTTGTGAAGCATTACAGATGTCTTGGAGATTGATTACACCTTTTGCTGATTCTATAGCCGCCATTAATAATGTATTTCCCTCTTTAATACCTGCTTCCTTTTCTGCCTTAAGTACTTCTGCTTCTACCAATTTTATATTCTCAGCAGATTCTGTTTTAGGAATACGGATACTATCACAACCTGCAAATACCGCACTAACGGATATCCTCCTGCCAAAACGAGGTATCAATGCCATTTATACGAACTACCTTTTTCACAGTCTGATAATCTACACTCTTTGGCGCATCGTGCGAGCTACAAATCTAGCTGCGTCTTTTTCACTAGGGTGCCACTGCATCTTCTAAATCAAAAGATTATTAATCTGGAGCATAAATATATGGATCTTTTTTAATAAATTTGGTTTTTGCGCATTTACTATCATAGTCCTACGTAAGCGATTCTTATTATTCATGCAATCATCCCCCAAAGGAATGTAGTCTGTCTGCTTGATACTGCGATAAACCGCAGCTTCGAGACGAGCAACAATGACATACTCAAATGCGCCCATATCTTCAATATCAACAGTCACGTTATCGATACTTAGTCTTGACAAAGTTTTTATGAATTAGATTCTTGATACTTTCACCATATTCATACTAAAAACTTTGGATGAAGATTGATTTTTAACCTCTCCTTCTCCTTTTTGAAACCGTTATTAGACAATCATTTTTGTCTGTTGTTCCAACACTTGCTTTTTCATTTTATTTCCATACGCTCCCTTTCCACAGATTTAAAATCAAATCTATTTTTGTTAGATAAACACCTTATTATCTCCTTCTTCCACCTCTGGTAAGCATTATAAGCCTTAATAGCTGCAAAATGGATGAAAGCAGGGCTGCTACGTATGTCAGGGCTGCCGCTCTTAGACCTTTTCCTGCAACACTTAACTCACTGCCAGCTAATATATTTTTGTTCTTCAAAGAGCAATCATTGCCCTTCTTGATGCGTCAAACTCAACAGGGAGGGTAATGAGCTGGAATAAAACCACGAAGGTAAAAAGTATAACACCTATCTGAGCCAGCCCCATATAGCCCATTGCAAGACCTATTAAAATGAGTGGCCAGGAAAGCATAGAGCCTATATTTGCTACAGGTACTGATACTGACCTAAGTTTAAGAGGCGCATATCCCTCTTTATGTTGAATGCATGGCCACATTCGTGAGCAGCAACACCAAGGGCAGCTACTGAGGTCGAGCCATAGACAGTCTCTGAAAGTCTTAGAACCTTCTCCGTAGGGGAATAGTGGTCTGTAAGGCTTCCCGGAATATATTGAACACTTACATCATTTATCCCCGCATTATGTAGAATCATCATAGCACAATCTGCTCCCGTCATCCCTCTACTGTTTGAAATCGACTGTATCTCCTATATGTGCTCTTTAAGTAAAGGAAGCAAGCATAGTTAGAATTATACCTATGAACAACGGGATGTCTGTATAAAACCAATACATAATATTTCTCCTTTTGCAGGTTTTGATTTCAACCTCTATTAGTAGTTGACTGTTATTTTTCTTTGACAATGGAAAGCCAACTCAAAGTTTTAGTACCATTATAACGGATTATAGCTTTAATCGCAATGGTTTCATTTTATTTCAAGTCCATTAAGATATCTTCAATATTTTTTTCTGAAGCTTCAAATTTATCAAATATGGGTATAATATTATCTCTAATAAGCATACTAATCTCTCCTACTGTGTATTTATAGCTTCCTCCTGCTAACTGCCACCATTTACAAGGAGTTCTGCCTAAGAGTCTTCCAAGCTCACCACCATATACAAAACCATTGTTGATATTAGCTTTTTTCATTTCTTTTGAATATATGGCGATGTGTGCATAATTCCACACTGGACTCATCGTTATTTCTATTGGCTTGAAAAATAGATTTCATAGGTCAAATCCTTGTTTTTGAGATGTCTTCTTTAATCTCTGCCCTTTGCTTATTATTTTAAAATCAGGGAAATTCCTGCTATTTCCTGCCAAGCCTTTTCACATAATTCTCTAGGTTTCATGTTTGCATATACTCCTTAAGCTAATTTCAGTTTTCTATCAAGAGTAACTCGAAAAATTTTTGCGGATTCCGCAATTATATTTTAATAAAAAGCCTTATAGGGTGTTTCTATCAGTCCTTATTAGTAATCAATACTACCAACTCCACATCATTTACATTTTGTGTTGTCGGGCTGTTAGTTTGTTATTATTCAACTAAGTGACGCTCCGAATGATAACATTTCAGACTCGCTCCGGCATCCGCTTCGCTCCGCCTAATGCGCTCGCTTAGAATTTATCATTCGTAGCTGATACCTTAAATTTATGCAAATAACAACCCGAATACCAAATGAAAGACAGCCCTCACCCGCCCCCTATGTGGCTGATGTGTTTTGTTTGTAGTCATTCTGCAATCAAACAGCCGGAACTAATAATGCCTAAGCGAGCGCATCAGGTTTTTTCGTCAACGAGCCATATTACAACAGCATCTTAGCAGAAAAACCGTAGCGAGTCTGGACATTTATTAGTGAAGGCATAACTTAGTCAACAAACAAACCCATCAGCCCGACAAATTAAATTTGTAACTCATGCTAACAAAAACCTCCCACCTAAAAAGATGGAAGGTTTGATTACATAACAGCACATCAGGTTTTTATATCCCGTCATGCCCTTATACATTATCTAAAAGCCTTTTTAGCTTTTTATCAAAAGTCAAAACATCATAATTTTTAGGCTTTTTATATGCATATAAAATACAATCTACGAAATCTAAATTATTTTTCAGCATATGTTTCCAATCCAAGTTTCAAAAACATCTTTCTCATTATCATTTTAGAACGTATCTTAACACGGCATTAGCATCAAGCATTACCATATCGCTCACCTATATCTTTCTCCCAAGCATTTTCTTCCTTTTCCCATAAGCTGGGATTAGCATATTGAGCTAATGAACCTATCGCAGACTCTGTACTTCTCATTGGTACTTCTTCAATAAATTCATCTAAAACAGTAATGATAACCTTCTGATTTTTCTTCGCAGATATCTTTTCTGCTGTCTGTACTGTACTGCCATCATAGTACCCGTTTAAGGTAAGCATAAGCAAGACCTCCATCTTAAAATATAAAAATCACCAGTGGCTAGTTCAATTTTCATTAAACCATCCTAGCTTATTTCTCTTAAATTATACTGCTGAGTATAACATAGACAAGTAGTGTTGTCTATATATCGTATATAAACATCAGCCATATATGGATATATTTTTGCTCAGCTGACAAAGTTATGTATTCAACGATAAGTCTCCAGACTCGCTATGGTTTTTCTGTAAGGTAAAGTTCTAATTTGTCTTTGTTTAAAAATAAATCCCATTATATAATTCCATAAACTCTTTAGCAAACTTCGCGATAAGTTCATGATTAAGTGCAGTGGCTAAGGGTTCTTCATTATTTTCTTTATATGCAATGCATTCATTTGCTTCACTTCATCCTTTCACTTTTTATTGCTCTAGTCTTAGAATAAGCCTAGTTTTTCTACATTTTATTTAAATCTTGATTGTCATTGTGGTTTTGATACACCCTCAGTCAGCAGTAAGCACGTAGCCAATCGAAATTCGATTCACTCGTTCTCTTGGACAGGCTTTGTATGGGCAGTACCATCTTTTTAGTTTGTGTCAGTGCCGACTTAACTAAAAGGGGTAACTGCCTCAACATGATAATATTTTTCTTTATACTAATAAACAAAAGGCAATGAAAATCATTTTAAAATGATACTGTGGAACGGAAAAATTTTTCGCCAGTTCCGAAGGAAACGACATTCATCACTCCACTTTAAATATAATAGATAATTCTCTAACATAGATCATCTAATTAGCAAATCGTTACTTTCAATAATAGATATCCTGATCTAAATTTTAAAATGTTGTTTCCTTACTAATTCTATTACTCGCCAATATAGTATAAATTAAATAACCAATAAAAAATGATAATAAAAATAACATTAATTACTAACACAAAATAGAGATTTAACAAATTTGCGAACACATGAAATAATATACAGTATCCCACAGATTTCGTTTGACGGTAAAGAAGCCCTAAAACAAAACTTAAAAATAATGTATATATAAAAATAAAAATAAAAGGAAATCCTTGATGACTTTCTCCAACTATAAACCATAAAGGCAGATGCAAATTCCCCAGATTGAACCTACAATCAAATTAGATTGCCAATAAGTGTATTTTTATCAAGTAAGGGTTGTAGTATACCTCTCCATCCTAATTCTTCATGTCCACCACCATTAGTTGTATAAAGAATAATGGCATCAGATAAATTGATACTCATTTAATTCTAAGGAAGATACAGAAAAATAGTATCAAGATTGCTAACAAATGAATAATGAAATAAATACTACTATTTTTCTTTTATTAAATACAAAATGTTTTAAATTACTATATTATTACTTTTCAAATAAAAAGCCACTTGCAATAGCTGGACCAAGTGCGCCTACTATATGTAACATTCTCCCTATAAATGTTTCTAATCCCAAAATATGAGATTGAGTAAAGATGACAAAAAGCCCCCAAAGCTATATAAGTAATTCCAAATGTACAATAAATATAATTTTTTTAAATTCTTTTTGTCAATTTCTGTCATTTTATCACCCTTTATCTTGATTATTTTATGAATAACATTTTTACTGCTTCTTAGTTGCTGTCGATTATAACTACCTATATTCTATCACAAAAAACACAAAAAGTCTTACAATCAAGGCTTTTCATTATTGTTTCATACCAAGCTTTCTAGGCTTTCACTAGCAAAGCTACACACTCAGCAGTTCGCTGTTACCATATCGTTTCGTCGTAATATCCTCACTCTACGACAGCTACCGCATGGGCAGTATTACTGCTTCTACTTCGCTGATGCCTCAGCTCGTACAAGCAGTGATACTGCCTCCCTATCAACGAGTGAACACTAAGTATATCAAGTAGTTGCGTTCGTATGTGGGAACATATCCACATACTTTTTAATGATAGTATAAGGTTATCGTTAAAAGGTATTACCTAGACAAACTGGAATTTATCTATGAGATTTCATATTATCTATGGCAAACTTTCCACTTGCTGCAGCTATAGGAAGCCCTCCACCGGTTTGAATCCATTGACTTGCAAGGTATAAATTGTTTATACCTTTGATAATGCTCTTAACATACTTACTCTTATAACCTTTCTGTGGATTAAAGCTCATATATCCTCCTTTGTGAGGCATCACACCAAGTTGTGAATGTAACTGGAGAATACGTTCCAAGCACGATGAGTTTACCCTCAAGCTGAGGGAACTTTTTCAACCCTTAATCTCAATTCTTCTGCAATTCGCTGTTTTTCTTGATTATATATCTCTTTATTATCTTTTAGCCCAAACCAGTAAGCATAATTTTCAGCATTTTGTAAAACATTACACTGAATAACTCTCTTTCCCATAGGAAATAGTGTTTCATCATAATCATAAACACGCATTCCACAAAAATTGTGTGTTTCTCCTGCAACATCATATTTGTCACAAGGAAAATAATGCTTCCTTCAGGTAATTTCAAATCCGCTTCAGTAACTATTCCAAATGCAACCTGATAACCTGTATTAGAAACATAACCCTCCGGATTCTCATACATCTTTCCCTAAGATTTTTATCCAAATATCCTTCATCAATTAAGTCATAGAAAAGAGAATGTGGATCTGCACACCAAATATAGTTATCTGAGTTGATAACCTTTCCATTATTACCAATAATATTAACAACCTGCTTATCTGCAATATTTATTTTTCAATTTTAACGCCTAAATGTAGTTTTCCACCCAAAGGATTCAAATTTTGCAAGCATTCTACTAAGCAAGCCAGCAGAACCTCCTCTGGAATAGCTGCTGTATTACTTGATAAAAAGCATACGATGCAACAAAGGAGAGGGCAATGAAGTTGCTATTAAAGTAATTTTTAAAAATCGCTCTAATGTAATGATTTGTAAAACGATTTGTAAAGTCTTCCATGAGACTGTTTTTCCATATTCCTTTATAGCCTTATTAGCATCTTTCATACTCATTCCTAGTTTTAATAAATTGTATTAGGTTCATATGAGCAATTGAAATATCACATGGCGGCTTTATACACTCTAAGCTTTTAGCACAGTCAAAAACAAATTTAATTCTTTGGTATCTTCTGGAGCAAGTTCTAAAAACTCTTTTCTTGCTTTCTCTATATTTCTCCACAAATGTAGTGTTACCCCGTCCATTTCCATACAATAAAAATATGGCTCACGATAAATCTCCAAACTATCAGAAAGAACTCCTAGATTTTCCCACATTTTTATAATTTTTCATCCTTATTGCATCCGACGAAAAAATGAATGCAATTATCTATATGATATCCTTGCCTAGTTCCACCCTGCACACTCACCACCGAGCATTTTTGTTTTTCGTATATTTCTACTGAATATCCAGCCTGCAATGCATATGTTCCAGCACTCAAGCCAGAAACACCTGCTCCAATAATTACTACTTTTTACCCATATTCTCTTACTTTCTATATAAGGTCTTAGAACAATTTTTAGAGCATCGGACAATTCACAATGCTCATACATTACTCTAAGGAACTAAACAAATTCTAATTTGTTTCACTCAATATCTTAAATATTATATCATATTATTACTAAGTTTTTACAACCCTAACTCTTGCTTCTTTACCTGTGTTAGTTCCCTGTTTTCTTGCAGTAATTTTTCTATACAGCTTCTGACACTTTCAGCCTGTTCCACTTCTTTTTCGTATATCTGTGATTCGAGAATATAGAGTATCTTTTTCTTTCCTCAAAAGTGCCTATTTCTGCTTTCCATTTTGGATATATTTAGGGTCTTGTTTTCTCCTAAATGCAATTTCAGATATTTTTGCACTTTTCAAATAGAATAATCTCTGCGGTATGTTCATTGTAGAAAGTATCTTGTTTGTTTTTCTTTAGCTTGGTATAGGCTTTATAGTTATCTTTATGCTTCAAATATTTCTCGGCGTGGTCGATAAGTTGTACTCTATCATCTATTTTCTTTTTCAGTATCTTTAATAGTTCTTGTAGTCTTGTAGTTCTTATCTCTTAAAGTAACTATGTTTTCTTTCAGTTCAGATAAAGGAAATGATGTTTTTCCTTTTGTTTTGTAACTGCTTAATTTTTCTCTTCTGCCATTAAGATTTTTCATCTATATTTTTCATAGCTGGTCTCCTTTACAGTTAATATTATGCAACCCAGAAAGCATAGCTATACCTTGTTCTGTATATGCATAAGGAATTAACGATTAATGTTTCAAGGTTTTTGAACCGGTCACAATTTGTGACCTCAAATCTGATAAAATAACTTAACCATCATTATGACTGTTATTACCAAGGCTTTCCTCAGCTATAATTCAATTCTAAAAGTGCATTTTTATACCTATGCTCAATAAAAGCTTTAAATTATGTCTTTTTAATTATTCATAATATGTGAGTTCCATTTCTTTCAAGTATTGAAAATATTTCATTTAGCTATCAATTATTTAATTTGTTAAATTATAGCACAAATTCTAATTTGTCGAGGTTATATAAGAAACTAAGTGACGCTCGAATGATAACATTTCAGACTCGCTCCGGCATCCGCTTCGCTACGCCTGATGCGCTCGCTTAGAATTTATCATTCGTAGCTGGCACCCTAACTCTATACAAAAATAACTCGAAATTCCAAATTAAAGACCGCTACACCCTCACCTGCCCCATTTTTGTGGCTAATGTGTTTTTTGTAGTCATTCTTCAATCAAACAGCCGGAACTAATAATGCCTAAGCGAGCGCATCAGGTTTTTCGTCAACAAAAGCCATATTACAACAGCATCTTACAGAAAAAAACCGTAGCGAGTCTGGACATTTATTAGTGAAGGCGTGACATAGTAAGTCAAACAAACACATTAGCCCTACAAATTAGAATTTGTATCGCCACATTCACAAAAACCTCCCACCAAACGATGGGAGGTTTGCTTACAAAAATATACTTACCTTTACTGTACAGGTTTTTGAATCAGTAACTTCATTTTACATAGTATTAAATTGTTCTCAGTGTTTTTCTTTTTTTACGTATCACACTGACAACTATTATAACTATAATCACCGCAGCCACTACCCCGATTACAGGCAGCCAGGTATCAACAATACTCTGAAATACACCATTCATATTAACATTTTTCAAACATCTTTATACCTCCGTTTCTTTTTACTCTGTCACCATACGTTTTAGCTGACAGATAGGTTGCAAGGAAATATCCTCCGTAAATAATAAGAACATAATCACAGTTAATCCTATATTGGTTGAAATATGGATATTCAAAAATTTTTCTACAACAGTCATCGCCTTTTCTGTAAGAAAAACAGAGTAGATGCCTGCAACCATCAAAGGTAGGGCAAAAAATACCGCTGTTTGTACAAAAATGGCTCTACTTTATATCTCCCTTTGCCGCTCTAACTTTTTGCAACAGCCCATAACGGCTGACATTGTCTGTCGTCTCTGTAAGCTGTTTTAATGCAAGTAGAGCTGCGCAGATTAAAAGGAAGATTATACCAAGATAGCAGCATAAGAAGCTCATCAACGCATTGGTTCCGTAATACATTTCATACATTATGTTCTTTTCTGCGTATCTGTATCCGTGTGTTTTATCCAGTCCAATTGGTATCATTTTTCAGTACTTCATTGGAGTTTACATCGAGGCTTATACCGTACCAAAAAGCGCATTCATATCTTTCTTAAGGCCATTAGCAATCTTATCAGGAACGATTAATGTCCCTCTGTCATTGTTACCAATACTAGTCATGATAAATGTATCCTGCATCACTTCATCAGAAGCCCTATGTAATACCTGTCCGTTTATTGTAACCTCGGATGCAGCTTTTAATGCGGTGTCTATATAGGCATAAGTCCCTTTGTAATTGCAGTTTATCAGATATTGATCTTCCTTTAATGTGAGTGGCTTCTTCCCCTGCATTTTAAGTGCTTTTGTTGACATCCGATAAGGCAAAAGCATCAATCATTTTGTTCGGGAAAGCTCTTCATCAATTTGCCAAAAGCTCCACCCTCTGGCCATTAAAAATACTCTCCATAGGTAAGGTCAGTCTCATACGAGCTAATCTGCTCCATCTTCTCGGCGTATTTATCCAGTCCTGCTCCCTTTTGGCAAGATAGGCTGCAATGTCCCCATCTCCGTCTACAGAAATATTTGAAACCACGTTTAGGTCATAAGGTGCTGCTTCCTTTGCTAACTGATTCATTGTAAGCGCTGTACTTGCACCGATTGACACTGTGCAGATGGTGATGGTAAGAAGTCCGCAGACAATCGTCACAATCAGATAATTCGTGCGGATTTTTGCTTGCAATCTGCTGCACAAGAAATGTATTTAAGCCTCTCAGATAAAATACCTTATTAGCTTTTTGAGAGCCTTATCAAAACTGTGGATAAGGTGAAAAACAAAAGGAAGGTTCCCACAGTTAAGCTTGTGACCGCTATTTGAAAAGAGAAATTCCCCTTCGTCGGCAATATCCCATTCTTATTAAACAAAATGGCAGAAGCTCCAATACCTATTATGGAAAGTATAAACAAACAGGCTGTAAGTACCGGCTTTCCTGACTTCATCATTTCATTTTTCTGTCTGCCCTTATCAGGTCAATCAACTCCACATTTTGTAACAGACCAGACATTAAAAAAGCAGTACAATCAGGAAGATAATTGCAAAGCATAAGGCAGTCATAAAAAGTGCCTTTGCAGAAAATACAACCTGAAATTTGTCCAATTCTACCGCAAAAGAGCCTTAGCGCTGCCAGTGAAACTCCCTGTGATATGGCAAAGCCCAAAACCAATCCCACTGCCAGTGCAATACTTCCAATGCATAGAGTTTCGCCTGCAAACAGTCTTGAAATCTGCCCTTCTTCATCCCGAGCAACTATAAAATACCTAATTCCTTTTTACGCCGTTTTAATAGGGAATTGGTTTTGCATAAATAATTAAAAACGCCAGCACCACAGCAATCACAATCGAAAGTGCCGATATCAGTATAACCAGCTGTTCATATAATACCTTTCTGGTGGTACCAAGATTAGAAAGTGCAGGCTGAGCAGATATGGAGTTAAAGGCGTAAAAACAGGCTTACCGAGAACATCAGCGTTAAAAAAATAAATAAAATATTCTCTCATGTTCTTGTGAACATTTCGAAAAAATCAGCTTTAGTGAAATCATTTTTCACCTCCCAGTACCAAACACCACTTCCAATATCTTTTGCAAAAACTCTTTGCGTGTATCCTTACCACGATGCAGTTCATTAAAAACCTTACCGTCCTTGATAAAAAGTATGCGCTTACAATAGCTCGCTGAAAAAGGCGTCATGAGTTACCATTAGAATGGTCGCATCCAGTTGTTCGTTAAGCTCTGTTAACATAGTCAACAACATCCTTGAGGTTCGTATCCAGTGCCCCTGTCGGCTCATCTGCCAGTACTATGGCGGGATTTGTCACTATTGCCCTCGCCGCTACTACGCTGCTGTTGACCTCCAGACATCTGATAAGGATACTTTTCTAACACTTCTTGAATATTCAGTGCCTTTGCAACCTGTAATACCCTTTCATTGATTTCCCTGGGCTTCATACCCGCTATAGACAGCGCAAGTGAAATGTTTTCATAAGCAGTCAGCGTATCCAAAAGATTAAAATCCTGAAATATAAATCCCAGTTTTTTCCCTCGAAACTCCGAAAGCAGAGCTCCATGAAGTTCTGTAATATCCTTCCCCTCTATGTAAATATGTCCGCTTGTGACCGTATCTATCGTAGAGATACAGTTTAGCAATGTAGTTTTACCTGAGCCTGAGGCTCCCATAATCCCAAGGAATTCTCCTTTTTCACGGACAAAGAAATATGATCAATAGCCTTAGTCAGATTTCCCTTATTTCCATAAAATTTTTGGATATCATCTACCTGTAATATTGTATTTTCCATTTGTCTTACTCCTTTCTCAAAGGCCCTTTGTTTTTGTACCTTTATTCTACTTTAATACACCTGACTATGCCATTAAGTTAGATTACATTTACCTTACAAAAATGTAATCTAAAGATATAATAATGAAAGAGGCAGTAATCTATAAACCCGCCTCTTTCAAGTAGCTTTCAGTAGGAAAAATCCATCGTTATGGTAGTCCCTCTCCCAGATGTACTGGAAGCAGAAAGCCCGATATTCATTTTTTTCACACATTTTTACAAAGATATAAGCCAATGCCGGTGGACTTGGAATAGGCGTCCATTTTCACCTGTAAGCCCTTTATCAAATATCCTAGGTAGATCAGCTTCCGATATCCCAATTCCATTGTCCGAGACCAAAAGCAACACCCTGTTTTTTTCAGCTCTACCTGTAAATGTGATTTGCAGTCCATCTTTTCGATACTTAATTGCATTGGAAATCAGCTGCCCGATGATAAAAGTACAACTCTTGACATCTGCTGTAACAGGAATATCAAGCCCTTCCATAACCGGCTTTCCTCCCGCCTGTATCAGTGGTTTGGAGTATGACTTCAGTGCTGAGGCGGTTATTGCCTTCAATGAAGTTTTCTCTACTTTTAAAGTCTTTCTCCACATCTGTACTGCGAGCGTAGTACAAGGCCTGTTCCACGTAGTTTTCAATCTTACTTATTTCATCATTGATGCGCAGTGTCGTTGGATTCTTTTCATTTTCAATCATAAGACGCGCAGACGTAATAGGTGTCTTAATCTCATGTACCCAAGACTCAATATACTCTCTATATTCTCTGGTATCCTGCCTAGCTTCGGCTATCCTATCATTTTGATATTTATTGCAGCGGCGCAACACCTCAATAAGAAGCTGTCCCTCTAAAAATCCGGGATGCGAGAGGAGTTCTCCTAGAAGCGTCTTCTCTTCCATCTGCTCTAACGATTTCAAAAGCAGCTTATAGTATCCACGCTTGCGGATAAAATCATAGGCAAGTGATGTCACGTACGCCGTAGCAAAAATCACTTCTGCAAATATAACAAAGACAGTAGGCGTCCCAATCAGCCAAAGAAGTGCAAAGAGCAACACCATAGATACAAACATACACACTAAAGAGAAAATGCGGTCCTTTAGATATTCTGACATTCTCATATGCAATACCCCAGCCCACGCTTTGTTTTCAGATAATCAGGCAGGCCTATCTCAGCAAGTGTTTTTCTTAAGCGCACAATATTTACATTCAGGGTATTTTCGTCAATAAACTCCTCACTCTGCCATAGCTCATCAATTATGGCATCACGTGGAATGATATTCCCCTTATTCAGCATAAGCATCCGTAAAATACCCATTTCATTTTTGGTAAGTGCTTTACTCTGCTCTTTGTAGCTTATTTCAGCCTTAAGTATGTTTAAGGTCAGCCCCTTGTAGGTAATTGTAGCATTGTCCTGCACATCATATGTTCTCTCCAGAAGTTTTTTTGTATTCTTGCCAGAAGAACCTGTGCATTATATGGCTTTGATATATAATCGTCAGCTCCTGTGTTTAGACTCATCAGTTCGTCAAAGTCATTGTTCCTGCTAGTTAGAACAATAACAGGAATCGTTGATTTCTGCCTTATTTCTCTGCATACCTGAAAGCCGTCCTGATAGGGTAGATTGATATCAAGGAGGATTAAGTCTGCCCCTGAGGAAAGCGCTACTTCTGAGATATGGCGAAAATCGTCACTGCTGCTACACTCATATCCATATTTTTGAAGAAAGCTCAGTTAGTTCCTCCTGATTGTCATCTCATCTTCTATAATAAATATTTTCACTTTTTACTTCCTTTTTGTACTCAGTTTTATACTTGCTTTATCTGCTGCTTCACTTTTTAAGAACCGGCTAAAAGTATTGCAATTCTAAAATGCATTTTCTTTAGAATTGCTTACCAGTACTATAGAAATGATGTGTAGAGCTTCTACCGCTCCCTCACATTTTGAAAACAGTGATATTTAGTCCTTTATAAATGACTGTTTTTATCTCAGACAGCTCTTTAAAGCTTTCTTTTTAAATACCGCTTCACTCATACCATTTTTCGGCAGCTATGTTATAATAACAATCAAATTCAGGATGATTATTTTCTTTTTACAACAGCTAAGAGCTCTGCAAAATATCCCCAGACATTATTAAAGCTTTTTGTCGAGTATAGTCTTCTCTTTTGAGGCATCCACTTCAGCTTTATAAAGTATTTATTCAGTATCTTACTCCAGGTTTCTACATCATCATCATAGCAAAAAAACTTCGTTTCAAACAGACTTCCAAAAACGCCTGTCCCAAAATTTTTACATCGTCAGGCAAATACCAGGTATCGCGGGGGTTACGGCATATCAATTCTATTGTAAGCATTTCAAGTATTGAAGCCGGATCACCACCTATACAGCCATAGCTCCCGTCAACTGAGGTTTGCGCCCTTCGTCTTTTAGCTCTTCATAAGCTGTGCTGCTATCAAGCAACAATAAGGCAATTTTAGCCCTATCACCAAATGCTTTTTCCTTCACTTAGTAATTTGTACTTGTTAAATTCGTCCATAGCAGGTCTCCTTTAATTCATTTTCTTTAAGTATTCATATCTCCGTTCAAGTATGCTACAACATATTTTTCCATATTCATATAAAACTCTTCCCAAGGGGCAAGAGGAGTAAAAGTCTCATGTTCCTCGTCAATAGCGCAAATCATTTGTTTATCAGGGTGCCAAACTATATCGACAACACTGTAATTATCAACTTCTGCCACCAACGACAGCACTTTTTATCCTTTTCCATTTCGTTTCTACGGTGTCATGGTAAGAGTAAAAACGAATAAATTTGCAATACTTGTCACCGGCAATTTTTATCTTGAGTTTGTCTCCTTTAAGAAATTCGACTAAACTATTCGGCAATTTATAATTTTTTAGCACAGTATCCTTGCTTTCAATACTGTGTAAATCTCTTGTTTCATATTTTGCTAAAAGCTCTATCATTTCTCTGTTATCATTTTTAACAGCGATGGAATACGGTCTTTCTCCGCACTTGTTTTCTATGCTTATGTCAGCTCCATGCTTTACAAGCAAACGGACAATTTCAAGATTATTGCACAGCACGGCTTTTTATGATAGGTGTGCTTGTATCGGAGAAAACCGAGTCTGCTTTGTGATAATTTACATCGGCTCCCTTTTCTAAAAAAGTCTCACCGTTTCAATATCATTATTAAAAAGCTGAATATCTTAACATAAGCCCGCCGTATTTAGCGATGGTGACGCCTAGACTTTCCAAAAACCTCTATGTTTCCTACCTTATTATCTCCCCAAAAAATCGTTTTTCAAAAGCTCCGCTTTCTTCTCTTCGTCCATACCTTCCAAATCGTTTTGAAACATAAGAACCGTTTCGGCATCGCAACACCTTACAGCAATTTCAATCGGCTTCGGATGGAATTTCCCTTTGTACGAAGCATTGTTTTCAAATAAGTATTTGATTATATCCTTTTTGTTTAAGTACAGTGCCATTTCTAACGGAGTAAAAGACTCGATATATTTTCCCTTTATTTTAATAATTTTGTTGATTTTTTTACCAAGCAGTTTTTCAATGCTTCCAAATCGTTCTTATAGATTGCTATAATTTCCGGATCCAATTCAGATGCATCAAAAGTTCCAAAATGTGCTATTTTATATGTTTCCATAAACCCCTCCGATTGCGATTAAACATAATATTGATATCATAGCCCATAAGACTTTTATATCCCTACAACACTTTCGCTAACAGGCTTTTAGTTAGTTCTTCCACTTCCAACTTCGTAATTCCAAAGCTTTTTCTTCCCAGCATCCTTTATAGAAGCTCCTATATGGTAAACATCTCTTCGGTCTATAATCAGAAACCTGTCATGGAAGTCTTTACTTATTTTGACCGTGAGCTTCGGATACTGTGAGTTAAACTTAGCAATGTCTTTATCAGTAAGGTTTCCATTCCCAGATGTGACAATTAACACATTTACTCCATCTTTCTTCTTACTCACCTTCTCTACCGAAGCAATAAGTTCTTCAATATGGGCAAGCCTCTCACTGGCACTATCTCTTTCTGGAGCTTATTTGTCAAATAAATATGCACTACAGTCTAAAAATATCTACTATTATAGAGCATAAAATGGCACACTGCAACGCCATTTCGGCAAAAGAGTCATTAGAAAGTAGAAGATCGCCTGCTTTAACTTCTCCTGCAATTAGCTTTCCACTACTATCAAAGAGAGCTATTCCCGGAACAAAAAGCGCCGTGACAAATCAAAGCATCTGCTTTCTGTCTGTGTTATGGTAGGAAAGGAGAATGCCATAGCTTATCCTATGATGCACTAACAGCCCACGTAGCTATTGTGCTTACCAGATGTTTCTTTTTGAAGAAAGTAATCTCAAACGCTTTAATAACTCTATGTCAGTCAAAGTCCCACCGGAAATAAAATAGGCACAGAAAAAAAGCACATAGCTTCTAATTTACCTATCCCGACAGACAGGGATTTACCTCTATAAACGATATATCATCAGTCCATCGATAATACCACACTTTTGAAATCCATATTTTTCAGCTATCCGAATACTACTTTTTTGTTCAGGTACACATTCAATCACTACCTGTTTACCTGAGTTTCTAGCTTTTGCTATCATACCTGATGTCCAAGCATGAGTGCAATCCCTAGCCCCCAAAAGGAAGGTTCTAAAACCCATCCAATCTCGACACTCTCTGAATCGTAATCATGATTAAATCACATATCCGATGAAGTCGTTATCTTTTTCAACTGCGTATATCAATGGTGTCTCAGAAAGACCGGATTGAAAGAGGAATTGCTCGGTCTGCTCTTTTTGTGTAGGGTGCTTCGAGATATTGCATTACTTTCGAATTCGACAAAAGTTTGTAAAAGCGGTTCCAAATCACTGACTGTCATTTTTCTAATTCTTATATTCATTCATACTCCACAACTTCTAATCTACCATTCTCTATTTTCCACAAAAGCCTCCCACCATAAAAAGACGGAAGGCTTTTAACCTTTATACCTATCTTATTGCCCTTCGGTCAATAAGTATCGCTCGCAAAACTCGCTCAATTCAACAACTCCCTTCCAGACCTGCTTTTTCTTACTTTTAGTATCAAAATAGTATCACTCAAGAGTTTTTGCTCCTGTAAAACGCCGAAAACGCTGTATTTCAAACGTTATACGACAGAAACGCATTTGTTACTCTATTCCAACTCGGGTATGGATAGCTTGAACTGATTGTTTTTTCTATGATTTTTTTAATGAATTTATTATCCATATTTTTCAAAAATCGCTCTCGTTTTTATGCCACTCCAAATTTTCAGAGCCAAAATGGAGCCAAAGATACTCTGTAATATTGCTCTCACATATCAAAAAATACTAAGCTGTGCTTGTTTTAATGATTCAACTTTTTCTAATCGATATTTTGTCATCTTCTTGAACTTGACTACATAGAATTGGTGACAACGGATCATATTTGGCAGCATTTGTTTCTACGCTTTTTGAACTATAATTAGCATAACAATATGCATCCATTTTTATATGTATTATAAGTACCTATTTCAACACTTTCAACACATCCGCATTCTATCCGCTGATTTTTTTATCTTTGGAAAAAAATTGATTTTACATCCAATAATTTTTCAATCAATTCTCTATCTATGCAACAATTATGAACTATACCACAATCGTCCAAATTTATTTTTCTGCACAACTTCCAATTTTAATATTATTATCAGCTGCCATTTTGCTCAATTCCTTGGCAAATTCTCGCAGTTCATCATCATTTAATTCATGACTTGATAATCCATCCATATTTTTTTATTTTTAGGATATATATCAACAAAAACTAATCACGCATTTTTCCGTATATCCACTTAAAAACCTCAGCAATACTTTTAAATGCCTTCAAATGATATTCTTTCGTATATCTATCAGAAAAGAATATAGGATCATATCTCCAAATCACTTTTTGCTTGCCAATTTTTCAGATAATTCTTGAAATACCGGAATCATTTTTGTATTTGGTAAATTAACCTCAATATCATTTCCGTATCCAGTCAATGTGAATTGAAAATAGTAATTATAATCTTTTTATCTCGTTTAACCTTTTCATCATTGGCAACGGATTCTTTTGTCCAAAACACTATGCAATCTACAACATCTGGAGTAATTTTTGATTTCACTTATCTGATGAGCATTCATCGGATTACGAACATATAAAAATCCTTCTTTTATTCTATTATAGAACCATTCCGAATAATAATTAGGAATATCCGTTCTTCTACTTACGCTTAATATCATCTAATCTACCCTTTCAAACATAATTACCTGATATCTAATATGCCCTACTTTTAAAATAGGGCCATCTCCTTAAATATTTCTGACAATCAGATTGGCAATTCATTTTTGAATCTTATAATTCGTATATTCTATATTTAGATTTTTCACAAATTCCAATACATCTCGTGGATACTTAAACTCATTATCTAATGTGACAATGCCATTATCACAAACAAAATATGTATATTGAGTATAAGGCCATTTTGTTTTCAAAACTCCATTCTTACCTATCGCTTCAATTAAGCATTTTTGTTTTTGTATATCTCTATCCATACTTCCCTGATCTTTCCTAAGTGATATACAAACAAAAATCTGTCTTTCTGTATCTTCTTTGATGAAAAGCTATTTGCCATAACATTCAGTTCACTATCAGAGACTTCCTCCTCAGCTCCATCTTGTGCAGTTTTAGAATTTTATTTTATTAACATTATACAATATTCACTCCAAAAAAATCCATTTATATTAACCACCTGAATCCGTGAAGTTAATTTTTATTTAAACCAGCATATAAAAAATGCCGGTTTTATACATTGAAAAATATTATACGCATGTCATTAAACTTCAGCATGATATCCCCATTTTTGTAGTTATCCACAAAAAGTGTACAGTAAATAAAAGCCTGTTTAAGACTTATGTGATTATACGTTATGCATTTATAGCTATGTTATCCCTGCAAAAATCAGCGAAAATATGCCGCCATACATTGCTTTTTCCTAAGCCCATGATAAGCTGCCTAGATGGCTGGTTATATGGCTTTGCCATCATTATAAGGTCACTTATTACAGTACGTAAGCGTCTGCGTTTAACAGCCCTCTTCTGTCTTGGAGCACGTTTGCCTATAGTGCCCTGCTAAGTCTACGGAGTATGTTGTAAGCTATAACCGTAAGCTCCAGCACAAGTGCATTGGTTTCAAACTTCCCTGACGGGAAGCCTTTCCACGTCCATGTCACTCTTTACCTCGCTGTGGTACTGCTCGCACTCACCTGTGCGTGATAGAGTTTAATGATTCTCATGGTCGCTTTCACTGAGATTTGTCCACCAGGTCTCAACCTCTATATCGGCCGGAAGGAGGAATTGACCTTTTTTATCAATTGTCCTCTCGGTTATTTCATAACCTGCACGAAGGGTAAAGTCTTTCTCAAACCGTTTACTTGTCACCTCTTTCCAGTCACTTCCAATGTAAACAGTTTTCCCTTCTCTAGGTGTTGTTATATCCTTGCAGTACGTTTTTGCCATTTGAAACCATTCATCCTTGCTTTTCCTTGCGAAGATTCCTTTTGATAATAAAGCTGCATCCGGTATCTATCATAACAGCTACATTATCAATGGAATCATTACCTGAATCAAGCCTTTTCCAAAAGAGGTTTATCAGTAGCTTCTTACACAGGTTTATTGTCTCGAGAAGGAACTCCACTGTACCGTTCTGGCAGTGCTGCTTCCCTTCACGGAGTTCAAAATTCACTGCATAGCCTTCAGTACCAATGTATGCCATCATTGGTGCATAGCCGTCAAAGCCCTTATAGGTTCTTGAACCCTGCTTTGAAGTCTTTGGATTGTCCATAGGCGTAACATCAATGTCCACAGGTACCATCGCCGTCAGGAAGTGCACAGTATAATATCTCCATTCTTAATCTGGTGCTGTGAACGGTTCTTAGTCACATCTATATGGTTGAGTTTTTTGGTGAAATTGCTTTTGCCAAGCAGTGCTCCTACGACAGCAAGACCGCTTGCAGGAATGATTCGCTCGTTTGTATATTTAACAATTATGTTACTGTTTTCAAGTGTAATATGATGGTTATGATTCATGATATTTTTCTCCCGAAACCATTGAATTACAGGACCATTATATCATGATATGGCTTCACCTTACAGGTGGTGTAATTAAATATAAAAACTTTTAATAAGACACGGTCGCTAAGCATTTTCGTAAAAAGTTAAATTTTTAACTTCACGGATTCAGGTTTAATTTTATCTATTCAGTTCTTCTGAACATCGGTCATTTTCCATACATCCCATCATTTTTCAAGCAATATTAAAAGCCCTTTTTCATTCTAGTACTGTCAGATACACACTGTTTTCGCTCTTTTTATCCCAGAAATAACCCGTGCCTTATTTATATCCCGTCACAGGCTTTTAGCTATTTTTATACACATTAGCTGGTATATTTTTCATAAATTTAATCAATACCCAAATCTTCTTCAAAAATATTGGAGAGTTGGCATCAAACTCTTTCTGTCTTAAATGTGGTTCTATATTCATATCAATATAGCTTTCCTTTTTAATTACAACTTCCTTTGAAAAATCAACTCCGCAATGATTAGCTTTTGTCAGTCCACAAAAACATGAGGGATGGTTTATATTAGACCTCAAAGGTATAGCAAATTGAACACCATCTATCTCAACACAAACCTGAATATATGGTCTGTTATGCTTTTTGCTCCATTTCTGGATACTCGGTTTGCAGTATATATACTATAAAATTCATTTGATAAAAATACAAACCTCTTCTTAACCATCTTTTTCTCCTATGATAAAACAACCCCTGTAAACAGGAGTTGTCTTCTCAGTGAGCTTTTTCTTTTTATTTTACTTGGTCACGCTCTATGACCAAATCTTCTATTGAGCTTTCTTTATACTCACGCTCCTATGGTTTTATCTGGTGACAGAATAGCATATAAATTATATTATGTCAAGCTTTATCCTATGATGCACTAACAGCCCACGTAGCTATTGTGCTTACCTGATATATGTTAATTGCAGTGGAGCAACGTCGAAAATGAAGATCAGAAAACCCTGTGTGGTGTTCTTCTTCCTTGTCGATGAAATGGCAGACATTACTTTCAGCATATCACTTGCGTATCCTGATGGATACCTTGATAGCAAACTCAGGTAATCTTGAGCTCAGCGATGAGCAATTGACTGCTTTTATTGCATATTTTGAAGCAAGACTACCCTGATAGCCTAAAAAGAAGATTATGTTCCTTTTGGAAAGTAATCTCAAACGCTTTAATAACTCTATGTCAGTCAAAGTCCCACTGAAATAAAATAGAGCATAGAAAAAGCACATAACTGAAAGATTCTATGATCTTAAAGTCATGTGCTTTTCACTATATAGTTTTTGAATGTGCCAGACAAATCAGGGATTTGTTAAGCTTTTGATTATTAGGGATCAAAGTTCCATTTTTGTAGTCTTTGCTGTGCATATCACCTTCATAGTAATATTCAAAGTCAGGTTTTGCTGAATGAATATAGCCATCTCAGGGAAGAATACTTCCATTGTATATTTCACCCGTTATGAATGCACTCCGGAACACTTCCTACTAATTCTACAACTGCATACTCTGCTTCTTCCACTTCCAAAACATCTAAGCCCATACTTGTGGCTTTATCTACATCATTAACGATATAACCAGCCATATAATTTATTGTGCTTGGATTTTTCCACATCATAGTAAACGCCCATACTTTGACCGCTTCCCAAACTTGCAAGTTCATCGTGGCTATATTTTTCATATAGCTTATTCCATACACTCGGACATAATGATGAATTGATGCTTTTGTTCATTTACCCTGCAACTGTAAATGCTTGTTTCTTTTTGAATTGTATGTCATCATCTTCTTCCTCCTCTTACACTTAGTGCTAACTGCACTCGTGAAACTAATTTGAACAGTTTTTACCATTTCTTACCTCTGAAGGAGTGAATCCATGAAAAGTTCTTAAAAAGCTGTTCCAAATGAATCTGATGACTCATATCCAAATCTAAATGCAATATCAATAATCTTGTCATCTGTATCTCTTAACATAATCGTCGCTTCCGTTAATCGTCTGCTTCTTAAATATTCTGAGAGACGTTGTTTCAGTTAGAATAGAAAACAAGCGACTGAACATAGAATAAGAGTATCCAGATAACTGAGTTACTTTCTTTTTCATTGATTTCATCATCAAGAACTGTTTCAAGATAATCAATCGTATTGTTAACGACTTGATAATATTCATTTTTGATTTTCCTCCTTTCTTTCGGTTTATTTTTAGTATAGAGGAAAGAGTTCTTTCCTGCCCTACAGTATTCGTACAAAAATTTATGGGCTTTGCATAACATAAAGACTTGCAACGCTAAGCTCGACAACTTCTACTTTGTCGGTATATAAACTAACCCTAAGTGACGCTCCGAATGATAACATTTCAGACTCGCTCCGGCATCCGCTTCGCTTCGCTCTAATGCGCTCGCTAGAATTTATCATTCGGAGCTGGCACTACAGACTTATGAAATAATAATTTTATAGAGTTTTATTAACCAACAAAGAGACGCTCCGAATAATAACATTTCAGACTCACTCCCGGCATCCGCTTCGCTCCGCCCGATGCGCTCGCTTAGAATTTATCATTCGTAGCTGGAACCTTAAATTAATACATATAATAACTCGAATGCCAAATTAGACAGACACCCCACCTGCCCCTACTCGTGACTGATGCGTTTGTTTGTTATCATTCATCAATTAAACAGCCGGAACTAATAATGCCGCATAGTTCGCTGTTTCCGCTCTGACTTCGTGCTTCGCGCTCGTCAGTGCGGACAGCGTATTATATAGGCAGGACTAACACACTGCTTCGCTGCTTCGCAGCTTGCAAAGTGCGAGTCACTGCCAAAGCGAGCGCATTAGGTTTTTCGTCAACGGAACTATTCTTAAACGGCATCTTGCAAGAAAAACCGGGCGAGTCTCGACATTATTGAGGAGGCGTAACTTGGTCAACAAACAAAACCCATCAGCCCTACAAATTTAGAATTTATGACTCTATATCACAAAATCCTCCCACCAAAATGATGGGAGGTTGCTATACATAAATATATTTACTTTATCTACTCCAGTTCTATCGTTCCAGGAGGTTTACTTGATATCATACAGTACCCTGTTCACTCCCTCTGACCTCGTTGATTATCCTGCTTACTACCTTCTGAAGTACTGCCCAAAGGTATCTCACTGGCTTCGGCAGTCATAAAGTCGGTGGTATCTACTGCTCTTAGGGGCAATGGCATAATCGTAGGTTCTTTCATCACCCATTACGCCTACTGAACGCATATTGGTGAGGGCTGCAAAAGTACTGACCTATAGACTTGTCAAGGCCTGCGTTTGGCTATCTTCTTCTCTGTAGATTGCATCTGCATCCTGAACTATCTTAACCTTCTCTGCTGTTTACCTCCCTATTATTCTTATATCCAAGACCTGGGCGCCAGGGAATGGCTGGCGGAATACAAGACGCTCAGGTATGCCAAGTTCAAGGCCTACCTTTCTTACCTCATCCTTGAAAAGATTGCAGAAGCTGGCTCAATAATCTCCTTAAAGTCCCACATAGTCAGGCAGTCCACCTACATTGTGGTGTGACTTGATGACTACTGAGACTCTACCGCCTACACCGCTCTCTACCACGTCAGGTAGATGGTTTCCCCGTACTCAGGTAGTCAACTGTTCCGAGTTTTTCTAGCTTCTTCTTCAAATACTCGGATGAACTCCTCACCTATTAGTCTTACGCTTGGCCTCAGGCTCATGTAACTCCTGCAAGTTTGTCATAAAATCTCTGCTGTGCATTTACTCTTATAAAGTTCAGCTCATAGCTGCCGTTTGGGCCAAATACAGCCTCTACCTCGTCTCCTTCATTTCTTTACGAAGTAAGCCATGGTCTCAAAATACGCAGGTAAGCTGCTTGCCCTGCCTTTGAAAGAAGGACTGCTGCAACATGAGGAGTCAACTCCCACCTGAGAGTGCACAAAGCACCTTTTCCGTCTCCAACTCTTTCTTTGATTTCCTTTTTATACTGTTTTCCACAAAGGCAGACATCTTCCAGTCACCGACACAGCCACAGATATTGTGCACAAAGTTAGAAAGCATTTCTTTGCCGTACTCTGTATGGAGAACTTCAGGGTGGAACTGGATGCCATAAAGCCCTACTTCTACATTTTCAATGGCTGCATTGGCTGTAGATGCGGTGTGGGCAATAGACTTAAATCCATCTCCAAGCTTTGAAATATAGTCAAAATGGCTCATCCACACTATCGACTTCTCAGGGATTCCTGCAAAAAGCTTTGAAGAAGTATCAAAGAAGGTCTCTGTCTTTCCATATTCTCTATGCTCTGCCTTTTCAACCTTGCCACCAAGTACATGGCTCATAAGCTGAGCACCGTAGCAAAGTCCAAGCACAGGGATGCCGAGCTTGAAATAACTCCTCACCGCAGGTAGCAGCATTTTTCCTCATGATGCCGTTAGGCCCTCCTGTAAGTATGATACCCTTAGGGTTCATTTCTTTTATCTTAGATAATTCAGTCTTGTAGAATATATTTCACAATAAACATTGGCTTTAGCGCACTCTTCTTGCAACCAGCTGATTGTACTGTCCACCAAAAATCGATTACAACAACTAATTCTTTTTCACTTATGGCTCTTTCAGGTTTTTGATGATTATGCATCCTTTAAGAATGCCTTAGTAAAGATAAGCCTCGTAAATATCAGCCTTGCAGCTTATTTCCCAAAGGTGCATGCATATTCATAACTGCCACTCCTGAGTCAATAACCTCCATATTGTGGCAGCAGCTATATAAGCGATGGTTCCACCGCCTCCTGGTCTACCTTACCAAGTTCTGCGGTCTGGAAGGTAACATTATTATCCTTCATTATCTTTCTGATGGCTGCCATATTACTCAGCGAAGCCTCATTGCTTCCACTCTTACCACGAGCCTGTATATTTGTTAAATACAATACCTTTACCAAAATAAGCGGTATTCTTCTTCTCATTTACTCCAGGGTAGTTTGGATCAAAGGCCGCACTTACATCTGATGAAAGCATACGGGAGTTGGCAAGAGCTCTTCTAAGATCAAGCTCGTTGTACTCTCCCACAAGATTCATAACCTCAGCCACTACATTTTCAAAGAATCTTGACTCCATACCTGTGGCACCTACGCTGCCTATTTCTTCCTTGTCCACAAGGAGACAGCAGGCTGTCTTAGAAGGTGCAGGTGCATCAAGAATAGCTTTAAGTGAAGTATAAGCACATACTCTGTCATCCTGTCCATAGCCCATTATCATCCTGCTGTCGAGAGCCCATAGTGCTTAGCCTTTCCTGCAGAACTATTTCAAGGTCGGCAGAAATGAAGTCTTCTTCCTCTATACCGTATTTTATCCTGATATCTTAAGTATATTGGCTTTACAGCCTCTTTTTCTTCTCCCTTAAGAAGCATGCTTCCAAGCATTACATTGAGATCTTCTCCCTCAACCACCTTGGACTGCTGTCTTTTTGCATCTGGTCAGCAGAAAGATGGATGAGCAAGTCTGTAATACCAATAACAGGACCTTCTTCTTCCTCACCGATGCGAGATATTTACAGCCTTTCCCATCTTCTTTACTAACACCATCGTGTTGCAGAGGAAGTGTTACGCCACTGGTACTTCTTGATACCACCATAATAATGTGTATCAAGCATGGCAATTTCAGTATCCTCATAAAGAGGTACCTGTTTTGTATCTATTCTAGGTGAGTCTATATGGGCACAAAGGATGTTTAGTCCCTCTGCCATAGGCTTCTTGCCTATGACAAAAAGTGCAATTGCCCTGCCCATATTTGACATATAGACCTTGTCTCCTGCTTTTAACTTTTTCTTCTTTCCAATAAAGTCAGCAAGATTCTTATATCCTGCCTTTTCAGCCTGTCTGATTGACTCATCCACACATTCTCTCTCTGTTTTGCAGTCAGATATGAACTGCCTGTAAGTTTCACTTAATTCAAAGCAGGCTGCAAGTGCTTTTTTATCATACTTTTCCCAAGCGCTCTGCCTTATCTCCTTTTTTTTCTTTTCTTCCTTCTTATCTGTCTTCTTTCTGCCTTCTTTACTGCCATTTTGTCTCCTTCCTATAATGTCAAGCCCCTAAATCATTTAATTTCAGGCTTTTTCTTTTAAATTTTTACCCTCGTAAAACAGAGCAAAAATGTATGACAGTCATTGTATTTATACTGAACAGCTAAAAGAGGGTGTGGTTTATAAAGCATCCTATTGTTTTGCTTTTATAAAGGCTATAAATCCTCTGCTAACTATGATGGTGAACCTTCCGTGTCTAAAGGGATCGTGTCCCAACTTCCTTCGTCCCACCTGTCCATACACGAGTGCCTAGCTAAGCTTTCAAACAGGGTCATGCCTCTACGGAGAGAACTACTGGCTACAGCTCTTGTTTGTTTTTGATTTTATCGACTTGCCTGCTCCACAGGTGCACGGATATTCCGTGGACGCCACCCTGCCTCGCTTTGCTGGTCATTGTGATGATGCAGCACCTGCAGCACTCCATCGTTATCAGTTTCCTTCAGAACCCTGCCCGTTCTCGAAGAATCCGGAAAACCAGCAAGGTTCTGGAATAAATTTTTGCTGCCGACTGTCTTACGCTACAATAGCTTCCTTCTTTTCCGGACGTCAGATGTCCATCAACATCTTCTTCGGATCATAGAACGTACCAGTATTCAGAATCGTATAGATAATTCTCAGAAGCTTGCAGGCTATCACAATCAATGACTGCATCTTTTTCAACGGATTATCGGCTCGTGTCGTATAATACATATGGAGTTCTTTGAATTCCTCTCATAGACACTGCTGACTTTGCTGCCTGGAATAACCAATATCTGAGTCGTTTACGTCCTCTGTGGCTGATTTTTGTTTCTCCCCTTATCTTTCCTGAGCTGCATCTCTACAAGACCTAATCCGCTTAATTTCTGTATTTCCTATAACATCATCAAATCTTGAAATACTCCCATCTCTGCAAGAATACCGGAAAGTGTATTTTCTCCAATCCCAGATATCTCCAGAACGTTACCTGTATGCGGTATCTCCTGACATTTCTGGTTGATCTGGTTCTCTATAACGCACAGTTCAACATCCAGTTCCATGATTTTCTGCACGAACCACTTTACAGCTGCCTTGCTTGCAATAGAGATCCATCATAATCCCAACACTTGCTTTTTGCGTACTGTAAAGATTTCTCTGGCTCTGCTGTACCCGCGTCCTCTAAGTTTGCAGACTGTCGCCAAATCTGTCTTATCCTTCTTCTCCAAGTGCGGTCAGTTCTTCCGAAATGGTGCCTCTTTCAGCAGTTCCAGGCTAAAGTGCTCCATCGACTTTTCCCAATGCGTCCTTATACTCCGGAAATATATCTTCATCTCCCTGTGCATCCGGTTGATTGTCCGAATTCTGTCTTCATTCAGTTGGTCTCTGAACATGGATAACCTGCGAAGTTCAGCATAGATTTTTCTGGAAGATATGGCATACCAAAGTTGCCATCCTTGACAAGATTTGCTATCAGTTTTGGATCCTACACTGTCATCCTTCAGCTGGCTGTTATCTTCAACCTCCTTTTTGTCTGCTTCACAGCATAGGGTTTACCTGAACACTTACTGATTCCATTTGTAATCATCCAGGTAGCAAGGCAGAACCAGTAGTGACCGGTCGGCTCTAAGCCAAGCACTCATCTGACTCTTATCATGTTCCATGCTATCCTTACTGCCCATTCCTTTGCACTCTGAAAGCCCTCTTGATTGATTGTTGAAAAGAAATATGCGGACTGACTGGTTCCCGTCCTCTGGTATCAATTGCTCTCACATAGTGCGTTTCTGCCTACATCACATCCCAAGATAAACTATGTCATCCTGCTGATAAAGAGAGTTTTTTATTTTATCGAGACTTACCATTGGTTTCCAACTCACGCCAGGTTGAAGCTGTGAGATTTTCCTTAATCACCTCCGATTTTTCAAAGTTCCTGCTGTTCAAAAATATTTGCTGTACTACTTGATTTTTCTTCTTTATGCCTTTTAATATTCATTTTAGATACCTCTTGTGTTTTTAGATTTTACCAACTGGCGGGTCAGTAATAATCTAAATTTACCAGAGTATATGTCAATCTCTTGACCTATTTGCTAGTATACAGGAAGCTTTCAATCACCTGTATGTTAACCCAAGTGCTGGATTTTACATTTTCTTTCGATTTTTACTCCTATAACCTTTTAGGCTATGCCATTAATCTATCTTGCAATTATCCTAAAATATGCTATATTGTTGGAGAAGAGAGTACCCTGTAGAACAGGTTTTGCTCCCTAAGAGTTGGTGCTGATGTCCCTAGGACACACCTATCTTGTATGTCGGACAAGATAAAATCTTACTTTTCTTTTAGGTAAGTAAGAATGTTTATAAGCAGAACTCCGAAGGACATCAGCAGTGCTAATATCCCCGGAAAAATCATAACGATTTCATAATCTGTCATACACATCCCTCCCTTCGTATAGTTATACTTAGGGTTTTTATTTTCACAGATAATCTCCAAAGGAATATTCTACCACTCTGTTTTTCATTCTTTCAACACGGTTTCAATCAAAATTTGGCTTTAAAATCAGGTGGGAGGTGAATAATTATTTTATCTACCGACCTCCCTACCGATGCGTACCGTTCGGCACGGCAGTTCTTTAGTTTTCACATATTTTCATATAGTACTCTGTGAATGTCGGATAGCCGAGTTCACGAGTTTCTTGATTGTTAAATGCAGTCTGTAATACGAAGTATCCACCACAATACCAACTCCATTTGCATGTTTGCGCATATCCACGCTTTCTCTTCATCTACACCTAACTTCTGGTTCTTTGAATTTAGTCTTTACTTTCTTCCATTGTTTCCAGTAGATTGTCCTTATTTTATGTCTCAGCCATTCGTCAGTTCTAAGAAGGATACTCTTTATATCTGCAAGCCCAAAAGTAATTGACAAATCCACGTATATAAAGCGTAAGTTTCATTGCCCTGTATGAATTACTCCATCCGTTACTTCTTTTTGTCAGTTCCCTTATTCTGTCTTTCATCTTAGCTACTGACTTTGGGTGTATCCTCAGTCTGCATTCCCCCTGTACCTGTAAAGCTGTACCCTCAGGTATTTGACCTTGCTGATATATGCGCCACGCAGGTTTTCTCCTTGTTTACTGAAACAGTTACCTTCTATATATGGCGTGATATTGCAAGGTCTCTCACTCTTTTCTGCTTCACAAAATATCATACAGTCATCTGCATACTGACGTATCTGTGTCCTCTTCGCATCAATTCCTTATCCAGCTCATTTAGCATTATGTTGCTAAGCAACGGGCTAAAGTGAACCACCTTGCGGTACTCACCTCGGTCACTTTCATACTCTCTGCTTATCACTCCTGCATTGAGATACTTGTGAATGAGAGATATAGCCCTTCCGTCTCTGATGGTTCGTGATAGTACTTCAATAAGCTTACTTTGGCATACTGTGTCAAAGAACTTCTCTAAATCCATATCTACCATATACATATCCATCATTTACGTTTGTCTGACATCCCTCTTTAGTGCATCGTGCTGCCCTTCTGCTTTTGGACGAAATCCGTAGCTGTCTTCTGAAAAACTGTTTCTCGTCAAATAGGGAGTTAGCACCTGTGCGATTGCCTGCTGAAAAACTCTGTCAACAACCGTTGGCACTCCCAGTTTTCTAAACTCACCCTTTTGTTTCTTTCGGTATTTCCACCTTCAGACAGGATTGGGTTTATATTTCCTTCCATCAACTGCTGTTTAAGTCAGCTTTCCGTTGTTTCTGAGAAACGCTAGGATTCATCTACGTTCATCCCATCCATCCGCCTGCTCCTGTCTTCGATTTTTACCTTTTTGTACGCTTTGTTAAGGTTATCGTTTGATAAAATCTCTTCCATCAGTTTGTCCGATCTGAAAATCTCGTGATGTGTCGTTTCTTTCAGTAATCCTCTGATGGTCGGACACTTCTGCATACTCTTTTCTGTTCCGCAGATACCATTTGCAGATAGTCCTCATATGAGTTGTCTGTCCTTAACTCCATCATTGGTTGACATTCATTTACTAACACCTCCTAAAGTTCAGTCCTTCCCATTATGTTTTACAGACATATGGTACTATGACTTTGACTGACTTCTTGCCATTCGTTGTTACTATGGCTTACTACTCTGTTTCCACCACTGGCAAGACCTCCTCAGTACCACACGTTTTCTTTTCTCCCACCTATCTACCACATTTACCATAGCTAATTCCGAGTAGTTGTGGACTTCGAGTTTGTGCAGCAACCTTGTCCTTAGCCATAGCCTGATGTGCATTTCTATTCGTCAGACCGGAGATTTGCTATCCGACTTCCTTCAGATTCCACCTCACGATGGACACCCTTGTCTTCGGCTGTATCCTTCCCACTACTAGGGCGGATTAGAGACTTTTCACCCTTTTGAAACGTGCCGCAGACACATCGAGGTAGAGGTGATAATTATTTTATCTGCCGACCTCCCACCTACCGTGCGTACCGCCGTTCGGTACACGGCGGTTCTTTAGTTTTTCACATATTTTCATATAGTACTCTGTAGAATGTCGGATAGCCGCGAGTTCACGGGAGTTTTCTTATTATTAAATGCAGTCCTGTAATACGAAGTATCACCCACAATACCAGCTTCGTTTCGCTTATTTGCGCTTATCCACCTTTCTCTTCATCTACACCCTAGCTGCTTTTAGTTCTTTGAATTTAGTCTACTTTCTTCCATTGTTTCCAGTAGATTGTCCTTATTACATGTCTCAGCCATTCGTCCAGTTCTAAGAAGGATACTCTTTTATATCTACGCAAGCCCAGTAATTGACGATCCGTATATAAAGCGTAAGTTTCATTTGCCCTCTGTATGAATTACTCCATCCGTTACTGCTTTTGTCAGGATTTCCCATATTCTGTCTTTCATCTTAGCTACGGCACTTTGGGTGTATCCTCAGTCCTGCATTCTTGTTACCTATAGCTGTACCCTAGGTATTTGGCCTTGCTGATATGTTCCACATGAGTTTTCTCCTTGTTTACTTTAAGAAACAGTTTACCTTCTATATGGCGTGATGATTGCGTAAGGTTCTCTCTGCACTCTTTCTGCTTCTACAAAATATCATCGTACAGTCATCTGCATATCTGACGTATCTGTGTCACTCTTACGTTTCCAATTCCTTATCTAGCTCATTTAGCAGTATTTGTACAAAGCAACGGGCTAAAGTGGACCACCTTGCGGTACTCCTACCTCGTCCTTTCAAATACTCCTCTGCTTATCATTCCTGCGGCTGAGATAACTTGTGAATAAGAGATATAACCCTTCCGTCTCTCTGATGAGTTCGTCGATATGTAGTACTTCAATAAAGCACTACTTTGGCATGCTGTGTCAAAGAACTTCTCTAAATCCATATCTACCACATACATATCCATCATTTACGTTTGTCTGCACCTCTTTAGTGCATCGTGTGCCCTTCTGTTTGGACAGAAATCATGTGGCATGTCTTCGAAAATCGCTGTCTACTCGTAAACTAGGAGTTAGCACCTGTGCGGTGCCTGCCAAGAAAAACTCTGTCAACAACCGTTGGCACTCCCAGTTTTCTAAACTCACCCTTTGTTTCTTTCGGTGTTCCACCCTTCGGACAGGATTGGGTTTCATATGTTCCCTTCCATCCAACTGCTGTTTAAGTCGCTTTCCGTTGACTACAGAAAGCAGCTGAGAGATTCATCTACGTCGCATCCACTCCGCCTGACTCGCGCTGTTCGATTTTACCTTTTGTGTACGCTTTGTTAAAGGTTGTCGTTTGATAAAATCTCTTCCGTCAGTTTGTCCGTCTGAGAAATCTGCTGATGGTGTCCGTTTCTTTCAGTAATCACTCTGATGGTCGAGACGCTTCTGCATACTCGCTGTTCCACCGAATACCATTTGCAGAATAGTCCTCTATATGAGAGTTGTCTGTCACTATAACTCCATCGGCTGGTTACATTCGTTTACTAACACCTCCTAAAAGTTCAGTCCTCCAGTATGTTTGCAGCGTGATGGTACTATGACTTTGCTGACTTCTTGCCATTCGTTGGTACTATGGCTCTGCGCCTCTGTTTCCACCACTGGCAGACGCCCTCAGTACCTACGTTTCTTTCTCCCACCTATCTGCCACATTTTACCATAGCTAATTTCCGGTGGTGTGGACTTCCAGTTTTGTGCAGCAACCTTATCCTTAACGTAGCCTGATGTGATTTCTATTCGTCAGACCGGAGATTTGCCATCCGACTTCCTTCAGATTCCACCTACGATGGACACCTTTGTCTTCGGCTGTATCCTTCCCCACTACTGGGGCGGATTGGGGACTCACGCTTCTTGAAACATTGCGCCGCATAAGCTGCTGCAGGACCGCTGCTATTTCTAGCGATCCTCATTGATATGCATAACCCAGGTATTATCTAACGATGAAAGAACACCCTGAGGTGAGACTGGTCGCCTGTGCAAGCATTGACTGTCCTGCCTGAGCAGAAATGTTATTCTTACTGAAGTAGCCATTTCTGTAAGGAACATCTGTATCACGGATACGTGACTCTCAGCTGACTGTGTATTCTCAGATACGTTGTCAAAGGTTGAGTACTGTATGCTCAGGAGCAGTTCTGAAGCGCACCAAGGTCTGATCTCTGATCAGAAACAACTTTAATTGCTCCCTGGATGCACTCGATAGCAGACTCTGCTCCATCCTGAGTTGCCGAGATCACTGATCGGCTGCACCATTGTGCAGCTGCATCCCTCATTACGAAATGCTGGGCTCGAGTGTCTGATCGCTCAGAGCACCTACGTGGATCTTCTTGTCGGTAAACTCACCATCGAGGAAGGTTCCTGTGTATTTGAACGCTGTTGGCATACTGATACGGTGTCAATTTCAAGATGTGAGAGCTGTTACTTCCTTCTGGATTGCTCTGTCGTCCTCAGTATTGGTATCGTTCGCTGCCTGAACTGCGAGCTCGTTCATTCTCCTGAAGTATGATGTGTGTCTCGTTAGAGGCACCTTCTGCTACCACGGATGAGTGATATACCATCCTGTGCGTTAGCTGAAGATCTGTTAAGACCTCTAGCACTGGCCTCATCTTCTCAGAGTATTAGAACTGACTGCTGCATCATCTGCTGCTCTGTTAGATCTTGTAACCTGATGAGCTTCTCTAGAAGACTTTGCCTGTAATGAGCTTGTGATACCAAGCTGTCTGTTTTGAGATTCATTGCTGTGGGTGTGCTGTACTATATAATTTTCCTCATGGAATTAACTATCTGACTTGCTTGTACGCTATTTTCATTATTTTGTAAGGTAGGGCTTCAACTGGGCTCCGTGCGTAGCTCTGTATTCTCTTCGCACATAATAGATGGTGGAGTCAAGGAAACTTAATAGATAATTTAATATTTTTAAAAATATTTGCCAAAAGTCCTTTTACTGCAATAAATCATCTATTATTCTACTTTATGCTTTTTGGAGATGGTGTTTCAGCATTTGTGAATACCACTTCTTTTATAATTCTAGCATCAGATTACAATTCTTGCAATATGCAATTTAAAAATCTAGAAATTTCGTATTTTGTAACCAGATGAAAACATAAAAAGTGTGTGCTCGCACACTCATGCACAGTGCCGTAGGCAGAATTCTGCATGACTGTGCATCCTCGGAGAGTGTTTGACAGGTAATTTCGGAGAAATTTCCTGTCAAATGAAAGACCGCTATCTCTGGCGGCCTTTCTCTCGTTACGCGTGTAAGATTATCTAATGCAGTGATTACACCCACCATGAACTGGTTTAGCCTAATGCATTGGCTGTCCTGCCTGAGCACAGAATGTTGTTCTTGCTGAGTATGCTTTCATTTCTGTAGGAACATCTGTATCACAGATGCAGTGACTCAGCTGCTGCCTGTCCATTCTCAGATACGTTGTGTCAGGTTTGGTACTGTATGCTCCAGACAGTTCTGAAAGAGCACCAGGTCTCGATCTCCGATCAGAAACAACTGTTGACTCCTAGCGTACCTCGATAGCGAGACTCTGCTCCGTCCCTGAGTTAGCCAGATCACGATCAGCTGCACCAGGTGTAGCACCATCCATATCGTACACCGATGCTGATTTCAATTGTCTGATCGCTCAGGCACCTACGTGAATCTTCTTGTCAGTAAACTCTCACCATCGAGAAGGTTCTGTGTTGAACTGTTGTGTGCTGTTACGGTCCAATTTCAGATGTAAGGCTGTTGCTTCCTTCTGGATTGCGCCTCTGTCGTCCTCAGTGTTGGTATCGTTCGCTGCCTGAACTGCGGGCTGTTCATTCTCTAGTATAGAGTGTGTCTCGTTAAGAGCACCTTCTACTGGATAAGTGATATACCATCACCTTGTGCGTTAGCTGGTCTGTTGAACCTCTAACTTACAGCTTCCTCATCTTCTCGAATATTGAAAGACCTGCCATCATCGCCGCTCTGTTGATCTTAGCAACTGATAAGCTTCTCTGAACTTGCCTGTAATGACTGACCTGGCTGTCTGTTTGGACTGTTGCTGTGGGTGTGCTGTACTACCGCCGTCGAACACTCCCTTGAATTTGTATTCCAGCTTCCTTGCTGATCGTTATCATATAGTTGTAGCTTTTGGCTCTCTTTGGGAGGCCGTACCTCCTGATTAGCCTTAAGTTTTTTCCTTCACCAATATATATCGACTCATTTTTCAAAAACTTTAGTATTTTACGGTATTTTTTTGTCCACGATATGTTGTGCCATCCACACTACCATTCATATTGTAGTATTTTTGACTGCATTGCTGTTTAGGTTATAACTGAATCTTGTCCTTACCTTTACGTGAGGTCCAGACTTAATCTGGTTTCTTCTTTCATGACTTCTATCTCCTCCCTTATCTACAAGTGTTCTGATTAATTCTGAAGCTTCTCTATCTCTATATGACCTCAAGTTCTCCTTAATCATTTCCCTTACTCTGTCCTCTGTGCGTTCAAAGCCTTCTCAAGCTTTTTGTATCTTCAATCAACGCACTTTTGTGTATGAGATTGTCAAAAGTTCTCTTCATCAAATTCCTCTTTGCTACGCAGGGTTTCCTAGTGCCTTTAGCAAGTTCTAAGCACCTCTTCCAGTTTCTTCTTTCCCTTCTTAATCGAGAATCAGCCATAAGTTCTAAGTAATTTTCCCAGCTTCTGTGATGCGTACTGAATTCTTTTTGCCCGCCTTCATTACTTCTGCCCATACGTCCCTCATTTCCTCTTATATCCTCAAAGGGCTTCATTAAGCTTATCCGCATCCTTTCTGATGTGAGCCATAAGCAGGTTTTCTTAATATGTCGCTGGTAAATGATATCAAAATCCTTAGCTACCTTATATTTGGAAGTCAGAAAGGTTTCCTTGAGGCTCCATATATAATGTTCTGCGCTTTAATCAGGTTTATTGTTTGCCTTCTCTGCGTTCTTCTCCTCAATGCCGGCCATTGCCTGGATTACAAAACTTGATAGCTCCATTTGTATGAGGCATAAGTGTAAAGCTCAGCAGGCGTAGCTGTATTTATTGATGCTCCCTGATAAAGACTAGCTGCGTTTTGTCATCGTACTCCTCCAAATGTATGTCTGTTACTAATTGCAAAAGTATATATCGGATAAAGCAAACTTTACGCTAGATGCTTTAAAATTTAATTTGTGAAATAATATTTTACCATTTGTGATTTTATATATTAAAATCCACAAATACGAATAGAAACTCATAGCCTTATAGTTGACTTCACCTCTTTTTGCATTCAAAGAGAATACCATGATCCTCACCTCTCTTCCTTGTCATCTTTATTATCTTCCAAGCATACTCCTGAAGCTTGGCGCTCTGGCATTCTGGTAGCCATAGTCTTTTCCATAGCAGCGAACTGCTTGTAGTACTTGTCTTCCATCTTATTTAGCTTGTCTTCCAAGTGTGGTATATTCTTTCTTGTATGTGGTAAGCTGTACCATCTCTTTATCGTTATGAGAAGGTCATAGCAGATGAGCTGGTACCCTTCATTGTCATCGTCATCTTCTCACATAAAGGTTTTCGTATTTATTCCTCTGAAAGAGCTTACTCTGCTGTTTCAGCCGGATTCTCTGTAAGAGCCTTCTTTAAGCTTGTCTTCCTTTGCAGAATATACTCCGTCCTCAGAATCTCCAAATATATGAAGCAGTCCCTTTTCTTTATAATCAGAAGAGGTCCCATAACTCCAAAAGCTTGCGAGGCTGTGCTCGTTTCCGCCGTCGCACGTTTGAATCAGCTCCAGCAACCTTTACTGAAGTCTGCGCAAGCTTAACCCTCATACCGATTAAGTACATTGCCAAGCTTCTCATCTCTCTTCTAAGAAGAATCCTTTCATCTTCTTTTCCCAGTTCTCAACATCGCTTTTCGAACATAGTCCTATCTACTGGTCGGCTGTAAGGAGAATATCCTCTTGAAGAACCTGCATAGTGAGAGCTCATTCATCTCTCTTTTAAAGAAGGTATACTACTAATAAAGCCCTTGAAATTTGTTATATACTGAGTCTACGTCAGTAGTAGCACTTACTGAAACACTCTTTCCGGCAGCATCACCTAGGTCATAGTCAGCAGTAGTTCCTGGCACACGGTTATATTAAGACCGATGACCAAGCTGTTGGTGTTTGTAGCTAGCTCGTGCTCAGTAACGATCTACTAAAGATAGCATTCTTTGCATCTGAAAAGCTTGGTAACTCCTGGTTACCTGAAAGGCGCTTTTCAGAGTCTACGCAATCATCTCACATCGTTTTGGGCTGTTACTCTACTCATCTCTCAAAAAGCGTTAGTAGCCATCTCTTTTGAAGATAAAGTAAATTCTCTGCTGCTTGGTATCCAAGACTTGCGTGTCACGCCTTCTTAGCTGCAGTAAGGAAGTCTCCAACACAGTCGTCATCGTTTTACCTCTAAAGTGTGTGCTCCTTCTCGACTACCTTGAGATGTAACATCCTCACGAGCTCGAAAACCGATTGTCAGTAAAGCACTGCAGATCCTTGCGAAATCTTCAATATCAGTCACCTTTGCACCGGTTACGCTCTGGGATGTATGCCACCTGCTTAACCTGTATCTTATGTGCTCCGTCAGAAGCAGATGGTTCACCGGTAACCTTAACTACACCTTCATTTGTAGCGAAGTCTTCTTGGACACGTACCTTAAAGCGCGAGAATCCCAAAAGCGCAGATATCTTGTTATTGGTATAAAGAGAATGAAAGCTTGGTATTAAGCTCTTTCCCTTTTCCTGTTTCCATTCAGAAAGCTTGGTCTTCTTTCCTCAGCATAACCTGTTTAACTGGTTTCTCTGCTTGCATCCCTAATCTTCTTGATCTGTCAGCGTCGGTATCCGTGCCAGAGTTAATTCCTGAAAGAATCTTATTGGCATATCAATTCCTCCCTCACCTTTTCGTCAACAACCTGCCTGCCAAGTCTCTCTTGTTCACCTACAAGTATACTTTTGTTTTATCTGGGCGGAATCTCTTTGATTAGTTCTCCTGGTTATCTCATCGCATATACCTTTAGCAAATCTTCCAGTTTTCCTTGTTATACGCAGCTAACGCTTCTGTAACCGTTTGACATGCAATCACTCTCATTCTGCTGCTGGTCTAATTTGCGCTCTTTTGTGCGGTTTTCCTGCGTCTTTACGGGTCCACGATCCGTTTTCTCGTTTCCCTAGGTTTGTCAGTCAGTCCAGCATGACGCCGTTCTTGGCTGCGACCGGTGACGCTGCACGTCGATGTCAAATGTTGGTATTCTCTCACTCTTTTGCGAGTGGCTCATGTTGCCCGTTTGGTTCGATGCCAGACTGCTTACGGCGATTAGGCATCGCTTTAAGACTCATTTTGTTCCTCTCCATCGCAAGCCCGTACATCAGCGCAATCCTTTGCATGTTGAAATGGTTTCGTAGAAACATAGAATACGCTTTTCTATGGGTCTTATCGGCAGTGTCAGGGTAAAACTTAACCCCTCTTATATTTTATTCGAAAATTTTGTTTTATATCCTTCATACCCTTCTCTGACATCGGGAAGCCCTCTCTGTTAGACTCCTGTATCTGCTCCAGACAGTTCTTTCTCTATATCACCAACGCTCTTAGGAGCGCTCAATGCCGCTTTACCTGTTCTCCCTTTACTTCAGAGGATGGTAAAGCTCAATGTCATTTCCGATAGCGGCGCTTTCACGCAGGTTTCCGCCAGTAAAGCTAACATTCCTCATTCCTCCCTCTTACTTATCTCTGCCTTCCATTTTTCTGAACTGATTCGTAGATGCTAAACTTAGTAGACTAGTCTCGTTATTTTACTATAACCTGTATGCACTTGCGGTTTACAGAGATTGATGACTCGGGCTACCAAGTTAGCAGTGTCTTCGTCAGGGTCCTCACTTGGAATAGTAATAGTTAAAAATGTAACAAGCTCTTCATCCTTAAATTCTCGGTGAGCTTAGAGGCTCATCTTCAACAACCGGCTCATATACAGCGAGTAACCGTATGTAGGTTGGAATTACAGGAAGAGCAAGCTCTCTGCCATATCAAGTGACTGGAACCGGAAATGGGTCCCTCAGGAACCCTTTTTCAATGTCATAAATAAGTGTCCAGCGTTTCGTCTCCTCGAAGCCGCACAATCCCGTTGTCAGATGTGAAGTTTTCCTCATCTTCGATATCAACTTCTCAAAAATCTTGTCTTTACAAACTATACTTTCCACCTCTTTCATTTGGGTTATGTGTGTTAATGTTTGTCTTCCAAAAGGTCAATAATGGATGCCACTACCTTTTGCACCCTTTTGCATGCATTTGTATATTGCATTCTGTGTGCCATTCACCATGCATGAGTTAATAATAGTCTCCAGCTAAGATCCGCATTCTCATTTATTTGACATAAGGTCGGTAAAATCATCAGTCTGCATCGAAAGTCTCTGCTCCTCCGTAAGGTCAGGTCTTGTCGCCATGGCTACCAAGGTCTGCGATAGCATATTTACTACGTCCTGGTGGTCCGCCTTGTACTGTTCGTGGACTTGGAGGAATCTCTCCTGCACCAACTCTTTTCTTAAAGGGTAAGCTCTGTATTGTCACTTGGCCTCCTAGCTGCTTGCAAGGCTAGCGAGTCGTTCTCGTCTCTCAGTATGTGCCTATTACCTTGTCTACCTCTTTGATTTTACTTTCTGCAGATTCATCCTCAATGCTTGTAAAATTCCGTCAGAAACTCTACTCTGCCGGGTCACCAGAGTAAGTGCATGCGTCTCCTGCTAGAGTATTTGTCTGAAGTCTCTGGTTGAAACTACCTCAGCACTCTATGTCCTGGTCTTCCTTTTTGTAGTTGATTATCTTGCTTTTCATCTTCTGTGATTACCATCTGCATCAAGGAGTTGCTGTACCGAGTCAAAATAAGTGTTCAGGACGAACATCGCCAGTCTGGAAATTCGGTCTTGTATTGTACCACTACTTGTTGGGCTGCACTCTTCGATTTTCACTGAAACTTCATCAGAAAGAATGAGACTCTCCTCCTGTAGTCAGCTATGTGAACTTTGCTCCTGTCTCAGGCTTTTCATAAGCTTTTGCAGATCTTTAGAGGTGAAGTACCTCTCCATTTTCATTGTAGACGTAATGTCAATGGTATCCACTCATTTGCCATCGGCATCCTTCACTGTGAAACTTTGGAGAAAATCATCTGAAGGCGGTATCAAAGGTTCTTGTATGAAAATGCCTTATATCAATTACTGCCATATTCTCTGACGTGCTCGAGTAAAATCATTTGGTGCCGCATCAGTGCTACGCGATCGCTCAGGGAGAATCACGCTCGTCAGTCCTAAGGCTGTTTTTGATGGATGTCTTATCAAAGCTCTTCAGTAATTGTGTACTGCTTGCTCTTGTCATTTTCCAAGGTATGTAAAGGCTTGTATCTGTCTTATAGCCCATGACTATATCTTCCGGCGTAGTTCGTCACCACTCCTGAGCCCATATCTGCTGTCTGTGCTGTGCCATTGATCTTCGTTATGCTTGCGCGGTTCTCCAGCGAAGTAAGACTGTCCTGCGGGCCCTGGGTGGCTGAGCCATGAAGTGTTTTGCAGATGTCCAGATCCTGGGTGGAGTGCACTTTCTCAGTTACCTCCAGCCAGCTCTTTGCATCCGGAACATTCTTCTTATAATACTGCCTTATCTCAGTGAGATTGTTGAAGCTTTGGTGCCCTGACTGCCACAACGGATCATCAGAAGGACTGTTTCTGTGTCTTCTTTCCTGTCTGATACTGTTCCTCTGTGCCATAAGATTGAGCTTGTTAGTATGACTAGCCAGGTATTGTTGGTCATTGTCTGGTTGGTAACTCTCATCATAGCCTTATGTCCTTTCTATATCACTGTCACTTTGCAAAATTGACTGCATATTCTTATTTAATCAGCTATATGTATGTCGTTCATTACGTACTGTAGTGCTTTAGCAGAGAAAGATTGTAACAATTTCTGAAATTTAGCATCATTGGCTTCTTTCATCACTGTATCAGCACGCCGGACTGAGAGGCCACGTTTGATTTATAGTGCCTTTAGCCATCATATCCTGATTTTTGCACCGTGTTTCTGCTGTCTTTAACGCCTAGCTCTATGTCAGATCTTAAGTGACAGATGAAGATTACCTCCGGCTTACCATGGTCAAACATGGTTCTGTCCTCTGAGGCTCTCCGAGCTTCTTCTATTTCCCATCTGTGTTCTCTGCTCTCAGATATCGTAGCTTGCTGCAGCAGCCGAGGCTTGGATTTTCCTTAAATGTCAACTTGTTTGCGGAATAATTATGAGCTTTTAACAAGCCTGTGGTATGTCTCGTCATCTGAAGAACTCTGCAGTATTTCGTTGCTGCTTTCAATCCTCAGTTCCGCACAGCTGACGTGGTTCTCACCTGTGTGTCTAGTACAGCCACCATTAAAGTCTTCTCCTGATTTGCCGTCAAAGGTCCACGCCTGTCTTGTGCACCTCAGTCGGTATTCTTTGGAGAACTTTCTTTACAAAGGTGTTTAACTGGTCCGATAATAAAATTCCCTTAAAATTAACCGCCTGCTCCGCCTGTCTTTGCCACCACCTTTGAATCACCTCAACTTATGTCCTGTAGTGATGAGGCTATCTTCTTTCCAAGCTTAAAAATATGTTATATTTATCTTTTCCTGTGTCTTCGTCTTTCTCCAATCTTTACGTCAAAAGCCTGCATGTTCATACTCTTCGCTTTGCCCTAACTGTGTACGTCCTCTGGGAGGAAGTTCATTTCCTCAACGCTGTTGATGTTGTGATCTTCAAGAGCTGTAATCTCTGTACGCACCTCTGAAGCCTCTTTTACGTATTGACATCTGAGACTGTCCATGTTGTTTTACCGTCACACGCATCTCAAAAAGGGCACTCAGCTGCGCGAGGTGGCTGTTATGTGCTGCTAAATCCTGACCGTCTGTCGGGTCACATCATATGATAGACCCTCTACGTCAGTTTTATATTGCTTATATAATCTCTTGCTTTTCATCCCAAGCTTGGCTCTGTGGTTAGTTTACAAGATAACCGCCATTTATCTTAACTGTGTAACCAATACTCACCAAACGCTTTCCATCAGAGCGCACCCTATTTCTACCTCTGTAACGCCCTCTGTAGCTCGAAACTTGTCCACACAGGAGGTTTCTCGTCACGAAAGGTCGTTTGCAAAGCCTCCTTGCATCTCTCTCTCCGCCCAGTGAGCGAGGTTGTCAAATCAGGCCGTAATGTGGAGTTAATGGTATCTACGGCGGGTATTTTGTGGCAAAGATTAACTTCATTCTGAGTGTAGGTTCTCAGATCATTGTTAAAATACTCGGTAAGAGCCATAGTGCTGGTTTACCATCTGCGCCCTTGCAGACTGCATAGGGTCTCAACCTCTGACATACTGCATTGAATAGAGTTCTTGAGTTGAGTGTTGAAGCCACCATCCTAATGTTCATTGAAAAATTTTTGGATGTTTGTTTAAATAATCGAGCTCTGACTTTCGCATATTCTCCGTTAACCGTATTGGCCAGACGGTATTTTAAGTCATAATACTCATCTCTTTACCTGTGTGAAATCTTCTTCTGGCAGTCAACTTACCGGTTCCTACCATACCCATGGCGGCACGTGCATTGATGGCCGGATCCTTTGCCTGACGGTTAACCTGCTGACGCTGTCATCCTACTGTCCTTGTGTTAGTTATGTTGTGCGCGGTTGTTGAGCGCGGCCTGATAGAAATGTAAGTCCTGGCCGTCCTCCATATCAATCAAAATGTTGATGGCATATATATATCTCCTGTTTGTTCACGAATGAGCTGCGCAACCAAGAATCTGGTTACAACGGTCGTCTCCAGCATCTCGTCTATAACAGTATACTTACCTGGATGCGTCAGAATATGAGGCTAATTTAATCACCAATGTGTGAGCTCTTCATACTGAAGAGCTGCCCAAGCACCTGCTGCTCTCTGGTTGTCCACACTCTGGGTTGCTGGTTTCCTGGCTCTTGGCCATGGCAGAGGTGTGGCCTGTGTTGGCTACCTCCAGAGTAGCACAGCATAATACTCCATGAGTATTCTTCGTAAGTGTCTGTTTGGATTTAATACGACGAAAATTTTTCAATCCCATACTTTGTTTGGCTTTGCCTATATATCCATACTGTAATCTGCCTGTGTTGGTGTTATGTAGCTTAAAAGGTATGAGAGAAACATTTTCCCATATCTGCTTATTACCTCAATTTCTCGCAGGGGAACATCGGTGCTCGAGCCCTCATAGTTTTGAGATCATAGTCTCCACTGTTGCTTCAGAAGCATTACCTTCTTGCCGTCCATCTCACATCGAGCTCTTTATAACGAGGCGTACTCTTTCTGTCAAAGGCGTACCCGAAGTGTTTAGTTTTATCTGCACTCACGTGCATTCACCCAGCATCGAGATGGATACCTTGTACCTTTCCTGCAGGAGTTTACTAGGAGCATCCTTTTCTCCTCTATCTTGCCACTAGTCTTCGAGGTACAGAAATATCTCTGTTAGGGATCTCATCTCCCTCCAAGTACCTTGCCCAGCTACAGTTCTTCCATCGGAACTCCTCCAGGTCTGTCCAGGTTGCAGTAAGTGAGTTTTGAATGCACCGCCTGTCATTTATCATGCCAGTGGTGGACACGTGGATTAACTGGTCACACTGAGCCTCTGTGTTGGTTAAAAGAGAAGGCGCTGCTGTGTTGTTAGAGTTAACCTTTGCCTGACTCAAAGGCTCTCATACGCACTATATATTATACTCGTCGTCGCCCTCACTTTCATGGTCCTCGGGCTGGCTGTACAGGAATGTCTGTATATCTTCCCTGCCTGCCTGCCTGACAGTGCAAAGGCCAGTGAGCCTATCTGCTGTATCTGCTGCTGATGTTGGAGAAGTCAAAGTTAAATACTTCTCTTGGCTCCTTATCGTCATTTATATCAAAGTTCGCATACAGCGCGTCATTTGCAGTTCGTCATCAGTGGTCTTAAGGCCCTGTCTCATTTACGCAATTCGGTTGCAAACTGTGTTCCTCTGCTGCTCGCACGAGCACGGAAGCCATCTTTTGACTTCTTTGGCAACTACACCTTCGCTAACCAGGATTCATCAAAGAGCTTGTTTCTCTCATCCCTGTAGTCGTTGCGGACGATCGATGAGCCTCTTCCTTGCGGACTTCATCATTTATCTGGTCCAAAGTCTTACTCTCAATCTCGTTGATACGCTTCACGTTGTTTCTATCTTGAGATTGATGTCACGTCGTGACTTTTTAAGCTGAGTGGTAATGGTGTGACGACGCTCGATAAAAGTTCACTTCATGTCTCGGCAAAGAAGTTCTTGCGACCACGCTCTCAGAGCTCCTTCTGAAGCTCCTGAACGGTTTCCAGGAGGTCTTGCATCGAGCTCTGGAGGGGTTGTGCCTAAACTCCTCAAAAGATTCTCTACTTCTGTCTACTCTGTCTCTGCTGTGCATTTGTAGAGCCCTGTCTTCCGCTCTCCCTTCTAGAGAATCATCTAAGAATCTGTCTCTTGGCTGTCAGATCTTGCTCTACGATGGGGCGTGAGCGGTTTTGGTCCCATATCTCTGAGGTGCTTTGCTGATTTCTCTCGACGTTCACTGCTCAAACAGTGAGCACCTGCTGGCTTTACCGCATGGCCATGGTACATCGTGACGTTGGTTAGGATTGTGCGTGTCGCGTTCAGCGCGAATTCTGGGCCGTCGTTTGGGCCAAACTCCCACGCCAAAGCTTGTCCATTAAACTCATATTATGTCTCCCTGCTGTAAATCAACTCTTGCATCAAAACATCCCGCTTCTTTCACCCTGAAGCTCTGCTGAGACGTATTATACTGTCCTACTGCTGGAGGGTCCTCAGGCTGCTGAGCAGAGTTCATGTCGAAATCAATCATTTCGAGCGACTGGCACCATAGGCGTCTGATTTCTCTCATTAGAGCGATAGCTAGAAGGCTAATGGTGCTTTTAAGCTTATCGTGTACCATGCCTAGACTCCTGCTGTTACTCTTTCCTGCACTCTTGTCAGATGATGATGGAAGAGGAAGTTTGGTTCCACTTTCCTACGCATTCATAACTACTGCCTCTCTTGCATGACCTCCTGTCTTTTTCTTTTTCCAGTTGCTGATTCTGCTCTCACTATCACCTACTCTTGCTCCACTCAATGGCACTGGTGTTAGAACTGGAGGTCATTTCTGAGTATTCGGTTTTTCTCGGCGGGAGGAATGAGTTTCACTGTAAATCGCGCTCATCGCGCCTGGGACCATAATTAGTTCTTCAATTGAGCTCGCCATAGTTCCTCCGATTGTTTATTTGCGTCTTCTATTCAAAAACGTCCCTCTAAAGTTTATCAGCTATATCTCTTGCAGAAATAGGGTAAGTACCATTCTCAATGTAGACTTACGCTGTGCAGCCTACTCGGTACCACGGACATCAAAGCAAATTCACCGCTATCCTTGCTACCTGGATGTCTTAGCTGCATCAAGATTTCAACTGTGTCGCTGCCTCTCTCAGTCTTAGCCACGGCCTCAGGCTTTCTTGCCTTACTAACATTGTAAGCGTTTGAAATCTGTCCAAAATTATCTACTCTCATAACATCACCTTCCATTAATCTGTTTTGGTTTGGATATCGATTAACCGATAAATCATCCTAACCAAGTTCAGTAATTATCTCTGATTTATTTATCGGCGATATGATCTTTGGTCTTTCTTTTAAATCACAAAAATAGAATTTTTACTTTGTTTTATAGGACCCGGATGGTCAAGGGTACCTAAAATAATCAGCGGTGTTTTAGCCCTTCTTATAAGTTTAACTCCCCGCCTCTGTCGTCGAAAAGCTCTGCCGATCTGGAGCCTTCCATTGCTAGTTGTGGCCATTGCAAATCCGTAGGCTCCTGTATCTGTGGATGACCAGATGGTCTCCCATCAATATGAGAGCATCCTGTCTACAACAAACTTTGTCATTGTTCTCACAGAGACCCGTCACATCATGCTTAAACTCTTCCTTCTCCTCTTCCTTACCTAGCACTGTTATATGATGATAAGCCCCGTACATGACTTGGGCTCTCATAGGGTTTGCCACAGGCATCTGCACCTATATACTCTTTGTGGACTGCTTCTCGTGTTGCCTTAGTTACAAGATGTCACGTATGGAGCAAGCATAAATCTACCAAGCTCAGTGAATATGCTCATCTCTCCCATTCCATTTTGGCACAGTTTTCTTCAAAAGGCTTTTCTTGCTCCCTCACCTATAGACAAAGATATCATTTGGCTCTGTTCAGGTCTGTAAAGGGCTCCCACTCCTCACCAGATTCATCGAGCCAATATGAACATCACATTTTTCCTTCAGCTCTACGTCAGCCAGCTCTCTATGCAAGCACAGTGTCGTCATTGGTTACTGTGTTGCCCTAGAGAATGAATGTATGCCAAATTCCTTTACACACTGCTCTTTTAAGACGTGTAAATGCCTCAAACATCTGAGCCTTTGAGTCATACCATACTTTGCGTCATTTGGGATTATCCATAATGCCACTGCTTACCGCTCAATACTCACTTGGATTGTAAGGCAGCTTATTTTTCTCAGGTATGCCCAGTCTTTTTAAGAAGTCTATATGTTTATATCGTCAAGATTGATGATATTAAGCTCTCTTGCATATTCTTCTGCAGGGGGTACATTTGTGACGAAAACAGTGTATCTCTCTCTCTATTCCACAGGCCTCGCTCATCATAGCTCTTGCAAGAGATGAACAATCGGTTCCGCAGCCCTCATCTTTTAGAATATCTAAAATATATGGATTAGGGGTGGCCTTTACGCAAAATGCTCCTTGAGCCCTTATTCCAGCTAAAAGCTTTTTAGATTTCTTGCATTTTTCTAATTCCCTTTTCATCATAGATGTGAGAAAGGAGTAAGACAAGTCTTTACTTTCCTTTACCTCATCTGAAAGGTTACAAATGGTAGTCATAAAACCTCCATATCAGTATACTTGTATACAATATCCATATCATCATTACTCAACGCTAGACTTTTTGTCAGTACTTTTCTATACTAGCCTTCTTCTTTTTCCTTAGTGGTTGGTCTCAAACACTATTTCAGCCTACCATGAAATAATGGGGCCTACCACAAGCATTCCATTTGTGCAAGAGATATCTATAAGCGCTCCGCCAGAGAGGCAAAAACTGCTTTCAAGGTGTTTGACTAGTCATATACGCCTGTCCGTAACTCTATCACTTCCCTCTACAGCATGGTTTTCGCATACTAAACTGTAGCCACTACAAAGGTTACAAAACAAATAACAACAGACCTGTCACCAGTAAAAGGCTCATCACATTAGGCGCAATAAGGGTGAAAATTATCTTAAGCATAATGCTGACACTACCAACCCTTACAGGTGCTGCTGTCTCTTTGTGACGAAAGCAAAACCGACATAACAGGTATTTCAAATACTGCAGCCAGAGCAAGACAGACACCCATATTGGTATGAGTTCCACTGTCAGCATAACAATCTGGTATAAAAATGTATCAATAGAGTTGTATGCCACATGGGCTAAACAGCCCTACTAAGAATATGGCAAGTTTGGAATTGCTTCGCTGAGAAGGCTTCAGTCTCATAAGTCCTTTCCTCCACAGATTCCTGATGCCTTTTTGCTTTCTTAGGAAAAGAAAATAGTACACTGCAAAGCAGAATAGATGCCGATATCATGGTAGCAATAGGAACTGTGCTTAGGTCATCATCTTTTTACCAAGGAAACCATCAGGTTCGCAGTACCGCATAAGCAAGGCTGTCCCTCTGGCAACTCCGTAATTAATCTCTTTCCCCTGGTTCATCATTTCCATAGCAAGAGAGTTGGTAGGGGCACCATTAACTGCATAATGGCTGATAAGTGCGCCGAAATATGCTGCCACTAAGAGATGGTTGCCAAGTGCCAAAAGCACCCCCGCCAAAAACAGGCTGCGGCCCGCACTCAATCAGTAAAGCAGGTTTTGAACCGACACTCTTTTTCCCTTATCCGCATGGGCAGATATCATAGCTGCAATACAGCGGATCTACAGGCAGTCCTGAGTGTACCAACTTCCGTATTGGTAAATTTCTTTTGCAAATAAAAAACAGAGTGTACTACCCACAGGGGGCGTACATTGCCCTATGCCGACCTGAACAAAGAGATATAATTCGTTTAGATTCTTCTTTTCTTTCATTGTGTGCCTGAATCATATTTATTTTCCCCAACAGATCCGAGCATTCCCTAAAAGTATTCTACGATCTTTCTCATTATCAATGTCAAATGTTAACAACCGTCATTCTATGATGCGCCATCATAATAACTCTATAACTCTGCAAAACACCTGATAAAACAAAAAGGCGCGATTATCAATTCTTTATTTTCAATTTTTCTATCGTTTTTTGAGAAATTTCTTCTCTTCAGTTTTGGGTCCTGTACACAAAAGGTTGATAAAATTCAGTTATTCTTCTTTTACAAACTTCTTAGAGGCCTCTCCTCTTTCTTCAAAGTTCTTAAATATGCCGTAACTTGCGACGGCAGGACTCTCAGTGCGGGACTTTCCCCTTCTTAGTTATCTTCTTTTGCAAAGCTAACTGCGTCCTCAGTTGTCCACAAGATAAAGCCCTATCTAGTTGTTGAGCTCATATAGCACCATCTTTATCCTTCCTAAATCGTAGTCTCCATAAGAATAATATTAGGGAACCTTAGACTTTTCAAGGTATTTTATAAGAGGCTCGTGATCTATTCCTCTCGCGTTCCTCCTATTGGCATGGCATCGGTATCACTTATGGTATTCCCATCGCTTCTGTCACTCTTCATGCAGCGGAATCGCGAGATGGAATCGTCGCGGGAACTTTCCTCCCGTCTACATTTCCCACAGAGTCAAGGGCGGTTGCGAGAGGTTTATATCTCGCGAGTGGCCTCCAGAAGCCTTCTACTGTCGCCACAGGGTCCGTGCAGACAGCGAAAAGCTATGGCTGTATCAGAAATTGTGAAAGCCTCTTGCAGGCTGTTTTCATGCTCTTTTATACTAAAGGTAAATGTTTTGTGGGATGTAGAAATCTCCCTTCTACAAATGTAGTATACTGTCTACGTCATTTTCAAACTTACTTATCATCATCCTATTAAAGGTCACCGACCACAGTTACCACCTCCGACTGTCACCCTTCTTTGGTGTAACCACCGGTTCCGCAGTGGCTTATCTCTGTTTGATTCCTGTATATATGTTTCTCTTTTGAAGCCCTGTGCTTTTCAAGCTTCCATGGTGGATCAGGGTGTTCGGGGAGACATTTAGAATGCTCTACACCGATGTGAAAGAGAATGCTCACCGTATTCCAGCAGATGGCGGAAAGCTCAGATGCTGCCTTAAATCCATCATCCTTTGTCATCTGTGGGTCGAGGCGGGTATGCCTATCTTCCAACCAAAACTGTATCAAAGCCGTTTTCTGCGCCTGTTCGTGGTAGATGAGGGTCGTGGTAGTGCTCTTTCCCGCTGTTATGCCTATGTCACTCCTATGAATGGTCTCTTCGTATACCTTCAGAATACTTTGGGCCTGACGAAAGGTAACAAAGTGCCTGCTATCACTCTGAAAATGGCTAGGAAGGACTACTCCAGGGCTCTTAAAGGGCTATGTCAGGCTCGTCTAAGTCAGGACAAATGGTCCTCTCCTGTTATTGTACTTATATCGAGGTTCTTACTTCCTGCTTTAGTGACCTCGTCCCTTTGGCTTCCTGGGTATTGATATCATTCCCAGTCTGCAATGGCAGTTTCACTAACTTCTCACCAGCGCCTTTTTCACCTCAAGATTTGGCTTTACCTTCTCTTCCGAAAGCCAGAATGAGTACCTTTTCTCTGAGTGTTTTCTTCTCATGATTTCTTTAATAGGTTTATTTTCCATTTTTGCCTCTTTACCTACTCTATTCGTCTTTCTAATACTGCTCGATAGTAGTAATGTTACGAATTACTACGTCGAATCACACCGATACCTTCAGCCGTGACGCTCCGGGCAGTAGCATTTCGACTCACTCGGCATCCGCTTCGCTACGCCCTAGTGCGCTCGCTTAGAATTTATCTGATTTCGGACTGATGCGGCAGGTGCTTTCCTGCACATAACATCTTAAATGCCAAATAGAAAGCGGCTGCTCACCGCTGCCTCGTTTGGCTGGTATGTTGTTGTTGCCGACTTATCGGTTGACGGCGGAACCTAGCCACGTGCCTGAGCGAAGCGCGCGCGGTTTTCGTCATCATTCAAAACGCTAACTTTCGCTCTTTCGAAAAACCGGGCGGAGTCTGGACGTTTATTGAGGTGGAGGCGTGACTTAGCGTCAGACAACACATCAGCCCTGCAACAAAGTCAGGTGTCAGGCAAGAATTTGAGGCGCCTGCCTAGTGTGCTGTCGGCAGTCGCCTTGTGCTGCACAACCACTATCGACGTCTATGCCGCATGTTGCTGCAGCCAGGTAATCATTTTGCCAAGCAAACCGGATGCCATCAAATCAGGAGTGGGCGCCTACATATGGCTGCAGAGACCGTCTAGCTGCACCTTCACTCGTCTGCTCGAGCTTAATAAGAATGATGATTAGAGGGCGCTAGAGACGTTGTCTCGTTGACGATGGCGCACGAGATCTATCACTCTATACTACTGCTGCTGCGCCTGCGGCTCGCTTCCTTTTCCTCCACATGTCCCTCTTCTATATATTTCTTAGCATTGAAAGCATCTAAGCACCTCCGGCACATTACTCACTCGCATCAAAGTTGCGAAGTACCACACTGGCGAAAAGGGCTCTGCAAACGCCACCTAGGCCTCAGTCATAACTTCTGCGGCAAGAGGTGCCGCTATAGCCCATGGGGTCCCCAGGTATCATCTCTTTGCGGTATGCAGCCTTAGCGGATATATCTACACACTTTGCATAATCAGGCTTGGAGCTTGCCTCCGGTATGCGCCCTGTCCTCTCTAGACTGCCATTCCTTCCTCTATCGCATATCGTTTGCAGTCTGCACACACAAGAGTTCCTCAGGTCGCCAGCTGAGAGAGGGAAAGGAAGCACTCGCCATCTGAGGCCTGCTGTCACCGGCGGATCGGAGGCTTGTTGGGTCAAGCAACACCTGCCGGTGACAGTACCGGCCAGTTGCGGCCTTTTGCTGCAAATGCGGCGTGATCGATCGCGAAAGCCTTTTGCCTGTAGCGGCTGTGGTGGCGCACGCGTCAAGCTTGCTGTTGTCTCTGCTTACCTCGTGAGAAGCTCCGCACATTTTCAGCTATGTCGCCCGCATTATCAGAAACAGGACGCCGGCGTCTACCACGCTGTCATAAAGCTGTGGTTGGCTTTTGCGCGCTGCGCGCGTACCAGCCTGCATAAAAGTCTGCCGCAGGTACATTGCCCGACCGGATGCCTGCTGCGACGCAGATAGCCGCCAAAGTCGACATCGTACGCACCATGAGCCTGATACAGTATGGTGGTGAGCTGGGCCTGTCTGGCGGGCTGCTCTGCTATCCTTTTAGCTATCACTTCATAATCTCCTGAGGTATATATCTGTTGGCATACCTGTGGCTAGACCAACTGTGAGTCCCTGCTAATACTCAGCTGTGGCAGGATTGTCGGTATTAGAAAGCATCTGCTCATTCATCACCGTGACAGCTATGTACCACCCGCACGTTTCCTGCATCACGTCTGCAATGACGCAGGGTTTGCCCCTTCTTTGCCTCTGACGAACGCAATGCTTGGGATAGAAGCAGTAGACCTGCTAGTGAGAAAGTAAGCCGGAAGAGCGAGCCACATACTGAAAGGGTCCAGAGTGCGAACTCTGCTCCCTATTTGTGGTGTACTCGTCGCAGATAACACGGCTGAGGTAATGTCGCTGAAATGAGTTGTGAGCTACCACTGCGGTTCAAAAGAGTCTAGAGCCATTCCTGCCACGTCACCTGACATGATCGCCGCTACGTCGTTGTCGCACCATGACTACCGCGGGGTTTCTGGATCGTCACTCAGGGGTACCTGCTTCTACCTTACCTACCAAAGATCTGCTCCAACATCGCCTGCTGCGCCCGGCCGTTACCGCCACCACGTCAAAAGTTGCGAAGGAAGCTTTACCAAAGTCCGAAGCCTGTGATTACGTCGCTGCATCTTACTACACGCGCAAAAGATAACTCAAGTCCACAGGGGTCCAGGGCCTGCGCACAAGGGTCCCTTAGCAGCACGGCGGAGGCTGTACGCGCCTTTGACCAGCCTTCGCTCGTCTTTTGCTGCGATTGGCGGTTCTTGCATTTCCTTTTGTGTTGCTACTATCATACCGAAAGCAGCCTGGCAAGCACTGGCTTACCTGAAACCGTATCTAACCATAAAGTACTGGCTGTAACCGCTGTTAAGCACAGCCTGGATTAGCACTAGGCGCAGCGACGACTCCTAACCATGGTTTTGTGCTCTCGTTGAGACACTACGCATCGACTCCACTCGTGGATGCGTCCGGATATTTTCGCCATCCTATCGTGCCACTGTCCAGGCCCTCCTATCCATGGTGCGCGGGCCAAAGAGCCACAAGCCGGACTGATCACCGCGCGCAAATTGGTACTGAAATTGCTAAAGTTCCCATTCACCTCACCCTCCTCATTGTGGAGTTAAGATGCCTAGTATCTCCGTTTTAGCTTTTCCAGTTGCAGTATGTGGATAAAAAGCAAAGCTTTTGGTGATTTACACTGCCAGGTTGCCAAAGTAACGCCAGCGAATAAAATGTTAATCTTTGTGACGTTCGCGATTGCAAATCAAACTCAAATGTTTATCAATTTTTCTCGTCTATTTTTCGCAACACTGTTTTATAGGTCACTCTTTTTGATATATTCACGTATTTACTGCTTTGCATTTAGGTTTAGTTTTTCAGTAAAATTATTCATATGAGGATGTTTTATATGTGATTTAGGATTTCTGAGCAATTTCATATTGAACAAAAGTAAAGCTGGTAAAATACTACCCTGCTATACAACACTAATGTTTTCCCGAGCCTATTGATGCAAGCCTTGCATCATATCCGTCTTAAAGAACTGCTTCTGCATGGCCCTCAAGATAGTAGGTATCTTCACCACTCGCTCTCATCAAGGAGATGCATAGCCCACTGTGCCATGCACCTATGTCTACCGCATTGAGTGATACCTGAGTATTGGAAATATTGCCAAAGTAGAGCCTCAGACATCCGAACGGATTGACAAAGGTCTGGACAGGTGCCTGTGCTCACTGAGTCTCTCCTAAATACCGCTCCCCGATACTGCATCTGTGGTATATTTCTGGTTGGCGTTGTACGTGCATAAACCACTTATGGTAACAACAGGCCTGCTGCAAGGGTCAGCCTTTTGCTGTATGGTTTGGATGTACAGAATGGGCATTTGTCAGCTGATACCATAAGCTCCTAGCCACAGCCCTGATAACTTTCGCGCTCATCCCCGCTAAGAGCCTTGTTTACAGACAGCATCCTTAAGAAAGGTGGAAGCTGCTCCTCGCTTGGTTCCTGAGCCTACCTCTTCATTGTCAAATACGCAGTGCACTATTATATTATTCTTGTTCTTTGCTTCTACAATACTTTTCGGCTCACTGCAAATGCGCTGAAGGTCATCAGGCCTGCTGCAGCTATAAACTCATTATCAGCTCCCAAAGTAACAACCTGTTTGATAAGAAGAGGTCTGTATCAAAGTATATCTTCCTTAGTAATGCTCAAGTTCTTACGCACACATCATAAGGCATGACATTTGAACCAATCTCTGCAAATACAGGCTGGGTGTCATGACATTGTGCTTATATCCATATTTGCCTCACGGTTCCTTAGTGAATGGCAAGGTTTAGCATCAGCACAATATCTCTATCTATATGAAGAGTCTCCTCAATCTTCTTGCCATTCTTTACCATTACTCTGCCTCGCTATTCCCAAGTGGTCTGTCAAACCAGGTGCCCATAGCATACCGCCGTATTTTTCGACATTTAATTTTACAAAGTTCTTTTTCACATTTATCTCTGCATTAGCCTTTATCTTAAATGTGAGAATCGCTGTGTGCAGAGGTTATATTAAAGCTCTGAAGTCTGCTCTGGTACGCTAAAGGCTATGATGGCAGAGTTATTTCTGGTTGCATAGTAATCTCCGCGCTAACCACATCAAACATGCTTTCGCAGGGGTCTCTCGACCCTGCCTCATACATCTTAGACCGAGCATTTTACTACATGGGACGGACTTTGGTTGCTGTCCAAAAATCAATCAGCCTTCTTAGAGGCTTCTACGTATTTATCCATAATCATTTCCTTTCCTTTGATATGACTTTATATAGTATTTTATCAGAACCTTTTTGACCCTTCAATACTTTTAAATCTTGAAAAAGCGTTCAGCATTGTTATCGTAACTATAGGTTTTACATAATGATAGATAGTGTGGTAGTTATATGAAAAGAAACTTTGTGTAAGTCTGTCTCTATTTTTGCGTTCTCCTTTCTACGTCTTGTCTACATGCATGTGCAGACCTGTAGTAGATGAGGCTGAGATAGAATTGTGGACTTATCCGGGGATTGTAGTGCACAGCAAGCCAAAGCATAATAGTTTTACCGCATCTCACCCTGAAATCAAGGTAAAAGTAAAGTACTTATTCTATAGTACAGGTGACAGAGAGTAGAAAGAGGCTATAAGATGCGGAAGAACCCTGATATCGTGCCAGACCAGAAGGCTTGTAGCCAGAGCTAGAGTGCAAGAGGTCTTATGGTCGACCTCAGTGATTTATATACGGATGCCTCAAAAGACATCTATGATAACGTTACCCGCCTGTCGTTCAAATGATGGAAAGTACTACGCTACCCCTCTGCGTGTTGTGACACACTGTACGCGCAGCAAACAAACGTATTTTTGCAGAGGCAAATGCACTCAATATGTCAATCTTACTAATCACAGTTGGACAGCGAGAACTTTTTGCAGGCTATAAAAGTGCAGATATAATTCAGGCCACGATGATGTCCTGGCATTTACTGCGGAAGCCAGAGCGACCGAGGACGCGTGCGCTTGTTGCCAAATCTTTTATGATGGTTCCTTTACAGATAAGACACGCACAGGCAGTATACCATCAACTCTACAAATAACGCATGAAAGGCTCTTAGAGCTTACTTCCTGTAATAGCAATGTATCGACCCTCAGCTGGATAGCCTGGTGAAAATGCAAAGATTCCGTCAGGGTGAACTTCATAAGGCATTTGCTGGAATCCATCTATAGCTAGCAGTTCAGCGTGATCACGATAGTAAAGTTAATACAGATGATGAAATTATCCAATAAGTTCCCTCTCAAATGGTTCATCCAAGTCAGTGGAATATAGGATTTGGTATCTTCAATAATAAAGATGAAAACAAGATAAGGGCAGCTACAAATCTTTATTGACTATAGGCAAAATGATCCAAGCGGTATAAGAAAGGCTGTAAAGAGCCAAGCTGCGTTTCAGTTCACAAAAAGCTAAAGGACTTTATGATAATATGATATTGCTGAGAAAAATGCATATGTTTTTTGACTGATTTTATACCTTCTATGGGAGATTATTATCGGTCACTCCCGTTTGGACAATAGCGCTCCCTTTGGGAGTAGTGCTCTTCAAGCTATTGCAAGAGTGATATCAAAAGGTTCTTACCAAATGCAATACCGACGCTAGTGCGGTGGCTAAAGATGTTAATTTGCAAATTGATGACCTTCATTGATTTATTAAAAAACATCCGGTCTTTATCAGCTGATTGAGCCGGATTTTATATCATTTCAGTATCATTCCCACATATTATGGTTCCTGCTCTTTAGATTCCAAAGGAGAACTTTGTCCATTGATGTGATTATAGCTCTTTTGCCTTTTCCTAGCAACGAATTCACTGCCGCTCTATCTTTTGAGGTCAAGTCCCGGCTCAAGTTGCCTCTTCCATATACTTTCTTGCCTCATCTATAGTAATCTCAGAAGTGGCATCTCATCGGGGCTCCCTTATGTACAATCAGAGTTTATCCTTGTTGGTAAGGAAGATAGTTTCATCAGGCCAAGCATTTCTCCAAAGCCTGGCCGCAGTGAAAATCCTTTTCGATGATGGCACTTGCCTTAAGGGCGTTCCCTGCTGCTAACCGGAATACCGCCCTACCACAGGCTCTAACCACCTGCCGTCGGCCTCAGAAAAGAGTCCTGATAGCATCTATTTCATATATGTCGATGGGCCTTGGTGAAGGAATCACCCTTCTAAATCCCTTTTCCTCTTCTACACCACAAAGTTACCCTTGATATCTCGGCATCGGCCTCCTCCACGGTTCATATATCTACCTATCACCTTGGTAGGGATTGAGTAAATCCTTTATCAAAAGGATCAACCCTCCTGAGTTATAATGCGTTACATACGGTCTTATATGTTCCTCCTAGTTACAGTTCTTCTCATAGCCCTGTTTTGCAAATCATAGCCAATGTAGCCCTGGCTTAGAGCGCCGCAGACCGACACTGAGCAGCCGAAAACTCCAGCTCAAGCCTTGAATACTCAGTCATTGCAGTTGAAGGTATACTATCGCTCCCCGTTACTATGTGTGACTACAACCCTGTAGCCGGCTCACAATCTCAGCTATCTTCTCCGCAGCAAAGCCTGCCCATTTTCCTTCTGTTTTTGGAATTGTTTTCCAAATGCATTTCTTCCAAGTGCCACAACCAATTTCTTCTCGTTATCCATAGTCCCTCCAACTGATGACTAATCTATTATGAGGCTTCTGTGCTGCCGATCATGTGACAACACTAAAATATCCGTCATATACTAAGCCTGGTGAAGGCTGTTGCTCTAAGTCTTGGCAATACCTTCATAAGGGCTGTGAGTCAATAAAACAGAATAATACTGTCAAGAGGTATCATAATGACGTTTCTTTACAAGCCTGCTAGAGAAGCAGCTCCGCGATATGCCTTTCCTCTTTCAAACGCCGTAAGGTAGGACATTCCGCATTTATAAATATCTCTAACCAGCTCTGTGCAAATCTATTCTCATAAAGCTGACAGGCTTTTTAAAAATACTACGAGATATTATACCTGCAAAACACAGCCATCGCGAGTATAAGCCAGGTTAATCTTATGCTTGAGTTTGATATAAACTTAACCACATCCATAACTCCGCCGTAGATGACGCCCACCGGCCCAAAGGCGAAGTCAACTATGCGGTTTTGGTATCCAGGCATAAGTCACCTGTCGATGACCGAAATGGTGAGCAGCGTACCAAGTATGATGCTGAGGGCTCCTAAAAGGCCACGCATAGGATGACGGTGTGCAGACTCTAGACTCTTTTGCAGACTCACAAAAGGTCTGGCTTGGAGGGCAGAGTTTCTTTTACCAGATTGGCAGGAAAATTCATCAATTCCTGAAGCTCTGATACAACGCAGCATGGTTTGTACTTTTCTTTTCGTTCATTTTAACCTCCTTTTGCAGTTCTATCCTTGCTACAAAAGTACGGTACTTTTCTCTAATGTAACAGCAGGGATGCGGAAATTTCACGCCCAGGACTACCCCTTCGTTTCCAGTCTAGCAACTCCCCGTCTGATGGGACACTTTACGCCATTTCCTGCTCTGCTTTGGATTTATTTGTGACACTACTAAAGTATAGAATAGAACCTATTGCCTGTCGAGATGGGACTGTAAGTGAAAGAAGATTTATTTTAAAACAAAAAGCCCCTGCCCTGACGCTCGCTAAACAAGGACCTCTTTAGTGCGTCTTCAGGGAACTGAACCCTGGACACCCTGATTAAGAGTCAGGTGCTCTACCCGCTGAGCTAAAGCACGCACTTTTGTTGAACGCAAGGAACATTATATACTAAATCACACGAAAATGCAAGATAAACTAAAAATATTGCACTATTTTATCAGTCTAAAGTACATATTTTATTATGCATTTATGCATAAGATTATACTTGTAAACCATCAACTCGCTAGGCCCCGCAGGTAGGATTGCCTCAAGATATTTTTCTGCAGAATCTAACTTTCTATATGTAAGCGGCACATAAAATGGATTAAAACTGCCCAGCTTTGGGATATACCCTGCAGCGACGGTTGATTTTGGTAATCTCTCTTATTTACTTTTTGAATCTTTCTCATTTTAACTGCTTTTGTCCATTTCTTCATTTTTCCCGGCTTCTCTAAATATCATCATCGTGATGAAAGTCAACTCATCGCTAGCAAAAGGTATCGCAAGCGGTGTGCCTCCACCCAAAACCCTTCCGCAATTCACAATAGATACAAGTATCCACACCCCGCACTCCAAGGCTTCGCAAAGAGCTTTGGCTTTAAGGACGTAGCCAGTCTATGGTCTGAAGTATACTAGTATAACAGTATGAACCACAGTGCTTGGAAGAGGTTTAACAAGCACAAGAATGAAACCTCAAGTATACCTCCAGACTATAGACCAAATGTCGGCTGCGGATTGGTTACTCCTACAGAACGGAAATCAGCACAGAATAAGGTATGCCTGCTACCGACATAAATATAAGGTTTGCTACTCCCTACTATCACACCATCAATATATATCAAAAGTGCATATCTTATAAGGATGTTGTTGCACCTGCCCAGAATCCTGCGAAAGCCTTATCTATCTTGCTTTCATAGCGGCGCTTTTAGCAGCCTGTCAAGCTGCCCTTAGAGCCTTTCTTTACTCAGCCGGAAAATATGGCAAGGAACATAGCTATAGAATAAATCAAAACATTGCCCTTTACTTATACTTAGGGATGTGGTTACTATTCATCAGTTCCTCAGGCATCTTCTTTCCTACTACATTTATATCTATCACTCAACCGGTGATGCCGCTTATGTATCTATGTCCTCTTGTTGCAGCCCACCTGCTGGCCTGTCAGAAATCCCTCGAAGTGACCTTATGTACTCGTCCATGTTGCCACAGTGTTTTTATACTAATGACAATCTGCAGGATCAGTGCAAACATCAGCAGAATAATGAAGAGCTATTCCAACCAAAGCAACAGTTACGAAAGCTTTTTCCTCGTGTTTTCATGACATTTGCAAATACAGTCCTCTGTATGTGACGAAACGGATCAATGAGGCATGCGATGTACTGTAGCGGACTCTATGATCCTTATACACAACATCAGTCCATTAAAGATATCGGTCACATTTGAAAAGCAGAAAATATAAACCATCGCAGAACAGTAGCAAGCAAAGATATAAAGCAACCCACCTTTTTCCAATAAATCCTTTATTTAAACTTCATAAAGCCTCCCTGGATATTTATACCCGTCATTCCCAATGACCTTGGCATCACTCGTGATGATGTCATAATTAATCAGTAAAAACCATAGTGAAAGTTTTAATTTTCCCTACTTTAACTTTACAGTTTTCTACTCTTTCGTTTACAATTAGTAAATATTACAAGATAAAGAGGAAAAGAAAAATGAAATTTAATAAGATATTAACACCGCTTGCAGTATCACTCCCACTCACACTTTCACTTACAGGCTGCAATGCTTCTCTTAGCAATGCTCCTATTAAGCTCATAGAGGATAATTACCGTGTTACCTATCAAATCTTCGTCTCGTCTTTTCTATGACAGCAATGGAGACGGTATAGGAGATTTAGAGGGCATTAGGAAAAAACTTGACTACATCAATGACGGAAAGGCTGAGAAGGCAATTCCTCCTTGCAAATGAAATCTGGCTCACACCTGTTTCCTTCTCTTTCCTACCATAAGTATGATGTTATGGACTATAAGAATATAGACAAGGATTTTGGTACAATTGAAGATTTTAAGGCACTTGTGGATGACTGCCACAAGAGAAATATCAAGGTGATTTTTGATTTGGTTATGAACCATTCTTCCTCAGAACATCCTTGGTTTGTAGAAGCTGTAAAACTACATTAAAGGTCTTAAAAAGGGTGAGAAACCTGACTTTAATGCCTGCCCTTATGCTAACTATTATAATTTCACCAAAAAGCAGCAGGAGGGTTATGCCCCTATCGAAGGAACAGACTGGTATTATGAGGCAAGATTCAGCCCTAAAATGCCTGATTTCAATCTGGAAAAATATAGCAGTTAGAAATGAATTCAAGGATATATTTAAGTTCTGGCTTTGACCTCGGTGTAGACGGTTTCTAGGCTGGACGCTGTTACCTACTATGTAACAGGAAGTATTACAAAGAATACTGAAATCCTCACTTGGCTCAATAAGACTGTTAAAGAAATTAAGCCTGATGCCTATATAGTTGGAGAAGCCTGGTCCACAGAGAGTGAATACGGGGCTTATTATAAGAGCGGTGTTGACAGCTTCTTTGACTTTGACTTCTCAGGAAGTGATGGCGTTATTGCCAATATACTTAAGGGTTCTATCCTGCAAGCAGTTTTGCTGAAAGGATGATGAGAGACGAGACTTTTTCAGGCAATAACCCAAATTACATAAATGCCCCATTTTATACAAACCACGATATACCCTCGTTCTGCCGGCTACTACTCAGGAGACAGAAGGGTTGATATGATTAAGCTCGCAGGTGCGATGAATCTGCTTATGAGCGGAAATGCCTTCATTTACTATGGAGAGGAACTTGGAATGAAGGGGGCCGGAAGGGACGAAAACAAGAGAGCTCCAATGCAGTGGACTAAAGGATCAGATGCTGAGAGGTATGTGTAGAGCCCAATGATATGGAAGAGTTTGAAATGATGTATGGCACTCTTGAAGACCAGAGTGATGATAAGAATTCCATCTACAATTATTTTTAAGAAAGCAATTAAGCTTTAGGCATAGCTACCCTGTAATAGCAAGAGGAAAGACAGAGCTGTACAGCTGGCTTTTGATAATGGTATCCTGGATGCAGTTTCTGTCTTTACCAGAAATATGGCTGATGCAAGCTATGAGCCTGTGCTGATTATAATTACACCTCAGAAAAATGACATGTAGCCAGAAACTGGGTAACGATTATACCAAAGCTTGCAGTTCCCTTGTAACCGGAGAGAACGAGGTAAAAATAAAGGATGGAATGATTGACATCCCATCCTTTGGTATAGCAGATGCTCACGCATTAATCTTATCTAATGCCTGTCTAACTGCATTACCAAGAATTATCAGATACTACTATTTTTCCTACAATCAAAAGGTATGAACGGATATACACAGTAGCCAAGTGCCTGTGTGAAGTTTATACCTTTTGTGTTTACTGCTGTAAACCATACCGTTCCAAAAAGATAGCATACTAAAAGTCCCAAAAATCAAGGCCTATTACCTGTAAATATATTTTCTTAATTCCCTGCTTTCTCTATGAAAAGTCCGCTTATAAGGCCATAAATATAAAACCTATATATATAGCCTCCTGTATGTCCCAAATAAGACTGAGGCTCCGCCTACTTTGCTCCTGCAAATACCGGAAGCCCTATAAGCCCAAGAAGTACATATATAGTACCACTCACGGCTCCTCTTTGCTCCAAGCACATAGGAACAGAGCAGACTGCTATAATCTGTAAAGAGATTGGAACCGATCCTATAGGTATCTGCCACGAGCTCAAGTCACACAGCAGATTGCTGCCATTATACCTGATGAGGGCAGGGCTTTTTACATCCATTCCCTGTTTAATTGCTGCATTTTCATTTGATGACATAGTATTTCTCCTTTAGAAAAGTATCCGAATTAATCTGAACTCACAATTAATTCGGATACTATTATACATCTTTTTATAATTGTAAACCTTTTTATTGTATAAAAGTTGACAATTATGATAATTTAATTCTTCCTGTCTTTTTCCTGATTTCTCTTTGCCAAAATAGGGTTAGCAATTAAGCTAAGTATAAATATTCCAGAACATTTCACAACAAAATACATATTAATAATAGAATCAAATATTATGTCAAGAATATGATCCACTTATGCCTCCCTAACCACTCCCTATATGCATAGTATAAGCCAAGCAGCACTACCCCATTGTTATGCTCCACAAACTTTTTCAATGTTGACAGCCTTAAAAATCCTATCTTATTTACCAATGAGTTTATCAGGTATAACATAGCAAACTCAAGAAAGGGCGAAAAACTGAAAGGCCAATATGACAAACTGGGCAATTACTTCAAAGACAGAATCATATATATTCGTATAAATAATTATTGATGTCAAAAACTTAGTATATACAAGGTAAACAATGACACAACCAAGCTTGCTCCTGCATTTAGCCCTGACCTGAGTACAAATTTCATATACCCCTCCGATTCTCAATCAGCTATGCCTATAATACGCCACCATACTGCTTGTGAATATTTTGTCATACTTCTACAGTTTCATAAAAAGTTCAGATTTCTCGTGCAGCTTGCTCTTGTCTTTCACCTTTTCCATACTCTCCACAAAGTCAATCACCAGCGGTCTGCTGTACTTTCCTGACCAGTGCCCTCTTATAGGAGGTTCTCCGCCTACTTCACCTTCTAAGAAATGTTCCTCAAACTTCTTCACCTTACTCCAAGATCCCAGAAAATAACTTTCTCCATTTGCTGAAAGCATGAGCAGCCCATATTTCTCAGTCTCAACAAGGCGGTCAAATACTGCCGCAGGCTTTGCTTCAAACATATCCACAACGGTTACGCTTCCTATCAGATAGGACTTCATAACAGCCCTCTCTGCCTGAAGTTCCTGCTCTTGAGTAATTCCCTGTGCAGCCCTGTCCCTTCTCCTTATTTCTCTTATCACCAAGCCTATGCCTGCCCTGTAACTTTCAGGAATACGCTCCATTCCTGATTCCCCTGAGTCATAAATCTTCTGTTTATAGTCCTCTAAATCATAATCAGTAATTCCTGCATCCTTTAATATGCTCTTGTACTTACTTGCACCAAATCCTTAAGAAGTTCCTCAGCCTCTTCACGCATCGCATAAATAAAGCCTCTGCTGTTTGCTCCAATCAACTTATAATAAGGCGGTATATCTTTTTATGGCAAGAGAAAGCTGTTCAATTGGTGAATAAGGCTTATCCGCATCAGAGCCTCCATGCTAGGCTGAGGCTATGGAAAATATCGCTTCAGGCATATTTCCTTTTATACAAAGACTCATCACCTTTCTTCCACTAAGTATCATATTATTAACCTTCTCTTTTTATCTCTTCAGAATTTCCTCCCAAAACGGAGATTCCGGTGTAAGTTTCACACTCTCAAATTCCCTATTCTCTTTCTTTAAAATTGCAGATTTCTTCACCCTCTATATCACTGACTCCCACAATTATGAATGGATTTTGCTTTTAATATATCTCTTATTCCAACAACATATTCATCTTTCTTCATTGCATAATTTCCTTTCATATAAATTATCTAAAAATCAGACCTTACAGCTAATCAAATATTATCATATTTTTATGAATAGATTTAAACCCACTTTTCCTACCATTGTTAAGTCTTTAACTATCTCTCCTGCGATGATAAGTCCCATTACAGACGGTACAAAAGATACACTGCCTGAACCACCTCTTCACCTCCTGCAAACTGCGGCTTTATGGGTTCTTCTTTAGAATACACCTCTTAGCTTCTCTACCCTCTTTTCTTAAGTTCCCTCCTCATAACTCTTGCAAGAGGGCAGACACTGGTCTTATATATGTCTGAAACCTGAAATGCGGTGGGGATCAAGCTTATTTTCCGGCTCCCATAGCTGAGATTATAGGTACTCCCGCCTCTTTTTGCCTTAAGAACAAGTTCTATCTTGCCTGTAACCGTGTCTATAGCATCCACCACATAATCATACTCGCTTTAAAAATCAAAACTGTCGGAAGTTTCAGGAAGAAAAAACATTTATATTTGTTAATAACTCAGATTCTTGTTGATATCTTTCAGTCTCTCTTCAAGCACATCCACCTTATTCATCCCGACAGTGCTGTGAAGTGCTATAAGCTGGCGGTTAAGATTACTTAGGGCAACAGTATCCTTATCAATTATATCTATGGTTCCTATACCCGCTCTCACCAAGTCCCTCACAAACCCGCCTACTCCTCCTACTCCAAATACAGCCGCTCTTTTTAGACAATATTTCTACTGCATCTTTTTCCAAGGAGAAGTGCTGTTCGCTCAAATTGGTTCTCTTCCATACTCTTCCTTTCTAACTACTTCCTTTTATCTCCCGTAACCCTGTCCCAAAGAGTCGCTTTTATCTGGCTGTCCGCATTTACTCCAAGTGCCTCGGCTATGGCAAAAGGCAAATTCCATACTTGTTGCGGGATCCTCTGGAAGTGATAATATTGCCATCCATTACCACAAGCTCTTCCTTAAAGTTTCCTCCTTCTATCTTTTCGCCAACTCCCGGATAAGCTGTAAATCCTCTGCCTTCAAGGACTCCTGCCCTCTCAAGGACTATAGGGGCTGCACAAATGGCTGCAACAATCTTGCCTGCCTTATTCATCTCTTTACAAGACTAATTACCTTACTGTCATCCCTAAGGTTGGTTGCTCCCAGGCAGACCTCCCGGAAGAATGATAGCACTGTAATCCTCAGATTTTATTTCCTCCAACAGCTTATCAGCCTTTTATTACTATGCTATAGAGAACCTGTAATATCGGCACTCTTTCCAACTATATCGCACTCAATCTCCAGTCTTCTAAGCATATCAACCACTGTAAGTCCTTCAACCTCTTCAAAGCCATTCATAAATAAAACTGCTGTCCTCATAAGTTACCGTCCTTTCCATTATACAGATTATGTATCAAAAACTATTCATGTCCACTTCTTTTCACTAAATATTCCTTCTTGTTCATATTATTTCTGACTAAAAATAGCCGTTTCTTTTGCAGACATCCAGATTAAAGTTTAATCAGATATTTGCTTTTAAAAACAAAATCTCTATATACATCTTGCAATCTGCCACAAATTCGCTGTCTATGTAAAGCCCGTATTCTAAATTTACAAAGATATTTTTACCTATCTTTTACATCCAGTTTCTTTGTATCTGTTTCAATTAAAAATGTACCATAGGGGTTTTATAATAGCCTTCAGTATTTTCCTCAGCAAAAAGTAAGGGTACTCACAGCCTCTCTGATTTGGTCATTTCAAGGAAATTATTATCAAATTTTAGCAACACCTTTGTTTATGGCATCATCATCAGTTTTTCTTCATATTTTATAAAATGCCTGTCATTTATCAGACTGTAGGTGCCAGGGGCAGAAACTCTGAATTCTTCCACCCCGGCCTCTGTACTCTGATGATGATGACAGGCTGACCTTCACCTTTTTATTCATCTATTTTTCATATCTCCTAAGTGCCAAACTGATAAGCTCTTCAACGAGGGCTTTCTTGTCTATTCCCTGCTCATTCCAGAGCATAGGATACATGCTGATTGCAGTAAAGCCCGGCAGAGTATTGATCTCGTTAAACACAACTTCATTGGTATCCTTTTCATGAAGAAATCTACCCTTTGAAAGGCCGTATCCGTCAAGAGCCTTAAATATTTTTAACTGCTGCTCTTCTTATCTCCTCTGTCTTTCCCTCAGGAAGAGTCGGAGAAATCACTGTCTTTGACTCGGCATTGTTGTACTTTTGCATCAAAGTCATAGAACTCAGCAGCCGCCAGTATCCTCACCGATCCCGCTTGCCTTTGCATCATAGCCCCAAGAACAGCACATTCAAGCTCTCTTCCCACTATAGTCTCTTCAACAAGGATTTTTCTGT
>BNJV01000041.1_pt1 | contig 131076 bp, 243 predicted proteins | sample 8540591 | NCBI WGS metagenome assembly BNJV01 (sample SAMD00202457, study PRJDB9452) | human saliva metagenome | host: Homo sapiens | reverse complement strand
TCTTTGATATGTTGTTTGCTTAGGAATGGCGGATGTCATTGTATTGTACTTTGAGGGGTTCAGTCCTTTTCCTTAGCTATAGATTCTAATTATTAGGGTACAGAGATGGCCCGGTGGCTCAGTTGGTTAGAGCGCCGCCCTGTCACGGCGGAGGTCGACGGTTCGAATCCGTTCCGGGTCGTTAGCCTTTGGGCTTTTATATGGATGGATTCCCGAGTGGCCAAAGGGGGCAGACTGTAAATCTGTTGTCACTGACTTCGGTGGTTCGAATCCACCTCCATCCACTAAGACAGAAATGTCTTTATATGGGGTCTTAGCTCAGCTGGGAGAGCATCTGCCTTACAAGCAGAGGGTCACAGGTTCGAGCCCTGTAGGCCCCCATTTCCATATTATCGCGGGATGGAGCAGTCTGGTAGCTCGTCGGGCTCATAACCCGAAGGTCGTTGGTTCAAATCCATCTCCCTGCAATTCGCTCCGGAGTTCGCTCCGGATTTTTGTCTTAAAAATAATAAAAATAAAGTTGTTTTGTGCTTAAAAATAATAAAAATAAAGTTGTTTTGTGCTAAAAATAGTAAAAATAAAGTTGTTATGAATAAAGAAAGAAATGTTGCATATAAAGAAGAAAGCCGCCTATCTTCTTGAAAAATAGTCTATTTTCTTTTAGATGAATGCTGTATAATTTACTACGTTAAGTTGTTTTTAAAAATTTAGGGAGGGAAGAAGCTATGCGTGTAGGAATCTTAACAAGCGGAGGAGATTGTCAGGCTTTTAAATGCTACCATGAGAAGCGTGGGAAAAGTCTTTATATAATCTATTCGATGACATAGAGATTTATGGCTTCTTAGATGGGTATAAGGGGTTAATTTACGACGAGTATAAAAAAGATGGAGAAATCGGATTTTTTTCAGGAATTCTGACTCAGGGAGGAACGATTCTTGGGACCAGCAGAACTCCTTTTAAGCTGATTCGGGAACCGGATGCAAAATGGTTTAGATAAGGTCGAGGCCATGAAGCATACTTATAGAAAACACAGGCTGGATTGCCTGGTTGTTCTTGGAGGAACGGATCCTTAAAGACGGCAAATCTTCTTAGTGAAGAGGGGTTAAATGTTGTAGGGTTGCCCGAAGACCATTGACAATGATCTGTACGGAACGGATATGACATTCGGATTTTTATTCCGCAGTTCAGGTTGCAACAAATGCGATTGACGGCATCCACACTACTGCAGCGAGTCATGGTAGAGTTTTTATTGTAGAAAATTATGGGGCATAAGGTTGGACTTCTAACCTTATATGCAGGTCTGGCAGGCGGCGCGGATATTATTCTGGTTCCGGAAATTCCGTACACGATTGATGCCGTATGTAAGAAAAATAGCAGAGAGACATGCAAGCGGATCCCGCTTTTCCATCATTGCAATTGCGGAAGGCGCTATTTCCAAAGAGGACTCCTGTCTTTCCAAAAAGAGTTAAAGAAGAAGATTGCCGAGGAGCGGAAGAAGCATCCGTCTGTAGCCTATAAACTTGCAAAAGACATTGAAGAGAGAATCGGAGCTGAAGTTAGAGTTACGGTACCGGGGCACACACAGAGAGGCGGGCAGCCTGTACCGTATGATAGAGTTTTTGCGACAAGAATCGGTGCGGAAGCTGCCAGAATGATTAAGAAAGAGAAATTCGGTTATATGTTGGCCTTTAAAGAATACGGAAATTGTGCCGGTTCCCTTAGCCGATATTGCAGGAAAAACTAAAGATGGTGGATCCGAACTCCGGAATTGTAAAAAGAAGCCAGAATGATGGGCATTTCTTTTGGAGATGAGGAATAATCGGTATAGGGTAGAGAGTGTCGCTTGTAAAGCGTGTTGTACGTCGTTAAGTGAAACGGAGAAAGTAGGGCATCGTTTGGGATACACTGCGCTATATAGAAAATGGAGATCCAAGGACTTTGATGATATTGTCGGACAGGACGCTATCACAAGATCCTTTAAAAAAATCAGGTTAAAAGCGGAAAGGTAGGGCATGCCTACCTTTTTGCGGTACCAGAGGAACAGGGAAGACTTCGCTGGCAAAAGATTTTAGCGAGGGCTGTAAACTGCGAGAATCCGATAGACGGAAATCCCTGCAATCAATGTAAAAACTGTCGCGCCATTTTGTCCAATACCAGCATTAATGTCTATGAAATGGATGCGGCAAGTAATCGAAACATTGATGATGTTCGTTTGATTCGGGAACAAATTGAGTATCCGCCTGTAGACATGCGCTACAAGGTTTATATCATTGATGAGGTACATATGTTTACCGAACAGGCAAACAATGCTTTTTAAAGACCTTGAAGAACCGCCTGAATACGTTATCTTTTTATTTTAGCCACTACCGAACCGAATGCACTTCCCATTACTATTTTATCCCGTTGCCAACGCTATGATTTTAAACGAATTGCAGTGGAGACCATTAAGCAGCGTTTAGCCATGATTTGCAAAGAAGAAGGAATCCGGATAGCGGAAGATGCACTGGAGTATATCGCCGGGATGGGTGACGGTTCTATGCGTGATAGCGTAAGCTACTGGATCAGTGTGCAAGCTATGACTTTCAGGAGGAAATCTCTTATGAGGATGCCTTGAAGGTGCTCGGGGCAGTTGACACTACGGTTTTCTCGGCACTTGTTCGTGCACTCAGAGCTAAAAAACATGCAGGCTGTGATGGAAAATATTGCCACAGTCTTAGAACAGGGAAAAGAATTGACACAGTACTGCTCAGATTTATTGCAGTATTTTTCGCAATATGATGCTTGCCAAATCCGTACAAAACTTTGCAGGGGCTTGGTGGATCTCTCAGAAGAAAAATAAGCTATTACTTCTGGAAGATGCCAAAAGAAAATGCCTATGGAAGAAATTTTACGGGGAATAAGACTTTTATCCGAACTTCTACAACAATTTCGTTATGCCAATCAAAAAGAGAGTCTTACTGGAAACCTGCCTGATGAAGCTTGCTTTTCCGGAAACGGAAGAAAAAACGGATGCAATCGCACAAAGATTGGAAGAACTGGAAGAAAAAGCTTGCCGGAGGCATACCGTTTGCACCCGGCGGAAAGCCGGAAGATGCAAATGTAAACAATCAGAGCCAATTCGGGAGTACGGAAGAGGTGAAAAATTGTAAAGGTTCCCAAGGCACAATTTGAAGACTATCAGAAGCTGAAGGAAAAGATGGATGCTGGTATGCAATTATTTTTCACAACCTCTGAAAAGAATTCTATCTGATGCTACGATTTTTTTCCGGGAAAAAGATCGGCACTCTATGATTCTTTCTTGCGAAAAAGATGCGGAAAGGAAAATTCTTTCGGAACGAATCAGCATTGTGGAAGGGGAGCTTAGAGAAAGAGAAAATATGGAATATCATTTTCATATCAGTGCAGGAGATAAGAGAGAAGGATGACGCAATATATATCCGATGAGGAACTGGAAAAAGATTTCCATGCCGATAGAAATCACGGAGGAGTAAGAAACTCTTAAATATTTGTACTGTAAGGTAAAAAAATAAGAAAAAGTAATGGATTTATCCTGCGAGTTCATGATAAAATAAAAAGATTATGTAATGGACAAAAATGACTTTAGGGGGAACAAATGGCTAAGCATGGCGGATTTGCCGGCGGAATGCCCGGCATGAATATGAACAACAATGAAGCAATATCAGAAGATGCAGAAGAAGTTGGAGGAAACCCAGGAGGAGCTTGCAAAGAAAGAATATACAGGGAGCAGGCCGGAGGCGGTGCAGTTCAGATTGTCATAAACGGAGAGAAGAAGGTACTCAGCGTAAAACTGGACAAGGATGCTGTTGACCCGGAGGATGTGGAGACCTTGGAAGAAATGATTGCCCTTGCTGTCAACCAAGCTTTGCAAGAGATAGAGAAGGATTCCAGCCAGGAAATGGGTAAACTGACCGGCGGAATGGGATTAGGATTCTAATGGAATATTTTTCCAAAGATATGGACAATTTAGTACAGGAGTTGGGGAAGACTTCCCGGAATAGGGCAGAAGTCCGCTCAACGACTTGCTTATCACATTATAAATGGGGACAAGGAACGGGCATATGCTCTTTCCGAAAGCATCAAAAGAGCCAGAGACAGCATTCGATATTGTAAGAGCTGCTGTACACTGACAGATGAAGAGTATTGCCCCTATTTGCGCAAGCTCAGAACGAAATCACGCTCAGATTATGGTAGTGGAAAAATCCCAGGGATATGGGGAGCCTATGAGAGAGTCGGAAAGTATAACGGCGTGTATCATGTTCTTCACGGTGCAATATCTCCTTTACTCGGCATCGGTCCTGATGATATTCGTCTGAAGGAGCTTATGCAGCGTTTGCAAGGAGATGTGGAGGAATTGATTATCGCTACCAACTCCTCTTTGGAGGGGAAACAACAGCAAGCTATATTGTAAAGCTGGTTAAACCGATGGGAATTAAACTGACAAGAATTGCTTCAGGAGTTCCGGTTGGCGGCGATATAGAAAAATATAGATGAAATAACACTCCTTAGGGCATTGGACGGAAGAGTCAGCTTGTAAAGGGACAAAGGGGAAATATGGATAAGTACGAGTTTAGCATTAAAGCGGAGCAAATTAAGAAAATGGTTGGTCAAGGAGACTATAAGACAGCTATGCAGATAGCCGATACCATTGACTGGAACAGAGTGCGGAATGCAAATTTGCTTTCTTCCATTGCGGAAATTTACGAGAAGAACGGGGAATATGAGGAAGCAAAGGATATCTTACTTCTGGCATTTGAAAGAGCTCCTGTGGGAAAGCGTTTTTTCTATATAAGCTTTCCGAGTTATCCTAAGTTCCGGTTCCATTGAGGACGCGGTGGAGTTTTACAAGGAATTTTTGGATGTCAGCCCGGAAGATCCGAGAAAATTTCTTCTACAGTATATGATTTTAAAGGCAAAAGGAGCGATGGCTTCACAGCTGGTACGTCCCTTGGAGCAATTTACCGCGACAGAACTGGAAGAACAGTGGCTTTATGAACTTGCAAAGCTTTACGGGGAAGCAGGACGGGAAGAGGATTGTGTACGGACCTGTGACAAGATGATTCTCCTCTTTTGGTATGGGAAAATATGTAGATAAGGCTATGGACTTAAAGCTTCATTATCGCCCGCTTAGAGAAGAAGAAACAGCGGTGCCTTCAGGAGAAGAAGCTGTAGAAAATGCAGTAGCTTCCGTAAGGAGGAGAAGCCGGAAATGAGGAAGGAAGATGCAGGATTCGACTCCTCAGAAGGAGGAGAGTCCGGAGGAATTCTTCGATACGGTGGAAAAATGAGCCTCAGGAAGAGTCCTCCGAAGGAGGAAGAAGAAGCCGATGGGAAGAAGAGACGAAATGAGGAAGAGCCTATCCAAAGAGAGGTGCTTTCTACGGAAAAGCCTGAAACAGCAAGCTCTGCAGAGGAAGTGAAATTCACAAACTATCATATGATTATCGAAGCCAAGACTCTGGATGAGGCTTTCAAGATTGCCGTGGAAGAAATTAAGTATTTCCACAAAGAGTATCATCTGGACTTTAAGGTTGCCAAAATAGATGCAGATAAGCTGAATGAAAAAGGTTTTGCCGTTTTTGCGGATAAGTTAAAAGAACGGGATCTGATTATTGTCGGTGCCGGGAGATTGAAATATTCCGTTTTGGATGAGATTGAGCAACACATTTTACATCCGGAAGATGATTCTTCCGTGATTTTAGTTGATGAAGTCGATCATTTTGATCGTCTTGCGGAAGACAGACCTAAGTTCCTGACTTATTTTGATATTGTTTCCAACCATGAAGAGGAAGAAGAGAATCTCTTGGAGGATGTGGATTTGGACGGAGAGGCGGAAGAGCAGTCTTCTGATGCCGTGAAAAAGATACCTCTTCAGAGGAAGAAGAGAGCTATCCGGTAGAAGAGGATGACGAAGACGAGTATCTGGATGAGGAGGAGCAGGAATATGTTCCGCATAAGCCTTCCATCTTTTGAACGCCCCGCAAGACCGTATACGGAAGTTTTAGAAGAAGAGGCAAAAAAGGAAGGGGGCGAGGACGAAGAGCCCCTGGACGAAGACGAAGAGTTTACGGAGCCGGAAGTAGAAGAAAGAAGACAGGAAGGACCGTCTTCCGCTTCTATGGATATAGAAGAATTTGCACAGTATGCCATCGATTATGCTAAAAAGCATTGATTGCAGTATTACGGACAAGGGGATTACCGCACTCTATGAGCGGATTCAACTGATGGAGGAAGACGGCATTATTTTAAATAAAGAAAGTGCCAGAGATTTGATTGAAGAAACGGCGGATCAGGCGGAGAAACCAAGTATCGGAAAGAAAATCGGTTCTCTTTTTCCGTCCGAAATACGACAAGGATGACAAACTCATTTTACGAGAAGAACATTTTTATGGGGTAAATGATGGGAAGTAGTGAAATAGGGGTAGGAAGTATCCTACTCCTTTCCTTTATTATTTTTGCGGCTTTAGGCTATAGAAAGGGTGCGGTGAAAAAAATTTTTTCCGTCCTTTCTCTTTTTCTGTCTCTTATTCTGGCCAAATTACTTTATCCTTTTGCTATTAGAGCGGTTGTGGAAAATGAGTTGCTTAGGAGCATTTTTCAGCAATATGGTCCTTTTTACTTCCTGCAAAAGACAAGATGCTTTCCGTTCCGAAGAGCCTTTCCGATTTTCTGCCCTCACAGCCGGAACCTACAAATCCGCCTCTTTTCGGAGGGATGTATGAGGAGGTTGGAAAGTGGCAGGATCAGCTTGCACAGTATATCATCACCTTCATAAACGGGATTCTGTTTTTCCTCCTTTTATATCTTCTTTTTCGTCTGCTCATGAAAGTACTGCAACAGGTCTTGGAGTATCTCTTTAAGTTGCCGGGGGCTAAATTTCGGAAATCGTATGCTCGGCCTTTGTCTAGGAGCTGTTGAATGGGTATTTTTATTTGGATTATCTTGATTCTTTTTCAGCTTTCTCCCGGAAAGTGCGGTCAGCTTATGGATTTTTAAACGGCTTTTCAAGGGAAGGCAGCATTCCTTATTTGATCAAGGAGAACAATTGGATTGCACAGATTTTTTTCTGGGATAAAGGAGCAGGGGCGAGGAGCCCCGCTTCTTTATCCTTAACGAGTATTGTTCACGAAATGTGCGAGTATCCCGTTTAATAGGCGGAATAAGCAAGGTGCAAAACGTCTCATTTTTGTAAACTATTTTTTTCCTTGACAGAGTTCCTATAAAACTGTAATCTTAAAAACTGCTGTATTTTTAAATAAAAATAAGTATTATACAGAATGAAAAACGGAATTTTCTTGAGTCCGGCTTTGGGAAGTAGAGCAGGCAGCAGGAGGGAAAATGACAGAAGAAGTCAGAGGAAGTAGAGAAAGGAACTGGAGCGAGATTCGACAGGTAGAAAGCTTCTTCGGAATATCAGCAAAAATTAAACATCTTGCGGGAAAAGATGGCAATCAACTTAAAAGTGGAAGACTTATCTTATCCCCATTGCAGCGGTAGGAGTCGTATTAGTCATTCTTTTAAAGTTTGTGGGGATTCTGATTACGGCTGTATTGGGATTTGTTTTTCTTTACCCCTATATAAAAAGCAGGAACTTTTCGGATCCAAAAGCAAAACAATGAAGCTTTATATATAGAGGAGTTTCTAAGTCCCATCGTAAAAGAGATTTTTCCCGGCGGAGAAATGAAGGTCAAACCAGATTTCCTCCTGGACCCTGTGAAGCAGGTGTGCCCAAGTTCCACGAACTATCGGGGAAATACGGAATTGTGTCTTCGCGATGCCAAGGATATCTCTGTCATGAACCTTTATGCCTATCATATTGTAGAAAGTACGGACAGTAAGGGAAGAACGACCAGAAGAGAAGTAACGGACTTTGCCGGGCAGGTTTTCAGAATGCGCTTTGCGAACCCCTTTACCGGACATATTCGTGTAATTCCGACGAAGAAGTCAATACTCTTAAAGAGAGAGGTGCAAGACTATCCGAATAAGCAGAAAAACGAGTTAAAAATTGATACGGAAGATATTACACACAACGAGAATTATAATATTTTCTGTACCGATGAGTTCAGTGCAAGACGCTTTCTTAAACCCGACGGTCCTGGATTGGTTTGATAAGAATATTTCACAGAGTCAGACGGCAATTTACATCGAAGACGATACCATGTACATTTCACGTTATACGGGCTACTATCTTTTTCCGGTTCCGAATACCATGGAAGCCGTGGAGAAATTATCTATGGTGGAAGAATATAAGAAGCTTTAGGGCAGAAATCGATTTTATCGAGAGTTTCACAGAGATTTTTTTCATAATATTTTGTTTTCATGAATGAGGGGTTAATTTTATTTTAGAGACTGAGCGAAGCTCATTTTCATAAAAAGAAGAGAAAAGAGGAGGAAAAATATGATTCTAATTCCGATTATTTTTGGTGGTGATTTTTTGTGGTTTATCGGAGAAAGCAATAAGTTAAACCGCTATGTTGTGCTGATAGAGGAGTCAAAAAAGACTGGCGATATCACTTTGGTGAAGCGGTATGATACGATTTCCGAGATGCTGAAGGTGGCAAAAGCCTATGCGAAGCATGAGGAAAAAAAGTGTTTACGGAGTTGGTAACGATGCGTACCGGAGGAACTGTGCAGGACACAAACCGCGTAATCGCGAATCAGAATGATGTTTTGTCGCAGATTCGTGCCGTAGCGGAGAATTATCCGGATCTCCTTTCTTCGCAGCAGTTCCTGAATCTGCAGAAAGAGATTGCTTCGGAAAAATGAGGACCTTGCAGCGGCTAAGCGTATTGTGAACAGCAATATCCGTGTCTTTAACCAGGCCGTCGTTTCCTTCCCGACGTCTATCGTTGCCGGAATAAAAGGAATGAGAAAGTTTGACTTCTTAGAGGAAGAGCTTCAGGAAAGAGAGATCTAAATGACCTGAATTACGATATTTAAAAAGAAGAGAGTTTGCGAGGATTGTTCTCTGCAATTAAAATACTCAGAATGATTATTTTTGACAAAACAAACTGTTTTATTCGAGCCGAATTGTTTCGGCCGGTTTTTCTTATTCTTTTTGGAATAGCAGGGTATTTGCTATTGTAGCTTCACAGAGATTAGTGCTATAGTTTAGCGGTGCAAATGAGGGTAAGATATGCAACGAATCAGCGTATTTTTTTCAAGAGAAAAATGGAGGCAAATTTATGTCTTATGTCAGTGAAGTATATCAGGAGCTGGAAAAAGAAGCATCCCTATGAGGCAGAGTTTCTGGAGGCTGCAAAGAGAATCTTGGAGTCTCTTTTCTCCCATTGTAGAAGCAAACGAAGAGGTATATCGTAAAAATGCTCTGCTGGAGCGTTTTTGTGGAGCCGGAGAGGATTATCGTTTCCGTGTGCCATGGACAGATGATCAGGGAAAAAATCATGTCAATATCGGCTATCGTGTACAGTTTAATTCCGCAATCGGTCCTTATAAAGGGAGGACTCCGTTTTCATCCGACGGTAAACCAGGCAATCTTAAAGTTCTCGGGCATGGGAGCAGATTTTAAAGAACTCTCTGACCGGTCTTCCTATCGGTGGCGGTAAGGGCGGTGCCGATTTTTGACCCGAAGGGCAAGTCGGATGCGGAGGTTATGCGTTTCTGCCAGAGTTTTATGACAGAACTCTATAAATATATCGGAGCGGACGAAGACGTGCCTGCCGGAGATATCGGTGTAGGCGGAAGAGAAGTGGCCTTTATGTACGGTCAGTACAAGAGAATTACCAATCTCTATGAGGGGGTTCTTACCGGAAAGGGAAGAAGCTTTGGCGGATCTCTTGCTCGTCCGGGAGGCAACGGGATACGGCTTAATCTATATTGTGGAGGAGATGCTTAAGGCGGAAGGAAAAAGAGCTTAAGGGTAAGGTACTGCCGTTTCCGGTTCCGGAAATGTTGCGCAATTCGCTATTCAAAAAGCGGAGAGTCTTGGAGCGAAGGTAGTGACCTGCTCCGATTCCAGCGGCTATGTTTATGATCCGGAAGGCATTAAACTGGATGTACTTTTCGATATTAAGCAGGTAAAGAGAGGCAGAATCTCAGAATATGCGGAGCGTGTTCCGGGAGCAAGCTTCCATGCAGGAGAACGTCCTTGGGGTGTAAAATGCGACGTGGCTTTTACCCTGTGCTACACAGAATGAGTTAAACGGGGAAGAAGCGAAGACTTTAATTGCGAATGGTTGCTTCTGTGTTGCGGAAGGTGCCAATATGCCTTCGGACGAGCATGCAGTAGATGTTTTCCTGGAGAAGAAAATCCTCTATATGCCGGGAAAGGCGGCGAATGCCGGCGGTGTTGCCGTGTCCGCTTTGGAGATGAGCCAGAACTCTCAGAGACTGTCATGGAGTTTTTGAGGAAGTGGATGAAAAGCTGAAAGGTATCATGCAGAACATCTATAAGAATGTTTCCGGAGCCGCAAAGAAATACGGTTATGAAGGAAACTTTGTAGTAGGAGCGAACGTTGCCGGCTTTGAAAAAGGTTGCCGAGGCTATGCTTAGTCAGGGAATGGTATAGAGAGAAAAGGGAAGTTTAAACCTGATAAGGATGAAAAAAGCGGAAAACATTGAGTATTGCACTTCGGATACTCAGTGATTCCGCTTTTCTTTTTTAAAAAAGCGACATACAAGTTGCATTCAAATTCTCAATTATCCATTTTAGCGGAAACATGCGGGGGTTCCTGTTTTCTTAAAATTCCGGGAATTGCCTTTGCAATGCTATGGAAAGTATCGTAATATTCAGAGATACTATTCGGTGGAGGCCGAGATTGAAGGAGATACAATGCACAAGTTTCTGCGTTCCATAGGTTTTTCCGCGCTGCAAAATGATCGGGAGGCGGAGTTTTATCTGGATAGAGCTATTCATGAGAAGTATCGGACAGCTTTTATTTCTGACAATTCAGGGAGGGTGATAGAGCAATATCAGCTTCCGGTAGCTTCCTCTATGGGAATTACGGTCGTTGGGCCACAGAGATGGCGGAGAGTTTGTTCGGGACTACTATTTTTCCGTATATGCAGTCTTATGAGGGAATGAAACACGGAAGAGGCCGGGATAGAGAGACATACGGAAAAAGAGACCTATGCAGGGGGTAATGGAAGATTTCAGCTCGGGGATTACGCTTATTTTTATCTGTGTAATTCGCTGGAAGCCCGTCAGCTGAAAAGGATGGGGGTTCCCTTAAAAGCCCAAGCAGGCTTTTTGACCGGCATGGCCGTGGAAGGAAAGATTATCCTACCGATTGAAAAAGCAGAATGAGGATGAGGATGTCTTTCAGAATAAAAAGCGGGAGCAAAAACTTTTCGATGCGGCAAAGGCCGGAGATGAGGACGCCATAGAGATTCTGACAGAAACCGATATCAACCTGATGTCGGAAATCAATCGGCGAATTGAGGAAGAGGATCTCTATAGCCTGGTGGAAAGCAGTTTTATGCCGACCGGGATAGAATGCGATCAGTATTCTATATTGGGAGAAATCATTTCTCGAGAATGAAGAGCAATGTCTATACGCATGAAAATGTTTTTAGACTTAAAGCTGCAGTGTAACGATGCCATTTTCCATGTTTGCATGAACGAAAAAGACCTTCTCGGTGTTCCGGCTATCGGAAGACGTTTTAAGGGAACGATTTGGATGCAGGGAGAAATGGAGTTTTTAGACGATCATCAATAGACTATGAAAGAAAAGGAAGACGTACTGTCTCACATCAAAGACTTATGGCACATGGCGGAGGAGCGTGGCTACGCGACAACAGAGTGCCTTTCTGTCGGAAGAGGAACGGGCAAAGTTTCTGCAAAGTATCAAAGGGGAGCGAGGCGCCTCCTATTTTCTTTTACCGGAAAATGGGGAAAGACAGCTCTTTGTTTTCTATCCGAGTTTTTATGACGGAAGAAGAATGCAGAAGTTCTCTTTCCGGAGAAAATGCGCCCTTTTTCTATCTTGGAGATTCGGGAAAGCAGAAAATTCGCAGAGAAGCCTCTCTCACAGAGATGTTCTCGGTGCAGTGATGAATCTGGGCATTAGCAGAGAGCAGGTCGGGGATATCCTATTTCAGGAAAAGTGCCTCCTACCTTTTTCTCCTACGGAAAAATGAAGGATTATGTAGCGGAAAATCTTATCCACCATCCGACATACGGCAGTACAGTGTAAAAGAAGTTGTCGAGATGGAGGGATGGAGAGAAGAGAGGTCGAAAGAGCGGATTTTTCGTACCTTCTGAACGATTGGACGCCATAGTTTCCGCCGTTTTCCATCTTTCGAGAGGAAACGCGCAGGAGTACTTCCAAAAAGGAACTCGTTTACCGGGATGGGATAACGGTAAAGGGCAGCAGCAGTCTAAAGGGTGGAGAGAAAATCTCCGTCCGCGGACTTGGAAAGTTCCGCTATATCGGGGTGGAGAAGAACACGAAGAAAGGGGCGGATTGTAGCGGTGATTTTACGGTATATATAGACTCTGCTTAAAACGAATAGAGCTCCGGCTATCCTCTTTCGTAAAGGCGCTCTCGCTTGGGCTCCGACTCAGCGGTACTAAACTCGCACTTCGCTTTGCTCGTGTTCGTTAAGTGCCGGAGTCTCCGCACACTTTACTTAAGAGGATAGCCGGGCTCTATGTATATCTGTATTATGCAAAGTGGATGTGATATTCTGCTTGCAAAACTCTATCAATAACGGAAAATCGCTGCTATTACTTTGGGCTATTTCGTCAAGCTATATATTTCGAGCTGTGCCTCCAGTGCGGCGGGGACTTTTGCGGAAATCAGGATGCCGTCTTCTTCATAGGAGAGGGAGAGCAGTTTTCCCTCGCTTCGGATTCTGCTTTCATAGGCGGAAGCGGTATAGGGGAGGCGGATGTTTACCTGCTTTAGACCTGCGGAGAGGACTTGCGAAATCTTTTCGACAAGCTCTTTAAGGCCCAGCTTTTCTTTTACGGAAATATAGAGCTTTTCGCCTCGTAGTTTTGGAAGCTCTTCCAAGGGAAGAACTTTATCACATTTATTCATCACATAGAGCATGGGAATATGCCCGGCTTTGAGCTTCTTAAGAGTGTCCAGCGTGGCATCCATGTGTTTCTGATAATTTTCATCACTGTAATCAATGACTTGCAAAATCAAATCCGCTTCCACTGCTTCTTCCAAGGTGGAGTGGAAGGCATCGAGGAGCTTGTCCGGAAGAGAACGGATGAAGCCTACCGTATCGGCAAGCAGGAATTCTTCACCCTTTCTCCTGTACAATTCTTCGAATGGTGGTATCGAGGGTGGCAAAAAGCATATCTTTTTCCCTCTACGCCCTCTGCCTGATTTTCCTTACTGATAGTAAGAAGTGCATTCATAAGGCTCGACTTTCCGGCATTGGTATAACCGACCAGTGCAACTCTCGGAATAGCCGCTCTATCTCTTTTTTGTCTTTTTACTTTTCGCACTTCCGCCTGCTTTTTTAATTCTTTGCGGAGAATGGCCATTTCCTCCTGAATTTTTCGCTTATCCAGCTCAATTTGTTTTTCTCCCGAACCACGGTTGGAAAGGGAGCCTGAAGCTACCACCTTGGCGGGAGAGGTTTTTCCCGTAAGCCGACAAGGCGGGGAGCATATACTCAAGCGTGGCGTACTTTACCTGCATCTTCGCTTCCTTGGTTTTCGCTCTTTCGAGAAGATTTGTAAAAATAAGCTGTGTGCGGTCTAAAACCTCACAGGGCAGGGCTTTTTGTTAGATTGTGAAGCTGAGACGGGGAAAGCGGATTTTGGAAAATGACAAGATTTGCCTCATGGAACAAAAACAGCCTCACGTACCTCTTCCACCTACCGCTTCCGATAAAGCTCGCACTGTCTTCCTCGCAAGGCTCTGACTGAGACTTGTTACGGGACGAATGCTTAAAGCTTCGCAAAGCCCGGCAAGTTCTTCCATATCGAGAGAAAAATCCTTATTGTCCGGAAACTGAACACCGACTAAGACAGCCTTTCTTTCTTCGATTTTATATTCTTCCATAAAACTCCTTTATACTTCTTTGGGATAGCTCCCCAGCCCTTAGCTCTTTTTCACAAAGAAAAAGCTGAAGAAGGAAGGGAAGACCAGAAGGAAAAAGATAATGCATAAGAATCCTTAGGGCAGTATCTGCGAAAAATTCCTCCGGCATAATGTCAATCATGCGGCTTAAAGTAGGATCAAACTCCCAGTTTCCCTGTGAGAAGAAAATATGATGAAACTCGTAAAAGCGGTATCAAAAATGCATTACGGCATAGAGGGAAAGAAGCAAGAGGAGAAAAAGCAGTCCTATAGAGCTAAAGAGAAAGCCCTTTCCCAGAATATAAAAGGCTTTTCCGTGCTCTAAAATCAGGAGAAAAAGAGAATGGCGAGGCAGGAAAGAATAAACATGGTGCGTAGGGTGAGACTTAGTCGTAAACAGCACCCGAACATCCGCCATGTGGGAAGCCTCATCCTCTTGGTAAAAACTCTGTACTTACTCCATTTACCGAAACGGGAATGAAAAGATTCTCCGATCTCCCCGAAGATAACGCAGGGGTTTCCTGCATCACATTTTCCAAATCGGAAGAGAGAATTTCCTCCCCTATATTCCTTAAGACTTTTCTTCTACTTTTGAATTTTTAAATTCTTTTTCTATAATAAGAGGAGTTGTTATAACAAGCTAACTCAAAAGGCACTGACAAAAAGAATAAAAGTAAAGCATCAGCGTGAAAAGCACAGCCAAAATAGGATAGCTAAAGCGCAGATATTTTTCATAAAAACCTTTCCGAAAACTTTTTGCATCATAAATACTTCGATATTGTAGCATAAATAGGGCGGAAAGAATATCTGTGTCGGCAAAGAAAGGGAGTGCGCTTTATGAATTCAGAGCAGATCGAAAAGAAGAGACAGGGTGAAATCCGTTTGATTTCGGAGATGATTTCTCTATACTGCAAGAAGAAGCACGGTAGCTCCGGGGCACTTTGCGAAGAATGTCAGGCACTTTCGGACTATGCAAAGTCCCGAATCATGCGCTGCCCCTTTATGGAAAAAAAGAGTTTCTGCAGTTATTGCCCGGTGCACTGCTATTCGCCGGAAATGCGGGAGAAGATTCGGACGGTCATGCGGATAAGCGGACCGAGTATGCTGCTCCATCATCCGCTCTTATCGATTACTCATGCGGTAGAGGGAATGAAAAATAAGAAAGCGGGAAAAAAGCCGGATGCTTAGGGGATAAAACTGAAATGATGGAAAAGGAAAGTGTAAATAGATAAAAAGAAAAGGGAGAATTAATGATTAAAATGCGTTTGATTCGGCTCTTAGAGGGAGCCGGAAAGTATATCGTACAGCAGATAGTATGGCAATGGATTTCACTCCTTGCACAGGTCGTGATTGTGTACAATATTGCTCATCTCTTAGAGGAATGCTTGGCAGAAGAAATTACGCGGAGGGAATAGCCCTGACTATGGGGGATTGTTCTGCTCGGACTGGGCTTTCGCTTTTCTGCGACCGCCTGTATACAAAGGCGAGCTTTCATGCCAGTGCGGATGTGAAACGAATCCTTCGCAATAAGATTTATGGGAGAAAATGCTTCCCTCGGACCGGCTTATCGAGAAAGCGTAAACAGCGCGGAAATCGTGCAAATGGCAGGAAGGCGTGAACAGCTGGAAACCTGTTTCGAAGGTACTTAAGTCAGTTCTTTCTACCCTTTTGGCTCCGATTACCCTCTTCTTTATCCTCTCGCGCATCAGCGTTCAAACGGCACTGCCCTCCTACTTGCTGTGCCTCTTATTCCTATTGTCATTATGCTTGTTATGATTGTAGCCAAAAATTACTCAGTAACTATTTTTGCAATCTATTATGGACTTGGCGACAGCTTTTTGGAAAAAGCTGCAGGGCATGACCACCTTAAAGATTTATCAGGCGGATCAGGCTGCAGCGGAGGACATGGACAGGGAAGCGGAGCTTTTCCGGAAAAATCACGATGAAGGTGCTTTCCATGCAGTTAAACAGTACTTCGGTGATGGATATTATCGCTTACGGCGGGGCGGCGGTCGGGATCATCTCGGCACTTGGGTCAATTTTCCAAAGGGGCAATTTCTCTTTCCGATGTTTTAATGATTACCCTCCTTGCGGCGGAATTCTTTCTCCCATGCGACTGCTCGAAGCTTCTTTCATATCGGCATGAACGGCATGAAGGCAAGTGACCGAATCTTTGCTTTCCTGGATCTTCCGGAAGCGGAAGACGGGAAAGCTGTACTGGAAGAAAAAGAAATACGGATTTCCATGGAGAAACTTTGCTTTTCCTATGAGGAGAGTCAGGGAAATCCTTTCGTGATGTCGAATTGGAAATTCCCTGCCGCTCCTTTTGTGTCCCTCGTGGGTCTTTCCGGATCAGGAAAAATCCACTATAGCCGGGATTCTTATGGGGAAAAATAAGGGCTACAAAGGCTCCGTAAAGTTAAACGGCAGAGAGCTTACGGAATTTTTCTCTCGGTCTATCCTCGATAAAATGACGATGATCGGGCATGACAGTTGGATCTTTAAGGGGGACTGTGCGGGAGAATCTTCTCTCGGAAAATCCTGCAACAGAGGAGGAGATGAAGGAAGCCTTAAAGGAAGGTAAACCTCCTCTCCTTATAGAAAGCACAGGGGCGGACTTGCTATGCCGCTCCTCTCGAATGGTACCAATATTTCGGAGGGCAGAAGCAGAGACTTTCTCTTGCAAGAGCACTTCTCCACGATACTCCGGTCTATATTTTTTTGATGAAGCGACATCGAATATTGATGCGGAAAGTGAAGAAAGGATTATGGAGGTCATCCATGAGCTTGCAAAGAGCAGAACGATTCTCTTGATTTCCCATAGACTGGCTAATGTTGTAGGGAGTGATTGTATCTTTTCATGTTGGAAAACGGTAGAGTGGCGGAAGCCGGAAAGCATGAGGAGCTCCTGAAAAAGGGAGGCAGCTACAGCCGTTTGTTTAAGGAACAAAAGGAGCTGGAAAGCTTTTCGAAACACACAAAGAAAGTTCTACAGGAAAACATACAGAAAGTTTTTGAGAAATACAGGTATTGTAGGAAGAACTGGGGCATTATGGAAGACTTGCAGGATAAAACAGGAGAAAGGGAAGATACGGTAGAGGAAGGAGGAAAAAGCATGAATAAAAGAAGGTCGGATTTGGCCATTATGCGGAAAAGCTTATCGTTCTTGTAAAGCCTCTTACGGGAGTAATGCTGACCGGCATTATCTTAGGTGTTTTAGGGATTTTTATGTGCAATCTTCCTGACCATTTCGGGGGATACGGAATCCTAAAGGATTTTCGGAGATTCCTGCTCTGCATAGCCTTTCCGGGGACTGAGCTATTTATGCCGGAGGGCGTCATCTCTTTGTTACAGGCTCACTGGCAGAAGCTCTTTACCGTGATTTCTCCTCTTTGCCGTAGCACGTGGAAGCTTGCACTACGGCGAACAGTATTGCAACCACTACATTGCCTTTCGAATCTTGCGATGATCCGTCACAAGGTATTTGCCATATTAAGAAAACTCTGCCCGGCAAAGCTGGAGGGAAAGGAAAAGGGGAATCTCATCTCCGTCATTACTTCGGACATCGAACTCTTAGAGGTCTTTTTTGCATACCGTTTCCCCGATTGCGATTGCCTTTTTAACTCGCTGATTATGCTGATTTTTATCGGAAAGCAACATATCCTGGCAGGAATTGCTTTTTGCCTATCTTACTGTCGGCGTGCTGCTTCCCCATATGGAATGGAAAGCGCAGCGCGGAAGCCGGAATGGCACTGAGAAGCGAGATGGGAGAGCTAAATAACTTTGTTTTGGACAGTCTCTACGGTCTGGATGAAATCCAGCAATACCATGTGGGAGAAAAACAAGCTATGGAAATGGACGAAAGGTCGAAAAGACTCTCCGCTTTCCAGAGAAACTTAAGCTCCTTTGAGGGCTCACAGCGTGCGGTGACGAATCTTGCAATTCAGCTGTTTTCCTGGGAATGCTCTTTACCATGCTTTTTCCTCTATCAGAGCCATGCTCGTCAGGCTTTTCTGCTCTGCTCCTTTCCACCCTTGCCATGATGAGTTCCTTTTCGGGACCGGTAGTGCGCTTTTCTTCTCTTTCAATACTTTAAACCAGACCCTTGGCCTCCGGAGAGAGTGCGTGCTTTTAGAGGAAGAGCCGGCGGTAGAAGAGATATCGAACGGAGAAGAGATTGCATTTAACGGTGCAAACGTCGAAAAACTTACATTTTTCTTATCAGGATGAAATCATTCTGAATCAGGTTTTCAGTTGACATTCCGAAGGAAAGGTTCTCCGGGATTCACGGTGTCAGCGGCTCCGGAAAAATCCACTCTTTTAAAGCTGCTTATGCGTTTCTGGGACATGAAACAGGAGAGATTTTATTTTCCGGAAAAAATGTGAAGGAGATCAATACGGACTGCCTTCGTAAAATGACAAGCTATGTGACACAGGATACGATTCTTTTTCATGATACCATCGGGAAAAATATTGCGGTCGCAAAGCTTTCCGCTACGCAGGAGGAGATTGAAAATGCGGCGAAGAAAAGCAAGATTCATGATTTTATCATGAGCCTCCCTAAAGGATATGAAACGAAGGTGGGCGAGCTTGGAGATTCTCTTTCTGACGGAGAAAAAGCAACGAATCGGTCTTGCGAGCCTTTCTCCACGATGCGGAGCTCTTGCTTCTCGATGAGCCTAGCAGTAATCTGGATGTTTTAAATGAGGAATTATTTTGCAGTCCTAGAGAAAGAAAAAGAGGGAAAGACCGTAGTGCTGGTTTCTCACAGACAATCCACCATGTCCTCGCCGACCGAATTTATGAGATGGAGAAGGGCGAGTTTCTTAAGTTAGGAGAATAGTATGGGAAAAGAAACAAAAACCAATGCGTGCAGGATTTCTCGACAAGGCAAAGATTTCCTATGAGAAGGAGTACCCTGTCGATGAAAAATGACCTCTCCGGCGTGCATGTTGCGGAAGTGCTTGGCGTTCCGCCGGAGAGCATGTATAAGACCTTGGTCCTAAAGGGCGATAAAAACAGGGCTACCTGTAGATTTTTAATTCCGTAGCCGAGGAGCTGACCTGAAAAAGTGCGCGAAGCTTTCCGGAAATAAAAAGGTGGAAAATGCTTCCCATGAAGGATTTACTAGGGATTACCGGTTATATCCGGGGGAGGCTGCAGTCCGGTCGGGATGAAAAAGCAGTTTCCCGACCTTTGTGCAGGAAGAAGCAAGGGAGCGGGAGAGCTTCATTATCTCTGCCGGAAGAAGAGGAGCACAGCTTGTCCTCTCTCCGACAGAACTAGATCAGTTTCCTACGGGGAGAGTTTGCGGATTGTATTCAGAAGTAGAACGGCGCAGCTTTCCCTTCGAGAGATAGAAAAAGGATGGGCATCAGGATGGTGTAAAAATCGCTGGGTACTCGCAGTGAGCCTTGCGAAAAACTGATGCCCGTCGCGTACGAAGAGATAGAAGCGGAGAGAGCGTGTCCCGCAACGGACCCGCCGTATACAGGTAAAGCGCTGTGATTTTTATAGCCTATTTTTCTTTTAATAGCTTTAACGCAGCCTCCAGAACTCTTTACATTTTTCCTTTGCTTCGTCGTACTTTTCTCCGACATGTGCTTCGTAAATTTTTCTTCCTTTACGAACATCGCGGGAGTTGCCCAGTAATCGTATTGATTGGCAATCTCGGGGTGCAGTCCTTCGTCGATTTCCTCAAATTCTACCTTGCCGTATTCAGGATTCTCCGAAATGAGTTCTTCTCTTGCCTTTCTTGCCTGTGCACAGTAGGGACAACCGTTAACATAGAAAAATTTTTACTTTTAGACATATTTATTCCTCCATTTTCTTAAAAATTCCGGGCTTTTTCCGGGTGAAACAAAAACAGTATTGCTGCCATGGATAGAGCCTTTTTATTCACAAGGGGCCCCTGCGCGAAGCGTGAGGTATTCCAAGTACATTCTACGTTTTACAATACGGGAAGTCGGTCTGTATTGCAAACGAAAAATGCTTTATACTTCTAAAATTTTTTTGTGATGCAATGAGATCAAACTTCGTTTTCCTCAAAACTGAGAAAAATTCATTTATAATTCGTATCTTATATCTTCTTCCTGAACAGCCGAAGTTGTACAAGACAGGATAGGAAGGATAGGAAGGATACGAATTATGAAGGAACAGAAAATAAGTAGGAAGAATTCCGGTAAAACAATGCAATTAAGTACCAGAATGTCTTTGACATTGGGGCTTTTTCTATTTTAGTATTGGTGATTTTCGGCTATACGATGATTCACCTGAGTAAAGCAGTTTATCAGTAAGAGCATTGACGGCAACATGACGGATAAAGCATATATGGCCTTCAATGATGTAGATAATATTATTGTGAAAGCGGATATTCTGGCAAAAAGCATTCGGGACGGAATCAGCTCGACGTATGAAGGGCAGGTTCCGGAGAGAGTGAAGTGTGGAATATCGTAACAGCGGACGGAACAGCAGTACGAACTGAACCGACGGAGCTTTGGCACATTCCGCTCCAGAGTGCGGAATGTTTCATTTCTAAAAAGTCAGTATGTTGTAGAGGGAAGTTTACTAAATTTCTTTTTCTGCAATCAACAGTAATGATGATGTATCCGGAGTAGGCGTTTACTTTGCACCGGACGGATTTATTAAGGGTGCAAGTGACTACTCTTTATACATTACCAAAGAGGGAGCGAAAGAAAGAAAGCTGGAGACAACGGATGCTTTTTATCAGGAAAGGAGAATTATAAGACACTTCAAGAGTCAAAGACAACGGTAATCCGTATGATTCCCGAAAATGCGGATCAGCATATTTTTCTGTGGAAGAACCGATTTTTGGTAAAGGATGAATTTAAAGGATTTGTAAAGGTAGATATCACTTTGGACAGCTTTGAAATCCTTCATCAGGAGGATGAGCGTTTTCCTTCTTTAAGTGTAAGCCTCGACGGATAATAATGGAATCATGCTTTATTCCATGCAAAAAGAGAATATCGGGAAAGAATTTAAGGATACCGTTTCGGAAAAAAGCTATGAGGATATCAGTAAGGGGATGGAACGTGCCAGAACCTTTTCTCTGATGACCGGTGGAGGAAAAAGAGGGAAGAGTCAGAAGATTTTTAACGCCTATCGAAATAGGGAGGAAATGACTGCAGGATTATGGTTGACCTGTCCGCCAGGAATACGATAAAGCCAGAAATGAACTGATTGTGATTTCCACCATTATAACTATTTTAGGTGTAATTTTTTGGCAAGTGTTACTCACATCCTGATTAAGAGGGCTTTAAAGCCTTTGAAGAAAAATTTCGGAAGCCGGGCTTTTGGTTTCACAGGGTACTCGATGTTTCCAGTTTTCCTACCAGAAAAGACGAAATCGGAGACTCTCCGAAAGCATGATAGAAATTATGGATCGAATCCGTTCCATTATTGCCGATTTGCAGGAGAAGCTGGCAGAGCTTGCCAAGGGAAATTATCGGGTGGATATGTCCGATGAAAAGTACTATCAGGGTGCTTATTACCTCTTTTAAATTCTCTTCGAATCAGCAAAGACCTGTCCAACACCATGAGAGGAATCGTGAATTCTGCAAACCAGGTATCTTTAGGTGCGGAGCAGGTAAGCAATGCCTCACAGACTTTGTCTCAAGGCGCTACGGAGCAGGCATCTTCCATTGAGGAATTATCGGCCACCATGGACGACATTTCCGGAAAAATCAGCAATACGGCTAAGGTTTCCGAAGAAATGGCGAAGTTAAGCAATGAGAGTGAAAAGGCGGTTTTACTGAGTAATCAAAAGATGAGTGATATGTCCAAAGCAATGCAGGATATCACGGAGAAGTCCAATGAAATCAGTAAAATCATTAAAACGATTGATGATATCGCTTTCCAGACCAATATTCTTTCCTTAAAATGCGGCAATTGAGGCGGCACGTGCCGGAGCGGCAGGAAAGGGATTTGCCGTTGTAGCGGATGAAGTCGGAAACCTGGCACAGAGATCGGCAAAAGCTGCGCAAAATACCAGTGATTTAATTGAAGAAACGATTGACGCGGTTAGCAAGGGAGCTAAAATTTCAGAAGAAACGGCAGCTTCTCTGGAGATTGTTTCGCGCAAAGCAAAAATCAATACTATTATTACCGAAATCTCCGCTTCCTCTGAGGAACAGGCGAAGGGAGTAAAGCAGGTCAGCCTCGGCATCGAGCAGATTTCCTCTGTAGTACAGAGTAATTCTGCAACTGCGGAAGAAAGTGCAGCCTCTGCGGAAGAGCTGCTATGGTCAGGCAAATCTTTGAATGATTTGATGAGAAACTTTAAGTTACAGGACGTAAAGGTAGAAAAGGGAAGTCAAGGAAGAGGAAGGCTCTGTTTCTGCAGAAGCTCCCGAAGAAAAAAGAGAGAGATAAGAGTTGCTTCAAAAGAAGAGCCTAAAGACGGAAAAAGACGCAGACGGAAAAAGGCAGTAAAGCCATTAGCTCCCTGGAAAAGAGAAGAGAAAGAAGATCCGAAGCCTGCCGTTAAAAAGGCTCCGAAGAAGAAAGAAGAAAAAGCAGGAGGACTTTGACCTGAATTCCGTGGAAGAAGGCATTGACTTAATGACCATTCCCGAACCCAAAACGCCTCCCAAGACTTATGAAGATATGGAGAATCGGAACTGGACGGTGGATTCTTTTCGGAAATGATAAGTACTAGAGGATAAAAACAATGTAGAGACAGTTACGAATTATTGTAGAGCTGTTCTTAAAGAGGAGGGACTTCTGCCCGTTTAACAGAACGGGTGGAAGTTTTTCTTTACGAAAAAGTCATGGTATAATAAAGAACCGTACGAAATATAGTAGAGACTCCCTTTTTGAATAGAATAAGGAAGGATAGAAGGAGGAAAAATATCATGCCATTTAATTTCACCGATATCATAGACCGCCACGGAAAGGATGCTACCGCGATTGACGGAATCGGGAAAATGCCCGCTGCTCCCGCGGCACCGAAAGAGGGATTTGATGCGATTCCAATGTGGGTAGCGGACATGAACTTTGCCGTTCCTCCCTGTATACAGAGAGCGATGACAGACCGGATTATGCATCCCTGCTTCGGCTATTTTCAGCCGAGTGAGGGCTTATTATGACGGCATTATAGAATGGCAAAAGACACAAAAATGCCGTGGAGGGCCTAAAAACCGGAAAAAATATTTCCTATGAGAATGGTGTCCTGGGCGGACTGCTTTCCGCGTTAAATATTTTTTGCTCCAGGGGAGACAAAGTCCTGGTACATTCGCCGACTTATATCGGGTTTACAAAGAGCCTGATCAACAACGGTTATACGATTGTCTCCAGCCCTTTATATCGCGATGAAGAGGAATCTGGAGAATTGATTTTTCAGATATGGAAAAGAAGCTGCGAGAGGAAAAAATTCATGCTTCCATTTTCTGCTCTCCGCATAATCCCTCTGGCAGAGTTTGGGAAAAGTGGGAACTGGAAAAGCTGATGGCGCTTTTATGAGAAGTATGATGTACAGGTGGTTTCCGATGAGATTTGGTCGGACATCATCATGCCGGGTTATCGGCATATTCCGACACAATCCGTAAGTGATTACGCAAAGATGCACACAATTGCCTTATATGCACCGTCCAAGACATTTAATCTTGCCGGTCTGGTCGGCGCTTATCACATTGGCTACAATAAGACTTTACAGGACAGGATGGAAAAGGAATCTCTCAGCCATTATAATACGATGAATGTGTTGTCCATGCATGCGCTGGTTGGCGCTTATTCGGAAGAAGGCAGAGCATGGCTGAAGGAGCTTTTGGCTATAGCTTTCCGAAAATAGGGATTATGCCTGCGACTTTATGGAAAAGAAAATCTACCGGATCTTTTCCGTTATGAAAGCACAGGAACCTACATGCTTTTTATTGACTGTGGAAAAATATCTGGAAAAAGAAGAATATTTCCTTAGAAGACTTGGAAAAAGAATGGGACTGTGGTGTTGGCGTACAGGATGGAAAAAATGTTCCACGGGCAGACCCATATCCGTATGAATCTGGCCCTTCCGAAGAGCAGAGTGGAGGAAGCATTTGAAGATTAAAAGAATATGTCTTTGTGTAAGAAGCGAAGAAAAAGATTGACAAGTAAAGAATATATGATAATATATTCATGTGTTAATTTTAGATTGAAGAGGTAAGCCTTTTTGTTGCAGTGTTCTGTCTTCATAAACAAAAAGACAGAACAGCAGGGAGAAAAAGAGAAAAAAAGAGAAAAGGAGGACAGGTGGCAGGCAAAGTACAAAAATAAAAAAGATTGGAAGGGCAGCGAGCAGGAAGGCACTCTTAAGCTGCAAGAGGCGGAGGTACCGAGAGCTGCTTTAACGGATACGATTTCAGAGGACATCCTCTGTGACCTTGCGGAGCTCTTCAAAGTCTTTGGAGATTCTTCCAGGATTAAGATTCTGTATGACCTTTTTCCGGGGAGAAAAATGTTACGGAAATTTGTCGGGATTTGGAAATGAACCAGTCCGCAGTATCGCATCAGTTGAAAATTCTTCGTACGGCAAAACTCGTACAGGGAAGAAGAGAGGAAAAAGCATAGTTTACGCTCTCGCGGATGAGCATGTGAAGATGATTATTGCGATGGGAATAGAACACACTGAGGAATAAAGGAGAGAGAATATGAAAAAGAAATTTGAATGTGAAATCGATTGTGCGAATTGTGCGGCAAAGATGCAGGATGCGATTAATAAGATTGAAGGAGTGCAGTCTGTAAAGGTAAACTTTATGATGCAGAAATTTACTTTAGAGGCGGAGGATGCACGCTTTGAGGAGATTTTTAACGGAGGCAATCCGAATCGGGAAGACGATAGAGCCAGATTTCAAGGTTCTTGGAGTGTAGTCCTTGTATGTGAAGGGGTATTTACAAAGTTGCCGGAGTGAGAGCTGTATTGTAAGGGATAAGGGGAGAGAAGATGTCGGAGAAGTTGAAAAAAGAAAGAAGCCGTGTCGGTATAGCGTTGGCTTTTATTTTTAGGACTCATGATGATAGAGAAAATGAAGTTGATTTCCATTCTGAACGAGCATCCTATTTACTCCTTCCGCTCTATCTTTTTGCCTTATTTTATCAGTGGCTATGATGTGTTACGGGAATGTATTCTGGGGAATTAAAAATCGTCGCCCCTTTGATGAAGCCCTGCTGATGACTATTGCGACAGTCGGAGCCTTTTTGCCGGAGAATTTGCGGAAGCGGTTGCAGTTATGGTTTTTTTATCAGGTCGGGGAACTTTTTCCAAAAGCTATGCCGTGGGACAAAGCCGTGCCTCCATTAAAGAGCTGATGAACATTGTTCCGGAATACGCCAATGTAGAGAGAGCGGACGGCAGTGTGGAAACCATCGATCCGGACGAGGTGGAAATCGGAGATATTCTTCTCATTAAAGCAGGAGAAAAGGTACCGGTAGACGGGATTGTGCGGAGTGGAGAAAGCATGATTAACACTGCGGCGCTTACCGGAGAGTCCGTACCGCGCTCCGTTTTTCCCGGAGAAAAATATTATTTCCGGCTGTATTAACGGTGAAGGTCTCTTCGAGTAGAAGCCACCAAATGCTTTGAAGATTCCACGGTATCGAAGATTTTGGAACTTGTGGAGGAGGCTTCGGAAAAGAAAGTCGAAGACGGAAAACTTTATTACCCGTTTTGCACGGTTTTACACTCCTATTGTGGTATTTTCCGCGTTGGCAGTGGCCATCCTTCCAACGCTCATCCAGTTTTTCGGCGTTATGACAGGGTTTCTTCCCAAAGAAATCTGGCAGGCTCATCCCCCTATTACTTGGTTGTACCGTGCCTGTACCTTCCTCGTTGTTTCTGCCCTGCGCTCTGGTCATTTCGGTTCCGCTCTCCTTTTTCGGTGGAATCGGTGCAGCGTCCCGGGAAGGAATTTTGGCAAAGGGTTCTAATTATTTAGAGCTTATTTCCAAACTTTCCGTTTTGGTGACGGATAAGACGGGGACCCTGACCAGGGAACTTTGCGGTGGAAAAGTTATGTCCGGCGGAAGGCGTTTCCGAAGAAGAGCTTCTTTTGCAGCAGCATCAGCAGAAAACGGTTCAACGCATCCTATTGCAGAAGTCCATTTTGTTAGCTTATCAGGAGGGGATTTCGTAAGACGAGAACTTTTATTCCGAAAGAGACGGAAAACCGAGCGGTAAGGGACTTATTGCGAAGGTGGAGGACAGTCAGATTTTTGGTAGGAAGCGGAAGACTAATGGAGGAGTTCCGGATTTCTTACCCGAAGAAGAAGGGAAAGTGCCACCGTCTGTCATGTGGCAAGAGACGGTGCATATCTCGGAAAGATTACGATTGCCGATGAGATAAAAAGAAAGCAGCCGGGAAGCTATTTTGAAAATGAAGATGGAGGGCGTCAAGGAAGTCGTGATGCTGACCGGAGACAGCAAACCGGTTGCAGAAGAAGTAGGAAGAGCTCTGGGAGTGGACCGGGTTTACAGTGAACTTCTGCCTGCCGGAAAGGTGGAAAAGGTAGAGGAACTTTTGAAAAGCCTCGAGAAAAATGGGAAAACAGGAGGGATATCTGGCGTTTGTGGGAGATGGGATTAACGATGCGCCGGTACTTTCCCGATCCGACGTGGGGATTGCCATGGGAGGCATGGGATCCGATGCTGCAATTGAGGCGGCGGATATTGTCATTATGGATGATGACCTGGTAAAGATTCCGAGAGTTATTTCCATCGGAAGAAGAACTGTTCGAATTGCGACGGAAAATATCGTCTTCGCTCTCTCGGTATTAAGATTCTGGTATTGCTTCTCAGTGCCTTTGGCCTTGCCAATATGTGGGCTGCGGTTTTTGCGGATGTAGGGAGTAACCGTAATCTGTATCGTGAATGCTATGCGTTTGTTAAAAAGATAATCGGAAAAGGGTCGGAATTATACTTACGACAAAGATCATTTAGCAAGACTACGCTGAATTTTAAATCATTGGATAGCGAGGTTTCAAAAGAGGAAGTAAGGCGAAGAGATGGAAAAGAAAACTGGATTTTCTATATGGAGACTCCTACGGGGGAAACCAGGATTGGTGCTTGGATCATATGATGCAGCTGGGAGGTTGTGCAGCTATCACAGCCTGCGACAGTGCTCTTTATTTTGCCTTTGCATCATGGGAAAAACATCCTTGTATAAAGGAGATTTGGAGAAGCCGGATCAGGATGAATATCTTTACTTTACAGAAGAAATGAAGGAATATCTCCATCCACGCTGGTGCGGCATTGATAAACCGGAGATTTATGTCGAGGGATTTACCTGTTTTTTGGAGGATAAGGGGGAAAAAGTCACAATGACCATTCTTCCCGGTACGGCGGACGAAGGAGAGGCGGAAGAGCGGATCATGGAGCAGATTGAAAAAGATCTGCCGGTCCCCATTTTGATTTTAAACCATGAAAATCCCGCTATGGAGGATTATGTTTGGCATTGGTTTTTGCTAATCGGATATCGTTATGACGGAGAAAAATGCGCTAGCGGAAGAAGGTCGTTTTCAGGTGCAAACACTAACCTACTCCGAAGCAAAGTGGGTGGATTTCGAAGTCTTTGGAATACGGGAAGAGAGGCGAAAGGAGGCATCATCCTTTACTCGCTATGACAGAAAAGAAAAAAATTCGGCCTGCAGAAAGTCCGCAAGCCGAATTTTTTCATTCTTTTACAGCATCAATTGGTCGCTTAAACTGATGAATTTTCTTTCATTTCTTCCGTCATCCATTTGTCCTTGTGATAGAAGAGCTGACGATACATGGTCAAATGAAAATCCTTCACTTCAGTTGCCTGAGGCTTCCCTCTTCGAGATCTTTCTGCACCGCATAATAGGGTAAGAAAGAAATCGCCTTGTTCTCCTTTATCAATTCTATGATGACGTCCGTATTTCTGGTTTCAAAGAATGGACGAATCGATAAATGCTGCGATGCCAATTCCTGTTCCAATGCGAAACGATAATTGGAATCTCGTTCTGTTAAAAAGAAGGGCAGACTTTAAAAGCTCCGGAAGAAGATATTCTTTTTTTCTCCGGTAAATCCACATCTTTTGCCGCAACAAAAATTACCGATTCCGGTTCTTCCGGGGTTTTTCTCCCAGTTTTGTCCATACACCTTCTGGTCGATATAGTATGCCAAGTCTATCTGGTTTGTGATCCAACATGTCATTTAATTCTTTTTGGCGTGCCGGATCTGATTTCCAAGGAGATAGAGGGATAGTGACGATAGAAGTAGGTAATGACCTGCGGTAATTTAAAGTTCAATAAGGACTCAGAGTACCGATGCGCAATTTGTGATCGCGCACTATGGTAGTGCCTAAAATCGTGTGTACATCATCTACCTTCCTCAATATTTCATTGGCATAAAGAAGGAACTTTTTCCGGGTGGGGTCAACTCTACGTGTCTGCCAACCCGATCGAAAAACAGGGTATTAAAACTCGAGTTCCAACTGACGAATCTGGATGGTTACTGCAGCCCTGGGTATACCCCAAAGCCTCCGCCGCCTTCGAGAAGCTTTGCAACTCAACGATTTTTAATAAAAGAATGCAGCTGTCTAATTTCCATGATGTCATACCTCCACGCATTGTCCTTTTCATTATATACTTCCATTTTTGGCTTTTTGTTAAAATAGAAGTATAAAATTTATTTTTCGATTAGTGCAAGTACTTTATAAATGCATAGTTTAAGAATTTTTGTATAGTATCCAAATGTATTTTATCACAAATCTTAACAATATAAAAAGTAACGCTTTTATGAACTCTGGCCAAATTTTCCTAACTCTTGACCAATACAGACTGCTAAAAAAAGATTTTTAAAAGAGGCTTTTCCTTTTTAGTCTTTTGACAGAGAAAAATCCAAGAGAGTATGATAGGGAACAGCAAATTTTCAAGAAAGAGAGGGAGAATATTTTCGGCTGGTTTAAAAGAAGAAGGAGACGCGGTGAAAGAGCAAATGAAGACAATGAAGAAGTTCAGTGAAGAGGCTATTTTTGATGCAAGGTCCTTAGGGGATGGCGATTCTTTGTTTTGGGATTCCAGCACCTCTTTGCTATGTTCAGCGCTACGGTATTGGTGCCCTTACTGACGGGATTATCCATTTCCAGTACTTTACTTTTTGCAGGGCTGGGAACCCTCCTGTTTCACTTTATTTCGAAAAAAGAAGGTACCGGCATTTTTAGGCTCCTCGTTCGCGTTTTTGGCAGGCTATATGAGCATTGCTCGAATAAGGAACCGGAGCTCCTTTTATATGCATGTTTCGGTGTCGCGCTGGCAGGGTCTTATGTACCTCGTTCTGGCCTTTGCCTTCCGTATTTTTGGCGCAGGGAAGGTTATGCGCTTTTTCCCTCCGGTAGTGACAGGACCGATTATCATAGCTATCGGCTTAAATCTTTCCAAGTCTGCAGTGGAAAACTGCTCGAGTAACTGGGGCTTGGCTTTGACCGCCATTGTTGTTGTCATCTTCTGTAATATTTTCGGAAAAAGGATGGTGAAAAATCATTCCGATTCTCCCGGAGTTGTTGTATCCTATCTCTTTGCTGCGGTTCTCGGATACATTAAGTTTGAACCTGTGGCGTCGGCATCCTGGTTCGGTTTTCCGGTACAGTATGAGCGGACGGTATTTTCCTTATTTACAAGCGGAAATCTGGATCCTGCATTACTTTTCAGCAGTTGCTTAACCATTCTCCCCATCTCCTTTGCGACGATGATGGAGCATATCGGAGATATCTCTGCGATTTCCTCTACAGTCGGAATCAACTACATGAAGGATCCGGGGCTGCACCGTACTCTTACCGGAGACGGTTTGGCAACCACTATGGCCTCCCTTTTCGGTGCACCTGCCAATACAACTTATGGTGAAAATACCGGTGTTTTAAGCCTGACCAAGGTTTATGATCCCAGAGTTATTCGTTTGGCTGCCGTTTTCGCTGTATTTTTAAAGCTTCTGCCCGAAATTCTCCGCAGTGATAGAGGTTATGCCGAGTGCGATTATCGGTGGAATTTCTCTGGTGCTTTACGGTATGATTTCCGCAGTCGGTGTAAGAAATGTGGTAGAGACCAAGGTGGATTTTTCTAAGAGCAGAAACATTATTGTTGCGGCAATGATTTTTGGTACTTTCGATAGAATCAATTATTCCAGTGCAGGCGCTTTGGTATTCCACGTATTCGGCGTGCAGATTGCCTTCTCGGGCTTGGCAACCGGTTCTTTAGTGGGAATTCTCCTGAATGCGATTCTTCCGGATAAGGATTACAAGTTTGAAGAAGATGAGCCGAACGATACCGGCGTGGATTTACAGATTTCACTAAGGAAAAAGAGTTTGCTCTGGGAGCTTGCAGAAAAGGCAAGAAGAGAGGAAAAAAAGCAGTGAGGTATCATATCGCACGTAGCGAACCTTACTCATAGGGAATAAAAGGGAGTCCCCTACACAGGCATGGAAGCCTCTGTAGGGGACTTTTTGTAACTCTTTCCGATTTTTTTCTTTTTATTTTTTCCGAAGGAGCAGTTCTCCCATTTCTCGTCCAGCCTTGCCTCCCTGTGTAAGCGCATCGGAGAGGCTCTTCCTTCAATCATCTTCACCCTATCTTCAGGGAATACCGGCGTCGTGCAAAGAAAAAGTCTTGCTGTTTGAAAAAGCAAGAATCAGATAGTTAGAGTAGTAGAGCTCATCCTTTTTGACTGATTGTGCTACAGTGAGTGTAAAGACAGGAAGGAAGCCCTTTTCGCCGTCCGCTGTTTTATTCTGAATAAGTGGTGTAGGCGAGACATGCGACCTCTCCTTTAGTGAAACGGAGATCAGTTCCCTATGAAAGGCCGACTTTACTTCATATATTTCCATGAGTCTTAGGAATTGTGTTGAAGCGATTTTCCCGAAAAAGATTTTCCGGAAAAGAAAGAGGCTCGGAGTCCGTTAAGAGGGAGCCGCCCGCCTCGGCATTTTTCTCCAGTAGAAGGGTATTCGTTATTCCGAGGTCTGCCATAGCGGAAATGGCGGCGAGCCCGGAGGCTCCGCCGCCAACAACGATACAATCATAGTTCTCAAGCTGTTTGTATTCTTGCATTCTATGCTTTCCTTTTTAGTTGTTTGCATCACCCATCATGAACTCGACAACTTTCTTCATATCTTCCGGCTCATGTACAATCAGTTCCAACTCTTTGATATAGGCCTTATCGAGCATCTGAGACATCATAAGCATCTGAGACAGCTTGGACTTCAAATTGATGCGATCTCCTTCTGGAGAAACCAGCTCTACTCTTCCCTTTTAAGCCGTTTAAGAGAGAAAATAAACCTTCTACGTTATTGACATTTTCAATTTTTCATGGTATTGATATTCCCTTTTCTTTCAAAAATTATGGCAGAATGAAGTGAAATTTTTGCCATTGAACAAGAAACACTGCTCTTATCGATAGAAGCGTTCGAATCGCTTCAACAATAGTACAAAGATGCTGGAAAAAGCAAGATAAGTTTATATAGATGATGACAAGGGAAAGAGCAGCGAAAAAGGGAATAGGAAGTGGAATGGAGCGAAAGAAATAAAAATGGAAAATAGAGAGAAGCGGATAGAAGGGGTGGATATGAAATGGACAAAGAAGAGTTGGAAGAGCTGGAAGCTTTGTTAAGAAAAGAAAAAGAGAAGGAGTCGGAAAGAGGAATGGAAGAAACCGTCTCTTCAGGAGAGTTTCCGAAGCTTGTGCTCGCGAGCGGATCTCCGAGAAGAATAGAGCTCTTGAGCTATTGGGCTTTTAGCCCTACGGTTTCTCCGAGCGGTGCGGACGAGAGCAGCGCGGAGAAAGATCCGGCTCTTTCTCACACAGCGCCCGGCCTTTTTGAAAGCGGAGGAAGTGCAAAGGCATTTTTGACAGTGAAACTTGCTTATCGCTGCGGACACCGTGGTTTTTGACGGAGAAACAAAATCCTCGGAAAAAACCGAAGACGGAGGAAGAAGCATATGCTATGCTTTCCGGCCTGTCGGGGAAGGTAAATTGGGTCTATACAGGGGTTTGTCTTCTATACGGAGAGAGATGGGATTTTGCGAGAAAAACGACGGTGTATCTTTCCAAGATGTCCGATCGGGAAATACGGGAGTATATTGCTTCGGAGACCCTATGGACAAAACCGGCGCATATGGTGTGCAAGGCCCGTTCGCCCGCTTTGTAAAGGGGATAGAGGGAGATTTTTGTAATGCAATAGGCTTGCCGATTGCCAGACTTTATCAAGCTTTGAAAAAGATTTCAGAGAGGAACTGTAAGGATTCGGATTTTATGTAGGAGTAGAAAGTAGGAAAGAACCGCGACGATGCGGATTTTTATATTGAAGTAAAGACTTGAGAAAAAACCGCAATCATTCGTATTTTTCATAGGGAGTAAAAATGGACGAGAAAAGAAAAAAGTAAAATTTTCATCAAAACTGGGCTTTGTGCTTTCTGCAGCGGGTTCTGCCGTCGGACTTGGAAACATCTGGCGCTTTTCCTTACCTTGCAGCGCGTTACGGCGGAGGGATTTTTCTTCTGATTTATCTTATTTTTGGTACTCACTTTCGGCTACACCATGATTATAGCGGAGAGTGCAATCGGAAGAATGACCAGAAAAAGTCCGGTTGGTGCTTATGCGCACTTTGGGAAGGACTGGATGTTTCGCTTCGGCGGCTGGATTAATGCGATTATTCCGATTCTGATTGTACCCCTACTATTCCGTTATCGGCGGCTGGGTTTTGAAGTATCTTTTTGCTTATTTGCAAGGAGAAGAGACTGCCGTTGCAACAAGTGAATACTTTGGCGGTTTTATCGGGAATGGGGTGCAGGCGGAATTTTGGTTTTATCCTTTTTACCTTTATGGTGATGCTGATTATCTTTATGGGGAGTGGAAAAACGGAATCGAAAAAGGTTTCCACTTTCATGATGCCCGTCTTGGTTTTACTTGCCGTTGTTTTTGTCCGTTTACGCTGTTACCAGACCGGGCGCTTTTATCCGGTGTGAAGTACTTTCTCATTCCGAATGTAAAGAATTTTTCATGGATGACGGTGGTTGCCGCCATGGGACAGATGTTTTTATTCCCTTTCCATTGCAATGGGCATTCTGGTAACTTTCGGCTCTATATGAAATCCGATCATTCCATCGAAGAATCTACGGGAAATGTGGAAATTTTTGATACGGCAATAGCGATTCTTGCCGGTCTTATGATTATCCCTGCTGTATTTGCCTTTTTCCGGCGGAGACCCGAAGGTCTTAAAAGCGGGACCGTCTCTCATGTTTATTACCATGCCGAAAATCTTTTGCCAGCATGGGATTTGGAAGGATTGTGGATTTCTTTTCTTCCTCTTGGTTTTCTTTGCGGCGCTCACTTCCGCCATTGCCTGGCGGAAAGTGCGGTTTCCACTTTCCGGGGATGAGTTAAAATGGAGCAGAAAGCGTGCAACTCTGATTTTTGGCTATCATTATGGTTTCGCTTGGTACTTTAAGTGCATTGGGCTACGGTCCGCTTGCCGGAATTACGCTGATCAAGGGCATGCAGTTCACGGATTTCTTTGACTTTAACAATTCCGTGATGATGCCGATTGCCGCAATGGCAACCTGCCTCTTGGTTGTTCGTGTTATTACCGTAAAGGGATAGCGGAAGAAGTGGATGGAGCCCCTTTAAGAGGAAAAGCCGTTTTCAACTTTTATGATTAAGTACCTTTGCCCCTTCTTTGTTGCGATCATTTTGTTCAGTTCCGTAGCAAGTTGCTGGGATGGATTAAGTTTTAAAAAGAAAAAGACATTCATTTTAAATGCCGCTCCGGGATACCATTCGGTTCCGGGACGGCATTTTTCGAGATGAGTTTTAAAAATCTAAAAAATCAACATAGGCTATACCAAGAATTTTCAAATGTTTTTCTTTCTTTTTATCAAAAAGGGAATCATCGACCGCAGGTATTTTTCTATGTCCGCACGTAAAAGAGTAGATGCTGTATGAATGTTCCCTTTTTCTATATAATCCAGCATGGCAAAGTGGAAATCCATGGAAAGAATTTGCTTTTTGCATGATTTGTACGTAAAAGACAACTTGCTGGTCAATGGCATCGGCCAAAGCATTTAAACAATAAGTGTTTCCATAATAGGAAAAATAGTTTTAAGTGAAATTCCCTGTTTAAAACTCCATGAACGTAAAAGTCGGAGTTCAGAGACACATTATCGTATGACTCACATAGTTTTTCGAAGTTCTTCGATATTTTCATTGGTCAAACGGCCATGGTATTCTTCCAGAAATTTACATTCTAAACAAGAACGAAAAGCGGCAATTTCCATCAGCTCTTTATGATTAGGGCGACGAATACGATATCCGTGACGAGGAACAGAAATAATAAATTTATCGCTGCGTAATTGCATGAGAGCTTCTCTTACCGGTGCCCGGCTGACATGGTACTTTTCCATCAGCTCTCTTTCGGTTAAATACTGATCAAAAATGAAATTGATTATTGATGATGTCAGTGAATATGGAACGGTAGACTTGGTTTTTAATTGTATTTTCAGAGAGAGCTTGCATTGAGAATACTCCTTTATTCTTTAAATCATATCACTATTCATCTGTTAGATAGTATAAAACGCTAATAAAATAAAAATCAAAGATAAAACAACTCAATAATGCATAAAAATAATTTAGATAATATAAAAATATTTGTATAAAATGCAAAATATAATTGTGTATAAAATATACTGTGATATGATTACAAACAAAAGATGCCGTGAAATTTCAACTAAATACAAAAAGGAGGAATGCTTATGGATGAAAAACAGTTCAAAAGAAATGGCTGGGTTACGCTTCTCCTTGCAATTATGCTTTTTAGCATATCTGTATCTGGGCTTGTACCGTATTGCAAAGGGGTGAAGCACAGTGGGATGTGCAGACAGCATTTTTAACGATGCTTTTATTGATTATTATTGGAGAAGTAATATCTACAGCAACTAAGGCTTTTTGTTCCATCGATGTTTATTTCAGCAATATTATTTGTTTTGGGATTTTGGACTATTTTGCCCAAGGATATTTTTGCAGCAGGGAGGAATTGCCTCGAAAACTTACCGACGTTCTTGGTTATGATGATGGTGGTTCATCTTGGAACGATGCTGGATATTAAAGATTAATCGACCAGTGGAAGACGGTTGTGGTAACTTTAGCCGGAATGCTGGGGATTATGGTCATTATTTTAACGGTAGGAATGTTGATTTTGGGGAGGATACCGCTGCTATATCGGCTCCTCCGCTAACAGGAGGATTTGTTGCCGCCATGATGATGCAGTCTGTAGCACCGACAGAGCATCTTGCGATTTTAGGCCATGGCAGTATATATACTTGCAAGGATTTGTCGGTTATCCTTTGACGAGCTTTTTGTTTAAAAGAGGGCTATTCGGTTCTGAAGAAATACAGAGCCGGAGAATGGCAAGTACAGACAGAAAAAGAAAAATGTGTCTACAAATGAGAAGAAAAATTTTATTTTTCCACAACTTCCCTGATAAGTATAGAAGTGATTTTACCTATCTGTTTACTATGGTTCTTTTTTGACAGTGGTTTCAGGTTATTTTGGATAAACTTTCAGCAGGATATGTTTCAAAAATTTGTTTGGGCTCTATTCTTGGGAGTTTTTGCAACGGCCTTAGGCTTTTACGGAAAAGAGCGTTTTAGTTAAAGCTCGCAGCATGGAGCTTTGTTTACACCATCATTATGATGTTTGTATTCTCGCAACTTAGTAATTGTACACCGGAAACAGTGGTTCAACTCATTAAAGATTTTTGCCATTTTAATTGTTTTGTCCACAATCAGTATTGCTGTATTTTCTATTCCAATCGGAGAAAATGGCTCGGAAATGTCTACGCCAATGGCTTTTGCTATCGGACTGGGTTCCATTGCAGGCGGTTTTCCGGCAAGTTATACTTTGAGTGTTGAAGCTGCACGAGTATGTTCTGAGAATCCTGAGGAGTATGCGATATTAGAGGTCACACATGTTGCCGAAAAACTTTAGTTGCGGGCTTTTGTGAGTGCTACATCGGGTTCGGTTTTTAATTGCCGGTGCAGTGATGACATTATTTTTCAAATAAAACATCTGTAGTTAAGGTAAGGAGGTGATGCGATGGATTTGGGTTTTAAAAGGAAAGGCCGTAGTCATAACCGGCGGCAGGTAAAGGAATCGGATATACTACGGCTAAGGAGTTTCTGAAAGAGGGCGCAAGCGTAGCAATTTGCGCAAAGAAATAAGAAGGAGATAGAGGAAGCTGCGGAAACGCTCGGAAGAGTTTGGCCCGGTTTACGCGGAAACGGTGGATGTTTCCAAAGGAGATGCGATTTACAGTTTTGCATAGCATGTTTTTGAACACTTCGGAAGACTGGATGTTTGGGTAAATAATGTGGGTACAACAGGCTATAAGAAGGCGGATGAGTATGATGAAGAAGAAATCAATCTTATGGTGGATACCTGCTTTTAAGTCTGTAGATCTATGGCTGTCAGGCTGCGTTTCGCTACATGAAAAACACCGGTGGGGCCATTGAGAATGTCAGCTCCCTTGCGGCGCGTTGTTCCTTTCCGCCGGACGGAGCACCCTGTATCGGTCCGTTAAAGTCAGCGATTAACAATTTGACGAATACCTTTGCCGGAGAATATTGTGCGAATCATATTCGCGTGTGTTGTATTATGCTCCGGCTTTACGGCAACTCCTTGGCAAAGGCGGCTATTTCGGAAGAGGAGTTACAGAAAAATGCCATGGGAACCCTGCTTAGACGGATGGCTGAACCGGAAGAAATTGCAAAAGCCGATAGTATTTTTAGCATCCGATGCCGCAAGTTATATGACCGCAACTACCATAGAGGTGTCAGGCGGCAGGAGCATGACACTGAATCCGACATATGCCTATGATCGCTTAAAGGGATAGGAGATCGTTGAGTCTTAAGTAAAGGAGAAAATATGATTGACAACAAAATTACCATTAAAGATGATGAGAAGGTTAACATTCAAAGAGGAGCTATCGGACATCGTGCAACCCGGACAGGCTTAACATATAAAAACGCTATTGAAGCAGGCAAGGCTGAGGAAGTAGAGGCTTTAATTCGGAAGGCAATAGAGGAAACAGGCAGGGTTCAAGGAAAGAGCATCCATGACCATTGCAATAACCCGGAAAGTTGTGAGGATTTCTTTAATACTATGTTTTCCCCAACTTTGGTAAAAACGTTTGAGGTTGACGTGAAAGAAAAGACAGACGAAACTTTAAGCCTAGAGTTTCACCACTGTCCCCTATTAAAAGGCATGGCAGGACTTAGGGGTTTGACGATGAACTATGCGAAAAACTATGTGATATAGCCATGGATGGAGATAGAAATATTGCAAAAGCAATGGGATATGATTTTGAGCTTAGGGATACCATTGCTAAGGGATGCCCGACTTGTCAGATTAAATTTCAAAATAAGAAAAAGTAAAAAAACAGCACCGATTATCTTACTTAGAAAAATCCCCTGCTATGCATCGTTCTCTGCATAACAGGGATTTCTTTTATACAAGTATGGTATGTGAAAGTAAGAGAGAATTAGCTTATTCTCCGACTTCTCCCGTGATATACATAGTCATTCTGGCCGTACAAAGGAGCTTCTCTTCCTTGTCTCGAACGGTGACATCCTGCACAACGGTTGTTCTTCCCTTGTGCAGGGAGTTGCACTCAATATAAAGCGTGCCGACGCCTGCCGGGCGGACATAATTGATATTTCCGGAGAGGGTGACATTGGTCACGCCGTAGGCGTAGGCGGTCATGCCGGACACCATATCACAGAGCGTGTAAAGCGCGCCTCCATGCACTGCCCCATAGTGGTTCAGCATCTTTTCCGTGATTTCTATTTTGAAAAAGACTGTGACCCGGCTCGATTTCAAAAAGCTCTATTCGGTCGAATCCGGAGAGGTCCTGCATGTGCGCACTGAATTCCTTCCATTATTTTCTCATTCATCATTTTGGACATCATTTTCCTGTATCCTTTGCCCTTCCCTTTTCCCCTTATAAATGCTATATTGTCGGAGGATAATATAGCGTATTTTTATGAGGAAATATAGAGGTAAAACATGATTGCTGCAAGTAATGTAACCTACAGAGTGGGAAAAGCCTCTTTGAGGATGTAAACATCAAATTCACGGAAGGAAATTGCTATGGGGTAATCGGTGCAAACGGTGCCGGAAAGTCTACCCTCTTAAAAGATTCTTTTCCGGTGCTCTGGAGCCCACCTCGGAGAGATTATCCTGACTCCCGGACAGCGCTTGTCCGTTCTCGAGCAGGACCAGTTTAAATATGACAATTACTCTGTTTTTGGACACGGTAATCATGGGCATAAGCGCCTCTATGAAGTGATGAAGGAAAAGGATGCCCTCTATGCGAAGCCGGATTTTTCCGATGAAGACGGTATTCGTGCGGCAGAGCTGGAAGGCGAGTTCGCCCAGATGGACGGGTGGAATGCGGAAGCGGATGCGAGACCATGCTAAACGGTCTGGGGATCGAAACGGCGCTGCACCACAAGATGATGAACGAGCTGAAGGGCTCTGAGAAGGTAAAGGTGCTTCTTTGCGAAGGCCCTTTTCGGAAATCCGGATATCCTGCTTCTCGACGAGCCGACAAACCACTTGGATTTGGTTTCCATTGAGTGGCTCGAGGACTTCCTGATTAACTTTGAAAATACGGTCATCGTAGTCAGCCATGACCGTTATTTCCTGAATAAGGTTTGCACCAATATTGCGGATATAGACTACGGAAAGATTACTCTCTTTGCCGGAAACTACGACTTCTGGTTTGAGTCTTCTCAGCTGATTGTCCGTCAGCAGAAGGAAGCGAACAGAAAGAAAGAGGAGAAGATTAAGGAGTTGCAGGAATTTATCCAGCGTTTCTCGGCAAACGCTTCGAAGTCCAAGCAGGCGACATCGCGTAAGCGTGCTCTCGAGAAGATCGAGCTCGATGACATTAAGCCGTCTTCCAGACAGTATCCCTATATCCAGTTTAAGCCAAACCGTGAAATCGGAAATGACGTTTTGGAGGTAAACAACCTGACCAAGACCATCAACGGTGTAAAGGTTTTGGACAATATCAGCTTTATCTTAAATCGTACCGATAAGGTAGCTTTGGTTGGACCTAACGAATTAGCAAAGACTGTACTGATGCAGATTCTTGCAGGGGAAATGGAGCCAGATTCCGGAGACTATAAGTGGGGATTAACCACCAGTCAGTCCTATTTCCCTAAGGACAATACTAAGGAATTTGATTCCGAGGACATCATTGTGGAATGGCTTTTACCCAGTATTCCCCGGACAAGGATACCCAGTTCGTAAGAGGATATTTGGGAAGAATGCTCTTTAAGGGAGATGACGGTGTAAAGAAGGTCAACGTCCTTTCCGGAGGAGAGAAGGTTCGTTGTATGCTCTCGAAAAATGATGATTTCGGGTTCCAATGTCTTGATTCTGGATGAGCCTACAGACCACTTGGATATGGAAGCGATTTCCGCTTTGAATGACGGCTAAAAGAACTTCCCGGCGTCATCATCTTTGCTTCCGTGACCATCAGGTTGTGGAAACCACCGCAAAACCGTATCATGGAAATCATTGACGGAAAGCTGATTGATAAAGCTTTACGACCTATGATGAATACCGGCATCCGATGAGGATATTGAAGAGATTTACCTATACCGTATCCGAGGATGATGCAGGGAGATAACTAAGAGGAAGAAGCGCAAAGTATTTGGAACAGATTGCTTTTTATAGCAAAAGAAAAAGAAGAGCAGTTTACAAAAAAAGGAGAGGGATTTTACCTCTCCTTTTACAGTGCTTGAAAATATATTTTGGCCGAAACGGCATCATTGCTCTTCTTTCCAATGCAATCGGTGCAGCGCCCTTCCTTTTTTCAGGCTCTTAAAATCCTGTTGCCGGAGCGCTTCATAGAGGATAATAGCCACGGAGTTCGAGATTTAAGGAACGGGCTTCCTCGAGCATGGGGATACGGATACACTGCTCTTCATTTTCACTCAGAATTTCCTCCGAATACCGGCGGATTCCTTTCCGAACATAATGTAGTCATTTTTCCGAAAAAGAGACTTCTGTATAGGTTCTTTTTGGCCTTGGTAGTCGCATACCAGATTTTGGGAGGGAAATCGGAATTTTTGCTCCTCCGCAATATCTTTTCAGGAAATCCCTCATAGCTTAAATGTTCCTTAAGCTGCAAATGCTCCCAGTAGTCCATGCCGGCTTTTTGATGTTTTTGCTGTTCAAAATAAAGCCGTAGGGCTTAATCAGGTGGAGCCTTGTACTCGTAGAGCGACGCAGGTGCGCCCAATGGCTCCGGTATTAAAGGGATTTCCGGTTCGTGCAGTACAATGTTCATATTCTTTATCCATTCTTTGCTTCTTTTTCTTTTGGCCAGTTTCTCTCTGGCTTTTTGCGATTTCTTCTATAGACAGATGTCCGATGGCCCGGTATTTTTACGGTGTCATATTCGTTTCCGCTCTGCTTCACCTTTATCGAGTCGCTTCTGCACCAGTAGGGGCAGTGTGCACGAGAGTCGGTATCTTGCAGTCTTGTGAGATCATCCTCATCAAAGTTAGCCATACAGCCCGCTTCATCTTCGTCCTCATCGTAAGAATAATTTCTGCAATCGTTGCAGTCCTCAAAATCATTCATTTTTACTTCCCTTTCCGTCTGCCGCCTTCTCTTTCTTTCGTTCCGCGGGGCTTCCAGGTTTCGGGGTCACCCTCTACCGAGGGGCAGAGGTCATTTAAATAACAAAGCTCGCACTTCGGCTTTTTGAGAAGTGCAAAGAATACGACCCAGGGCAATGATATGCGTATTCCAGCGAATCCAGAATTCCTCCGGAAGCACTTCCATAAGCTGAAATTCAGTCTTCGTCGGATCGGAAGAATCGGCAAGGCCGAGACGGTTGGAAATGCGTTTCACATGAGTGTCCACAACAATAGAGGGAATATGAAAAATATTTCCCAAAATGAGGTTTCCGTCTTCCGACCGACACCGGGGAGGGGCGGTAAGAGAATCAATATCCTTCGGAACCTCTCCCCCATGCTGTTCCACTAAGGCGGCGGCGCAGGCCTTGATGTTCTTTTGCTTTGTTATGGTAAAAGCCGGTGGAATGAATGTCTCTTCCAGCTCTTTTTAAGTTGCAGGAAGCAAAGTCCTCCAGACTTTTATATTTCTGAAAGAGTTTTTCCGTTACCATATTGACTCTGGCATCGGTGCACTGTGCCGATAAAATGGTGGCGAAGAGCAGCTGCCAGGCATTTTTCGCTTCCAAAAATCATGGGGGGTGATCGCCGTAGTGTGCATCGAGTCTTTCCATAATCGCCCGAACGCGGGCTTCTCTTTTTCTTTTACTTTCTTTTGCAATAAAACATAGGGTGTGATTCCTCGAATGTATCCTATTTAGCAATAAATAATCCTTGCTCTTTCCGACTGTTTAACAGGAAAAACTTTAACGCCGGAGCATTTCCCTTTACAAATCCAGAGAAATATTCCTTCCGGTGGCCTGATATTGATAATAGCGCACACCTGCAGCGTCCAGCATTCGCTTGGAGGCTCGAACGGACGGGGTATCGGCATATTTATCTTCTCTATATACAAGGGTTTTGATTCCGGACTGGATAATGGCCTTTCGCACATTCATTACAGGGGAAAAAGATTCACATAAATTTTTGCACCGTCCAAAGATCCGCCGCGGTAATTTAAAAATAGCGTTCAGCTCCGCGTGGGTAACATAAACGTATTTTTGCGTTATAGGGATCGTGCTCCGCCCGGATTTTCGTCCAAGGGAAAAATATCATCGGAACAGCCTTTCGGAAAACCGTTGTATCCCATGGAAAGAATCTTGTTATCTGCGGAAACAATGCAGGCACCAACTCTGGGTGGAAGGATCTTTGGAACGAAGAGCAGACAGCTCCGCTATCCCCATAAAAATATTCATCCCAAGAAATATAGTCGGATCTTTTTCACTTTCACTCATCCTGATTCCTCACTTTCTTCTATTTTTATTTTTAGGATAATGCGTATCGGTCAAAAAGGAATTGTTCATGATTCTACCATTTTTAGACTTCGTTTTACAGACTAAACGGAGAATATATTTTTATTCTTCTCTTGCATTTTAAATAAATCGTTGTATTCTATAGTTGTAGTTCTTCAGGGCGGGTGTGATTCCCCACTGGCGGTAAAGTCCGCGACCTGCATTTGCAGCTGAATCGGTGCGATTCCGATACCAACAGTATAGTCTGGATGAAAGAGGAGCGAGTTAGACGGATGTTTCAGCCCTGCACTTTTGGTGTAGGGCTTTTTGTTCATAACGAGTATCGTGCATAAAGCGTGCAATATCTTGTTCATAACGAGTATCGTGCATAAAGCGTGCAATATCTTGTTCATAACGAGTATCGTGCATAAAGCGTGCAATATCTTTGTTCATAACGAGTATCGTGCACAAAGTGTGCGATATCTCGTTTAAGAGGGATACGCGGCCTTCCGACAAAAACGTTCAGTCAATCGCTTTCTACGAATGAAGAGGTTTGTTTTTAGAAAGTAGAGGATGAAAAATGAGTAAGATTGGCAAGACGGAACTTAGCGGAACAATGAGCGGAGGAAGCATGAACAGAGAAAGAATCGGCAATTTAGCGATTACAGGAATCTTGGGGGCGATAGCCTATATTTTAATGTGGCTGGAATTTCCCATTCCTATCATGCCTCCTTTTATTAAGTTTTGATTTTTTTCGGATTTTTCCGGCACTGCTTGCCGCATTTTCCATGGGGCCGATTGCAGGCATTATGGTGGAACTGATTAAAAATGTTTTGCATTCCTTCAGCTCCGGATCCTTCGGTGTGGGAGAATTGTCCAATTTTATTTTGGGAGCAAGCTTTCACCGCAGTTGCAGGCTTCGTTTATCAGAAAAATAAAACCAAGAAAGCTGCTGTGCTCGGTGCAGTTCTCGGGGCTTTAGTGATGGCTTTAGTGTCTTATCCTTCCAACTTATTTGTAGTATATCCTTTTTACTATAATTTCATGCCGAAGGAGACGGTTCTTTCCCTTTATCAAGTCATTTCTTCCCTCGGTGCAGAGCATGGAGCAGGCATTGCTTATCTTCAATTTACCGTTTACCTTTGTGAAGGGCCCTAATTGATGTTCTCCTTTGCCTTCTCTTATACAAGGGTCTCTCCGTCTTGCATCAGTTTAGAAGATAGTATTCCGATTTTTAAGCAAATATGTCGGAATAATTTATAAGATTTCCTGGTAAAAATCTTATTTGCGGGAGTAGAATAGAAAAAGTACGAATTTTTAGGCAAATACAGATTTTACGGATGGGAAAGGGAAGATGACAGAAAAAGAGTTCATGGAAGAAGACTATCGGAAGAGGATGGAAGAACATCACCGAAAGATGGAAATAAGAAGAGAAAAAGAAGGCAACAAAGGAATTTTCCATATTTTTCTCGGTATTTTGATACCCGCTCTTCTTATTCTTACCTTCGTGGGACTTCGTTTTGCTTTGCCTTATATGGAAGAGCATAATCTTCTATCTTTCGGAAAGAAAACGGGACCGTCCCGGGAGAAAGAAGTGGAACCCCTTTCCTCCGGGAGCGATATTACGATAAATCAAGGCCCGGAAGAAAGTACAGAGGAACCCTTATCGGAAAAGGAAGAAGCCTTGCAGGCAGCGGAGCTTTTTGCAAAGCAGTATGATTACGATAAGGCAATAGAAACCTTGCAGGCCTTGGATAGTACAGGGGACAGTTCCATTTCGGATAAAATCGCGGAATATGAGGCGGAAAAAGAGAAAGCTTGTACCGGCGGATATGGACCAGATTACCCATATTTTCTTCCACATCCTGATTACCGATACGGATCGGGCTTTAAAGGACACCCGCCGAGGAAGGCAGTACAATTCTGTTATGACCACCATTCCGGAGTTTAAAGAAATCATTAAAGAAATGTATGAGCGCGGCTACGTAATGGTGCACATGCACGACATAGCGGAGATGCAGGAGCAAGCTGACGGAACCAAGAAAAAATGGTGAAGAAGCAGATTCTGCTTCCGGAGGAAAGAAGCCCTTTGTGATGTCGGAAGACGATGTAAATTACTATATCTATATGCAGGGCTCCGGCTTTGCAGACAAAAATGGTTCTGGACGAGGACGGAAAGCCTAAAGCTGCAGTATACGGATAAGGATGGAAATGTTTCCGTAGGAGATTATGATATTGTGCCGATTTTGGATGAATTTGTGGAAGAACATCCGGATTTTTGCATATCACGGGCACAAAGCGATTCTTGCCTTTACCGGGTACAACGGGTGCTCGGTTACCGTACGGATGAGACCTTTGATCCGAATTCTCCGCACTGGATCCGAAGAATAAGGCCAATCCGAATATAGAAGAGGATAAAAGAAACGGTAAAGAAAAATCACGCAGGTCCTTAAGGAAGACGGCTATGAATTTGCTTCTCATTCCTGGGGGCACATTAACTTTACGAATCGCAGTTTGGAAAGATATCAAACGAGATACGGACCGTTGGAAAAAGAAATGTGAGCCGCTTTTGCCGGATTCCTGTGACATTTTATTGTATCCGTTCGGCGCGGATATCGGAGATTGGCACCCGTATAAAAAGGGGAGAGAATGGAAAATACGACCTTCTGGAAGAGGCCGGTTTCCGCTACTTCTGCAATGTGGATTCTACTCAGATTTGGATGCAATACGGAGACCAATTCTTAAGACAGGGAAGAAGAAATATTGATGGCTATCGCTTATATGAATCTTATAGCGGAAAAGCGGATCGAGTTTCCGATTTATTTGATGTAAAGAAGGTTTTTTTGACACGAGGAGACCGACCCCGATTTCCGGGAAGATTAAGGCTCTTCAGTGTAAAAGAGAAGTTACTTAGCTTAGAAAAATAGAGAAATAGGGAGGCAATGGAATGATTTATTTGGACAATGCGGCAACAACTGCCTTATCCGAGACGGCAGGAAAAGCCATGGAGCCCTACTTTTCGGATCTTTACGGAAATCCTTCTTCCAGTTATCGTTTCGGACAAGAAGCGAAGAGAGCAATAGAGGCCGGCCGACAAGCCCTGGCCTCTTTTCTTCATGTCTCTCCGCGAGAAATCTATTTTACCGGAGGGGGGACGGAAAGCGACAACTGGGCTCTTGTATCCCTATTGGGATGGGGAGAGAAAAGTTCCTAAGCATTTGCTGACCAGTACAATCGAACATCCTGCAATCCTTCGGACCGCTTCTTTCTTGGAAAGTCTGGGGGTAAAGGTCAGCCGGATTCCGGTAGATGCCAAAGGTTTTCTGGATTTGGAAGCTTTGGAGAACGCATTGAAGCAGTCTGAGAACACAACTTGTCTTGTCTCCGTCATGGCTGCCAATAACGAAATCGGTACTTTGCAGAATCTGCAGGAAATCGGCTCTCTTGCCCACCGCTATGGCGCTCTTTCCATACCGATGCGGTGCAGGCCTTCGGGACAGATTCCGATTGCTGTTGAAGAAATGGGGATTGATTTGCTTTCCGCAAGCAGTCATAAAATTCACGGTCCGAAGGGAGTGGGTCTTCTTTATATCCGAAAAAGACCTAAAGCTTCCCGCTTTATTGCATGGTGGCGCACAGGAGAGAGGGACTTCGTGCCGGAACGGAAAATGTTCCCGGAATAGTCGGTTTTCGCTGCGGCGGCAAGGGAAGCCTTTTTCCACAATGGAGGAAAGAGGAAGAAAGAAACTTGCCTTTACGGAATTTATTTTTCAAAAAGACTTCTGGAAGAAGTCCCGGGTAGAAATCAGCAGGGGTGAATCCTCTGGAAAAAAAGAGAAGCGGATTTTCCGGCAGAAAAATACGTATTCTTCCCTTCTACAGGAGCGTCTCCCCGGAAAATGTTCACGTCTGCATTCCCGGGATAGAGGGACAAAGCTTTTTGATGCTCCTTGACCAAAAGGGGAATTTGTGCAAGCAGCGGTTCAGCCTGTGCCAGCGGTTCTTTAGATCCGAGTCATGTACTCCGGCTATCGGAAAAAAGTCATGAAGTGGCATTCTCCGGCCTTCGTTTGAGCTCGGAAGAAAGCCTCACCGAGGAAGAACTGGAGTATACGGTGGAGGCAATCAAAGAAGCGGTGGAAAAAAATCCCGTTAAAAAGTGAAAGGAAGATTTCTCGTAAAACCGTCATCGTTATAAAAGTGTGTAATCTTTCGGATCGGCATCATAGCAAATGAATTTCAGGCTTGCATAGTCCAGTTCCGCAGTGGTTTTTGCCGGTTTAATGAGGGGAAGAACATGCCCTTTTCGGAGGAAAAGAATCGTCTCGAAAAAGCCTGCATTCTACATAGTGTGTTCCTGCAGGAGGATTTCTTCCGTATAATCATTCCATGCCTTGAAACGAAGCAGCTTCATGCTTTCCGGGAGATATACGGCTCTTCCGTTATGGTTCTGCTCTACTACGGGAGCGAGCATAATGCTTTCTCCGACTACAATCTGGTCTTCCACTTTCATAGGCTCTGGCGTCTTTTGACCATATAAAGGAAAGAGGACGGAAATACATTTCATTCTTTACTGCGGCCTTCATGAATTCACTGTAGATATAGGGAATCAGGGCGTAGCGCAGTTCAATGATTTTTCCGGAAGGAATCCAAGTTTTGGAACTGATACAGCTCCTGCAGTCTTGTTCCCGCACAGGCATGGTTCCGGTAAAGGGGGTAAGGATAGCTAAACTCAACCATCTTGCCATCAGGTCTTCCGTACAGTCTGCGCCAAAGCCGCCTATGTCTGATCCGGAATAGAGAAATCCACACATATTTAAAAGCAGGGCATCTGTTGCAGAGAAAGCAGAAGATGAGACCACCAGATTTATTATCGCCCGTCCATACTCCGCCGTAACGGTGCATGCCGATGTAACTGGAACGGGAGAAGAGCAGAATGCGCTTATTGGGCTCCATTTTCCGAAGCGCCTCTCCTGCGGCTTTTGTCATATAAAATCCGAAAAGGTTATGCACCTTATCGTGTCTTATGCTTTTGCCCTTCATGCTCATGATAGAAACGCCTGTAATCGGCAGGGTTGTTTCCCAGAGTGGAGACCAGATTTGTGAATGCAAAATAGGATTGAATATCCAGGTTCTCGTTTTTGTACTTTTCTATCTCTTCAAAGACTTCCCTTAAACGATCTTCCGTGTAGAAAATTGCGGGTTCGTTCATATCATTCCAGAAGCCGTCAATTCCTTGCTCTAAGAGAAATTGATATTTGTGCCCGAACCAGTTTTGGACTTCGGGTTTAAAAAAGTCGGGAAAATGAACTCGTCCCGGCCACACAGCGGCAAACCAGTCGTTCTCCATTTTCTTTTTTTACAAAATAATCCTTTTTCGCAACCCTCTTCATAGGTTTTCGCAGCCCTCTTCCATTTTTACACCGGCATCAATGATGGGCACCAGATGAACATGGCTTTTCCGCATTTCTTCCACAAAGTCGGAAAAATGAGGGAAGCTTTCGGTATTTACGGTAAAATCCTTATAGCGCTCCATATAATCAATATCGAGGTAAATGGAGTCAAGAGGTACCGAGGCATCTTGGTAGCGCGTAAAAACCGTGCGAATGTCTTCTTCGCTTTTGTAACCCCATCGACTCTGCCCGAAACCGAAGGCCCATTTAGGAGGAATATAGCTTTGCCCTGTAATAGCTCTGAACTGTCGGACAATATCATCGGCAGAATCTGCTGTGAAGCGATAAATATCCGCATTTCCGGACTCGGAACAAATGATGAGTCGGTTGAGCTCCGTGTAGCCGATATCAAAACGAACGGTTCCCGGATCATCGATGAAAATCCCTTCCACTTCCTCCTCTTCGGGCGAAGCCAGGAGGATAAAGTTCTGTGAAGCGTAGAGGGAACGTTTATCCTCGTCATGATTAGGGTCATCCGTATTATTACTGATGTAGATCCATCCCCTTTTATTCATCCCTCGAACTGTTTCGCCCAAGCCGAATACCCGCATAGACTCCGACAGCGTTTTTGCTTAAACTGCCGTTTAATGGAGAAACATCCCATCCCCGGGAAATCCTTTTACGGGGGTCACGTCCATCGTAGGCTTATCTAGTACTGCTCCGGTATGAATCGGATGACCGAATTTGTAATGCTGAATCATATCTTTCCTCTCCTGTTTTTCTATAAAAACCCTATATCGTGCATAAATCTATATGTGCATAAAACCCTATATCGAGCACAAAACCTATATCGTGCATAAAACCCTATATCATGCACAAATCTTCCGGTATCTTATCATTTCCCGGTTTATGAAACATATCGATTATTTCATGTAAATCATATCCCAGTACTGAAGAGCGGGAACGGTAAATGTAATATATTTTCCGTTTTTGTCCGTGCCTTTTTCATAACTTAAAGAAAAGGCTTTCACAATCTGAAAAATCCGGAGATGCAAGGTATACAGAGAAAATCTCCCTGCTCGGTATAAAAACTTTACTTTCAGATCCTTCTGTATTTCCGGCTCTTTTTCTTTCCCTTTTTCATCCACCCACCGATTATCATTGTTTCGAAGATTAATCAGATGGAGAATTTGATATTCCGAGTCTTCTTTTGGGATAAGTCCAGATGGTAAAACTTTTTCCATCGGCACTGGTAGGGGTATCGTTTATTTCCACTTTATTTTCTATCGGATATTGTCCGTCTCGGAGAAGATTTTTCATAAGCGACGGAAAAATCATACATTCTTACAATCGATTTTTGAAGTGTATCACCATCAGAATTTTTGTCATCCGGGTAATAGGCGGTATGCAGCATGTGGTTTCCATTCCCCAGTTCGAGACGCCCTCCGCCGGAAGCAAAACTGACGGAATCCATAAGGAGAACCGCTGCATCATTCATGAATTCTTCTTTGCTGTCCACATTGATATAGGCCTTTACGGTGAGAGATTTGCCGACGCCGTCAAAGGAATAGGCTTTGCTGTCTTCCCGGCTTCGCTCCACCTCTCGAAGGATTGCGTGGTAAGTATTGAAAAGTTCTCCGTCACGAGCTGCATCCCAGGGCCAGAATTCGGCATAAAGCACATCGGTAAGACTGGTGTTCGCTTGTTCATTTCCCTGTGCTCCAACAGGGTTGAAGGAGAGGTATTTCTTTCCCAAGGCTTTTTTTGCGTTGTTCAGAAAGCTGCGGTAAGTATCTTTGACAAGGTAAATCGCTGTACCGTCTTCCGTATACCCCAAGGGATTCCCGTTGACATCCGTCATCTCTCCGAACTCTCCTATGGTATCGCCGTGCCATCCGTCAAAACCAAGTGCATCAAGAGCTCTGTTTTCCTCTGCAAAGATATAATTTTGCCATTCGGGATTCAAGGGATTTACAAAATAAAGATGCCCGTCTCCGGAGGGAGAGTCTCCCATAGTGAAGAGGAAGGGCCCCTTTCCCTTAGGGATTCCCTTCTTTGAAGAAAAAGCTGCCATTGGCAGGGCGGGGTAGGGTTTCCGTTTGCATCCTTAAAGAAACTGTCGGTACCGGCATAAATCATATTGTAAGCCATATTTACCATGTTTTTTTCTTTTGCGGCAGCAATATAGCGGGTAAGTGTCTCATGACTGATTTTCCTTCCGGCCCAGTCGGTCCAGTCGGAGAGATTTTCCGCAGTCATTCCTTCCGGGAGCGGTTCGTGATGAAGGTGATGCCAGTCATAGTATTCAATCGCATTGATGTGGTAATGATTCATCTGCTGGATGAGCTCTTCCGAAGGAATGGAAGATTCATAATCGCAAAGATAGCCGTAACGAGGGAACTTAATCCAGGAGGAGGAAATGTCAATGGCAGTAGTATCTGTGGCAAGTTCCTTCCTTCTTCATCCTTTCACAATCACTTTTACAAGATATCCGGTATAGTCCTTCTGCGGTGTAACAAAAACTGATTTCAGGATTGATAAATTCATTTTTGCAGAACCGTTTCTTCTTTGGAAACAGGGACTTCATTATGAAATAAAAAGGGTTTCTAATCGCAGTATTTCGCCATTATACCCTGTAATATCCAAAGAACAGGGCAATGTAACGGTATCTCCGGGGAAATACTGGCTTTATCGCTTCCATTAAGGTGAAAGTGAGAGAAGTAGTATTTTCTGCTTGCATTTTATTTACCTCCTTGCATCCGGTCAGCATAAGACCTGTTAAAAATGAATATTATAAAAACAGGATAATATTTTTCATTTCTGAAGCCTCTTCATTTCTTTTTCGGTACTGATCCCGATATTCCTTCGGAGTCATTCCGTTTACCTTCAGGAATAAATCCGTAAATGCCCGCAATTTGGGAAATCCGCTTCTTTCCGCAATTTCCGTAATGGAAAGACCGGTGGATTTTAAGAGGAAGACAGCATGACTTAAGCGAATAGAGGACAAATAATATTTGAAATTTCGCCCCGTTTCGCGATAAAAAAAGCTTTTGAAAAATAGGTGGCGGTAAAACCGAAGTGGGACGCCACATCCTTCAGCTGAATATTTTCCCTATAATGGACGTTGACATAGTCCGTGTATTGCGATCCGCTCTTTGCGAAAAAGCGCTTCTTCGGTATCGGCATTTTCCTTTTTCCGCTTCTTTTCTCCGAGAGGAGGAGTGTAAAGATGGATAAAACACAGCTGTTCATTCCGATGATTCTGTTTGAAGCGGTGGAAAGGGAATAGAGATACAGCTTGTACAAGAGTTGCCAGATTTCGGCCTTATGCGGGGCATAATCTTTTTCGGTAAAATGCAGAACTTGCTTTATATCCTGCTTTTCAAAATACATGCGGATATATTCCTCGGGAATTAAAACGGCAAATCCAAGGTAATCCTCACTTACTTCGAAAGAAGTATGAACGACATTGGGATTGATTAAAACAAATTCCTCCGACTCTATGTAACTGACTTTATTTTCTATATGATTTTCCAGCCTTCCGTTTATACAGACATTAAATTCGTAACTGCTATGCCAGTGAGGGAGCGGGTGACTGGTTGGACTTTTCTTTTTCTTCTTCAATGAGTTGTGAATGAAAGACCTTACAAAAAGCAGTTGATTTCCGGAATGACCTGTTCGTATTCAATTAATCCCATTTCTCATTTCTCCGAAAATAGAACTTCAATAAATATAAGCGATATGATAGCACTATAGGTCGATATGCACAAGGAAAAAGGAGTATAAAACTAAAAAAATATAAAAAAACGCACAAACAAGACAAAAAAAGGGCATTGCTTAAGATAAGGGGAAAAAGCAAAATAAAAAAATAAAAAAGTATTCATTTATAAAAAGGAGGAGAAATGAAAAAGAAAGTTTTGGCAAGTATTATGGCAACGCTTGTTGCGACGACTGCACTTTTGGTTGTGGAAGCACTTCCACCGATTCGGGAAAGAGTGAGACATCTTCTCTTCAGGAAAAGGCGGATGGAGAGGATCAGAAAGCATCGGAAGAGGGCATTGCCTACAATGGAGAAGAAGCAACTGGACCTATTGGCACACGCACTCGGATGCGGAAGAAGAAGTTTTAACGGAACAGATTATTCCCGAATTTGAAAAAGCGCTATCCTAAAATCCATATTGATGCGGTCAGGATGCCCTATGACGGTTTGATGCAACAAATCATTACCGGTATCTCCGGCAATACCGGACCGGATTTAATGAGAATGGATATTATCTGGGTGCCGGAACTCGCCAAGATGGGAGCACTGGAGCCGGTAGACGATTTGGAGGGCTTTGCAGAGCTGAAAGATAAGCTCTTTTGAAGGACCGCTGAAGACCAATTATTATAACGGGAAGTATTACGGTCTTCCGTTAAATACCAACTGCCTTTCCGGTACCTGGAGTAAAGCGGTGATGGAGCAGTTGGGCTTAAAGGATTTTCCGAAGACTTATGACGAGGTTGTGGCTCTTAAGGATAAGCTGAACAAAGACCAGTATCTGATTGCCTGTGAAGGTCCGAACCCGTGGTCCATGGCGCCGCTGTTTAATTCTCTGGGCGGTGTGTATACCAATGAAGATTATACGAAAGCTTCCGGCTATTTAGACGGGGAAGCAAGTATCAAAGCGATGGAAACCATTGTGAAATGGTACGACGAGGGAATTATCGGCCCCTGCATGAACGGAGGGAAGCCGGATGCGGCAAACGGACTGTATGACGGACAGTATCTCTTCTCTTATCAGGGACCATGGTTCTATGCAAATGACGATGAGGAGCAGATTGCAAAGGTTCAGGGAGGACTTCTTCCCGCAGGCAGTGCAGGTTCTCTTACGGTTAACGGTGGAGAAGACTTGGTTATTTTTAACGGCAGCAAAGTCAAGGATGCTGCATGGGTATTTGCGCAGTTCTTGATGAGCGATTACGCACAAACCGCACAAGCTGTAGGCGGAGGACATCTAGTTCCGACGGTAAAATCGGTTGCGGAAAGCGAAGAAGTAAAAACACACCGTATATGGACATTTATTTGAAGCAGTTGGAAGGTGCTGTACCCAGAACGCCGACACCGGTTTGGGAAAAGATGTCGGACAAGTTGACAGTTGCTTTTTACCAGCTGCTTGCTGCATGAAGACGAGCTGGCGTCCGCTTTTGAAAGAAGGCGGCAACGGAAATTGATGCACTTCTTCAGGATGCGGATAAATAATTGAACTTAGTGAAATAGCGGGGAATTTTCGAACAAAGCTTTTTGCTTGTAACGAGAGATTGGTCTAAAGTGCCGGATACCCTCGTTTTCAGAAAAATCTCCGCTATTTTTTGTTTCATAACGAGTATCGTGTACAAAAGTGTGCGATATCTCGTTTAAAAAGTTCTTAGACAGGAGAAGTAGGGAAATGGGAGAACAGTCATTTTCAAGACGATTTAAAAAGGGATCAGAGAGTGGATTTCGGTTATTCCGTTTTTTTATTGATTGGAACCGTGCTTTTTTATTTTGTTTGTCCTCTACCCGCAAATCAAAAAAATATCTATATATCCTTCACCAATTATAGCATTATGCCCGGAGCAAAAATGAGTTTGTCGGCTTGGCCAATTACAGAAAAAAATCTTTACAGATATCCATGTAAAAGGGTCCGATGCTCACTTTTTTTCTGGATGGCATTTCGAAAACAATATCCTTGCCATCCTGATTACCGTGCCCGGACAGCTGATTTTAGGACTCTTGGTTGCGGTCTTCATCCATAATCTGCGTTTTTGGAAAAAAATATCTACAAAAATTTTACTTTATATCGCTGTTATTTGTGACTGGGTTGTTTTCTGTAATATCGTGGATTATATTTTTCAGCCCGATAACGGGAGTCTTGTCAATTATATTTTGACGAGCATCGGGATTCTGAAGCAGCCGGTTTCCTGGCTGAAAAATACCCTGACGGCAAATTTTTGTCATTTGGTTCTGTTCCATTTGGAAGGGATTCGGTTGGGTTATGATTATCTACACGGCCGGTCTCCGTGGAATTCCATGGACCGTTATGAGGCTGCCAAGGTGGATGGTGCGAACAATGTGCAGATGTTTTGGTATATTACGGTTCCCGGTTTGAAAGCCACCACTTTTTATTTGCTGATTAATCTGATTAACGGTGCGATGAACATTTTTATCCAGGTATTTCTGCTCACAAAGGGAGATCCGATAGGCACAACCGATGTAGTTATGGACTATGTGTATCGACGTGCGTTTAATTACTTTGAATTCGGTTATGCCGCATCCTGCGGTTTAGTGATGGGAGGCGTTGTTTTCATCCTGTCCATGTTTTTAAAGAAGTATCTGCGCTACGGTCAGGATGAGTAAGGAGGATAAAAATGAAAAAGAAACAGACAATGGAACAGCTTTTGGTTCATATCCTTCTGATTCTGATCTGTGTAATCAGCCTACTGCCATTCTTATCCATGGTATCCACCTCCTTTATGAAGGTTAAGGGCGTACTTCCCAATGAACCGATTATTTTCCCAAAGCTTCCGCTTTATACTAAAAATTATGTGAAGGTCTGGTTCTCCGGTCATTTTCAAACGTACTTTTTGAACACGGTGATTGTCACGGCCGGAGGCGTATTCATCAATCTGTTTGTTTCGGTAACTATGGCCTATTCCTTTGCCAAGTTTAAATTTCCGGGAAAGGAATTTTTGTTCAATATCCTGTTACTAACCATGATGATCCCCGCTCAGCTTGCTATGATTTCGCAATATACGGTGCTGAACGGTCTGCATCTCATCGATGATTATAAGGGAATATGGTTACTTTGGGGCGGAACCTGTGCGGCCGGCAGTACCTTTTTTTACAGAGGGTTTTTTGAAGCCATACCGCGAGAACTGGAAGAGTCCATGTATCTTGACGGTGCATCAAGGCTGCAAACTTTACTGCATTGCATTATCCCCTTAAGTAAGCCGGCTATTGCAACGCAGGTTGTCTTTGCACTAAACGGTTACTGGTCAAATCTCTTTGATATTCTTACCTTTACAAAATCCATGAATAAGAGGACCTTATCGGTGGCCTTGCAACTCTTTAGAGGGCAACACACGACGGAGTTTGGACGCCTGTTTGCGGCAAGCACCATCGTGATTCTACCCAATATACTGCTGTTTATCCTTTTCCAAAAACAGTTTATTAAGCAGGGCCTGACCGAGGGCGCAGTGAAAGAATAGAAGAGAAAGAATAGAAAAGAAAGAATGGATAAATGGAAGGATGAGAACAGACCATGAAGTGGGAAAGTAGAGAAATAGAGATGGACATAGAAAAAGAGAATAGCTATGGAATCAGGGGCTGTCTATTTGGGAAAGGCTGTGAAGGGATTTTCTGAGCGGGGAAAAATGCAGCAGACTGGGAGAAGGCCGTACACTTTGAGACTTTTTACAGTGCAGGCGGAAGAGCGACTCTTTCCAAGACGGAAGCCGAGATGCTGTGGGACAAAAGCAATCTTTACGTGAAAGTAACTTGCTAGTGAAAATAGCCTGAGAGTTCTACGGCTTAAGGATGGAAATACTGAGAATCGGAATGGATGAAGAGGAAAGATAAAGTAGAGCTTTGTCCTTTCCGGAAAAGCGGTTCGGGCAGAGGGACTATGCCGTTTTTACGGCAGACTCGGATGGAAGGCAGGATGCTCATACAGAAAAAGGGAATGACTTATCACGGTGGGGATCAGGCTATTTTAAAATGATGATTTTCAGGAAAAATGAGGCTGAAATAGGCAAAATTCCGGATTCCGCCTATCAGCTTGGGCTTGAGGTTAGAGAAGATTCCCGGACGGCTTCCTTTGCAATCCCCTGGACGCTATTCGGTGGGATACCGGATGAGAAGGATTGCTCTGCTTTTCAAATCTACAGAAAGAAAAAATCAGACCAATGAGCTTTTGGCTTTAACGCCCTTGGATTTGAATTCCAATTATGAGAATAAATTTGACTATGACCCGGAAAACCTTCCCTGGAGTGTTATTTTGGAGAGAAGGCGAGTGTAGAGTACGTAAAGTGTGCCTGCATTATCCTTCCCAGCGGAATTATGCACTGGCAGAGGCCGGCAGTGTTGAATGGCCAAGTTCCTTAGCAGGAAGAAGATTTTGGATTTGCAAAAACGGAGGAAGAAACGACGGAGGAGAATCTTGCGGACCGTATCGTTACGGTACAGTGTTGGCAGGATGTTCTGATTTTGAGGGCTGGACTTTTTCCCAATGCTCGTTGTGAAAAATGCCTTCGATAAAGTTGATCCTTGGGTACAAAGAAGGCTGTGCAACGAAGCCTTACGGAAAAAAGGAGATGCAGGAGGGCATGCAAAGCACTGGATAAGTTGATTTCTTACCTTCGAACCTTGACCTCCGGTGGTATGCGGGACGGCACGCTGGGGAATGCGGATGAAGGGAATTGGAAGTCATTTTCTTCATTAGAGAGTGTTGAAGCGGGAGAAGATAGGATTACCCTTTCCTTTCTTATGGAGGGAGAGCTGAAAAAGCTTACCTTATTCCCCATAAAAAAAGCGGTACGTTTTTATCTTGAAAAAAGGGCGATTTTGAGGGAGTGCCGGTACCTTTTAAATTGGAAAGGGAGAAAGACTGCTTTCGAATTAGCGGTTCTTTTCGGTGAAGTGACTATTGTACTGGGGAAGAAATGGGAAATTTCCATTGATGATCAGTTTTTATTAAATCAAGAAAAATCTTCGACTATATAGAACTAAGGGGAGAATGGCTTCGACCTTCGACAAAGCTATGCATCCCGAAGAAATGCTCTACGGCTTTGGAGAGCGTTTTTGACGCGGTGAACCAGAGCGGAAAGATACTGAGCCTCTGGCATAGAGATGCCTTTGAAGGATGTAGGGTTGCTCTATTGGAAATCAGTCTTACAAGAATATTCCTTTACTCCATTCTACAGCCGGATACCCCTTTTTATGAACAGCTTTTATCGCATTCGAGTGGACAGCGGAAGAGAATATCATGGCTTAAGAGTTTCTACTATGGGAGAAAAACGGATTTCACGATATTTACCGGAAGCCCCTGCAGAAAAATATGAATGCCTATACGGAGCTTACTGGAAGCTGCCATGCTTCCGCCGGAATGGGTTTTTGAACCCCTGGGCAGGCGGCGGAGTGGGAAGATGGGGGGATGGCCCTACGCATGATGTGGTAAAGGAAATGGAGGGGGTTATCAACCGCTTCCAAAACTTGAATATCCCTCATTCCGGCTTGTATGCGGAAGGCGCAGGATGGAAGTTTGGAGACCACTGTAATAAGGAAGAGCTATATCAGATTGCTGACTTTGCTCATCAGCGAGGTATTCGTGTATTTTCGTGGCAGTTTTCTCATATCGGAGAGGAGGAAGCTGCTGCGTATTTACCGAACTGTCCGAAGGAAGAGCTGCCGATTACCAGGACGCCCTTCTATACAGGAAGTAAAAACCCCTGTCGGAAATTGATTTCTCTCACCCGCGTGCTATGGAGCTTTTTGGAAGCGGAGGAAAGACAGGATGGATGCGGGCTTTGACGGAACAATGGTGGACTTCGGGGAAATCACACCGGATGAAGCGGTATTTTATGACGGACGTAAGGGCGATGAAATGCATAATGCCTATGCTACGGCATATACGGAAGCCTATCGAAAGCTGTTTTTTGAAGTATCGAGGAGAAGATCATGTGCTTTTCTCCCGGTCTGCGGCAGCGGGAACCCAAAGCTATGCCTGTCAATTTGGCGGAGATCAGTTATCCGGATTCAGAGGCCTTACTTATTCTATTCATGGAGGACTGAGCGCCGGAGCCTCCGGCCTTCCGTTCTGGGGTGTGGACGCGGGCGGATATGACGGACTTTGTGATGAGAAAGCTACATCTGATGGACCGAATTTGCTACATTTTGCCCGATTATGCGCTATCACGGAACACAGCCGAGAGAGCCCTCGGGTTTATAGCGACTATACGGTAAGGCTTTTATAAATATTACGCCTGGCTGAGAGAGAATCTTTTGCCTTATAGTGTTCAGACGGCTCAGCTTGCACACCGCGATGGAATGCCCATGATGCAATCGCTTCCGATGGCTTTTCCCGGGGATAAGAAAGCGATAGCCTTTGAGGATGAATATATGTATGGAAATCCCTTTTTGGTGGCACCCGTCCATGAGGAAAAAAAGAGGAACGGGGAGATTTATTTTCCAAAAAGGAAAATGGATTAACTTCTTTGATTTTTCGAGAGATTGTGCAGGGGGAAAGAGCGATGTAAAAGTGCCTATTGAGAAGATTCCGGTATATATTAAGGAAGGCTCTTTATTCCCTTTAGAACTAAAATGGAGACTTGAATCTTGGAGAAAGTATGAGTGCCGAAAGGAAAAAGTACTCCTTGTAGCCCTTCCTGAAGCGGGGAGTCATACAAGCGAGGAGGATTCTGTGAAGCCTTATTTCTTCCGGAAAAAGGAAGGCGACTGGGAGATTGTCATGCATAAAAATGAAAGAGTTTTTCTTATCTCCTTCTTCCCGGTTTGGCGGATTTATTCTGGAAAGAAGAGGAATTTTCAAAAGGGAAAAGCCACGTTGTCCGATTAAAATGGAGAACCCTTTAAAGGAACTTCCTTCCGTGAATGCCCTCCGCTATGAATCCGGATTTTTCCGTAGAGCTGACGGAGCCCTCGTGATTCGACTTATGCCGGAAGAGGATATTGTTATTACGGTTTCATAAAACAATCAAGCAAAGCGATGGCGAAAGCTGTCGCTTTTTGAAGTGTGCTTCCCGGCTCAAACAGTTTAGGGTTCACAGACTTTAGATTTTACAGACTTTAGGTTTCACACTCTTCAGGTTTCACACACTTTTTCACAAAGAATTAGCACTCATTACTTGACAGTGCTAACAATACGTTTATAATAGACTTATCTTAGAGAAAAAAGTGAGGTAGTGAGTATGAATATAAATCGTTTTACACAAAAAGTCGGTAGAAAGTATCAATAACAGCCAAAAAGATTGCCATGGATCACGGAAATCAGGCACTGGAACAGGTGCATTTGCTCTTAAGCCTTCTCGAAGTGGAGGACAGCCTGATTGCGAAGCTTTTTACAGAAAAATGGGCATTCCGCTTGATAGCTTTACAAGAGCGGTGGAAGAGAAAAATCAATGCGCTCCCCAAGGTTTCCGGAGGGCAGCAGTATTTTTTTCGCAGGATGCGAATAAGATCGTCATGAATGCGGAGGACCATGCAGAAAGCCATGGAGACGAGTATGTGTCCGTAGAGCATATTTTCCTTGCTCTTCTAAAGGATGGAGATAAGACGATTCGGGAGCTGTTTAAAGAGTTCGGTATCACAAGGAGAAGTTCCTTTCCGCACTCTCCTCCGTCAGGGGAAATCAGAAGGTGATGACGGACAATCCGGAAGGCACTTATGACGCCTTAAACAAATACGGCTATGAAATGGTCGAGAGGGCAAGTCAGCAGAAGTTCGACCCGATTATCGGAAGAGATGAAGAAATCCGAAACATTATCCGAATTCTCTCCCGAAAGCAGAAGAATAACCCTGTCTAATCGAGAGCCCGGTGTCGGAAAGACGGCAGCGGTAGAGGGGCTCGTACAGCGAATTGCGAAGGGTGATGTGCCCGAATCTTTGAAGAATAAGAAAATCTTTGCGCTCGATATGGGCTCTCTCATTGCCGGTGCAAAGTACAGAGGAGAATTTGAAGAAAGACTGAAGGCGGTTCTGGATGATGTCACAAAGTCCGAAGGCGAGATTATCCTCTTTATCGATGAAATTCACAATATCGTCGGCGCGGAAAAACCGAGGGCTCCATGGACGCCGGAAACCTGTTGAAGCCACTTCTTGCCAGAGGTGAGCTGCACTGTATCGGTGCAACAACCCTCGATGAATATAGAAAATACATTGAAAAAGATGCCGCTCTCGAACGTCGTTTCCAGCCGGTTATGGTGGACGAGCCGACGGTGGAAGATACCATTTCCATTTTAAGAGGAATCAAGGAGCGCTATGAGGTCTTCCACGGCGTAAAGATTACGGATACCGCACTCGTTGCGGCGGCGACCCTTTCCGACCGTTACATCTCCGACCGTTTCCTTCCGGATAAGGCGATAGACCTTGTGGACGAGGCTTGCGCCATGATTAAGACGGAAATGGATTCCATGCCGGAAGAAATGGACGAGCAGCAGAGAAAGATTATGCAGCTGCAGATTGAAGAGCTTGCGCTGAAAAAGGAGGACGACCAGCTTTCGAAAGAAAGACTTGCAGCCTTGCAAAAGGAGCTTTCCGAGCTTCGGGATAAGTTCAATGTCCAGAAAGCGCAGTGGGAAAATGAGAAAAAACGCCGTTTCCAAGTTGCAGACCTTAAGAGAAAAGAAGAACGAGTTGCAGGCGGAAATCAATATTGCAATGCAAAAGGGAGAGTACGAGAAGGCTTCCAAGCTGCAGTATCAGGATTTGCCGCAGGTCGAAAAAGGAATTGAAGAAGCGGAAGCACTGGCGCAAAAGGAAGAAAACAGTACGCTTGTGCATGATAAGGTCACGGAGGAAGAAATTGCGAGAATTATCAGCCGTTGGACGGGCATTCCCGTAACAAAGCTGAATGAATCCGAGCGTTCGAAGGTATTGCACCTTGACGCCGAAATCCACAAGAGACTTATCGGACAGGAAGAAGCGGTAGAGAAGGTTTGCGAGGCCATTCTTCGTTCGAAGGCAGGCATTAAGGATCCGACGAAGCCGATTGGTTCCTTCCTCTTCTTAGGCCCCACCGGTAGTGAGGAAAGACCGAGCTTGCGAAGTCCCTTGCACAGAATCTTTTCGATGATGAAAATGCCATGGTCAGAATCGATATGTCGGAGCACATGGAGAAATATTCCGTATCCCGTCTCATCGGTGCGGCGCCCGGCTATGTAGGATACGAAGAGGGTGGACAGCTTACGGAAGCGGTAAGAAGAAAACCCTATGCCGTAGTGCTTTTCGATGAAATCGAGAAAAGCCCACCCCGATGTCTTCAACATTCTCTTACAGGTGCTGGATGACGGGCGAATCACGGATTCGCAGGGCAGAACCGTAGACTTTAAGAATACCATTATTATCCTGACCTCGAATATCGGGGCACAGAGTCTTCTGGACGGTATCAAAGAAGACGGAACGATTCCGGAAGAGGTACGGAAAGAGGTGACGGACGCGTTGCATGCTCATTTCAGACCGGAGTTCCTGAACCGTCTGGATGAAATCATCCTCTTTAAGCCGCTTGTGCAGAAGGATATGGAGCGAATTGTTGATCTTGTTTTAAAGCGACATCAATAAGCGTTTGCAGGATAAGAGATTGCATATTGAGATTGCGAAAGACGCCTTGGAGTTCATTTTTGAAAATGCCTATGAGCCGGGCTTTGGAGCAAGACCCTTGAAGCGTTACATGCAAAAACACGTGGAAACCCTTGCCGCAAAGTGCATCTTGGAAGACAAAGGTAAAAAGAAGGCGATAAAATCGAAATTCTACTTAAAAATGGAGAATCAGACGCAGAGGTCAAGTCTTAAGGCTTGACCTCTTTTTCTAAATTTCTTTTTCTCTTAAAAATTTTATTTTTAAATAAAAATATTTATGCTAGAATACCAAACTGTAGCTGATAAACGTAAATTCACAAAAAGGAGAAGAAAATGAAAGCAAAAACGAAATTTGCTGGCATTACTGCTTTCCGTGGTGATGCTTTGGCAGGGATTTTCCGTGGTGAATGCGGAAGATGTCTCCACTGCTTCGGAGAGTACAGTTTCTATCTTCTTCCGCGGTAGGGGGAGAGTCGAGCTGCAGCAAAGGAAATTACCGATGCTGTGCAGAGCGTGGAAATGACGCTGATAACGAGCCTGTTGATGCGAATACGAAGATTTACTATTTTTCCAAGTTTGCATTAAAGGTGAAGCTGGCGCTTTCCGGAAAGGCGGTAAGTAAGGAGACTATACTGTCATTCAACTTCCGGATGCCTTGGAAGCGGCCAATAACGAAGATATTGCAATCGTAAACGATCAGGGACTCTGTTATGGCAAATGCGCATTTTGACCGGGGCAAGAAGCGGATTACCATCACGTACACAAAAATGCTGAAAACTACAGCGGAACGGACGGAAGTTTCACTTTCCTGGTTCAGATTGACCAGTCTGTAGTGCAAACCAAGTAGCGCGTTCCCGTTAATATTACGATTAACGGGCAGGTTGTTGCTTCGGTAGATATGGATTATCAGGGGTAACGAAGGATGAGGAACCCAGTTTCTGGAAGAATCACGGCGGAAAAGATTGAAACCTACGTGGATGCCGACGGTCTTACCCACTACTTGATTCACTTTTTATATTCAAGTGAATGGAAGAAAGCTTACAACAGACGGAGTCGTTTCCGAAAAATACACGAAGGTTAGCTTTATGACAAGCTAATCAGTGAAGTATTTAACTATGTGGATCCGAGCGATCCTACCCGTTCCATGAACTGGAAAAATGCTTCGGATGCGGATAAATTTTATCCGAGACTCGTAAGAGGCGTTTGGAGATCGGGCTATCGGGACAGCAATTATGTTTTCCATACGGCAGTGGATGATACGGAAGCCAATCAGGGGATCGAGTGGGCGCTCATGAAACCGCTGGATAACAATGAGCCGGCAGGGGGACAAACGGTTCAATTACATTATGCACCCGATAAGAGATCCTTTGACTATACCGTTGGAGATATGGGTCTGGGAGAAGGCATAGAGTTACAGTATTTTGTGGAAATCGGTGAGGTTCCGCAGGACGGCACAACCCTATTACAATGATGCTTCCATTACCGGAGACAGCATCAAAATGGAACCGCACCATAGAAAGTTTGCCGTGCAGAAAGGCACCGGAACGTTGAACGGGAAGGGCTTCACCCTTCGGGTTAAGAAGGAAAATGAAGACGGACAGCCTCTTTCCGGAGCGGAATTTACCATTGAAAAATACCAGAACCAACTTCAAGAAAACAGTCATTACCGGTGAAAAACGGAATTGCAGAATTAAAGAATGTCGTTGGGGAAAAGTATGTAATCAAGGAGATTAAGGCACCGGACGGATATGTTCTGGATGAGAACGAGCAGTACATTACCAAAGAGGAGTTAAAGACTTCTATTGCGGATGGCGCTACGGTAACCAAGGTATTTGTCAATCAAAAAGAGGGCGAGGGATAAGCCTCGCAAGCGAAACATTGTTATTCAAAAGAAATGGATTCTCGGAGGATCATCTGTACAGAAGCCGAACAAGGTAAAGGTTTATCTTGTGGAAAACGGCGTAAAGAATGAAAACAAGGTACAGGAGCTTTCCGAAGAGAACCACTGGACGGCATCTTTCTCGAATCTTCCGAAGAAGGATCCGGCAGGAGCGGAGATTCGCTATACTGTAGCGGAGGAAAATCTTTCCGACTTTACTCCGGCAATTTCCGGAACAGAAGATACAGGATTCACCATTACAAACTATACCGGAGACCGTGTGGCTATCCCTGTGACGAAAATCTGGAAGGGAAGCGGAGAACATCCGCAGGGCCTGACCGTACAGCTCTATGCGGACAGTGTGCGTGTTGCTTCCTATTACTTAACGGCGCAGAATGGATGGCAACATACCTTTGATATGCCGAAGTATGATGATGCCGGAAAGGAAATTAAATACACGGTAACAGAGGAGAATTTATCCGGTTATACGGCAAGCAGAGCCGACGAAGAAAATAACGGCTACAAGAATGTCTTCGTCAATACAAAGGAAAATCCGAACACACCGGGTGGTGGCAATACACCGAACACACCGGGTGGTGGCGGAAATAGACCGAATACTACCGGCGGTGGCGGCAATACGCCCGGAACGCCTTCCGGTAATACGCCGAGAAATCCGTCCAATCCGCCTTCCAATACTCCGGAAGAACCGGGTAGTGTACTTGGTGCAGATCGTCCTTCAGTAGGAGATCAAACGGTGAACACGGATAGAAAGGGTGACGTTCTCGGAGAAAGCAGACCGGAAGTAAAGGGTAGCGGGCGTGGCGCTACAAAGACTGCCGATCAGTCTGCAATGAAGCTCTACGGTATTCTGTTTGCACTGAGTGCCCTCTCCTTAGGAGGCCTTTCTTTTAAGAATTTTTCTTTTTAAAAAGAGAATTTTAAGCTGGCATAAGTCATATAGTTCAATAAACTGTAGTATAGAACAGACAGTATAAATTGGATTTATGCAAAATATTCAAATTGTAAAAAGATATTTGCAGATAAAAAGTATGCAAAATGCCAAAAATAGTTTTAAAAATGCTTGACCTTTATATTTTAATAGAGTAGAATACAGTTGTCTGGACGAGAAGTTCAGCATTAAAATTAGCGAACAGGTTTAATCGACTCTACTACTCTATATAGCAGGAAGCCCGACGGAAACGCTGGGTTTTTGCTGTAAAAAATAGAGTTTTAAAAATAGATATTATTAAGGGATTTTAAATAAATATTGAAAACTATTTAATCTATCAATTAGCCAAACAGTAAGTTGATTTTATATAATGCAAATGTTGAGCTATTTTTATGTATTGCTGAGAAACATCCCTATTTATGGTCAGAAATAGAGAGGCAGGAAGGAGATTTTATGGAATCAATTATTACGTATCATGCAAAAGAGGTAAGCCCGCACGCGGTTTTAGAGAATGCGGAAGAGCTTTATGCCGGCGGATTTTTCTGCTGTGAGGCTGTAATGAAGTCCATTCGCGATGCATTCCGAGGCGGATGTACCGAGTCTGTTATTGCGATGTCTTCCGGTATGTCTATCGGAGCAGGACGTTCCGGCTGTATGTGCGAGTGCATTAAACGGAGGAATCCTTGCCCTCGGTATGTTCTTCGGAAGAACGACACCGGACGGCCCGAAGGATCCGAAGGTGAATGCTCTTATGGCACTTTTCCAAGGAGCTTCATGACTGGTTTAGAGAGGCTAATGCAAAGCATGCCGCTTGCTGTCGTGTCCTTACCAGAGGCTTTGAAATGGCGGAAGGAGAGCACAAGAAGCAGTGTATCGCCTTTACCGGACTTTGCGCAGGAAAGGTTGCCGAGATTCTTTGCAGAGAGTTGGGCGTTAAGAATGTGGATTCGGAGCCGATCAAGGGGCTTGGACGCACCCTTCCTTCCCCCTGTACACGAAGCAAAAAGCAGTATAAGGAGTTGCCGTAAAAATGGAAAAAATCAAAAAAATCCCGTTTGCCTTCTCGGGCGTGATGCTCGGTATGGCGGCACTTGGTAATTTGCTACAAAGCTATGGAGAAGGCATTCGTTTGGTTTTCGGCTGCATTGCCTTTGTGATTCTTATTTTACTTCTCCTGAAGCTAGTTCTTTTCCCGAAGGCGGTGAAGGAAGAGCTTTCCACCCCCATCGGAGCGGGCGTTTTTGCGACCTTTCCCATGGCTTTGATGCTGTTTTTCCGTATATGTGAAGCCCTTTATTCCGGGAATCTCTTTTTCCGCTTTGGGTTTTTGCGAATGCCATCCATATTGTGTTGATTCTCTACTTTACGAAGACCTATATTCTTCGTTTTGAGGAGAAAAATGTGCATACCGTGTGGTATATCGTTTATGTCGGGATTGTTGTAGCATCCTTGACTACACCGGCATATAAGACATTCGCTTACGGGCAGGCTGCTTTTATTTCGGTTTCGTTGCTTTTACTGATTTTACTTTGCGTAGTTACCAAGCGTTATACGAAGCTTCCGTGCCGGATCCTGCGAAGCCCCTGATGATGATTTATGCCGCACCGATGGCACTCTGCACGGCAGGCTATATTCAGGCTTTTCCGGAGAAGAATAAGAGCTTTGTTCTGTTCTTACTGGTGGCAACTTCCGTGATTTACCTGTTTGCCCTCTTTAAGAGCGTACAGTTCCTTCGCTTCCTTCTATCCAGCTATGCGGCTCACCTTCGTAATCTCTGCGATTGCGACGAAGCAGTGCTTTGCGGTACTGACAAAGATGGGCATGAATGTTGCCTTTTACAGCCCGTGGTTTTAGTGGAAACGATTATTGCGGCAGTATTTACGATTTATGCCTGCTTACGGTATTTCAATTTATCTTTGCAGAAGTAGGAGAACGGCGCTTCGCCGCTTTCAGTGCTAAACTGCTTGAGGTTTATAAAAAGGGGCCGTGAAAAATCAAAATATTTTTCACAGCCCTTTTTATATAGAAAGTACTTCCCACCGTTAAGCTTGGTCTCCGCTTGTTTTAGTAGGAAAAAGGTCCCTACGACAATTCGAGAACTCTTGAAGCAGAGCCTTTCTGTGGTCCGGGCTTTCAGAGGCCTTTTTCTATATCCTCGATCTCGTCCCTCTTTTGACTCAGCAAGCCCATCTTGCTTTGCACTATCTGCTTGCCTTCTTTCTTTTCCACTGTTTTTCAAACGATCAGTAGTATGTTGTCATGGCGTCATGCTCTCCTTTCTCATATTTTTGTTCTCTTTTAAATCAGCTACTCTTTTTGGCAAGAACCTGGAATGCATCTTCTTTTGGATCTTTGGTGTAGAAATCCTCTGTCAGCTTTCCCAATTCATTCTCGCTGTCTTTACTTGTATTTAGGTAAATGATTTCCGACTGGTCCGAAACTACTGCCTGATTCTTAATCGTTCTGAAATATAGTAAATCTGTTTGTTCTCTTTAAAATGTCCTTTGCACAGATAAATATAACTATAGCTTTTCGGGCAAATTTTCAAAAGTTTTTCCTTTTCAAGATATGCATATCAATTAGTCCGGAATGGTAACGGGCACGCTTCGGACTTGCTCCATGCGAATCGTTTTGAACTTCGATATTAGTGAACAGTGCTATTTGTATCACTGCATAAGCAGTCTAAAATTAGAGACGACCTTGCCAGATTTTTAAATCACTTTGAGATACTTTGTGTTTTTACCTTTAAATTGGGCTTTTGTAAAATGGTTTGTAGAATATATTCAGTTGCATTTTTACATCTTTTAAAAACAATGCGATAAAGATATCATCCATGAGAATCAGTTCGGATAAGAATTTTTGTTTTTCACTTAGTTTTTAGAAGTATTAGAATAAGCCTTGAGGCTTAGGCATAGAATGCCTCCTTTCGATAGAAAATAGAAATAGTAGAATAAGATTACATAGAAATAAAAACTAAAAGCAAAAGAATAATTAAAGATAAGGAAAGATAAAGAGAAGATAATAAGGAAAGAAGTGAAAGTAGAGTAAAGTGTAGCTAGTAGAAAAGTCTGATAATAAATAGGATTTAAAAATAAAAAGAAAATAACGAAGTTGAAGTTCTCTAGTATAGCAGAGTAGGAGAATAAACTCCCTATACTCCATATTCGGATATGGTTTTTAAGGCACAGAAAAGATTTGTTGTACAACAGATAAATCACTATTCAAAAGTAACCAATTGAAGATGTATGCAATGAACGGGCAACCGTGTTAAAAACTGGGATGAAAGTGAAGTGTTGGTAGAGGATGGACTCACAAGTATTCCAACTTGGAGAATCAAAACCATTTTTACCATATACTTCATTATCTGCTGGTGAAAAATATTAGCAATTGTTCTCATGACAGATCCTCGTTAATTTGTTTTCTGGATCTGGTTTCTGAATTATTGATGATATGATCATTTAGATGAGGGATAGTTTGAGGTATTGTTAAAGATTTGTTACTGATAAAAGATATACAAGAACAGTATGATAACATCATCATTAGTTCTGTAAATCATTCTGATATTGATAAATAAAGTAAAAAGATTATGATGTAGACCATATCGAGATGTAAAAAGAAAAGAAAGGAAATTCCTCTTGGCGAATTATTGTTGTCTTTGCGTTTCCGGGTTTTAGGAGATGTGCTAAAAAGAATAACCCAATAAGACTTACCATTCCCATCAACATAATATCCGGAACCAAAAGTTAGAAACTCTCATCCAACATTAATTCATTATGCTGTTTTACTACCTTAAAGCAAGAGAAAGTATCTCCCGAGTTTTTGCTCCTTTTGTAGCAATCTTCACTACACCATCCCAAAGCTAGTTTTACCATTTGGTCTAATATGAGACATCCATATGTAATTCTTCAGCCCTAGTCTGTGCCATTTCGTTTAGATAGTCATTTTCTTCCAAAGAGTTCAAACCTCTCTCTGTATTTGTTCACTCTTCTTAAGAGATCTTCCATGATATCTATGCTTTTTCACTAAAATCTTCATTACCTTGATTTTCTTCATTATTTCTTGTTTCGCTAAGATTCTTATTTTTTGTTTCTGAGAAAGTATTGCTTTACAGCGTCAGTGTTGTTATTCGTATTATTCTGAGAAATCAAATTGCACTTTTAGTTTGAACAATATTATCAACCGTCCAAGCCCCATTTTCGTTAACCGTATATCTGTCAGGGAACTGTGGCATTTTCAAACATCCATCCATTTTTCATCAAAACAGTAACACTCTGCAATGCTGTCATGATTGCCGTCAATCCATTGCTAAGGAAGACTTGTAATAGTTTCCGTTTCCAAGATCATACCACCATGCATTTTTAGAATTTCTTACCCAGTCTGCCCGTCAGCAGTACAGGAAAAAGAGCAAAGCTTGTTAGGTGCAGAGCAAGCACGGTAAGATATAGAGCGAGCTTCCGGGCGATGCATAAGATTCTTCAGCGTACAGAAAAGCCTGCTTTTTCCCTTATTTTCTTTCTTTTTCATTGCATTCCTCCTATTTCGTATTGAAAAGAAGGATAAGAGAAGTGCCTTCCCATGCCTTTCCTATCGGCAGAAAAGATATAAAAGGGAGGGAAAATGGCGGAAAGCTGAAACGAAAGCGCTCGAGCGGCTCTTTTCTGCAGGGCATTGCTGAAAGCGAGAAAAAGCATTACTGCATAGAGAAAGAAAAGCGGGTGTCCACAGGGCACTGGAAAAGAAAGGAGAAACAATGAGCCCATTCTCATTTCAACCACTTTTAACTTTAATGTACTGGATTTGGAAAAGAAGTATGAAATTCTACGAAGAGGCACTGGACCTTCACTGAGCTGAGCAGAAATGTAAAGGGATGATTTTATCATTGTCTTTTTAGGGGACGATTCCCATGGACTTCCGTCTGGAGCCAACATATATGAAGGAGAACAGAGCCCCATGATCTCGGGAGCAGGAGTACCACCTCACTTGCACGGAGGATATGGAGCTGCCCATGCACTTCGGCGAAAAGATGGGCTGTATCTGCTGGAAAATCATGGTATGGGCATTTATTTTATTGAAGATCCGGACGGCTACTGGATTGAAATCATTCCGGACAGAACGAAGCCTATTACTTGGCAGTAGAAGAAGGATAGAGAGAAGATAGACAGAGGGTAGAAGCATAAAGAGCAGAAGGATGAGAGCATAAGGAAGAGCGCGATTTCACGGCTTCCGAATAGGAATGCGAAGGGGAGAGATGGATTTATTTAGCTATCAGGCAGAGAAAAATCGAGAGAAAATGGCGCCTTGGCAGTTCGGATGCGTCCCGGAAATTTTGGAAGAGTTTGTCGGTCAGGAGCACATTATCGGGGAAAATAAATTGCTTTCCCGCTTAATTCGTGCAGACCAGCTGCAATCTCTCTCCTCGGCCCGCCGGGAACGGAAAACTTCTGCGAAGCTCATTGCAAAACCATACGAAGAAGGCGGAATTTATCCAAATCAATGCCACTACCGCCGGGAAAAGGATATGGAAGAAGCGGTGAGTCGCGCAAAGGAGAATCTGGGAGGGTACGGCAGAAAAACCATACTCTTTGTGGACGAGATTCATCGATTTATATAAAGCGCAGCAGGATTATTTGCTCTGTAGGAAGAGGGAACAGTGATTCTCATTGGAGCGACAAACCGAGAATCCTTATTTTTGAGGTGAATTCCGCCTTGCTTTCCCGCCCCGCCTTTTTGCAGACTCAAAAACCTTTATCCAAGGAAGCTTTTCGTCACACCTTACAGACGTGGCCTTGTCGGATAAGAAGAGGGACTCGGGAATTTTCGGACTAGCCTTTCTGGAGGAAGGAAAGGAAATTTTACTGGAAAAATGCTTTGGGTGATGCCAGAGTGCTTTTAAACACGCTGAGCTGCCGTTCTCAGTACGAATCGATTCCGACGGCGTTATCCGCCTTAGTAAAGAAAATATCGGCGAATGTATGCAAAGAAGATTCTTCGCTAGTGATGACAGTTCGGAGCATTACGATACGATTTCCGCCTTTTATTAAATCCATGCGGGAAGCGATCCCTGATGCTACAGTGTATTATCTTGCGAAAATGCTCGAATCCGGAGAGGACATTCGTTTTATCGCAAGAAGAATCATGATTTGCGCTTCGGAGGATGGGAGAAATGCGGACCCGCAGGCACTTGTTCTTGCCGTGAACGCTTCTCTTGCGGTGGAGCGGTAGGGCATGCCGAGGCACAGATTATTCTTACCGGAGCGGCGTGCTATAGTGCAACAGCAAAGAGTCCAATGCCGCGGTGAAGGCGATTTTTGCACAATGATGTAGTTAGAAAGAAGGGAAATTTGGAAATTCCTTCACCTTAGAGATGCGCATTACAACGGCATGAAAAAGCTCGGAAGAGGGATTGATACAAATATCCTCCACGACTATCCGGGGCACTTCGTTGAACAGCAATATTTGCCGGAGGAAATTAAAGATTACCGTTTTTATGAGGAAGACTTTAGAGAAATAATACAGAAAAAGGCAAATTTATTTTATAGAGTTCATGTTAGGATAGGGTGCTACAGCAAATAGAGGAGGATGGATATGAAGAAGACGATATGGTTTTTGCTTGGCAGGGCTGATGCTTTTTGCTACAGCATGCGGAAAGACGTGGAAGATACAAAGAATACAACGCAAGCGGTTCAAGAAGAACCCAGCCCGAGGCTTTGACGGAAAACAGTTTAAGTGCTACCGTGCAGAAGCTTGAAAACGGAAAAACTGACTGTAGAAACCGGCGACGGAAAGGTGATGAACTCGATGTGACGGGGGCTACTCTGGATAAGAACTGCGAGTTGATGCCCGGCGACGAGATAGAAATCGGCTAGTGAGGGTACAGAGCCGCAGGGACGGAATGAAGGTGAAAAAGTCACGGTTTCCGTTCCTATGAGTTCACAGTGGAAGATTTTAATGATGAACAGAATTTCACGGAGAGATTACCGCGGTAACGGATACCAGTCTTTCCGTAAAAGGAAATCCCCGACTTCCGTGCAGCGGCTTTTGGAGGGAGAAAATACTGAAGAGCAGAAGTATGGTGATACCGTTACCTTCCAAAGAGCAAGCTTTGAGACCGACTTGACGAAGGATGGATTAAAAAGTGGGGTCGGAAATCAGTGTTTACTATCTTGGGGATTTAAAACAACAATCCGCTTGCCTTCTATACGATTACGGAAGATAGCCTGGATGACGAAGCGGCGGATACCTTAAAGGTTAAGGGAACAATCGAGACCATAGATGGAGATATCTTTACCTTAAAGGAGACGACACATTCCTTCCGCTTTACAACGAATGGAAATGACGAACTTTTAAAAGAGGCGGAAGCTAATAAGGGAAAACGGTAGAGGTAAGCTACAGCACCTCTCTGAAGGCCAGAGCTTCTGCTCGAAGCTATTAAAGTGGTAGAGTAAGGTTTTTGTCCTATAATCGGGACTTTAAAGGGAGGCAGCGAACAATCTCGCGGTCTCCTGTTCAGAACCGATCTTGCTTACAAATTGCAGGGCTTTCCATCTTGGACAAGAAAAAGAACCCTCTACAATGCACTATGTTGCGTCACTATCATACATAATGGTGGAAAGGGTCCGAAAATCATTCACGAGACTCACCTTCATATCGGCCCCTAAAACTGTCCGTGCGCTGTCGGAATGCCTGCTTCTTCCGCTTTCCGTAGAAAAATATCATAGAGGGCATTGGCGTGTGCAGGGTCTCCGGCTTGAATAAAGCTCGGACGATTTCCTTTTCTGGTATCCGCATAGAGCGTGAACTGGCTCACGATAAGGAGGGCCGGAGATGTCTCTTATGGAAAGATTGTCTTTCCCGTTTTCATCCTCGAAGAGACAGGCATCCAGAATTTTCAGCATCTTATCAGCTACGGCTCGTACATCCTGGATTGTTGACACCCAAAAAGAATAAGATATCCTCCTCAATAGTCTCCCAAACTTTCGCCTGAAACGGAAACCGAGGCGGAAAAGAACTCTTTGAACTAAACAACGCATAATCTACTCCTTACTTAAACTGACGGATTGTTTCATTATATTGAAAAACCGATTTTTCCCAGCTGCTCTTTTTCAGGGACTCCCATAGAGATGTCCTCTTTGCTTGCAGAACTCTTCCAAGTCGGTAAATTCATCTCGGAGCTTCGTGTTCACAAAGCTGAGAAGAATCATGGTCTTTGGGCAGGCTCATTTTTATTTCTCTTCCTTTCTTGTTTTTTGCCATGTCATCTACGATTTTCAATCAATTGCTTCTTCAAATAGACATCAAAGCCCAGTAAGCTCAGGGCACAAAATTTTGCAAGTCTTGTCGTTCTTCTTCAGGGCAGATTTTCAAAAAGGATCCTTTCCGAGAAGGAGTTTTTGGCCTTTCAAAGCTTTCTCCACATCCGCCATGACATTTTGCATCTCTATATTGGCAAAGGAAAAGATCTCTCATAAATGTCCTTCAGCTGCGGGCTTTTTGCATGTAAAAGTAATTTTTCATTTAAAGGACGAAGGATGGTTTCGATATCGGAAAGACTCAGCATGCTTTTGTAGTAATAAATAAAAAGTAAGATTAGCATGTGATTCTTGTTGCAGCGTTTCCGCACAGGCGGAGGAAGAATTTTGTTTTTGGCATAATTATTAATCATGGTTTTGGTGAGCGCTTTATCTTCTTTGTGGCGCTGCATGGAGGAGAGTGTTCATCCATGAGAACCGGTGACCTGATCCATGTAGAGCTCTAAAGAAGGAAGGCATTTCCGTGCACATGATGTAAATTACAGTAAGTATTCTATTAACTCCTTTAATAATTTTTCGTCCATGCAAAAAGTATAGCATAGAAAAATACCTTAACAAGGGAAAAACAGCTGAACAAGAGAAAACAGCCGAACAAAGAGAAAAACAGCCGAACAAGAGAAAAATGGCTGAACAAAGGGAAAAACAGTATCATAAGGGAAAAACGGGGAGCGGGAGAAGAGAAGACTAGAGAAAAAAGAAAGTTTTAGGAGAGATGAACGTTGAACGGTTTTTGTAAAAGAACTAAAAATGGTACAATACCGAGGCGGTACTATTCCAAACGAGATATCGCATCGCTACACGAGCGATACTCGTTAAAAATAAGTGCGAAGCGGAATCGTGGATACTTGATTGCGTTTCCGCGAGGAAAGGGGATTTCATGGATTTAGAAGCCATTTTAAATAAAGAAACAGGCAGAGGCGGTACGTCATACGGAAGGACCTCTTTGGTTTTAGCAGGTGCAGGGGTCCGGAAAACCAGGGGTTTTAACGCATAGGATTGCGTACCTGATTGAGGAGAAAGGGTATTTCCTCTCATATTTTAGCCATTACTTTTTACCAATAAAGCCGCTAAGGAAATGCAGGAGCGTGTAGCAAAGCTTCTTCCTGTAGAGCGGCGGGGTTTGGGGTGTCCACCTTTCACAGCATGTGTCTAAGGATATTAAGAAGAGACATTTCCTACTCGGTTACGGAACGGATTTTTCCATCTATGATACGGATGACCAGCGTACCCTTTATGCGTCAGATTCTAAAGAGAGAAAAGATCGATTCGACAAACGCTTCGGGAAAGGGCGGTGCTGTCTCAGATTTCTCAGACGAAAAAACAGAGGGGGTAATGCAGAGGACTATCGGAAGGCAAGTGAAGGAGATTATATCAGTAAGCTGATTTATGATTGCTTCACTCTTTATGAGGAGAAGATGAAAAAGAACAATGCCTTGGATTTTTGACGATCTTCTCTTAAAGACCCTGGAGTTTGTTTTCAGGATTTTTCCGGAAGTACTTTCCCGGTATCAGGAGCGCCTCGCTACATCTTGGTAGATGAGTATCAGGACACCAATGATGTACAGTTCCGCCTGATTTATGCACTTGCGAAAAAAGTATCAGAACATCTGCGTTGTGGGGGATGATCAGAGCATTTATCGTTTCCGTGGAGCAAATTTGGAAAAATATCCTTTCCTTTTGAGTCCCAATTCCCTCCTGTCATACTGTAAAGTTGGAGCAGAATTATCGTTCCACCGCGCCGATTCTCGATTTGGCCATGCGGTCATTGCGGAAAAATCCCCGTCGTAAAGAAAAGAAACTCTGGACAGAGAAAAAAGAAGGAAAAAGGTTGTATTCAGGGAGTATGAGAGCGGAGAGGAAGAGGCCAGAGAGGTCATTAAAACCATACGGGAAAGGACTCTTGTACAAGAATTTTTGCGATTCTTTACAGAACCAATGCAGTCTCGTCTTTTTTTGAGGAAACAATGTATCAATTGGAACATTCCTATCAGATTGTGGGAGGGGTCAATTTCTATCAGCGTAAAGAGATAAAAAGACATTCTTGCCTTTATGAAACTGATGGTTAATACCAAAGATGATGTGGCATTTCGGCGTGTCATCAATGTTCCGAAAAAGGATTGAGATGCAAGTCTTGCCAAACTGGAGGATTACGGAGTAAATTTGGGCATTTTTCCCTGATGGAATCTCTTCCTTTTTGCAAAGGCTGCAGGACTTTCCGGAAAGGCCTTATCCGAAAATCCATAAATTTGAGGAAATGGTGGAAGGCTGGAAAGAAGAAGCGCTTTGATACACTTATTGAACGAATTTTTGAAGGATACGGCCTATGAAGCGGATTTACAGTCGGAAGGAGCCATTGAGGCGGAAAGCCGAATGGAAAAATATTCATGAGTTGAGGGCAAGCTTTTTCTTATATTCGGGAAAAACGGAGAAGAGGCAAGTCTTTCCGCCTTCCGGAAGAAGTTTCTCTTCTTTCGGACTTGGACAGAAGCGATTTAACGGAAGATAAAATCACAATGATGACACTGCACGGTGCCAAAGGGCTGGAATTTCCCGTTGTATTTCTGGTCGGTTTAAGGACGGACTCTTCCCGAGTTCCATGAGCTTTGGAAATGAAGAGGAAATGGAAGAGGAAAGACGCCTTTGTTATGTAGGAATTACGCGCGGGAGGAAGAACTTTATCTCAGCTCAGCCAGAAAAAGAATGGTAAACGGACAGAGCCAGTACTTCAAAAATCAGTCGTTTTTGAAGAACTTTCGGATGAATTGATGGAGAAGAATTTGCTTTTTACCCTGAAGCGTTCGGAAGAGGAGCTCTTTATGGAGGAAAGCGGACGTTCTTACTATAACAGTTACTTAAAACAACGCCCGGTCTTCCATCCCTCACCTACCAGTGGAAGGAGCGGCGGAGGTTTTTCCGGAGGAAACAGCTACGGAGAAAAAGAGCGGGAGAGAAGAAAATGCTTTCGGCAGCCTGGACAGCTTAAAGCAGTCAGGGACTTTTACAGAAAGGCTTTTTACATCCGCCGGAAAAGAAAAGCCGGATTATAAAGAGGGAGACCGTGTGTCACACATGAAGTTTGGAGAGGGTACGGTACTTAGTCTGGAGGAAGATAAGAAGGATTATCTTGTCACGGTTCTTTCGATAAGGCAGGACAAAAGAAAAATGATGGCAGGCTTTTGCCAAACCACAGAAGTTGTAAAAGAAAAGAGGGGTCTCCCTCTTTTGGAAAAAAAGTAAATTAGATCCTATAAACCATATCTTCCCAGGTTTCACCGCCCCATACGGACGAGCGAAGTGCCGATATGCTCAAAGCCCATATCTTCACTAAAAAGGAATGTAATGAGCATGGCAGGTGAGAAAAACTTTTCCGTGCCGCGTTCTTCTTCTTTTTCAGATAACGCTCCATAATTTTGGAAGCAATCCTTTTCCTCGATATTCGGGAAGGACTCAAGCTCAGGAGATAACAATGCTTAGCGCCTTTTTCGTGTAGAGAAGCATCAGTAAAGAATTTATCTAGGAAACAATCGGAAGAAGAGTGAATCCCGCTTAAGTAACCGGCAATTTTTCCGTTCACTTGGTCAAAAGCAATTAAATAATCCTCCGTGGCCTTTTCTACCCGATTTTTAACATCCTCGAAACTGTTTTCGCTTCATTTTTCAGGGAAACAAATTTTTCCATTTCAGAGTACTTTTTACGTCATCTGTTTCCGCTGTACGAAACAGATAACGACCATCCGTATACATAGAACCCTCCTTATTTGCTTTTTCTATAGCATAGCAAAGAAGCAAGAGAAAAGGCAAGTCTGATAAAGCACGGAGAGAAGAATAAGCGGGACTGACCGCTGTTTTCGGCGCTTCCTAAGGACTCTGCCATGTTGTTTCTTCCTATATTTTGTAGCTAAACTCTGTTTCGTTATCTTAATGGGAAAGAAAAGGCGTTTTGCAGCTGTACTTTTGCGTTGCAACAGGCGCTTTGTGGTTTCCCATTTTTCATCCAGTGTGTCTCGAGACCTTCACACTTAAAAAACAAAAACTAAAGGAGAAAAATGCATTTTCAAGACAAGAGAACTAAGATGATGACGGAGGCCGCTATAATCGCAGCGGTATATGTGGCGTTGGTGCTGCTCTTTAAGCCAATCAGTTTTGGAGCAATACAATTTCGTATTGCGGAGGCGCTTTCATTCTGCCTTTTTCAGTTTTTCCGCAGTACCCGGTTTGGCTCTGGGCTGTCTTCTCGGAAACTTCTTTTCGGAGCGGCTATGCCGGATGTGATTTTCGGAACTTTGGCAAACTCTTTTTGGCGGCGATTTTAAGCTATGTTTAGAAATGTCAGCAAATGGCTGGTTTGTATTCCGCCTATTTTGGCAAATGCCATCATTGTTCCCTTTGTATTACAGTATGCATACGGTGTACCGGATGCGTATTATTTCTTATTTGCCACGGTGGGAGCGGGAGAGGTTCTGGCTGTGGGGATTTTTGGGAAATATTTTACTTTTGGCGTTGGAGAGCAGAAGAGAAGTTATTTTCAGGACACAGAGGATTCCGCTTTCGAGTTCGGTCCGAGGATTTTCAATCGATGGAATTTACAGAAGGAAATTTTTACTATTTTTACTATTCCTAGAGAGATTTCCTTTTTAACAGGAGGGCATGTACGATATTCACTTTTGATCGACCCATATGGGTGCATTTTATCGGGATTGAGGAATCTCCATGAGCGGTCTTGCGGAAATATTGCATGACCGCGGTTTTTACCGTGAGCGGATCGGACATGAAAGCTTCTCCTTTAACGGAGCATCTACAGTCCTTGGGAATTCAAGTTTCCGTTCCGCAGAGTCCGGATAATGTAAAAAGCGGAATAGAGCTGTGATGTATACTGGCTGCAATTGCAGAAAGTAATCCTGAATTGCAAGAGGTAAAACGGCAGGGTATTCCCACAATGAGTCGTGCAGAGCTTCTGGGAAGAATCATGAAAAACTACAAGGAAGCCATTAATGTTTCCGGGACACATGGAAAGACGACGACGACCTCCATGATTGGCGAGATTCTGATGGAAGCCCAAATGGATCCGACTATTACGGTGGGGGAATGATGAAGGATATCGGAGGAAACCTGAGGGTGGGAAAATCCGATGTGTTTTTGGCGGAAGCCTGCGAATACACCAATTCTTTTCCTTTTCTTTCTTTCCGACGATAGAGGTTGTTTTGAATGTTGAGGCAGACCACCTGGATTTCTTCAAGGATATCAATGAAATTCGGCAGTCTTTCCGAAAGTTTATTGAAAAGCTGCCGGAGAACGGAATCATGGTTTTTCAATAAGGATATTCCGCATTCCGAGTATTTTTCTGGAAAATCTTCCCGGAAGAAAAATTATCACTTTCGGACACAGTAATGCGGATTATACGGCAAACTTCATTTCTTATGACCACTTTGCCCATCCCACGTATACCCTTTTTGAAAGAGGAGAGGATAGGGGACAAGTTACTCTTGGAGTGACGGGAGAACATAATATCTATAATTCTCTCTGCCATTGCGGTTGCCAGAGCCATCGGCATTCCATTAGAAACGATAAAAAGACGCGTTGGCTTCTTTTTGGAGGGACGGATCGTCGATTCCAGAGAAAGGGAACGTTGAACGGCTTTACGATTATCGACGATTATGCACATCATCCGCAGGAAATAGCCGCCACCATAGCTACCGCAAAGAAATATGTGCATAAGAGACTCTGGGTGGTTTTTCAGCCTCATACCTATTCCCGAACCTTGGCATTGATGGATGATTTTGCGGGGGCTCTCTCCCAGGCGGATGAAATCATTTTGGCAGACATTTATGCAGCACGAGAAAAATACGGTGGAGTCAGTTCCGATGATCTTAGAAAGTTGATGCTGTCACAAAATACCAATGTTTACTATATTCCGGACTTTCCGTCCATCGAGAAATTCATTCTTTCCCATGTCAAGGAGGGGGATCTCTTGATTACGATGGGAGCGGGAGACATTGTGAATGTGGGAGACCACTCTGCTGAGCCTTCCGGGAGCGGAAAAGGCGGAAGACTGGAGAAGCTGAGCGAGATAAAGGGAGCAAAAATGGGAGCTTTGCAAAAAGTATAAGGGGAAAAATTTTAAATTATCTGCAGATTATTGTGGGCTGTTTTATTACAGCTTTTGCGGTGAACAGCATTTTGATACCGAATAAGCTTTCCACCAGCGGGTAACCGGAATTTCCCAGATGGTTCAAAGTTTTACCGGCATTAACTACAGTTATATTTACTACTTCTTCAGCATTACCATCCTGATTCTGGCATTTTTCTGCCTGAAGCGGAAGAGTTTATGAAGATTATCTTTGTATCTTTCCTTTACCCGACACTTCTGGTTTTAACAAGAATGTTTCACTTTTGTATTCGTGCAGGGAGAAATGTTTCTCGTCTGTATATATTTTTCTCTGTTTTACGGTTTTGGATCCGGACTGGTCCTTCGTGCGGAGTAACCTTCGGCGGAACGGATACTGTTGCGCGGATTCTGAACCGGAAAATTTTTAAGAATGTTGCATTGAGCCGTATTATGTTGATTTTTAGACGGCAGCATCCTGATTTCTTTGGGCTTTGTATTCGGCAAGAATGTGGCACTCTATGCTTTGGTTAACCATGTGATTTGTATTTATATCATGGATTACATGCTTTTCGGTTTTCGTCAAAAAGTTATACAAGGCACAGATTATTCCTTTACGACAATGCAGACAGCGAAGAAATTGCAAAAGTATATCCTTGGGAATCGGAAGAGGGTGACCATTCATAAGGTTGTGGGGGCGTATACCACTCTGATAAGACGATGCTTTCCTCCATTGTGTCTCCGAGACAGTCTGCCTTGATTCGTTCTTTTCCTTGCTGAACATTATCCCAAAAAGCTTTTATGGAAGTATCTCCCTATCGTGACTGTTTACGGAATTGGAGAACGTTTTATCCGGATTCAGAGGGAGGATTAAAGATAAATCTTCTTTTTGCTGCAAGAAAAGATCGTTCTCACTTCGATATAAATCTACATACAGAGAAATAATACAACGATTTTTCGCTATTCTTTCCGATGAGACAAGCGCTACTATAGCTGATAAAGAAACAAAAAGCCGGAGAAAATTTCCGGAGTTTAGGCTATAGGAGAAAATGGAAATGGGACGGGCTGAGTTACAGGAAAGGAACGGGAACAGTACAGCTGGAAGAGTAAAAAGCTGGATTATACTCTTGTTGGAAAACAGATCAAAAAAATACAGGATTTTAAAAATTTTGCGGCAGAAGGATTTAGTGGAACTGGTCTTTTGCTACAACAAATACCATTTCTCGTATAGAGATAGGTAATACAGGCTGCAGTTTGGAACTTCTTCTGGCCATTTCCGATGTCTTGGAAGTGAGTCCGATGCGCTCTTATTCGAAACTTTAATCCTCTTTACAGCCGTTTTTATCCTTACTTTTGGCAAATGAAGGAAGCCATATTTCGAAAGGTGGAGGAGTCTTTGCAGGAGGGATTCCGGGAGATGGAGCAAAAAGAAGCTCTTTTTCCCGTAGAGAAAGATTTTCATGATTGGATAGCAAGAATCGGTCAAACGGAAAAAGTGGCGGAAAGGCCGGATGCGGAAGAACTTTTCGAGGAAATACTCCTTCGGAAGAGGAAGACCCAAGGAAAAGAGGGGGAATACGACGATACGGGGAAATTCTTATTTTTATTCTTCTTTAGAGGCCATGCCTAAGAGCAGCGTGTCGGAAAGTTGAAAAATGGAAAAGAAGGAAACGAAGCGGATAAGGCACAGGAATGGAAGGCTGCTATTGGCGGAAGAAAGAAGAAAAAGCAGCTGGCTTTCGATGAGTGGACAAAGGAAACAAGGAAGAAAAAGAGAAGAGGAAGAGCGTGCCAGAAGAAGCGGTATCCGGGAAGAAATAAGAAAGGAAAAGGAGAGAATCCGCCGGCTGGAAGAGGAGACGGCGGAAGCCAAGGCAAAACTTGCAGAAAAAGAGAGGCGAGAAGAGTCCTTTTCCTATGCTGCTGACAGCTTTCTCTTTTCCTAAAAAGAACTGGCAGAATCCGGAAAAGATGGAGCAGGAAGAGGGAAAGAAGCTTAAAAAGAAAAAGGCGGAAAAAGTGCAGCAAAGAATACGCCTGACGGAAGAGTAGGAATCGGCAATTTCTTGCGCTTTTTAAGAAAAAGCACTATAATTACAGGACACTCTACTAGGGAGTGTCCTTTTTGTTGTTTAAAAAGAGTGAGAAACGGAGCGATAGAGTAGGGATTATATTTTGCCATTTCGGACGGTATATTTTTTTCAAAAACAATAAAAGTAAAAGAGCAGATCAAAAAGAACAAAAGAACAAAAAAACAGTTGAGGTCTAATATGGATGAAGTATTCATCATGCGGGGAGGAAAAAGCTCTTCGCGGAGAAGTGGTTATAGGAGGAGCAAAAGAATGCGGCGCTCGATAGTGGCCGGCGCTTTGCTTACGGAAGACAGGGTTACCATTGAGAACCTACCTGATGTGCGAGACGTAAATGTTATGCTGGAAGCGCTAAAGGAGATTGGTGCGGATGTGCAAAGAATCGATGCACACACTGTTGCCATTGAGGGCTAAAAACCTGCATATCCATAGCATTGATGACGAATATATCCGAAAGATACGCGCTTCTTATTATTTTATCGGAGCGTTACTCGGAAAATACCATGAGGCTACAGTCCCTCTTCCGGGGGATGCGCTATCGGACAGCGCCCCATAGACCAACATTTAAAGGGATTCAGAGCACTTGGCACTAAGGCTGAGATTGAAAACGGCTATTTGGTGGCAAAAGGCGGAGGATGGACTTATCGGAAGTCATATTTATCTGGATGTGGTTTCTGTAGGGGCAACGATTAATATCATGCTTGCCGCTGCATTGGCAGAGGGTTTAACCATAGTGGAAAATGTGGCGAAAGAACCGCATATTGTAGATGTGGCAAACTTTTTGAACAGCATGGGGGCGAATATCCGCGGTGCAGGAACGGATACGATTCGTATCAAAGGGTTCGCAGACTGCACGGTACGACCTATGCCGTCATTCCGGACCAGATTGAAGCCGGAACCTTTATGTGCGCGGCAGCCATCACCGAGGGAGATGTGCTGGTTAAGAATGTCATTCCGAAGCATATGGAATCCATTTCCGCGAAGCTTCTGGAAATGGGAAATACGATTATTGAATATGATGAAAAGCATTCGGGTTATCGGGAAATTGGAGCAGCAGTCTACCGATGTAAAGACCCTGCCCTATCCGGGTTTTCCGACTGATATGCAGCCGCAGATTTCCGCTACATTGGCCTTGGCGAAGGGAAATGCGGTTGTTACGGAGTCTATCTTTGAAAATCGTTTAAATATGTCGACGAATTAACCCGTATGGGGAGCAACCATCAGCGTAGAAGGAAATGTCTCCGTTATCGAAGGGACAAAAGAGCCTCCGGCGCTTCGGTAAATGCTTTTGATCTTCGCGCGGGAGCGGCTCTTGTTCTTGCGGACTTGCTGCGCAGGGGTATCACGGTAGTCCACGACATCGGCTATATTCAAAGAGGCTATGAACACTTTGAAGAAAAATTGCAGGGTCTTGGAGCGGACATTTGCCCTTGCGGAAAATGAAAAGACCAGAAGAAATTCAGACTGCAGGTTGTTTAAAAATTCATTCTGCCTGATAGCAGTCTGCATATTCCGGAAATAGGCACACCGTATTTTTAATACGGACTCTTCAATCTGGAAGTAGGGACTATGCTGAGGAGAGCGTAAGGCCTCCTCTTCTTTTCCTACCCCCAAAAATCAAGAAGGCTTTCGGATTCTCATACTTTGCGAAATCTTCTCCGCCGGTAATAAAGGGAAGAGTTTGGATTTTTTTCCTTGGGAAATACATGCTTAAGAGCCTTTTGCCCGGTGAGTACCGCTTCTTCGTCATTTTATGGTGACGGGCGGTCCCGGAAAAATAGCTCACCTTAATTTCCGCTCTGGTTTCCAAAGCAATGCCTTCCGCAAGTCTTTCCAAGATGTGAGGATATTCTTCGCGTTGCGCGGATCGAAGCGCGACAGGTGCCCTTTAAGAGGGCGGACTCGGGAATGATATTAAAATTACTGGGTGCCTCAAAGGCGGTCACGCTGATTACGGACGGTCGCACGGAGGAAAGCTCCCTCGCCTTTTACTCTCTCAAGGCCTGACAGAAGGAGACGCCGACGCTGATAGGATCAATTCCGTGCTCGGATGTGCCGCATGAGTGCCCTTTCCCCTGATTTCTACGGAAAGGTATCGGCAGAAGCCATTACGGGACCCAGGGAAGAGAAGCAATACCCGGCGCGAAAGCCGTAAAAACATGCAGTCCAATCATGCGATCACATTCTTTTACGGCGGGAAGATCCTTTAAATAGCCTGCACCGCTATCAGCGATAAACTCTTCCGCAGGTTGGAAAACAAAGTGGAAGTCCAAAGAAAATTCTTCCTTATGTCGATTTGCCAAAATGGCGGTGGCCGGAGAATAGCAGTATGCGCATCGTGCCCGCAGGCATGCATCACGCCGTCATTTTTCGGAAATATAGGAACAGGTATTTTTCCTGAAGAGGGAGCGCATCAATATCCGCCCTGAATTCCGAGAATCTTTTTCGTTTTATCCCCATTGCCCGCTGCCTTGGTTCCGGAAACAAAGGCAATGATCTGTCTTATAGGGAGTAAGGGTGCGAATTCCCTCCTGCTCTAAAAAAATCTCAATAATTTTCTTTGTGTATTCCATTCTTCCCAGAAACTTCAGGATGTGCATGGAAATACCTGCGCATACGAATTAATTCCTCTTCAAATTCTGTGGCTAAAGCCAAACTGTTCATCCTTACACCCTTTTTTATGCAAAATTATAGACCGGCATCCTTCATGGCTGAGAGGAAACTGTCCTTTGACCTTGTGGCAATCAGTTCTTCCGGAAAATGAATTTCGCTGAGGAGCTTTTTCACCTTGTCCAGCTGGCCGATACGAAGAGCAAAATGGGCATCACTGGAAACGGAAATAGGAACCGATAACTCTGCACAGCGTACGGCAATGGCGCGGCAACGGTCAATGCAGTGATTGCCGCTATCCATGGAATGCCCTAGTTAATCTCAATGAGTTTATGGGCCTCCTTTGCGGCAAGCAGCACCGGATCAATTTCAAAGGGCAGACCGGAGCGTCCAATGTGTCCGAGAATCAATACTTTTTTATTTCGTAGAGCTTCCAGATAAAGCTTAGTGCACTCCAAGGGAGTTGCGGAATCGGCAAAGCTGTGCTTATGGACAGAAGCAATCACGTAATCCATTTTCCTTGTCACTTCATAGAGAGAAAGTGTTTTTGTCGTTATAAAAATCGCCGTCGATATTTTTTTGGCGATAGGAATGTCGTATCCGAAAAGATGACCGTCCAAAATCCACAATGTCAACTTCGCACCCTTGCAGAAGGCGTACACCGTCGATTTCTTTGGGCAGGTGTGGCTGACACAGAGATACTGGTAGTGGCGGATATTTTCATATTCCGGATAGAGCATGGAAGAAAAGTGATCCGTAGATCCGAGCAACTCCAGAGCCGGCTTCCTTAGCGGAACGAACATTTTTCCAAAAATGGTGGAATAAGCATGCCGGAGTATAAAGTATGTGTATGAACATCGCATCGTAATTGCATAAAAACTCTCTTTATTATAAGTCTAGGATGAGTTCTACAGGACAGTGGTCGGAGCCCATAACTTCCGTATGGATGGAGGCGGAGTGCAGCTTTTTCTCAAGCTGTTTGGAAACGACGAAGCAGTCAATTCTCCAACTCGCATTTCTGCCCTCGCCTTTGTACGGTAGCTCCACCAGCTGTATGCTTCTTTTCCGGATAAAAATAGCGGAAGGAATCAAGGTATCCGTTATCCAGTACGCGGAGAATTTTTGCCCTCTCTTCGTCGGAGAAACCGGCACTTAAGTGGTTCGTATCCGGATTCTTCAAGTCAATTTCTTCATGCGCAACATTTAAATCTCCGCAGTAAACGACGGGTTTTCTTTCCAAATTTAAAATATAGCTTAAAAAGCATCTTCAAACTCCATTCTGTACGGGAGTCGCTTTAATTCCCCTGAGAGTTTGGAACATAAACCGTGATCAGATAAAAATCCTTAAATTCCGCGGTAATAACGCGTCCCTCCCGGCCATGCTCTTCTACACCTATACCGTAGCTTACGGAAAGTGGCTCTTCTTTTTGTAAATATAGCAGTTCCGAATATCCCTTTTTCACCGCATAGTTCCAATATTGAAAATAGCCCGGCAAATCCAGCTCGATTTGCCCTGCCTGTAACTTGGTTTCTTGCAGGCAGAAAAATGTCGGCATCGAGCTTCCGAAGTCTTCCATAAAAATTTTTACCCATTACCGCACGCAAGCTGTTTTACATTCCATGAAATCAGTTTTTCATTATAATCCTTTCTATAAATACAGTCGTTTAAGGAAATCTTATTTTATGTCGAAAGGAATACTATAGTTCATAAACTATTCCTTTATCAGTAACTTCGGCTTATCTTATATCGAAACAACAGATTAGGCAAGACGGAGACAGGGCAGGATTGAATTAAGAGTCGCATCTGTTCAAATGAAAGCGATACAGCTATACTGAAGAATGAAAGGGAAATGAGATGCTGTATTGGAAAAAGAATTGGGAAAGGATGGAAAAATGGCATCAAAAACACTGGAAGAAGTAGCGGAGTATATTAAGAAAATACGCTTTAAAAAGGGATTTTTCGGATTGAAAACCGACCTCGGTATGGAAAAATTGGAGGACTGGACGCAGAGTACCGCTCCGTATGTGCAGGAAGTATCCCGAAGCAAAGGATAAAGGAAAAAGAAGAGAAAGATTGCCGAGCTGGAGAAGAGACTTCTGAACTGAAATCCCTACTTCGGAGGGAGCGGAAAATGGCTAAGAAAGGGAAAGAAAAGGCCCGTTCTTCCTCTGGATGTCATTCTGGAAGAGAAGAGGATATTACAGACAAGTCTCGGATATTACCTCATTCCTGACACATCTGGCAATTGATGGCCGCCTTGGTGTATGTTATGTTCTTTCGTGATTTTCGGAATTGCTCCGATGAAAAATGATGACATGAAGCCGAAGCTCAGTGCAGGAGACCTTATGCTGTATTACCGACTGGAAAATAAAAATATTTCCTCCGATGTTCTGGTCTATCAGGTAGAAGGGAAACAGTATGTAGGGCGAGTAATCGGACAACCCGGAGATGTGCTAGAGATTCCTGAAGAAGGCGGACTGAAGATTAACGGAAATACCCAAGTAGAGGACAGCATATTTTTGAAACCAAACCCTATGAAAATGAAACGGTAAAAATACCCGATTACTGGGGACGGATGAATATTTCCTAATGGCGGATATGCGTTCCGGAGCTAGGTGATAGCCAGCGCTTTCGGCGCAATCCATAAAAGCAGATTAAGGGGAAAGGTCATTATGATTTTAGTGAGATCTTCTCTATAAGGAAGTTACGAAAAATTTTAACTTTCCAAGACCTGAATAAACAGAATAAGGAATATGCAGGCTCTGTATTAGTAGGGTTACTTAAACCGTGAAAAGAGAGAGACATTTCTACGTCTAATAAACTCTCTCTCAGTGTGCAAAATAAATACTTTATTTTTGAAAAATTTTGCGATAATATATTTGTAATTAATAATCTCATAAAATCAAGAACCAAATCATGTTGTAAGAGGGGGCCGGAGGGACCCTGCCCCTCAGAAAAAGAAAGCTCCGGGAAGTATAGGGAGAGTAAGGGAGTAGTTTATGAAATTGCAGTATGTTGAGATAGTTTTTCGGGATGGTCTTACAGACGGAAAAGTTCTATGAAGGAAAGGCCATCAATATGTTTTGTATTGCTTTTTAATCGATGATTCTGGAATAGAAAAAGATTTATTCCAGACTGAATCCGGGCCCTTTTGCCGGCAAAGTTTCAGGTCGCTGGGAAATTGCATAGAAGAAAATAACAGAAGATTTAAAAATTGTGTATAGAAGCAGATATTTTATATTTCTTCCTTGAAGAACGTTCACATTCTGGGATACTACTGATGAATGTGAAAGCAAAAGGAGGAAGTATGGCAGAGAGAGAGAATACTGTTTGGGGGAGATCCGAGTACAGCTCTCGGATGTGCAGAATTTTTGCTTAATGGACAATATAAAGAAGCTGTTATTTTAGATAAAGAAATTTTAACTCTGTTGGTCAGGAATGCAGATTGATCAAGCCCTTATGGTATCCAGTAGTTTGGAAGGGGACATCAATCAGCTTTTTGAGGGCGGAGTTATTTCGCACAGGCGCGAGATACCCTATCATGGAATCTCGTGCTTTCGGTGAGCTTGCCGAACTCGGAATGAAACCTCCGCACAGGATGCCAACGACTCTTTCTCCATGCTTCGAGATGCGCTTCCTCTATGTAGATGAGAACCAGGAGGGGAGAAGAGAAGAGGCTGCCGCTCCGAGAGTGAATCCGAATTTCTACGGAGAAGAGGCCCCTCGCCTTCGTACGGACGGATATAGTGAAAGAAGGGTAAGCAACACTATTACGCATAGAAGAGGATGACGGCGGTTTAGGATTCCTGATTCGAAGAAACAACGGAAGAACTCGCGAAGGCGTCTTCCGCTTCCGGAAGAACTGCGGCAGGGCAGAGAAGCGGCAGTGCAAAGCGAGAGTGAGCGGGCGGAGCGGAAGCGTACAAAGGAAAGGGAAGAAAGACTGCCGGTCAGGAAATTGATTTATACAACATTCTAAAAGATTGCCTTGCCGGTTGCTATTTTACTGGTTGTTGTCCTCATTATCCGCATGATTGCCTTTCCGAAGAGAAAGACTCCGGTAATGACTACAGCCGCTGTGAGCACTACGGCGGAAACAGCGGAAAGCATTGAAACGGAGAGCAGCACGGAGGAAAGTACGGAAGCGGCAAAGCGCTACTTTGTTACTACGGGAGTCAGAGTGAGAACGAAAGCCGAGTACTACGGATTCGGAAGTACTTACGCGTTTTTGGAAGCCGGAACGGAAGTGGATTTCAAATCGGATTACAATGATGAGTGGATTAGCATTAACTATAATGGGCAGGAAGCCTATGTTGCGAAACAGTATGTGCGCAGTGAAACAGTAGAGACAACAGCGGCGTCCACAACGAAGTCTAATACGGAACAGAGTTCAAGCAGCGCAAGTAACAGAGATGGATCGACTCACTTTAACGGTTGCACGTAAGGACTTAAAATAAAGAATAAAGAATGTCATGCTTTCTTAAAATTGAAGAGGAGTTGTGAAAGAGAGATTTACTTGAATGCCGTGAATTTCCTTTTTCATAACTCCTTTTTATTAAATTTTTATACTTTTAATAAAAATGCTTTGCATTACGAAAGAATGAGCCTATAATGTCAAAAAGTAATTTTAGAGCAGGAAGGGGGAAGAAAATGGAAAAAGCTTGCACGGTCTCTCTGGAGGAGTTAAAATGTGGAGACCGCCTTTACGATACCGCTGGGATTCCGCATCAGAGTCGGTTTTCGTGACTTGATTGTGATGGCAATCCTGATTTTTGGCTGCCTTTCTTTTAGGGAGAAATCTGCGCGTTTCGAAATCCGGAAGAAGACAACAGATTGCGGAATTGATTGTGACAAAGCTGGATGCGTTTACAAAAGGGACTCGGAGAGGAAGCGACAGAGTACAGCACGTATATGGCATCCGTTTTACTCTCTTTATCGGTTTTGTGAATTTGACCGGTATTTTCGGCATGAAAACCGCCCACAAAAGACTTAAAGATTCCGGCAGCTCTTGCCGTGATGAGTATCGTTTTAGTGGAAGCGGCCGGAATCAGAGCTTTTGGACTTGGGGATGGATGAAACGTCTGCAAGCCCTCATGGCAATCCTTACGCCTATCAATATTTTGGAAATTTTTATCCGACCGCTTTCCCTATGCATGCGTTTATTCGAAAATGTCTTAAGTGCATTTGTTATTATGGAACTGGTAACCTTGGTGGTTCCCGTGGGAGTTCCCGCTATTCTGTCTTTGTATTTTGATGTTTTTGACGGATTGATTCAGGCCTATGTCTTTGTGTTCTTGACTTCGCTTTATATTGCGGAAGCTGTGGAGTAAGGGGAAAAAAGGATATACCGGAACAATCCGGTTTAAGGGCAAATTGTAGAGAAAAAGCAATAAAGTAAGAAGATAGAGTAAAAAGAATTTTAAGAGTTAAGTAGTGTGTTTCAAAGAGAAGGAACAGAGTAGGGTCGCAAAGGCGACAGAAGAGGAGGTGAATTATGACAGCAATCGAGCAGCTATTGCAGCATTGGCATATATCGGAGCAGGTTTATCCATCGGTATTGCAACCGGAAAGGCTACAGAGGCGGTAGCAAGGCAGCCGGAGGCCAGTTCCAAGATTATGACCATTTTACTTTTGGGTTGTGCCCTCGCGGAGGCAACGGCAATCTACGGATTCGTTATCGGCTTAATGATTATTCTCTTCTTAAAAGTAAACTTCGGGGAAATTGCTAAGCTAAGGAGGAAGAGGATGCTAAGCTTTTGATTTAAGAACTTTTATTTTTACCGTGATTAACGTTCTTGTGCTGGTGTTTTTCTGTACCGCTTTTTGTTTAGCCGTTTGTTCGGGAAATTCTTGCAGCTAGACAGAATGAGTTGGATAACTCCCTATAGAGAAGCGGGAAGAAGCAAATCAGAAGGCCAACGCCTTAAAGAAGCAGTATGAAGATACCATGGCGCAGGTTGACGCGGAACGCCAGGAAAAAGCTCGAGAGAGACCAGATTGCAGGCAACGAGCGAGTATGATGAAATTATAGGAAATGCCAGAGAAAAGGCGCGACGAAGATTATTGCCGATGCAAAGATAGAGGCACAGAGGCAGGCAGAGCAGAAGCAGCACGAGATGGAAGAGGAAGTGGCTATGCTGGCTAAGGCTGCCTATAAGATTTGCGGCGAGCAAGGATTCCGTGGAGAATAACCAGAAGCTTTACGACACTTTCCTAGAGGATGCAGAGAAGAAAGGGTAAAGGATTATGCTGCAAAAAGTCAGTGATTATGCACAACAGCTTTATAAAATGCATGTTCCCAACAGTGAAATCGAGGAAACCAGTCGCATTTTTGAAGTTTTTACGGAAACAGCGTCTCAGTTGTCTGACCCTCATCGTCTTTGGAAAATAGACTAGCTATAATCGACAGTATTTTTCCCTACTGAAGTAAGAGATATTTTAAAAGTTTTTATGCCAGAACGGCTTGTTAAGCTCCTGGATGGATATTGCCGATGAGTATCAAAGAGTTTCCGAAGAGAACCACGAAGTTAAGAGTTCGTCTGCGTTATGTAACCAAACCGGAGGAAGAGCAGTTAAAGCGAATCCGGACTTTTGTCTATAATAAATACCATACACGCAATATTGAAATGAGACTCGAAGAGGATGCTTCATAGGTGGAGGCTTTATTCTTGAGGTGGGCAATGACCAGTACGACTGGAGTACCAAGGGAGAAGACAACAGTTCCTTTGATGAAGTAATGAGTAAGCGCCTCGGCGGAAGCAGTCAGGATATCGTGAGTATCCTGCAAAGCTCCGTAGACGATTTCGACCTGAAGGCGGAAAAGAAGGAAATCGGTTTTGTCAGTTCCGTAGGAGACGGCATTGTGGTCATCAACGGACTGGACCATGCCATGTACGGAGAGGTTGTCGTATTTGACAACGGCGTCCGCGGTATGGTGCAAAATATAGAAAGAAACCGTATCGGTGTCATCCTCTTTCGAGATGAAGAGGGAATCGTGGAAAGCAGTCGTGCCGTTCGTACTAATAAAATGGCGGGGATTCCTGTAGGGGATGCCTTCCTTGGCAGAGTAGTGGATGCTTTAGGAAATCCGATTGACGGTGAGGGAGAAATTGTTACCAGAGACTACCGTCCGATTGAGCAGCCAGCCTCGGGAATCATTGACAGAAAAACGGTCAATGTTCCTTTGCAGACCGGTATTTTTAGTGATTGACTCCATGTTTCCCTATCGGTAGAGGACAGAGAGAGTTAATTATCGGAGACAGACAGACCGGAAAGACCTCTATTGCGATGGATACCATTTTAAAATCAAAAGAAAAACTGCCTTTGTATTTATGTGGCTATCGGACAGAAGGAGTCCACCATTGCGGCGCTTGTTGAAAACTTAAAGAAGCATGACGCCATGAGCTATACTTGCGTCCTTGCGGCGACAGCAGCCGATCCGGCGCCAATTCAGTATATCGCGCCCTATGCGGCAACCTCCCTTGCGGAGTACTTTATGTACGAGGGAAGGATGTGCTCATTGTTTATGATGACTTAAGTAAGCATGCGGTGGCTTACCGTGCGCTTTCCCTTCTTTTGGGAAGAGCCCCCGGTCGTGAAGCTTATCCCGGCGATGTATTTTATCTGCACTCTCGTCTGTTAGAGCGCTCCTGCCGCCTTTCCGACGAGCTTGGCGGAGGAAGTATCACCGCTTTACCGATTATTGAGACGCAGGACGGCGATGTGTCCGCTTATATCCCGACCAATGTCATCTCCATTACGGATGGACAGATTTTCTCGAGAGTAACCTCTTTTTGAGGGACAGCGCCCTGCGGTCAATGTAGGACTTTCCGTTTCCCGTGTAGGGCGGTGCGGCACAGACAAAGGCCATGAAGAAGGCGGCCGGATCGCTTCGTATCGATTTGGCGCAGTACAGGGAGATGGCGGTATTTACCCAGTTCTCCTCCGACCTCGATGAGAGTACAAAGACGCAGCTTACGCAGGAGCGATTCTCATGGAGCTCTTAAAGCAACCCCTTGGAAAGACCGCTTTTAGGTGAGCAGGTGGTAACTCTTGTTCTGGCTCTTCATAAAGAGTTTTTCGGATGTAGATAAGAAAGAGGTAAAGAGTTTATAGAATCGGATTCTTCAATATTTTTGAAAGAGAAAGAACCGGAGATTTTACGGAAATATTGAGATTTCCGGAATGCTTTGCGAGACGACCTTGTAGAGCAGATTATTTCGTTTACCATGACTTCCGGAAGAAAGAGGCGGAAGAACAATCATAAAGGAGGCATATTTTGCCTACAACAAGAGAACTAAGAGACGAATCGGCAGCATTGATAATACGATGAAAAATTACCAATGCGATGTATCTGATATCCAGTACGAAGATGCGTAAGGCGAAGGCGGAGCTGGCCCAGACGGGAGCCGTATTTTCTACTACTCTGCAGTCGATGATTGCGCGTGTTATGCGACATTTGCCCGAAGACTATACCACCCCTTTTCTGGATTCCAGAGAAGGGACAGCTGAGGGAGAAGGCAAGGTTGCCATCATCTGTGTTGCGGCGGATAAGGGTCTTGCCGGTGCCTATAATCACAATGTCATTAAAGAGACGGAGGAGCTTTTAAAAGCAATATAAAAATACTCGGCTTTTCGTTGTCGGCGAGATGGGGCGAAGTTATTTTCACACAAGACGGATACCGATTGATGAGACCTTTCGCTACACGGCACAGAACCCGACGCTCCATAGAGCGAGAGTCATTACCAGAAGATGCTGGAGCTTTTTCAGAATAGAGAAATTGATGAGCTTCATATTGCTTATACCAGGATGAAGAGTTCTTTAGAGATGGAAAGTCTTGAGGAGCAGCTTCTGCCCTTGGACAAGTTGCACCCGGTTTTTCGTAAAAGTGCCGATTACGGCAAATTATGAGGCCTTTCGCATTTTCCCAAATCCGGATGCGCTGATGGAAAAATATCATTCCGGACTACTTTAAACGGCTATATCTACAGTGCTCGTGGAGTCTTTCTGCGCAGAGCAACATGCAAGAATGACTGCCATGGATTCAGCGAATCGAAACGGAAATGAACTAAAGCAGAAGCTTCGTATTCAGTATAACCGTGTGCGTCAGGCACAGATTACGCAGGAAATCACGGAAATTGCTGCAGGAGCCAAGGCACAAAGGCTGCAAAGGCGAAGAAAAATAGGAAAGAGAGGAGAAGGGTAGATGCAAACAGGGAAAATCGTACAGGTTATGGGTCCTGTTGTGGATGTGGGAATTTATGGAAAAATCCGCTTCCTACCATTAAGACGGCTCACGGTGGATAACCACGGAGTAAAAGTCGACCATGGAAGTGGCAGACCATTTAGGAGACAATACGGTTCGCTGTATCATGTTATCCCCGAGTGAGGGCTGAAAGAGATATGGAAGTGCAGTCCACGGAAGAGGGAATTGCTGTTCCGGTAGGGAGGAAACCTCGGAAGACTCTTTAATGTATTGGGAGAGACCATTGACAGAAAAGACCCGATTACTACCGAGGAAAGATGGGAAATTCACAGAAAACCGCCTGCCTTTACCGAGCAAAGCCCGGTTCAGGAGGTCTTGGAGACCGGAATCAAGGTCATTGACTTAATAGCCCCCTATGCGAAGGGCGAAAGGTCGGCCTATTCGGCGGTGCCGGTGAGGAAAGACGGTCCTGATTCAGGAACTGATTCGAAATGTCGCAACAGAGCATGGCGGATATTCCATTTTTACCGGTGTGGGAGAACGTTCTCGTGAGGGAAACGACCTCTATAACGAGATGACGGAGTCCGGCGTTATCAAGAACACGGCGCTTGTATTCGGGCAGATGAACGAGTCGCCCGGTGCCAGAATGAGAGTGGCGGAGACGGGGCCTACCATGGCGGAGTATTTCCGGGATGTACAGCATAAGGATGTGCTCCTTTATCGATAATATCTTCCGTTTTGTGCAGGCGGGTTCAGAAGTTTCCTCCTCCTCGGAAGAATGCCTTCTGCAGTAGGCTATCAGCCGACCCTTGCCTCTGAAATGGGACAGCTGCAGGAGCGTATTGCATCCACGAAGGCCGGCTCCGCAACCTCCGGTACAGGCGGTTTGATGTGCCTGCGGATGATCTTACTCGACCCGGCACCGGCGACGACCTTCGCGCACCTGATGCAACAACCGTGCTTTCCTGCAAGATCGTGGAGCAGGGTATTTATCCGGCGGTGGATCCTCTGAGTCCTCTTCCCGTATTTTTGGAAGAAGATATCGTGGGAAAAAGAGCATTACGAGACGGCGCAAAGCGTGCTGCAGATTTTACAGAAATACAAGGAATTTATCAGGATATTATCGCAATTCTCTGTATGGAAGAGCTCGAGGAAGATAAGCTTCGTCGTATCGCGCTCGAAAGATTCGTAGTCTTCCTTTCAGCCCTTCGTGGAGAGCAGTGCACGGTGTTGCCGGTCGACCTGTTCGAAAGAAACGACTAGTTTCAAAGGCCATTAGTGACGGAGAAATGGATCGGGTTCGGAGCTTGCTTTCTTCAATGTCGGGAATCTTGATGATGTGAAGAAGAAGGCGGAAAGCCAAAGAACTAAAGGAGTTCCGATGATGCGAGGAAATAGAAGACTGTTCGCGTGCAAAGTTATTGCAACGAACAAGGTCTACTATGACGATAAACTTCGGTATCTGAATGTCCGTACACTGGACGGACAGATTGACTTTTATGGCGCACCATGCCCCATCGTCGTTGCGGTGAAATCGGGGTTTTGATGCGCAGAAGCGGATGGCCCTGGGTGCATGTTGAGGTCGGGAAAGGTATTTTTGTAATTTGCCAATAACCGTTTAACGCTTCCTTGTGATACTCTGGAATCAAGGAGGAGATGATATTCGAAGAGCTGAGGAGGCGAAGGAAAGAGCCGAAGAAGAGCTTCGAGCAGAAGCACTATATGGAAATACATCATGAGCTGCACTTGCAAGAGCCTTGGGAAGACTGGAATTTTTACGTAAGAAGACCTATTTATAAAGGAGAAAATATGCTTTGAGTCCAAACAGTCGATTACCGCAGTGATTGTTCTTATCTTAGCCGCTTCGTGGTGCTGGGAATGGTTTTTGACACCGCTTCTCAGCAGGATGTAGTCATTTAGCCGGAAAGACTGTTTATAGATTGCGGAATCAAAGCGAGAAGAAAAGCCAATCGTAGAAAAAGTAAAAAGCGAAATAAAGGATGAATAAAGAAGAATCTCTGTAGAAAAAGATAGAGGATCTTGTTTTACTGGGCTACCTGGGCCTCTCAGGTGTGCTCTATGGGAAAAAGGAAGCACTTCCCTTTTCCAGCGCTTTCAAAAAGAAGAGAGAAGCAATCGAGGACTTGCCCCGCCTTTTTGGGAGGAGGAGTTCTTTCTTTTTCTCAGAAAATACTTTACCTTTTACAGATAAGGAAAGAAACGGAGAACCTGTCCCTCTTTATGAGGATGACGTCCAGCCAAGGAAAATGCAGAGAGGTAAAGAGGGAAGGTAGAAGATTTGTTTCAGGGGTTTATGCGAATTTTCCGTTACGGAAGTTTTGCCTCTGGAAAGGGAGGATCTTTCCGGCCTGGGGGAAATCGGAGGAGGCGGTTTTTCTTTTTCCTCAGGAAGATTTTCTTCTCAAAAGTACCATCGAGCTTTGGTGAGCATTTTCAGATTTCCCTGCATGCTCTTTCACGCGAAAAGCGCTTCTCCTTCGCCTTGAAAGGGAAGACTTTGCCGTCTTGCAAGAAAGGAATAGGGGAGTTGCATCGGCCGTTTTGCAGAAAAGAAGCGGATTCGGGTGTGGGTTTTTTCAGGGACCGACAGTCTGGAGGAGTTTATTTCACAAAATGAGAAATAGACTAATGCAGAGAAGAGAGATGCTTACAAAAAGAGAATCGGAGGAAATATACGTAAAGAAGAAAACAGGAGTGACTGGATAGGGAGTCGTTCGACTTCGCTATCTACTGCGCTTTGAGAAGCTGTCAGTATATTGGGCAAAGAGAGGAGACCTTAACTCTGACTTAATTTGGTACGATAAAACGGAAGAATGGAAAAGGAACTACGAGAGGAGAAAGAATCAAATATCATTGAGAAATGCGAAACTCAGTACAGAGGACATAGCAGCTCTTTAGGAGAAGACGGGAGAGAGTGGCTGCAGAAGTTGCGTGCAATGAGAAAGACAGCACGATCGGCGGCTCTCATGCTCCTGATCAACTGGCTAATACAAAGGATGAGCGTGTGGATGCCTTGATTGAAGTGAAGGTGACTCCGCAAAGAGGAATGAGCGCGACAGTATTGCAGGAAGCGCATTTACCAATTATGAAGAAGTGGATGCGCTCTATCTTACGAAGCGGAGGATGTGACTGCACGGTGATGATGAGGGCAGAGACCATGAAGGAAGTGGCCAATTTTCGTTTCACTTGGAAGCTTTGGACCGATGGGAGTTCGTGCTGTCCACGGCAACGCGCCGTTCTGAAGCGCTATAAAGATCACGGAACAAGACCCAGGTATGGCGAAAGTCGGATGAAAGAATGGCAGGTATCAGATGAGAGAACTGAATCCTGAAGTCCTTGCGATAAAACCCAGCGGAATCCGTAAGTTTTTGATTTGGTATCGAAATGAAGGATGCCATCTCCTCCCGGAGTCGGGGAACCGGACTTTGATACGCCCCTGGCATATTCGGGAAGAGGAATCCATTCCTTGGAGAAAGGACAGAACCTTCTATTCCTCCAATGCCGGACTTATGGGAGCTCGTGAAGAGGTCAGTCGTAAGGTGAAAGTCAGCACGGCATAAGCTCTATAACGCAAAATGAAGTGATGATTACGAGCAGGATCGAGCCATTGACCGCTATGCGGGTCATACTAGCCTGGAGAGAGAGGTTTTGATTCCGGAGCCCCTATGTTTCGTACTTGCCTTGTGCCGAATGGCGTATGGCGTACTGGTACCGATTCCACTGGAAGAAAAGGATGGGTTCCGGCCTGACAGCGGAGGCTGAACGCTATCACGGAGAAAATCGAAGCTTTTCTTCCTTTTCTTCCGAAACAACCATGGGAAGCATTATGGAAAAAGAGGATTTGGAGGCAATCGTTCCTCTTTATTTTTTGAAGCATAACCTCTATGTTCTGACGGATGAGATTTATGCTAAGCTAAAGGAAAAGCATCATTCTATTATTGAATTCCAGGGAATGCGAGAAAAGAACGGTTTATATCAACGGTTTTTCCAAGGCCTATGCTATGACCGGCTGGAGGTTTGGCTATGCTTGTTAGCAGAGGAGCGGATTTTAAAGCAGATGTTAAAGCTCCATCAGTTTTCACATCATGTCTGACCGCCGACCACCTCCAGTATTCCGCAATAGAGGCGTTGCGAAAACGGAGATGCCGATGTAGAAAAGGATGCGCGAAGCCTATGATGAAAAGGCAGTGCTTTTCTCTTATTCCATTTTAGATGGACTTGATTGCTTTGAACCTCACGGCGCATTCTATGTTTTCGTCTATCAAGAAATGGACTTTCCAGTACGGAGTTTGCGGAGACTCTGAAGGAAGAAAAGGTTGCAGAGTCGAACCGCATTCGAGATCGGGAGAGCTTTTATCCGGTATTTCCTATGCGTATTCCCCGGAAAAATTTGAAGATTGCCATGGAACGAATTGAGCGTTTTATTCAAAAATTAGAAGTGAAAGCATAGATGAGGAGCAAGGATATGGCTTTGGTACGATGAAAAGTGATATTTTACCACATTCTCCCCGGAGGAATGTTTTCCGGAGACGAAGACGCAGAAATCTCTTTCTCCGTCTGGAAGAATCATGTTGCCCTATCTGAAGGTTTTAGGTGTGGACGCGGTGATATTGAGCCCCTTTCGGAAGATCCTCTTTGCTATGGAGCAAAAAGATTTGCTAAAGATTAATCCTGCCCTAGGCACGGAAGAAGAGCTTTTCGTCATTATATTAATTTGGCGCACAATATGGGATTAAAGAGTACTTTTCGATGAGCAGTACTTTAGCAGTAGAGCATTTTTGCCTGGGACCTTTTCTTGAAAAAGGAGAAAAATCTCCTTACAAGAGTTGGTACAAAAGATGGGACTTTACCGCATCTTCTGAAGGCGGAGATGCTTTTTCCTATTCTTCCCGGAAAGAGCTCGAAAAACTATCCGCTTTTTAATTTCGATGATGAAGACCTTAGGATGTATATTGTAGAGCGAATCAAGGAGTGGATCAGTCGTTATGACATTGACGGAATTCGACTTGCCCATTGTACGTCTATGGACATCCATTTTTCAAAAATCTCTTCAAGTTATTTTACAGGCCAGATGAAGCCGGGAGTTTTTCCTTTTAGGAGATATCAAAAGGAGCTGGCTCGCCATATCAATGCGGAAACCTTGCAGTCCGTATGCAATTACGAGTGATCGTGCTATTGTGAAAGCTCTTTAATGAGAAAAATTTTACGAACTTGTTTTCGGACTTGGAAAAGAATCCTGAGCTCCTCCTGCAAAGTAACACGTTTTTAGAAAATCCCAGAACCGATAGAATTGCGACAGTTTTGGAAGACCGCAATAATTTATATGGTGTATATACCGCTCTTTTTGCTCTTCCCGGAAGGGTGGCTTTGTACTATGGGGCAGAGTACGGCTTATCGGGCACGAAGGAGGAGGACGAAGAGGCGCTTTCCCCGAGCTTTACAAAGGCGGAATATACGCCGGACGCTTTACCAGTTATATTGCCAAGCTTGCGGAGATTCACGGGAAGAATTCGGAACTGCAAAACGGGGGATACAAGGAAATCTATTTGGATCATCGTCTTTATGCCTTCCTCCGAACGGACGAAAACAGTGGCGTTCTTACGGTACCGAACAATGATTCCATGGATCAATTTATCCGTCTTCGCATCCCGCTTCGGGCAAGACTCGCTCTGACCTTGTGAATCAGGATGAGGTGGAAATCGGCGATGACGGAAAACTTAGAGTCTTCTGTCCTGCTCATAGCGGAAGGCTGATTAAAGTAAAATAAAAGACCGGATGTTATTCTGGACGAGTATCGTTTGCGAAGCGCACGGGATCTCGTTTGGAAAGGAATATGGCGGGGACAGGCTAAATGACTTTCCGTGCCCGCAGGGATGCGATATACTGGAGAGAACACGGAAGCCTTGGGCAAAGGAGGCAATTATGGATAGATCGATGGATCGTTATCTTTTCGGAGTGGGAAGAACATTATCAGATTTATGAGAAATGGGTGCACATCCTGTACTTTTTGAGGGAAAAGAAGGTGTGCATTTTTGCTGTATGGGCACCTCATGCCAAGGCTGTTTCCTTAGTATCCAGACAGAAATGGCTGGAATCCGGAGGCAAATCCCATGATTCGTGGAAGATTCCGGTATTTTTGATGTTTTGTTCTCGATATGGGGGAAAATGAAATATATAAGTCATGCGATTCTGACACAGAAGGATGAGTGGATTTATAGGCGAGGACCCTCAGGATTCTTTAGTGAATTCCGTCCAGGCTGCAGCCTCCGTTATAACGGATCTGACAAATTTTTCTCGAATGATAAAGGCTTGGATGGAAGCACGTAAAAGAAAAACATGGATGAAAGCCCCATGATGATTTGATGAAGTGCATCTCAGTTTCTGGAAGCAGAGGAAACTCGGAGAGAAACGGCTTTTATCAGTTATCAGAAAGCCGGGAGAGATCTTGCAGAATACTGCAACTATATGGGCTACACGCATGTAGGTTAATGAGGCATTGCAGAGCACCCTTGACGGATCCTCGGGGGTATCAAGTGACAGGCTACTATGCGCCGACCTCCCGTCACGGCAGTCCGAAGGACTTTATGGAAATAGTGGACATTCTGCAGCGAGGCCGGCATCAGGGGTCATTCTCGATTGGGTACCGGCACATTTTCCAAAGGATGCGCATGGCCTTGCCGATTTCGATGGAGAGCCTGTTATGAACATCCGGATTCCCGACTGGGAGAGCATCCCGACTAGAACCAAAATTTTTAATTATGGGAAGACGGAGGTGCAAACTTCCTGATTGCCAATGCCCCTTTACTGTATGAACTCTATCATAGTGACGGCCTTCGAGTAGATGCGGTGGCGTCCATGCTTTACCTCGATTACGGAAGGCGTGACGGAGAGTGGCTTCCGAATCGTTTTGGCGGAAAATGCAAACACAGGAAGCAATTGAGTTTTCAAGCATTTTGAATTCTATTATTCGTAAAAGAGAAGACGGCAGCATGATCATTGTCGGAAGAATCTACTGCACCCGCCAAATATTACGAAATCTCCGGAAGAAGGAGGTCTCGGCTTCCATTTTAGTGGAACATGGGATGGATGCATGACTTCTTGGCGTATATGAAGGAAGATCGCTTTTTATCGTCTCGTACCACCACAATCAAAATGACCTTCGGTATGAGCTATGCGTATTCGGAGAGTTTATCCTGTCCTTTCCCATGATGAGGTAGTACATCTTAAAGCGGTCCATGATTGAAAAAGATGCCTGGGATAGGAAGAGCGCTTCCAAAACCTGAAGGCAGGCTATTTCTTTTATGCTGGGGCACGCCGGAAAGAAACTTCTTTTCATGGGACAGGATTTCGGACAGTACAGCGAGATGGGTGAGGCACGCTCCATTGACTGGTACTTGTTGGAAGAGAAGGAAAACCGTTCTCTTCTATAATTTTATGCGAGATTTACTTCACCTATATCGAGAATATCCCGCTTTTTATGAGGCTGATTATGAGTAGTGAGGGATTTTCACGGGTCAATGCGGATGACAGTTCCCGCTCCATTTACAGTTTTATTCGAAACAGAAAGAATCACTTTGTCATTGGAAAGTCCGGAGAAAAGGCAGCAGGGAAAGAATAATGCGCTTAAAAGAAACAGGAGACAGGAGGAAACTTCGAAAGTAAAGGAACAGATAGTAAAGGACTCCATAGAAAAGGCCATGAAGAAAGTCTTCTTTTCGTTGTGAATATGACTCCTGTTGAAAGAGCGGACTACTGGGTTGGTATGCCGAAGTCGAAAGAGGCGAAGCTGCTTTTCAGAAGAAGGAAAGGTCAAGGGAAGAAAAATATTTTCCGTAGTAAAGGGAGATGTGACGGACGGAACTATCATCTTGCTTATCCTTTAAAGGGCTATGGCATAGCGCTATTTTCCTTTGTGGAAGAAGAGGAAGACAGAGAGCCAATACAAAAACCGTGCCCGGAGGAAGATTCGATAGAGAAGAAGGGAAGGGATGAAAGGAAAGAGAAGACACGGCAGGGGGAATTGGTGGCTAAAAATCCTCGTACAGCATAAGAAAAGCACGGAGAAGGAAAAATTCTTTCGTTCTGCGCTTGCGGTTTTAGCCGTTTTCTTTCTTACCTTTTGCGCTTTTGATTTTTCTCTATCGAAAGCAGAACGTATACCGCTGGCATTTCCGAAAACGGTTTCTCCAGCATAAGGAAATGCTGGAAAGGGTAGCGAAGGAAAAGGGTTTAAGTGCAGACCTCGAGGTTCTGTGTGCGATTACGAATGTAGAGTCCGGAGGTAGGCTTAGGGACGTTATGCAGTCCAGTGAGTCCATAGGACTTCCTATAAACACTTTGGATACGGAGAGACTCTATCGAACAGGGACTAAAGCTATTATAAAGAGTTAAAAACGAAGGGCAGGAGCTTTCTCTGGATGAAAAGTCAGTTTGGCAGGCTTTATAACTACGGAATCAGTTTTTCTCTACTATATAAAAGAGAATGGGGCATGTATCAGGACAGTCTTGCGGAGAGCTTTTGCAAGGACTTATCCGGCGGAAAGACTGTCCCCTATCGGAACAAGATTGCCATTCAGGAAAAGATGGCGGTTATCGCTACCAATGCGGCAATATGTTCTATGCCAGACTCATCGAGGAAAACATAGAGAAAAACAGGGAGAAAAATAAGATGGAATTCAGTATCGTAAATGAGATGCTTATGAGCGGCAGTGCGGTACTCTTTTTGTATATCATGCTACTGGAAAGCTTTATGACGGATAGCGAAAGCACCGCCCGTGTATTTAAGATGAGCGTGAGGACTTGAGAGGAAAAACCTGAATACACTCTTTACAAAAATCAGGAATTTATAACGGTTTACTGAGAATCGCCCTTCTTTACAGGACAGTACAGACCGAGGCGAAACATGGAGCTTTCGTTGTGATTTTGAGCATCATGTTTTTTGAGTTGCGGTCTGCATGGAGGACTCAAGCTCGGATAAGACGATTATCTTAAAAACAGGAGGGCTCCCTTTCTAAGCCTTCTGAGTCTGTTTTTGCGGTGGTCAAAAGCCAAGGTTGTAGGAGGAGAAAGAGTGCAAAACGAAATGCTATAAAAAGAATGGACCTCGTTGTTTTAGAAATTACAGACTTAACGGAAGAAGGCCGGGGCGTCGGAAAGTGGGACGAGCTTGGTTTTCGTGAAGGGTACTGTGATGGGTGATGTGGTAGAGGCCGTGATTTTTAAAGGTGAAAAAGAACTATGCCTATGCCAAGGTAGAGAAACTTCACAAGCATCTCCTTATCGCGCTACGCCCTCTCTGTCCAGTTGCGGGAAAATGCGGTGGTTGCCAGCTGCAACATGTCTCCTATGAAAAAGAGCTGGCATGGAAAGAAGATAGAATAGCCCAAAGCCTGATTCGCATTGCCGGACTTTCTCCGGAGGAAGTAGAGAAACAAAAAGAGGGGATTCTGGGAGGCGTTCTTTCTCGCTATCGGAATAAAGCCCAGTATCCGGTGCAGAATAAGAAAGGAATTCAGGAGGAAAAAGCATTAGGTGGAAGAGTTTTCGAAGAGAAGAGGGGCTCCGAGAATGAACAGACTGGTTTTGATTCGTTGGGCATAGGCTTTTACAGCTTTCACAGTCACCGCATTATCGAAGCCGAGATTGCCTGATTAACAGTGCAGAAAATCCTTTGATTTTAAACTGTATCAAGGACTGAGCAAGGGAATACAAGGTTTCAGCTATGAGGAAGAAACAGGAAAAGAGCCTGCTCGGCACATTTTCCTGAGAAAGGGCTTTTCTACCAGGGAAATCTGCTTTGCCTCGGTGTTAAACGGAAAGAGTTTGCCTCACACAAAAGAGCTGTGGGAGAAGTTACAGGGGCTTTCGTTCAGTGCTGAAGAGAGGGCGATTTACAAAGTGAGAGTAGATATTTCTAGGAGATGGATGCAGAAAGTAGAGCAGAGCTGCACTGAGGAGTGGACACACAAAAGTGAAGCAGAGGTGCATTGTGAGAAAATAAAAGATTCAAAGTCGAAAATTGTCAGTCTTTGTGTGAATATCAACGAAGGACATGGCAATGCTATCTGGGAAGAGAAACCCGTTGCCTTTACTGGAAAAGACAATATAGAGGATAAAATCAGGGGAGCTTAGCTTCTCTATTTTCCGATGCCTTCATTTTATCACGGGTGAATCCTGCCCAGACCGAGAAAATCTATAGGAAAGCTCTGGAATACTGCAGCCTTAACCGGAGAAAAACCGTTTGGGATTGCTACTGCGGAATCGGTGCCCATTTCCCTATTTCTTGCCCAAAAGGCCAAGCAGGGTTTACGGGACTGGAAATCGTTCCGGAAGCCGCATTGAGGAATCTCAAGAAAAATGCGGAAAAGAACGGTCTCCATAATGCAGAATTCTATGGGAGCCGCAGAGAGTCCTTCCCAAGTGGGTGGAAGGACGAGAAGAGAGAAGGCAAGGATGTGGAAATCTCAGTAGATGTGGTTTCACAGGATCCCCCAGAAAAAGGCTGCGATGAGAGCCTGTCTTTCTGCCGTATTAGAACTCAGCCCAAGCGAATTGTCTATGTAGCTGTGACCAGGAAGTCTGGCAGGGAGATATGAGTACCTAAGAGAAGGCGGATATACGCTCGAGAAATGGGTGGGGATTGATAATTTTTCCAAGGACAGGACATGTGGAGACTATAGCGTTGCTACAAAAAGAGGAATCGATGAAAAATCCTCCATTTTAGAGCAGTTTTGCAAGCATTTTCGATCTTCGTAGAAAGATGCTGATGGAGGAAGAAAAAGATCCTAAAAATTATGCCGATGTGAATGTTTTGTATTGATATGGTGTGTGGAGATACAAAAGACTGATTTTTGAAAAGGAGGGACTAAGTAGTGCCAAGATACTTTTTGCCAATCAGCCTGCTATTAAGTATCCTAATAGCTTTTATGACTTTTTACTTAGCACTAGGAACAGATCTTTAGCTATACTTTTCTGCGATGATATGCGTGGTTGGAGCGATAGACTTCATTTTATCCAAAATAAAACCATACTGGGTATAGAAGCATTGATTTTAGGATTTTTGTTTAGTCCTTATGGCATTCCGATGATTGGTGCAAGCATTATTGCGTTTCTTCATGTGGTCAATCAAATGGGGTATGATGTGTATATTTATAACTCGACAAAAAACAGCTTTTGCCTGCGTACCATATTATTATCCGGGATTAAGTAGTTACTGCCGGTAACAGATAGCACTATCATTCAAAAATGCTATTGAATTCGAGAAAGAGCTGTATCATTATTGAGGAAAAAGCAACTTGCCTAACAGTAAAGGATGTTGATTCAATACTAAAAGTATTGATAGAAAAGCATATTTCGCCAGAAACTCCGCTGAGCTTTTTCTTGAGAAATATTCGACTCTCTGGTGATGAGCATCCATATACAATGGTTTCTGTTTCGCTCTTTATTTGTATGCTGTATTTATTCAAAAAGATATAATTCAGGCAGAAAAATGGATGCATACATATTGCCAAAGCACTGGATAAAGAAGATGAAAACAGTTGCTATTACTTCTGCTGAATTGATGCTTCACTTGAAAAATCAAAATTCAGATGATGCTACTATCTATAATTATCTCGAGAAATTTTTCGATGAAAATCTTGTGCAAATGCGTTTTTGAAGATTTCAGGGAGCAATCCATTTGAAGCGCTTCCGACAATGACTGTCAGGAACCTTAGTGATAAAAATTGTGAGATTGTATTCATATTGTATTACTAGAACAGAAAAGAGATATACAGGAACATAAGGAGTAAAGTACTAACCTAGGCATACTAAAGTTGCAGCAGCGTAGTAAGTTCTGAAAAATCGATTCGGTAAAGACAAGGAGAATGAAGAACCAATATGATTCTTTCCAAGAAACAATACACATCATGGGACAATATTCTGATTCCATACAGCAGTGAACTCAGTACTGTCTTATGCCTCTTGCTAGACTTCTTGAATCATATTACACACTGCAATGCAGATTGCAGTGAGATGCTCTGTTTAGTTAGAAAAAGGCTTTTGTCATATCTGTCAGGAAGAAGTTTCTCGATGAGGTGCTCCTTCCACTATTCTTATGCTAAGCGGAATTATTGTATATGCCCGAATCTGTAAAGTCCTAAGCCGCTTTGTGTATGAAACATGTCCAAAATGAGTTCGGGGCTCAATTTCATACAGCGATCATTCAAAAATGTGCCAGACTGACCTACGAGGGTAATGAAAACGAAGAAATATGGGGAGCTGATCAGCGGATTAATAACAAGCTCGAAGACAGAATGACTATAGGGTTTCAAAACAGTGTTGAACTGATTGGAATGGGAGTTCAAATTCTTGGTTTCTTGGTGCACTGATGTTCAGTGCTTGGTGGAGACCCAGTTGTGTCATGTATCTTGTCTGTGCCTAGTTTAGATTCTGGGAATCAAGGGAGGACAAAAAGCAGTACGAGCCAAAGAGAAACCGGAAATGCAAGATTCGATATGGAATACCTTAGCGACATCATGACAAATCCAGCCATTCTGCAGGGAGCAGCTTGTTCCATTATCAGGAGAGGGTTAATTTCTGCAGTGGAATAAATTGTTTTGAAAAAGTAAACTACCTTCAGCGGAAGGTAACAATCAATACTATGCTTCGTATGCAAGGCTGTTGAATCTGACTATGTCTTTAGCCATGTTTATGGTTGACCTCATTTTGATATGGCGGTTTGACAAGGGGAAGGTGTCAGTAGGCATGTTTGTTGCATTAACACAGGCCTCTATTGGCATCATATCCATTATGTCACAGAATTTTCAGACCGCATTAAGGAATTTGCCACACAGAGAGAGTTCTTCAAAGATATCACGCATTTCGCATCTCTTCCCGAGAACAGAGGGGCGCTCATCTGAACCCGCTCCCGCCTGTTCCGTTACAATCTAGCTGAGTTTCGTCATGTTACATTCCGCTATCAAACACAGAAAAAGAGGTGCTTCGTGACTTATGCCTGAAAATGGAGCCGGGAAGACATTATGCGGTTGTTGGCAGAAATGGGGGCCGGGAAAAACCACCCTCACCAAGCTGTTAACTGGTCTTTTATACAGATTATGAAGGAGAAATCCTGATAAACAACAAATCGATAAAGAACTATGCGGCTTCTAGACTGAAGAGATTTTTGCTGTCCTATTTCAGGATTTTTCCCGTTATCACATTTCTCTTCAGGATAACATTGCCATTGGCGATATCAGAAACTTTGGCAATCCGGATACAGATCGGAATATGAAAAATTCTTGATGAGGCTGAACATGACAGATAATATACGAACACTTCCCGATAAGATGAGATACCCACCTAGGGAAAAACTTGACGAAAAAGGTGTGCGATTTTTCCGGCAGCCAGTGGCAGCGGCTTGCCATTGCGCGTGTTATGTTGTCCCCTGCACCCATGTATATTTTAGATGAACCGACAGCAGCACTGGATCCAATGAGTGAATCAAAGATATATGGGGATTTTGAATATATTAGCCGGCAAAAAACTACATTGCTAATCTCACATCGCCTTGGTGCCACAAAAACAGCGGATTATATTCTGGTTCTTGATGATGGGCATATTGTCCAGCAGGGATCCCACGCTACGCTGATGCAATATGACGGACTGTACAAGGATATGTATGATAGTCAAAGGAGTTGGTATCAATGAAGAAAAAGCATCTGGTTTTTCGCAGAATGATATTCGATATGTTCAGAATCAGCCCCGGAATGACTACGCTTTATTGCCTGTTTGATGTTTTGCATGCTGGCGGTTATATTCTTGTCATGCTCTGTACTGAAAAATTGTTCGACAGTGTTCCTCTGCTTGCTGCAGGCTCACCGTTGTCCGTGTCACTCCGGCCGCTTCTGTTTCTTATCATGGCAACAGTATTTTTTGAGATTGCGAACAGTTTAAGTAATTTCCATATCGAGCATCTTTCCCCTAAGATACTCAGTCATTTCTACAAGCGTATCTATATAAAAGCATCCCATATTTCACCGATAGATTACGAACGTCCGGAATTCCTTGATATGCTCAATAAGGCCTTGCAAGGTGTGGAATATGGTTTTTTTGCTTCCAGCCTGATTCTGATGGTATTTACCTTCTATGTGCCTTACTTCATTTTATTGGGGGTGTACCTGCAGTACATTTCACCCATACTGATTCTGATTGTTCTGCTGATTTTTACGCCGGTCATTCTTGGACAAGTAATACGGTTTCGATTGTTTTCCGAAGCGGAAGATGCGATTGCCCCAATCAGGCGAGCTACTGATTATTATGAACAAGTCGTCTGCAATCGAAAGTTTTTAAAAGAAACACGAATTCTTGGTATCGTAAACCACTTTATGCAGCTATATCAGGATGGAGTTATCCTAATCAATCAGAAAACTTTGACTGCCGAAAAAAAACATATCAGGATAGATGCGGCCCTGAGACTGTTTACTATCGGTGGATATATCGGTATCCTTCTAATGTTGGTAAACAGTTTGATTCAAAAAGTGATTTCTCAAGGAGCTTTTTCCGCTGTCTTCGCATCTGTAAATATGATGTATGCGCTTGCTGAGGAAATGGTTACAATGTTCTCGGGGCAGATTACACAATACGCAGTATCTATTCAGAACTACCATTCATTCATTGATCTTCCGGAAAATGCAAAAGAAGAAGGAAGTTTCGACAAAACGAAAGGCATCACTCTTGACAACGTTCATTTCAGTTACCCGAATACGCAGACAGAGACAATACGCGGAATTAGTCTTAAAATCCAGCCGGGTGAAACCGTATCAATCGTTGGTGAAAACGGTGCCGGAAAATCGACTCTGGCAAAACTTATGCTTGGTTTATATGTTCCGGACAGAGGAACCGTCCGTATAGTGGACTTGACAGCGAAAAAGTCGCTTCACGGTGCATATATCAAAATTGTGCCGCTGTTTTCCAAGATTACCAACACTATCTCACAACACTGGAGGAAAACATTACCATAAGCAGCAATAATAGCTGTTACAATAAGCTTGTTAAACTAAACCATGTTTGTGAAAGGGCCAAATTGTTAGTCAACAGTGATTCCTTCCCACAGGGGTTTAGTACCATGCTGTCCAGAGAATTCAGGGGGTGTGGATTTGTCAGGCGGACAATGGCAGCGAATTGCGATTGCTCGCGGAATATTCCGTGAACATGACATCATTGTTTTTAGATGAACCGACATCTGCGATTGATCCGATTGAAGAAAGTCTCATGTATCAAAAATTTCAGGAAATATCCGAAGGAAAAACCGCTACTATAATTACACATCGCCTTGGCGCTGCCAGAGTGCTAATCGGATTATAGTGTTGAAAGATGGCATTATAGATGATATAGGCACTCATGAGGAACTGATTAACAAAGGTGGAGTGTATTCTGAAATGTATAGAACGCAAGCCCAATGGTATGAATAGAGAAAGAAACATGCGCTACCCGGGGAGGTCTCGTCAGCGGTGGAAGCAGAATAAGAAACCGTAGTAACAACGAATGGCGAGAATGAAGTCAGCAGAAGTCATAGTACCACTGTGGTTGCATCACACAGAGGAAGGACGGAACTTTAGGCGGTGTAATGCGTGAAAGCAACCAAAAAGTAAATTTAAGGATAGACAACTTTATAAAGAAGGTCATCTGCAAAAAGTATCTGCGGAACAGAGAGGATATGCAGAGGCATCCGCTTGCCAGAGGATTGCACACATAACCGACAATACTATCGCAAACTTGCCGTGCAAGTAAGGGAAAACTAAAAAACCACCGTGTACCGAACGTATGCACGGTGGTGAGAGGTCGAAGGGCAGATATGCCCTTCTCCTACTCGATTTAACGCTTTTTAATTTTATATAGCCCTTTTAAATCCAAGAAGCAACCCAAAAACCATCCAAAAAGAATGATAGAATGGTCATAGTTATTGTTAGTTCTCCATGGTTTAGTATACTTTTAAAAGAAAAAACTACAGAGCCAAGAATACCAGCAAATTATTTGAAGTATTGCTAGACTTATATTGAATTTACTATTCATACATGAACATCCTTTTTAAAAATTAGTATCTTCTTACAGAAAGACTTGTTGGGCTCCAGCCATTTACAGAATAACCTTCTTTGTGTAGATATGTTTCTGTGTATTTTAATCCAACTGTTATTTCTATTCCAGATTTACCTGATATAGCATTAGCTAAGGCGGCAACGCCTAATGCCCATAGTTTATTATAGCACGAAAACGGCTAAAAGTCTCGATTTTTAGCCGTTTTTCAAAGATTTTAAAAGAGATATTCTGACGTTCTTTCTTGCGAACAAACTTGAAAAACCGAGCTAGTACAGCTCCGGTTTTACCGGAAGAATAGCCTTTTTCTGATCAATGGAAAGTTAGTAAATGGTAAATAACCCTACCTCTCCCTCTCCTTCCCCATATATTGCTCATAATTTTTCCTCATCTGGTACACTCACTCATTTCAGTTTTTGCGGAAGAATACTCTGCATAAGGATATTCTTTTGTTCATTTTTCAAGTTCCTCAAAAATCTGCTTGGAATTAGGCATTTTAGAGTACGCTTTTTAGGGCTTCTAAAGCATTTTTCATAGAGCAAGATTTCGGACTTATGTTCTCTGGCAAAGTTTTTGTCACCAGGGATTTTTCTTGTATTCCTGATAAATCTGAGCGATATTTATTCACGGTATGGACTTGTTCCATAGACAGGGAAAGCGTTTCGATTTTTTCTTCCAGCTTCTTGATTTTTTCCTGAAGGTTTTGTCTTTTATCTGCACTTTTTTTAATGAAACTATCAAGTTGAGCAAGGCTTTGAAAGCCCTTTTCATGCATGGAAAGAACAGTGTCGGAGCGACTTGTAAATTATGTTTGGTTTGCCCAGAATGCATATCCTTTGCTTTGCTGTATCTTCGGATTATTTGCAATATCAATGATATTTCGGACACGCTTTTTAACGGTGAATGTCTTTTGACTAGCGTTTTCTAAAATTCTTTCTTTGAGCCTTTCTTCCGTATAATCTTCTCCTATAGTCTTTGCTCTTGTAAATCTTGCCTTATCGTGATGCTTAAAGGCAATATGTTCTCCGTATTTGATTTCGTAGCCTAGTTCTGTCATTTTTTGGATAAATTCTGCCCAATCTTTAGACTGTGGTATCATTCTATCTATATCAAACTGTAGCCTACTTTTTCAGGAAATTCCTTTTTGGGACTGCTCATTTTCATACCAAGACTTTGCCATTAGTTTTTATATTTTTCTTGAATCTTTCATAGTACTCGTCAACGACTGATAGATTATACTCTTTACAGAGTTTGTCGCTTTGATAGCGGATCTGATGGTAGCTTTTGTTGGATTGATAGCATTTTCCAGTAGCCATATTTACATTATTAAAAATAATGTGGTTATGAATATGGCCTTTGTCGATATGGGTACTTAGGATAAATTCGTATTCCCCTTTCAGTATGTTCTTACATAGTTCAGACCAATCTGGTGAGCAATTTCAGGAGTGGTTTCGCCCGGTAGGAAAGACTGAATGAGATGTCTTGCCAGAACATTTCCCCTTGTGTTTTGCTCCTCCCTTCTCTTTAAAAACTGCGTGTGTGCGGATGCCGGGTGACACTTATTTGTACTGACTAGGAGTTGTTCATCTGTCTTTTTAGTATCAGTAATATATTCAATAGCCAAGTTGAGACGGTAGCGTTGCTACAAAAACAGAACTCGTAAAAATCCTTGATTTTTAAGCACTTTTGCGAGCATTTCACCTTCGGAGAGACGGACTGGTCGATGCGCGGAAAAACGCCTCAAAAGTATGTCCGGGTGGTCATAGCTATAGAACTCGTAACAGTAGGCACAAAAATCGAAGACTCATAGACAACCGAACATTGAATCGATCATGGACGTTTATTTACTGCATTTCCGCAGTGAGTAAACGTCCTTTTTCGCTTACAGGAAAAACAGAGGGAAGGAGGAACGCGATGGAGTTTAATTACTTCACGGCCCGGAGTTGTAAAACCATCGAACAAGGGCGGCCGCAGAGCTGCCCGATACATACCAAGCTTTCCTCACGAAAAAATTACTTTTACCTTTTACGCTCTTGTAATCTATTATAAAGAGCGAGAAAGTAAGGTGATGAAATGACACGGTTTGATCTTTTAGATAATCTTGTAGAGAACGGAAACGGGTATCTGTGTACTTCACAGGTACTGGAAAGCGGCATTTCCAAGCCTACACTTGCGGACTATGTGAGTAAACGGAACATGGAGCGAGTGGCGCATGGGAGTATACCTGGCGGAGGATGCATGGCCGGACGAGCTGTACCTGCTTTATCTTTCCAACAAGCGCATCATTTTCTCCCATGAAACCGCGCTGATGCTGCATGGGCTGATGGAACGGGAACCAAATAAAACGAGTGTGACGGTGCAGGCGGGATATAACTCTACGCATCTGCGCAAGAAAGGCATTCAGGTTTATCAGGGTAAAGCCGGACGTCTATGAAGTTGGTGTTGCGGGAAGTACAGACGAGCTTTTGGCAATACAGTTCGCGCGTATGACATGGAGCGGACGATCTGTGATGTTCTTCGGTACAAGGATACGATGGATGTGCAGATTTTTCAGTATGCGATGAAGGAATATATGGCCAGCGCCCATAAGAATTTGAATCATCTGATGGAGTATGCCAGGAGATTTCAGATTGAGCCTGCTATGAGGACATATACGGAGGTCATGTTATGATCAGGACAGCGACACAGCTGAAGGCAAAAAGTGAGAAACCCTGTCCGGCGGAGACAACAAAAGGCGCAGACCTTGATCCGCAACTTCATTATGGAGCGTTTCCTCGGAGCGGATCGCTCTTTCCTCAGTACCGCAAACAATTTCATCCTGAAGGGCGGTATGCTGGTGGCGGCAGTCGTCGGTCTGGATACGAGAGCGACGATGGACATTGATACTACGGTGAAATCGCTGAATCTTACTAAGGATAACGCAGTCAAGATCGTTGAGGAGATTATTGCCGTAAATCTTGACGATGGCGTTCAGTTTCAGATCACCAAGGTCACGGATATCATGGAAGAGCATGATTATCCGAGGAATCCGGTTCATGTTGGAAGCCACGCTCGATAAAATGCGGCAGGGCGGTCAAGATGGATATCTCCACCGGGGATGTCATTACTCAAGAGCAGTCGAATATTCCTATCACCTGATGTTTGAAGATCGGGCAATTCCCTCAGGACATACAATCTGGAAACACTCTTGGTAGAGAAATTGGAAACAATCATGGCTCGCGGCACGGCGAATACACGGATGCGAGACTCTACGACATCCATGTGATCAGTCACCGTGAAGCTTTTTGACAGAGAAATCACTTAAAAGGCGTTTCTTGCAACAAGCGCAAAAGCGGAATACGACAGATCAGATTCCCGGCTTTAGGGATATTCTTTCCACGGTAGAAGCTGACGCAAGCATGAAAAAGCAGTGGGACAGCTTCCGGGAGGATTCTTTTTTCGTTGGTGAACTGTCATGGAACGAGGTTATGGCAAGTGTGAAAGTGTTGGCAGAAGTAGTTCTGTGATTCAAAGGCACAGATAATCAAATATTTGAAGTATTAAACAATAAAATTCCGAAAAAGTTTCAGAGAAAAACCGAATTGTTCAGAAGTAGTAAGTGTAGCATCCAAAAAGAAGGAGGGTAGAGGAGGCAGACAAAATCTATTTTTGTGGGTGGAGGAATAATCCTACAGGATATAATATTAGTGAAATGAATATAGAAAAACGAGAATTGCGTTTGAGATAAGATTGCAGCTATGTGCAAATTAAAAAAATGTTAGTTCATGTTGACAAATATTTCGAGTGATGAATATTTGAAAAATTAATGACTGATACAGCATGTAAAATAGACAAATAAAAATTTTATGACTATTTATTCCTCTATCCGACGCTTCAACAGCTATGGTCGGACCGTCTGTAGAACTTGCTTCAAAGGAACAAGATAAAAGAGCAAGTCAGGGAGCAAGATAAAGGAGCAAGTCACCCTCCAAGACTTAAATCAAAGACTAGTGGAACTAATCGAATTTTGCAGTATGCCGCGTAGTAAGGTGAGATGAGTTTGAACTGTGAAAATCACTTCGTGGAAATATATCAAGGGAGTAATGCATGAATTGATTCCGGCTCCCAAGAGAAAGAAAGGATAGAAATGATTTTAGAAACAGAGAGGCTTATCCTCCGTCCATGGGAAGAAACAGATGCGGAGGAATGCTATAAATACGCAAAAGATCCGCGAGTAGGTCCGATTGCAGGGTGGCCTGTACACACAAGTGAAGAGGACAGCCGACAGGTTATTAGAGATGTGCTGATGGTACCGGAGACCTACGCTATTGTGCTAAAGGAAATAGGAATTCCATTGGCAGCATCGGCCTTCATCACAATGATCTTGCAGAAAAAGGAGGATGAGGCGGAGATTGGTTATTGGCTGGGAGTTAATTATTGGGGACAGGGTCTTGATGCCGGAGGCGGCAAGAGAAGTTGCTGCGTCATGCTTTTCTTGATCTGAAGCTTGCTCGCATCTGGTGTAGTTATTATGATGGTAACGACAAATCAAAGCGTGTTCAGGAAAAGCTGGGGTTCAAGTATCAATGGACTACTGGAGATGCGCCTGTGCCGCAGATGGGCGAAACAAGAAAGGGACACGTAAGCCTACTGACGAAAGAAGAATGGGGAAAGCTCATTACGCTATATCCCATCTTTGGAAGATCTTTGGTTTCGGAAGAAGATGATGGCAGATAGGAAACCATGTCGTATAACCGGGCACGGGAGGTACAATTCCTTTTTCCGAAAGAGGAATGGAGTGGCTGGTATGATTACTGGATTATAAAGCACGAAGGCAAACGATACTACAGATATTTAAAGGATAACGCCGGTCATTTTATTGGAGAGTTGCCTATCATTACGATAGTGATCGAAAGCTTTATCTCCGCAGATATCATAGTCTATGCTCCATATAGAAAAAAAGGCTATGGCGGAATTGGATTGAATTTGCTGTGCGATGCCGCTAAACAAAATGGCGTAAAACTGCTCTATGACGATCTCGCCATAGATAATCCGGCAATCACAATGTTTCTACAGAATGGATTTATGGAAGAATACAGAACACACGAAATTATCATGCTAAAGAACTATAAAGATAGAGGTCTCGCTTTTCTTGTGATTTTGTTTAGTCCCTATGGAATTCCAAGGCTTAGTGCGAGTATTATTGAGTTTCTTCATGTGGTAAACAAAGGGATAAAATCAATCTAAAGTAATTCATCAATGGTAGCAAAAGACGATGGTGAAAACTATCGTCTTTTTCTTTGTAAATTTTAGGGAGAAAGGAGGTAATGGGTAATTTGTAGCTTCAAAGGGCAACGAAGTGAAGTTAAACATACTGTAGTCTTTGTTTTTAGTACGATTATTCGATTAAATAAGTGAGTTATTACTAAGCCCCAGAAAGCAGATATGAAAAATGACTTAAAAATAGTATAATAATAGCAATACTAAGGTAAAACAAATTAGAATTGAGGAGGCGGAATGAGTATTTTATTTGATGAATTTAGCAGCATTTGCTTATATTTAAATAAAATTGGAATCGTGCCTACACTAATGGGTTCTTTAGGATTGAATTTATATCAAAAGAAGATTGGGAGCCATCAGATATTGATATTCATGTTCAAGGAGATCCAAGAGGATGGGAAGCTCCTGATGAACTTAGAATTTATGATTGGGACAAAATAATGATGGTTATGGAAAAAAATTGGGATATGATTTAGTGGACATTCATGAGCATGAATTTCAAAAATGGAGTTAGTGTAGAATACGGTTCAATCGATTCCTTATATGATTTTGCGGGTATTGCTGAATCGGATATAGAACTTATTCAACTAAACGAAATAAAGTTTCGTGTACCAAGTCTAAAAACAGTTTTTACAGATTTATAAAAGCCTCATCGAAAGATTCATATAGAAATGATAATAATAACAATAAAGACTTTAAAAAAATAGATTGGTTGAATAGTCATATATAAATATAGGTTTGTTAAACTCAAACAATAATAAAAATAAATATTTTAAGAAGAGGGTGTGTTGATGGAAATAATAGAAGTTATGGAAAACAAAAATTATGTTGAGTGAATATTCCGGTGCAGCGGAGCCGCTATTCCGGAATAGGAAACCATCGTAGTTTGCTAGTTACTGGTGCGAGTTTACTCGCTTAATGTCGGGTCAAGGCCGCATACCTCTCTCATAGACTTATAGTTCGTTGGGTCAGTCGGTATGATATTGATCTTGTAGGCATCATGTTTAATCCTGTCGAGGATGGCCTCAGCAAGCGGACTATCATCGCCGCCGAGCTGGTCGTACCATCCGGATGGATCATACTGTGAACAAAATATAGTGGAAGATTTCTTTCTTCTTCTGTGAAGGCGTTCCGGGATATCATGCTGCTCAGTCTCCGTAGGCTTTAGAAGGAGCCATTCATCAATGATGAGGAGAACCGGATTAGCATAACGGGACTGTACCTTTTATATGTGAGAGTACAGTAAATACTGTGGTGTATGTAAAAATCTTTCCATGGAGATTTCTGGATGAATATGATATTAATGCCATTCGTGCAAACTATTGCTTTGGATATGGTTTCTGGGATGTACGGTTCATGGCGCTTCGGGAAACGAATTCTTGTTGAAGGAATGGGAATGCAGAGCGCAGAGTTTGCCATGCTTTGCCTGTATGCATAGGATTGATTAGTTATCGTCAGCCTACAGGTAAATGGATTTTGTTTACAATCCTTGTGTCGTGGTTTACGATTCAGTTTTTTTGCCATTGGTATTACACTATCTTTGGTGCCTCCGAAAGAAAACTGAAAGGGTACAATGCGTGCTTTAAAGGCACGCTAAGGCTCATTCCTATGAGTGAAAAACGCGATACCGGACTTATATCATATTGTTCTTCATATATTGATATTGTTAAACGGCATACTTTGCTTGCTATCCCGACATCCCGCGTAACGGTAGATAGTTTTGATCAGGTTCTCTTCATGACCGGGAACCTGGATTACCGATATCTTAAGAAGAGCGTTTCCTCCATTCGAAAAGCATAGCTGAGCATCACGCAGGCTTGATGATTGAGGAGCATGAATTTACTGCCGAAACCATACGGGACAAAGCGAAAGAAAATCATGGAGAGAGGATACCATGATTGCATCTGCACAGAGCTTGGAAGCGAAGCTGGCGTGAGGCAGGCGGAGCAGGTAAAATTATTCGAGAAATCCAATCGGGGCTGCTCTTGAGGCTCTTATGGGATGATAAAGCACTATTATTCCGATAATCGAAATATGTTATTCCTATATTGTTTATATTATTCCTGATAAGAAAGTATAATACAAAAATGGAGGGATGATTGATGTACATGACAGTGAAGCAAGCGGCTGAAAAATGGGGGATATCGGATAGGAGAGTAAGGGTTTATGATGTGAAGGGAAGATTTTCGGGCATATCAGGAAGGTAGGGCTTGGAAAATACCCCATGATGCGTGAAGCCAACGGACGGAAAGATATCAAATTATGAATCCCTCATTCCCATCATAGAAGGAAAATTAGAAGTTCTTAGAAAAAGAAGACCTTTAACAGAAGGTGAGCTCGAGAGGTTAAATGAGGAGTTCATAACAGAATATACCTATAACTCAAATGCAATCGAGGGTAATACCTTAACTTTACGAGAGACAGACATGGTTCTTAGGGGGCTTACTATTGACCGGAAATCATTGAAGGAACACTTGGAGGTAATTGGACATAAAGAAGCGTTTGATTATGTTAGGCAGCTTGTTTGTGATAATACGGAAATATCGGAAAAGGTAATCAAGGATATTCACTATTTAGTTTTAGCGGATAAAAAGAGTGACAGAGGTATATACAGAAGAATACTGGTTCGAATCATGGGAGCGGCGCATGAACCTCACAGCCATATTTGATTATTCCTAAGATGGAAGAACTGTTGGCAGAATACACAGTAAAGAAGATATTGGACCAAAACTGGCCTGTTTTCATATCGAATTTGAAGCAATACATCCTTTTATTGATGGAAATGGAAGAACAGGAGATTTGATTAACTTGGAACTCATGAAAGCGGGTTATCCGCCGATTGATATCAAGTTTACCGATCGCTTGAAATACTATGAAGCCTTTGATGCATATCATATAAAACATAATTTATCAGCAATGGCGGATATGTTTGCAAGATATTTGAATCAGAGACTGGATTTATATCTGTCTCATTTTAAATCAGAAAGGATACAAAAGTAGTTGAATAAATCGAGATTGACATGATATAGAACTTGATTCAAATGATTAAGCTCTTGATTATGTACATACTTTGCTGTAACAGGAATAGGAGAGGGATTAACCATGGCATTGCTGAGCTTAAAGATGTATCCTATTTTTACGAAGGAACGCACAACGGAATTTGTGACATCTCTTTGAGGCGGAGAAAGGAGATTTTATTGCTGTTGTTGGCAAAAACGGAGCCGGAAAAAGCACTTTACTCAATGTATTATCCGGAATTTATACTCCCCAACACGGAAGCATTACTTGTTCACCCAAGCTTAATTATCATGATTTAGGCATAAGTCCTCAAAAGCAATCCATTGATTGGTATTTGAAATGTGCGAGATAATATATGCTTGGAGTTGTATTGACCGGTCTTTCCAAGAAAGAATCACAGACGGCAACAGATTCTATCTCTGAAATACTTGATCTTGCAGATTTCTATACCCGTTCCCGATTCACTATCCGGCGGACAACAACAAACGAGTTCAAGTTGCACGCGCTTTAGTTCATAATCCTGAAATAATGATTTTGGACTGAACCAACTGCCGGTCTGGATTACTGCGTTACTCACATGGACTATTTGAATATTTGAAAGAGAAATGTTTTGGTGAAAAAGAAACTGGCTCTTGTTTCATCGCATGATTTGGGAATGCTGGAAGATTACTGCAACAAAAATTTATTTCTAAACGAAGGTCAGCAGTTTTACTATGGTAGTATGCGTGATTTTTAAGCAATCACCAATTGACAAGTGGAAATCGAAATTTCCTTCTCTGGCAGAAATTAGTGACACGCTCAAAAAGGAACTGATTGACCAAGGAGCTAAGCTTGAAGAGCAAACAGTAAGTTTAATCGAGTCTCTGTAGACTTGAACTGCATTATTGGAACGTTTTTAGCCGAAGTATCGATTACAAGCATTAGTAGTGAACGCTTGGGTCTTAAGGAAATCATGATGCAAGAGGAGGCGACAGAAAAATGCGTAAATTTCAGATGTATATTAAGCTGGGCATCTTGGCTAAAGGGTTTACCCATAATGGTCAATAATGAGTTGAAAGCACTTTTGGTCCAACAAACAAATTATCTATAGTAGTTTGATTTCCCTATTCTATATTTCTATTTTATTCTGTAGGTATTCAGGCTACCTTTGGAGATATATCATTCAATGGAACGACTGTAAGTTTTCTTCCTACTCTTTAATCGGTATTTTTGCCATGTCGTTATTTAAAGAAATGAACCAATGCGTTTATCGTATGATAACGGACAAGCGTTGGGAGACTTTTAAGCTTAAAGATTCTGAACGGATGTCACCCGGCAATTTATATTCTGGAATTGCAACTTTTCCAATCGTAGGTGTTGTAATACAAGCTACCATTTTATATATTCTTTCCTTTTTGTCGGTGGATCTTTTTCGCTTTATAGATTTTGTATGATAATCGTTTTTAATGATTAGCGTGCTGTTTTGGGCTTCTATCCTGATTTGTGTTGCGTTACTGATAAAAGAATTATAAGCAGCGAGACTTTTGTGATGGATACCCCTGTTGGTGCCAATTCTTTTTGCTGCACCATTATTTTTATTCTCTTTGACAATGCGCCACTCATTCTAAAAATATATTTCTACGCATTAATCCCTTTAACATATCAGTTGATGCTATGCGTACAATCGCATTCGGCATTCCGGATTTCACTACAATTTGCATCGTTTTAGTTTTTCACAGTTGTGGCATACTTTATTCGCTATATTCTGTCTTAGTAATACCAATTTCAAAAATGATGAACATTAATTACAACTCTAAATCCGGAGAAAGCTTATGCTCTAAATTCTAAAAATAGTGAGGTCTTATTGATGAGAAATGAGATAATTCAGGAGAATTAGATGAGGACTTCTGTCGGTTTTTCCGACAAAAAGTTCAGGTGGAAGAAAACCGAAGATCTATAACTTGGATATGATTTTGTCTGTTGGATATCGTGTTAATTCTAAAAGAGGTATAGCTTTTTAGAAATGGGCTAATAATGTTCTTAGCAATATATTATGAAAGGCTATGTTATCAATGAAAAACGCCTTCAGGCATTAGAAAAAACAGTTGATATACAGAGCAGAATGCTTGCCGATGCACTTGATATAGAGGAATCGGATGTGCTTAGAGCTGTAAATGAATATACAGAAGTATTACTTTTGCTTGATCAATATGATCACCAGACCTTATGCGAACTAGATGGGAGTAGGCCCACATATCGTATTACCTATGAAGAATGTGTTCAGATGGTTGGAAAAATGCGAGATTCTTTTCATACAGATGTTTTTGGAGTAGAAAAAGAAGTTGGAAAAGTATCAGGTATAATTGCTGCGGTATATCAAAGTGCTTTTCGGACAAGAGGCATATCTCAGTTTCACTTATAGCGAGTTGAGAGAGTTAAAAGATAGCGTTATGAAGGGAGGAATGTAAGGTAAGGATGGAAAACCCAGTAACATTGGAACAGTCCATACCTTTCAAGGGAAAGAAGCCGATATAGTCTTTTTGGTATTGGGATGTGACGAAAAAAGCAGAGGTGCTGCTAACTGGGCAGTTGGAACGGATAACCCAATATTATAAATGTAGCAGCCACAAGAGCGAAAGAAGAGTTCTATATTATTGAAATCGAAAGTTATATAATAGTATTAACAGCGAGGTAATCTATCAAACCAATAGAGTTTTGCAAGAGTTTAATGGCATAGAAAATGCATAAGCTTGTGTCATTGCTACGGAATATTGGTGTATTTATAGGTGACAGTTTGATTCTTGGAAACAAGATAAGGAGCAAGTACAGGAACAATATGTTTGATGTTTTTACTTCCGTTAGTATCGGAGAAGTTGTACAAACAAAGTGCGAATTATCAAAAGGGAAGTCCCTGCAGCATATCTGAATACTGACTTCTATAAATAAAGGGGAAGAAGATTATGTATGCTACCGCAAATAAGAAAATGTTGAATATGCTTATCCTGAATATTTTGGAACAGTATTCAGATGCAGAACATAGATTGACTCAGCAAGAGATAATCCGTCTTCTGAAGAGCAATTATGATATGGAATGCGATCGTCGATCTGTGAAAAATAACATACTATACTTAAATGAATTGTTAGGTGATGTTATTGACATGGAAAATGGGTATTATTTGGCTGAGAGAGAATTTGAAAATGCTGAGCTTAGAATGCTTATCGACAGCGTGCTTTTTTCCAAGAATCTTACACAGAAACAGGCTAAAGATTTGATTGAAAAACTTCGGGCAAAAAGGCAATCGATATTTCTCGACTAAGGTGAGCCACATAAAGAATCTTCCGGATATGCAACACGCAGATAATAAGCAACTTATGTATACCCTTGATACTGTGAATGATGCTATAGCAGAGAAAAAGAAAATATCTTTTGTTTATAATTCGTATGGAATAGATTTTAAGCTTCATCCGCGGAGAGAAACCCGATATGTGGTAAATCCATATCAAATGGTAGCTAATATCGGTAAATTTTATTTAATTGGAAATTATGATAAGTATGACGATATTTCCCATTATCGTCTGGATAAGATGACAGAAGTAGAGATAATTGATGAAAATTTAAAGCCACAGAAAGAGATAAAGGATTTTAAAGAAGGATTTCATCTCCCCAAGCATATGGCAGAGCATATTTATATGTTTAGTGGGCCGAGTGTCAGAGTAAAGCTTTTGGCGCCGACAGACCATGATGGATGAGCTTATAGATTGGTTAGGGAAAGAGTTTAAGGCCAGTGAAATTGAGGATAAAAAACAGATACTTGTCACATTGAGATGCAATGAAGATTCTATGTTTTATTGGGCACTACAGTATGGACCATATGTTGAAGTTTTGGAACCGGAAAGCTTAAGAACTCGACTCAAAAAAGCCATTTTTGAAATGAACAATAAGTATAAAAAATGATTACAGATGATTTTATTATCGTTATGTAAAGTTTGACAGCAGAAAGGGGAATTCACGGTGAAGGTAATATTGAGTAGGAAGGGTTTTGATAGTGCCAATGGCGGTATAGCAAGCCCAATATTTGAGGATGGTACAATGCTGTCATTTCCAATCCCGAGTAAGGATCATGATAAGGATAAAATTGCATACGAAGAATTGACCTGTAATAAAATTCTGTTAAATGAGCTACTGGAAAATCTTGGCTATAGAGGTGATAAATACTGTCATCTTGATCCGGATCTGGATAGTACAAGAAGAGTAGTGCCGGTTAAAGGGTGGAAACCTGCATTTGGGCAAATAAATCAGTCTGCATCATATCTGATAAATAATCAGATAGTAAGCGGCGACTTGTTTTTGTTTTTTGGTAACTTTAGGCATGTTGTTGAGAGCGATGGAAAATATAAGTTTGCACGCAGAAATAAAAATTCAGAAGATCCATACTATGGAAAAGAAATGCAGGTTATATGGGGATATCTTCAGGTGGGAGAAATTATATCGGACCCTAAAAGAGCAAGAGAAATTTTTCTGGCACCCACATGCTTGTGAGAAACGGATATTTAAAGAAAAACAATCTGATATTTACAGCTGCAGAGCATCTGTCATTTGCACCAAATATGCCCGGATATGGGATTTTTTTCTTATGATAAAAAGAGTACTTACAATGCCCGGAAAAACTAAGGCAACCTGGAAGAAGAAAAAGGCATATGATGTAGACAATATAAACAAGATAAATAATAGGGATAGTAAGCGCAAGAATTCAGCCAAAGACCCGAAAGGAATTTATTATGCCGGAATATGGCAGGAACTGGTTCTGAAGGACAATAAAGATTTCGGAAAATTGGGCAAAAAGCATATTTTGACGTGCAAAATTATGTACATAGACTCTTATATACTACGTTGTAAAGGAATAGGAGGTGTACGTTATGTTTTTGACGAAGAAGAATTAAAAAGTAGCTGAGGACCTGGCTTGAAGGTACTTGATGGGCGGAATCATGCCTATATGCCAAATTTAAAAGATTATGCACATTTCTATTACAAAGGACAGATTATTTTTGATCCATGGATGAATGAAAAGTCGCAGAGATTACCTTGGCCGGATCACGAGAGCAAAGAATCAGCTGTTAATCCGGTTGAATATTATGGACAGAATACAATAGAAAAACTATATAGTCAATTTATTTATGATAAGACCGGAATGGGCACCTGAAATCACAGAGATGATCAAGAGACATTTGGGAGATAATGGTAGATTATTAAAAACACAACCATTATGTCAATTGAGGTTTATATTGCTATAGTCAGATGAACAAGCTGAGGAAGAAAAACGGATCAGCTTGTATTGAATGGGAAATACCTGATTCTAAGAGAATATATTTTGATATGCTAGAGCTTCCACCAGAGTTAGTTACCGTAGTTGCGAATGGATGGAAGCGAGAAATATTTTTGACAAAAAGAATGTAAAGAAAATTTTGGGCTACTTTATCCTGAAGGGATAAAGTTCGACTACAAGAAAGCCTTAAATAGAATTAATGGTAAGAAAGTTAGATTGATAGGTTGGGGAGATTAGTTTGAGAAAATGAACTGAAGAGAAATTGTTTAGTGAGTTCTCTTCAAGAAAAATAGGATTTCATTGACGGAACAAGAGGATGATTTGTTTGTTATCTGATAAAGATTCCCAAAATAGAAGGAGGGACTAGTGGAAATGAGACGATCTATATCAGTTCAGATTACAGATTCTTTAAAACGAAAAAGGATGTATTGCCGGATGATTTTCATCTAGAAATAGAAGAAATAGTAGACGGATTAAAATATGCTCCCGGTACTATGGATGGCATAATTATATATCACTGTGGCTATTCTGACTTAGATGATGCAGCTAAAAAGATTTGGCTAATTTACTACATCTTATAGCTCAGGAGGGGTCGAGATATTCGAGTTAGAAGAGGCAATAGAGGAATTTTGCAAGACTCATAGAGCCATTACCATTATTGATGATATTTTTGAATATATTTAGGCTTCATCACCACGAACTTGATTTCGCGTATGCTGAGGGAAAAATGCTGAACGATTAGCACTTGAATTAGAGTCCATAGAGTGTGTTAAATTTGGGATGATACTACTTGAACTATTTAAACCGGATGACATGGTGGAGACAATTGCCAATATACTGGGAAGATATGATGAATTTACAATCTTTTCCATCTTTTTATTAAGACATTTTGAAAATGGTAATGAAAAATTCTTGAGCTATCAAAAAGCCGTTACAGGATGGGGAAGAATACATTGTATAAAAATACATAGAGCCTGTAAGTGCTAAAATTAAAGATTGGATTCTACAAAATGGTGTGGATAATAATATAATGCCTGCTTATTCGGGGCTTGATGCATTTCATAAAGCAGATGTGAGAGAAATCTTAAGTAGAGACCATGTCACCAAGGAAGAGATGAAAGCTATTTTAAGGATTATTAGTGCAATGCTTAACGAAATACCGGGCGAAGGAATTTGGGAATTGGAAGATGCCGAAGATGTGCTCGTTCAAGTTGTAGAAAAAGCATCGACATTATTGCCACTTGAGCTTTCTGACTATCAGATCATAAAATTTCATTGATGAATGGCAAGAAGAAAATGGGGAAGATGATAATCCAAAGCTTTGATAGTCTGATAAATGAGATTTTTTGTGATGAGAACGTTAGAATGCAGATAAAAAAGGCTGCTGAAGAAGGTAAAGCCAAAACTCTTTGCAGACGCCATTGGACTTACATAGTAGTCTTATTCATTCTTAATCTTATATAGATGAAAATTCAAAGTAACTTTTAATGGAAGCATCCAAAGGAGGCATTTAACTTGATTATTAACACGGGACAGAGGACGGACATTCCTGCCTTCTATGCGGAATGGTTTGCAAACAGGCTGAAAGAGGGCTTTGTTTGCGTGCGAAATCCCTACAATCCAAGTCAAGTCAGTCGCTATCGCCTTGATCCTTCCGTGGTGGATGTCATTGGTTTTTGCACGAAAAATCCCTCCCCATGTTTCCCTATATGGAGCTTTTTGAAAGAGCTTATGGACAATACTGGTTTCTTAGCATTACCCCCTATGGAAAAGATATAGAGCCGAATGTGCCGGATAAACATTTACTTATAGAGCATTTCAAATATCTTTCCATGCAGCTGGGAGTGAATTCTATCGGGCTGGCGTTACGACCCGATTTTTCTGTCTGAAAGATATAGCAAAGACTATCATTTGAAAGCATTTGAGCAGATTGCTACGGCATTGAGGGATATACGAAAACAGCCGTCATCAGCTTTGTAGACCTTTACCCAAAGGTGAAGCGGAACTTTTCCGGAGCTCAGGTGCTTGTGAAGGAAGACAGACTTTTGCTGGGGAAAGGCTATGATTGAGATTGCTCGTGCCCATGGCATGACATTGAAGCCCTGTGCGGAGGGGAAATGAACTGGCGGAGTATGGGGCAGATTGCGGTGGATGTATGCTTATCAGCGATTATGAGAAAGCCATTGGAAAAACGCTTGCATGTACCGCAAAAAGAAGGGGGCAAGAGCAGCATGTGCTGTGCTATCTATCCTGTGATATCGGCGCCTATAACAGCTGTAAACACCTTTGTAAATATTGCTATGCCAATGCAGAACCCTCTACCGTTATGAAGCAAAGTCGACTACATGATCCGAAATCTCCATTCTTAATCGGAAATTACGAGAAAAATGACAGTATTCATGATGTGCCTCAGCAGTCCTGGGTGGATGGACAAATGAGCTTGTTTTAGGCCCCTCGTTGACAGTAAATGTAGCGCAACTTATACTGAAGAGCATAGAGTAGAAAACGTAAGGGAGCAAACGAAGGAAGTGCAAGTAAAGCAAGTAAGCAGGTAAGTGAAGGGAGAGCGACAGCCTCCATACTGAGAAAGTAAAATATTTTACGGAGTAACATCATGCAAGTAACATATCTGAACCACAGCGGTTTTTTGCTGGAATTAGAAGACTGCTATATTTTTTTTGACTATTACAGGGGAGAATTACCGCCTCTGAACAAGAAAAAAAGGAGTATTCGTTTTTGCAGTCATGTCCATGGGGATCATTATAATCCGAAGATTTTTCCTTGCTCGACGGGCAGGGGGATGAGCTATCAGGCGGTATTGGCAAACGATATACGGGATAAAAAGCGATTATCGGAGATAAAGCATTGCTTTGTTGAGCCTGATAAAAAGCTATCTGTTGGATCATGGAAATTCAGCTTGAGACCCTGCTTTCCAATGATAGCGGAGTCGCCTTTTATACTAAAAAAACAAAGGAAGGCTCTATCTATCATGCCGGGGACTTAAACGACTGGTATTGGGAGGGAGAACCGGAAGAAGACAATCGGAGGCTCCGCAAGATTTTTCACAGGGAGATTGGGACGAATTATGGGGAGACATTTTTGACCTTGCCTTTCGTTCCCCTTGATCCGAGACTGGAGGCGCATTATGCTGACGGGATTCTGTATTTTCTTGAAAATGTGGATTGCGATGCCGTCTTTCCGATGCATTACTGGGGAGAGCCCGATGTGATTCAACGCTTTCTTACGGAATATCCTGAGTACCGCTCACGTATCAAAAACACGGAAACCGCGAAAGGAGAAAAGATATGAAGTTTAAGATGATTCACGAGAATTTGAACGTATCCGATTTGGATTGTTCCTCTGATTCTACGAGGAAGCTCTCGACTCTACATGAGGTGAGAAGAAAGATCTAGCGAGGACTTTATCATTGTGTATTTGAAAAGCGATGTCGGTGATTTTGAGCTGGAACTGACCTGGCTGAAAGACCACCCTCAGGCTTACGACTTGGGAGAGTGTGAATTCCATCTGGCATTTCAGGCGGATAACTTTGAAGAAGCGCATAAAAAGCATGAGGAGATGGGCTGCATTTGCTTTGAAAATGAAGCCATGGGCATCTATTTCATTGAAGATCCCGGATGGCTACTGGCTGGAGGTTTTTGCCATAAGGTTACCGATTCGGAGCGGGATAGAGAGATTGTTTTCAGAGCACTGTCGTGATGTATCTTGAGAATATAGCCTCATGTAGAGGATTGTAAACTGTATTTTCAAAGTTGTTATGATATCCTATCTATTATTCATTCGCTTTCATCGACAAATACTGACTGTACCATAATACTAAATCGAAAAATTGTCCAGTAGTATTATATTTGTCAAAATCAAAAGCCCTTTGCCTTTTTAGACATGTGTTCTCACATCACTCTTCTTTAGGTACAGGATGCCGATGCCCAATGCTGCGAAAAATATAAAAGGCACAGCTTAAGAGGAGAATCGGAAAAGTTCAGCCTCCGGTGATAGAAGTGCTGCCCATACCGTAAATCAGCGTGGAATAGGGCAGGGCATAGTAGGCCCCTTTCACGGTCAGTGTGAGGCCTGCTAAGCTACCCAGAAAATGCCAGCGCGATGGGGAGGGCAAAGGAGTGGAAGAACATGGACAGGGATGCTTTGCAAAGCAGTAATGGCGGGCAATGGAGAGGACAGCGGAAAGGATTCGCATCCAAAAAGATGGCAGGAACATCTCCCGGAAGGCCGAGAATCTTACCGCTTAGAAGATAAATAAAACTGATCCAGACCATGCAGAGCGTGCTGAGGAGCGTTGCGGTAAACCATTTGTCCCGAACCAGTTTTCCAGGGAAGTGACGGTTAAAAATCAGGTTCCAGTTACTGCCTTGATGCTCCATTCGCCACAGAAGACTGCAAAAGAATACCTGATGAGGGAGACAGGAAAAACATTCCCCAGAAACAGGGATTGTTGGGTCCAAAAGATCCTCCCAAGTATATTGTAAGACACCCTGGTTTTTGGCATAAAATTCACCGTTCCAATCAGTGCCGAAATCAGGGGAATCAGAAGGAAAGGAACTCAGATGGGGTTCCTTTTTAACTTGATAAATTCCGGGGACAAGCTGCTGTGCAGACTACGACTTACTTTTTGCCTGTGGAGAAAAACAAAGCTCTCCCTGCTCTGTGCTGAGTGAAAAGAAGGAGACCAAGCAGAAATGTACCGATGAGATAAAGTCAGGCTTAGCAAAATATCGGAAATGGGGATGGATCTTAGGCTTAGGCTCATGAGTCTTGATGCTTTGTCATAGTCCATACCGATAGGGCTAAGAGAGAAGAAAACGGACCAGGGAGTCCACATCTCTGTGCTGATAAAGGCCAGAAATAAGCCGGCCAGGGTACCGCCGAAGGCAATGGAAAGGGGCTGCAAACTGGCTGGAAAAACAGCAGGAAAGCATGCATTGAAGCTGATACAGAATCATTCCGCCGATAAGTTCTGAGAAAGAACAGAACGGGAACAATATAGACGGAATATCACCGGTAAAACCTAAGAACTTTCCCCCAAGAAGCGACCATACCGATTTGGAAAGTACAAATAGGACAAGGCAATAAAACCGAAGAAAAGCTTTCCCAGATAGATAGAAGCTCTGCTTTCCAAGGTGGGAAGAAGGTTCCATATAGCGCCTTTTGTGTTCCATGTCCACAGACTGGGAAGCAATTACAGCTATAAGTACGGACAGAACCAGGGTGTTAATTATGGGAAGAGCATAAAAGATATTTAACCATGTCTCGAATGCGCTTTTGTGCCATAAAACAGATAGGCACAATCCAAAAGCAGAGCTGCGAGGAACAGCAAAGGAAAATGCTTATGGCGCGCTTTTGAAACTCGATAGAAACAATTTTCGGGATATTGCTTAGGGTATTCATAAAGACTCTTTCCGCCGGTCATTTCCAGAAATGCCTCTTCCAGACTTTTTCCGTTACATTCCAGATCCTCAGAGGCCCTTCATAGAGCAACTGTCCATGGTGAATGATACCGACTTGACTTGCCATTTGCTCTATTTCACTGAGGAGATGACTGGAAATGATGACAGTCATATTTTTTTCTTTAGGAGAGATACAATCAACTCCCTAATTTCTTGTATGCCGGCAGGATCCAAACCGTTTGTGGGCTCATCCAGGATCAGAAGCTTCGGATTTCCCAAAATGGCCATGAGCGATACCAAGACGTTGTTTCATACCCAGAGAATAACTGCTGAGCTTTTATCTCTTTGTTCATAGAGCCGGACGGTTTTTAATGCCGAGGCAATTTCTTCTTCCTTCACGCCCTTTAATTTCTGCACAATCTGCATATTTTCCAGACCGCTTAAATGCCCATAACCGCCGGGATTTTCAATGAGACTTCCGGTCTTTTGGAGAAGAGAAAGTCGATTCTTGGAATTTATCGTTTTTCCCAGAAACTGAATTTTTCCTTCATCTGGGGTGAATCAAACCCAGAATCATTTTTGAGGGTAGTGCTTTTTCCGGCTCCATTGGGACCTAAAAAGCCGTAAACGCATTTCTCCGGAACAGATAGAGAAAGGTCTTTTACACGGTAGGTACTTCCGCTTTTTTTGCCAAGATGCTGTGTTTCCAGAATATAGTTCATCATTTTTTCCTCCATGTGTTTGTTTACGAGAGGAGAATAGCGAAGGAAGCTTATGGGAACCTTGTGCGTACCTTATGTTTACCTTAAGAAATGAAAAAAACTATGGGGAAAGAGAGGGAGAAAGGCTATAGTAGGACGGGTAAGAACAGACAGCAGCAGGAGACAGAATCATGGAAAAAGAACATTGTAAAATATTGGTGGTGGACGATGAGAAAGAGCTTAGAGAGCTTTTGAAAGAACTATTAAGAAAAGAAGGATATGTTTCGGTGGAGGCCGTTTCTTCTGGCCAAGAAGCGGAAGCGAAGCTTTCAGAGAATGGCTATCAGCTGATTCTTTTGGATGTCATGCTGACAGATGGCAATGGCTTTGATTTTTATAAAAAGCAAAAAGGAAGGTCTACTTTCCGAGGTTCCGGTGATTTTTCTCTCTGCAAGGGACGAGGATAGGGCTCGTTTGCATGGCTTGGGACTGGGAGCGGATGATTACATTACCAAGCCGTTTCTTCCGGAAGAGCTTATCCTGAGAATTGCCGCCGTACTAAGAAGAACCTGTCATTTGGAGGAGAAAGAGCAGGGAGTACAGCTGGGGGAATCGCTGGTTTCCATTGATGCAGGAACGGTGATTCGACAAGGAGAAAAGCTTTCTCTTACGGCGAAGGAGCTGTGCTTTTTTCCATTCTATACCGGAATAAGGGGAAAATTGTCACTACGGATACCCTCTGTGATGCCCTTTGGCCGGATGGGAATTTCGGCTTGGAAAGCTCACTGCTTGTGCATATGCGGCATTTACGGGAAAAGATCGAAAAAGAGCCATCTAAACCCGTATTTTTACTGACCGTAAGAGGCCTTGGCTATAAACTGGAGATAGGAAGATGAGAGGGAATAGAGAACGGAAAATGCAGCTGATTGCTCTGGTGCTTCTGCTCACGATTTTTTTACTGTTTGCGGACCTTTTGGTTTTTGGAATTTTTGTGTCCCGAAACGGTATGCCATATTATCCCGACAGTGAGGAGATTATGGAACATTTACATAAGGAAAAAGGGTGAGTACCGCTTAGCGGAAGAGGAATCAAAAAGCTGTCCGTGGCACAGCACCTGCCATGCTCCTTGACAATGGAGGAAATATCCTATGGAGTGAGTTCCTGCCGAAAGAGCTTCAAAAAAACTATACCTTACAGGATGTGGCAAAGCTTACCCGTTATTATCTGGAGGGGTATCCAGTGCGAACCTATGTGGTGCCGGAAGGCTTATTGATTATTGGGCAAAAGAAAGAGCAGATTTGGAAAATACTCTGGAATACAAAGAGGGGGTTATCCGAAAATCTCATTGAGTTTCTGCCGCTTTTTGCTTTTTCAATGCCCTGATTCTTGTTTCCGTTCCCATATGGATACAGAAGAAACGGGCAAAGCAAAAAGAGGAAGAGCGTACGGAATGGATTGCCGGGGTTTCCCATGATATTCGGACACCCCTTGCCATTGTTCTGGGAAATGCGGAAATGATTGCAGCTACCACGGAATCGGAAGAAATCAAAGATCGTGCGGGATAAGGATTGAGAAGCAGGGACTTCGTCTTCGCCGCCTTGTAGAGAACCTGAATCTTTTCAGTAAGCTTTTCTTTGGCTATGGAAACTTGGAAAAGGAAAAACATCCAAGTAGCCGTTTTCTCGAAAGACGATTACGGAAATGCGGAATCAAACAGAGGATGAAAGGGATGCAGTTTACCTTGGATATCGAGGAAGATTTGCAGGGCTTGGTACTGGGCTTTAATGAAAAATCTGATGGAAAGAGCACTGATGAACTTATTATACAACGCAGTGCAACATAATCCGGAGGGATGTGAGATAACAGTCAGTTATATCAAGATGAGAAAGCCCACGTGTTTCTCCATGTGGAGGATAATGGCTGCGGTTTAGAGAAAGCTGCTCTGAAAAGACTGAACAAAAACTATGAGTGGGAGCCCAGTACAGGACAGCATGGCTTTGGGATTAAAAATTGTAAAACAGGTGATTAGCCGTCACCGATGGAAAGTGCAGTTTCGAGAAGGAAGTCAGGGCGGATTTTGTGCCGCATACAGATGAGAGGAAGAGGACACGGTAAATGGTCGCTACCCTTTTAGGATTTATCCTCAAAATCCGCCACCTATTTTAAGGGACAAATGATTACTAAGTACAAAGGCGTAGAAGAGCAACAAAGTAAATCAGCCTGAAATAAAAATCATATTAAATTGACTGCATCAGTAAAATTCAAGATATCCCTGTATAAGTAAAAGGAGGGTGATATGATTTTAAACAATGAGAAGAGATTGGAACCCACGACAAAGACTGCCGGTGGAACAAGAGTTTCAGAAAATTCGAAAAGCTTCTCGGTTTTATGAAATAGGCTGTACAGCAAATGGAATCAGCGACGAACGGAAGAAAGACTGGAGAAATACGGTTATAATGATTTTCCGCCATGCAGAAGCATGGCGTATTCATTTTTATTTCATAGTTTTACCGATGCTTTATTATCGTGCCCTTGTTTTGGCTATCGTTACCTTTGTTGTGAGCGGATATTCTGTCCGAGTCATTATCCCGGCACTGGCTCAAAGGAGTGCGGTGACTGATTTACCCAGGATTACGGCTCATCTGACATGCAGAAGCTAAAGGAGATGGAGCACGACGGTGGCACGGGAAAGGAGTTTGGTACGGAAATCAGAGAAGTGCCGGTGGAAGAGGTGGTACCGGGGATATATACTATCGGCTCAGGAGATATCGTGTGCGGAGATCTCTATTCTTGGCAGACCTGTTCCTTTCAGTTTCCGCTTTACGAAAGAGTCTATTCCGGTGGAAAAATATACCGGTGACCAGAGAGCGGTCAATGCAGCGAACCAAACAACTTGCTTAGGTGGCTCTACGGTGAATCTGGCATCGAGTCGGTGGTGGCATGGACCGAAAGAATTCTATTCAAAATTCTTCCACCATCTATACGCAGAAGAAAGAAACCGATTTTGATAAGAGCTATCGAAGACAACAAGAACTCATTAGCAGCATGATTGTGGTGGTTCTTTGTATTGCTTTATTAACGGCCTTAGAAGAAAAAAAAAAAAAAAAAAAAACTGCTGGAAGCCTTTATTTTATCTCGTTGCGGTAGGTATTACCTGGGAATGTTACCATGATTAGAATGGAACCCTGCCAAAGGTGCGAAGTCTCTGGCAAAAGAAGAAGACTATTGTAAAGAAATATGTCCGCTATCCAGAACTTAGAGCTATCGATGTACAGTACCGATAAGATCAAACCTACCATGACAATGGTTTTACAGAAATATATCAATGTAAATGGTGAAGACTTATGTGATGAATTATGCATGGATGAATGCCTTCTATTCTACAGGGTAAAAACCGATTGACTGGGCTATCCTA